>SKER01000001.1_pt1 | contig 582568 bp, 582 predicted proteins | sample 4826961 | NCBI WGS metagenome assembly SKER01 (sample SAMN11008804, study PRJNA524170) | human gut metagenome | biome: Human fecal sample; material: Feces; isolation source: fecal sample from pouch patient p47 | host: Homo sapiens | place: Israel: Tel-Aviv | collected 2016-11-16
CTTAAAAGAGAGATGTTTTATGGCAAAGAATCAAACTATGCCAATCTGAATGAATTAGAACAAGCGATTAAAGATTATATTCACTTTTATAATTACGAAAGAACAAAGAGTAAACTAAAAGGACTGACTCCGATTCAATATCGGAATCAATCCTTAGTTGCATAATATTAATAAAGTGTCCAATTTTTGTGGGTCACTACAAAATTGCTTTAAAAATATTTGGCTTTTCCCCTGTATCTCTAAAAGCTAATGTTGCATACTGGACTCCCCAAGCAATCATCGTAGCAATTAAACCGGTAATGATCGTAAATATGCTCCAGCCTAAGCCTTGCCACCATGAAACAAGAGAAAGATTATAAGTATTAAAACTACCGGTCCAGACATAATTAGTTATATATTCGAGGAATAAATTAACAATTCCAGGAATAATTAACAATCCAATTACCCACAGCCAGTTACCTTTAAGCTGTTTACGAGCAGTTTGTCTTAATTCTTTGCGGTTGATTTCCATTATTTGATCCTTTCTTAGTGAAAATAAAAGGCTTCTAGCTCAAAAAGGTTAGAAGTCTTTGCTTTTTTAGTCTTCATTTTTGCTTTGGTCCCAGATTTTTTTAGCAGCTGGAATTTTTCCTAAATTGCTAATTTCGTCTTTATCAACAACGATTAAATTGTTAGGACCCTGAGCAAGTTGGTTGAAGCTATCAAGACTTTGATTTCTAAAGTAGCCTTCGCCAGCCTTATCAAGTGATTCTTGTAATTTCTTAATTCGATAAGCATCTGCATCTGCTTGCGTTTTAATAGCTTCTGCATTTGCTTTAGCAGTTGCAACTAGAGCATCATTTTTAGCCTTAGTGGTTAATTCAATATTTCTTGCTTCACCTTCAGCACGTGCAATCGCAGCCGTCTTTTCACGGTCGGCTGTTAACTGTTTGTCCATTGCCTTTTGAATTTCTGGACTAGGAAGCAATTCGTCAACATTGACCCGAACAACGCGAATGCCGTAAATATCAGTCAAATCGCCAATTGCATCCGCAAGTTGTGCGTTAATCTGACTAGTTGAACCCAAGGCTTCGTTTAATTCCATTCGACCAATAATATCACGAAGGTGACCACGAATTAATTGCACCATCGATTCAACAGAATCAGTGTTGTTGTAGAAGTACTTGTAAGAATCAGTGACAAGATAGTTTAAAGTTAGGCTAGTAGTAATTTCAGCATTATCTTTAGTAATAATTCGGTATTTAGAAATTTCTAAAGGCTGAAGAGCTAGCGATACTTTTCTAATTCTTTGAACTCCAGGAAAAATCATCACAAAGCCTGCTTTTACAGTGCGTGAATACTTACCTAATGTTTCAACTAAGCCTTCATAGTTTTGCGGAACAATATGAAAGCTTAAAGCTAGTAAAACTAAAAGTAAGATTACCAAAACAATTAGTAAAATTCGCATTAACATAATACTTTGACTCCTTTTCTTAATTTTGACTTATATTATCCCAATATTTTTAGTAAAATGAAATAGTTTTTAAAATATTTTTCAGATAAAAATTATTTAGGCGGATAAAAATCGATTATAATCGTAGAAAGTAGAAGATGAGGTGGACATATAATGACTATTGGTGAATTGCTAAAACAAACAAGACAATCTCTTGGCTTAACTCAAACAGAGATGGCAGCGGGTATTGTTTCAACTTCTTATTATTCAAAGGTTGAGCGAAATATTCATCAAATTAGTGCTGATGAATTAATTGCTATTCTCAATAGACATCATATTGACAATGCAGCTTTCTTTGCTCATCTTTCTAGTTGTAGTTCTCAGAAAAAAAGAGATTTTATAAAAGAAATAGGGGATGCTTATGAGAAAAAAGATAAGCAAACGCTTTTGGCAATAAAAAAAGATATCGATCAATTGCCAGATTCTAAGCAAAAAAAGTATTATCAGCTGCAAATTGAATTGGTTTTGAATGTTTATTTAACAAAAGCAGATGATATTCCAGATGAATTAAAGAACGATTTGAAAAAATTTGTTTTTCAAGATAATAATTGGAATGAAAATTCGCTGCAGTTATTTAGAGAAACGATTCGTGTTTACGATATAGATGAGCTAACTTTTCTAGTAAATGCAATTTTAGTTAAGTATCAACAGCCAGCCGAGTTGCCTATAAAGACGCAGGAGATCTTAGGAGGAATTTGCATTAACTTTTTAGATAAGTGTTATGAACACAACACACCTGAATTGATAAAGCAACCACTACAATATATCTCAAAACTTTCAAATGCTTCGGAATTACTTTTAGTTAAAATACTTAAAAATTATTATCAAGCTGTTTTTAATAAAAATGCAGATGAAGTAAAGGCTATTGGTGGTCTTCTTGAAAAAGCAGGCTGGAAAGATTTTGTTTCTGTTTTACCTCATTTAAGCAACTAAATGTGCGTATACGACAATACGATTTCTATTACGACAAAGCAGTCTTTTCTTATTTACCTTGTTCAATAATTAATGCAGCGAGGTGAACAAAATGAATTACTTATTTCATTATTTAAGAAAAAGACCGGGAGCAGTAGGAATTGTAATTGTTTTAACTATTATTACTTCGGCTCTAAGAGTGACGCATGCTTTAATTAACGTAAATATTTTTAATGCCTTAATTAAGTTAGAATTTCATGGCTTCTTTTATTGGGTGATAATTGATATTGCAGTTTTTGCGGTCTTGTCTGTTTTCTTAGTATTAATGCAAATCCAGATGGCTAAGACAGTGCAGCTTTTGAGCCTAGACTTGAGAAAAGATATTATTCGTCAATTATCAGGAAAATCAATTGAGGAATTTAATAAGCAAGACACGGGAGTTTATGCATCTTGGTTAACTAATGACGTGACTACGATCGAAAATGATGGCTTTTACAATATTTTGCAGAGCGTACAAATCATTACAGATCCTTTGTTTTCAATGATTGCCTTAGCTAAGTTCTCATGGACTTTTATCCCAATTATTGCTTTAGTTTCTTTTTTAACAGTATTTTTGCCGCAACTTATTCATAAAAGGCTTGCTAATGCTAGTCTTTCAACGACTAAGGCTAATGAAAAATTATTGAATGTTATTAATGATAGCTTACGGGGATTTAATACCTTTTCAATTTTTGGAGTTGAAAAGCAATTGGAGGCTAGAGTTACTGAAGCAACATTATTTTTATTAGATAAAAAGGTTAAGCAAGCGAAGTACCAATCAATTGCTAATAATATCGCAGGTTTCTCAAATATTTTAGGTCAAGTTGGAATTCAAGCGTGGACCGGCTATTTAGCGCTTGAAAAGATAATTTCAATTGGTGTAATAGGTTCGTCTGGAAATTTAGCTTATAACGTTTTTAATTCTTTAGCTGTAATTGCACCGATATGGACTGAAATGACAGCGTTAAAACCAATTTTTGATAAGTATCATTTAACTGAGAAAAAGAATTATAAAGAAGAGGGACAAGATTGTACTGAAAATAAGTTTGATTCCTTGGAAGTAATTAATTTACAGAAGAAGTATCAAGATAGAGAGGTTTTTGCTCATCCGGTAAGTCTATGTATTCTAAAAAATCAAAAAGTTGGGATTTATGGCAAATCGGGTAGTGGTAAGACTACTTTTATGAAAATTATTTCTGGACAAATAAGAAGTTATACTGGTAAGATTCAACTGAATAAAGTAGAACTAAATCGATTAAAGTATAGTGCGCTACAGAAAATTTTACTTTACGTGGAGCAAACTCCATATTTATTCAATGATACTGTTCGTTATAACTTAACCTTAGGAGAACATTTTACAGATAATGAAATAATCGACGCGCTAAAAAAGGCTAATCTATGGGAAACAATAAGTAAATTACCTGATGGACTAAATACAGAAATAAATGAAAATGGTAACAACTTTTCTGGCGGACAAAAGCAGAGGCTTGCTTTGGCTAGAGGTTTATTGAGAAAGAGAAAACTATTTTTACTTGATGAAAGTACTAGTAATTTAGATAAGAAAACTGCGCTTAAAGTGGAGAATACTTTTTTAGGGCTAGAGGATGCAACTGTAATCTTTGTTAGTCATCAACTTCATAATGAAAATAAGTCTGCTTTTGACCAAATAATTGAAATTTAAAGAATTGCTTATTAAATATTAGTGTAATAGAATAAATTTGTGAAAGCGATTTATTAAAAATATTCATTTGAGGAGTAGACAATGAACGCAATTTTTGAAAGAAGAGCAGTTAGAGAATATACTAGTGAAAAAATTGATGACGAAAAAATTCAAAAGTTAATTGATGCTTTTCAAGCTGCGCCTTGTGCGCTGCACCAAACTGAAGTTATGGAGTTGAGCGTAATTACGGATCCAGAACTTCTTAAGAAAATTGAAGATAATACTAACAATTCTTGCTATAATGCACCACTTGTTTTTATGATCAATACTAAAAAAGATAGTCAATTTGGTGAAAGAGATGCTTCGGTAGCAGCAGAAAATGTAATGGTTGAAGCTGTTGATTTGGGCCTAGCTTCTGTTTATGTAATGGGTGGAGTAATTGCACTAAATAAATTCCCTGAGGTTCAAAAAGAGTTGGGAATGGATGAGGGTTACGAAACTTCAGTACTTTTGCCAATTGGCTATCCTGCTGATAATGGAAAGCCCAAAGATAGATCAAATCGTTATAAGATTGTGAGAAAATAATTGGAGATAGTAAAAAACATTGATCCTAAGTCTGGACCAATGTTTTTTATTTGCTCAAGTCAATAATTCTATCAAACATTTCTTTTTCTTGGTGTGAGATCTTATGAGCAACTTCAATTACTGCAAAATTCGAATTTTTGAGTAAAACTTGATGTATTTGCAATGATAGTTCATTGTCTAAAGCGCTCGTTGCTTCATCGGCTAGCAAAATAGGACGTTTAGCCAAAATAGATCTGGCAATTTCGATTCTTTGAATTTGACCACCAGAAAGATTATTACCATTTTGTCCAATTTGGTAGTTGAGACCTTTTTCATTAACAAGTTCGTACAAGCCAGCTAATTTAATTGCATTTTGTAATTCAGCTTCTGAATATTTTTTACCTAGGGTTAAATTAAATAAAAGACTGCGATCAAACATGAATGGCTTTTGATTAATATAGCCAAAGTAATCATGAGACTTTAGCCAATTGCCCGTTATATTCTGTTGGTTAATTATAATAGAGCCACTAGTTGGCTTTAATTGACCAACTAAAAGGCGGAGTAAAGTTGTTTTTCCAAAGCCACTTGGAGCCATTAAAAAGACCTTTTCATTAGCATTAACAGTGAAGCTTACGTTCTTTAGGATAGCTTTATCATCAACTGTATATGTTAATTTCTCAACTGATAGCTGGTTAAACGATGGATTTGCAGTATTTTCATTTTTATTATTAAAATTGATTGCTTTTTGAATTTTATCCCAAATAGGCTTAGTAGATCGAATCTGATTGAGCTGATCAAAAATCATTGTAATTGGATTAATGAAGTCGTTGGATAGCTGCACGATCATCACTAAAGTACCAGCACCAATTTGACCATTAAACATTAAAATTGCTCCAACTAAGAATGGAATAATAAAGCTGAAAATGTCAGCAATAGTAATAATTAGCGTAGAAATCGCACCTTGAGTGTAGTTTAAAGCTCTTAATGCATTTTCCATTTGTTTTGCCTGCTTGGCGACATAAGAAATAACAGGTATTTGTGCATCATACAGCATGGTTGTTTTTGATCCATTAATTGCATCAACTGCAGCTTGGGTATATTCAGCATTTTGCTTTTCCCAGATAGCAGATTTATCTTGAATATCCTTAATGAAGAACTTTTGAATAAAACCAGGAATAATTGTAGCAATAACGAAAATGATAGTTAGAAGCCAGGAATTGATCAGACCGACCAAGATTGAAATTGTAAAAGCAGCAATCTCAGAAATAATCATTAATTCATTCGTAATTTTTAATGATTCGATTTGTTTTAGGTCATTAGTCATTAAATTTAGACCGTCTTTTTGTGAATCATTTTGTTGAGCAATTAAATAAGTGATAGTTTTCTCTTTCAACTTCAAGTTGATATCACGTGTAATATCAGAACGTAAATATCTATAAGCAAAATTGAGAAACATAATAACAATCAGTAATGCTGCTCCCAATGCAGCGATAAGAATTAATTGTTTTAATGAGCCACGATGATATTGCGCGCTGTTAAGCATAATCTTCGTGACATAAGCGATAACGACATTACCACAAGCACTTATGCAGGCTAAAAAGACATAAAGTGCTAGCTTCTTTTTGTTAGCAAACTTTAGTGACATAAATATACCTTTCTAGACCCCATCAAAGTGACTTCATTTAAGTCGTTTCTTCTTTGATGAAAATAATATAGCATATTTTGTTGAAAATTAAAATAGTATTAGATATTATTTTAATAAAAGAATTTGGAGGAAGTGTACATGCAAGAAAATGTAATGTCGTTTGTTAATATTTCACCTTTATTTATTGCAATTATTATTGGTTTTGTATTTTCATTTAATGAAAATACTTCTATAAAAATACCTGCTATTGTAGTTATTGCTTCAACAATTATTAGTTTTCTTTTCCCAATTTTTAATTTAAAATCTTGGGTGACTTATCCAGCAATTATCTCTGAAAGTGCAATGTTTGTATTGGCTGCAAGATTATTAAGTAAAAAACTGAAAATGTGGCTGGCCTGGATTTTGGGAGTTGCCATAGGTTTTGCTTGGGCGATTGGACTGTTTATTTTGCTAGGAGTGACTTTTAATATTTAATGTTCATTAGAAAGTATAAAGATTCTGATTTCGACCAATTGTGTCATGTGATGGATCGTGCGCGAATACAGGAATTAAAGACAGCTAATATGGAGCAGGTGTTTATCCAATTGAAGGATGCTCCATATTTACGGTATTTGTTAAAATGCAAAATGTATGTAGCCACTAAAGAAGAAAAAATAGTCGGATTCGTTGGGTTACGACCACATGAATTATCGTTTTTATATGTAGATCCAACTTTTCAAAAGCATGGAGTCGGAAATGAATTAATGTCTTTTGCTTTAGATCAATTAGAAAGACCAATAAAGCTAGATGTGTTTACTGACAACTTCGTAGCCAAAGCATTGTATGAAAAATATGGTTTTAAAGTAGTAAAAACTGTGGTTGAAAAGTGGTCTGATGAGTATCCAATAGAGTTTGCGCAGGATACTATGGAGATGAAGTAAATTAAAATGATTATTGATACTAAACAATTACAAAAAGCCGTTATCGAAAATAAGAAAAAACATAATTTTAATACTACTGACGTTAAGTTTGAACTTCTTTTATTATATGGTGAAGTAAATGAACTGTTTCAAGCTTGGTTAAAAGAAGACCAAGAAAATATCAATGAAGAGCTGGCTGATGTAGCAATATTTTTACTAGGAATATCCGAAATGCTTGGTAGTGATCTTGGTGAAGATATTGTTAAGAAAATGAAAATTAATGCAAAACGAAAATATGTGCACGGAAAGAAGATAATTAGTGATGACTAAAGTAGAACTTACTCGTTTTAGAATTAAAAAAGGGAAAGAAGCTAAAGCGCAAGAATGGATGGACTTTCTAAATGAACATCACGCTGATACTGTCGCAACAATGGCTGGTGAAAAGATGTACGTGGAGAGCGTCTTTAAAGAGAAAAATCCAGATGGATATACCTATTTTTACTGGTATTCAGTTCAAGGAGAAGACGGAAATGCCGTTGAAGAATCAAAAAGCTATATTGATAAGAAACATCTTGAGTATTGGGATGAATGTATCGATACGGAATATAAGCCAGTTGATATGAAATTGGAAGAGAATTTGATTGCACCGGCTGTTGAGAAGGTAATTGAAAAGGATGCGTAATGCTAAATGAAAGCATGGAAAATTAGTGGAAGTATTGTATTACTTTTATATGCAGTTATTAGTGTATTTATTTGTATTAGAAAAGTTGACGGAGCAGGTGTAGTACAGACGCCAGAAATGAGAAACATTACTTTAATTATCTGGGGAGTATTTGGATTAATCATTTTAATCAGTTATCTAATTTGGCTGGCAATTTTAAAGCATAGTAAAAAGTAATATGTCAAACTATAGCAGATAAGATTAGTCGAAATGCTTATATGGAAGCTTTAAAACAAGCACAAATTAAGGATAATTATGAGTCATTTATTGAATTAGTGGCTGATTATGAGCAAGATGAATTAGATAAGCGAATAGATCTATTAACTAGGATTGAAAAAGAAAATTCGCACAAAGTCAAACTAGATTGGATAAGTTTGACAAGTAATTAGTAAGACTAAAGCAGATTCTTGTATGAACCTGCTTTTTTATTTATTGCAAAGTATAAAATGAGTATAAAATCACTTGTTTAAGTATAAAAAAAGTATAAGATCTGCATTTAAATCTAAGTGATGCAAAGTATCAAACTTCATTAGTTTACGGAGTTAGAAGAAGTGGAAAGACGGTTTTTCTGTTAAATGTTCAAAGAAATTAATGAAAAAGAGAAAAATCATTATTTTATTCGGTTAAACTTGGGTCGAAAAAATCATTTAATTTAAATAGCATTAATAAGCTAAGAAAAATTTTTCTTCATGTTGATTTAAACATTAGTTAAATAAGTCATAAGCAGAGATTGTAAAAGATCTCTGCTTATTTTTATAGTTAAAAATTTTATAAGTAATCTATTGAAATATTAATAATATTTAAGTAACATTTAATTTAACTAGAAAGTAAAAGATGAAAATGGGGTGAGACGATTGCATAATTATCCGTTTGTTTTACATAATTTTAAAACTGGTAAACATAAGGTTGAATTAGTTTTACCTGAAACTTGGCAAGCGAAAGATTTGTTTGATCAACTTCAAAAAAATCTAGTTGAATTTTCTAAATGGCTAGTTTGGGCTAAAAAAATTGATTCTGTTCAAAAAGAAGTAGATTCAATTAAGCAATTTCAACAGAAAATGGTCGATGGTACAGCATTTAATTTGGTGATTTTAGTTGATGAAATTCCAGCTGGCATGATTGACTTACATTACTTAAATTCAGAGTCAGGCGAAGTTGGATATTGGCTGTCGAATGATTTTCAACATTTAGGAATTATGACTGAATCCGTCGAATTTCTTAAAAAGTATGCATTTGAACAATTAGGACTCAAATATTTAATTTTAAGAACTCATCCTCAGAATTTTGCAAGTCAGAATGTAGCTAAGCGAAGTGGATTTGAGTATCAAGGAATTGATGATAATGGGCATAAAAAATTTGTCTTAAGAAATAATGTTGGTAGGCGATAATTATGGAACTAAAAAAGGTAACTAATCAAAATCTTTGGGATGTTGTAAATCTTAAAGTCAAATCAGATCAAAAAGAATATGTTGCAGATAATGCGACTAGTTTGCTAGAAGCATATGCAACTAAAAATGAAGGTGAAAAGGTTGAGACCTTTGCTATCTATGAAAAAGATAATTTAGTTGGCTTTGCAATGATTAACTTTAATGTATACCACTGGGAAGGTGCACCAAAAGTTGCTCGTAATAATTATTGCTTGTGGCGTTTTATGATTGATCAAAAATATCAAGATCAGGGATTAGGGGTAGATGCGTTAGCTGTGCTTATTAAATATATAAAAACAATGCCTTTAGGAAATGGAAATAAATTGTATCTTTCTTACGTCCCTTCAAATTTCGCTGCTGAACAGCTATACAAAGCTGCTGGTTTTGTGCCTAATGGTGAAAAAATTGAAGAAGAAATTGTTTTAGTTTTAGATTTGGAGAAATAAATTTATGAAAAGCTTATTTAAATTAATGATTAAAGGAGTGGGAATATGGTTTATCCTATTAATGCTCTATTTTGTGATTAATTTATTCATCAATTTTAATGTTCTTCAAATCTCTAATCTTTTCGGCGTACGATTAATAATTGACGTATCAAAAGGAAGAGCAGTAACGATGAGCGGTATTGCACCTAATTTTTATAACGGTATTTTTCTTATGTAAACCAACCGGTGGCAGTTTTACAGAAAATGATGAAACAATTGCTAGTGGATATTTTGCATTGGATAATTTGCCTGAATTAAGTGAAGACAAGGGATCAAAAGAGCAAGTAGAGATGTGCTTTAAGGCATATCATAATCCTAACTGGCAAGCGGAATTTGAATAGGAATTATTAATATAGGAGTTGATGATTATGAGGTTAAAGAGTGTAAGTTTTAAAATTGCAGTTTTATTTTTAGTTTTTACAGCAGTTTTTACACTTTTCCGATCATCAATGTCAGGAATTTTTTCATTATTTTATGCTAAAAATGGAATCCTGGATGAAAATATTAGTTCAATAAAATCTTTTCAAAACATCGGTATTATGTTTGGACTCCTTCCAGCAGGATATTTAGCAGATAAAGTTGGAAGATTGAAAGTTTTAGCTTTATCATCTTTAATTATCGCCACGAGTTTTTTCATTCTAATTCTATTTAGAAACTTCTTTTTCTTTTCAATGGCAGAGCTTTTATATGGTATTGGCTTAGCACTTAATTCAGGTACTTTACTTGCTTACGTAACTGATTTACAGGAACAAAATAAAATTGCTCCTAGCAGCAGACTAATGGGGATGCAAGTAATCGTTTTGAATTTAACTACCTTAATTGGTGGAAATATTGGTACTTGGCTATTTGGAACTAAAGATACTGCACCGATATGGTTCGCAATGCTTGGACTTGCGTTATATCCAGCCTTTGTCTGGTTTATGACAAGTTTCTTATCTTTTTCAGATAATAGAGCTTTTAGTAAAAAGAAAGATAAATATAATATTAAAAATATTGTTGGCTTTTTTAGAAAAAGAAACTTTTGGATATTATTGTTGCTGAATGTGGGCTATGATTGTGGAACGCAATTTATCCTTATCTATTGGTCAATTATTTATGTCGAAAAATTAGGTTTTAATCTTTCATTGGTTTATACGTTATTTATGTGTGCACTAATTTTAGGATCAGTTTTATTTAGTAAGATTTCTACTTTCGTTAATTCAAAAGGGATTACTTTGTTAAATACTGGAAGTATGATAGGTGCATTTGTATTAAGTGGGACTATAGGAAATAAATATTTACTACTCTTTCTTTTTCTATTAATTGAACTATTGATGGGAATGATGTCGGGACAAATTTCAGCTACTAGTAATGAAGCTATTTATGGAGAAAGCAATAAGTCAACTATGCTTTCGACTATTTCATTTATTGCAGAGATCTTGGTCAGTGTTTCATTATTTATAAGCAATAGTATTATGAAAATTTTTGGAGATTTAAAAGTAATGTTTTTTGTCTCCGCCGTGTATTTTGGTGTTGTTTTGCTAATAATACCTTTAATAAAGGAGAAAGATACCAGATAAATCATGGTAACCGATCATAAAAACATTAAAGTATTACGATAGAAACGAAATTACTGTTTTGGGCAGGTTAACGTCTGATTTGAGGTTATAATCATGATTACAATAATTTTCCAAAAATAGAGAGAAAGTGCAACTCAAGTAGCAATTGGATTGTACGGTGTTTCTGGTTTAAGAAAAAGTCAGTATCAAGATAAAACTAATGTTGAAACTATCTGTGACATGCTAACCGTTTCTGCAGGATTACTGATGGGACAAAAAGGGAAAATGTTACTTATTGTTAAAGTTCACGGTATAGATTATGTATTTGATAAGTCTGCAACAATTAGGGATGCAGTGAATTAATTTTTTATCATATATAAAAAGATCAACTTCTGATTGAAATTGATCTTTAAGATTTATTATTTAATAGTGTCTTTGGCTTATGTTTAGTAAGAATCTCATGATTGCCTGTAGAAACTAAGGTAAGTATTAATTTGCTTTTTGAAAAAGTATAAATTACAATCCATTGATCGTAATTCAGATTACTATTAGAACTTAAACGTCCGGGATGAAATTCGTTAAATCCCTTCCAGCTTCCTTGCAGAGAATGGTGCTTAATTTTTTTTAGAATTTTATTATCTTGAGCAATTATTGCTTTTAAACACTGGGTAATTAATTTAATTGGATAGTTTTTCTTTTTTAGTTTTTTTAATTCTTTTTTATAAGTTGGAGAAAAATAGACTTCTACTTGTTTCATAGGTTATCCATCCATTTATCTAGATCGTCTAAAGAACCTATTTTTTCAATATTGCCATTTTCTACTTCAGATTTTCCTTGTAAAGCTTCTGGTGTATCAAGAAAATTAAGTAACTCAATATCATCATCAGCAGCTTTTCCAACTGCGAATCTTAGAAATTCTGAAAGTGTTATTCCTCGTTTAGCTAAATTCTTTATGGCCTTATCTTTAACAGATTTTGATACACGAGTAGATGCACTACTGTTTCTTACTATCATGTTATCCATAAAATCATCTCCTTATTTGTAATACAATTGTATTACATTTATCAAATATATCAAAATTATTTAATTATTGTAGAGGGAATTCTAATGACATCAAAATTAATTATAATTCGTGGAAACTCTGGCAGTGGTAAAACTACATTAGCTAAAGAAACTCATCATCAATTGCCACGTAATACATTATTAATTCCACAAGATACAGTTAGAAGAAAAATGCTGAATGTTAAAGACGGAGAAAAGACTTTAGCTTTGCCGTTATTAGAAAACTTGCTTGAATACGGTTATCATCATTGTTCTTACACTATCTTAGAAGGAATCCTAAATGTAAAATGGTATACGGACTTATTTAAAAAAGCACAAGGACTTTTTGGTAGTCAAATTTATGCTTATTATTTTGATATTCCATTTGAAGAAACAATAAGGCGACATAAAGCTCGTCATGAATATTCTTTTGGTGAAGAAAAAATGCGCTCCTGGTGGCTTGAAAAAGATTATATTGGGTTTATTCCAGAGTGTGCCTTTATCAGTCAAATGAATTTAGCTGACGAAATTTCAATTGTGATGAATGATATTCAAGTAGAGGAATAGCAATGACTCAAGACTACATTAAAACTTTACGTCAAAAAGTTGGTCATGAACCAATTATTCTAAATTTTGCAGGCGGAATTTTGGCTAATGATCAGAATGAAATCTTACTTCAAAAAAGATCTGATTTTAATGCATGGGGTTTGCCTGGTGGTGCTTTAGAATTTGGAGAATCAGCACAAGAAACATGCGTTCGAGAGTTTTTAGAAGAAACTGGCTTAAAAGTAAAAGTTAAGTCACTATTGGGTGTTTCAACTAATTTTATTCAGCACTATCCTAATCAAGATGTAGCACAGGCGTTGACTATTGAATTTATTGTGGAACTAATAGAAAAAACTTCAAAAGAAATCAGTGCTGAGACTCTTGACTTGAAATATTTTCCTAAAGACAAATTACCGGAGATTTTTAACAAGCAACATCAACTTTTTATTGATCATTACTTTAATGAAGACTATCCATTTATAAATTAAGGGAGAGGGTATACATGAATGAAGAAACATTTATTTCAGATATTGATTTAAGTAAACAAGCTGTAATAGAGCCCGGAGTCGAAAATTTACAGTATAAGTTTCATGAAAAATTGCTTTTTGCATTTGTCCCAGATGATGAAATTAACGCTTTTTTAGATAAACACTCTCGTAAGACTCTGGGTAAATTTAAAACTGTTTCATTTAGACCTAAGATATATGAAGTGGAAGTCAACAATCAATTAATTACTTTGTGTCAAGCTCCAGTGGGAGCACCAGCTTCAACAAAGTTTTTAGATTGGTTGATCAATTATGGAGTTAAACAAGTTTTATCTGTTGGAAATGCAGGAGCACTGGCTAATCTTCCTGAAAACACGATATTTGTTCCACAAAGAGCGATTCGCGGAGAGGGTACATCCTTTTATTACAAAGAACCAAGTAAGATTATTACATTAAATAAAAAGTTTGTACGAAACGTTGAAAATGAAATAAAAAAATTAGGTCTTCAATATGAAGAGGGAACAACTTGGACAACCGATGGCTTTTTTAGAGAAACACCCAAGCAAGTTTTACAAGCTAAAGAATTAGGTGCAAAAACTGTCGAAATGGAGTGTTCAGCTTTAGCTGCTTGTGCAGAATTTAGAAATATAAGTTTTGCGCAAATTTTGTTTACGGCTGATAGTTTAGCTGATATGGATAACTATGATAAACGTAACTGGGGCCATGATTCATATAGCGTTGGCTTGAATATTGGATCTCAGGTATTAGTGAATTTATAATATTTCAACTAAAAATGGAGTGGAAAATATGAATGAAGGACCATTTATTTTAGACTTTGATAAAAATCCTCACGCGGTTTTTGAACCTAATCATGATCAAGAACCGTTTTATTTTCATCCAAGATTGCTTTATGCGTTTGTGCCAGAAAAAGAAATCAATGCATTTTTAGATCAACACCTGCACCGCACTTTAGGCGAATTTGAATCATGCTCTTTTAACCCCAAAATCTATGAAGTTCAAATTGACAATGAATTTTTCACTTTGTGTCAAGCACCCTTGGGAGCACCTGCTGCTGTTCAATTACTTGAGTGGTTAATTGCTTATGGTGTAGAAAAAGTGTTAACTGTTGGCACCGCTGGGGCTTTAGTAGATTTACCTGAAAATACAATGCTTCTTCCGACACGTGCTATTCGGGATGAGGGAACGTCTTTTCACTACATGCAACCTGGACAATTTGTTGAATTAGATTCTTCATTTTTAAAGGAAGTAGAAAAAGCTTTAACTGAATTAAATGTGGACTATGATGAGATAACAACTTGGACAACTGATGGATTCTTTAGAGAAACGCCTAAAAAGGTGGCCCAATTTCGCCAATTAGGCGCATCAACCGTAGAAATGGAGTGTGCAGCTTTAGCTGCTTGTGCCCAGTTTAGAAAGATTGATTTTGCTCAGCTTTTGTTTACGGCAGATACATTAGCTGATATGGATAACTATGATGAGCGTGATTGGGGCGGTGAATCGCACAGAACTGGCTTAAGCATTGGTGCCCAAATTTTAACAAGGATCAAATAGATATGGATGAGAATATACAAACATTTTGGCATCAGTTTTGTAAAAAGCATAATTTAAATGAAAATACACCTGTTGAAGCATGGGCCTTTGGTGCAAATCAAAAAGATGCTAATGAGTTAGCTTCTTTGGTTGATAAAGAAATTAAGACAGCTACTACGTCAGCTTATGAATTGTATGGTAAAGATGAGAAATTACCTAAAGTAGGTGAGTGGAGCATTATTTTAGATGGTAATGCTAAACCAGTCTGCGTAATAAAAGATGTATGCGTTGAGATCATTCCATATAATTTAATTTCTCAAGAACATGCTTATCATGAAGGAGAAGGTGATTGTAGCTATGCTTATTGGCGCACGGTTCATGATGAATTTTTTACACGGAAATATAAAGAGTGTGGGAAAATTTTTTATTCTCAAGCACCGATGGTCTGTGAAGTTTTTGAAAAAGTAAAATAAGCGACAAAAATTAGCGCTTGTATAAAAATAGCTAGAAATAGTAGGTACATGGTAAAATTAATTCCATATGCTAAATTTAAGAACGTATTTTAGTAAGGAGTTAACTAAACATGAAAAAGACGGGAGTAATGAACTCAAATATTTCTAGAGTGATTGCAGATATGGGACATATGGATTGGCTAGGTGTGGGGGATGCAGGAACTCCTGTGCCAGCTGGGACTGAAAAGATTGATTTATCTGTTAGACCAGGATTGCCATCATTTATTGATGTTTTAAAGGAAGTTCTCACAGAATTAGAAGTTCAAAAAATGTATATTGCTGAAGAAATTAAAACTGAAAATCCTAAGCAATTAGAAGCAATTAAAAAGACTCTTCCTAACGTTGAGATTAAATTTATTCCTCATTCAGAATTAAAGAAAGACTTAAAGTCCTCAAAGGCATTTATTAGAACTGGAGAGGAAACTCCATATTCTAATGTGATTTTAGAAAGTGGCGTAACTTTTTAATTAATTAGAAATGGAGGAATTAGTCTATGCAAGGAATTGCACTTTTAGTTGGATTAGGACCATTGATAGGATGGGGCTTATTTCCAACAATAGCTTCAAAGATTGGTGGTAAACCGGTAAATCAAATTATTGGAGCAACTTTTGGAACTTTTATTTTTGCAGTAATTTATAATTTGATGCAAGGAATTGCACTCCCTACAGGTTCAGCTTTGATTTGGTCAATTATTTCAGGAATTGGTTGGGCTAGTGCGCAAATACTTACTTTCCATTCCTTTACTTTAATTGGTTCATCAGGTACGATGCCGATCACGACGGCTTTTCAGTTGCTAGGAACTTCTTTATGGGGTGTGTTTGCACTAGGAGATTGGCCAAGCACAAGTGATAAGTTAGTTGGTTTCCTTGCCTTAGCCTTAATTGTTTTGGGAGCTTGGATGACAACTTGGACTGAAAAGAAGACTGATGAAAACAGTGCCAAGCTGAGAAAAGCAGTCATCGTTTTATTGATTGGTGAAATTGGTTACTGGGCTTATTCAGCTGCCCCACAAGCTGCAAAAATTGATGGCTCAAAGGCATTCTTACCACAAGCTATTGGAATGTGCTTAGTGGCAATTTTCTATACAATTTATCTAAAGGTTAAGGATCCAAAGCAAACGATTGCATTAGCTCAGGGAATTTCTTATAAGCAAATTATTTCTGGCTTCTTCTTTGCTTTTGCTGCTTTGACATACTTGATTTCAGCACAACCAGATATGAACGGTTTGGCAACAGGATTTATTTTGTCGCAAACTTCAGTAGTTTTGGCAACATTAACTGGAATTTGGTTCTTACATGAAAGTAAGACAAAGAAAGAAATGATAGTTACTCTAGTTGGATTAGCTATTATTATTGGCGCTGCAACAATGACAGTAATTGTTTAATTGAAAATATAGATATTGAACTACAACTTTTTATTTTAAAGGTATTTATTGAAGATTTTAAAAAGGTTAGTGTCAGAAGATAAATTCTTTTCATAAGGCTTTATATTAAGGGGTATTTTACAATGGATACATATATTAAAAACTATACTAATACGTTCGATATCAAAGGCAAAAAAATTACTGTTACTGCACCTGCGCGATTCAAAAAGAATACTGATCGACTAATAAATGATAATGAATTTGATGATCAAGCTGTAGAAATAGCACAGGAAATATATCGTCAGAAATATGGTTTTGTGGGTCCAGCAGACATTAAAAAATTAAGAAAGAAATGGAAACTCTCTCAACGACAATTGGCTTCAGTTTTAGGTTGGAGTCCTTCAACAATCGCATTATATGAAGTAGGTGAGATTCCGACAGTTGGTAATAATAGACTGCTTAATGTATTAATTAAGAATCCTCAAGTAATGAAAGATTTTATTGAAGAAAAGAAAAATTCAGAAAATTTAGAACTTTAAATTGAAAAAAGACAGGAGAAATAACTCCTGTCTTTTTGCTATGCTATAAGTTTTTATCTTTTTTCTTAAACCATATTCTAGCAAAGTCGATTAGTGGTTTTACTTTGATAACCTTAATAAAACTATTATTTAATTTAACTTGTTTAAACTCTTTAGGAAAGTTTCTTTCAAAGGCTAGTCCTAAGTCATTAAAATCATCATATGAATCCATATCTATATTTTGGTAATCAGTCCAGATAGTCTTTCCAGTTTTATCTATCCCGGTTGCTGCTGAACAGGTTTCCGTTTTTCTATCAATTGTTGATTCAGCGTAGTGCAACATTGTGCAAGTTTCATAATCAGTTCCTAGAAAAATAATTTTACCATCATTTTGATACAAATAGTCTAAGGGACTATGCAAGCCGTAAGGCATAGCAAGTGGTTGTTTTCTAGCAATTTTAGCTTTATCTTTACCCCAAATTGCAATGGGTAGATAAGGATGGCAACTACGTACTACATCGGGTAAATTTCTAAAATATTCAGGTGTAATACCTAAACCTTCACTCAGAGAAGTATCAGGATTATATGGTGGCATATTGTCACGGACTATTTGAATCAAATCTTGTCTAACAGGAGGATATTCCCAGCTTGCGGGGTCACAATTCGTAGTGACTTCTGACGGCATCATGATTGTGCCTTAATTTATTGTTTCTTCTAAAGCATGAACCACACTTTCAGGTCCACCAGGAACATAATAAAACTTACTTAAAGCTGTATGAACCATAACCTTATCAGTAGCCTTGATCTGAGCATTAATGAAGGCATTTTTGAAATTATCTTTTGTAGTAATCGTAGTAATTATATCTTGAGTCATAATATTCTCTTTTCTTAAATTTAATTAATTATTGACTAGGACGATAGAATACTACTCTTGTTTTAATTTCTGCATTATTGATTTTGTTTTTCTTGTTACTCATTTATACTTCCTCGGTTTTAGTGTTTAATTTTTATAAAGATAATTAAATAAAAGAATGCTGTTATTACTTGCGCTATTCCTTCAAGCATAATTGCGGGAAGAACGCCAAGATTTTTAACAATAATTCCTCCTAAAAATGATCCAATTGGAATCATGCAATTAACAATACTGCTATTAATTGTGTTAATTCGTCCAAGCAGATTAGGGTGAAAGTTTTCCTGGACGAGCACACGAAAGTTAATATTCATCATACTGATCCAAAAGGTACTAAATAGAGCGAATAATAAAATTAAGATAGGAAAAATTGGGGCAATAATTGTCTCTAAAATAATTGAAATACCTGAGAGCATTAAGCAAATAACAATTAATAATCTTAACTTATTGTCTTTGACATAGAAATGTTGCACTGTGATACTACCAAGTAGTCCACCGACTGAAGAAGCAAGCTCCAAACCACCATAACTCATTGCACTCCTGTCTAAATATTGAGTTGCAAAGTAAGGTAACCCGATTGAAGAAATTCCATAGAACAAGTTGGTTATAGCAAAGGGAAGGATTAGGATCAAAATATCCTTTTCTTTTTGTAAAGCTTGCCATACGTTAATTAGAGCTTTTAAGTAAGTACTATTTTCTTTATCTGAAGAAATTGATTGAACATTAAAGTTAAGTCGAGCATAGAATAAGAGCGCAAAAGCAAAAATTAAACCTGAAATTATAATTGTATTTTTGATGGACAAATAAGTAATTAAAATTGTTGCCCCGGCATCTAAAAATAAATCCAAAGTTTGATATGACATTTGAAAGATACCGTTTACCTTAGCTAAATTTTCTTTTTTTACAATGATTGGCAATATTTTGTCTTCAGCTGGATAAATTAATGTTGAACCAATTGTAGATAGAATATAAACAATAATTAAAAATATGATTGCGAAAAGATGTAAATTTGGATCGTTAAATAATGGAATAATTAACAAGCTAAGGATGGCTTGAATAATAGTTACTACTTGAAGTAATTTTTTAATATTTAACCGATCAATTATTGGACCTAAAGTAAATGAAAACATATCAATCGTTGAATCTGCTATAAAGATTAGCGATAGTAATATTGGTGAGTGAAAGTGGCTTTTAAAGTACCAGAGTATCGCCATATAAAACAGTGAATCAGCAATATTAGTTCCGATTCTTCCAATTAATAAGTTAACAACATTAGAATTATCTTTATTAATTAAATTTTTTAGCATTTTCCCGTTCCTTATTAAATACGTGTTTTTAAAGTATTTTGAAAGTTCAGGGAAAAGTTATCTATATTTAGTTAACAAACCCCAAACTTTCATCAAATTTGGGGACATTTCTTAAATATAGCTTAATAACTGAAAGAAAATAATTCAGTTTTAAGCTTAATCCTAAGTTATTTAGAATAAACACCTAGTTTCACCTCAATTTTTTAAGATAAAGTTAGTATAACATAGTACAAAGTAGCTTAAAATTACCGCTTAGTTGAAAAATATTACCACTTAAAAAAATATGATTGAAAATTAAAAAAGTATTAGTAAAATTAATAATAACTAAAGCGGAGGAGGGAAAATAATGACATTTAAAGAATTAATAAAAAGTAATATTCCACGTTCAATCTTAATCATGGCTTTGTACATTCTTTATGCCATTACAGGTGCATTAGGAGAATATCTATTTAAAAATTCATTGAATAATATACTTAAGGGAAATTTGAATGGGTATATTTATTGGACTTTTATTCAAGCAGGGATGGAAATAGGAGCAGCAATTTTATTACCAATTGCAACAATTGCTTTTACTAAACAAACACAGAGCTATTTACATCATATTAGAGAAGATATTATGCAGCATTACTATAATTCCGGTAATGATGAAAAGGTTTCTGAAATGCAAAATCAGTTAACAGGAAACTTAAAAATGTTAACAACTGATTTTGCTACTCCTTGGATGTCTATTTTAAGTGGAGTTCTTGAAATGTTTATTTCCATAGGAATTTTACTTAAAATGAATTGGAGTTTGGTGTTAGTTAGTGCAATATTGTTAGGGATTAATTTTTTAATTCCTAAGATTATGGAAAAGAAAACTGCACAGGCTGCTAAGCAAGTTAACATTAAAAATGAGAAATTACTCAATGCGATCGAGCATTGGCTTGGCGGTTTACAAGAATTAAGACGTTTCAGCGCTTATGGCAGATTAAGAAAACAACTTCATCAAGCAAGTGATGACTATACTAAGGCAAGTAAAAAGAGCTGCAAGTATAATACAATTTCTTATCTCTTCAATGGTTGGGGAAATTCCTTAGCACAAATTGGATTGGATTTCTTTGCTGGTATTTTATTTTTAAATCGCTCAATTTCTTTTGGTGAATTTGCAGTTGCTGGCTCATTTGGATTTGCAGTTTTCTCAGCTATTTGGGAAATTACCAGTGCAATTACACAAATCAAGTCAACAAAAGAATTACGTCAAGAAATTTCTGAACTACGTCGCAATGAAAAACGGACGGTTAAAGTCAACGCATATGGTGTTTCAGTAAAAGATCTGAAAATTTCATATGATCAAGGTGAAACTATTTCTTATCCTGATTTTACAATTAAAGCTGGAGAAAAAGTGTTACTGACTGGTGATTCAGGAACAGGTAAATCTACATTATTTGCAGTTTTACTTGGAAAATTAAAGACGCAAAGTGGAACTGTTACTTACTTAGATAAAAATAATCAACCACTTGAAAATGCTACAGTAGGTTATTTGCCTCAAGATCCTGTAGTTTTTCCAGTTTCAATTAAAGAAAATATTACGATGTTTACTAAAAAGCTTGAACAACAAGTACTTAATGTAGTTAACAAAGTTCAGCTAAGCACTGATTTAGCTAAAATGCCTGCTGGTATCAATACAGTTGTTGATTTAAAAAATGAAAACTTATCAGGTGGTCAAAGACAAAAAGTGGTTTTGGCAAGAAGTGAAATTCATCAGCAACCATTTGTTTTGATGGACGAAGTAACTAGTGCGATTGATCAAAAAGCCACTGAAAAAATTATTGATGAATTGCTAAAGACAGATCAAACAGTTTTAATGATTGCTCATAACTTTACACCAGAATTGAAGGCCAAGTTTGATCATGAAATAAAATTAGAAAAGAAGGGAGGACACAAGTAATGAATTTTAGGGAATTAATAAAAATTAATCCAGTTAGATTTTGGCTATTTGTTATACTTACTGTTTTAACACCAATCACATTAATTGGTAATACAGCACTAGTTCAATTAGAAACGACAATTGTTCTGTCACGGAATTTACGTAATTTTATAATTATTTCAGCAATAAGTTTAGTGGTTGCTGCTCTAGGCTATGTATTTATGTATATCAGTCAATATTTGATTACATATCAAGCACAAGACTTAAATAATTCAGTTAGAGATAAGATTGTTAAACACTACTTTTATGATGGCAAAAAACATCAAGTTTCTGAGATGCAAAATAGACTAACTAATGATTTACAAATGGTTAATGAAAACTACGTTGGTGCTATTTTTAATTTGCTATATGGTAGTGTTATGATCATTTCAATTATCATATATTTAATTATGTTAAATTGGATCTTATTACTAACAATTTGCTTAATTGTAGCAATTACTTTAGTCCTTCCGAAACTAATTGAGAAACCATTACAAAAAGCAAATCAACTTATTTCTGATAGCAATCAGGTTTATTTAGATACTCTGAATGATTGGCTTGCAGGTTTAGAGCAATTAAGACAATTTGTCGCTGGGGCAAAGCTGTTTTCAGTTTCTCAGTTAGCAAGTAAAAAACTTGAAGATGCCAACGTTAAGCAAACTACTTATACCAAATTACTTAATGCTATTACTGGTATTGCCTCTGCAATTTTTGGTTTGATTATCTTTTTATTGTCAGGTCTTTTAGTTAAGAATGGTTTATTAGAGATTAGTGCACTTCTAATTGTTGGTAATTTTAGATTTTATTTAAATCAAGCTATTAATCAGATTTCAAATGCCCGTGGTCAGATGAAAGGTATTAAAAAACTAGTTACGGAAATAGATAAGTCTGCAGAACCTGTCTATTCTTCAAGTAAAGATAGTTCTATTGCTCCTGCGATAATCAAGACAAAATCACTAGGTTTAAAGTTTTCAAATGGAGAAAGTTTAACTTATCCTGATCTTCAAATTAAACAGGGTGAAAAGATCTTATTAACAGGCGATTCTGGTGCTGGAAAGTCAACTTTATTTAAATTAATTCTTGGAGAATTAAAGCCAAGTTCAGGGAAAATAATATTTGAAGACAAAAATGGCAATCAGATCGTGCCAGACTTACGTAAAATTGGATATCTTCCACAAGACCCAGTAGTTTTTCCCGCTTCGATTTTAGATAATATTACGATGTTTAATGACAAATTAGATAATAAAGTAGCTGAAGCAGTAAAAGAAGTAAATCTTTCTGCAGATCTAAAGAAATTTGATGAAGGAATAGATAAGAAACTTAACTTGGATAAATTGAATATCTCAGGGGGTCAAAGACAGAAGATTGTTTTAGCGCGTGCAAAGGTTCATGATAGTGATATTATTTTGATTGATGAAGGAACAAGTGCAATTGATCAGAAAGCGACAATGGATATTTTGAATAATCTATTAAAGAGTAAGGCAACTATCGTCTTTATCGCTCATAATTTTAATAAAAAAATGTATGATCTATTTGATCGAGAGATTCACTTAGTAAAAGACTAGAAGAAAAAGGCTTTTGTAAAAAATGCAAAAGCCTTTTTCGATGCCTCCAAAAAATGGCTGCAAAATGCAGTCATTAAAGAAAGTAACTAGTTATAAATTTGTCGAGTAAAATTATATAAATCGGTATCAAGATAATATTTAACTTCATCTGCTTCAGCAATATTCTTTAATCCAAATAAGGCAGTTAGAAGACGTAACTCATATTTTAGATTTTGAATTGCGACAATCAAGGATTCGGTATCTTGATTAGCAAACTGTAAGAAATAATTTGCAATACCAACATATTGTGCCCCTAAAACTAAGGACTTGAAAATATCTAAAGCATTGGTAATCCCACCGGCTGCGATAATCGTTTTATTAACCGGAATAGTTCGTGCAGCAAGCAAAGTTTTAACTGTTGAAAGACCAATATCTTCTAAAAACATTAATTTTTGATTTTTTCGTCTTTCATTTTCAATCTGAGCAAAATTAGTTCCGCCACTACCACCTAAGTCAATGATTGAAAAGTCATTGATCAAGAGGGTTCGTAAAGATTCAGGGTCAATTCCCATTCCCACTTCCTTAATAATGATCGGAACATCGACTGTTTGGCGAATTGCTTTTAGATTATCAAGCCAATGAAAATCCCGATCTCCTTCAGGCATTACGGCTTCTTGAACACTATTAAGGTGAATTTGAAGGGCGTTAGCATTTAATGCATGCACAATTTTTTGAGCAACTTTAGGATTAGTAGTTGGATTAACGTTAGCGAAAAGTAAGCCATCAGGATTTTCTTGTCGAGCAATTTCGAAACTTTTGATTTGATCAATTTCTTTTTCAAGAATGCTAGCAGAACCTAACGCCATCGGAATATTTTCTTTAGCAGCTGCTTGAGCTAAGCGTCGATTAATAGTATATGAAGCATCCGATCCACCTGTCATTGCATTAATAAAAAATGGGGCACTAATTTTTTGACCAAACATTTCTGTTGTAATACTTTCTTTGCTAACAGCACTTTCAGGAAGAGCGGGGCGAATTAGATGTATATGCTTGAAATCATTATTTTTATTACTATTAAAAAACATCTTAGCCAATGCTAGATGTCCTTCTTTTCTTTGGGATCTTTGTGACATAATCTTTTCCTAGTATTAAATTAATTAAGCTATTGAATGAACTAAAAAGTTCAGTGGCATAATTCCATTTTCACGCCAAATATTTTTCATTTCTTCAATATCAGTTTGCTCATCAGCAATCACAATGCCGCAATCGCCGTTTCCTGCGCCAGAAGTCTTAGCAGCACCATTAAATTGTTCTGCGATATTAATTAATTTAGTCAGACGTGGAATTTCGATAGCAATATGATTAAGTGCAGCAAAATCTTTTAGCAATTGACGATTTAGACGAATTTGCTTTTGAATTAGGGAAATATTTTTTTCATTAAATCCCTTAATCATATCAAGAACGCATTGTCTAGATTGCTCTAAGAAAGTATCATATTGAGTCTTAATAAACTTCTTCTTAGCATTAGTCTTATCAACTAATTGTGAAGTTGAGGCAGGCTTTTGACTCCAACCAATTACTAAATTTAATCCTTCAGGGGGAGTTAATAATTGAATTTTTAGACCGGGCCAAGCTTCGTTTAAAACATCGCTAAGAGACTTGGTAGCTAATTCTTGCTTAAGCCATGCCTTGTCAAAAGTTTGATAAGCAAGCCATCCACCATAGACACTAGCGGCAATATCACCAGCTGATCCGTTTCCTTGAACACTATAGTGAGAGATAGCTGAAAGTTTAAAGATAAGATCTTTTGTACAATGTAAGCCATAAAAATTAAGAATTGCTTTTACAGTTGCAACTGTTACAGCTGCAGATGAACCAAGACCATACTTCTTACCATCAGCTGAATCAAGATCAGAATTAACATGTAAGTCATATAAAGACATTGGAACTTTTTGTTCTAAACAAAAACGTTCTGTAAATTTAATCGCAGATAAAATGTATTCAAACGGGTTATCACGATTATCGATTACCATTTGATTGCCTTTACGAATCCAGTGAATAGAATCTTGAGAATACTGCTTAGAGTGAATTAAACCACTAGTGCCAGTGCTCTTAGCAATAGATACACGTACAAATTCATTTACTGCAACTAAAATGGCAGGGCAGTTTTGCTCAAGAACTGCATACTCTCCCGCAATATACAATTTTCCTGGTGCTTGTTCTGTAATCAACGAATATTCCTCTAATCTTTTTATTTTCAAATTACTAAAGCAGAGTAACGCCTGGGCCGAAACTCGCAACGACTATTTTAACATTAGTCAATGATTTCTGAACAGCTGAAATAATTTCTTTTCTATTTCTTAAGGTACAGAGAATTTTAACATTTGGACCAGCATCGATTGTATAGTAACATTCAATGCCTTGCTGTCTTAAATGCTCTACTAATTTAATCGCTTTAATTGTCTCTGGTTCAAAGTATGTGAAGGGCTCATTAGCTGTTAGGTTGCAAGCATGCATTTCATTAGCGCTTAATTCGCTGAGCTTGCCAATCTTAGTAAAAATTTTTTCCTTAATTGCTTGTTTTAATTCAGCAATTTCTTGTTTATTTCTAGCTAGCCAAGGCTGATAGAAAGGAGATGTTTGAGCTAATTTCATCCCTTTTGTTGAAGAAACTTTCTTTTGTTTTGTATCAACTTCAAGTGCTAATAGGGACAGGTCAAGATCTGGATTTTCATCAATTGGAACAGCATAAGAGCTGGCATCATCAATTCCTTTTTGCCATTCGACAAAACCGCCATAAATCGATCTTGTTGCTGATCCTGATCCAAGACGTGCCAATTTCGAAAGTTCTCTTCTTGAAAGATCTAAGCCATAACTTGCAGCAAAGCTGGTTGCTAAAGCTGCAAAAGCAGATGCTGACGAAGCAAGGCCAGCCGAAGTGGGAACGTGGTTAGTAGACTTGATTGTAAAATGATCATTAAAGCCAAATTTTTCTTGTAATAGGTGAATATAATTAAAAACTCGTTTGCTTTCTTCAGGTGTTTGCTTTTGACCATTTAAAATAAATGTATCTTCAGTTAGTGAAGAATCATGTTCAAAAGTAGTATCGGTATAAAAAGCATCTAAGGTCATTGATAGACTAGACATGAGCGGGGTCTTCAAAGCTTGATTAGCTTTTCCCCAATATTTGATTAGCGCAATGTTAGTATGCGCACGAGCAGTTTTTTTCATTAGATTTCCTCAATCCAGTAATTATCAAAATTTGCTTGAGCCTTTTTGGCAATTTTTTGTGCCGTTTCTTGATCGGGACATAGCGCAATCACGATTCCGCCAAGGCCACCGCCAGATAACTTAGTACCTAAGGCACCATTTTCGTTAGCAATTTTACAAATATTATCAATTTTTTTAGTTGAAAGGTCGAATGAGGCTAAAATGCTTTGAGCTTCGTTAAAGATTTTACCAATTTCTTTAGCATTTTGCTTTAGCCAATTCTCTTGAGTGGTAGTAGCAAGCTCACCAAGACGGGCAATTTGTTTCTTTTTGAGATCACTTTCGTCCATTTGCTTTTTAACTGCTTGAACCGCCACTTTGGTATTTCCAAGTTCGCCAGTATCCATAATCAAGAGGGTAGCACCTAATTTTTGAGAAAGTTGCTGCGGACCATCCTGTTTATTAAAGAAGACTAGATAGTCTGAGCTAACAGTAGCGGCATCAAGTCCAGAAGCTTTACCGTGGTTGATCATTTCCGCATGGTTAGTAATTTCCATGATTTCATCGTGATCTAAATTCAAATTTAAGAATTGTGACAGAGCCTTGGTTGTACCAAGAGCTACAACTGCACTTGAACCTAAACCGCGTTCAATTGGAATTTCACCACTATAAGTAATTTTAACGTTAGGTGCATCTGCAACTTTAGCTAACATAATTTTAACAATATACTTAATGCCGTCATATTTATCCGGTGCATCAAAAAAAGCACCGTGGTAGTGATTTGTGTCCATCCAAGTAGGACCAGCAGTTTCTTCAACAGTTGTGCTGATATTTAGGGCTTGAATTGGTAAAGCAAGTGCATTATATCCATACACAACAGAATGTTCACCAATTAGAATCACTTTTCCATGTGCTTTAATTTCAACTTTTTTATTCACGATTATCGTTCCTATATTATAAATTTCATTAAGTCTATTTCGTTTGTCCCATATGCTAAAATATTTGCTAAGGAGACTTGAGACTTATGATTAATGTAATTACTGGTAGACAAGTAGACAACTTGCAAAATGATATTATTGATCAAGCTGTTAAGTCATATTACCAAGATAAAACGCACGATGTTTTTATTATCGTGCCAAACCATATTAAGTTTACCACAGAAGTACGCGCACTTAGCAAGCTCTCTGTTTTAACGAATAAAAAACAAGTAGCGGTTAATAAACTGCACATTTTATCGTTTTCACGACTAGCTTGGTATTTTTTGAAGGATGAAGCAATCAAGTTGCCCCAGGTTTTAGATGATGCTGCTAGTGTGATGTTACTTGAGCAAATTGTTAAGGATCATCAGGACGAACTAAAACTATTTCAAAATAAGAATCAGATTACGTCTGGTGCCTTAAAGCAAATGTATGAAGCAATTTTATCAGTTCGGGCTGGAAATATTGAACTAGAAAATATTGATAATGAAAAATTAAATGAAGAAACCAGCTATAAAGTCCATGATTTGCGAATTATCTATGATGATTTTATCGAACGGCTATCTGAAAAATTTGCAACAAAAGATGAAATGCAGCTCCTGCTTAATGAGTTTCTAGCTAAAAGCAACAATTTGAGCAGCATGGAATTTTATTTTTCTGATTTTTCGCATTTTTCCTTGCAGGAATTGACTTCAGTGCGTTTAATTTCAAAAAAAGCTAAAAATACAACTTTAGCGTTTAAGACAAAAGTCGGCAAGATAGACAGTAAAGCGGAACCTGGAGACTATGATTATGTAGTTCAAAGAACAATTGGACAACTAGAGCATTTTTGGCAAAATCAGAAATTAAATTATCAAACTACTGAATTTCCACTCAGTCAGACTAATCCTAGCTCCCTGTTAAATGGTGTTTGGACTAAGACCAGCAATTTTGATGAAAGTTTGAGTAAATTTTTGCAACCAGTTAAAGCAGATTCTAGATATGCTGAAGCATACTTTGTCGCACGAACCATCTATCAACAAGTTGCTTTAAACCACTATCGCTATCAAGACTTTTTGGTTTTAGCGCCCAATTTAAGTGAATATGAAACTTACTTAACGCCAATTTTGCGTCAAAATAATATTCCTTTCTTCAATGACTTGCAAAAGGAGATGAAATATCATCCCTTAGTTGTTGCAGTAGAAAATCTCCAGCAAATTTTTAAGCGTGGTTTTCAAACAGATAATGTAATTGCGCTAATGAAAACGCAGCTGTTTATTCCCGAGTGGTATAAGAGCGTAACACGTTATCAAAATGACGTGGATTTACTTGAAAACTTTGTGTTGGCACATGGTATTAAGGGAAGTCTTTGGAACAAGCCTTTAAAAAACTTTGTGGATGCGGAAGTAATTGCACTTGATAAATCAGAGCAAGAGGTGGAAGAACTTGAGCGATTACGTCAATACTTTATCAGTATTCTAAGTAGATTTTTTGAAGAAATAGAAGCAGAGAAAGATCCGCAAGCTGGAGTGACGATTTTTTGGAACTTCTTAATTAAAAATCGAGTTGCAAAAAGACTAGAGGCTTGGCGAAAAGAAGCAAATGATGCTGGAGACTTACAGTTAGCGCAGCAGCCTGAACAAGTTTGGTCAACCCTAAACGATTTGCTAAAGGATTACTTATTGGTAGCCAAGGAATTTTCATTAGAACAATTTTTTGATCTTTTAATTAGTGGATTTAGTGAGGCTAATTTCTCACAAATTCCATCTACTCTTGATGCAGTTAACATCTCTGAAATGGGAATGGTTCAAGGACAAGGTTATAAGCAAGTATTTATTATTGGGGCAACAAGTAGTAATTTACCGCAGATTGAGAAAATTCCAGGTTTCTTTAGTTCAGAGAACTTGGAACAGCTAAATGATGGGAATAATACTAGTGGCTATTTAGAGGATCAACAAAAAATTAATAATCTAGATCAGAATTATCAGTTTGGTAATGCATTAAGTTTAGCCAGTGATAAGATTTATATTTCCTATCCTGTAATTAATACGGCAAATGAACAATTAGAACCATCTATCTTTTATAAACAACTTCTTAGATTAACCCAGGCAGAAGAGTTTTCACAGCATGATTTACCTAATTCTGCTGGTGATCTTTTAACCTTTATGACTAATCCGGAAGCTAGCTTGGGCTATTTAACTTACTTAAAGAGCAAGCAAGCCGTTAAGGTAGATTCTATCTTAGAGATGACTGAGCAGAAAATAGGCGAAGTAGCTCAAAACGTCCTTGAAGGAAGCAGCTTTAAGAATATTCCCGAAAATCTCTCACCAGAATTGGCACAGGAACTTTACGGAGATCGGATAGAGACTTCAGTTTCACAACTTGAAACTTATTATCAGAATTCTTTTGAATATTTCTTAAATTACGGCCTACATTTAAAGAAGAGATTTGAAAATGAACTTGATGTAATTCAGGCAGGTAATTATTATCATGAAACTTTTGACTATTTAGTTAAAAAGATTAAAGAGAAAAACTTAAATTTTGCTGATTTAACTGATAGTAAGTTAACAGAGTTACTAATTGAAGTACGAGAGGAATTAAAAGAAAAAGGCAGATATCGTCAACTTTTAAATGATCCATTCAATAAATATTTGTTCCATAAGCTAGATCAAACCACATCTAATGTTGCTCATTATTGGCATAGCAATGTAAATAAAACAACTTTTAGACCACAATATTCAGAATTAAGTTTCGGTAAAAATCAAAAAGTAGCCGGTCTATCTTATAGCTGGAAAGATGAAAATAATAAAAAGAAGATTGTTGATCTACGAGGAAAAATGGACCGAGTTGATCTGGCTAAGGTAAATGATCGAATTTTAGGAGAGGTAATTGACTATAAGTCTTCTGCTAAAAAGTTTGATTTAGGTCTCTTTGCCAATGGAATTTCGATGCAAATGATTTCTTATTTGGAAGTCTTAAAAAAGAATAATAAGTTTTTTGCTCAAGGTAAAAACTTAGATGTTTTGGGAGCTTTTTATCAAAATATTACTAGCAGCTTAGAACGCTTAAGTAGTGATAAGATGATTCTAAGTAACTATCAAATTAAGGACCTTCTCAAAGAAAGTACTAAGAAACTAATGTATAACGGAATTTTAATTGCTGATGAAGAGATTCTGGACCTGATTGAACCAGGAATGGAGAAAGATCGAGCTAATTCAGAAATATATAGTAGCGTTAAAAGAAAGGTAAATGGCGACATTAGTTGGCCACGAAATCAGAGTTTTACTCCTGAGCAGTTAGAATTGCTATTGGCATATAATTCCTACTTAATCAAGAATGCTGGTAGTGAGATTTTATCAGGTAAGATTAAACTTGATCCATATACTTACGGACAACAGAGTTCCTTAACTTATTCTGACTTTAAAGATATTTTCTTCTTTGATGCTATGTTAAAAGAAAATAATTACCATAAAATTAAAGCAATTGATAAAAAGACGCTTTTGAATTTAATTAAAGAAAAACTGGATTTGGATGGTGATGAATAGGTGACAAAGTTTACTAAAGAACAAGATCAGGCAATTAATGATTCTGGAAAAGACATTTTAGTTTCCGCATCTGCTGGTTCAGGTAAGACTACAGTTTTAGTTGAGCGAGTTTTAAGAAAAATTCTGTCTGGCACACCGGTTTCATCTTTATTGATTATTACTTTCACTAAAGCTGCAGCACGTGAAATGAAAGAACGAATCAAACAAAAAATAAGTGATCAGCTTGAAGTTGAACCGGATAACCAATTTTTACGTAACCAACTATTAGATATTGATACAGCCAATATTTCTACGATTGATTCTTTTTGTTTAGATGTGATTAGGCGTTTTTACTATGTAATTGACCTTGATCCGCAATTTAGTGTTTTAACTGATGAGACTCAAGGAGAGCTTTTGAAAGAACGCGCTTTGAGAGAGATAGAGGCGGATTATCTTGAAGAAGATAATCAAGACTTTCAGGATTTTTATGACAATTTTTCAGGAGATCGTGATGCAGAAGGAGCCCGCAACTTGCTATTGCAGCTGTATAATACAGTAACGACTCAACCGAATTATGAAAAATTTCTCGATGAGCTGCCAACCTGCTATGAAGTGGGCGACAATTTAATTCAATCTAATTTGTGGCAACAGCAAATAAAGCCACTTTTACTTAAAGAAGTATTTGATTTAAAAGCAGAAGTAGAAGCTCTACTTGCTGAACCAGAAATAAATGGCTCTGATTTAGCTAAAGTTAAAGAAAATTATGACATTTTTTCTAATCGTTTAGATAGCTTTCTGGAATCTTTAAATAAGGACCAGCCTTATAATGAAATTCGTGCTAGTCTAATGAATTGTAAATTTGAAAAAGCAGTACGAAAATCTAAAAAATGGTCGGATGAAAGCATTGAAGTCTATCAAGAAAGTCAGGACTTAAAGTCAGATTTAAATGATCAACTTAAGAAAATTTTTGCTAGCTTTTTTGTAGTTGAAGAAAAAGAGCAAGTAGCAGTCCTTCAAAAATCAGAAAAAATAGTTAAAACAATTGTTGCAGCTGAGAAAAAACTAATTCAAAAATTTGGTCAGTTAAAACGTGAGCAAAATTTAATTGACTATAGCGATATGGAGCAATTTGCCTTTAGTATTTTGACAACAGATACTTCAAACGCACATATTGCACAAGAATATTATCAAGAAAAATTTAACGAGATTTTGATTGATGAATATCAAGATGTGAACGCGCTGCAAGAAAATATCATTAAAGCCATTAAAAAGAAAGGGCAGAACACGCTTTTTATGGTTGGGGATGTCAAGCAGTCAATTTATGGCTTTAGACAAGCACGACCAGACCTTTTTTTGAGTAAGTATCATACTTATGGCAAAGATAATGATAGTGAAAAAATCATCTTGGCTGATAACTTTAGATCAACAAAAAGGGTTACTAAAACAGTTAATGAACTATTTAATCCAGTTTTAACAGCTAATTTTGGTGGCATTGACTATAAAAAAGAAGGTCAATTACAGTTCGGAGCTAGCTATTATCCAGCGGATTTACCGACAGCAAGCGAATACATTTTTACCGATAAAAAGCAAACACAGTCAGCTTATGAGGACCAATATGGCGATGAAATGGATTTTAGCGAAGTTCAGATGGTAATTGCGAGAATTAAGCAATTAAAAGCAGAAAATTTCCAAGTTTGGGATCGAAGAACGCAGCTTAAAAGACCACTTGAGTATTCAGATATTGCAATTATTACACGAACTAGAAGCGATAATTTACAGGTAATGCAGGAATTTGCAAAAGCCGATTTACCTTTATTTGTTACTGATGCGCAAAATTATTTTCAAACTTTTGAGTTGATTATGATTATGAATTACTTGAGGTTGATTGATAATCCTCAGCAAGATATCCCTCTAGTAGCTGTAATGAGATCGCCACTATTTAACTTCAAAGAACCAGAACTTGCACAAATTCGCGTTAAAACTCCAGCGGGTAATTTTTATACTGCACTTACTAGCTTTGCTTCAATTAACTCGGCTTTAGGGAAGAAATGCAGAGAATTTTTAAAGCAACTTGAAACACTCCGTTCATTTGCTGCTACGCACAGAATTTCTGAGTTAATCTGGAGCATTTACGAAAAAACACATCTTTTAGAAATTGTTACTGGTCTGCCAAACGGGCAACAACGTAGGGTTAATCTTGAATCTTTGTATGAGCGGGCAACTTCGTATGAAAGTGCTGGTTTTAAAGGTTTGTATCAATTCATTAGTTTTATTGAACGAATGAGAAAAAATCAAAAAGATTTAGCTCAACCTCTTTTAAGCGATAAAGCAGATAATGCAGTGAAATTGATGACCATTCATGCTTCTAAGGGACTAGAATTTCCCGTTGTATTTGTAATGGGATTAGGGCATCAGTATCAAACTAGAGACTTAAGCGGGAACTTTACAATTAGTCAAAAAGAACTAGGTTTAACAATAAAAGAAAAGAATTATCGTATTGATTCTCTGGTTAAATCCTTAGCTGATGTTCAAAGAAGACAGCAAATGCTTGAAGAAGAAGCGAGAATTTTATATGTTGGCTTAACTAGAGCACAGCAAAAATTGATCTTAGTGGCAAGCGTAAATGAAATTGAAAATAAACAAAAGAAATGGCTAAGCGAGCTTGATCAAAAGAAAGACACAATTCCATTAGTTAAAAAGATTAATGCTCAATCACCGCTTGATTTTTTAGGACCAAAACTAGAACAAAGACATGAGTTTGACCAAACTATTCAAAATATGACATCTGCCTTAGAAGAACAAGATAAGCTCTATTATTTAAAATTCGATCTTGACTTAGAGCCTGAGAAAGTTAAAAGTCAAAATGAGAACAGTCAAGAAATAAATTCCAAAGTAAATAAGGTAGTCCAAGAATTGTACGACTTTAAGTATCCGTTTGAAGATGCTACTAAGACTACAGCTTATCAATCTGTATCTGAAATTAAAAAGGCTTTTAATGATCCAATCGATAAAGAACTTGAAAACTCTCGTCTTATTTCTTCAAGTAATCGTTATTTGCAACCAATTGATGAAACACCAACATTTTTAGAAGAACAAAAATTTACTGGGGCTGAAATAGGAACGGCAATGCACTTAGTTTTGCAATATTATAATTATGAAGGTAATAAAGACCTAGAAAATTTAGACCAAGAAATCGATCAGCTTGTTGAATTGGGGAAGCTGAATTCTTTAATGGTTCCATATTTGTCTAAAGAAGCTTTAAATTGGTTTGTAATGAGTGATTTTGCTAGAGAATTTTGGAAGCAACCTGATAAATTGCACAGAGAAAGCCAATTTTCAAGTCTCGTTAATGCTAGTGAATTATTTAGTGACTTTTCTGATCCATCCGCGAAGATTTTAGTTCACGGAACGGTGGATGGATATTTTGAAGCAAAAGATGGCCTAGTTTTATTTGATTACAAAACTGACTTTGTTGATAAAACAAATGAAGAGCAAGCAATTGAAAAAATTAAACAAAAATATACGGGACAATTGCGACTATACGAACAAGCCTTAAATGAAATGAATAATGATAAAAAGGTTATTGGAAAATATTTGATTTTGCTTGACGCAAGGAAAGTGGTCCCAGTAGACTAGAAACAGAATAGAAGGGAGATTATTATGAAAAAAGCCTTTACAGATGATGTTTTTGCGGTCGTCGATCTTGAAACTACAGGCACGCAGCGTAATCAAGGCGATCACATTATTCAATTTGGTTGTGCAATCATCAAAAAGCGTAAGGTAGTAAAAACGTATTCATTCTTAATCAATCCTCATCGTGAAATCCCTCAAGCTGTTGAAAATTTAACTCATATTAGTAATAGAGATGTTGCTCAAGCACGCGATTTTAAGTACTATGCTCCCAAAATTCGAAAAATTTTAGAGAATACAATTTTTGTTGCGCATAATGTTAATTTTGATCTCCCTTTTTTGAACTATGAGTTAGTAAATGCTGGCTTAGAGCCATTAACAGGAAAGGCAATTGACACAGTTGAATTAGCTCAAATTGCTTTTCCAACTTTTCCATCCTATAAATTACGCGACTTAACTGCTCGTTTAAAAATTAAGCATTTAAATCCCCACCGAGCTGATTCAGATGCTTTAGTAACAGCTAAGTTATTGCTAAAGGTTATTAAAAAACTTGAAAATCTTCCTCAGGCAACGTTAAATACTTTAACTTCTTTATCTAAAGGCTTATTACGAGATACTGATTATATTTTTTATGAAATAGGTCAAGTTGCTCGTCAAACAAAGAGACCACTAGATAAAGATTTGATTCAAGTAAAGCATTTAATTCTTAAGAAACAAATTGGATCTACGCGGCAAATTGGAACTGCAAGTAAAGGCGAGTTCCCTCAAAGTGATGATGAGAAGAAGAAGTTATTTAAGAAAAATTTGCGATTTAGACGTGGTCAAGTAAGTTTAATTAATCGACTGCATGAATTTGTCTATAGTGATACAGATAACTCGTTAGTGGTTGAGGCACCAAATGGAAGTGGAAAAACTTTTAGCTATTTAATGGCTTATGCGTATGAACTTTATTCAGGGAGAAAATTAGTTGTAGCAACGCCTACGAAGGTCTTGCAAGAACAGATATTAAAACAAGAGATACCGCAACTTTTAAGGGTAACTCACTTAGATTTAGACGCTCAAATTGTTAAATCAAGCAGTCACTATTTAGATTTAGACGGTTTCTATAATTCATTATATCAAACTGATAATCCAATTCAGCAAACTCTAATTTTGCAAATGGGGATTTTGATTTGGCTTACTGAAACTGAAACTGGTGATTTAGATGAACTACAGTTAACTAATTATCAAGCACCATTATTCGCTGCAATTGAACATCCCGGGGATGCAAGAATTGGAACTGCATTTGCAGAATATGATTTTTGGAATCTGGCTCGGAGCAGACAAGAGCAAGCTGATATTTTAATTACGAATCATGCCTATTTGGCAAACCATTATATGGATTCAATTTGGGGACAAAACCCATTTTTAGTTGTAGATGAGGCTCATCGTTTTGTTGAAAATGTTGCAAGTTCAAGAAATGATTCGCTCCAGTTTGAAAGCTTTTGGGGCATGTGCAGCCATTTGCGCAACTTGCTTTTTTATGCAGAAGATAGTGCAAAAGTTAGATTTGGCAATAATATCGAGTTTAAGATAATTTTGGATAAACTTGAAAAAAATACCAACGATTTAATCCACTCGATAAACAAAGTTCAGCAAGCACTTTATGATAATCGAAATTTTGCTACCAGTCGGGAAGACAGAATACAAAATGCGGTTAGTTTAGGCTTTCAAGGACAGGATTTATTTAGAAGTGTTCCTCAGTTTAAACGTTTGCTAAGTCAAATGCAGGATAATATTGAAATTGTTCGTCAAGAAACAAATCAATTATTATTTTTGTTATATCATCAGCAAAAGAATCTTTTGACAAGTGATGATGTTTTAATAAGAGACTTACAAGAAGAGATAGACCATCTTGACTATTATTCAGAACAGAATTACCTTTTATTAGATCAGCTAAGCGAACCACAAAAATTAGATCATGAAGGATTTGTTTTGGAAATTAGTAACGAGGAGGATCCCTTATCAACCAATTTGACTTGGTTAATGCTTGATCCTGAAGAAGAAGTGCAACAATTATATCAATATTTTGATAAAAAGTTGTTTATTTCAGCTACTTTAGCGCAACAAGATGATTTTTCATATACAATTAAGAATCTATATTTAGATCCTGAAAAAACATTAACTTATCGTGCCAAGCCATCTTTTAAGGTTGAAAAACATTTAAAAATCTATGCACTCTCTGATAATGATGCGCCTGAAGATCCAAATAATCCTGAATATGAAGAGTTTATCAGTAATTTGCTTACGCAAATTAAAAATTACAATCATATTTTGGTTTTGTTTACAAATTTAGATGTTATTCGTGATGTCTTTAGTAAGTTAAGTGAAAATAATAATTTAAAAGATTATGAAATTCTAGCTCAGGGATTAACTGGTTCAAATGAAAAGATTGCTAAGCGTTTTGGAATTGCTGAAAAAGCTGTTTTACTTGGGGCAAATAGTTTCTGGGAAGGAATTGACTTCAAGCATAATGGGGTAGACTTGGCAATTGTTACGCGCTTACCATTTGAATCGCCTGATCAACCAGAAGTAAAACTGCGAACAGAATGTTTAAAAAAGCAGGTTGGTGCTAATAAGATTTTTGAAGTTGATACCTTGCCTAGAGCTATTTTACGGTTTAGACAGGGATGTGGTCGCTTGATTAGGAATGAGCGTGATCATGGCATCTTTGTAATTTTAGACCAACGTGTTTGGAATAAATCTTATGGGGAGCAATTTTTAGCTGGCCTTCCTGTAAGTGCCAAAAAAGTCAGCAAGCAACAACTACTAAATGTTTTAAGGAATAGTAAGCAGAATGAATAAATATGTAAAAAAAGGGCTTAAAATCATTGGAATTGTAGTCGGAGTTATTGCAGTAATATATTTATGTTTATGTTTTGTATTTTACTTTGCAACTAAACCGGCAAGTGATCAAGTTAAACAAACTAATGAAGTTGCACTTGAAAAAACACCAATTACTACGATCACCAAAAATTATCATTTGAGCCGAAGTGTAGAAAGTAATAGTTTAGCTGGGACTAGTAAGAAGGGAAAGAAGTATTACTTCATCTATTTGCCAAAAAGTAAAAAAGCTTATCTTTATCAAGCAAATAAAGGAAAAAGCGAAGAGCAAATATTAAAGATTTTTAATGAGGCTCATCCTGGACATGATAATCTTAAGTGTCAATTAGGTTGGTACAAAGGAATGCCAGTCTGGGAAGTGACTTATAACAAGAAAAACGGCAATTATGGCTATGTTCTTTACAACTTTAAAAACGGAAAAGAATTAGCCTATGCGGACAATTTGTAAATTTGTTAAACTAACGAGCAATTTTTTAGTATAATAAAATTAAATTTAATTAAAAAGGTTGGTAAGTAATGACAGAATTAATCTCAATTAAAGATTCTTCTAAACATGTAGACCAAGAAGTTAAGATGCATGTTTGGTTAACTGATAAACGATCAAGTGGTAAGATTATCTTCTTGCAATTACGTGACGGAACTGCATTTTTCCAGGGCGTTGTTCGTAAGAACGATGTTTCTGAAGAAGTTTTTGAAGCAGCTAAGTCTTTACGTCAAGAAGCTAGTTTTTATATTACTGGTACTGTTCATGAGGATAAGCGTTCTCACTTCGGTTATGAAATTCAAATTTCAGATTTAGAAATTGTTTCTAATAATGAAGGCTACCCAATCGGTAACAAGGAACATGGTGTTGACTTCTTACTTGATAATCGTCACTTATGGCTAAGATCAAAGCGTCCATTTGCTATTATGCAAATTAGAAATACTATGTTTAAAGCAACTGTTGACTTCTTTGAAAAAGAAGGATTTATTAAATTTGATGCACCTATTTTCATGCATTCTGCTCCAGAAGGTACTACGCAATTATTCCACGTAGAATACTTCAACAATGATGCTTACTTATCACAGTCTGGTCAATTGTATGGTGAAGCTGGTGCCATGGCTTACGGTAAGATCTTTACTTTTGGTCCAACATTTAGAGCGGAAGAATCTAAAGGCCGTCGTCACATGACAGAATTCTGGATGATGGAACCAGAAATGGCTTGGATGCACCAAGATGAATCCTTAGATATTCAAGAAAGATATTTAGCATACATGGTTAAGCAAGTTCTTGAAAATAATGAATACGAATTAAGAATCTTGGGTAGAGATCCTGAGAAATTGCGTCCAACTACTGAAGGTAACTTTACTCGTCTTCCTTACGATGACGCTATTAAAATGCTTCAAGAAGCTGGTCGTGATATTAAATGGGGTGACGACTTTGGTGCCCCAGATGAAGGATATATTTCAGAACAATTTGATCGTCCAGTCTTCATCGTTAACTACCCAACCACAATTAAGCCATTCTACATGAAGAAGAATCCTGATAATCCTAAAGAATACTTATGTGCTGATGTAATTGCACCAGAAGGATACGGTGAAATTTTTGGTGGTTCTGAACGTGAAGGAAACTACGAAATTTTGAAAAAGCAAATTGAAGAAGCAGGGCTAAACTTAGAAGACTACCAATGGTACCTTGACTTGCGTAAATTTGGTGGCGTTCCTCACTCTGGCTTTGGTATGGGATTTGAGCGTACGATTGCTTGGATTTGTAAGTTAGATCATATTCGTGAAGCTATTCCATTCCCAAGATTGATTAACAGAATGCAACCATAATCAATAATTTAATATAATATAAAAAGTTGAACTATTTTAGTTCAGCTTTTTTTGAAAGGAAAAATGTATGGCGTCTTTTGCGGCTATCCAAAATGAAGGATTTACAGTCATTTCTAATAGTCTATTACGTTACTATCCTTCTTTAAAAATATCTGAAATTGAAGCAATGCTTTTATTGCAATTAGAATCATTCAAACAAATGAATAATTTCTTTCCAAGCAATAATGATTTATCAGAAAGAATGAATTTATCGCCAGTCGAAGTGTCGCAGCTAATTCAGGATTTAATTGATAAAGAATTACTTGAATTAGGGCAAAAGAGAGATAGCGAAGGTAGAATTACAAATTTTTATGATCTCAAGCCTTTATATCAAAAATTAGATACAATTATTGATGAGAGAGAGACGAATGCTAACGATCAAGTTCATTCAGGAGAACTAACAGAAGAAAGACAATCAGTAAATCCATTGCAAGAATTAGTGAGACAATTTGAGATTGAGTTTGGACGTCTTTTAAGTCCAATTGAAAAACAAGAAATTGCTGCTTGGCTTAATATTGACCATTACAATCCAGAGATAGTTAAATTGGCTTTGCGTGAAGCAATTTTAGCGCAGGTATATAATTTTAAGTATGTTGATCGAATTTTACTGAATTGGCAACGACATGGTCTGACAACTACAGATCAAATTAAAAATTTCCTGCAACGAAACTAGGTGATTAAATGGAAAAATTATTATCGGATGAAGAAGCTCGATTAGTTTTAAAAAGAATTTTGTCTCTATATCCAGATGCTAAAGGAGAGCTTCACTGGGATACAAAGTTTCATTTACTCTGTGCAGTTTTAATGAGTGCACAAACTACTGATAAGATGGTTAATAAAACAACACCTAAATTTTTTAATGACTATCCTGACAGCGCCAGCTTAGCCCAAGCTAATATTAGAGATATCGAAGCACATATTCGCACGATTGGTTTGTATCGCACAAAGGCTAAGCATTTAAAGGAAACAGCACAGATCATTATAGACAAGTTCAATGATGAAATTCCCCAGGATAAAAAGACTTTAATGACATTACCTGGCGTAGGAGAGAAAACGGCTAATGTTGTTTTAGCAGAAGGTTTTAAAATACCTGCAATTGCAGTTGATACTCATGTATCCCGTATTTCTAAAAGATTTAAGATAGTGGGGGAAAAAGCAACTCCTCACGAGGTAGAACAACGTCTTGAAGAATTACTTCCAAAAGAAGAATGGATTCGTACGCATCATGCAATGATTTTATTTGGTCGATATACAATGCCGGCTAGAACTAAGGATCAAGATCCGTATTCTTTTTTACCACCTTTAAAGTGATTTTTTTAATTAAAATACAATGCAAAAAAGCTCCAGAAGGCATCTCTGATATGATGCTTCTGGAGCTTTTATTTGATTTCAATAATTAATGATTATTATTGGAATTATTTCCCTGATTTTGTTGTTGATTTTGGTTATTTTGATTATTTGTATTTTGCTGGGAATTGTTATTTTGATTATCGGATTTATTTTCCGTTTGCTGATTATTGTTTTGATTCTGATTATTTGAATTATTATTGTTATTAGAAGTTGATGACTGCTTTTGACTCGATGATTGTTGTTCAGCATGACTTGATGAAGAGCTACTTTGGGAATGAGATTGCCCCTTAGATGATGTATCATCTTCTGTATCAAATCTCGTATCAACGTCGTCATCTTCATCTTTCCGTTTATCAACGGTTACTTCACTATAAGGATTTTTTGGCGCATGGCCTTTGACAAATAATTGCCAACTTGAATTGCTTGCAGTAGGAGAAACTACTTTATCTTGGGTACCATTAGCAATTCTGCGTCTAACAACTGTGCTTGGCTTTGTCCAATCTTTATTAGCTTTATCTGTCATGAGATAAGACATCATTTGCTTATAGAGAAGTTGAGCTGAAGAAGAACCAACGCCTGATGGGGTACCATCTTTCAAATTATCGTATCCAGTCCAAATACCCATTGAATAAAGTTTAGTATAACCGACAAACCATGAATCTTTTGGCGAGTTCTTGTATTGAGGATATCTTACCAATTCTTCATCTGAATATTTAACAGTACCAGTTTTACCAGCTTCATATAAGTTTTTAATTCGAGCTTGTGTACCAGAACCCTTAGTTAACACACCCTTAAGCATATCAGTCATGATATATGCGGTTGATTCCTTCATTACTCTAGTACCACTACTATCGTAATTTCTAGTTAAACCATCCGGTGTTTCAATTTTAGAAACAAATTGTGGCTTGTGGTAAACACCATTATTAGCAAAAGCACCAAAAGCGCCTGCCATTTGAAGAGAAGAAGCATTAGCCCCGATTGCAACTGATAAACCAGAATCAGAAGGAACGTTAACGCCAAGCTTTCTTGCAAAGAGCGATGCACGTGCAACTCCAACCTTGCTTAAGGTCTTAACTGCAGGGACGTTTCTGGATTGTTCTAGAGCATGGCGCATAGTCATTTTACCTTCGTATTTATTATCCCAGTCATAAAGCTGAATATTAGTACCAGGGTAAACATACTTAGAGTCGTCTAGGATATGAGAAGTTGGCCAGTTAAGATATTCAATTGCTGGACCATAATCTAATACGGGCTTAACAGTTGATCCAGTTGAACGGCCAGTTTGAACAGCGCGATTTAACCCTAATTGAACAGAAGGTAGCTTACGGCCACCAATAATAGCAATAACGTGACCAGTTCTTGGATCAATAATTGTTGCACCAACTTGCATCTTATCGTTAGTAAATGGCACTGATCCATTGTTTACTAGGTCATAAAGCTTTTGTTGTGCATCTTGATCAATATTAACTGTAATCTTTAAGTTGTCATTATAAGGATTAAATCCTTTGCTCTTAACTTCACTGATTACTTCTTTAATATATGGATCGTCAACCTTTCTTAATTCTGAAGTTGCATTGTTCTTCTTTGGTTGTAATCCTTGAGTGATTGGCTCATTAACAGCTTGTGTATATTGAGACTTAGTAATCTTGTCGTTTTTAAGCATTGCTCTTAAAACAATATCTCTTCTATATTTAGCCTTTTCTGGATAAACATATGGATCATAGGTAACTGGTGCATTAGGCATCCCTGCTAGAAGAGCAGTTTGTGCTAAATCAAGATCCTTTAGATCCTTGCCATAGTAGAAATCTGCTGCAGTACCCATTCCATAGTTACCGTAATTCATATATACCTTATTAATATAGAACTCTAAAATTTGCTCTTTACTAAATTCTCGTTCAACTTTCATTGAAAGCCATGCTTCTTGTGCTTTTCTACGAAGAGTTCTTTGCGAAGCAGCGGTTGAAAAAACAGAAAGCTTAACTAATTGCTGAGTGATAGTTGATCCACCGGCAGCTACGCCCTTGCTTTTAGCGTTAACTAGGACAGAACCAACAATTCGAATTGGATCAAGCCCAATACCTTCTTTGTAAAAACGTCTATCTTCGACAGAGACAATAGCATTTTTGAGTTCTTTAGGAATTTCATCATTATTAACGTAAGTTCTTTTTTCAGAACCTAAAGAAAGAAGAAATTTTCCATCTCGAGTATAAAGGCTACTCGTTCCTCCACTTTGAAGTTGAGCTTGTGAAATGCTAGGAGCGTCTTTAGCGTAATACGCAAATAGTCCTACCCCAGAAACAATGATTAACATTGCCACAATAAAGAACCATTTAATTATTTGTAGCCAAATTCTTTTACGTGGTTTACCTTCGGGGTGAAGGCTAGCCATTCTAGAATTGGTTGGCTTTTGATTGTTATCTGCCATTCTTTTTGTTCCTATCTATAAAATTATCTATTGCATCCAAGTAAGGAAGTGTTGGTCGAAATCCACTTTTGATTTCAATTGAATTGTCAATCAACTCTTGAAGTGTCATCGAACTTTTATGCGGTGTTTTCCAAGCTTTAATTACAAAACTCGCTGGAGTTACAAAATAGCGATTAAGAGTTACGAAGCGGATTATTGTAAAACAAATTCCTTTTTGCTTTAAACATCTTTCAAGATGGATGATCTGATGTTCATGGAAATTTTTCAAAGGGAAAGATCTTTTATTTCTCGTTTCTTTAGCTTCAAAATCTAAATATCGACCTTGATAAACGCCATTATAATCAGTTGTAGAAGCCTGCCTAAAGTAAGCTTCTTTAATGACTGCACGAGAACGTTTGGGATAATCTACTTTGACAATTTGAACCGGAGTTGGCTTTTTATGAACTACAGCAATATCTTCAAGAAGATAATACTTATTAGATTCATTGATTTGTTGCTCTAGGTTCATTCCACGATCAGAAAATACAACATCTTTACGATGTTTTTGCTTTCTTGGATGCAGAAGGTCAGTTTGATCTTTAGTATAATGTGTTAGACTGCCTGTTGGATATTTTACCATCAACATCACTCCTGTTTAGCATTATAGCAAAGATTTTAAATCATTTTTAGAGAAAGAAAGGATCATCAATGAAGCGTCTATGGGTTACTGGATATCGTTCGTATGAATTAGGTATCTTTAGTGATAAGGATCCTAAGTTAACTGTAATTAAATATACTCTAACTAATTATTTTAAAAGCTTACTTGAAGAGGGAAAAATTGACTGGATAATTTGTGGCGCAAACTTAGGAATTGAGCAATGGGCTTTAGAAGCAGCAATTCAACTTCAGAATGAATATAGCATTCATACGGCCTTGATGACGCCTTATTTAGAATTTTCTAAAAGATGGAATGAAAATAATCAGATGAAGTATCAAAATTTAACCGAACAAGTTGATTTCACTGCTGCTACCTCAAATTATCCCTATATGAGTCCAGCACAATTAAAAAATTATCAAAGTTTCATGTTGGAACATACCGACCGCGCAGTTCTGATTTATGATCCTGAACATCCTGGTAAGCCCAAATATGATTATGAAGCCATCCAAAAGTATCAAGAGGGACATGATTACCCTGTAGATATAATTGACTTTTATGATTTGCAGGAATCAGCAGAAGAATATGAAGAAAATCATCGACAAGAAAATAATTTTTATTAGATTTTAGAGTAATTTTTTTGCTTGTAGCTTATATAAGACTAATTTAATAAGAAATTTTTTAGAAACAGGGGCTATTATTGCCTGAAGAAAATTTATAACTTATACTAGTTGTATACGATATGGTGAGTGCCATTGAGCTAATAACTAGTTAACACCTTATCGCCTAAATTAAAGACAGACATTAGTCTGCAATTAAGGAGTTTGACGAAATAAATGGCAAGTTTAAATGATATTCAACTAAATCCACAAAGTATTTTAAAAAAGCAATTTAGGACCAAAATGAAGGGGTATGACTCAGATGAGGTAGATTCATACCTTGATACGATTATTTCTGACTATAGTACTTTTGCGACAATTATTGAAGATTTACAGGCACAAATTAGTGAGTTAAAAGCTCAACAAAAACAGGCACCAACTCAGAGTGATGCTCCTAAGTTAGATTTCAAAAATGAAGAAGTTGAGGATGATGTTAAGACGTACACTCCTCATAATATCCAGAAACCTATAGTAAATAGCGCAAATGAAGAAAAAGAAGCTCCTGAATTAACTACTAACGTAGCTATGATTCAACGTATTTCTACTTTGGAGCGTAAAGTCTACAACCTTGAGCAAAGAATGAATCAACAAGATAGAACTTACCAAGCTAATTAAAACTATGATATAATTGTTATTGCAAATTTCGAGCGATCGCGGTTAGCTTATGCTAGCTGAGGAAAGTCCACGCACGCACAAGCTGAGATGCTTGTAGTTTTTGTACTCAGCCCAATAAGCTGGGGGACTTGTTTTATCAAGTTACGGCGGAAAAAGCACTAAATCATTTTTGACATGTGTGACTATCCTGAAAAGTGCCACAGTGACGAAGCAGCAAGGGAAACTTTGCTGGTGGAACGAGGTAAACCCTGCAAGCGGGCAACCCAAATTTGGTAGGGGCGCTTTCGTCTAAGTAAATGAACTAAAGACGAAGTCATTTTTAATGAAGATAGATGGTCGCTGAAGATAAGGTTTAACCGGATCTTATTGGAACAGAACGTGGCTTATAGAGATTTGTAGGTTAGGGTTGAGCTTTGGCTCAACCTTTTTTTATAGAAAAATTTAGTATAGATAGAGAATAAATAATGAAAGAATATACATTATATGCGACAATGGGCGCTGGATTTGAAAGTGTTGTTGCAAAAGAATTAAATAATCTAGGCTATGAGACTAGTACCGAGAATGGACGTGTATTTTTTAAAGGTACACAAAAGGATGTTGTAAAGACCAATTTATGGCTTAGAAGTGCTGATCGAATCAAAATTTTATTAAAAGAATTCAAGGTATTTAGCTTCGATCAATTGTACGATGAAGTTTATAGCTATGATTGGGCAGAATTATTACCAGTTGATGCACAATTTCCTGTGAAGGGAAGAAGCGTTCGTAGTAAATTACACTCTGAGCCTGATGTGCAATCAATTGTTAAAAAAGCAATTGTAGATAAGCTGACCGATCAATATCGGAGACGTGGCTTTTTACCTGAAAGTGGAGCTGAGTATCCTTTAGATATTCATATTTATAAAGATGTAGCACGGTTAAGCTTAGATACAACTGGCCAGAGTTTATTTAAGCGTGGATATCGAGTTGAACATGGTGGAGCACCTTTAAAGGAAAATTTTGCAGCTGGATTAATTGAATTAACACCATTTGATGGCTCTCATCCTTTTATCGATCCTATGACTGGATCAGGCACGATTGCAATCGAAGCAGCCCTAAAGGCTAAAAATATAGCTCCAGGTATTTGGAGAAAGTTTGCTTTTGATAATTTTGACTGGTTTGATAAAAAAATTCATCCCGAATTAGTGGAAGAAGCAAAAACTAAAGAAAAACAAGAGCATGCTCCAATTTTAGCAAGCGATATTGATCAGTCAATTTTAGAAATTGCTAAGGTTAACGCACATAATGCTGGCGTGTTACAAGATATTAAATTTAAACAAGTAGCTGTAAAAGACTTTGCGACCGACTTAGAAAATGGGGTAATTATTGCTAATCCACCTTATGGTAAGCGATTGAAAGACCGCGAGGCAGCTGAAAAAATTTATGAAGAAATGGGACAAACTTTGCGTCCATTATCTTCATTTAGTCAGTATTATTTAACCTCTGATCCGCAATTTGAAAAATTCTTTGGTGCTAGAGCTACTAAAAAACGAAAATTTTACAATGGTAATTTAAGAACTGATTATTATCAATATTGGGCAAATAAGAGATAAAAATGTTAACGCAAGACAAAAAGACGAGCTTTTGGGTCATTAGTGATACTCATTTAATTGCAGATAGCTTACATGATGATGGTCAGGCTTTTTCTCAAATGCAAAAAACTAGTCAGGGCAAGGATCTTTATTATCAAGAAACTGCTCTTAGTGCTTTTGTTAGAATGGCAGAAGAAAAGAAGCCTGCAGCAATTATTGTTACGGGGGATGTAACTTTTAATGGAGAGCGGGTTTCAGCTGAGAGATTTGCGGAAATTTTTAAACCTTTGACTAAAACTAAACTTCTTGTTCTTCCTGGAAATCATGATATTTATGATGGATGGGCAAGAGAATTTCATGGTAAAAAGCAATATTATGCTGGGCAGATTAGTCCTCGAATGTGGCGTAATATTTTTAGAACTTCTTATGAAACTGCAGTTAGCGTTGATAATAGTTCATTAGCCTATAGTGTTCAGTTAAATCCAGATTATTTGTTAATCTTAGCAGATTCTAACGATTATGGAAAAGAAGAATCATCTACTGCTCCAGCTACAGCAGGCTTTTTAGGTAAAGAACAAAGAAAGTGGATTAAAGAGCAGCTTCAATATGCTAGTCAGAATAACTTGCGTGTAATTTTCTGTATGCATCATAATCTTTATGCACATAATCCAGCAGTAAATAAAGGCTATGTGGTTGATGACTATCGAGAATTACGTAAATTATTAGCTCAATATAATGTAAAACTAGTTTTTTCTGGTCATATTCATGCTCAAAATATCATGTCACCGCAAAATTCATGTCCAGCAACGGAAGTTGTAACTGCATGCTTTTGTTCTAATGATCAGGGGTATGGTGTAGTTAAAGTTTCTCCAAAAGAAATTAGCTACACATGTCACCATTTTGAGATGAAAGACTATCTAACTGATAAAGAAAAGCAAAATTGGACTTTAACTCATTTTCATGATTATTTAGAAAACATTCAATTAGGGACTATTTCTGCAGAATTAATGCAAAAAGATTTGTATCGAAATCATGATGATTTAAAGAGTGTTCGACAGATGGGGCGTCTTTTTGGCGAAATGAACTATCATTTCTTTACTGGCAAGAATCATATCGATTTTGACGAATTACAAAAACTAAAAAAGTCTGAAATCTATCAACGACTAATTTTAGAAAATCCTCAATATGAATTATATTTGCAGACTCTATATGATACTTCTGTACATGATAACTTACATGTGAAAATTAAGTATTAAAAGGCAAATTAACTAAAAAAGGCAAGTACTATATGAAATTTATAGTACTTGCCTTTTTTTAATCTTCAACTACTTGAGAATTAATATTTAAAAGTGGCTTACCATTTTTATCAAAATAAGAATCTAAGTCTCGGCACCAGATCATTGCCATTGTATGTTGACCAACGTGAACTCCAACAACTGGACCGATAATACTTTGATCAACTTTAATTTTTGGAAAACTCGTTTGATAATCATTAATCCACGCAGCTTCTCTTTCTTCATCGTCAGCATGAAAAATTGTTAGCTGAATTGGATAAGGCATGTTAGAAGTTAGGCGACTGAAATCTTTTTTAATATGATTATAAGCACGTTTATACTGTCTTTCTTTTGCAATTGCAGAAATCTTACCTTCGTTTTGAACGTCCATAGATAAGATAGGCTTGATTTTTAAAATAGAACCAACAAAGCTAGCCGCATTTGATAAACGTCCGGTTCGTTTTAAGTGATTAAGATTATCTACCATAAATCTAACATCAGTAGTATTTCGTAGATCCTTTAAGTCATGCATGATTAGATTAATATCAGCTCCAGCCTTAACTAATCGACCAGCTAAGATTGCGGCATCTGCCTCTCCAGCACATGTGATTTTACAGTCAAAGGGATGAATATTAATACGCGTTTCTTCATTTGCTACGCTTAAGACATTACTATAAAAACTAGAAATACCACTTGAGAGCGTAATAATAATTAGATCTGTATAACCCTCATTAATATATTTTTCAACATATTTTTTAACTGTTCCGATTGATGGCTGAGAAGTGGTAGGAAGAGTTGTAGAGCTATTTAATTTTTTATAAAATTCATGAAAACCAATATCAATTAAATCAAGATATTCTTTATTGTCCCAAATAATTGGAATTGGTAGTACATCAATACCATATTTCTCACATTGTTCTTTCGTTAAATAAGATGAACTGTCAGTTAAAACGCCGATTTTCATAATATTAATTTCCTCCATATTCTTGCTTAATATTATAGTCTAGAACACAACTTTAAACAAAAACGTAAATCTGTTTTATTTTTGTTACAATAGAGATAATTAATAAATAGGGTGTGACCTAAATTCTAAATTATGAAAAAACATTTTATTTTTTTAGGAGCTGCCGGTGTAATTTATTACTCCTGGCTCTTAGCACTAATTTTTGTAGCCTTTATTGTTGGGTATGAAAGTAACAAGTCAATTAGTTATCCTGCAATTGCTTTAGGAACTATTTTCGCAATTATTGTTATTTATACCTGGCTTAATTCTTATTTTCAAAAAGAAGCACGTGTTTATTGGTTAAAATTACCATATCGTCAAAAAATTCAGCTTCAGGACTTAAAAATTAAGTGGCAATGGAAGGCATTCGACATATATGAAGCAAGAGGTAAACTTAATACTTATTTGCTTTTAGCACTTAAGAGAAAGAAGAAATGAATTTGAAGTCAGATATCGAGATCGCTCAGAATACTAAAGAATTACCAATTACAGAAATTGCACAAAAGATAGATCTTCAACCTGAAGAAATTGAACTTTACGGTAATGATAAAGCTAAGATTAGCTGGAAGGGTATTAATCGAATTAAGAAGAACCAAAAACTGGGAAAGTTAATCTTAGTTACGTCAATTAGTCCTACTCCTGCCGGTGAAGGTAAATCGACCATTACTATTGGTTTGGGGGATGCTATTAGCAACCAACTCCATAAAAACACTTTAATTGCTTTAAGAGAGCCCTCAATGGGTCCTGTTTTTGGATTGAAGGGTGGAGCTACTGGTGGTGGCTATGCACAAATTATTCCGATGGAAGACATCAATTTGCATTTTACTGGAGATATGCATGCTTTAACTAGTGCAATTGATACTTTAGCTGCTTTGGTCGATAATTATATTTATCAAGACAATAGTTTAAAGTTAGATCCAAATCGGATTTTGTTAAAGCGCGGAATTGACGTTAATGATCGTACTTTAAGGAAAATCACTATCGGTCAAGGATCACGTTTTAATGGAATCGAACATGAAGCTAGCTTTGCAATTACTGTAGCCAACGAACTAATGGCTATTTTATGTTTAGCAACTGATATTAATGATTTAAAGAAGAGAATTGGAAATATTCTTGTTGGCTTTTCTGTAAAAGATGAACCTGTTTATGTTAAAGACTTAGGGTTTGAAGGAGCAATTGCTGCTTTACTATCAACTGCATTAAAGCCAAACTTAGTTCAAACGCTTGAACATACTCCAGCTATTGTTCATGGAGGTCCATTTGCTAATATTGCTCATGGTGCTAACTCAGTAATTGCTACTAACACAGCCTTACATTTAAGTGATTATGTTTTAACTGAAGCAGGTTTTGGTGCAGACCTTGGTGGTCAAAAGTTTATGGACTTTGTATCAAATCATTTAGATAAACGACCAGATGCCGTTGTAGTAGTGGCAACTGTGAGAGCATTAAAATATCAAGCTGAGGAAAGTACAGATCACTTAGATAAAGAGAACATTCCTGCTTTAGAAAAGGGATTTGCTAACTTGAAGCGTCATATGGAGAATATGGCTCATTATGGTGTTCCAGTAATGGTCTTGATTAATAAATTCGCTAGTGATACTGATCAGGAATTGTCTAAATTAAAGGAATTAGTTCAAAATGATGGCTTTGACTGCGAAGTTGTTTCTTACCATGATGAAGGTTCAAGAGGCGGAATCAAGGCAGCTGAAAAAGTTGTTGAGTTAACTGGTAAAGCTAGTGACTTTACTCCTGTTTATGAGCCTGAGGATTCTGTAGAAGATAAAATCGCTAAAATTGCTCATAAGATTTATCATGCAAAGGATATCGAATATTCGGATAAGGCAAAGAAGCAATTAGCAGAAATTAAGAAGATGGGCAAAGATCAATTACCAGTAATTATTGCTAAGACGCAATATAGTTTTACCGATAAAAAGAAGATTCTTGGAGCACCAGAGGACTTTACTCTTCATGTTAAAGACCTTGCTCTTAAGAATGGTGCGGGCTTTATCGTGGTAGCAACTGGTTCAATTTTAGACATGCCAGGACTTCCTAAGCATCCTGCTGCTTTAGATATCGATGTAGACAATAATGGAAAGATTTCAGGATTATTCTAAATGAAGAGAGCTAAGCAAGTCTTATATTTAGTAATTTCTTTACTAGTGGTTGTTGCTGATCAATGGTTAAAAAACTATATTGTTACTAATTTTAAAATAGGTGACGAGAAAACTATTATTCCAGGAATTCTTTCATTTACGTATTTACAAAATGATGGAGCTGCATGGAATATTTTTAGCGGTCAAATGATCTTGTTTTACTTAATTAGTATTGCTGCAATTGCGGTGGTAGTTTATTATCTTTTTAATCCAAAATATAAAAATTGGCTTTTCGATACTGGTTTAGCCCTAGTTTTGGGAGGAATTGTCGGCAATTTTATTGATCGATTGCACTTGAAATATGTAATTGATATGCTGCAATTAGATTTTGTTCAGTTTAATATTTTCAATATTGCTGACAGTGCTATTACAGTTGGAATTGTCCTTGTTTTTATCTATTTGATATTTATAAGTGAAAAGGATTAAAGGCTGAAAGTTAAATGACCGAAAATTATCAATTAGTAATTGAAAAAGAAAAAGGACGCTTAGATAAAGTGATTGCTGAAAAGATTAAAGATCTAAGCCGAACCAAAATTAAAGAGCTAGTTAACGATAAAAATATTCTAGTTAATAATAAGGCCGAGAAAGTATCATATAAGGTGCAAGCCGGTGATTTAATTGATATTACTGTTCCTCCAGCTAAACCATTATCTTTAGAGGCGCAAAATTTAAATCTTGATATTGTTTATGAAGACGCAGACGTGATTGTAGTTAATAAGCCGCAAGGGATGGTAGTTCATCCTTCCGCTGGTCATCCTGATCATACTCTAGTTAATGGTTTGCTATATCATACGCATGAATTAGCTGATAGTCCTGAAGGTTTTCGACCAGGTATCGTTCATCGAATTGATAAGGATACTTCCGGGCTGTTGATGGTAGCTAAGAATGATAAAGCTCGTGAAAGTTTAGAAAAGCAACTAGCAGAAAAAATAAATAAGAGAGAATATTTAGCAATTGTTCATGGTAACTTTGAAACAAAAAATGGGGTTATTGATGCTCCGATTGGTAGAAATCCTAATAATCGGAAACAAATGGCAGTTAATCCTAAAGGGAAAGCTGCAGTAACTCATTTTACTGTACTTGAACAATTTAAAGACTATAGTTTAGTTAAATGTGTTCTTGAAACAGGCAGGACTCATCAAATTAGGGTTCACATGAAATATATTGGTCATCCTTTAGCTGGAGATCCTTTATATGGACCTAAAAAGACATTGACAGGCCATGGTCAATTTCTGCATGCCGAAACTTTAGGTTTTTATCAACCATCTACACACAAATGGCTGGAGTTTTCTGCACCATTACCAGCTATTTTTGAAAAACAACTAGAAAATTTAAGACGAGAAACGAAGCATTAATTTATGAAACGATATTTAATTCTTGAAGATGGCACAGCATTTTCGGGACACGGTTTTGGTGCACCGATTACTGCTACAGGCGAACTTGCCATTCAAACTAGTAATTTTGGCTATCAGGAAGCTATTTCAGATCCTGCTAATTTTGGTAAAATCTTAGCTTTTACAACACCAATGATTGGAGGTAGTGGTATTAATGCCATCGATTATGAATCAATCGATCCAAGCGTGCGCGGAATAATTGCTAATGATATTGCCTTTCATATTTCTGCAAATCCAACTTTTCAAGACTTAAATGATTTTTTAAAGGAAAAAAGAATACCGGCAATCTATGGTGTTGATACACGGGCGTTAGTTCAAAAACTAAAAAATAAACAAGTAATCAAGGCATCAATTATGGATACCAATGATGCCCATGCATTTGATCAAATTAAGGCGCTTGTTTTGCCTAAAAATAAAACAGCTCAAATTTCTACTACGCATCCCTATGCTGCACCAAATGTTGGTAAAACTGTTGCTGTAATTGATTTAGGTCTAAAACATTCATTGCTACGATCCCTTTCATTACGCAAAATTAATAGTGTTGTTTTACCATACAATGCATCAATATATGACATTATTAATTTACGAGCAGATGCAATTGTGATTTCTAATGGACCAGGTAGGGTAGAAGAAGTTGCACCTTTTTTGAAGCCTGTTTTTGATAAATTTTATGGAAAATTACCAATTCTAGGAATTGGATTAGGCTTTCTTGCCATTAGTAATTTCTTAAATTTAGAGCTTTTAGACTTAATTCCGGCTTATAATGGTAGTAATTTTCCCGTTATTGAACAGACTAATAATCGAATTTGGCAAACGGCAATGAATATTGATCAATTAGTTGTTCCAGATAGTTTATCATTGAATCTTTCCCGTAAATATTTTGACCTAAAGTCAGATTTATTAGCTGGTTTCAGTATTAAAGATGATAAAGTTTTGGCAACTGCATTCAATCCAGAAGGTTCACCAGGTAACTTTGATGCAGCTAGTATTTATGATCAGTTTTTGAATATGATGGAGTAAATTATGCCTTTACATAATGAAATTAATAAAGTTCTTGTGATTGGGGCCGGGCCAAGTATCGTTGGAGAAGTTACAGAGTTGGACATTCTAGCTAAACAAGCTTTAGCTGCATTTGAAGAAAGTAGTATTCAAGTTGTTCTAATTAATCCTAATCCTGCAACAGTAACAACTGATCCTCGTCCAGATGTAAGCGTTTATCTTGAGCCAATGACGCTTCCCTTTGTGAAACGTATTATCCGAATGGAAAAGCCAGATGCTGTTATTCCAGCTTTTGGAGGAAAGCCTGCCTTAAGACTTACTAAAGAGTTATTAGAATCTGGAATTTTAGCTCAAATGAACATTGAGCTATTAACCATTAATAGTTTGGCTTTAAGTTTGTCAACACCTCATAATTTTTATACTTTCCTTAAGGCAAATAAGATTGCTGTGGCTAATCAATGGATCTTAGAAAAAGAAGAAGATTTAAGACGCATAGTTGAACATGCACACTTTCCACTTCTTTTGTCAAAGAAACAGCATTATCGTCCAGATAATATGATTTCATTGAGCAATTTAACACAATTAGAGCAGTATTTTTTGGATGAAGAAAATGACGACCATTTTAATTGGCAAGACTATCGATTAAGTGAAGATCTCTCTAATTGGGAAGAATTGATTTTTGATATTGTCCGTGATAATAATGGCAATTTCTGTTTTGTTGGTAATACTGGTAGCTTAGAACCAGTAGGTATCAATTCTTCTGATTCTTTACTAGTTACGCCCATTTTAACCAGGAATAACAATCAGATTCAAAAATTACGAAATTGTTGTCGCAAAATTGCTAATTGCCTTAATTTGCATGGTGCATTAAGTATTCATTTTGCTGTTAAACAGAGTGGTGAATCTTTTAACTATAAAGTGTTAAGTATAAAGCCACGCCTAACACAAACTAGCCTACTTTCATATAGAAGTGGTGTTTATTCAATTGGCTATGTAACTGCAAAAATTGCACTTGGATATAATTTAAATGAAATAACTGATCCGCAATCTGGTATTTCAGCCGCAGTTGATCCAGTACAAGACGCTTGCTTTGTAAAATTACCTTATTGGTCATTTACCGAAGCAGGCTATAATCACTATGCTTTAAACAATAAGACTACTTCAGGGGGACAAGCACTTGGAATAGGTCGTAATTTTGAAAGTGCATTTTTAAAAGCCTTGCAATCAACAACTGGTTTTTCTAATAATGTAACAACTTTTAATAAAGAATGTGCTAAGAGTGAAGAACAGTTACTACAAGATTTAAGTCATCCTAATGAAATGCATTTAGTAACACTTTTAGCTGCCTTAGCTAAAGGAATTAGTTATCATAAGTTACACAAACTTTTACATGTTCATTTAGTATTTTTGCAGAAATTTAATCATATTTTGATTTTATTAAAAAAGCTGCAAGCAGATGAATTAACTCCTGATTTGTTACTTAAAGTAAAAAAGAACGGTTTTTCTAATCGATTAATTGCTGAAATCATTGGACGAGAAGAAAAAGCAATTGCTGATCTATGTACAAAATGGTCAATTAAGCCAAGTTATATTGAAATTGATGGTACAGCTGGATTAATACATCCTAATATTAAGGCAGTTTATAGTAGTTATGGGATTGAGGACGAAGTAAAACCATTAGCTAATTCTAAAAAATGTCTTCTTTTAGGGCTAAAACCATTTCAGGTATCTCTAACTGGAGAATTTGATTACATGCTCTATCATGCAGCGAAAACATTGAAAGAGCAGGGAATTAGCCCAGTAATTATTAGTAATAATCCTGAAAGTGTTAGTGCTGCTTATGATGTATGTGACCGGGTTTATTTTGAACCAATTACTTTAGAAAATATTTTAGAAGTAGCTTGGAAAGAAAATATTACTGAAGTTGTAACTCAGTTTTCTGGTAAACAAATTAATCAGTATCGAATTCAGCTTTTAGAGCATGGGCTGACGATTTTAGGACAACCTAATTTAAAAGAGATTTTAAAAGAAGACCATGCTGAAGAGGTATATCAAGCAGGTGTTAATCCTGTTCCTGCTCTTCAATGTGATAATGAGAAAAATATTTTTGCTTTTGTAAAGGATAATGGTTTTCCAGCTTTGATCGGTGGTACCAGCAATGGCAAGAAACAAAAGTCTGCTGTTGTTTTTGATTTACCTGCCTTACAAAGATATATTGCCGAGAATTCATTAGAACATATAACGGTTTCTAAGTTCATTGAAGGCAAAAAATACGAAGTCACTGCTATTTCTGATGGTAAAAATGTTACTATTCCTGGAATTATTGAACATTTCGAACAAACTGGATCACATGCCAGTGACTCAATAGCTGTTTATCGCCCCCAAAACTTATCAACTAATGATCAGCGTAGGTTACGCGATAGTGCAATTAGTATTGCAACTAAATTACACTTAAGAGGACCAGTTAATTTACATTTTTTATTAGCTCATGATCAGATATACTTATTGCAAATGAAGAGTTATTCAGGCCATAATGTAGCCTTTTTAACTAAAGCTTTGAAAAGAGATATCACTGCAATTACCATGAAAGTTCTTTTGGGAAGTAAGCTGTCTGAATTAGAATTACCTAGTGACATTTGGCCATCAAATAACCTAGTTCATGTTAAAATGCCTGTATTTTCTTATTTATCTTACCAAGGTGAAAATACCTTTGATTCCAAGATGAAGACGTCTGGAAGCGTAATCGGACGTGCTAAGCATTTACCAACAGCCTTATTTAAGGGGTATGAAGGTAGTGATTTAATGATTTCGACATATGGGACCGTATTTATTTCTGTTAAAGATTCTGAGAAACAGAATGCAATTAAAATAGCTGCGAGATTCCACCAGTTAGGATTTAAATTGCTTGCTACTGAGGGAACAGCTAATGTTTTAGCTGAAGAAGGTATTACAACTGGAATTATTGGAAAGGTTCAAGAGGGTAGCAATAGTTTATTAGAAAAAATTAAGCAACATCGCATTAATTTAGTCATTAACGTTACTAGTTTATCTGACTCTGCTAGTCATGATGCAATCATGATTAAGGATGCAGCTTTAAGTACGCATATTCCTGTCTTTTCTAGTTTACAATCTGCGCAAGATGTGCTAACGGTGCTTGAAACCTTAGCAATGACTACACAGCCATTATAAAACTAAATATTTAAAATTATGTAAACTAGAGGAAGCATAAAAAACGCTCAATTTATAGAAAATGAAATCTATAAGTTGAGCGTTTTTTATATTTTTTTACTTAAAACGTCGTGTTCATCAGGGGTTACTTCAATTGAATTTTGACCAGTATAGATAACGAAACCAGGTTTAGCTCCATTTGGTTTCTTAATTCTTTTTACTTGAACATAATCTACGGGAACATGACCAGAAGTTTTTCCTTTTGAAAAGTATGCTGCAATTTCAGCTGCTTCTTTAATGTCTTCATCGCTTGGACTGCTATCTTGTAATATTACGTGGGAGCCAGGCATGTTCTTAACATGGAACCAATAATCACGTTTGTCAGCCTTTTTTAAAGTTAACCAGTCATTTTGATAATTGTTTTTTCCAACTAATACTTTCTTTCCATCACTCAATTTGAAAGTATTCAAATTCTTTTCGCTAATTTTTTTCTTGCGTCGACGGTTGTGAGTCTGTTCTTTCAAATAACCTTGATTAATTAATTCATCCCTGATTGCATCAATATCTTGAGGATCAGCATTATCAATCGCGGTCTGAATAGAATCAAAATAATCTAAATTTTCATTGGCTACTTTTATCTGCTCGTTAACGTGTTTAATTGAATTACGTAATTTTTGATAACGAGTAAAGTATTTCTGAGCATTTCTAGCAGGAGAGAGAGCAGGATCAAGTTTTATTTTCAATGGTTGATTATTTTCATAATAATTTGGTAAGTCAATACTTTCCATACCAGGTTTTACCTCATGAAGATAAGCATTAAGTAATTCGCCCTTGATTCGATAGCCTTCAGAATTTTCAGCTTGATCTAATTGTTTACGTAATTTAATAATTTTCTTCTTGAGCTTTTTAAGTTCATTATTAACGATATTTTCAACTTTTTTAGACTTTTGTTTTACCCATTCGCGATTAGCTTGCTCGCGGTAAAAGTTATCAAGAGTTTCGTTGATATCGTCATTAGAGTAAATCAGATTTAGCTCAAGATGATAGGGAAGATAAGTATATACTCGATCTTTATGCTTAATAGTCTGTAAAACATACCCCTTAGGTCTATTAAATTGATTAAAAAATGTTTGCAAGGAGCTATAGGAAAAGTCATCTTCTAGATAACCTGCGAATTCTTTTTTATCATCTCCATCTAAACCGTTAAATTGCTTTACAAAATCTATCGGTTCAGGATATTTTTCCTTCAAATCGTTGAAATGGTCTAAAGATAAGTGAAAACCATTAAGTCCTGGTAAAAGCGGTGGTAATTCATAAGATGCATGCGGAAGTAATAAACGAGCCCGGTTTTCATCAGGATTAATTCTCTTAAGCAAGTCAATAATCTTATTATCATCAGCATTATATAAGATGACATTACTGTGACGCCCCATTAATTCAACTGATAAGATAAGTTGCATTTCGTCGCCAAGCTCATTTCGATTAGAAAAATAAAAATTAACAATTCTTTCTACGCCGACTTGCTCAATTTTTTTAAGAATTGAACCTTCTAAGTATTTACGTAGAACCATGACAAAAGTGGGGGCAACATCAGGATTTGTAATTGTATCTGTTGTAATATAAAAACGCGGATTTTGAGCATTTGCAGAAATTAATAGACGTTGATTTGTACGATCTTTTCTAAAATTTAAAACTAAGTCTTGTTCGAATGGTTGATAGATTTTTGTAAGCTTTCCTCCAGTTAAAGTAGGATAGAGATTTTGTAAAAGACTATGAATAAATAAGCCATCAAAAGCCATAAGTGTCCTCCTTAAAAATAGTATATATATTATACTCTTTAATACTATAAATTTCCTTAGTTACCAATTACGTGATTTTTTCACAAATATTGTTAAATTTTCACAAGTCTTGTGAAAATTTAAATTATGTCTTAGAATTATTGTTGATTAGAAAAATGGGAAATATAAGCATAGGTGGTAAATAAAAATGGATGTCCTAATATTTAATAGTGTTAGTGAAAGTATTAAGCGGGCGATTAATAAAAAATGTGGGTTAAATCTTTCTCAAACTCGTTTATTACTTTTCTTCGACCGTCATCAGAATGAAACATTGACGATGGGAGAATTAGCACAAGCACTAAGTATATCGCTTTCTACCTTAAGTAGACAAATTAAGCAGAAAAAAACTGCTGCTTTAATTCAAGTTGAACGTTCAAAGAAGGATTCTAGTAAATCTTTAAATTTGAATGCTGAAGGATTAGCCAAAGCCCAGGAACTAAAAGATGTTTTAAGACAAATCGAGGCGCAGGTTTTTTCTACTTGGAGTCAAGAAAAAATTCAAGATTTTGATAGTAAGATGCAAATTGTTGTTAACAACTTAATGGCAGATGAGTTATAAATCAGCGATTATATTTAAAAAACAATTGATTTTATGATATAATTTCATTTTGATAAGTAGTATTGCAGCATGCAACTTAATGCTGCCATTTTAATTTTAAGGTAGGTTTTCACACGTGAAGATAGCACTCATTACAGATAGTACTAGTGATATAAGCCCAGAAGAAGCCAAGGCCAACGATATTACTGTAGTACCAATCCCAGTTATCATTGGAGATAAGCAATATATGGATGGGATAGATATTACTGCGGAAAAACTTTTTGAGCTAGAACGCGATGGAGCACCTTTTCCGAAGACTTCGCAACCTAGTCCAGGTACTATGCTTGAACTATGTCAGAAATTAAAAGATGAAGGCTATGAAGCAATTATCGCTATTCCATTAACGTCAGGTATTTCCGGTTTCTACAATAGCTTAGTTAACTTAGCACATAATCATCCTGAATTTAATCTTTACCCTTATGATCCTGCAATGACAGTTCGTTCAATGGGAAACTTAGTACTTGCAGCCGCCAAAATGATTAAAAATGGGTGGGAACCTAAAGAAATTTTAGCTAAGCTTGATGAAATCAGAGATACAATCGATGTTTTATTTGTTGTAGATGACTTAAATAATTTAGTTCGTGGTGGCAGATTAAGTAATGCGAGCGCCTTTATTGGTACTATGCTTCAAATTAAGCCACTGTTAACATTTAAAAAAGATGATTATCAAATTGTAAGCTTTGATAAAGTACGTTCAATGAAGCGTGCGGTAAAGAAAGCAGAAAATATCACTATTAAACGAATAAATAATTCACCAATTAAAGATAAAATAGCATTAACCGTTTATAATTCAAATGACTTAGAACAAGCTACTAAGGTTAAAGATGATTTTCAAGCCGCTTTCCCTAATATGACCATCAAAATGTTCAATTTTAGTTCTGTGATTGCCACATATTTAGGAGAGAAATCTCTTGGTATTACTTGGATGGCAGACATTGATAAAATGGACTTTAGTAAAAAATAATCATATGAAAAATAGGAGAGCTAGAGTTGCTTTCCTATTTTTTTAATAAATAAAGAAAAACTAAAGTGAGAGTGAACTAAATTAATGAAAAATAAATTTTTAAAAATTTTAGGCTTAGTCGCAGGGGTAGGATTTACGTTAGTAATAGTCTTTCAAGTGATTTTAGCAATGAATACGAACGCTATCAAAAATTCAACTCCCGCAACTGTTAACTCAGCTACAAGTAATAGTAGTGATAAAGAAATTATTGCTGAAGCATTAAATACTGATTTTAAGAGTTACAAATTTAAAGTAAAGAATTCACCTGGAATTGAGGCTACTAGAACTTGGTCAGGCAAATATCAAAATGACCCGCTTAAAGCACAAGCTAAAGTAGATAAGACTTCTATGTGGCTAAATGAAGATAAGGTATATCAGAAGATGTGGGATAATACCGGAAGTCCAAAATGGAAGGCTTCATCTACAATGACGCCTAACAAGGTAGTCAGTCAGTTTGATCCAGCTATTATCTTAAGTGGAAGTAAAGCAATTAAGAATGATATGAAACTGAAAAAATCTGGCTCTGTTTATCGTGTTAGCTATAGCGGAAGTAGTTTACGTTTCTGGAATAAAACCCACAAGAAGCTAATTAAAAAGCTTAAGGGTAATGCTTCAGGTCTTGATAACGAAGGTGCACTTAAGCGACTAAAAGTTGAATATACTTTAAAAGAAAAAAGTGGACACCTAGTTTTGACTAGTTTTTCATTTTATTTGCGTTTTGCTTATGCTGGTTATAATATCTCGCAAGAGGGTACGTATTCAGAAATCAATGCTATTAAAGTAAGTACACCTAATGCATTAAAATCGAAGTCCTCTACCAAGAAGAGCCACAGAGTGTACCATCCCAAAGCTGATGATAGTTTTGATATCAATATAGATTCAGAAAACTCACATTCTTCTCAATCTAGTCAATCAAGTTCAAGCTCAAGTAGTCAGCAATCTAGTTCATCACAAAGTAGTAAATCTGAAGAGCATAATGATGCTAAGCAAGATTCACAAAACCAAAGTAACGCAACAAGCCAGTCAGCAGACAATAAAGAATCTAACCAACAGTCGCAAAACAATAATACAAATACTAATAATCAACAAGGGCAAAATCAAAATAATCAGCAGCCTGCATCAGGTCAGAGTCATTAGAAATAGATAATTTAAAAAGCTTTGAAAAATCCAATTTGGAATTTCAAAGCTTTTTTTACTGGACTAAACTTATTTTTCATTTTTTATAGAATTACGTAATAATTTAAGAAATAAACGCGCAACGTTTGATAGTTGAACTCGTGAATTCCAAATTAACCGATTATGATCAATTATTTTGGGTTGAAGTGGAATAAAACAAAGATTGCTCTCCGGGGAAAGTAAATCTTTATAAATTAGTAGGCAATATAGTCCTTTTTCTACTAGATATTGCAGATTATCAGGTAAATTAAATGTGGCTACGATATTTAATTTTTTGCGGATCAGTACACCAATCTCTAAAGTTATCAGAATCAGCTGTATGCTTAGAAATAATAAGTGGATATTTCTGAAGGTCTTCAGGGACAATATATGGTTGCTTGGCAAGAGGATGATCTTTACTTACAATTATTCCATATTCATTATTTTCAGGAAGCGTAAGGCTATTAAAGTTTTGAGTCGTGTCATATTGTCCCATTGTAATTCCAAAGTCTAAAATACCACGCTCAATTTTCCCTTCGATCATAGAAGAATTCCCATTAAAAACATGAATTTTTACTTGAGGGTAATTTTTAACAATATTATTTACAATATCCATTACACGCTTAATTGCAATACTTTCTCCAGCTCCAATATACAATTCACCAGAAATGATTTTAGAATGTTTTAAATTTTGTTGTGTCTTATTAGCTAAGGAAATAATTTCTTCAGCATGTTCTTGAAGATAATAGCCTTCCTGAGTTAACGTAATTTCTTGATGTCCGCGGTAAAACAAGGTTACACCAAGTTCTTCTTCTAGATTTTTTAACTGTCTTGACAAGGATGGCTGACTAATATGAAGAGAATTAGCAGCTTTTGATATATTTTTTTCTTCGCAAACTGCCAGAAAGTATCTTAAAACTCTTAACTCCATAAGTGATACCTCTCATTTTTAATATAAACTATCATATTTATTATAATTAAAATAGTACTATACTTAAATTAATCTTGATTCTTATGTCTATTGATCTTATTGAGAGCAGCTTTTTGCTTTTTTTGATCTACGTGAGTATACAAGTCAGTTGCCGTAGTTCCTTTTTGACCTAATTGTTGTGCTACGAGAACTTGATCTTTAGTTACTTCGTACAGCTCACTGGCCAAAGTATGGCGTAATTTATGCGGTGTTAGAGGTTTTCCAAAAGCAGCAGAATATTTATTGACCATCTTTTCAACAGCATTTGCAGTCATTCTTCTGGTTTTTCCATGCCATCTGGTTAAAAAGAAGGCTATATCATCTCTATCTGCATGGTAGCGATCGGCACGTATTTCTTGATATTTTTTTAAATAAGGAATAGTCCAGTCAGCAATCGGGACACTATCTTTTTGACCACCTTTTCTAATCACATCAAGCATTTCATCTTTTAGGTTAATGTTACGAACATTCACACTAACACATTCTGAAACTCTAATTCCTGTACCTAAAATCAATGCAATAATAGCGATATCACGTTCATGATTTTTTTTGAAAGAAGGTAGAGACTGTTTATTACATTTATGTTCGTATTCATTTTCAATAAAATCCAAAAATTGATATTTTAAATCACCCATGTACATATGAGATTCTAGAACATGAGCTCGGTAATTCAATGTCTTAGTATCATTCAACGAATTAATTTTTAACATGACATTACGATCAAAGTATGGTTCTCCATGATTATTGTCTGAGGTAATTGTTAAGAATTTATATAAAGAACGCAGGGCATTAATTGATCGATTAATTGTAGTAGGTGAGTTTAATCGTCCTTGTTGGTTTTTGGTGTGTTTAAGATGATGAATATAAAGCATAACATCATTTCGTTGCATGTCTTCTAGTGTCACTAGTTCAATTTCTTTATTGGAAGAAGCTGTAGATAATTTATTTTGTCTCAACCAATCAAAAAAGCGACGAATTTCTGTTAAATATTGGTATGTTGTAGTTAATGAATGAGTGGTGCCAAGATTATATTCTTTTACAAAATCAGGCATATTCGCCAACTCTTGTTTAATTAAAGATAAATATTTGTTAGTTTCCAATTTATAGTCTCCTCGAACATAGGTTTGTATATATTATATCTTATTTAAGCAATTTAGTCTTGTCCCCTAATCTTTTCTAAGTAGGAGAGGGGGGAGAGTATCCATAGGTAAGAAGAAATTAGATAAATAATAACCTGAAAATGTAGAAGTTAATTTACAGATTGCTAGGAGGAACATAACTAAAATTGGAATGCGAAAATTCTAAGGTAATTTAATAATTGATGAGCTGAAAAGTTACTTTAAATTAATTTTGCTAATTTCACGATAATTAAGGGGTTGATTATATATTTAAAATTTGATTGAAAGTAGTATTTATGAGCTATATATTTACTAACTGAGACGTTAAGGCTGTATAAATGTTTGGATTTAATTAGAGGAGAGCGGGATATAATTTCTAATTAAACATTAAACTAATTTACAGGAATTTTTTGCTGAAACTTACAGCTTTTTGGTATGTATGAGGAGGTTTTGTTCTTAGTATTTTGAAGACACCGATAAGACACTAATCAAGTGTAATTTTAAAGGTAAAAATAGAATTTTATAATAATTAAATGTAATTTGTAAGCATTAATTATCAGCAAAACATTGATGTTTCGGGAGAGTCTCTTATACCTTTCATTAAAATTATTGGTTTAGCGATAAAAAGCTCCAATTCCGCATGTATCAACGGGTTGGAGCTTTTGCATTTTTCTCTACGGGAACTTTTTGGGAACTTTTACTTGAATTTTGATTTTTTGCTAAAGATATCAATTTGATGCTCAAAATTCGTTCTTGCCTTACCGGTTATATGGTAGTAAATCTCTTCTGTGATTTTTGAGTCTGAGTGACCAACACGTTTCTTAATCATCTCTAAGGGAATGCCTTGTTCAGCCAGCTTCGAAACATGGGTATGCCGAAAGATATGAGATGTTAGTTTATCTGGATTGATTTCAGCATCGGCAGCAATTCGCTTTAAGTACCGATTAATAGAACCTGTTTCAATGGCATTTTTTGTTGTTTTTTTAACAAATAAAAATTTATGGCCTAAATCATGTCTTTTGTAAATTTCAACTGCTTCTGGTGGGAGATAGACTTGTCGATTACTACTTTCGGATTTAGCACCCGGTTTCTTTTTAAATTCTCCACGCTTGTTACCGCTCTTGTGTCTCTTCATAAGAGTACCGTTTATATTAGCATAATACCTACCATTATTTTTTACAATGTCTTTAACTCGTAAGGAGCCACCTTCGCCAACACGTAGGCCCATATAGTATAAGAATTGAATGAAATCCACATAATCGTTTCGGCCACGTTTTTTAAACTCAATTAACAACCTATGGTATTCGTCATCGGTTAAATATTTATCTTCAATGTTTAAATCAGTTTGAGGAGTTTCGAGCTTACGCAATCTAAAGTTTTGAAGTGGGTTAAAGTTAAGGTAACCATATCCAAGGCCAAAGTCGAACATATTCCATAGTGCAGCTCTTCGGACATTTGTATATGACCAGCTCTTAGTTTCTAACATTTTGTCAAAGTATCGTTTGAAGTAGGGAGTAGTCAAGTTTTCAATAATAATTGAAGGATCAACATCTTTAAGAAAGATCTTAATATGAGATTTATAAATATAGTGGCTTTGATATTTGCTGTCTTTATTGATTTTATCTTGCCTATCTAGGTATTCAAAATAATACTCTTTAAGCTGCTTCAAAGTAATTGAACTAATCTTACCAGCTGACATTTTTCTAGCGATCTTTTCTTTTAAGATTGCGCGAGCTTGTTGCCAAGCTTGCGATGTCTTTTTAGTTAAGGTTACAGTAACAGCTTTAAGCACTATTTTATCTGGCGTTGAAAGTAAGGGATCAGCATATTTTTGTCTATACTGATATTTACTTTTACCAACTTTAGACATAGTAACAGCGTATTCTTTTTGATATTCCATTTTTAATTACCTCTATTTTTTGATAAAATAGGGGTTGCAAAAGGCGCAAGGCTTTTAGCAAGTCTTACATCTTTTTGCAACCAATTTTTGTTAGAACACTCAAAGTAACTTTGGTCGGTGGCTTTGAGTGTTTTTTGTTTGCACAGCTTTTATAGTCGTCAGTGATTGGACTATTATTAGAATTTGAAAAATTCTGGTACATCTACACGTGGCATAAAATATAAATCTTGTCTAATTTTATCTAGTCTTTCTATAAAGTCATCAGGTAGATTACAGAAACGAACAAAATTTACGAATATACGTTGTTGATCTATATTTTCAGTATTTTGTTTCTTCCAATCTTTAAGCTTTTGAATGAGAAACAAAGCGTCATACCTGTCTAGCGTTAGTAATAGACTTACAAAAACTCCGAAAATTCCATTACCTAAATCTTTGTTTTTAAATTCTGAATTTGTGAAGCCATCTGTTACCAGATATCTTATATATTTTAAGTTTAAATTTTGACGTGCGTGAAAATTGGCTATACTTCCTCCATGAGCCAGTGTATTTCTAAAAGCATTAATAGTTTTCAACATAGTTTGAAATAATTCCACTATATCGTTTTCAACTTTAACTTTAGCTTTAATATAACTAGGTACAAATCTTTTGTGTAGTTCTTTCTGCTCTTTATCAATGTTAGCCCAATCCTTTTGAGAGAATGCTCTCAATTCAAAATCATCATAGCTTATTTCATCTTTAGGAGAGGGAAGTAAAAGTTGTTTTATAACATATCTTTTCATTTTATTAGGAAAAATACTATATAACATACGCATTTCTCCAAACATTATATTATTAAGTAGAATCCACGGGGGAATACATTCATAGTTTTCCCTATAATACTTTGTAGGGTTATTATTTGAATCTGTACTTACATCATATATTTGTGAGATTATACTAACTGTTCTTTTATAATGTCTGCTCCGATAGTTATGTGGATCAAGATAGTCTTTTTGATTAACACCAAAATTTTTAGCCATGATATATGACATATTTTCTTTGACTTCTTGTTCAAAATTAATCGTAAATCTAAAAAGGATATTTTTTAAGTCATCTTCCATTCGACTGTATTGATACATTTCGGTTAAAGAAGAGTTGATTTTATATTGGTTTCGATTTCTCACGTAAAAAGAATTTTTGTATCGATTAACCAAATTATAATAACCACGACTTTTTAGCATTTCTTTTGCTAAGCCATTATTAGTAATAGTTAGTCCATGGTCTCTAAGATTATCTAATAATTGGTCATATGTCTTAAACCTTACTTTTTTCTTTTTCAAACGAAAAACACCTCACAGTATTTCTACCATGAGGTGTTTAAACGACCCGTGTACATTACAGGCATTTCAGCTTTATATACTCATGATAGATAGATTATATTATTTTGTCAAATAAAAACTTTAATATAATTAAAGTTTATTCTTAACTGCTTTCTTATTCTCCAACACAAAAAGGACATGCATCGAAACACATGTCCTTTTTGGTACGACCGCACAGCGGTCACTTAACTTGATTAACTAAAGTGTATCAGGTAAAAGGGAAATGTGTCAATCAAAAAAGTGAAATATTTCATACTTTTTACTCGTATTTTGCATTATTTCGCATACATTTTACAAAATAATAAATTGATTTAAATATAACTAGTACTAATTAACTTTAATTACAACATCACCGATTTTTATAGGTTCCTTTGAAGGAGTAGGTAGGCCGCCAGTAATTTCCTTTGCCTTTGTCGTCTTTTTTCATGATTCTACCTATAAATCTCTAGCAACTGCTTCTTTTTTGCATCAAACTCTTCTTGCGTAATTGCGCCAATGTCTAGCAAGCCTTTGAGTTTCTTGATTTCGTCTAGTGGATCAGAAGCAGGGGATGATTGGGTGGCAGAAATAGGTTCATTAGATGATTGATTGTTAGAATTATTAAGAGCTTTTTGAGGAAAACTATTAATTAAATCCACTAAAGCAACAGCCTTTGAAACAGTGCTCTCTCTATAGACAGCATCAGTTCCTTTAATTTTGCCTTTATAATATTCTATTTTTTCATCTTTTCTATTTTTAAATTTAATAACAATAGTAAGCTCAACTTTTTGTTTTTTCTTACCACCAGTAACAAGACCAGCAATAGCTCCATAGCCCCCGGTTGCTAAACCTAAACCAATACCACGAGCTATATTTAATCCATGCGTAGTTTTACCATTTTCTTGTAATTCTGCACCGACTACGTCTGAATAGGGAATGAAATCTTGAGGTATTCTGGGCTCTTTTTTAAAGGATAAAATTTTCTTTTCATCACTGTACATAAAGTTACCACTTGGATCAGATATACAAGAGTTAGTCATATCTGATACCTGATCTCTCATTTTTTCAGCACTTTCATTAAACTTTTTAAATGCGTCTCTTAGTCCCATTTTTACTTCCTCCATATATATTTTTTTAGTTTTTATAACTTGCTAGTAAACTGAATTGCCTTGCCTATAATAGTGACAGGGTTGCTAGGTGTGATAATGATTGGATCGTAAGCATCATTATCAGGCTTTAGCATTACTAACCCGTCAATATGTTTGACACGTTTTAAAGTAGCTTCGGTATCGCAGTTAACTTGAACGGCAGCGATTTCTCCATCTTCAACTTCTGGTTGCAACCTAATAGTTACAATTGAACCGTCTGGAATAGTGGGCTCCATTGAACGACCCTTAGCCCGTAAATCGATTAGTTCACCAGAAGGAACTTGTCCTTGTGGAAAGACATGAGTTATATATTCTTCAACATTTTCTTCTGCTGTGATCGGATCACCGCATGCAATTTCTCCTATAAGAGGGATGTGTTTAGCTACGGAATTACTTTTATATAAATATTCTGTATTAGATGGGAAACTATCCTGATTTATTTTATATCTTGGATCAAGATCACTTTTCTTTATCCCTAAAACAGCAGCTATTTTTTCTAAGGCTCCAGCATTGGGAGTTGAGCGTTGTGCAAAATATCCACTTAAAGTAGATGCTGGTATACCCGTAATTTCAGCTAACTGCTTTTGTGTATAATTGCGTGAATAGTATTTTAAATTTTCTGAAATAGTTTTTCGTGCAAGTCTTTCTGGATCACTTAGTTTGTTCCTAGGCATTTGAGCACCTCCTTCAGTATTAATTATATTAGTTTTATCGTTATAAACAACAAAAATGTGAAAAAATATTAAAAAACTCGTTGACAAACGGATAAACTCGTTCTATTATAAAGTCAACAAGTTGAGAGGAGGTAAAGCATGACAAAAATCACCTTGCGAGCTGCAAGAATTAATGCCGGATTGACTCAAATGCAAGTTAGCAAAGCTCTTGGTATTGCTCCAGCAACCTTAAGTGGGTGGGAAAAGAACAGTACAAAGTTGTCTTTTCTTGAAGCAATTAAACTTGCAAAGCTATATCATATTCAGCCAGATAATATTTTTTTTGGAAAAGAAAACGAGTTTATTCGTTCTAGAAAAGTAGGAGAAAATTAAATGAAACTTTTAAATTTTGAAGGACAACAAGTTTTAGATAGTCGGGAAGTTGCTAAAGCCATTGGAAAGCGACACGATCACTTAGTAAGAGATATTGATGTGTATATTTCAGATATTGAAGAAAACCCAAATTTGGGGAATGGCTCTACAACAGTATTTTTCATTCCCAGTACATATAAATTAAGTAATGGACGTCAATATCGAAATTACCTCATCACTAAGCAGGGATGTGAGTTTGTAGCAAATAAGATGACTGGAAAGAAAGGTAATCAATTTACTGCTCAATATGTAACTTTATTTAATTCAATGAAGCAGACAATTGAGAATGGGCCTCAGGCAATCCTTGACCAATTACATAAAGAGTGGGGCATTCCTACAACATTAGGTGGCGCATTACAATTAGCTGCTAGTCAGCAAGTAGAAATCGAAAAGATGAAACCTAAAGTCGATTACTACGATAAGCAAATGAGAAACCCTGGTCTTATGACAGTAACAGAAATTGCTAAAGACTATGGTTGGTCAGCTGCAACATTAAATAAAGAACTTCATAAACGTGGTGTGATTTTTAAACAAGGCAAGCACTGGGTACCTTATTCAAAATATGCAGGTAAAGGATACACACAATACGAACCATTTGATTATCAGCATAGTAATGGTCAACCTGGTGTTCACAATAACTTAAAGTGGACCCAAAGAGGTAAGAAGTTTATTTATGACTTGTTAGCTAAAGATGGCATTAAGCCAGTAACTGAACAGATGAATTTATTAGAAGCATAGGAGGAAAGAAAGATGGAAAAAGAGCAAAAGAAAAGCCCTGCTTCAGAAGAAACAGGACATAACATGAAAAAATTGGAATTAAAAACTGAAAAAAATAATGTTCCAATGACCAATTGGTCACGGGTGATTATTGAAACGGCCGAATCGAACCCTAAATTAATAGCAATTGTTACTAATGATGACTTTGAGCTAGCAAATGGATTTAGAGTAAGACTTCAACCAATTTATAAGGATTAGCCTTTAGGTGGAAAACTATCATTACCATAAGAATTTTTTAGATTAATTTTACCATCACGTTTTTGACTAATTAATTCAGAACCAGTTTTAATCGCACGTGAACGGCCATAATCTAACGCCTCTGCTTTGGTATTGAAAGTCTTAGAAGCCTTAGAATTTCCAGCTTGTTTAACAGACCATTTTCCGTTATGAGGACTTACCCAGGTTTGTTTAACCATTTAATCACCACCTTTTTATATTATAAATGTATTTTAATACTAAATATAGTATGAAACAAGTGTACGGTATATAAAATATGTGGAATAACGTAGAAAAAATATTAGGAATAAAGAATATTACAACATATCAATTGTCTAAAATGACAAAAATTCCAAAAACAACAATAGATAACTATCATTACAAACATTCAAAAATGAGTTTTGAAAATGCTTGTAAAATTGCTGATGCTTTAGGCGTTAGTTTGGATGAATTAAGAGGAGACAAGAAATGCAACCACTAGATATTAGTTACTTATATTTAAGTGACATAGGCAAAAGTAAACACGAGATCATCACTAGACTGCAGCAGCTGTCTTTGATTGATGGTAATTATCAAGCAACTGGCAAGGGTGTAGATACCGGCTGGCTAGGTATTAAGACAACCAGCGTGTGGAATCCATCGACCGAAAGCATGATTAACGATCAAGCAACTGTACTTACACCACTCGGGATAATTTATATTCCAATTCTATTTGAAGATAAGTTTTATAGGGATTTATCAGCAAGTCAGAATCTAGTAGAAAGAGCTTGCGACGGGGAATTGTTGACAATTCAAGAATTAAGAAAGCAGAGATACTTAAAATGAGCAAAGAGACTTGGCTAACCGTCGAAGAATTGCGTAAGAAATATGATTACTCGGTATCGGCATACACTAAACGCCGTAAACAATGCCTATTATCACCATTTCAAGACGCAATTGTTTATGACGGACAGCACACGATGATTATCGAAGAGCGTTGGCAGGCTTTTCTTAAAGATAGATCAAAGAAACATTGGCAAGAAGTGTTTGGAACCCAATTAGTAAGAGATAGGAGAGCGTTAGAAGGATGACTTTAAGAAAATGGATCAATACAAATATTAATAAATTTTTAGGCACAAGCTTTACAGTGCGTGAAACAGAAATTATGACACTAGGGGCTACATTTACCTTGATTGTCGTAGCTTACTTGCTGATGTACAACGTGATTTTTCCTAATATCTAGGAGGCAAACATATGTCAGAAGTACAAGAGAAACTAGTATTGGCTTCAAATGCTATCAATTATTTAGCCACCGACCAAAGACTAGACGAATACGAATTAGCATTTGAAAGAGCAAAAGAAAAGACTCACTGTACAATCAGTGAGTCCACAAAACAACTAACTTTATTCTAACAAATATGGAGCAAAAAGATGACAAAAGATTTAATAAGATTTGAAAACGAAGAATTTCCTATTAGCTATAAGCCTGCAGAAGTGAACTTTCAGGGATATGAAGCCTTAGATGCTAAGGTTGATGCACTGACCAAAGACTGGGATAAGTATGTAGTAACTGCAGAGTCTTATTCTTACGATAAGAAAACTAGAGCTGAGCTTAACCGGATTAGACGAGCATTAAGTGACCGGCGCAAAGTAATCGTTAAAGATAGTAGTCAACAAATTACCGAGTTTAATGCCAAAGTAAAAGGGCTTGACTTAAAGATCAAGGGAGTAGTTGATCACCTTAGTGAAGGACTTAAGACTTTTGATGAACAAGCCCGTAAGGATAAGCATCAACAAAACTTAATCCGACTAGGTGAATTAGCCAAAGAATATGGTGTAGCCTTGCAGGAACTTGATTATCAAGATAAGTGGGACAACAAGACTACTAGTTGGACAACTATCGAAGAAGAAGCTAGACAACAGTTTGACGCAATCGTTGAAAGGATTAAGGCTAGAAAAGAAGCAGAGCAAGTCATTGCTAATAAGGCTAATGAGTATACTAAGCCGGCTATGAGCGCTAATCCATATTTGCAGATGCTTGATTATAAGTCGCTGCCTGACGTACTAACTCAAATGGATAATGACCATGATTATTTAATTAAGCAGGCTAAACAGCAAGAAGAGAACCGCAAGAAGGCTATTGAAGCGCTTGAACAGCATGGCGACAAGTACGTTGATGCCAAGACTGGCGAAGTGGTTGATAAGGTACATAGTGTTACTTTAAAACTTACTGGTACTAAAGAACAGCTAACTGCCCTGTCTAACTTCATTCGAGACTGGGGCATTAGCTACGAAAGGGTGGACTAATATGGAAATCTATGGCAAAGAAGAAGACAGAGCTAAATGGGCACTTCATTATGCTCAGGTTAAAGCAAATATTAATCAACCCAAACGAACCCATAAGGTTACTGTTTCAGGCAAAAATAAGCAAGGAAAGCCTTACAGTTATGACTATAAATATGCTGATTTAGCGGACATTGACAAAGCAGTTATGGATGGCATTAAAAAAGCCACAGATAAAGAAGGTAATGTAACTTTTAGTTATTTCTTCGATATTCAAACAACCAACACTGCAGTAGCCGTCCAAACGCTTCTAGTTGATTCCTCAGGCTTTACTGTCAAAACAAATAAGATCATTTTTCAAAACGGCAAAGCATATGATGCGCAAGCAACCGCAAGTCTTATTAGTTATGCAAAAAGGTATTCACTTAGTGGTGCCTTTGGAATTGCTGCAGACGATGATAATGACGTACAAGATCAAAAGACTATCTATGAACCTAAAATCTTAACCAAGCAGGAACTTGAAAATTATCAGGTGTATTACAATGGCGTTCAAGCTAACTTGTATGACTTATATCAAGAAGCAAGAGATGGTATCAAAGACGCGCAGGATTGGTTTAAAGAGTCACATACACCAGAAGATGCACAAGCTATCCATCAAGTAGCACAAATCTTTAAAAAGAAGCATAAGAAAACTGATACTTCAAAGACAAAAGAAAAACAAGCTGTTCTTGATAAGATTCAACAAGCCAAGAAAGATCCATTTGAAGACAAGAAGATGGTATCTGACGCTGACTCTACAGTAGATAGATTATTTTAGGTGGTGAATTAATTGGCACAACGTAGAATGTTCTCACAACGTATTGTTGAAAGTGCAAGATTTCTTAAAATGCCTCCTTCAACTCAATGTCTTTATTTTCATTTAGGGATACATGCTGATGATGATGGAGTTGTTGAAGGTTATAACGTAATGAAACAAACAGGCTCTACTGAAGATGATTTAAAAATTCTGGCAGCTAAAGGGCTTATAACAGTTTTAAATGCTGATCTTGTTACTTTTATAAATGATTGGAAAGAAAACAATCACATTCGTTCCGATAGAAAAGTTGATTCGATATATCGAGACTTACTTGTCAGGATGTTGCCAGACATTGAAATTCAGCAAGCCAAAGCAAGAGCAGATACTGGAAAAAAGACTGGCATCAAAAAAATTGAAAATGATGGACGTCCAGTGGACAACCAATGGACGTCAAATGGACCGCATAGGTTAGGTAAGGATAGGTTAGGTAAGGATAGTATAAATAATATAGTCGATTCTTCCGAATCTCCGACACAAATTTATGAGTCAGAATTTGAGCAATTATGGTCAATGTATCCTAAGAAACAAGGTAAAAAGGCCGCTCTTAGACACTATAAGACGTGGAGAAAGCGTAGCAAAGATAATACATTTGAAGTGATGAAAGAAAAACTAGAGCACTATCTTAAGTTTCTTAAAATTAAACAAACACCGCTAGAATACACACTTAATGGCTCAACTTGGTTTAACGGCAGGTATGACGATGAACTTGATATGACACCTGCTAAACCACGATTTAATCAACAAGCTAAGCCAGTTCGAAGGGCTACAAACTGGGATAAGGTTCAGCAACAACAATCGCAAACAACACTACAAATGACGCGAGAAGAACGTAACGCAATTTTCAGAGAGTACGGGAGGTAACCACCATGCAAAATAGGCTAAAGAAATTGAGATTGGAAAAGAGATTAACTCTTGCCGATATACAAGCTAAAACCAACATTGATTTTAGAATTTTAGAAAATTTCGAAAAAGGATTGGAAAATGGAATACATAACTCTTTAGCAATTTGGCAAAAGTTGGCTAACTTTTTAGAAGTTCCAATTGAGTACCTAATGGGATTAAACGACGATAGCAAGACATTAACTGTTAACGACTTGAACCCAGCCAAAGAAGATGCTTACGAGCGTATTACGGATATGCTATGCGAAGATGAGGACGATGAAGATGAATAACGAATTAATCAAAGTAACGGTCAAGAATGACCAGCAACTAGTTAGTGCTAGAGATTTATATAAGGGATTAGAAATTAGAACTAGATTTAGTCTTTGGGTTAGTCAAAACTTCAAAGAGTTTGAAAAAGGCTCGGATTTTCAACCTGTAGTTATAACTACACCTAGAGAAAACCGCGGTAGCATTGAACTTCAAGACTGTATGCAGGGATATCATTTGATAAACGTAACAGATAATTCCATATTTACCGATGAATATGACAATCTTGCAGATTTACAGACGAATATCCGAAACCTCTGGCACAAAGTAAACGCAAAGCTGGTGATCGAATGATATTTTGCTGTGCTGAGGCCTTTATAGAAGGTTATGATCCTACGATCAAATTAAGTCAAAAACAGTTGCTTAATATGGTACATCAAATTAAGCCTAATGAACCTTTACCAAAAGAAATAGATTGCTATACGGTTAAACCTTGTAACGATTATTCAAAAAGACATTCAATTTATATTTATTACAGATTGGAAGAGGATATGAAATGATAGCAACAAATGATAAATGTCCTTATTGCGATTTTCCAAGTGAAGATCAAATTGGAGATGTATATGTAGTAGAAATTATTGAACAATATAATTTGGATAATCCAAGTGGTGTGCGTGATTTTAATACTTATACAAAATTGTTTCGAGATATCGATAAGGCACGTGTGTATTTAAAAATAGTAAAAGAAGCTTGGTTAGAAGATGAAGATATTGATCCTAAAGATATCTATGAATATCCAGACAAAATTGGGATTAAGCCGAATGAAATATCTAAATTTGGATTTAATTTACAGGCCAACATTCAAAGAAAGAAGCTTAACTGATGGAAGTAATAGATAAACGTATGTGTGGGAGGAAGCTAACTCATGACTAAACAACAAGAAAAATGCCCATATTGTAAAGGTGTAAAAAGAATTAGAGATGATCTGGTTGATTATACTTTCAGACATATCTTGCAAATTCAAAATGGTGATGAATTATGGTCAATAGTGATTACTAATAACCACGAATATAAGACCATGGCTTACATTGAATACTGTCCTAAATGCGGGAGGAAACTATGAAAGAATTCAAAGTAGAAAAAGATAGTTTAGAAGAGAGTTATCGTTGGGCTTATGGCTGGCGAGTGGTAGATGGGAAGTGTTCTCCACCTGCAAGGAACTTCCCTTTACCAGATTTTGTTCAAGCAAGAATTGATTGGGTATCTCATGAAATGCAGGCAGAAATGGGGTTAACTTTTCAAGGAGCTTTTAGAGCGTTGCTAGATATTGATGATGAAAAGTCAATAAGAGAGGACTGGGAATGTTGGGGTGTAAGTGACTATATGCCAGTAAGCGATAAGTATCGAGAATGGTTACAAGATCCAATTCTTCACGATATTAGACAAGTTGCAGTTATGGTGGGGTTCATTTATGCCTGATTGGGTTTTTACAGCAGCATTCTTAGTTCTGCTAGGGATATTGATTTTGTACATGGGGAGTTTATGAGAGTTAACTTTACGATTGAAGGACCGCCGATTGGTAAGGCAAGACCGAGAGTTACTAGAACGGTAACTTACACGCCAGCTAAAACGGCACGATATGAGGATTTAGTTAGGTATACAGCGATTAACAGTTTCAAAGGTGTATTTGATAAAGACGAACTGCTACAAGTACGAGATCAAATATTAAACGAGATTAATTATGGAATTAAGGATGATGACAATGTCTAACGATTACCGGCGCTATCACTTAGCGCATGATGAACCATATAAGGATTTAAAACTTATACATAAGTTTGATACTGTATCCCTTACAGTTAAAGACTTGTGGAAGTTGAAAGAAGCAGCATATCGTGAAGGATATTTACACGGTATGGATGTAAGACAGTACAGAGATTACGGCTTAGAAGGCTAGTTTGGAGTTGGAAACGTGGAACACAAAAACATTGATTTAGGGCTAAGTATGAACATGGAAAAGACTGCAAGACGGGTTACAGGCTTTCTTAAGTACGCGTTTCCAGAGTATGTAAAAGGTGCTGCTCTTAGCTTAGACGATCTAGCTGGCCAACCTTTTACAGGGATGCCAGCATCTCACAGTGCTACTAACTCGCAAGAGAAAAAGCTAGACCGAGCTTGGAAGAAAGTTGAAAAGAACGAGCTTAAAGCAGCAACCGTTTATCAAACTATATTGCTATGCCAAAAGAGTCCTACATATCCGTATCAGCAAATACTTCTCAACAAATTCGTAAAAAAGCTTCCTGATTGGAAGATACAGCCGATAGTAGGGTATTCTAACAGCCAGTATTATTTAAAGCGCAGAGACGCCTTATGTGAGTTTGCTGAATTGCTTAATTCCAAGAAGGTAAAAAATGGGTGTTTCGATATACCTGATTTAGTCATTGAGATTGAACCAGAACCGGAAAAAAGTAAATCGGACGATCACCGGACAGTTTCCGGACACTTATCGGATTGAAACCATGGTAAATTGTTATTGTCGAAAAAATAAAAAGTTTCGACAATAACACCCTTTCAAACAAGGAAGATCCTAGAATCCTCCAAGAATTTTTAGTAATTACAATTTTAGATCTTTATTCAAGATCTCCTAGTACATCAACCATTATTTGTTTATCTCTGTCAAATAGTCTCATGATTGATGTGCAGCAGCATTTAGGTTCGATTCCTACTTGTTGCTTACCTAGGCCACGCTACGACCTAGGATTAAATATGCGATGACCCCACGCTCGGGCGAGCGTGTTGTAGTTAAGAGTTGGCTAGTCGTTCAGTGGACTGCGCGATAGCCGTGGGCAGTACGACACAATTGGAATTTTAGAAAGAAAGCAGGAATTTTCTTTCACAATATGAAGTGGGTTCGATTCCCCGCCTGCCCATTGCCTGTCGGAAAGCAGGCGTAAAAATAATATTATTCAGATCACGAATATATTTTGTTTGTCTGATTTTAATTTACAGAATTGCATCTGGTTTAGCTCTGTACCTAACAGAGCATTCTAGGATATAGCCAGCCATTGGCGAGCTGGGGTAGTGGCAATTCTACCGAGATATAGCTAAGCATGCCAGCGACAATTATCTCTTATCGGTTCAATTCCGATGTATCCTCTAGATTAGCTTTTAGTTATTACGGTTTTCCCAGGTTTGTTTGTTTCGTGACAAAAGCTAATCTAAACTTGGCTCGTTGGTCAAATGGCTAAGAAATGGGTGGATTAACTGACAAGGTAGTTGCCCTTTAACGGTGGAGTTACAAGTTCAATTCTTGTACGAGCTATTAGATCTAAAATAAAAAAGTAGTATTGAAGATGGTATAATCAGGATGCCGGCAATCATGGAGAATGTAGGTTCAAGTCTTACCCTTACTACTTATCTGGTAACTTAGCTCAGTTAGTAGAGCATTGGTGTGAAGTACCAAGCTAGCGATGGTTCGATCCCATCAGTTGCCATAGGAGGCTGATCACCTCCACGATTCATGAAAAGGGTAGCGATATAGCTTAATCGGTGGAGCGGGCCGTGAAAACGGCTGCGGGGCGGTTCGAATCCGTCTATCGCTATTGCTGGAACAACCAGCTTTCAATTTATTCATCTCAAAGAGTAATTATTTTTTAGTTACTCTTTTTTTGTTACCTCCTCTTGATTATGCATACTATTATATGTATAATGCATGTATAAAGTAAAGAGAGGAGGCGAGAATATGCCATGGAAACCTGCTAAAATGCTAAGATTTCTGAAAAAACATGGTTTTGTTGAGATTGGAAGATATACTCATAAAGGTACAAGTCACATCAAACTTATCAATCATGAAACAAACCGCTATACCGAAGTTCCTATGCATAAAAGCAAAGAGCTTAAAAAAGGTATGGAGGCAGGAATCTTAAAGCAAGCTGGTTTGACCAAAGAAGCACGTTCTAAGTAACGCGCTTTTGGCGTATTCAGATTATGAAGAAACAAGTTTTATATCCTGTAATTGCAAAAGAATACAATGACGAAGATGGTCATTATTTTGTTATTACGTCTCCTAATGTACAAGGAATGGTTGTTGAAGGAGACACATTAGAGGATGCAGTCGAAGAGGCAGCAATTGATATTGCTGATTGGTTCGAAGTAAAAGGGAAAGTAGAAGAAGCACAAGATCCTTCTAACTGGTCTTTAGAGAATGATGAAAGATTAGTTTACGTTCCTGTAAATCTTTCAAAGTTTTATGAAAAATACGGTAAAACAGTAAGAAAGAGCATAACCATTCCTGAATATCTTGCCTTGTGGGCTAAAGAAAATAAGATTAATGTTTCAAGAGTAGCTTCTGATGCTTTAAGAGGCTTACAAGAAAGCAAATAAGGAGATAGTTGGCTTTGTCAATCCATGGTAATTACATTATGGATATTATCAACGGTACCAAAACAATTGAATATAGAACGTGGACAACAAACTATAGAGGTCCATTGCTACTGTGTGCTTCAGCAAAGAAGTATCCTAATTCAATCTATGGTCATGCTATTTGTGTAGCTATGATTAAAGATATTGAATGGAATGAAGAAGATCAGCTTTATTACTGGCACATTGAACCATTCAAAAAGGGTGGTAGCTATCTAATTGAACCGATTAAGGTAAAGGGGCAGTTAAAGCTATATAATGTTGATGACAAGCTGATTAAGCCAACTCCATTTGTAAAAGTAGAACATAGTAATCCTAAGTTTGATGAATGGTACGATAAAAAAATCAAACCATTAATCTATGTTCCAAAAAGAAAAGTAAAAAAGAATGTTGAACCACAATTCAGCAAATTTAAGAAATTTCATATCGTTCACTAAGCGCTCTAGAAGCGCTTTTTATTTTATGAAGGATTAAAAAATGAGTTTACTTGATGCAATTAAGACACAGGCACAGATAACCGATAAAGTGCTTGTGTCTTTTTCTATGGGAAAAGATAGCATAGTAATACTTGATCTGTGCAAGAAGTACTTTAAGACAGTACAACCATTCTTTATGTATTTAGTTCCTGGTCTTAAGTTTCAAGAAGAAGCTTTAGCAAAGTATGAGCGTCACTATGGTGTAGACATTATCCGAGTACCACACTTTGAGAATGCTGACTTTTATAGATATGGTTCTTTCAGGGATGCTGATTACTCAGTGCCTAGAGTTAAGATTAGGGCTATTTATGAAGCTATTAGACGAGAAACTGGTATTCAGTGGATAGCCGGCGGAGAAAAGATAAACGATTCTGTGGTACGTAGAGCGATATTAAAGCATTCAGGCTCTATTGACGTTGAACGCGGCCGATTTTACCCAGTTATGTACTGGCGAGATGCAGAGATTAAAAGATACATGCAAGTTAATAATCTGCTATATCCAGAGTTTAACCGTAAGCTAGGCTTTAGTTTCCATTCATTAGCCGGCAAAGAGTTGTCAGCAATTAAGCATATCTACCCAGACGACTATCAAAGGATACTTAAGTTCTTCCCAGAGGCACAGGCTGGAGTACTGCAGTATGAAGCTTATAAGAGAGGTGAGGAATAATGGTAGTTTATTCTAATGGTATGCGCTATCAAACCAGTGGAAAACACGCTTGGTGGACTACAACCTGGGAAAGCTAGAAAATTAGTATTTAGTGGTGGAGCTAAATATAAAAAAGGATCTACTGGAAGTAAAGGTGGTTAAAATTGGCTCGTAAAAAAGTGATGTCAGAGCAAGAATACCTTAATCGTAAAGGTGTTGGAAGTTCATTAAGTGGAGTTATGGATGACCGTTTGCGTTCCGTTAGACAGCTTAGATCTACTAGAGGCGAGGATAAATTCTATCGTGAAAACCAAAAAGCTATAAATAGTTATCATGACAAACGAAGTCAAGCTAAACGTGAGTATAAAAGATTAGTATCTAGTGGAAAAGTACGACCACCAAGCAATGCTGAAAAGGCATGGAAGACTGCACACGGCTTATCTGAAAACAGAGCTGTACAAGCAGCAAGACGCGTGTTAGCTAAGCATGGCGTAGATTGGAAAACTGGTAAAAGAATAGGAACAGCTTCTGGCAGAGGATTATGGCCTACTTTTCATAAAGGTTCTACAGGTAGTCGAGGAGGTTAATTATGTCTAAACCATTGCAGCAATTCGAATATGGAACAGTTAAGCGTAGTCAGATCAAGTTTGCTGATTATAATCCACGTATCATTGATGAAAGTAATCAAAAGAAGCTCGTTAAAGCAATTAGAGAAAATGGATTAATAGAGCCGTTAGTTTGGAATAAGCGTACAGGTGTCCTTGTGGGCGGTCATCAACGGTTAACGGCAGCAGATAAGATTTATCGAAAGAAAGATTATGATGTTCCAGTAGCAATTATTGATGTTGATGAAAAGACAGAAAAGAAATTAAACGTACAGCTTAATAATCCAAGTATGCAAGGTGACTGGGATTTAGACGAGCTATTTGATCTTTCGCAAGATGTCTCTTTTGAAGATATGGGCTTTAACAAGTCTGATATCGACTTTATGTTTGACGGGGATGTTGATTTTGATGGAAGTTTATCAAATAGTGATGAACCATCAAAGACATCAACGCCTTACGATGAAGAAGTTGAAGATGAAAAGGATAAGATGGCTAATCTTGCTGAATTTAATAAAACTAAGAGCGAGTTCAGGAAGAAGGATAATGATTCAACCGTTATTAACTTCTATACCAAGGTTATCTTTCCAAGTAATGAAGCTAAGGAAGAATTTTATAAAAAGGCCAACATCCCAGCTAATGAGGAATACATTACATTTGAACAGTTAAAGAGATATTTTCAATAACGCTGGAATTGAATTAGAAAATCTTTGTGAAGAAAATTAGTTTGGCCAAGATGATTAAAGTTCATTCAAGCCCGACAATATAGCATTCTTAGTTTGTGAAATATGGAGGTGATTAAATGGCTAAACAGTTAGATTTATTTAGTGCTAGTCGTACCACTTCTTATAGAAATCAAAATAGAGTAATTCAAAGAAGATTACGGACTACTGGAAGTGGTGACCGTAGAATTACAAGAATGGCTAATCGTGTTACTGGTGGTCAGAGTATGAGAGCCAACGGTAATAGATTAACTAAAGCATTAACTAGCGCAAGACGAAGTGTTAGATCAGTAAAGATAGCTTTAAGAAGAAGTGGCGTTAAGGTTAAAAGAAGTTCGTTTGGTAGCAAAGGTGGTTAAAGTGATGAGGTGGATTAGATGGCACATGCTGAATACAAAAAATGGCTAGAGCCTGATAATCTCACTAAGCTTAGATCATGGGCTAGAGATGGCTTAACCAATGAACAGATAGCCAAGAAGATTGGTGTTAAACGTCAAACCTTTCAAAGATGGTTAAGTACATATAGTGACATGAGTGACGCCCTGAAAAAAGGTAAAGAAATAGTTGATGCTGAAATTGAAGACTCTTTCATTTCAGTTATGAAGAAACACACTCTTACCACTACACAATATAAGATGGTCAAGAAAGATGAGTTTAATCTTAAAGCTGAACGTACTAAGTTTGCTAACATTTATAAGCTAGATCATCCACAAGCTACACGGGAAGAGATAGCAATTGCAACAGCAGAGAATGTTGACGTTTATGAAAAAATACCTATAAGCAAGACAGTAACAGAAGTGGATCCAAACGCCTCTACTATTATTTTTTGGCTTAAAAATAGGCGTCCAGACATTTACCGTGATCAAACATTCCAGAAACTTAATGAAGCTAATGCTCGTAAGACACTTGCAGAGGCACAACTTAGTGAAGCACAGCTTAAGGCGCTTGAAGAAAATGATGATCCAAGCAATAAGACAATCATTGTAGACGATATAAGGGAGATTGATAGCAATGGCAATAGTAAAACTAAGCCAGGAGATTAATCCTCACTTTTATACCGCATGGAATAGTAATAAGCCTTATCAAGTTTATAAGGGTGGCCGTGGTTCTTTTAAGTCGTCAGTAATCAGCTTCAAGCTTGTTACCACAATGATGAAGTATATTGCGCAAGGCAAAACAGTAAACATCATTTGTGTACGTGAAAATCAACGCTATTTACGTGACAGTGTTTATAACCAGATTCTATGGGCTATGAATAAGTTGCACGTTGAAAGTGAGTTCAGAACTCGTGTATCACCTTTAACGATTACTCATATAAGGACAGGATCAACATTCTACTTCTACGGTGCTAATGATCCAATGAAACTTAAATCCAACATTGTGGGTAATGTGATAGCGGTTTGGTTTGAAGAGTTTGCTAACTTAAAAAGTGTTGATGTATTCGATCAATCGGTACCTACGTTCATTAGACAAAAACCCGATTTTGCAGAGCAGGTAAAGGTTTATATTTCATACAATCCACCGCGCAATCCTTACGCATGGGTGAATGAATGGATTACACAGCGCCAAACTGATCCTGATTACTTCATAGACACAAGCACCTACTTAGACGACAAGCTAGGCTTTACCACTAAGCAGCAATTAGACCTGATTGAGACATATAAGCGTAATGATCCGGACTATTACCGCTGGCTATACCTTGGTGAAGCTGTTGGATTGGGTACTAATGTCTATAATATGAATCTGTTTAAGGTTGTGGATAAGATACCAGATGATGAATATATCACTGAAATCTTTTACGGCATGGATACCGGATTTATGGTATCTGCTACCGCTTGTGTAGCGTGTGCTTTAACTAACAAGTACAACGTTTATGTACTAGATACCTTTTACTATGATCCAACTAAGTACGCTCGTAAGCTGTCAGCATCTGAACAGGCTGAGCGTGTGCATGACTTTATCAATGAGATAACCAATAAATACGGCGTTCTACCTTATAATCAGACAATCGACTCTGCTGATGGTGGTATCTATACACAATATTGGCAAATGTACAACACGCAGTGGTCTAAGGTACATAAGTTGAGTGAAGCAGCAATGATTGACCGTGTTGAGGATCTTCTAGCACAAGGGCGTTTATATGTTTTGAAAACACCAGGCAATGAGATATTTCTACAAGAACACCAAAAATATCAGTGGGATCCAGCTACAGTTAATAGCGATAATCCGCGCGTTATCAAGGAAGACGATCACTCTTGCGATGCCATTAAGTACGCTATTGTGGATAATGAGCAACTACTCGGACTAGCAGCATAAGGTGGTGAGTATATGGGACTATGGGCTAGCATTAAGAGTTTATTCAGGAAAGGAGGTGCTAAGTTAGGGATGATTAAATCACTAGGAGCTATTACAGATGATCCAAGAATTGCAGTGCCGGCAGAAGAATATACACGTATTCGCAGGGCTAAAGATTATTATTCTGATAAGCCTGTAGACGTTAAGTATTGGGTACTTGGTAATGAACGAAAGCGTAAGATGAACACCGTCAATATGACGCAAAAAGCTTCTAAACGCCTAGCGTCAATTATCTTCAATGAACAATGTTCCATTAAGGTGAATGATAATGATTTACAAAAACAACTTGATGAGATTTTTCGTGAAAGTCGCTTTTACACAACATTTGAAACCAATCTACAGCGTGCTATAGCGTTAGGATCAAGTGCAATTAGGCCGTATGTTGAAGATGACAAGATTAAATTGAATTGGTCTGACGCGTTAGGCGTATATCCATTGAATGCTAATACCACAGAAGTTAGAGAGATTGCATTAGCTCGTAAAATTGTTAAGACCGTTAACGATGAGCCACACTATTACACACTGCTAGAATTTCATCAATGGGGCAATAAACAAGCAGATGAGAACGGCCACGAATACACACCTTACACAATTACTAATGAGCTGTATGAGTCAACTGATGAAAGCGAAACGGGCACTCAGGTATCTTTAAATTCAATTGAAGAGTATGCTGACTTGCCGAAACAAGCTACTTTTACGCATATAAATAAGCCCCTGTTTGCCTTCTATCGAAATCCTGGTGACAACAATAAGAGTTTTACTAGCCCACTAGGCTTAGGACTATGTGATAATTGTCGGAATATCTTGGATGATATCAATTTGACACAGGACGGCTTTTATTGGGACGTTAAGACCGGCCGAAGACGTGTAATCATCCCTCAAAGCTGGGTAAGACGTCAAACTCAGATTAACGGCAATCCTATTCCGGAAAATCAGCAAATGTATTGGGACACAGATGATGATGTATTTGTGCCAGTTAATGCCAGAATGGACGACAGCAGCGCCTTTAAGGATCTAACCATTAACATTCGTGCAGATCAATATCAAGCAGCGATGAGCTACTTCTTACATGAATTTGAGAATGAGATTGGATTAAGTGAAGGCACGTTCACAGCAACGCCTACTGGCATTCAGACAGCTACTGGTGTTGTCTCAAGCAACTCAATGACTTATCAAACTAGATCAAGTTACTTAACGCAGGTAGAGGACACTATAGACCAATTAGTTTATGCAATTGCTGAATTATTGCAGACGCCTGAATTATGGAGCGATCAACAGCCTAAATGGACCGGTGACCTAAACAGTTTAGTAATCACGCCTGACTTTAATGACGGTATATTCGTAGATCAAGATGCACAGTTTAAGAATGATTTATCAGCTCTTAACGCTGGTGCTATGCCTGTTAAAGAGTTTGTTAAGCGTAACTATAATTTGGGCGATGATGAGACTGAAAACTGGGCGGAACAACTTCAAAAAGAAAAGGCCACACCAGCCCCTGACTTTGAGCAATTCAATCCATTAGCACCAGATACTAAGAACAAGGGAACTGATAAGCATGGATCCGGAACTAAGCAAGATGATGAAACAGGCAAGCAAGATAGTTGATTACTATGATTACTTGCAACAGCATACCTTTTACTTGCTAATTGACGCTTTTAAAAAGCACAAGGGTATGCTTACACGTGCTGATGATAAAAGTATCTTAGAATGGCGTTTAAAGGCACTGGCTGAAATGGGTGGATTAACTGATAAAGTAGTTGACTTTATTGCTAAAAACATTGGCTATAGTAAACAGGCTATTTATGACCTTATTCAAGGCCAAGGCTTAATAGTTGCTAAAAGAATGAACAGTGAATTATCCACAGTATTAAAGCAACCAATGCGAGGCGTGAGTGATGATACAGTAGCAATTATTAATGCGTATGCTGACCAAACTTTTAGGAATGTTAACAATTATGTTAATCAAACGTTGCTAACTACTAATGTTCAGAAAAACAGTGCTCTTAAGACCTATCAGCAAATAGTAGACAAGACAGTGCTAGATGTATCTACTGGGAACAAGACAGCCGACAGGGCACTAAAAGATAATATTCTGCAATGGTATGACAAAGGCCTACCCACATCCCTAACTGATAGGGGAGGACATGAATGGACGCTAGAAGGTTACACACGAACTGTTATTACTTCTACAACACACCGAGTATTCAATGAGGCAAGAGCGCAGTCTATGAAAGAGTTTGGAAGTGTGCTTGCTACTATGTCTAGTCATCCAGCAGCAAGACCAGCTTGTGCACCTATTCAGGGCAAAGTGGTTTGTATTGTTCCTAAAAGTGATCCAAAGGCTGACCTTTCGTATCCTAATATTTACGATTACGGTTATGGTAAGCCGGCAGGGACACAGGGAATTAACTGCAGTCACATTCTTTATCCTTACATTAAAGGCGTATCTCATAACTTTCAAAAACATTATGACCCTAAGCAAGCTGTCAAAAACGCAAAGATGCAGCAACAGCAAAGATACTATGAACGTAGCATTAGACACCTTAAATACAAAAAAGAACTTGCCGAGAGGGATGAAGATCCTGAAAGCGTTAGAAAGATAAACCAATCAATAAGGGGTTATCAAGCCAAATTAAGAAAGATTGTAAAAGATAATGATTTCTTAGCACGTCAATATGACCGTGAACAGATAGTCAAAGCAGATTAATTAAATCGACCTGAGTATGTCGCTAAACTGCTTTTTTATTATGCTCTGAGCGAGGTCGTCCCTCGTATAAATCAAACGTTAGGAGAACTAAATATGGAACGTGATTTTTTAGAAAAACAAGGCTTAAATGCTGAGCAGGTCAAGGCCGTTATGGCACAAGCTGGTAAGGAAACAAATGCCTTACGTGATGACTATGACCGTAAACTAGCTAGCTTAAACGATCAAGTAGACGGCTATAAGTCACAGATCTCAGACCGAGATAAGCAAATTAAGACCTTGGGTAGTCAAGCAAAGGATAATGAAGAGCTTAAAGCTAAAGTAGCTGAATTTGAAAAGGCTAATAAAGAAAAGGACAAAGAATGGTCCAGTAAGTTAGCCAGACAGCGCAAGGAGTTTGCTGTTTCAATGGCTCTCAGTAAAGCTGGAGCACTTGAAAACAAGGCTGTCCTACCTTTTATTGACACCGATAAAGTATCACTTGATGAAAAAGGCAATTTAATTGGCTTTCAAGAACAAGTGGATGCTGCTAAACAAGATTACGGCTTTTTATTCAAACAGGACAAGCCAAAAGAAGAACCAAAGCCGGCTACTCACGTAGTTGTTTCAGGAAATGGCACGTCCGAAGTACCAAAAGATCCAGCTAACATGAGTCTTGACCAACAAACAGAAATGTTTAAGAAAGATCCACAAGGCTGGGCAAATTTATTTAGAAAGAAGTAGTAAAACATGGCAGAAACACATTTATCAGATATGATTATTCCTACTGTCTTTGGTAACTGGGTACAAAACTTATCTACCAAGACTAACAACTTAGTTAATTCCGGTATCTTGACTCCGGATTCAGATTTAGGAAATAAGCTAACACAACCAGGGACAAAGATTACTATTCCATATATCAATGACTTAGATGGAACACCCGATAACTGGACCGATGAGCAAGATATTAACGTATCAAACCTAACATCTGGCTCTCAAATTGGGATGAAGTTCTACCAAACTAAAGCCTACGGTGAAACTGAAATCTCTAGATTGCTTTCAGGTGCACCTATTCAAGAACAAATTGCTAGTCGTTTTGCCAACTTTTGGAATACTAGTGATGAGCAAATGCTTTTAGCAGTGTTAGAAGGTGCATTCCAAGTTGACGATGTGGCTAATGCTAAAATCCTTGATTTAACGTCTAAGTCACCTACAAATGCGGAATTTAGTGCAAAAGGATTTATTGCAGCACTTGGATTAATGGGAGACCAACCAGAAAATATGCTAACTGGTATTTCTGTTAACTCCGCAACTTATGCAATGATGAAAGCACAAAACTTAATTGATACTATTCAACCTTCAAATGGTGGAACTCCAATTAACACTTATAACGGAAAACAAGTAGTAATTGACGACTCTATTCCTGTAGAAAAATCTGGTAGCAATTCAACATCTGTAGCCTATTTATTTGGTACGGGAGCCGTACGTTATTCAACTTTATTAAACAGTACTCAAGTTGTAGATGAACCACTTAAGCAAGGCGGACGTGAGAGTGTAGTTCAAAAACGTGTTGGTTGTATTCATCCGGCTGGCATTTCAATTAGTCATACGTTTGTGCCTAACAAACCTAACTTTCCAACACCAGACGACTTCAAGAAGAAAGAAGCCTGGAGTTTGCCAAAAGATATGGACGTAAGAAACGTACGTTTAGTTGAATACAAGTTTCAAATTGATCCGTTGTTTGTACCTGCTGATACTTCAAAGCAACAAAATGCAGTATCAGCACCAAGTAGAAATAGCTAATAAGTAACAAGGGGGCTTCTAAATGGCATTGCTTAATAAGGATGAGTTTCAGAAGCTAACTGGTATTGTTCCAGATGCTGATTTTGATAAGTTAGAAAAAGCGGCTGAAATTATGATTAATCCTTTAACAGGGATGTACTATGAACTACATTCTATTGACGAAGATACTGACATTAACCGAGTTAATTGGTTCAAAAAAGCTTTAGCTTTACAAATTCAGTATATGAGTGACATTGGAGCCTCTAGTACCTATGAGATGGCACAAAAAGATGTCAAGAGCGTATCTATTGATGGTACAAGTGTTTCAACTGGCACTAGTCCAACTGATTCAGCAACTAACGGCGTTTATAATCTGGCCTTAGAATATTTGTTTTACACAGGATTACTTTATAAAGGTATCTCATCATGCTAAAACCGCCAAAATCAATGTGTAACCAATCAATCATAATCAAACGTAAAGTTGAAGATGATCTATACAATGAAGCTACATATGACGATGGCGTTGAAATAAAGAATTGTGTGGTACATCTTAGAACAATCTACTCAGGAACTAACAACGATCGTCAGATTGTAGCTAACGGTACAGTAATGCTCTATCAAGGTATATCAGAGCCGTTTATCTCGCTATCTAAGCAAGATATTGAGAATAAAGCAAAGATTATCTATGAAGGACAAGAATACACGTTAACCAATGTTAATGAAGACTATGAGCCGTTTAGTAATAAGCTTTATCAATACAAGCTAACGATGATTTGAGGTGACAGCATGGGAATTAGAGTTAGGACGAATCTTAATATCATGAACCACAAATTCAGTGAAGCTCAGTTAAGACGTGGGCGTTTATCTATGGCTAATGATGCACAACAGGCAATGGAGAAGTATGTACCTAAAAACCACGGATACTTACGTGACAATGCCAAAGTAGCAACTGATGGTTCTAGCGTTTACTATGTTGCACCTTATGCAAGGTCACAGTTTTATGGATTTATAACTAATCAATATGGTGGTCCATTTAGAATTCATAATTACACCACAGCAGGAACATCAAGACGGTGGGACCTAAGGCTTAAGGGCAACCTTTCAGAGATGGCAATTCTTAAAAATGAATTTTTAAAGGGCGCAATGTGGCATGAGTGATATTAAGTTTGATCTACAGGAAGCTCTAGCACAATCAATTATCAAAGGCACTGAATTGCCGATCAAGATTGCATACTTAGCACCAGATAACTCTATTGGCTTAGTGCCAGAACAAGGCTCTCACAAGCTTTCAACTGATTTTAGTGGTAGAGAATACTGGGTATACAATTACGCAATTACAGAGCGTGGTAAGAGCGCTAGAGAGATTAAGGATGATCTTTTTAAGATCAGTTTATTTTTAGATGATTTACAGCCAGGAGCGGTTAAGAGCGACAATAGCAATTTTGTTTTTGACAAGATTGATGTATCTAGCGCTCCTAGTGAAACAGAACAGGATATGCAAGGAACAGTGACGTATTTATTAGACGTTGCTGTTTTTGTTTACACAAAATAAGGAGATTAGAGAATGGCTACTAATTTAGTTCAAATTAAAGGGACTGAAATCCCTACAGATGGTGCAGCGTTAAACGTTGCTAACCGCCTATATATCGACATTACAGACAATGATAATGATCTATCTGATATCACTACTGGTAAATGGGCTTGGTTAGCCCGTGGTATTAGTGAAATTACTCCATCTTGGCAAGAAAAAACGCAAAAGACGGCTTACTACGATGAAGATGGTCACGATGACACCGAAGTAACTGGTAAATCTATGCAATTGGCTGTTAAAGGTGTTCGCTACTTAGGCGATCCAGCACAAGATTACATTGACGGTAAGCAATATGCTATTGGATCAGCTGCTAAAACCCGTGTATTGTGGATCAACAATGGCATGCCTGTAGTTTCAGCATGTACCTTAACTGCAGTTACTCCAACAGGTGGTGCAGCAGACGCACAACAAAACTTTTCGCTTACTATTGCCTTTAACGGTGCACCAAAGACAACCACAGGAAAGTTAACTTTGAATGAATCAGATCAAGCCCGCGTGTTTACTGCTTCTGTTGACGATAAGACACCAGCAGTTCCTCCAGCAGGAACGCACGATACACAAAATCAACATTAGGAGGTAACCAATGTCAATTATTGATTTAGATAAACGAATTAAAGTAGATAACAAGGTAGATGTTAAGCTAGCCGGCAAGACTTATAAGATCTTGTTTGATGATAATTTCCAAAAGACTGTAGCAAAAGCTTCTGTTGAAGTCACGAACGGCCTTAAAGCTTTAGATGATCCAAACTGGGAAGATAAAGATATGGCTCTTCAAAAGAAAGACGTAGAGAATACTTTTAACTCTGTTAAGAATTCAGCTATTTCAGCATTGGATAAGCTATTAGGTAGTGGAGAAGGTAAACGCCTTTACAAATATTACAACTATTCAACCGATGCTTTAGGAGCTGTTTTGAATGCCTTAAGCGATGAAGCAGCTAAGTCTGTTGAAGTCAAGGAAAAGAAGCGTAAGAAGCTTAAGCACTTAGCTACCACTACCTCAGTAAGAGATTAAAACTATGTTAAGTCTAACTGATATGCCTTTATCAGCTATCAAGTTTGACGGAGAGAAATATCAAATAAACTTAGCTTTTGACAATGTAATCAAGTATTTAGAGTTAGTAGAAGATGATAGTGAAAACAAGGAACTAGAAGCCCTTAAATTATTCTTTGGCGACCAAGAGATACCTTTAGATCCTGATTTTATTGAGAGTAGTTTCAAGTTAATTAACGAGACCATTACTAAATCAGCATATCAAGGTAGTTTTTCAAAGGATTGGAGCATGAATATAGCACCACAGCATATTTACTCATATGAGCAAGATGCCGATGCTATTTACTCATCCTTTATGATGCAATATCACATAGATCTACTTAAAGAGCGCGGAAAAATGCACTGGTGTGTATTCCGTGCTCTTTTTGATGGGCTAAGTGAAGATACACCAATCAAAAGAATAATTGAACTAAGACAAAAGAATTTAACCGATGTATCCGATGAACAACGAGGCAAGGTAATGCAACTCCAGCAGTATTACGCTTTGAACTTGAAGAAACCTAAGACTGAGGAAGATGTCTTTAATAGTAGTTCCTTATCATCTGCCTTTGCTTCCTTGATGAACGCAGCGAAAGAAGGTTAATAAATGGCTGATGGAAAGATAACTATTGATATAGACATCCCTGTTGATAAAGTTAAAACCGATGCACAGTTAATAGATCAGATCTTAAATTCAATTGGTAGGGATGCCGGTAAAGAGCTAGACAGTAGCTTTGAAGAGTCGACCAACAAGGTTAAGCAAGATGCTGACGATGCTAGCAAAGAAGTTAATGATAAGCTTAGCAAGCCTGTTGATATTAAAGCAGACTTAGACAATAAAGATGTTCAGGAAAAGACTAATCAAACTAAGCGTGATCTTGATTCTGTTCCAAAAGAAACTAAGACTGAACAGAAAGCCGATAACAAGGACGTTGTAGAGAAGTCAAGGCAGACTAAAGAAGAAGTCGACAAGGTTCCTGATAAAAAAGACACTAAGCTTGATGGTACTGACAACACTAAGAAAGCTACTGATAGCGCTAGTCGTAATGCTGACAATGCGGGAAAGCACTTTTCAAAGCTTCATGAGATTATTAAAGGAACATTTATCGGAAACTTTGCAGCAAATGCTGTTCAAACTGGCTTAAGTGTAATCAAAAATACCTTGGGTGGTGTAATTACCGAAGGTACTCACTACAATCGGCTCCAGCAAGATATGCTTGCACAGTGGACAACCTTGACTGGTTCAGCTGGTAAAGGAAAAGAGCTAGTTAAAGAAACTAATGATCTTGCTATTGCAGCACAGAACAGTACAGAAATGGTTAATGACTTAAACCAAAAATTCTATGCTGTTACTAACTCTGCAGATAAGACGAGGGAGTTGTCTAAATCAGTCCTTACTTTACAAGATGCTTTTGGCCAAAGTGATGATGCGGTTAAAAACTTTGCTATGCAATGGTCTCAAATGATTGGTAATGGTAAAGCTAACGCACAAGACATGATGTCAATCCAGAATGTCTTCCCTAAATTTATGGAAGAGCTGGTAGCATACGAGCAAAAAGTTACTCATAACAGCAAGTTAACTACCGCGCAAGTTCGTGACATGATGTCTAACGGTAAGATATCAGCTGATGCAATGAATACTGTTCTGATAGGGATGGGTAAGAAGTATAAGAATGCTACTGATAACTTCTCTCAGACTATGGACGGTATGGAACGTACTATTCATGCGCGTATTCCTGTTTTAGCTGGTGCTATCGTTAAACCATTTCAAGATCTAAAGAATCCATTACTCGGCAAGATGAGTAACTGGATTACTTCTAGCGGTGCTGAGAAGAGTTTTGAGAGCTTTGGTAAATCAATTGCAGGGATTATGAACGGTGTAATGACTGTAATTAATACCTTTGCAATGTCTTTTAGAGCTAATATAGCTGGTGCTTTTCAAGGGTCTCATTTAGGTGATATAGGTAATTCATTTAGAGACATTGGTAAGGCTGTTACTCCAGCACTTCAAGCTATAGCCGGTTTTGTAGGCGTAATTAGCGCTGATATTTTCAAGGTTTTCACCACTCAAATTAGTGGAATTGTAAATGGATTTAAAAATATTGGCAAACAAAAATCTTCTTTAAATTTCTCTGGAGTAACAAAAGCATTTCAAAGCTTAAGTCAAGCAATAAATGCCGTTTATTCTTATTTAATTCCTCTGAATAAACGCATAGGTGAGTTTGTTGGAATATTTGCAAAAGGTGCAATTGCTGGTATTGTTACTGTCTTTCAAGATATTAGCGGTGCTATCGGTAAAGTAACATCTAAGATTACGGAATTAATTCCACCAGTGCAAAATACTGATAAAGCTGTTGACAGCGTAACCAAACACAGGGCTGGAATTGAAAAGCTAGGTAAGGTTTTTGGTGGATTAATTGCGGTTATTTTAACTGGTAAAGCTACTTTCTCCGTATTAAATGGTATGAAGAGCGGTATTGAAGGCTTAGGTAAAGTTATATCTGCTATTAAGAATGCACCAGGTATTATTGCAAAAATATCAAAGGCTTTTCCTGCATTAGGCAATGCTTTTGGAGCTTTAAAAGCAGTCTTTATGGTTAATCCATTTATGGCAACAGTAGCAGTTATTGCAGCACTGGGTTTAGCTTTCTACGAAGCTTATAAGCATATCAAACCATTTAGAGAATGGGTTAATAAGGCAGCTGATACCGTACATAAATCCTTTGACGGCATGGTGCGGAATGTACAAGCTTTTAACAAGTCGTTTGTAAATGGATTAAAAGTAGTAATTGATTGGGTCAAAAAGAATTGGACAACTTTACTTAGAATGCTTGTTGATCCAATAGGCGGTGGCCTAAAGCTTCTCTATGACAACAATCCTAAATTCAAAAAATGGGTTGATGATTTAGGGAAGAATCTTTCTAACGGCTGGTCTTCAATCAAGAAAAACACATCTAAATTCTTTACTGATTTACCTAAAAACATCTCTAAAGGGATGAAGACAGCTATTGACTGGGTTAAGAAGAATTGGTCTGGCTTAGCTTTACTTATAGTTAATCCTATTGCTGGTGCAGCTAAGCTACTTTATGACAACAATCCTAAATTTAAGAAGTGGGTTAATAGCCTTGGTAAGAATTTCAAAAAAGGCTTTGATGGCATGCTTAAAAACAGTCACAATTTCTTTAAAGGATTGTGGACTGGTATTGGTAACTGGGGAAAGCAGGTATCTAAGAACTGGGGCAACTTTGTTAAAGGGCTAAGTGAGAATAGATATGTAAAGGCTTTTAAGAAAGGTAATCTATTCGGCACTCTCTTTAAAGATGCTCAATCTCGGATGAAAGACTTCAGCAAGAAGTGGGACAAGGCTTGGAAAAATAATAAAAAAGCACTTGCTGACTCATTCAGAAATATGCAGAGAAACATCGGCAAGTGGGGTACTAATACTCACAAGTGGTACGACAAGTTCAGTGAACAGTTCAAAAAGAAGTGGGATAACGGTTGGAAGAACAGCAAGCAGGCGCTTATTGATTCGTTTGACCGTATGAAACGGAATACCAGTAATTGGGGTAACAATATCCATAAATGGTATGACAACTTTAATAAGAACTTTAGCAAGAACTGGAATCGTGGCTGGTCTGATACTAGAAAGAACTTAGGTACCGCATGGTCCAAGATGCAGGACAGAACTTCACGGTTTGGTTCTGATATGAAAAACTGGCTAGATAACTTTGGTCCTAACTTTAAAGCTGGTTGGAAAAGCTTATCTAAAGGCGTTCAGAATATCTTTGGTGATATGTGGTCAGCGATGAAAAAGCTAGGTAAGGACGCTATGGGTGGCCTGATTGATATTGTTAACGCAGGTATTAGTGGCATTAACACGGTTATCTACGCTTTTGGTGGTAAAGGTAACACAATTAAGAAGATCCCTAAGAAGTTCGCTAGTGGTACTGGTGCGTTTAGTGGACCTAGACGTGCAATAACTGAACCTACCTTAGCAATGGTTAATGATGGCTTTGATAGCCCTGAAACAGGCAACAAAGAAGCTTTATTCAGACCAGCTACCGGCGAATTTGGTGTTTTTCAAGGCAGAAATACCACAACTATGCTGATGCCGGGTGATGAGATACTCAATGCGTCTGAGACCGCTATGATTATGCAAGGCATGGGCATTACTCACTTTGCGAAAGGTACTGGCTGGCTAGGCAATATAACCAATTCAGTAGGTAGTTTCTTTGGAGGTATTGGTAGTTGGGTAAAAGATAAAGTTGATGATTTAAAGAAATACTTTGATTTAGCTAAAAAGATTATTTCAAATCCAACTCAATACGTTGAAAGCATTTTTAACTTCAAAGGCTTCAATAGTGGTCAACGCTCAATGAAGGCACTGGCTAGTGGCTTATTCGATCAAGCAAATAAGAATGTTCAAAGCTTCTGGAAAACCTTGTGGAACATGGTATCTGGTCAATTCAACGGAGGCGCAGCTAATTCAGACTTATTAGCAGCTGCTCAAAAATATGGTTCTGGTCACCCTTATGTATGGGGTGCTAAAGGTGCGGATGCTTTTGACTGTTCTGGATTAGTTCAATATGCTGTTGAACATGCTTTTCATAAATCATTCCCAGCTGGATCAAGTGCACAATATGCTGCAACACAGAGCGTAGATAATCCCCAACCAGGTGACTTAGTATTCTTTGGTGCAGGTGGTGCAAATCACGTTGGTATCTATGCCGGCGGAGATAATTACTATTCTGCTCAAAGTCCAAACGCCAGCCCTAACATTGGCATGGGCAAGATTTCAGCAGTACATGAAGGACCTGTGTCTTATAGACGCATTCCTGGTATCAATGCTCTAGGTAAGTCTGGCGACAACGTTAAGGCAAACAGTGGACTTGAAAAGTGGATCAAGAAAACTATTGCTCCTGGATTCTGGAAATTTATTGATAAATTGAATAGCTTATTCAATGTTTCAATTGGTTCAGGTGGTCCAAATTCAGCACCTGCTGGAGATCATAAGCATTGGCTAAAGCAAGCAGGTATTCCTGAGAGCTGGTTTAATGGCTTAAACAGCATTATCCAACAAGAATCCGGCTGGCGTGTTAATGCAACAAACCCAAGTTCTGGAGCTTACGGCATTCCACAGTCATTGCCTGGAAACAAAATGGCTTCTGCAGGTAGCGACTGGAGAACTAACCCTATAACGCAATTGAAGTGGATGTATTCTTACATTAAAGAACGGTATGGAGGTCTACAGAATGCTTTGTCATTTAGAGCTACTCATGGTTGGTACGGCAACGGTGGAGAATTTGGTAGTCCAAAAGTTATCGGTGTTGGCGAAGATGGTCCAGAGTTCGTAATAAACCCACAGAAGTCGACTGCTGACCACTTAATTGATAAAGCTATTTTGCAACGTGCTAAAGTTGCTCCTGAAAGTCCGACAGCTTCATTAGCTCGGATTATGGATCAAGTTAAATATAGTTCGATTGCTGGTTATGGAACGCCTGACAGCAGTACTATAGCTAGCCAGAACATAATTAAGCTTGATGATAAACGTCAAAAAATTGATGGTGATACAGTGATTAAGTTCATTGTCTCTGACAAAGAGATGGCGAGAGCTACTTATCCAACTATTAAGATGCTTCAAGCACACGACATCACTATTAAACAGCAGGGAGGTGCTATACCAGTTGTCTAGTGTATTTGTTAAAAGATTAGATGGAACTGAGTATGATCTTGATAAATTAGGCTTTAGAGTCATTACCTTTGAGCCACCAGGCATTAACTATACTCATACCTATGTTCAGCAGAATAAGATTGGTCAGGTATTAACAGATGTAGTTATTGATAAGATGACCATTCCTTTAACTTTGATGATCCAAGCAGAGGATACAATAGACCTAGAGCTTAAGAGGCTTGATTTAAAGCGTATCTTTAATAGTGACGAGCCTTTCTATGTTTATACAAGCCGTATTCCTTACTTACGTTGGCGGTGTGTTGTTGATGGAGCTATCTCTTATCCGCAGATAGATAATTTCTGGCAAGCTACGGCAACCATTAATTTGAGCTGTCCTTTAGGCCTTGCTGAAACAGTTGCGACTACTGGAGATAGTGACTTCACTTACGATAGTGGAAAGTGGGGCTTAGGTCTTAATATTCCACATGGCGTGGAGTTGAAATATGTTTTTAATTCAAGCCCCTGTAGAGTTTATAATGCTTCTAACATCGATTTGAAAGCTGATGAATTGCCTGTAGAGATTACTTTTAACGGCAATGTGAAAGATGCTCTGACGATAACCAACAGTACGACTAATCAGGTATTTAAGCTTTCTGGTAGTTATACTAAGCAAGACACAATTGTAATTGATGGTATTGTTCCAACTATTAATGGCATAGAGCAGTATTCTAAGACTAATCATACCTATCTTGATTTCGTTAAAGGCTGGAATGATCTAAGTGTTAGTGGCGCTACCAACTATACAATTAAGTTCAACACTAGGTTTTATTACTAAGGAGATGATATTTCTTGATATCGATTAAGAATGCTGCCGGGCAAGTAGCAATAGTTAAAGGATACGATGTTCAAGTAACATCAACTCTGGGTAGCTTAGACACGTTGAGTTTCAACTTTTATAATCTGCATACCAATAAGGTAGATGGTGAGGCCTTAGCACCTTTTAGTGTAATTAACGTCCCTGAAAAAGGAGAAGATTATCTCCTACAGACTTACAATACTGATGATATAGGCAACTATATACAGTACTCAGTAAGTGCAATACAAATTGCTAGAATGTTCCACTATCATTATGTCAAAGATAAGATTGGTGTAGAGACTACCACAACTAAGAGTGGTGATAGTACCGACACATCAACAATATCTAAACCGGTTAAAATCAAAGATGCCTTGGACTTTCTTTTTAAGGATTCAGGGTTTGAAGTTGTTATTGGTGCAGATGTAAATCAAAACTCGGTTAAGACATTTAGTGACGGTCTAGGCGGTGGTTATGCTGATGAACTTCTACAAACTGCAGCAACAAGCTATGGTGTTGAATATTATTGGAAAAATAAAACTTGCTATGTAGCAAAAGAGATTGGCGGTAAAGATAAATTTGTCTTCGTTGACAATGTGAATTGTACTAAGATATCAGTTCAAGAAGACGATACAGCAATAACTACTAGAGCTACAGGGACCATTAATATCACTAAGCAAACTGGAGATAATTCTAGTGTGAATACATTAACTTCAATTTATATTTCTCCATTGGTTAAAGAAAAAGGCTGGCCAATTATCGATGCCACGCCTTACACAGAAGATTTCACTGATGATGGTAAGTCCTTTGTAATGAGTCAACAATTGCTTGATGATAAGGTTAAAAATCTAGTCCATGATTATCCAAGCGTTCAGTACACAGTTGATGGTGCTAACTTTAAGAAGTTTGCCAAGTATCTACATGATGTCAGTATTGGTGACTATGGGTATCTGCGAACTAGGCAAGGTATTGATGTTGAAACAAGAGTTCAATCGATTACTTCATATCCGCAAGATCCAAGTAAAGGTAATACAATTACTTTTGGCAATTTAGCTTTTGATTTCATTGATTACGTGACTTATCATCATAACCAACAAGATAAATATCGTGAGTGGTATACCAGTATGAGTCTTAAAATGAGCAATTTAGCTGAAATAGTCCATGAAGCTAATGCAGGCTTTGATACTTTCACAACCAACTGGGGAGAAAGTCAACAGCGGAATACTCAAAATATTCAAAAGCTCCAGCAAGAGTTGCAACAGCTTTTAAATAGTCAAAAAGATAAAGATACAGCTGATAAAGGAAAAGATGAAAATGATGCGAATAAGTAGTGTGAACAGTCCAAAACGGGCTGTTTTTTATTTTCAAAGGAAGTGAGTAGATGGCTGACGTTTTCGAAAAAGAAGGTTCACCCACACAAGACGCAACCTATAGAGAGCATCTTGATCGTAACTGGGAAGCCGGTAATAAAAAGTTTGCTGAATTAGAGAAGAAAGAAGAAGAACGAATTAAAGCTTTAGAAACACAAGTAGCACAGCTCAATCTTGCTGTCTTTGGCGATGGAGCAGTTCCAATTGATACTCCAATAGATTCAAACAATCAAACTAATAAAGCACAGGAGGTGCACTTAGATTAATGAATAATTTTAATTCAATTAATAATGACGGCGTACCGTACTACTTTCCAGCAGATATTGCTAAGGAAGGTAATCAATGTGTACGTATTAGTAACTTTTTCAAAACTCGTGTAGGAGATAATGGCAAGGTTTTACCATTTAAGTGGTATGATCAAGGGCGCGTCATGAATGTGCATGGATTTATCCCATTCATTAAGGGTTTAATCGGTAAATTTAGCACTGATGATAATGAAGAAGTAATCATGGCTCCAGATGCTAGCTATCGTGAATGGCAAGGCTCGACTGCTAATGCTCACGATGGCGGTTTTATGGACTATATCTTAGAAAATCAAATGTTTTCGCAAGAAGGTATCTTCAAAGGTCACTTTGGCTTAAAAGATGGCAATGGCAACGTACTTACTAGCGTTAACATTATTTTTGAAGTATTAGGCAATGATTTGCGAGTTGGCGAGACGGTTAAGTACTATGTTAGCGAGCTAGAAAACCTTAAGAATAAATATAAGGTTGGGGGAGAACAAGTTGTCAAAGACTTTAACGCTAAAATTGAAGCTGGAACTGAAACAGATCGACAAGCTTTAGATGCTTTACGTGCAAGTATTCAAGCTAATCGTGATGGTCAAGCTGCAATTAAATTGCAAATTGATTCTCAAAATATTGTTACTCTTGATAAATATAATGATTTAGTTAATGCTCATAAAGATGTACGAAATCACACGGATTTCAGATATCCGACAGATCAATCTTTGAACACAGCAATTAACTTAAATAGTGATCCTTACTTAGATACTGGTATTTACAAAATTGGAAACTGTTCAATTACTAATGGACCATGGGCTGACGTTGATACTAGACGATCGTTATTTTTGCAAGTGGCGAAATATGATGACAATTTAATCTACCAAACAATTAATCATAGTAACGGTGAATTATATACTAGATGCGTTTCAAAAGCCACTAACTCGTATCCTGGATGGGCGCGTTTTGCTACTATGGAGCAAGTTGTCAAGAACATATCGTCAGTTTCTGGTAATTTACAAGCATTTATTACAGATCAAATTGGAGTAAATAAACGCGTGGATTATGGAAATCCTTCTGAAGTTGTAAGTAATCAAATGGCCGATCTCAACAATTATCGTGAAACGGGAATACTGAAAATTGTTAATTGTCTTATCCAAAATGGCCCATATAAGTCTGATAATCGCCATACCATATTTTTAAAGACAACTAATCTAGACGGTCAAACTCAATATCAGACAGTATATGAAGGCGATAACCTCTATGGACGCAAGCTTTTTAACGGAATCGGTAAATGGTATAAGTACACTAATACACAAATTTAAGATTTTTATATCCTTAGTCGATAGACTAGGGATTTTTTATGGAGAAAAATAAAATGACAGAAGAAACTATAAATGCAAATGTAACGGCTACGCAACCAACTACAACAGAAACAGCAAAAGAAATTACAATGAAGACTTATTACTGGTCTAACGACAATGTGCCATTTAGAGTAATCAGAACGACTGATGAAATTAAAGAAGATCAATATCCAATTGTAGTTACTGCACCAGATCCAAGCTTAAAAGCTCCAAAATATGACTGGATGAAGAAAAAATGGATTGAGACTAGTGAAGAATCATTGGGACAGCGTTTAACATCCGTTGTCGAAAAGTTAGAAGATGCTCAAAAGAGCATTAGTGTGCTCCAAGAAGCTCATCAAGACACGTTGAAAAACAATGAAACGACTGATACAGCTATGGAACAACTTCAAACAACAGTGCAAATGAGTACCCGTATGATGGCTACTTTAAGTACCACTGTTTCCGCCTTAATTAAGGCATATCAAACTAAAAATACCACTGGAACTAACCAAGGAGGTGCACAATAATGTTTGATACAATTTTAAACAATCTAAATACTTTACAGGATGAAATGGTTCAAATGTTTAAGCAACAGTATGAATGGGGTTGGTTTGGTAAGACTAACCAAGAATCTAACTTAGTTTTGCGTGGTTACGTTAACACAAATGCCCTAACGCCAGAAGGCTACAAAGAAATCACAGGTGAAGATTATAATGAAACATCTCTTAACAAATCTTAATAGTAATTTTCAAATTTTAGCAATTGGAAGTATTCTTACAAGTTCAACAACTTCAGTTTCTGCAACTGCTCTATACATCAAGAATGAATTAGCTTAGTAAATCAAAAGTCGCCTAAAAAATAAACAGTACGTAAGGGCGGCTATTAAAGGTGACAAAAATGCTAAAGAATTATCAAAAAATCAGATCAGATCCACTTAAGTTAGTTTTAACTATCTTGCAGGGGCTAATTTCACTATGGGTTACGGGGATTGGATGTTTTTTATTCAGCGATCAACATTATTTCCTCTGGCCGCCTGATTGGTCAAACATAGAAAACGACATTCGAATTGACACTTTTGTAGTACTAGTTGGGCTAGTGCTTTTTTTATGCACAATTTTCGGTATAAAGAACCGCAAGATTATAGCAACTTTATTAGTTTGCTCAGGTGCTATAAGCCTATCAATGGCTACCTTGTCACTGCTTCATGTAATCATGTCTAATTATTGGGTTATGGGACTTAACGTGATTGGAGAACTAATCCTATTTAGCTTAGTTCTACTAGTGGCTCATTACTTATAGGAGGTGGGGCGCTTGCAAGACTTAAGCAATCTGCTATTAGCGATTTCGGCGTTAATTGGGTCGATTTCTGCCTTTTATCAGATTATTGCCAAAACCAAGCACAACGCTTCATCAGACAAGTCGGATATGAGTGTTGACGATATTCAAAATGAAATTAAGAAGTTACAGAAGAAACTTAAGGAGGACAAACATGATTAAGAAACTAGAAAAAGAATTGAAAGAGTTAAATACCAAGCGTAATAAGTTATCCAAATTTTTATCAAAGCAGAACAAAAAGACCTTGTCAGCTAACCAACTCCGACTCTTAAAAGAGCAAAAACAAGCAATGGATAAGTACGCAAAGGTTTTGAAATTACGTATTGAAGATTTAAAGGAGGCTAAATAATGAATTTCAGCCAATTATTAGAAACAGCAATTGTCGTTTTATCAGTTGCAGCGGTTGTTATTGTTTCTATTTATAGTAAGCACAAAATTGAGATTGATAGAAAAGCAGCACAAGGTGACTTACTTGCTAAGTCTGAGCAACTTGCAGCTCATTCTGTAACTCCCCTTGTCTATCAGGCCGAGAAGAGGGGAGGGAGTGGCGAAGATAAGTTAGAATTCGTAATCAATACTCTCAATATTCTTTTAACTATGGCTCACTTGCCAAGTCTACCAACAAGCTTTTTAAAGGGACTTGCTGAAAAGTCAGTTACAGCTATGAAACAAGCTCAATCAATTGCAGATACTGTTGATAAGCCGAGCAAAACCATTACTGCAAGTTTTGGCCAAGACACAAAAGCCGAATAAAGTGATCTAACTAACGGTTGGCCAAAAGATTAGATCCGAATTATAAAGGAGGTAACATATATGGAAGTAGCAAAAAGAAGTTACGGAGTAGATGTATCTGATTGGCAGGCATCTAACCTATCAACTATGGCATCAGCTGGAGCTAAGTATGCAATTGTAAAGGTATCAGAAGGCCTGAACTATCAAAATCCTAAAGCACAGGCACAAGTGAATAGTGCAAATGCTAATGGCATGATGTCAGCTGGTTATCACTATGCACATTTTAGCGCAAGCCGTAGTCAAGCGGTGCTAGAAGGTAACTATGCAGTTTCTTCAGCAAAACAAGCTGGTATCGTTCCTGGTTATTACTTAGCTTGCGACTATGAAGAAGGCAGCGGTAACAGTACAACTCAAGGCGATGGTGCTACTAATGCTGACGCTATCCTTGCTTTCATGGATACGGTAGCAAGTGCGGGGTACAAGCCTTTACTTTACTCAGGAAAAGAGATCCTAAACAAGAAAGTTGATGTTAAGAAAGTAACTGCAAAGTATGGCACTTGTCTATGGATTGCATCTTATGAATACAAAAGCGGTACTCGTTTAGATAACCCAGACTTTGGCTGGTTCCCATCTATGGATAATGTAGCAATCTGGCAGTTCACAGATAACTGGCGTGGCTTAAACGTTGACGGAAACATCTCTCTAGTTGATCTTAAGACTGACGGCAAGCCAGTAGCCCAACCATCTAAGCCGGCTGTTAAGCAATCAACACCACAATCTTGGGTTGATGAGATTGGTGATACTTGGTACAAGGAAGAAGGTAAGTTCTATCCAAACGGCACTATCAATGTTCGCTATGGCGCTAGAACTACCAGCGATATCATTGGTACAGTAACCAAGGGCGATTGCGTTAAGTACGATGCTTACAGTCGTCATGGTGGCTATGTCTGGATTAGACAACCAAGAGCTGACGGAGAACCCGGTTTCTTAGTATGTCGTCAAGGCAACGATCCGTGGGGAAGATTTGAATAGAAAATAGTAGGTAATTAAAAAGCCACTCTGGAGAATTAGTTTCTCTGGAGTGGCTTTTTTTTTGCATATCATAATTTATAAATACTGTAAAGAAAGTTAGCAAATACCAATTAAATTCGCGGGAACTTTTTGGGAACTTTTTTGCTCGAATTTTACAAATATTTGTACTAGTTTTGCAACTATTTGAATTTGGCGAAAGCTTTACGTATCAATGAAATCATTGATATTTCGAGAGAGTCTCTTATACCTTTCATTAAAATTATTGTTTTAATGAAAGACCATTACGTATATATTGATAATTCTAGACTTTAATTTTAATAAGAAAATAAATTAAAATACCCGCAATAACAATTGATAGATAAAAATTATTATGATCAGGTTTACTATGATTATGCTTTATCTCTTTTTACCTTTTATTTTGAATGTTTCATAATAATTTTAAGAAATATTCAACTTAGTATCTAGCATATCCGAACTAACATAATCTAATTAAAAGCTTACTGGATTTAGATGAAAGAAATGTGTCATGAACAAAAAAGTTTCGCATCCAGCAATTATAAGTTCTTATAGCTAACAACTTAACAACTATTAATCAAGAACCATTTTAAAAGACGTAGAATCGTCATCTCAGCACTAAAGAAATAATCTAATCTGATTAATTGATAAAAATCTTTAGCTTAGAATTTTCAGCTGATTAATTGTGAAATAAGGGGTAAGTAGAATTTCTGACTGTAAAAAGATTAATGTGTTCTAATTGAAATGTTAGTAAATTTAAAAAGTAACTTTTGATAAATAGTAGATAATTAGCTGATTGATGGTTGGGCTGTTGATTGTGATTAATTACAAATATGATATATTTTTAAATATTACTTTACATAATATATATTACACGAAATATAGTCAAGATTGCACCAAGTGCAAATGCAATAACCAAGAACATATAGTTAACAGCTGCGTTATGCTGTGACTTATCTTCACCAAAGAAATATGCGCTCCAAGCAACTACAGATTTTTTTAAGTTGCCAGTTGTAAATGCATTATTATATCCCATACCTTCAATTTTACTAAATGATGCATTTTGAACCGCTAAACCAAACGCAATTACCGGAACTACATAATAATTTGGTACGTTTTTAGGAACGAAACCAACGCCCAAGCAAATAAATAGAATTGGAAATAAACAAAATACACGCCAATAATTACTTTTTACATACTTATGAAAAAGTCCAACAAGTAGTAATCCTAAGGTAAAAGCAATAAACGTTGTTGCCCTGTTTAACATACCTGCAATATTATGGTCAGCAAATGCTGACGCAAAGAAGATGACGTTTCCTGTCTGCCCAGCAGATAAAGTATGTCCCCGTTGAATATAAGTATAGGCATCAATAAATCCCGCAGAAAAAGTCAATGCTGTAGCTAAAATACGCGATTCAGATGGACGATATTTTTCATCTGAAAATATTCCCATGATTAACCTCCAAGTTATAGTGAAAACAAATTAAAAACATGATCGATTTAGACCATGTTTAATTTGTTTAATCTTCAATATGAATACTCTTAATAATCACATCTTCTTTTGGCTTATCATTTGTCTTATCACGTGGAACCTTTGCAATTTCATCAACAACATCCATACCTTTGATCACTTGACCAAAAACAGTATGGCGACCATCAAGCCATGGTGTTCCACCTTGCTTGTATGCCTTAACTAATTCTTTAGGATAACCTGCAGCATCCATTTCTTTAATCATGCGTTTAGGTACGTTTTTATTTTGAACAATAAAGAATTGGCTGCCATTTGTATTAGGCCCAGAATTAGCCATGGAAAGCGCACCGCGTACATTGAATAATTTGTTTGAAAATTCATCTTCAAAAGGATGTCCCCAGATACTTTCACCACCAGTACCGTCACCCTTTGGATCACCGCCCTGGATCATGAAATCACTAATTACTCTATGAAAAGTAGTGCCATCATAATAGCCTTTTTTAGCTAAACGGACAAAATTTTCAACAGTCATTGGAGCTTCTTTTTCAAATAATTGAATTTTAATATCTCCATGATTTGTTTGAATTAAGGCTTTTGGACCTTTTGCATTTTCTAGGTCTAATTGTGGATATTCCATGTTAATCCTCCTGAATTTTATACTATTCTAATTCATTTTACACTTTATTTAACTACACTTCATTAGTCTGCGTCTTCTTTCAAGTAATTTTTGATTGCAGCTAGCATAATTTGACCATAGGATTTAAGCTTAGCTTGACCTACTCCTGAAATATTTAAAAATTCTGCTTGTGTCTTAGGTTTTTGCAGTGCCATTTCTCTTAAAGACTTATCTGAAAAGATATAAAAAGCTGGTATCCCCTGCTTTTTAGCTAAATCTAAACGAACTTCTTTTAAGCGAACAAATAAGTCATTCTCTTCTTTCGGAATTTGATTATAGGTTTGACTTAATTTTTCTATTTTTTTAGAAATCTTTTGAGTTACACGCTTTTTATTATCTAAAACGTCCCATCCTAAGTTAGTCACATGAACTACTGGATATTGACTATCAGTCAGTTGTAAATAATTATGGCTAATTAGATAGTTTATTAAGTTTATGACCCTACTCTTTCCAATCTTTAAACTGCCATAATGCCTTAAATGAGCTGCATCAATTTCTCTCATGCGTTGATTATTTGCTCCTGAAACTACATCAGCAACTACAGTCTTGCCAAAACGACCATCCAATTCATAAATAGTTGCAATAATGCTTTTACTTTCTGACGTAATGTCTTTTTCAATAAAGCTTCCTAAACAATTAGAACACTTACCACAGGGATCGCAGCTTTGTCCAAAATAGCTGACAATAAACTGTTGTAAACATTCTGTGGTATTAACATATTTAGAAATCATAGCTAGTTTTTGATACTGTATTTTTTGATATTCATCAGCTAAATCAGATTGCTCAATAAACCAGCGATAGAGCCGGATATCTTTAGGATGATAGATTAGGATACCCTCACAAGGCTCACCGTCTCTACCTGCTCTGCCAGCTTCTTGATAATACGATTCTAAGTTTGGCGTACTATTAGCATGAATTACAAAGCGAACATTTCTTTTGTCAATTCCCATTCCAAAAGCATTAGTAGCAACTATCACTTGTACTTTATCGAATTGAAAAGCATCTTGTACATCTGATCTCTCTTCATTAGAAAGACCAGCATGGTAACTAGCTGTTAGAATACCATTTTGAGCTAAATAGTCAGTTAATTCTTCAACATGTTTTCTTGTACTGGCATATACAATTCCAGATTCATTAGGGTGCTTTTTAATATAGTCTAAAAGATACAAGTTAGTATTTTTAGGATTATCCACTACCTTGAAACTTAGATTTGGCCTTGCAAATGAAGTAATAACATAATTTTTATTAGGTATCTGCAATTGTTCTGCTATGTCTTTTTGAACTGAGGGTGTGGCAGTTGCAGTTAAGGCCAAAATATTCGGATTACTCTTAATTGATTTGACGCCATCCATTATTTGGCGATACGCTGGTCGAAAATCATGTCCCCACTGTGAAATACAATGTGCTTCATCGACTGCTACTAATGAAATATCTAAGAAGTTTAGCTGATAGCGAAAATAATCCATTGCTAATCGCTCAGGAGTCACATACAGAAGCTTTATTTTGCCTTCATATGCTTGTCTTAAAATTGGATTTACTTCTTCTTGAGGAGTCGCCGAATTTAGGGCTGCCGCATTAATACCATTTTGCTTTAAGGAATCAATTTGGTCTTTCATTAGCGAAATTAAGGGAGAAATTACTAAAGTCAAACCGGAATTAACTAAGGCGGGAATTTGATAGCACATTGATTTTCCTGCACCAGTTGGCATTACTGCTAGAACATTTTCTCCTTAAATCAATAACTTTTTCTTGTCCTGGGCGAAATGTTGTGTAGCCAAATACATCTTTTAATACTTGTAATGATTTCATTTTTCCTAATTAAATAAAAAAACAAGTATGAAAGATCATACCTGTCTTTTCTAAAATTGAACTAAATAATAACTTAAGCTTCAAAAGCATTAGTTAATGGAGGAACAACTTGCTTCTTTCTTGAAACAACACCTGGTAACTTAACTTCTGAATCTGACAATTTAGTATTAAATGCCTTTTCAAACTTAGCTTTTGATTCATCACTACCTACTACTAAAGCTTCTGAATCTGAATCAAGAATATTAGTAATCAAAAGCATGAACATATCGTAGCCTTCACTCTTTGAAGCTTCATCCATAGCCTTTAAGAAAGCTTCTTTACGCTCTAAAGCCTCTGGCAAGTCAACAACATTAATTTGTGCTACACGAACGTTGCTGCCATTTAATTCAAAGCTCTTAGCGTCTAAATCGATTAAGTCTTCTTCTGACTTATCAGCAATATTGGTACCAGCTTTTAGCATTTTAAGACCATATTCTTTGTAGTTAACACCAGCAATGTTGGCTAAAGCTTCTACAGCTTCTTTGTCTTGATCTGTAGTAGTTGGTGATTTTAATAATAAAGTATCTGAAATAATAGCTGAGAGCATAATTCCAGCAATATCTTGTGGAATTTCAATTTCTTTTTCGTTGTACATTTGCCACATAATTGTACTTGTACAACCAACTGGAGCTGCACGGTAGTATAAAGGATCAGCGGTATTAAAGTTCATGATACGGTGGTGATCTACTACGTGAGTCACTTTAACTTTATCAATGTCAGAAACACTTTGTTGAGGTTCATTGTGGTCAACAAGCATAACTGCATCAACTTCGTTTGAAGCAGTTTTAATTACACGAGGTGCAGTAAAACCGAATTTATTCAAGGCATACTTAGTTTCATCGTTAGCTTCGCCCAAAGCGACTGCTTCAGTATCGTAACCTAATTTATTTTGTAAGTATGAGTATGCAATTGCAGTTCCGATTGCATCTGTATCAGGATTTTGGTGACCAAAAATCAATTCTTTTGCCATTATATAGAGCTCCTTTAAAATTATATCTACTTAATATTTTAGATTAAAATTTGAACTTAAGCAAATCAATCCCGCACTAAAAAGCATTGCTTTTAGTTATAAAAACAATGCTTCTAAAACTAGATATTAACTTTAACCTCTTCTAATCGACTATCATAATCTTTTTCATTAATAAATTTATCCCATTCTTTTAAGAAATTAACTAATCGAGGTATCTCACTCTTGTTTTTACGATAAATAAAGCAACTTTCAAAGTTTGTTTCATGCTTTGGCTCTAATGGAGAGAGCGTGATTTGAGCCTTGTGAGCCTTATAGAAGCTCTTTGAAACATAAGTGTCGTAATCAGTTTGTTCCGCAAATTTTATTAGTTGATAAGGAGCAGTAAAAGTAACTGAAGTTAGCAACTCATTATTTGGAAATTCAGTAGCATAAAATCGACGCACAATTTGAGGCAAGTAGTAATCCTTAGGGTAAGTTACCCACTTATGTTGTGCTAACTTATAAAATTTCGTTTCTGGATTATGAGTTAAAAATACTACTGATTCTGGATAAATTTGTTTAGCCATATATTGCTTCATGTTTTTTACAGTAGCATTGTGATCTGGCATATAAAGAACTGCTAAGTCTAATTGATTATTATCTAATTTGTCCCAAAGCTCTGTTCTATTGTAAAAGCCGACATGTAAGGTTATCTCTGGATATTTCTGGTTAAATTCAATTAGAAATTGATCGATAACCCTAGCTTCAATAGTGGACAATACACCTAATGAAATAGTCCCAGTATCTGATTTTGTATATTGCTGGATACTATCAACTGCATTATTAACTGTTGAAAATAGTGCCTTGGCTGTTTCCTCCATTTTTAGACCAGCATCAGTTAAATAGAGCTTTTTCCCCATTTGACCAAATAAGGGAGATCCAACTGCACGTTCCAATTTCTTAATTTGTTGAGTTAATGCAGGTTGGGTTATTCCTAAGATTTGAGCTGCTTGAGTGTAACTCATGTTATCAATTAATTGAAGAAAGTAACGTAAAGATTTCGCAGATAGAACTGCATCAGTATTTGTTTTCATGATTGAATGCCTCTTATATAAATCTGGAATAACATCTAATTGATATAAATTTAAAATACATACAATTATTTTCTGATAGCCTTTTATAAAGCCTATTATTCATCCTACACTTTTTATCATAACATCTGTATCTAGATAATGAAAATATTTACATAAAATATAAGCTATTTTTCTATAATTATTTATCTTAATAAAAAAGCTAAGAGTAGCTTTAAAATGCTATTCTTAGCTTTCATTTAAAATAAGTCTTCTGTTCTATCTCTTCCGTCTGCTAATGGTTGACCTAGCGTTAATGAAATTGGTGTTCCATCTGTCATTGGATCTAAAACAAATGAACCATTTGAATATCGATCACCTAATGGAAATTCAGATGTATTTAATTCGATATGACGATCACTAGAAGTAGTTAAATGCAAGATATGATTCTCGCCGTAGCTACTAATTGCCATGATTCGATGAGGTTTAGTTTTAAGTTCACGTAGTACTAATACACCTCGTTTAGCACGAGTTACCTTGTTTATTAAGTTAAGTTTTAGCTGCTTAAATGCCCCACGTTGAGTAATAATCCCAATATTAATCAAGTCAACATATTTAGGATCGGCAAGAACATAATTTACGATATAATCATTGTCTTTAAGGTTAACGGATTTAACCCCTACTGCTTTAGAACCCGAAGTAGGAATTTCACTAATATCAAATCTGACTGCATATGCTTGATTAGTTATTAAGGTAATTTCTTGCTTACTATCTGGTTTAACTTTATCAATTCTTACGACTTTACTGTCTTTACTCTTAAGCTTAATTGCAGTGATCGCACGAGACTTATAAGTTCTAGTTGGCTGCAAATCAGCTAAGGTAACTTGTTTAATATAGCCATCGTTTGTGGCAATTAAAAAGTTCAAACTTGCTTTTAAGTCATTAATTTCAAATACTCGAATGATTTCTTCGTCATTATCAAGTCCGATTTCTTGAGAAAGGTGTTGACCAGTTTCTTTCCACTTTGTTTCTATTAATTCATGGACTGGTCGATAAATAAGGTTTCCTTTATTGGTGAAAATATAAAGGTTATCTAAGGTTGACATTGTCTTTTCAAAAATAACCTTATCGCCATCAGGTAATCCATTATCACTTGTGTCAGTCGACTGGAAGGAACGAATGGATGAGCGTTTTAAGTAGCCATCTTTACTTACTAATACACGAACGTCTTCATCGGCAACTAAAGCTTTTTCGTTAATTTCAATTTTAGCCGCTTTAGCTGTGATTTCAGTTCTTCTTGGAGAACCAAATTCTTTTTTGACCGCGTTTAATTCTTTAACTACAACTTTTTCTAGAACTTTATTGTCGCTTAAAATTTCATTGAATTTGTCAATCTTTTTATTTAGTTCTGTTTGTTCTTTCTTAAATTGGTTAACATCAGTATTAGTTAAACGGTACAGTTGCAAAGAAACAATAGCTTCTGCTTGATTAGGAGTAAATTCATATTTAGCAATTAAATTATTTTTAGCATCCTTTTTATCTTTAGAAGATCTAATTGTCTTAATAACTTGATCTAAAATATCCAGCGCATGAATCAAACCTTCAACGATTTCTAGTCGCTGCTTTGCCTTTTTTAAATCAAATTCAGTTCTTTTAGTAACAACCTCTTTTTTATGGGTCAAATATGAAGATAAAATTCGTTTCAAGCCAACTTGAACGGGAGTCATACGGTCAATTGCAACCATATTGAAGTTATATGAAACTTGCAAATCAGTGTTCTTAAAAAGATAGTTCAAAATATTTTGACTGTCTGCACCCTTTTTTAATTCAATAACGATTGAAAGTCCATGACGGTCAGTCTCGTCTCTTACTTCGGAAATTCCATCAATTTCCTTATTTAAACGGATTTCATCAATTTTCTTGACCATCATCGCCTTGTTGACGCCAAAAGGAACTTCAGTAACTACGATTTGTTGACGGTGTCCCTTAATATCTTGAATAGTGGTCTTAGAGCGAACTTGTATTCTTCCACGACCAGTTTCATAAGCTTCCTTAATGCCTTTTGTTCCAAGTACAATACCACCAGTTGGAAAATCTGGTCCTTTGACAAATTCCATTAAATCATCTGTGGTGGCATCGGGATGTTTCAAGAGATAAACAGCTGCGTCAATAACTTCAGCTAGGTTATGTGGCGGAATTTCTGTCGCATATCCAGCTGAAATTCCAGTTGAACCATTAACTAATAAATTAGGAAAATGCGCAGGTAGGACAGTTGGTTCATATTCTGTGTCATCAAAGTTCAAAATCATTTGAACTGTTTCTTTATCAATATCCTGTAAAAGCAAATTAGAAATTTTACTTAAACGAGATTCCGTATAACGCATTGCTGCTGGACCATCCCCATCCATCGATCCATTATTACCGTGCATCTCGATCAAGGGTTCACGCATCTTCCAGTCTTGAGATAAGTGAACTAGCGCACCATAAATAGAACTATCTCCATGAGGGTGAAAGTTACCCATTACATTTCCGACAGCCTTAGCAGCTTTTTTATAAGGTTTGTCATATGTATTATTATCTTTATACATTGCATAAAGAATACGACGTTGAACAGGTTTCAAACCATCTCGAATGTCAGGGAGAGCACGTTCTTGGATAATATATTTTGAATATCGTCCAAATCTTTCTCCCATAACTTCTTCAAGAGGTAATTCCCTAATTCTTTCAGTAGTTTTTACCATTTAAAAATCTAACCTCTTAATCTCTACTTGTTTCTAGAATTGAACCATCTTCGCCCATGCGGAATTTAACATTTTCGTCGATCCATTTTCTTCTCGGAGCAACCTTATCTCCCATCAAGGTTGTCACACGCTTTTCAGAAAGTTGTGCATCATCAATCTTAACTCTAATTAAAGTACGAGTTTCAGGATTCATGGTAGTTTCCCATAACTGATCAGCGTTCATTTCACCTAAACCTTTAAACCGCTGTAAAGCAAATCCTTTACCCATATCTTTAGAGTCTTCATTTAGTTCTTCATCAGTCCAGGCATATTTGATCTTAGCTTTTGCACCGTTTCCCTTTTGAAGCTTGTAAAGTGGTGGAAGTGCGATATAAACGCGCCCTGCTTCAACCATTGGACGCATATATCTGTAAAAGAAGGTTAACAACAAAATTTGAATATGAGCACCATCAGTATCCGCATCTGTCATGATGATGATTTTATCGTAATTAGCATCTTTAATTTGAAAATCAGAACCAACGCCAGCTCCAATAGTATGAATCATAGTGTTAATTTCTTCGTTCTTAAAGATATCTTGCAATTTAGCTTTTTGTGTATTCAATACTTTACCACGCAATGGTAAGATTGCTTGAAATTTTCGATCTCGGCCTTGTTTTGCAGATCCTCCAGCTGAGTCACCCTCGACTAGGAATAATTCATTTTTCTTAGGATTACGTGATTGAGCAGGGGTTAATTTTCCAGAAAGAATTTCTTTCTTTCGTCTCTTTTTGCCGCTTCGACTTTCATCTCTGGCCTTTTTAGCAGCTTCACGCGCATCCCTAGCTTTTTGAGCTTTTTGAACTAAACTTTGGGCAAATTCTCCATTTTCCATTAAGTAATAAGAAAGTTGCTCGTAAACAATGCTATCGACAACACTTCTTGCTTGTGGAGTACCTAATTTACCCTTGGTCTGTCCTTCAAACTCTAATAATTCTTCAGGGATCTTAACAGATAAGACTGCACTTAGGCCTTCACGGTAATCACTACCTTCTAGACCCTTATCTTTATTTTTTAACAAGCCCTGCTTTTTAGCATAATCATTAAAAGCTTTAGTAAATCCACTTCTTGCACCAGCCTCATGACTACCACCATCAGCAGTACGAACATTGTTTACAAATGAAACAAAGTTTTCTGAGTACCCATCGTTATACTGACCAGCGAATTCTACCTCAATGCCATTTTGCTGACCAGAAAAGTAGAATACATCTCCCATCGTATCTTTATCTTCATTTAAGTAAGATACAAATGACTTAATTCCATCTTCATAGAGAAATTCATCATGATGTTCGGGTTCGCGTTCATCGGTTAAAGTAAATTTAACACCCTTTAAAAGAAATGCTGATTCACGAATTCGTTCTTGAATAGTTTCATAATTATAGGTAGTAGTTGAAAAGATAGTCGCATCTGGTTTAAAAGTAATCGTGGTACCATTCTTATCTTTAGTTTTACCCAAATGCTTAAGAGTGCCAATCGGATGTCCACCATTTTCAAATTCTTCTTCATAAGCCTGTCCGTCTCTAACGACTCTAACCTTTAGATAAGAAGATAATGCGTTTACGACAGAAGAGCCGACACCGTGCAAGCCTCCAGAGGTTTGATAATTTTTCTCAGTAAACTTACCACCTGCGTGCAAAACAGTCAGAATAACCTCAATTGTTGGAATTCCTGATGCATGCATTCCGGTTGGCATTCCACGTCCAAAGTCCTGAACTGTAACCGAATTATCTTTATGAATAGTTACGTTAATCTCTTTACCATAACCAGCCATTGCTTCATCAACTGAGTTATCAACGATTTCGTAAACTAGTTGATTTAGACCATGTCGATCAGTTGAACCGATATACATTCCTGGACGTTTTCTTACTGCCTCTAGTCCATGAAGAATCTGGATCGAAGAATCATCATATGAACTGGTCGTTTTATTTGTTTTAGCCAAATAAATGCCTCCATTTTTAACAGACAATCAAAATCAATCCCACAGCTATTATAATCTCTGTTAAAATAGCTTTAGATTTTAAATGGGGTTGAAAATTAAATGTCTACGTTGAATTATTTACTAGTTTTTATTTTAGCATACTTAATTGGGTCCTTTCCTACAGGTGTGTTAGTCGGAAAAATATTTTTTCATGAAGATATAAGAAATTTTGGATCAGGAAACATTGGAACAACTAATTCATTCAGAGTAATGGGACCGATAGCTGGAAGTGCGGTTTTAATTATTGATGTATTAAAAGGAACACTTGCTACCGATTTGCCTTTAATTTTCCATTTAAAGGGACCAAAGTATTCATTATTAATTGCCGGTGCCTGCGCTATTTTAGGTCATACTTTCTCAATCTTTCTAAAATTCAAGGGAGGAAAAGCGGTAGCAACTAGTGCAGGTGTATTCCTAGGCTACAATCTAAAATTCTTTGGACTATGTGCAGTAGTATTTTTACCAATGCTCTTTATTACTTCATACGTAAGTTTATCTAGTTTAGTTTCAATAGTGATAATTTTTATTTGTTCTTTCTGGTTTCATGATATCTTTCTGACTATTATTACTGGAATCATGATGGTCTTATTGTTTGTAAGACACCGTTCTAATATTAAACGATTAATCAATCATGAAGAAAATATCGTTCCTTTTGGATTATGGTATTGGTATAAAAAATCCCATGGATTACTCAATAGTAAATCTAAAATAAATAAATAGTAAGAACAAAAGACTGCTAAAGTTAATGCTTTAACAGTCTTTTTTCATAGTTATTATACTTCATTCAAACAAATGTTCGCAATGCGATTCTATAGTAAATTTTTAGTAAGGATAATTATCTAAGCGATCTTTTTCGGTGATTTTTCTTACTACCCGACCTGGAACTCCTAAAACAAGTGAATTATCAGGAATATTTTTAGTTACTACGCTCCCTGCTCCGATAACACAGTTCTTACCAATAGTTACGCCCGGACAGACAGTCACGTTACTTGCTAGCCAACAGTTATCGCCAATTGTAATTGGAGCACCATATTCGATATCAGCAATTTTCCCATCTTTTTGAAGACGTGCATTACGTTGCTTAGGCAATAAGGGATGAAGTGGAGTTACTAATGAAGTATTTGGACCACACATTACATTATTACCAATCGTTACAGGACAAGTATCTAAAATAGTTAGGTTAAAATTGGCATAAAAATTCTTACCTAGTTTAGTAAATTTTCCATAGTCAACCTCAATTGGTCCTTGTAAATACACTCCTGTTTCATGATCTGGAAATAATTCATCAATAATTGCTTTTCTAACTTCTTTATCTTCATCGGCGGTTTGATTATAGTCCCTACTTAAACGATGAGCTTTCGTTGAAATTCTGCTTAACTCCTCAGTGTCTGGACGATATGGTAAACCGGCGAGCATTTTTTTAGTATTTTCTTCCATTATCAAAACCTAGTTTCTTATCTTTATCTTTTTATTTTATCTATTAGTACCTAAAATATCATATTTTTGTTAAATTGAATGCTTAAGATTATGATAATTAATTAGTTAGTGGAGGAATAATAATGAAAAAGATCAATTTGAATGAACTCTATGACTTAATGTACGACCACCTAGATCCTAATGGTTGGTGGCCTGGGCGAAGCGATTGGCAAGTTATTTGGTCAACAATTTTGATTCAAAATACTAATTGGAAAAATGTTGATAAGGCCTTAGCAACTCTGTACCAAGCCACTAATTTCTGGCCAGAGAACATCTTAAAGACGCCCGATGATAAATTAGAAAAAGCCATTGCTTCTGCTGGCTTCTATACTAGAAAAGCTGCCACTCTGAAAAGATTGGCAACCTACTTTCAGAAATATAATTTTGACCTAGATAAATGTCGCCAATTATCTAAAGACCAGTTACGTTCTGAACTGCTTAGCATTAAAGGAATTGGTCCAGAAACAGCAGATGTAATCTTAATGTATGGTATTCAGAAAGGCGAGTTCGTCGTTGATAAATATGCTAGACGATTATTTAATTGTTTAGATTACCAACTTCCAGTTTCTTATCAAAAGGCAAAAGATTTAGTTGAAGCTAATGTCGATCATTTTACACTGCGTAATTATCAGAACTTTCATGCGATGATTGTTATATTTAACCAGCAATATAAACTTCCAAAAGATTTTGAAAGCACCTTTTTAGGTGATTATCATTTAGTAATTGCAAAGTAAAAGAGACTAGCACTAAACTAGTCTCTTTTGTATTAGATTGACCTAATTATTCTGAATCACGAAGTTGTTTCAAACTTTCACCAAAGATGTTATCAATAGCAGCTGGATCACGGTGGTCGAAGAATTGACTTTCGCCCTTGTCTAGTTCCTTAATCTTTGCCATTTCATCTTGTGTTAGTTTAAAGTCAAAGATATTAATATTCTCTTTTTGATGTTCATCATGAACAGCCTTGGGAATAACTACGATGCTCTTTTGAGTTAACCAACGTAAGATAACTTGTCCAACAGTTTTATGATGATTCTCAGCAATTTCTTTCAAAACTTTATTATTGAAAATGTCGTGCTTACCATTTGCAAATTGTGCCCAAGCCTCAACTGCTACGTCTCTTCCTTGGAAGAACTTAACATCATTAGTTTGCTGGAACCAAGGACTAATTTCAATTTGATTAATTGCTGGCTTATCTTCATGAGCTAATTCCAAGTTCATATATTGATCAGGATAAAAATTTGATAAACCAATTGAGCGAATTTTACCTGCGCGCTTAGCGGCTGCTAAAGCATCCCAAGCACCAAAAGTATCGCCATAGGGTTGGTGAAGTAATACCAAATCGATGTAATCAGTACCTAATTCTTTTAAGTCATGATCAATTGCATTTATGGCCTTTTCATACGACATATTTGAAACCCAAATCTTAGTAGTTAAAAAGATGTCATCTCTATTAACAGCACTCTCAGCAATAGCTTCACCGACTGCAATTTGGTTGTCATATGCCTCAGCAGTATCAATCATTCTATACCCATTTGCTAAAGCCATTTCTACTGTTTGTCTTGCTTTTTCATGGTCCGGAATTCTAAACACGCCTAAACCTAACTGAGGCATTTTATTACCATCATTTAATGTAATTGTTGGAACTTCTGTCATAGTATAGTCCTCCTTTTTCTAACAACTTCATTTTAGTGCTAGAAAAGTAATAAATAAAATATATGGGACTATTTTTCAGCGCTATTAGTCAAATACTGCGTCCAGTTATGTTCACGGTCACGATTGTCGGCCATCACGCCTTCTAAGTCATGCGCTTTATATGGCGCCTCGAGCGCATGGACTTCGTCTTTACTTAAATTAATCTTGATAGCTTCTTCTAAAGCATCTAAGTGGTGTGCCTTTGTAGCCCCAACAATCGGAGTAGTAACCTTAGTTTTAAGCCATGCTAGAGCAATTGTTGCCATTGAAGTATTGTGATTTTGAGCTATTTTTTCCACTTCATCAATAATTGGGCGATCAATATTGACAGTTTTACCATACTTATCTTTTTCTGAAAAAAGATCTTGTTTTCTTCTAATAGTTTGCGTACCAAATGGATGTGCCAATCGACCACTAGCTAAGGAGCTATAAATTAACCATAGAATTTATTAAATAGATTTTCTAAAGACATTTCCGTAACTGAAAATGAAATATTATTTTTAATCAAATAATTCGTTATTTGATTAAATGTTTCTTGATTTATATTATCAATTGCTATAAGACTAGTTTTGTTTGGTAAAGTTTGAACTTCAACATTGTTCAGAATATCAGTAAGTAGAGCCGAACTCTTAAATTCTAAGTACCGCTCAGTTTCTGCCTTGTTATTAAAGTCTTCAATTATCTTCTCATCTTTTAAAAATAAGACTTGGTCCGCATATTGTTGGAGATTTTGCAATAAGTGGGATGCCATAATTATTAGCTTGTTTTGCGACCGCAAATCCAATAAAACTTGTGAAATTAATTGGACGTTCTGTTGATCAAGGCCATTCATAACTTCATCTAAAAGCATCACTGGAGTGTTGGCTGCCACTACCATTGCAAAGCATAAACGTTGTTTCATTCCTAATGAATAAGTTTCAACTTTTCGGCTGACGTAGCTTTCCATTTTAAGAGTAGAAATAATCTTTTCAATACTTTCAGCATTATTTTTCCATAAATTAGCATAGAGTTTTAAATGATCTTTACCAGTCATAAAAGGAAATAAGTCACTTTGATCAGGAAAAGCACAAATTTTTTTGTGTAATCTAACAATTGTCTTCTCATTCTTGTATTGCAAATTATCGTACGCAATATATCCATTCTGCGGTTTCAAATTATTTAAGATGACATTCATTAAAGTAGATTTTCCTGTGCCATTTGGTGCAACTAATCCATAAATCTTACCACTTTGAAAATTATAATTTAAATTATCTAAGACTATATGATTCCCAAATGATAATTTAATATTTTTTAATTCAAGCATTTAATCTCATCTCCTTATCAGTTTAATTTTCTTTGACCTACTAATAATTAACATAAAAATTTCAATAATTACAATTGACAACATTAGTGGAACTATACCGGAATTAAATCCCCATCCTGGTGAATCCATTAGATAGGACAAATTTCCGGACAAGCTTTCTCCAATAGTAAAATAAGTCATTGGTAAACTTTGTAAAATTGGGTAGACAAATCCCATACCTAAAGAGAAATATAGAACTTTCCCACTTATTGCAAAGACGCTTGCTAATAATTCGGCTACATATTCATTTTTAAAAATAATTGAAAGTAAAATAGTAAGTCTAATAAATAGAAAAACAATTAAAATAGCAAATGTTCCAAACTGAATAAAGTAATTACCAAGCGTTGGATATTTAAAGGGCTGAATAAAATATAGTCTTCCAGTATAAAATGTTGTCCTTAGCTTAAATGAACCAAAACCATATCGAGGTGCAGTACACAAAGTAACCACGATAAAAGCTAGTAAGTAGTTGAAAAGTACACCTATTTCAACTACCCCAGTTTTAATCCAGAGAATAGTATTTTTGCTTAATGGGATATCTTTCAACACTGAATAGTATTTGCGATCATTAGTTACGATATCAGCTGCAAAAAGAACTACAAAAAGAATTAGAATTAATGTTGTCCAACCAGAAATAGAATTTTGTAATATTTGTAAAGTCGTTTTCTCTTCAACAATATTTTTAGTTAGTGGCTGTTTGCTTTTAGCTAATGCATCATAGAAATGAGCTGTTCGTTGATAAGCAAAGTGTCCATCTTCACGGTAATTATCATTCTGATAGTACTGAACGGGATATAAGAACTGCTGATTTTCATCTACAAAAATCAAGTGATCAACGTATTTGTACCACTTACTTGAGTAAATTACATATTCTTTCCAGTTGTTTGCCTTAATTGCATTAATTCGATGCTTATCAAAATTTAAAATATCTGGATACGTTTTGATTGCATTAACATATCCTTCATTAGGTACTTCATGAGTATTCTTAGATTCTTGCATTTCCTTTATTTTAGTTGTTGCTTTATTTAAGAATAATGTATATCTACGATACTCTCCGTTAATGGCATAGGGATCGACCTTTTCAATTAATTGACGATTAGGCACGCTAACTAATCCAAAATATAGAGAAAGAATAAAAGTTAAAGCAAATAAGCCAATATTTTTAGGGTTTGTGAAAAAACGTTTTAATTGAAATAAAAAATACTGCTTCTTCATTGCTTTTTCCTCCCTGCTGACAAATATTTAAATAAGATAAGTAAAAATATCGACCATATTAATAAAACGCAATATCCTGTTAATAAATTAATGCTATTTAAATTTAGTTTATTGGCCAAATTGCCATTTAGTAAATCAGTTAAATTTAGGTATGGAAAAGGCAAAAATACTAGCCACTTTAGAGTAGCCTTAGGTAAAAACAATAAGGCATAAAGAATAACTTCAATAAAAATCGTTAGGTAAACATTTTTAGTTAACTGATTTAAAAATAGGCTCAAACTAGTAGTAAAGATTATTAGGCCTGAAAGATATACTAAGAATAAAAAGCAATATAGCCATAGAGGAATAGCTAATATACTAGTAGAATAAAAAATCACTGGATAATTCAAAGTAACAAACCCATGACGTAAGCCAGCAAATATATATACTAGTATCATCCCTAATAAAAGCGGCAAAAAAACTAATGTAGAATTAATAATAATTTTTCCAAATACTTCATCTTTAAAACGATAAGGAATATTTTTTAAGATAGACTGATGTCGTAAATTAATAATCCAACTATCACTTGAAATAAAAGAAAGATAAAAAAATATAATAGTTCCTAAAACCGACAAAATATAAATTAAATATGTCGCAGAACTTTCATTATTCATAAAAATTGGAATTTTATGCTTAATTAGGTAATCTGTTTTATTCAATTCTTGCTTGATAAAAAATTGTGATGGTACGTTTAAAGTTTTAGCGCCTGCGTAGTGGTTGTGATAACCAGCTTGCATAGTATTTAATAAGTTGCGATAACTAGTCAGATATTGAACAGGATCTACAAAAACTTGACTATTTTGTAGACTAGCTAGCTCTTGTGACTGCTTGTTTAAGTTATCATATGTGCTTTTATAAGTCGGTCTTTTTAGCATTTCGCTATCAAAATAATTTGCATTTGCTTGAAGAGACTGACCATAATTCTCCCAGCTTTTTGCCCCGTCTCCTATCTTTTGTTTTTCAACTATAAATAAAGAAAAGATAATAAACAGCACGAGTAGTATAATGAGAAGTTGATTTTTCTTAGACTTTAAACCAATTAATAGGTTTGATTTGAGATATGTTGGGTTCATCTGTAACACTTCTTAAAATTTATTTTAAGTATTAGTATGAATGGAAAATAAAAAAATGCTTAAATGTTTCATATTTGAAACACTTAAGCATAAGTTAAGGTAAGACCGTGTATATCTCTTTAAGATCATAATCTTTAAAAAAGTCTATGATTTTACCAGCTTCTTTTTGATTACCAGTAAAAAAATTTTGATAATAGTTTTTAATAATCCTATAAATGGCTAAATCAGGAAGTTTAGCTAAACTATCAATTATCTGATAGCCCCATTTGGCACAATCAGTTTGATGATTTTTATAGCAGTTATGGAAATAATTTATACAGATAGAACCAATCAACCGTTGTACATCAAAGGACAAAGAATTTATATTCTTTTGCTTTGTGAGTTGCTGCATATAAAAGGTTAAATCGTCAAAACTAAAAATAAGCATTGAATTACAAAACAACTGAAGCGTGTAAACGTTATTCCACCATTTTTCTACATCAAATAATTTCTTTTTTATTTCATTACGAGTATTTAAATTTATTTTATCTAATTGATTATTTAATATATCGTTGATCAAAAGTGAAGATAGTTTGATTGTTTGATCACAATTTGATACTTGTATTTTTTTATTTAATTCTTGTACCTCATGTTTATTTTTATTATTAAAAGCAACTAAAATTTCCACTTTTAATCTATCGCTTTTACTAGTAGAACCTGCATTATTTATGAAATCATTTAGGTTAATATTATTTGCTTCTAAAATCGCAAACAAGTCCTTTGCGCTAATTTCATTTAATCTTCGTTCAACTTTAGAGTAAAAAGATTTACTAATGATTCCGTGAATAAACTGATCTTGCGTTAGTCCTAATATTTTTCGCTTATTTCTTAACATCGTGCCAATTTCCATAGTTTTCACTTCCTCGTATTTAGATTGACATGTTTAGTCTTTTACAGCATCTTATGCTTCTTCATTCTCTCTTCAAAGATACCATTTACTAGCTTCGTCATTTGTTGCTTTTCTTCTTCGGTTGGTTCAACACCTTTTTCAAAAGCGCTATATAAATCGGGATGCTCTCTAGCAATCAATTTACAAGTTCCTTCAGTGGCATGTTTACGAAAAATAGCTGGTATTTTCTTTAAGTATTCTGGCTTAACTAAGGCGATAATCTTCTCATTTGCTGTCATTTTTATTTTTTCCTTTCACTTGATTAATGATATTTTAACGAGAAATCATTTGATTTTCAAAAACATTTATTAAAAGTAAAAAAACGTTCAAGTTATTAAGCTTGAACGCTAAAGACTAATTATTATCATTAGAACCAAAAATATCTAAGAACTGTAGGAACAAGTTAACAAAATCCAAATATAATTGAAGCGCCCCTAGTACTGCTAGACCATTTGTTGAAAGCTCTCCATCAAACTGCAAATAGATATTCTTCATTCTTTGAGCATCCCAAGCAGTTAAAATAGTAAAAATAATGACTGCAATAAAAGAGAAAATATAATCTATTGTTGGATTTTTCAAAAAGAAATTAATCAGCATCGCTACTATTAACCCAATTAGTGCTGCTGACGCATAAGATCCAATTCTACTTAAATCTCGCTTCGTCACTGTTCCTAAAATAGCCATTACAATAAAGACACTTGCTGAAGCTACAAAGGCTGAAGCAATATCTTCACCAGTATAAGCTCCCGCAATGAAGGCAAAAGTTACTCCATAGATAATTGCCGTCAGCATTAGTAAAACAAAACTCATTCCTGGACTTCTAGTAGCATTGAAATTAATAATTAAAGTCAATGCTATTGGTAAAAGTAATAAAAACCACATTGCCCAAGGATGATGATTCATTAAATTAAGCATCTGTCTAGCAAAAACAGTCATTGTTAAGTATGAACTTAAAGCAGAAACTAAAACTGCTAAAGCCATTAAACCATATAGTTTACTTAGAAATGTATTTAGGCCAGATTCATCGACTAAGTGCCGGCGTTCTGGTTCTTGATCAAAGTTATACATAATACATCCTCCAATCTCCACTATTCATCTTTAATGTAGCACTTAGTCAGAACAAAGAAAAAAGAAATGTATTATAAAATTTTTGTAATAAAAAGACTGAGTAGTTCTTTAACCACTCAGTCTTACATAAACGAACAAGTTATTTAATCATATGTTGGTAATTTGTCTCAAAGATCTTCTTATCATATAAATCGAAAATATAAAGATTTTCAATTGCATCAGATACTATCTTATCAGCTCCTGCTGGCATAACTGCAAACGGAGCATCAGTTCCAAACAAAACATGATTAATACCAAAATAATCTAATGCAAGTTGCAAAGCAGGTGTATTCCCTAAAATGACTGTGTCTACATAAAAGTTCTTAAACATCTCTGCATGTTCTTGATCTAAAATATGATCAATTCTACCACTAAAGAACGGCACCATTGCGCCAGCGTGATGAACAAGAATCTTTAAGTCGGGTGCCTTTTTGAAAATATCACTTTGAACTAGCTGCAACATTGCTTGCGATAATTCATATTCCCAAGAAAAGACTAAATTATTATCAGGCTTACGATTATCAAATACAGGATGAAGCCATAACGGAAGATTTAGTTTTGCTGCTTTTAATAAAATAGGTTCAAATTCCAGATCAGCAATGCTTTTTCCTAAATGACGTGTGAAAATTTGTGCTCCCACTAAATAAGGACTTTTCTCAATATTCTCTAGAATCTTAAGCGAGGCAGGGATGTTATTCATAGCTAGCATCCCTACTCCAGCTTCAAAATACTTTGGATGATTTGCAACAATACCAGCTAATTCTTGATTAGCATATTGGGCAATCTTACTTACCTCGTCTCCGTCAACAAAGTCTTCTGATTAATATTTGCAAAAGAAACAACTTGCTTAGGGCCACTTGGCTATTCTTTCATCTAAATTAACTAAAGTTTCTATCTTAATAAAGGAATACTTTTACGGAATTGTCGCATCAATATCAAGCATTGCTTGATAAAATTCCGGCGTTAAAATATGTGCAAACACATCAATTTTCATAGTTATTACCTTCTTTATCATAATCCTTACCATAAATATATTGATGCAGCTTCAAATACTGCTGTTCAAACTTTTTCTCACTTGCGTTGTCTTTTGCAAAATAATACCGCTTTCCTTCGAGTCCTTTAGGCATATAATTTTGCTTTGCGATCTGAAAGGGCTGCGCAAATGGATTGTCAATCAGTCCACCACCAGTTATTTCTTCAGAATGTTTATAGTGCATATCGCGGAGTCCTCGCGGCATTGGATGATTACTTGGATGATCAGTATCTTCGTCTAATTTTTGCCAAATTTCATCGAAAACACCTGACTTTGGCGATAAACACATCAGCATTGTTGCAAACATCAAAGGATATTTTGCCTTAGGCATCCCAATTTTTTCTGCTTGATTAGCCGCAATCACAATCTGTGTAGCTTGCTCAGGATTAGCTAAGCCAATGTAAGTATATGGAATCTCACGCAGACGCCTGACTACTGAAGGTAAATCCCCATTTTTTAATAAAACTGCTAAATAATATAAAGCTGCGTCTGTGTCAGAACCGGCCATAGAATCGGAATAAGCAGCTAAGTAATCATAGTGCTTAGTTGCTTTTCGGCCATAGGCAAAATGTTGTCCTTTTACAAATTGCCTTACTTCTTCAACTGAAAGATCCTCATTAACTGCATGAATCGTTTCTAAAAGATTTAATGCAACTCGTAAATCGCCATCGGCAGAAATTGCAATAATCTTAACTGCTTTTCGGTCAATATTTTCATCTTTAAAATGAAAGACTTCTTTTAAAGCACGGATTAAAACTTGTTCAATATCTTCATCACTTAACGCTTTGAATTCAAAAATCTGACACCGTGATCGCACTGCTGGCACAATCGACATAATAGGATTTTCCGTAGTTGCCCCAATTAAAAGAATACGTCCATTTTCTAAATAAGGCAGCAGAAAATCTTGCAGCGTAGTGGTCATCCGGTGAATCTCATCAATTAACAAAACAAAGGATTGATAAGGATATGTATTAATGATCTGTGTAAGCTTAGCTTTATTATCAATTGAAGCGTTAAAAGTTGCCAATGGATAGTCAAATTCACGAGCAATAATTTGAGCTAAACTAGTCTTTCCCGTTCCTGGTGGTCCCCAGAGAAGCAGTGAGATTGGCACATGTTTTTTAATAATTTGATAAAGAGGACGTTCCTTTTCAATTAAATCTTTTTGACCTACAAACTGTGATAAATCCTTAGGTCTAATTAAATCTGCTAATGGCTTTCTTATTGGCATAAAATTCACTCACTTACTTATAGTAAATTAAATCTCACCCTAATTATTAGCACAGTTGCTGGTTTTAGACAAATTTATCTAACGCTCTATTTTTTCATATAACGGCAATAATTGCTTAATCCCATCCAAAATAAATTCTTCCATATTTTCAACTTGATCTTGATTTCTAAAAGCAAACTTGCCCAGCAAGAAACTTGTTTTGATGGCTTCTTCATTAAATGTAGTTTGCTTTTGTGTGTCTTTTAAATAATCATTCAAGGACAAATGATCTACAAATTCCATCTCATTTTTGTCCCATAAGTACCAGTTACTAATTTTGCGATTCTTTGCCCAAGTTGGAATATCAGCTAATAATTTATTATATTGTTCAGAACTGTCACCACGTTTTTCACTCTTATAATGTTGAAACATTAAATAAACTTGCAATTGCTTTTTATCAAGCATTACACCGATGCAGGGGCTTTTATCAGCCAAAGTATTTAAACGATAAGCTGCCCAATAATGATCGCGTAAGTTCCAACCATTTGTCCAACTTTCGACATGAACTTTAGCAAATTTATCTTGTGGTAATTTTAGATAAACACTAAGATTTACCTTTTTCCACGTTTGCCAAACATCTTTAAAACTTGCTTTTATTTGCGCTAGCTCCTCTTCAGAATATTCCTCTTTCAGCTTTTTAAAAGAAAATTCGTCACGATCAAAAATTGCATACATTTCTTCAGTTAATTTAGTCATTTTATAAAGCCCTTATCATATTTACACTAGTAACACCAGTTGGATCTGGAATATCATCACTAGTTTTCCCTTCATTATGAAAACCACGTTTTTCATAAAATTTAATCAATTTCGGTAAACAAGTTAAAGATATAGCTTGACGATTTTGCTTTCTGGCCTCTTGCGTCATTGCTTCAATTAATTTTGTCGCTACGCCTTGTTTGCGGTATTCAGGCAAGACCGCTAAACTCAAGACCATTTGATAGCGATCATCTTTTTGATTAGGATGATTTTCAAAATATAATTCATCTTCAATATAGCGTTTATTAAAAGCAGGACCAAAAATATGACCAATTACTTTACCATCTTCTTGTGCTACCAAAAAAGTATCAGGATAATTTTCAATTCTTCCCATCATATCGTTTTTGGTTTGCTCTTTAGTCATCTTAAATGCAGCAGATTCTAGATTTACTACTTCTTCTAAATCATCCATCGTTACTCTACGAATAATCATGGTATTCACTTCTTCCTATCTTTTAATTAAAAAATATCATCATCTTGTTTTATCTGCAATATAAAAAAGCTACAAAAGTTAGTAACTCTTGTAGCTCATTATGTCTAATAAATATCTTTAACTCTTTTTTTCTACCTGTAAACTAATAAATCCACTTCAACTTTAAAAGTTTCGTTTCCTGGCATCTTTCCTGATTCGTGTTTACAGAACTTAAATCCCTTGTGCAAATATAATTCTTTTGCGGGATTACCCATTAATACTTCTAAATAAACTGGCCGTTTCATTTTATTTAATGAAAACTCTATTAACTTACTCCCAACTCCTTGTTTTTGAAAACTTGGATCTACGTAAAGCCAAGCAAGTTCATCATCACTAAACGCTACAAAACCAATAACTTTTTTATCTTTTTGTCCAACATAAATATTATACGAAAATAGATCTTCTTCATATGCTGCAATTTTTAAGGACTTAAAAGCCTCACTTAAATTAGCAGCTTCTAGTTCTTGTTTTCTTGCTTGATCATGAATCTGACATAACCTATCAAAATCAACTTCATGATATTCTCTAATCTCTAGTTTATCCACAACAATTATATTCTCTTTGCTTTCACCAATTATTTCTATCTATTATGATAATTCTACCATTGGTAGTTCAGCAAAACGAGATCTTGTTACAGCGTAGCTTTACTTATTATTCTTCCACTTCAATCTAAGACGTTCTTTTTCATCTTTTTCCCGAAAATACGCCTTAACTTTAGGAACAACTTCTTCTCCATAAATTCTAATTGCATTCATGACATCTTCATGCGGCATTGAGGCAATTGGCAAGTGGAGGTAGAATCGAGTCAAGCCTAGCTCTTCCATTACTTTGATAATCTTATTAGCAACAGTTTCACTATCACCAACAAAAATTGCACCATTTTCTCCGACCGCTTCAAGATATTGTTCATATGTCATCCCGTTCCATTGTGGTCTTTCCATACTAATTTGATCAACTAATAATTTTGTGGGATAGAAATAATCTTTAATGGCCTTTTCTTTATCTTGATTCAGCCAGCCCCAAGAATGAGCAGCAATCGGCATCTTCGTTAAATCATTGCCAACTTTTTCTGCAACTCTTCTGTACAACTTAATTAGTGGTTTAAAGTGCAAAGGATCACCGCCAATTATCGCATAAACGATTGGCAAACCTAACTCTGCAGTGCGAATAGTCGACTCTATGCTTCCACCAGTAGCATCGGAATTAAAATTACTGCTGGACATTAAGCTTGTTTAGTTGTGACAATATTATTCAGTATAAGTGAAATTTTAAAATTGATTAACATTATAACGTACATTATAATGTTATATATATTATAAAAATCATTAAAAGGAGAGGTTAATTATGTCATTAGCAGCAACTCAAACCGATTTTAGACAGAATTTTAAAGCTTATATGGATAAAGTCACCGAAGATCAAGAAACAATTTATATTCCTCGACCAAAACAAAAAGGCGTTGCCCTAATCTCACAGGATCGACTGGATTGGCTGGAGAAATATGCTAAAACTGAACCTGGTACCCTCAAGCACTCTATAGCAGCAGAACATTTAATTGAATTAGGAATTATTCCTGAACAGGGCAAAAAAATCTCTACTGACGAAGAATATGATAAATTTTGGGAGCAGTTTAAGTAAAGATGAAAAATAAGAAGAAATTAGACTTCATTCCCAGACCAGAATTTGTACAGGACTTAAACTATTTAAGCAAATTAGATCCTGCTATAATACCTGAAGTTAAAGATGCTATTTCGATTCTAAGAGAAAATTCCGAATTACCTTCTGAATTTAATGATCATGCTTTACAGGGATATTATGCGGGAACTTCAGAATTTCATTTAAGAGATACGCCTAAGGGCTTCAAACCAACTGATAAAAATGATGTAGTCGTTATTTACAAGAAAAGAACTAATTCATTAGTAGTTATTGGAATTAGAATTGGTTCACACAAAAAACTTTTTCATGATGAATACAAATTACGTCATCAAAAAAATAAATAATGTCCAGCTAAAAATGGAGCTTCATATCAAAGTGAAGCTCCATTTTTAGTGTAAGATTAAGCAAATCAAACGAACTGCTTACGGATACAGTAATTTTAAACATTTATTAATTATAATCAGACTAGAAGAAAAAAGATCAAACAACTATTTTGAAGTTGCTTGATCCTCATTCAAAACTATTTAGCAACAGGATTGTTTGACAAACAGCCATTATTTTCATTGAATTAGAATCTTGCCATACCTAAGGCATGTTGTGCAGCTAAGTTAAGCAAACTCCATTGACGATCAAATCCTGGTTGGAAGAAGAAGTCTTGTTCAGCCAAGTCTTCCAAACGCATCTTATGACTAATTGCTAAAGCTAAAACATTGCCTTGAGCAGTAATATCATACTTGGAAAGTACTGCACCACCTAAGATTTGGTGAGTGTATGGATTAAAGGTTAAGCTGACATATACCTTAGGATTATCTGCTTCTGGAACATAAGCTGGACGCATATGGTCTTCGTAGAAACTAGTTTGATAATCAATCTTATTTCTAGCAGCTGAGAATTGGTTTAATCCAGCTGTAGCAAAATGATAGTCAAATACACTTAGTGCTGAGGCGCCGATAACACCTTTGAAGGCACGGTCGGGCTTATCCTCGAAGATATGATCAACCACATATTGAGCTTCTCTTCTAGTAGTAGTGGCTAAGGCAATTGGCATTGGCTTACCAGCTGGAATCGAAAGTGGCAGAATTGCATCCCCAATTGCATAAACATCTTTTACATTAGTTCTCAAATATGGATCAGTCTTAATCCAGCCTCTTTGATCTAAATCAACTACGCCCTTTAGCCAGTCAGTGTTAGGCATTACACCTGCTGAAACAACAACTAGATCAGCTGGGACATCACCTTGATCAGTTTTAACACTTTCAACTTTTCCATTACCATTAAAGCCTTCAATTTTGACACCCATCTTCAAGTCCATATTTTTCTTAAAGGCAGGTTCCAAAACATCGAGTAATTCAGAATTAAGATAGGTTCCTAATGGGCGATCAATCATATCCATTAAGATTACATGCTTGCCAGCTTTAGCAAATACTTCGCTAGCTTCGGTACCGATATAACCAGCACCAACAATAGCAACATTTTTAATTGCTGGATCGTTAACAGCACTCATCAACTTAGAAGCCCAGTCACGTCCACGCATCAAATAGATATTCTTGAGATCATTGCCTGGCACAGGTAAAACTTTAGGAGTTACACCTGAAGAAAGAATCAACCTATCGTATTGAACTTCTTCTTCAGAATTATTAGTTAAGTCCTTAACTGTAACAGTCTTATTTTCAGAATGAATAGCAGTTACTTCATGGTTAGCATAAACATGACCGCCCTTCTTTTCAACATCTTCTGGGGCAAAGCTTCTAACGTCATCTTCTGCTGTAACTTTATTTTCTAAGTACAATTGCATCCCGCAGGACATAAATGAAATAAAGTCGCCAGCTTCATAAACAGTTACATCTACATCATTATATTTATCCAACAGCTCAATTGCTGATTCATGACCACCATGTGAAGCACCAACAATTACAATTTTACGTTTATCCATAAAATCCTCCTAACACAATAGTTTCTTCTTTACAGTGTTAATGGTAACACTTATTATTTAATATCTATCATATTTTGCTCAAAACTAATGAAAAGAAATGAAATTTTGAATAGGAAATTCTAGCGAATTACTTTTATGCTTAGATTCTAATTTCAAGCTAAAACCTGCGAAAAAAGAAAAGAATTTCAAAAATAAATCACATTCTCCCATTTTTCTACAAAAATATAGAGCCCTACTATAAAAGCAAAGCTCCATTTTTCATTATAAATCTAAAATATATCGTTGAATCAAATCCACAATCTGTTCATTCTGCGGCAAACTTGAATGCTGGGCATTTGAACCAGAAACCGAAATCGGTGTAAATCGTTTAACAACGCCTTGCTAAATATATCTACCAGCAAAAACGCTCCCTGCTGGCACCAACCCATCAGAGTTATAAGTTTCAGTTCCAACCATAAAATAAACAACTAAGTTCTTAGGGAGTTTTATTCTTAAGGAATATTTTTCTCCACGCAAAAAGCCTGGTTATTGCTAATCAGGCTTTTTATACTGCATTTATTTGATTCTATTACTTCAAGTTAGATTTAAAGAAATCTTCTACCTTATCGAACGGGATTTTATCGCTATTATCGTAAAGATCAATATGTTCTGCATCTTTTACTTCGTATAATTCCTTTGGTTCATTTGCCAATTTATAAGCACGCTCACTAAATGGCTTTGAATGAGCATGATCGCCTGCGATAAATAAAATTGGGCGTGGTGTGATTTCATCAATATAAGTTAAATTGCTCCATTGAAGCATTGATAAATCAGAAGTAGTTGTAAAACCACCACGAGCATTTTGATAGAAGCCACGGGGCACAGCATAGAATCTAAACCATTCTTTAGTAATTGGATCCATATCTGGAATTGCATCAACATTTGCATAAAGAAAGGTTTATATTCTGGCATCTCATTTGCGTAATCTTCCCAGCGTTGACGCGTAAGCTTATCCTTAAATTCGTCTAACTGCTCTTTTGAGAAATTGTTCATTCCACGTACATCAGTCATGTCATACATTGATGCAGTCGCAATTGCTTTAATTCGAGTATCAGCAGCGGCAGCCGCTAAACTAAAACCACCGGAACCACAAATTCCAATTACACCAATCTTTTCACGATCAACAAATGGAACTTGCACACCCAAATAGTCAACTGCTGCTGAGAAACTTTCAGCAAATAAATCAGGTGAAAAAACATGGCGAGGTTCGCCACTTGATTCACCCATATTTACCTGATCAAATGTTAAAACAACAAAACCACGCTGCTCTAGTTCATTGGCCCAAACGCATGGTACTTGTTCTTTGGTACCACCATATGGTGCACCAACAATTAAAGCAGGATATTTTTCCTCATCAATTTTTGATGAATTACCATATTTTGATAATTATTTTCCCCATGCAAGTAACTGCTTTCCATATTCTGGCTCTTGCGAGCGTTTATACTCAGATATTCCGCCGTACCAAATTACTTCAAACTGAAAATCAACTTTTTTGCTATATTCAGGATCAACAGAACTTAGCAAATTGACTAAATATCCGTAATCCCACCACTTTAATTGACCAATTTCTAGCTTGGTTGCATAAATAGATTTATCTTGATAACTAGCTAATGGTCGAGCCATCTCATAAATTTCTCTCTTAGAAAAAGGAACTCTCATCTTTTTACGCCAACGCTTTTGATAAGGAATATTTTGTTCGGGTACCTCGAAATATTCAATCGAAGCATATTTATCGTAAATAGACTTTTCATAAATTAATTGCGCAATGAAGGTTAGGTTATTATACTTGAACTAAGAAAAAGCCTAGAATGCTACAAAACATTCTAGGCTATATTTATGGAGAAAATTATGAAATTAAACATCTTTTCAAATCAAATCGACTTCACTACTTCTGAAAAAGTGGTAATTTCGTATTTAGAAAATCATCTTAACGAAATAGACGGATTAACTATTACTGACTTAGCTAAAAAGTCTTTAACTTCTAATGCGACAATTATTCGTCTCAGTCATAAATTAGGCTATGATGGCTTTAAAGATCTAAAAGTTAACATAATTAAAAATATTGAAACTAATCGCTTTACTAATAATCAAGTTGACTTTAGTTTTCCATTTTCACCCATTGATGATCTCAATACAATTAAGAATTCCATGACTGATCTATATTTAAATGGTTTAACACTTTTGCGCAACAAAATTAAAATGTCAGATATTAAGAAAGTAGCTAATTTGATTCTAACTAGTAAAAATACGTTTATTTTTGCTAACGGAGATACTGGAATTACTAGTAAAAGCTTCATTAATAAGGTGAACAAGTTAAACGTTTATCCAATTTTAGCAACTGAAAACGGTGAGGAAAATAATATTACTACCAGAATGAATGAGCATGATTTAGCAATTTTCATTAGTTATGATAAATATGCCTCCCAATATAATGAAGAAATTGAAATTCTAAAAAAGAAACATGTTAATTTTATCATTATCACAGCTAATACTGATCCTGCTGTTTTTGCTCAAGCTACTGTAGGAATTGCTATTCCTAATGAAGAAAAATCAAATAAAGTAGCAACTTTTTACTCTCAATTTGCTTTTCACTTTGTTTTAAATTTGATTTTTTCAGTGCTATATCAAGCAAAAATGCTAAATTAATTCTGCTCAATCTTCTTAATAATCTTAGCTGGCACTCCTCCAACCACTACGTTATCAGGAATGTTCTTGGTAACAACAGATCCTGCCGCAACAACTACACCGCTGCCAATAGTGACACCAGGACAAATCGTTGAATGACCGCCAATCCAGACATCATTGCCAATATTAACTGGCTTGCCAATACCTAATCTTTCTCTTCTACCTTTGGCAGTTAAGGGATGGTTAACTGTATAGATGTCGGTATTAGGCCCAATCCATACATTATTACCAATGTTAACTGGTGCAATATCTAAAACCGTTAAATTGTAGTTAGCAAGAAAATTATCACCGACATGAATATTTTTACCATTATCAACATTTAACCTACTATGAACAACCAAGTTTTTTCCAGCAGAACCAAAGATTTCTCTCGCTTTAGCTTCTTGTTTTTTCGGTTCATTTTCAGAAATTGTATTGAATTCTTGACACAATGTTGCGGCAGTTAATTTACGCTTAGCCACTTCTTCATCATTAACCTTGTACCATTCTCCAGCTTCAAGTTTTTCTAATTCACTTTTAGTCATTTATATTTACTCCTTTTTATTCATCAACATGTCCATTAACTTGATATGAATCCTTAGTATATTGCATTACTTCAAAATAATTATTCTCGGGATCATGACTCCAAAACTTCCACGTTCCAGCTGGTCCCTTACTTGGTTCACCGAGTACTGGAATATCCTTAGCTTTAAATTCCTGATAAGTTTTTTGAATATCATTAACGGTTAAAGCAAAATGATTCAATCCCAAGCGACTATTCCATGTAACATCATCTATTTCACTGTCATCAGCTAGCGACATTTCAATGAATTGTCCTGGCGTTATTTCAAAATAACCGTACATTACTTTTTCAGGGGCTTTTTGCGCAATTTCTTTTTCTGCTGGACGATTGTCACTGTGCAAATATTCCTTATATTTTACAATTACCTTAACTTTTAAACCAAGTTTATTTTGATAAAAATCAACCATTTTATCCCAATCTTTAACGCGAATATTAACATGCATTAAGGCATTAAATTTCATTTTTCTTCTCCTAATCCAACTTCAATCCTGCACTTTTAACAGCTTGCTCTACAATCTGCATTACTTGATCACTATGTTCTAGCGCTTTTTTATCTTTATCTAAATCAGTGTTATCAATCATCTTTTCAAAAGCTACAAATTCTTCGTACATGCGATGAGTATAGATCTTATCGTCAACATGTTGGATTTTATTTTGCTGGTCCACAATATCAAACGAATTCATGACATTAGCTGGTCCATTGACAATAATAGTTTCTTTTTCAGCTTCAATCAAAGAAGTGACCGGTGCTGCAACATCTTTAGCCGCAATTGAGACAGCCTTAAAATTACCATAATCTAAAGTCAATATTCCCGATGTATCAACTCCGCGTTCAATATTTGCATGATACTCAACCTTTTTAGGCATCCCAAATAATCCCACCAAAAAGTGAATATTATAAATATTTAAGTCCATCAAGGCACCACCACCCTTTTTGGGATCGAAGACTGGTAGAACTTTACCTTGTTTAAAAGCATCGTAGCGATGAGAGTATTGCGAATAATTCATTGAAACGATCTTTATTTCTCCTACTTCAGATAAACTTTGTTTTAGATTTTTGTAATTAGTCAAATATTGGTTAGTAATCGCCTCTACTAAAATCAATTGCTTTTCTTTAGCAATTTGCTTCAATTCCTTGAATTCATCATACTTAACAGTAAAGGGCTTCTCACAGATAACATTCTTGCCTGCTAATAAAGCTTTTTTTGCAAAAGAATAATGAAGAGAGTTAGGTACTGCGACATAAACTGTATCTGCATTTGTTTCTTTAAGCGCTTGATCATAGTCAGTATAAATTTTTTCAATACCATATTTTGCTTGATCTTCTTTCATACGATCAAGATCACTAGTTGTCCCCGCAATTCCAACTAATTTTGTATTTTTTAAGTCCTTAGTAATTGGCAAAAAATCACTGACAATAAAGCCTGCACCTGCAATTAATAACTTCATAATTATGATCTCTCCTTAAATAATTCATTCTTATTAACTTTATTATCAATTTGTTTAAACAATACTAAAATACAAAAACCACATTCTGGTAAGAATGTTCATCTCTTTACCAAAATGTGGCTTTTATTTTGAACTTTTAGTTCAATTTTGACTTAATAATCTTCATCTTCACGCATTTCTGCAGGCCAACCATCAATTGGCTTACGTTCGTCTAAAACCCTTAATCTCTTAAGATCGTCACTATCTAATTCAAAATCAAAGATATCAATATTTGATTTAATATGAGCTGGATTAGTCGAACGCGGAATAGTTACAACATCGTTTTGGACCAAGTAACGCAAAATTATTTGAATTGGTGATTTACCATATTTTTCACCAATTTCTGTTAAAACTGGATTACTCATTAGATTTTGCTGACCATTACCAAGGGGACTATAGCTTTCATGCACAATATTTTCTTTCTCTAAAAATTCGTGCATCTTCCATTGCTGCAAAAATAAATGAGTTTCAATTTGATCAACCATTGGACGGACACTACTTTGTTGGATCAAATCTAACGTTTGTCGACTATTAAAGTTACTAATTCCAATTGCACGCGTCTTTCCTGCTTTATATGCTGCCTCAAGGGCATGCCAAGTATCGATATCATGCCCCATTGGCCAGTGAATTAGAACTAGGTCAAAATAATCTAGTCCACTTCTTCTTAATGATTCATCTAAGTCAATCTTAGTGTCTTCATAACCATCAGTCATTGTTTTAGTGGTAATAAAAACTTCATCGCGATTTAGACCACTTGCTTTCACTGCTTCGCCAACTTGTTGTTCATTTTGATAATATTGCGCCGTGTCAATTAAGCGATAACCTTCTTCAAAAGCTGATAATACTGCTTGCTTTGTTTGATCAGGACTAATTTCATAAGTTCCAAAACCAAAAATAGGAATTTTAATGCCATTATTTAATGTTAATTGCTTCATAGTTACCTCGATATATTTTTTCAGTTTGTTTCTATAATCAATCATATACTAAAAATAATTATTTATTTTTATTAAGCATTCGAATATCAAAAGTTTAACTATAAGTTAAATTATGCCCCATTTATCTCGAAAGTTTAACTATAGTTAAACTTTTACCCAATTTCATCCATTTTTTAACTTATACACAAAAAAGAGCTGCTTTTTCCAAGCAACTCTTTAAGTTAGTTTATTTACTTTTATCATTCTCAGGTCTAGGACCAGGCTTAGGTCCCACTGAAACAATAAAACTAACAATTGGAAATCCAAGATATAAAATCAGCTTCTTTCTATATATATTTATATATTATTTTTTAAATTGATTATGAACATATTCAGCATAAAGTGGTGTTGACTTAACTAATTCTTCATGCGTACCAGAGCCAGAAACTGTACCATGATCAATGAAATAGATTCTATCTGCATCAACAATCGTACTTAAACGATGTGCAATTACTAATGTCATTCTATTCTTCATTAAACTTGTTAAAGCCTTTTGCACCATTGCTTCAGATTCTGAGTCAAGACTTGCAGTTGCTTCATCAAGCATCAAAATCTTAGGATCACGTAAGAATGCGCGAGCAATCGCAATTCTCTGTCTTTGACCACCAGAAAGTTTTACCCCTCGTTCACCAATTTGAGTACCCAAGCCATCTTCTGATTCTTTTACAAATATATCAGCATATGCCATCTTTAGTACACGCCATAGTTCGTCATCATTTACTTCATGATCTAATCCATAAACTAAGTTTTCACGAATTGTTCCTGGCATTACTGCGGAATTCTGACCAACTAAACCAATTTGATGACGCCAATTAGTTAAATCGATATTGTCAATATTTTCATTACCAATCGTAATCTTACCTGAAGTTGGTTTGTAGAAGCGCTCAATCAATGAGAAAATTGTTGATTTACCACCACCAGATGGTCCAGCAAAAGCAACAACTGTATTTGGCTTAGCTACCACGTTAATGTCATGCAGAATTTGCTTATCTTTTTCATATGAGAAGCTGACATTTTGCAATCGCAATTCTTTACCAGAAACATCAATTTTTTGATCATCAGCAGATTCTTCAACAGGTTCATTGAGCATTTCACGAATACGTTCAGTTGAGCCTGATATCTTGGCTAATTCGTTAAAGAACTGGCTAACCATAATCACTGGTCCCATTAATTGGAACAAGTACATTAAAAATGAAATGAGGGCACCCATAGTAAGACTGCCTTGCATTACACGAATTGCACCATACGTTAAAATACCGATTACCAAAATCATCATTAACATATTAGAAATTGGTTGCATCAAAGAATTAACCCATGATTCTTTAAAGAAAATATTTCTTGTTAATTAAATCAAATATTTTTCTGATTTCAAATACCACTTCTTTACTAGAGTAGTTAAAGCAATATATAAGATTAACAAAAGAAATACAATTGCTAAAAAGTACATTGGAATTGGACCAAATTTTATTGCTTTAGCTATTGGTGTAATAAATGGTAAGACAGTTCCCACCACTGCCATCCCGATTGTTGCCCAAGTAACAATTGCTGTAGCATGTTGCTTAATAAATGGTAGTTTGGGATCTCTAAGTGCATGAATAACCATTTCTTGGGTCCAAAGTGATTCAATAAACCATCCTGTACAAAAGATGGCTGAGAAAATTAATTTTTGCGTTGTGCTAGCTGCTGCATAACTAGTTCCCGTTACTTGCGGACAAACCATAAAGAAAAGTAAAGCAAAAGTTATGATATCAAAAATAGAGGACGTTGGACCAAAGTAGAACATAAACTTCGGTAGCTTCTTTGTACTCCACTTTCTAGGCTCTGATAAATAATGCTTATTCATAGTATCAAATGGAATAGATAGGCAACTAGTTCCATACATCAAGTCTAAAATTAAAAGTTGAATTGGAAGCATTGGTAAGAATGGCAAAAACGAAGAAGCTACTAAAATTGATAAAATATTACCAAAATTAGAAGAAAGCGTAATTTTAATATATTTCATCGTATTGCCAAATACTTGACGGCCAATTTGTACTCCCTTTTCTAAAATCATTAAATCTTTGTGGAGCAAAATTATATCTGCGGACTTTTTAGCAATGTCCACCGCTGTATCAACTGAGATAGCAACATCTGCCGCTTTCATTGCAGGAGCATCATTGATTCCATCTCCCATATAAGCTACGGTATGACCATCTTGTCTAAGTAAGTCAATAATCTGAGCTTTTTGTTGTGGAGATAATTTTACAAAAACATCGCATGCTTGCACCATTTGTTTTAATTCAGCGTCAGTCTTATTTTCAAGGTCTTTTCCCTGATAAACTCGATCAATATTTAAACCTACTTGCTTCCCTACATTTCGCGTAACTGCTTCATTATCTCCAGTTAAAATTTTGACTGTAATGCCATCTTCTTTTAAGGCAGTCAATGCTGCCTTAGCACTGTCTTTTGGTGGATCTAAAAATGCTAAAAATCCAACTAAGATTAATTCATTCTCATCATCAATGCTAAATTCACCAACAGGAGCTGGATTCTTTTTATACCCTAAAAGAACAACACGTAAACCATCTTGATTCATCACACCAATTTCAGTTAAAATTTTCTGACGTTGATCTTCATCAAGTGGACTTATTGCACCATCTATTTCTACTCTATTAGAACAAGCAAGCATTTCTTCAGCAGCACCTTTAGTTACCAAAATATGTTCGTGTTGCTGGTTCATAACGACAACGCTCATGCGTCTTCTCTTAAAATCAAAAGGTATTTCATCAATCTTTTGGTAGTTTTGATTAATTTTCTTTGTATCTAGCTCTCCTTGAGCAGCATCAATAACTGCTTTATCAATTAAATCTTTCATCCCTGTTTGATAATAACTATTCAAGTATGAAAGCTCTAATACTTTTGGCTTTTCTTCTAAGTTTAAATTATAGTGTCGTTCTAAAACCACTTTATCTTGTGTTAAAGTACCAGTCTTATCAGTGCAAAGAATATCAGCTGAACCAAAGTTTTGGATTGAATTCATTCTTTTAACAATGGTTTCATGCTTAGCCATTTCAACAGACCCCTTAACTAAATTGCTGGTCACAATAACTGGCAACATTTCTGGCGTTAAACCAACAGCCGTTGCAATAGCAAAAATTAATGCATTTAGCCAATCGCCTTTAGTTAAACCATTAATCAAAAACACTAGTGGTGCAATTACAGCTGTCATGATTAGTAATATTTTAGAAACATTTTTAATTCCAATGTCAAAAGTTGTCTCTTTGTTTTTATTCTGAGCAAGAGTACGGGCCAGATTTCCAAAAACGGTTTTGTCACCTGTAGCAAAAACGACGCCCATTCCAGAACCAGAAACAATATTTGTTCCTTCATAAAGGATATTTGGATAATCTAAGTAATTATCACTTTCTTTTGGCTTCTGATCTGCCATCTTTTCAACTGGACTTGACTCTCCATTTAATGAGCTCGCTGAACAAAATAAGTCTTTACTCTTTAACAAATACATATCTGCTGGCACTAAATCTCCAGCAGCTAAATTAATAATATCGCCAACTACTACATCTTTAGTTGGTAATTCTTTATCTTCGCCAGCTCGTTTAACATTTGTAGTTACAGAAACCATATTTAGCAATGAATCAACCGCATCACTTGTTTTTACATTTTGAATAAAACTAGTAATTCCTGAAATCAGAACCATCATAATCATGATAATTACGGTACTCAAATCTTTTTGATCAGCTGGCACAAAAACATAGTTAGTTAAAAAAGATAAACCTGCTAAAAATAACAACACACCAGTAAAAGGTGTCATAAAAGCATCGATTAAAAAATGTAATTTTGGATGATGTTCTTTATTCGAGACCTCATTTAAGCCATCTTGCTCCAAGCGTTGTTTTGCTTGAACAGGATTTAATCCATTAATTGTTGTATGCAATTGCTTTAAGACTTCATTTTTTTCTTGTCTAGCAATTTGTTTAGCCAAAGTCGCATTAGTTACTACGCGATCTTTAGAGTTGAATTTTAACATAGTAATCTCTCCCTCTAAAAAATCGGCAAACAAACAAAAAGACCAACGCAAAAACTGCATTGGTCTTAACTTAGCGATTTATACTCGTCGTTCAGTTTTAACACTACGTAACGTGAAGTTTTTCAACTAGCTGACTGGGAAAAGCCTTAAGTCGACAATTCCTGTTTAACCCGTTGGCATCTCTAGATGTTGCTGGACATCAGCGTATATTTACGTAGGAGTCTCACCTAACAGTTCATTTGCTTCTTTATTCAATTAACGGTTAATAGATTAAACAATTATTCTTTATTATTCAAGCATGTTTATAAATTCTTTACTTTTACTCTAAATCCATACATCAAATAATTAATCTAAGTTAAATTGTTTTAGATAATTAGCTAAATACTCTACAGTTAAACTTTGCGGATCTTTAATTAATTCTAGTGGTCGGCCTTGTGCTACAATACGACCACCATTTTCACCACCTTGTGGTCCCAGATCTAGCATATAATCTGCATTAACAACTAAATTCAGGTCATGTGTAATCGTAATAATAGTTGCACCTTGATCAAGCAATTTTTGCATGACTTCAACTAGGACTTTAACATCCAGGGGATGCAGACCAATTGTTGGTTCATCAAATACAAATAAAGTATCGTCTTGCTTATGACTTAAGTGAGTCACTAATTTTAAACGCTGTGCTTCTCCACCAGATAAAGTTGGCGTACTTTCACCTAAGTGCAGGTAATCTAAACCAACTTCTTTAAGCAACTGCAAATCACGTTCAATCTTTGGCACACGCTTAAAAACAGGAATCGCTTCGTTAACATCAAGATTCAAAACATCCACAATTGACATATCATGCCACTTTATTTTTTGAATTCCAGGATTATAGCGGTCGCCATGACAAGTTGGACAAGTTTGCTGCATATCAGGCAAGAATTGAATATCTAAAGTAACAATTCCTGTTCCACCACAAGTTGGACAAGCACCTTCTTTATTGTTGTAAGAAAAATAGCTTGGCGTATAATGTTTTTCTTTAGCCAAAGACTGTTTTGCAAAAAGTTTACGCAAATTGTCCATAATTGAGGTATAAGTAGCAACTGTTGAACGCGTACTCTTGCCAATTGGTGAAGCATCCACGCTAACCACATTATTAATTGGACAATCAAAATTCTTAATTTGTTTAGGTAGTGGTTCACTTTTATCTTGTGCCTTGATTGCAGGAACTAATGAATCTAGAATCAAACTAGTTTTTCCAGCTCCAGAAAAGCCCGTCACACTAGTTAATTGATTCAAAGGGATACCTGCTTGAACATCTTTCAAGTTGAAGTAATCTTCTACTTCAAAACTAATTTGATCTGAATTAACCTGATCGCTAACTTTTCTAGCCATTAAATGTGCTTTTCCATTTAAATATGGTGCAATTAGTGACTGCTTATCTTTCTTAATTTCTTCAGGACTGTCTTGATCTAAAATTTGACCACCTTGTTCACCTGAACCTGGACCAATTTCAATAATCTCATCAGCAGCTTTAATAATATCAACGTTGTGATCAACAACTACTAAAGAATTACCCTGATCAACTAATTTGCGCAAAACTTTAATTAAGCCATCAACGTTAGCTGGATGCAAGCCAATCGACGGTTCATCTAAGACATATAAAACGCCAGTTGTTTCTGTACGTAGTGTTCTCGCTAATTGAATTCTCTGAAGTTCACCAGTTGATAAAGTGTTGCCAGCTCGCTCCATAGTTAAATAATCTAGTCCTAAATCAAGCAACGGCTGCAGATTATTAAGAAATTCATTGATCAAAGAGCTAGCAATTTTATGCATATCTTCAGGCAATTTTGCTAATACTTCCTTACTCCAAGCTGGCAAATCCCCTAGCTGCATTTGTTGAACTTGATAAATATTTTTACCATTAACTAACTGCTTCAAAAGTTCTGGACGAAGACGCGTACCATGACAAACTGGACAAGTTGAATAAGTGAAAATTTCTGCAATTCTCTTTTGTGCACGTTCACTTTTACTACTTTTTGCTGAGCGCAAAACTGCTTGGTGGGCATTTTCATATAAAGCATTAAAATCATGAAATACCCGACCTGTTCCAGACAAAAAGTCCATCTTATATTTTTTCTCAGGACCATTTAAGACAAAACCTTTTTCTTTATCCGTTAAATCCTTATAAGGAATATCAATCCTTACTCCAGCATGTTGAGCTACGCTTGGCATAAAGTTTCTTCCTGGTAAGCTCCATGAAGCAACTGCTCCGTCCTCAATTGATAAATTAGGATCAGCAATTAGTTTACTGTCATCAAGCTGACGAACTTTTCCAGTTCCACCACATTCTTGACAAGCACCATCAGAATTAAAAGCAAAATCTTCAGCGCTTGGTACATAAAACTTAACACCGCATGTTGGACAAGTAATTTGTCCCATTTCTTCACCTGACTTAGACATAGCTTCCGCGATATCTAAACTTGGAGCTACGCGGTGACCGTTAGGACAAACTGGCGAACCTAATCTTGAAAAAATCAAACGTAAAACGTTAAATGTTTCGGTTGTTGTCCCAACAGTTGCCCGTTCATTTGGAATACTTGGACGCTGGCGCAAAGCTAATGCAGACGGAATATGTTTAACTGAAGTCACGTCAGCTTGTGCGCCTTGCTTAATTCTCCGACGCATATATGTAGAAAGTGCATCTAAATATCTTCTTGATCCTTCTTCATATAAAATTCCCATCGCTAAAGAAGACTTACCCGAACCAGACAAGCCTGAAATAGCAACAAATTTATGAAGTGGAATATTTACATCAATATTTTTTAAATTATGGACTCTTGCACCTTTAATTTCTATTTGAGTTGGTAATTCCAATTTGAACTCCTATCTACAGCTTCAATTTCTTCTTTATTTTAAAATTTTATATACTAAAATACCATTTTTTGTTAGACCAAGTTTTTCAATATTTAAGCCAATATTGAACTGCCACAAGTCGTTGCCAATTTTAAAATTATTTTCTTTGGCATATTTTCTAATTACAGTTAAACCTTTTTCAATTCCTGCACCAGTATTTTCTACCTTAACAATCAAGTAATTGCCATCATTTTGACCAATTATCGGAATATTAACTTTTTGGTCGTAAGATTTTTCTTTAATAATTCTAAAACCGGAATTGGCATAGGTATTAGCTTTTGCCTGAGGTAAGTCTGTAATGAAACCAGATAAGTTCTTATTAGCCATGACACCAGCACCTAATTCTTGGTAAAACTGACTATATGAAGAGGCAATTTTTGCTTCAGAACAATCAGCCTTAAAATCCGAATACCAAAAGTCGTGATCAGGTAAAAAACATTCTTTCACAACATAAAAATCGACATCAGTTAGTTGAAAGTTGTCATTTTCTTTTTGACGCAAAATAGCTAGGATTTGCTTTAAATTTTGGATACGAAGTTCAATCTTATTTTTTAAAGGTATTAATTTTTTATTTAATGCATCACTGCTAGAATCACCCAAATAATCTTTAATTTCTTCTACCAAAAGTTCTAAATCACGTAATCCCAAAATAAACCCAATTTGATAGAGTTGCTCATAACTATAGTAGCGATAACCAGTTTCTTCGATCTTCATTGGCTTAAAGACATCTTTTTGATCATAAAATATCAAAGTTCGCCTGGTAGTGCCTGCAAGTTTTGCAAATTCAGAAATTGATAATAGTTTATCATTGGCCACTTTCAACATCCCTTTCTTAATTATTTTCTATAAATAAAATAAACTGTAACGCAAGGTTACAGTCAAGGGATTTACTTTATTAAACCATTTTCAAATCTATTTACTCTCCCTAAGCGTAAAATATAGATGAAAGAAAAAATTTGCTAGAAAGGAAAATCATCTATGGAATCTGCACTATATCCAATTCAAAATAAATATCGGTTTAACACTTTAATGAATGGCACTTGGCAATTCGAAACTGATCCGAATTCTGTTGGTCTTGACGAGAGATGGAACAAACAACTACCTAATCCGGAAGAAATGCCTGTACCAGGTACGTTTGCGGAATTAACTACTAAGCGAGACCGTAAATACTATACTGGATACTTTTGGTATCAAAAAGACTTCTTTATTCCTTCATTTCTAAAGAAGAAAGAACTTTATATCCGTTTTGGTTCGGTTACTCATCGTGCGAAAGTATTTATTAATGGAAATGAAGTCGGTCAACATGAAGGTGGTTTTTTTACCATTTCAAGTAAAAATTTCTAATTATATTAATTACGACCAAGCTCATCGTGTAACTGTTTTGGTCAATAACGAATTATCTGAAAAAGCTATTCCTTGCGGCACCGAAGAAATCTTAGATAACGGTCAAAAACTTGCTCAACCTTATTTTGACTTTTTCAATTACTCCGGCATTATGCGCAATGTCTGGCTCTTAGCACTCCCTCAAAGCCAAATCACTAATTTCAAACTAAATTATCAATTAATAAATAATGAGGCAACAATTACCTACAATATTGAAGCAAATAATGATGCCGAATTTAAAGTAACACTTTTCAATAATCAAAAAGAAGTAGCACGTGCTACTTCTAAAAATACTGGTAGCTTAACAATTAAGAATCCGCACCTTTGGAGTCCAAACGATCCTCATTTATATAAAATAAAAATTGAAATGCTGGAAGATGAAAAAACAGTTGACGAATATACCGATCAAATTGGTATTCGTACAATTAAAATTGTGAATGATAAAATCTTGCTCAATAATCACCCAATTTATTTAAAAGGCTTTGGCAAGCACGAAGATTTTAATGTTTTAGGCAAAGCAGTTAACGAAAGCATCATCAAACGCGACTACGAATGCATGAAATGGATTGGCGCTAACTGTTTTAGAAGCAGTCACTATCCTTACGCCTAAGAATGGTATCAATATGCTGATAAATATGGCTTTTTAATTATTGATGAAGTACCCGCTGTTGGTCTTAATCGTTCAATAACTAACTTTCTTAATGTAACTAATTCTAATCAGTCGCACTTTTTTGCTTCGAAAACTGTGCCTGAATTAAAAAAGGTCCATGAACAAGAAACAAAAGAAATGATCGATCGCGACCAGCGTCACCCTTCAGTAATTGCCTGGAGTTTATTCAATGAACCAGAATCAACTACTCAAGAATCCTATGACTATTTCAAAGATATTTTTGCCTTTGCGAGAAAATTGGAGCCACAAAATCGTCCTTATACTGGAACTTTAGTTATGGGTAGCGGTCCAAAAGTGGATAAGCTTCACCCACTTTGTGACTTTGTCTGCTTAAACCGTTATTATGGTTGGTACGTTGCTGGTGGGCCAGAAATCGTTAATGCTAAAAAGATGCTAGAAGATGAACTAGATGGCTGGCAAAACTTAAAGCCGAATAAACCATTTGTCTTCACCGAATTTGGTGCTGATACATTATCTTCTTCTCATCGCCTTCCAGATGAAATGTGGAGCCAAGAATATCAAAATGAATATTATCAGATGTATTTTGATATATTTAAGAAATATCCATTTATTTGTGGCGAATTAGTTTGGAACTTTGCTGACTTTAAGACGAGTGAAGGAATCATGCGTGTTGGTGACAACGATAAAGGAATTTTTACTCGCGATCGTGAACCTAAAGATATTGCCTTTACCTTGAAAAAGAGATGGCAACAATTAAATTAATATTTTAGTTTTTACAAATAATCGTGCTCAATTAAAAATAATCGATATCATTTTAGTTCATTTGATATCGATTATTTGATTATGAGCGCGATTTTTTATTGATTTTGATGATAATTTCTAGCTAAGAAATGTTTCATTAATTTATGAAACTAATATCTTGTTTCTTAAACAAATCATATACAACTAAGTCTGATGAATCCAAATCTTCTTTGTTCATATCAACAGCACTAATTCTACTGTCATCATAGCAATTAAAGTACAAAATTCCTTTTTCCAGATTCATACAGCTAGTATACATCGTATATTCAAAACTATTAGGACCAACTTGATCCATTCCTTTTGCCTGTTCAACAGATTGCAAAATATGGAAGAAATTGGTAACATTTTCTACCTCATCACTATCTTTTGGTGCGTGATTCAAGGCAAAACATACCTTAACAAAACGTGATTCTGAATCCATCCCGCCTGGTAAGTGATGCGTACCTAAGCTACGACTATATAACTTAAGATTAACACCGGGTAAAAAACTATTATCAGGTTCGCCTGGAACAACTGAAGCATAGTTTGCCAAATTAGTTAACTGCTCTGGAAATAAAGGTGCGTTCGTCAAAGCATTTACTGGATTGTCATAAACATGCAAACCTTTTTCATCTGACTCAACAACAATACTCTTACCAGTTTTATCTCCTACTAGCCAGTGAAGTTCTGAAGCTGGGGTATTTTTAGCAAAACTCACATTAGAAATATTTGCATTAATTAGGCTTTCTTTTACTTGATCAACAGTTTCATAAGTAGCTAATAAATATGAAATAAATTCAAATGAAGCAATATTCTTTTTATCTGCTGCATTTGGAAAATACTTGCCTTGTCCAGCAAAACTTAAGCCAGCAACTCCCAATCCTTTTTCATTAATTGCATCGCAATATAATGGAGTATTATCTGCCAGAGCAGCTACACCAATCAATTGCATAATGTGATTTTTCAACTGGTAAATCGGTAAACTCGAATTCATAATTTCTTGGTGTAATAACCACTTTTTGACCATAAGCAATTTCATAATCAAGATTTCTGCCAAAATAGTGGTCTTTAGGACTATATAAAATCGATGTACACATATTAGATATCTCCTTTGATCAAAGCAATACTTTCACTTTATATTCTAAGCTTAAATGAAAAGAGATTACACTAAATTGATCTAAACAGATAATCAATAACAAGGTCACCATCTGCAATAGCTCCAATAATTGTATTACCTTTTTTACACAATACTGTAAACTTCGTATTTGATTATAAGGCACACTATTCGCTAAGTAGTCCTAAACGTTTTCTTACTTTTAATACATGACAAATCAATCCAAGGATTAAGCCCGCAATACCAAAAGTTAACCATCCAAAGCCTAAACTGAAAAATGGAAAATATTGTTGAGCAAACCCAAGTAATGTCTGCAATAATTGGCTGTCATGTAAGTTAGCCGGTAATGCATTCAACATGTCAAAGAATGCAGGAATTAGGGTCAGTGCAGTTGTAATCTGGTAAACAAGTCGGTCATGCTTAAATATTGGTGAAAGTAATCCTAAAATAATCAATGTGATTGCTAGTGGATAAAGAAACATTAAAATTGGTGTTGACCATGCAATAATTTGATCAAGACCCAAATTCGCAAATAGGAATGAAAGACCACAATTAATTCGCAAAAATGTTCGATATGAGATTTTAGGAAAACGACGATGGAAATCTTGTGAAAAGGCAATTACTAATCCCATTGCTGAAGTCATACAAGTAATGGTTGCTAAAATTGCTAAAATCGCATCTCCAGCAGTTCCTAAGTAATAATGTGAAATCTGAGCAAGAGTAATCCCACCATTTGCTGCTAATTTAAATTGATGCAAGCTAGTCGCGCCCAACCAAATTAAAGCCAGGTATATGACAGCAACTCCTGCAATTCCTAGAAAACCACTTTTAGCTGTTTCAATTGAAACCTGTCTTGTCTTTTTAATACCTAGTTCTTTAATTGCTGTAATAATAGTAATTCCAAATGCTAATGCTGCTAACCCGTCCATTGTATTATAACCTTGTAAAAACCCATTGGAAAAAGCATGCCTTGCATATGATGCAGTTACAGTAGCAGTATTTCCAGAACCCAATGGATGCATAAATGCTAACAAAAAGATCAGAAACAGCAATAACAAAAACAAAGGATTTAATACTTTACCAATTAAAGTAGTAATCTTACCTTCATGATTTGAAAAAATATAAACTAAACTAAAGAAAATTGCTGAATAGATTAATAGTCCCCAAGTATTAGCTGACTTAGATAAATAAGGGGCAATTCCGATTTCATAAGGAACAGTGGCTGTCCGGGGAGTTGCAAATAGTGGTCCTAAAGTAGCGTGAACAAGGATTAAAAAGATAAGTGCATAGTAACGACCATTGGGCAATGCAAGATCATAGATTCCATTTGACCTAGTAATACTAATTGCCAATAACGCCATTAATGGCAGCAAAACCCCAGAAAAAAGAAAGCCACTACTCGCTATGAGCCAATTGCTACCTGCTAATTGACCTAAATGAACTGGAAAAATAAGATTTCCCGCTCCAAACAACATTCCGAAAATAAGTGATGCAATAATCATTGACTGCCTAATACTCGCTTTTTTTATCTTCATTTTAATATTCCTTTCGATAAAAATTATATAAATACTAGGTACAAAAAAACGTCCTTATAAGCATAAAGCTTATAAGGACGTTATCACGCGTGTTACCACCTTATTTTAGAATAATATTACTATTATTCCCTTACCCCGTACATAGAAAAACTAGATACGTTGACGCTATAACGGGCGCACCCTCCTAAAGTTACAATTACTCTCACTTCAAGCACTCCTAGGCTACTTTCACTTTACTTTCCTATACCCACTCACACTAACTTGGGTTCGCTGACTAGTTAAGGTAAAGCTAATTTCCTATTCTTAGTGGTTATTCATACCATTTATTTAGTAAGTATATTACATAATAAATTAAACAAAGTCAATATTATTCTAACTTTTTTTTAATTTTATTCTTTTTTCTAATATCAATTGACTCCAGATGATTAGATTTATATTTGTAAGCAAATTTAAAATCAGCACAAACAACTATTGATCTAATAACAGCTAACAGTAATAATTTCTCATTAGTTAAACAATACTTTCAAAAATAAAAAAATCCTCTTAAAGATAGACATGTAAAGTTTTATCTTCTTTAAAGAGGATTTTTTCGGTTTAATTATAATTTACATATTGAATTTTCCGATTAATCAGTCTAATTTATCATATTCTTCATCAGAAACAGGTTCAAGCCATGTATTCTTACTGTCGCCTACCATCACAACAACATGAGCAAACCAGGAATCTTTTGTAGCTCCATGCCAATGCTTAGTATTTGGATTAACAATTACCACATCTCCTGGCAGCATCTTTTGTGGAGCTTTGCCTTCTTCTTGGTACCAACCTTCACCAGCTACGGCAATTAAAATTTGTGGCACTGTGTGCATATGCCAATTATTGCGGCATCCCGGCTCAAAACTTACATTATGAACTGCGGTCTTAGCTTCTTTACTTTCTGCTAAAGCCTTGAGGTAACTTGTACCCTTAAAGAATTTGGCAAAAGCTTCATTTAAATCACCAAAACCAAAAACACTATTTTTTACTTCTTCTTCATTTTTTGCCATGTTATTACCTCATTTCTAACTTTGCTTTTATTTTAGAATAGAAATAACATCATGCAAAATATTTATTTGTAATATTGTATTATACGTTAAGGGTATGGATGTAGATTATTCATAATCTTTCGGATCAATAGTTGGCTTAGGTAAATCAGTATCAGACGAAAACTCAATTCCCTGAATTCCGTTTTCATAAGTCCAATCTTTTAACTTATCCATTTTTCCAGTTAAGTAAAATTCACTGATTAATTCATTCCACTTGTCCCACTTATTTAATGGCACATTAATTAATCCAGCACCATTGTCAATCATTAATTTATTAGCTGCTAAAGTTGCAGTTCTTTTATTTCCATCCCAAAAAAGCTGATTTATCATATTGTGATACATTAAAGTCATAGCTTTATCAGTAATGGACGTATCCTTTTGCATAAGTTCATCAAAGAATTTACGCTCTTGGTCCAAATTAATTTCTGGTGGTTGCCACTCGCCATTACTATTTCCTAATTCTACTGTTACATTTCCAGTACGAAAACTACCAGGATCTAATGAATCATAGCGTGCTACTAGCAAATTAATATTTTGCTCAATATTTAAAGACAAAGGCTTATTTTCCCTAATTACATATTGCCAGCCACGTTTTAATTGAACAATCACGTTAGTATCGTCAATTGAAACACCTGCTGCACTCATCCCGTCAATAATAGTTTGAGTCTGTGGTAATGTAGTATTTAAGCCTTCAAAACGTGAAGTAGTGAAAACTAATCTTACTAAATTTTTCTTTGCAAAACGCCGATTTTGTTCTTGAGTTAAATTAAATTTATCTGGATACATTGCTACGCCACTTTCTATCAGCTATTATTTAATAATATTTTATCACTCAACCATTACGTTTCTTAATTTGGCGATTAATCCGGCGAATGTCCTTTTCTTGAATTAATCTAATTATTAGCCAAATAATCGCATATGTAATAACAAAAATAAGTAAAGTTTGCCAGTTAATTAACCAATGATTTAAAAGCATCATTATTGAAAACAATGCAAAAGTTCCTATCAGATGTAAAGTCAATGCCCAGAAATATGGTAAGGATATTTTGAATAAGAAACTCAATTCTCCAATTAATCCGCTACATACAAATACTATGAATACACTGTTTAAGGGTACTCTTAGATCGCCGATATTTTCATAAGTTACTCCCAAAATTACTAAATAAATAATTGCGCCAAATCCCATGCCTGTCACAAAATAATCTAAAGCTTTTCGCCAATTTTTCATTTTATAATCCCAACTTCTTTTCTAACTCAGGTAAGTATCTTCTTGAAACATCCGTCTTCTGCTTAAAATCAAGCTTTGCAATCATATTGCCAGTAAAGCCAGCTTCAAGTGATTCAAGATAATTTAAATTAATAATTCCATGCTTTGATACTTGGACAAAATCATTATTTAGCTTTTCCAAAATCTGATATAAACGACCATTTGTTTTGATCACAGAATTAGTCGTATAAAAGCTTAATTCTGTCTTTTCGACCTCCACTTTAATAATTTCTTCTATCTTAATTGTTAAAATTCGATCTTCAGTTTTCACAGGTAAAAGAGAATCAACTTTTTTATCAAAATTCTTTATATACGATAAAAGATTATTTACGTTAGTCGTTTGTCTTGCAGAAATCACTTTAACTTCGATTTGATCCTCTTCTAGATTAGGATTTGAATGAAATTTGACATCCACGTACTATTTCTTCTTTCTATTAAGCAAAAGTGCCAATATAACAATAATAACTGCTAAAAGTACAATCATCCCGATCATTACTAAAGCATTATCAAAGTTATTTAGCTGGTGAGATCCAAATTTAAAATGAATTCCTAAATATTCAATTAATTGATCTCGCATTCTAGTTGGCACATCTTGCTGACTTAATTTATTCAAAAGCAAGCTTCTAAAACTTGCTGCTTCATAACTACTTGGAAATAATTTTACTATATTTTGAGCAGTTTTTGATAAAGTTCCATATGGCATATAAGTTGCTACCATAAATCCTGCTGCCGCACCAATCACAGCTGATAATCGGCTAAAAGTAGTCGAAGAATTGATAAACATTACAATGATTAAATTTAATAATGTTGCGCCAAGTGCGCCCAAAAGCATGAAGCCTAAGCAAGGTAAATATGCATTGTGCACTACATCTACTTTATCAACTACTGAAAAATATACTGCCATAACAACAAATGTAATAATTTGCATCAGAAAGCTGACAATAGTAGCTGATACAACATAAGCCATGCTTTCACTAATAGGAGTTAGAGCAGTTAGTTTCATGTCATCAATTGCTCGACTTTCTTTATCATTAACCATTTGACCCAGTGCTTGAAAAGATGTAGTAATTCCGGCAATTGATACAATTCCCCCAAGCATCCAGAGATCCAATAATTGTTTTGCGTGACTAACATTTTGCCAAGAACTAACAAGATTTTGCTGTAAAAATCCAATATAAATTACAAATGAAATCAATGCTCCAAAGCATGACATAATTACGCCTGGTTTATTAGCAAAGTAAATTTTAGTATTTCTTTTAATTAAAGCAAACATTATTGTAGCTCCTTTCCAGCAATCTTAATAAAGGCATCATCAATTGAACCCTGTCGATATTCAAAAGACTTTATCTTAGATTGATTATCGTGCAGCAGCGTAATTACTTCATGAGGATCAAGTCCATCAATTTCAGTTTCTTTATTTCTTTCAATAACTGGATATGTAGTTACTAATCGTTGCTTTTCTTTTAGCGTGATTACTAATTTACTTGGGGCATATTTATCTTTAATATCATAAGCCGATCCATTAGCTAGTACTTGTCCATTTTCTAAAATATACATTTGATCTGCATTTTCTGCTTCTTCCAAATAGTGCGTTGTCAGAAAAATCGTTAATCCCTGTTCTTTCTGAAGCTTCTGCAGTAAATTCCAGATTACGATCCGCGTTTGTAAATCCAAACCAGTAGTTGGTTCATCTAAAAACAAAATATCAGGATGATCAATTAAAGCTCTAGCAATATCTACTCTTCTTTTTTGACCGCCCGAAAGAGTACCATATTTTTGATGAAGGAAACTCCGAATACCAATCAAATCAATTAGCCGCTCAAGCCATGCTTTTGAAACATCACGATACATCTGCGCCCTTAAATTAAGATTATCATTTACACTTAAGACATCATCAAGAACACTACTTTGAAAAACAACGCCAATCTTTAAATCTTTAGCATAAGTTATCGTTCCACTGGTTGGTTTTAACAATCCAGTTAAAATATTAATCGTTGTCGATTTTCCTGCTCCGTTAGTTCCCAGATAAGCCACTAGTTGACCACGATCAACTTTTAGATTGACTTTATTCAAAGCCAACTTTTTACCATATTTTTTAGTTAAATTATAAGTTTCAATTAACATAAAAAGCCTTCCTTTCTGAATTCACTATTAGAATACAGAAAGAAAGACTTAAATAATTCACCATTTAAATGAGTGGTAATTTTTCTAAAACAAGATGCAAAAATCAAATACCAAAATTTGCTTCTAATACTAAATTTGCACCAAGTAGGCAGTCTAAAAGAATTTAATCTTTACTTAAATAAATTTCTCGATCAAACATCTGACGCATATGCTCATTAAAGTTATGAGCAATAAATACAATTGTTGCTTTACTATTAAGCAGTTTTCCCAAAATATTCATTGTTGCTTTTTGATCAATAGCACTAGTTCCTTCGTCAATCAAGATAATATCACTATCATGAATTTTTGCTCTTGCTAAAACAATCTTTTGTCTTTGACCACCTGAAATATTAATTTTGTCTAAATCAAGTTCTTCATTAATTCCATTTTTAAATTTTTTAACGTCTTTATCGAAGTTTACTTCATTTATAGTTGCTTCAACTCGACTATCCAACTTATCATTAAACATAGTGATATTTTCTTTAATTGTACCAGGAAATAAATTAGGGTCTTGTGGGATATAACCAATTCTCGACATATCGGGGATTATTGTATCTCCAGCTGCATTTTTAAATTCAACTTTGCCTGTACTCGCCTTTAAATCACCTAAAATCAACTTAAACAACGTAGATTTTCCAGCACCAGAATCTCCACTTAACAAGATCTTTTCTCCTGGTTTAACATCAATATCTGGAAAAACAAGTTCTTCGCCATTTGGAAAACTCAATGACAATTTTTTTGTAGTAAAGGCAAGAGGAGCTTCCTCACTCACTACTTTATTCTTATTAATTACAGCAGAATCATGACTAATTTCTCCCATCAACTCTTTAGAAGATTTCATAAAACTTAAACCTTCAATTACTTGCTGCAAACCTATTGAAACATTAGCTGCAAAGTTTTGAACAGACATGATTGCCCCAAAGATAATAGCATTTTTTGTAATAAAAAATGCAGTTAATGAAAGTAATAACATTTGTCCAACTAAGTTACAAAAACCACTTAAAACAATTAATTCTTGCTGAGCAGCTGTTTGTTTAATATGTGCGTTCTCTACTTTATTTGAAGCCTGCTCACCAATTTTAAATAGTTTTGCACCAGCAAAGTATCTTCTTAATTCTTCAAGGCCAGAAAACCATTTTGCCAAAACATCAAGATAATATTTGTTTTGCTTGGAAACATTGGTTGTGGCTTGCTCCATCTTCTTTTGAATTAGTTTTGGAATAAAATAAGAAATAACATCAACTACAATACTTACTAGAAAAATCATCCAATTAATGGACAATAGTGCTATTAAAGCTGATACAAAGATTGCCCCATAAAATGGAATTATAATATACCAATCAAAGAAATTTGTTCTAACCATTTCAAGATCATTAGTCATTCTATTTTGCACATCAGCAACTTTGTGATTTCTTTGATCAAGGAAATAATGCCTGGCAAGTTTATTGCGGATCTGTTGATTATATTCTTCTTCTTGAATTCGAATTTCAAATTGAATGTAGTAGATCATCCCCTGAGTGCCAATATACAAAAGCCCTATCAAAAGGACAGTAACCAAAATTCCACGCCAATCTTTGTTTTTAACATCGGTTAAAAAGTACATTTGTACATATCCCGCGCCAATGACAGCAGCACCAGAAATTACTGACAAGATATTCATGTAAATAAATCTGAAGTAATTCGTCTTTATAAAGTCTTTAAAGCTCATTGATTAGTGCCCCCATCATCCAGTTTTACTACTCGGTCAAACATTGAAAATAATTCGTTAGAAAAGTTGTGTGCAATCATAATTACAGAATCATCTGTAGCTAAAAGATTTTGCAAAATATGCTTTGTTGACTCACTGTCAATTGCACTCGTTCCCTCATCAATAAAAAGCCAAGGAGAATTATGCACTAAGGCTCTAGCTAAGACTAATTTTTGCTTTTGACCACCAGATAGATTGTTCTTATCTAAATCAACTTGTGTAGCTAATCCATCTGGGAATTTATTAATATCTTTATCAAAATCAACTTTTTTAGTTACTTGTTGTACTTGACTATTAAGCTTGGTATTAAACATAGTGATATTATTTTCAAGCGTGTCTGGAAAGAGTGTGCTGTCCTGTGCCAGATAAACAAACTCATCTGGATTTAAATGTATTTCTTTGCCATCCTGATCAATGAAATGAATGGTACCTTTACTTGGAGTAAGTTTATTTAAGATTAATTTAAACAAGGTAGACTTTCCGCTTCCACTATCACCAGTTATTAGAATTTTTTCACCTTTATTGAAAGTTAAATTAGGATATGAAATCTTTTCGCCATTCTTAAATTGTAAGGTTAAATCTTTTATTTCTATCTTGGCAATTTTTTGATCATTATGTTGATCCTTGGGTATTTCAACCTGTTGCTTCAGCTCAAGGATTTCTTCATTTAAGCCTTTGGCTGACTTAACTAAATTCCATTGAGCCACAAATGCTGCTACACCATTCATAATTGTTGAACTAAATTGGCCAGTAGTAATTACAGCACCCAAAGCAATTCTACCTTGCAAATATAAGTAAGCACATAAACCTAGAAGCAACATTTGACCGCCAATGTTTACAAGCGCTGTAGCCAAATCAGCAATTGCAATCGTTGCTCCTTGATGAATTGCGGCTTTCTTATACTCTTTTGCCCCATTATTAATCGAGCTAGTAAAAATATCGAAACTTGCATATCTTCTTAGTTCATCTAGACCTTTTACCCATTTATCCAAAATATTGAGGAATTTTTCATTTTTCTTTGTGACAGTAACTGTTGCCGTAGAAGTTAGTTTTTCAAAGGCCTTAGGTAACAATAATGAAATAATAGTTAAAATCACAGTTACAACAACTAGAATCCAATTAAAAGAAAATAGAATTCCAATTGAGAAAACTACCGCTAAAAAATACATAAAACTATTTTTAATCGGAACTAAGTACTTAGTAGTCAGTTGATCAAGATTGGCAACCATACTATTTTGTACTTTTGCAGTCTGGCTAATCTCGTTTTTAAAGAAATAGCGACTAATTCTTTTACGTATTTGATGTAAATAATTCTGTGTTTCTTTACTATATAAATAATCTGATCCCGATATTAGACCAAGTCTGACAGCGTCACAACCTAAAGCTAAACACATAAACAGAATAAAGCCCAATAAATTCATATTTCTTAGATAGTTATATGCTGGTGTCATTAAATATTGTGATAATGAGTCACTCGCCATTCCAATAATCACCATTAAAAAAATCAAAATAAACTGTTTTTTATTTGATTTAAATAGTTGCTTAATGCTCATACTTTTTCTCCAAGTGTTTTGTATTTTAATTATATTTTAAATTAATTTTATATTTTTAAGCTTTAAACCTCAATACAAAATTAAAAAAACATTAATTTAATCTATTTAAATTCAAATAAAAAGCAGAATTCAGATCAGTTTTGACCTAAATTCTACTTTTAAATTTTAGATAAACATTTTTTAATATAAAGTTGGAACCAAACCACCATCAAGTACAGAAATTTCTATTTCACTTAACCGTAACTACCCTACTATGCTTAAAAGCATAATCAGATATTTCATTACCAATTCCTGGCCTGTTAGGAATAGTGAATACACCATTGTTAGGTTCATAATCATATTTAGTTAACTTAAGCATTTTTGGCATCTCAGTATTGACGTTATATTCATGAATCACAAAGTTAGGGAGTGCTGCTTCTAAGTTTAGTGACACTGCAGTTGCTAAGTTGCTTCCGGCTACATGGATTTGTACACCAAGCTCACTTGTATCTGCCATATCGCATATCTTTTTAACTTCAGTTACTCCTCCAGCCGTACAAATATCTGGCTGCGCAACTTGAATGCTATTTTGATCAAAAGCACGCTTAAAGTCCCAACGAGAATACATTCGTTCACCAGAAGCAATATTTAGACCTGTTTCTTGATGAACATAACTTAATAGATCAGGATCAGGTTTTACTGGTTCTTCAAAATACAAAATATTATATTTCGACGCCATTTTTCCATACTGAACAGCTGATAACTTATCAGTTAAAGCGTGGTTTTCTAAAATTAATTCGCCATCTTTTCCTAAAGTATCACGAACTGCTTTTATTCGCTCTTCTGCTAAATTTAAATAATTATTCGATAAAAAAGCAGTCTGCTTTTGCCATGGAACCTGCTTTCCTCGCTCGTCAAATGTTAAAAAGTTAATTTTAACAGTCTTAAATCCCTTTTCTAAGGCAATTTTTGTATTATTTGCATAATCTTGAGCTGAAGCTGCAGGCTTTCTTGACTCTCCCCATCCCATTTGGAGCTGACTAGCATAAGCTTTTAAATGATCTCGTTGTTTGCCACCAAGTAATTCCCACAGTGGAGCTTGATAATACTTTCCCTTAATATCCCATAAAGCAATATCAAAAGCTGAAATAGCGCCAAAAATTACAGGACCTGCATTTTTACCAAAGAAACTATTTCTGTATAATTTCTGCCAGATGACCTCATGCTCTAAGGGATTCATCCCGATTAACATGGGAGCTAATTCTTTCATTTCAATAAAAGCAGCTTCTTTTGCTCCGCCATATGATAGAGCAACTTCACCATCGCCATAAATACCCCTGTCAGTATAAATACGACAAAAAGACGGCCGCCAATTATCTTCTACTGGATCACTATATAATAGATCGATTTTAGTTATTTTCATTTTTTCTTTACCTAATAAAAAATATCAAACTAGAACGTTTGATATTTTTAGTATTCTATCCAACAACTGAAAAAATTCTAACTTCTGGTTCAGCAGTCCAAGTAGGTTTTAAGCCTGGAAAAACATGTTTAGTAAACATTTCACTCTTGAGATAATCTTGCGCATGTTCTACTGAATCAAAGCCATGTAATACCTGAACATCTTCATCGCGAACAAGTAATGCCTTACTTTCAGCGCCTGGAATTGTTTCTAAAAATGGTTTACGGTAATCACTATAAACCTTTGCAGCTGCCTTTCTATTTTCTGCTGGGATCTGCATCGTAACTTCTAAATAAGCTTTTACTGCCATATCAATTTTCCTTTCTGTTTTAATCAACTTACATTTTTATAGTAAGATAAAGTTGAAAGGATTTATATATATTAAAAAGAGCTTTAGTTACTAAAGAATTATTGAGTGAGGTCAATTATGTATCAAAGAAAATTACCAAAAGAATACTACTGTACTGTTGATTACGCATTAGATATCTTTGGCGGAAAATGGAAACCAAGACTCTTGTGTATCTTAGGACACAAAAAGTCTATGAGATATGGTGAAATAAAAGATCAGATGGAAAATATTTCTGATGCAGCATTAGCTGATTCGCTTAAGGAATTACAGCAACAAGATATCATTGAAAGAAAACAATATAATGAAATGCCGATTCGCGTCGAATATTCATTAACAAATAAGGGAAAAACGCTGCTACCAGTTTTAAATACAATTTCAAATTGGGCCATCAAAAATAGCACCCCTGATATATATAAAGGGATGCATTTTAATGATGTGCATAAGGACTTGTTTAACTAGAATTTACTACTTAAAATTCAAATACTTCAGGCTTTTCTTCAATCCCGTGACAAGCTAATGATCTTACACAATTTGGATCTAGACTTTCTTTTCTAATCCACTCAAGCGACTTCTTTTGAGCACTTTTATCCATTGAAATACCAGAAGTTACCATTTCCTTCCAAGATTTTTCACCATAGCCACCATCTCCATAATAAAGGAAATATTTGCCATCGCTATTAGTGATCTTGGTAGCAACTAATCCAGCAGTGTGTCCTGGGATATTAATGAGTTCAATACTCTTGTCTCCCAATAAATCATAAGATCTACCAAATGGGCCTTGACTATCATTCCAATCATACAGATTCAAATCTACATCGTCCCACCATTTTTTCTTAAAACGAATATAGGGATGCTTCTTAGCATACTCATATTCTGACCGTGCCACCATAATATTTTTGGCATCTTTGAATTGACGTAATCCATTAGCATGATCACAGTCAAGATGTGAAATAATGACATAGTCAATATCACTTGGCTTAATTCCTAACTTAGCTAACTGTTCACTTGCTGTCATCCTTTTTGCAACCACTCCTTGATTAACATGATATAAAAGTGAAGAACCTAAGGACTTTATTTGAGCTTTTTTATCAAAAACGCCATTCGGACTCATTGAATGGTCCCAACCTGTATCAAGCAAGACTAATTTATCTGGTGTTTCAACTAAAAACACATTTACTGGTAACCAAATTTTAGGTGATCTTTTAATTGAAAAGCCGGCAGCCTTAGCAGTTGAACAATGATCTCCACCAAATGCTAATTCAGGCTCAATTCTAACTTTTCCAGTATTAATTATATGAACTTTATATTCTGACATAATTATTACTTCATAAAATATTTTATGAAGAAATACGCAAATTTAACACTACATAATTGCCAAAAATGTCTAAAAATAAGTTGCTAAGTTAGTTAATTCCTTTGAAATCAAATCTAAGATAAATTTTCGATCAACGTCATCTTTGTGCTTTAGATAAAAAAGATCTGCTGAAGTTAATCAGCAGATCTTTTCAATTAATCTTCTTCTAAAGTTGAAGTTAATTTTTTATTTTTAACAAAATGAACAACTAATCCAATTGCCAAACCAACTAAAGCTGGCACAAGCCATGAAAGCCCCATGTTAGCTAAGGGTAAATGGTTTCTTACAGAAGCTACTGCTAAACCAAATGAGCTTTGACTGACAACACTTGGAAAGGCTACAACCATATCGCCCAAGGCCGGAACAACTGTAAAGACGATCACAAAGAAATATACAACTCCATCAGTCTTAAACAATGGTGAGCAGACAGACAATAAAATTAATACCATTGATAATGGGTATAAGAACATCAGCATTGGAGTTGACCATGCAATGATTGTATCTAAACCAAAGTTAGCAGCTAAGAATGAAGCTAAACAGCTAAGTGCTAGCCAAGCGTGGTAGCTAACTTGTGGGAAGTGTTTGTGGAAGTCTTGCGCAAAAGCAGCAACTAAACCAACAGCAGTGGTCAAGCAAGTAACAGTTAATAAAAATGCAAGTAGAGCTTGACCGAAGACACCGCCATAAACATTAACGATTTGGTTAAATGCAACACCACCGTTGTCTGAAACTTTAAAGCGGCCTAATGACATTGCACCCATTAAGATCAATAATAAGTAGATAAAACCGATAGCTAGTACAGCTAACAAACCAGACTTAGCAACAACTTTTGAAACACTTTTAGCATTCTTTTGTCCCATTCCGCGTACTGCTGTAACAACAGTAACACCGAAGGCTAGTCCTGCCAAAGCATCCATTGTGTTGTATCCTTCTAAGAATCCGTTCACTAAAGCGCCATGCTTGTAAGCAGCAGTTACAGCTGCGGTTTGTGGGTTACCTAATGGACGAGCAAAAGCTACAAGGAATACTAAGAATAGTAGAGATAAGAATAGTGGGTTTAATACTTTACCAACATTAGATAAGATGTTGTTTTGATGGTAAGAAAAACCAAAAGCTGCTAAGAAAAACAAAGCAGAAAAGATTAATAAGGCTGTTCCTTGCATATTTTTAGGAACAAATGGTGCAATCCCAACTGTAAATGAAACAGTTGCAGTTCTTGGTGTACCAAATAAAGGACCAATTGTAGCATGGATCAAGACCATAAATACAACTGCAAAACCAGCACCTAGCGGTTTTCCGATATCATAAACGCCATCAGCATGCGTAATTGCAACAGCTAAAACGGATAATAAAGGCAGTAATACACCCGTGATTAAAAATCCAACTGCGGCTGTACCCCAATTTGCTCCAGCAAGTTGTCCCAAGTGCAATGGGAAAATCAAGTTACCAGCCCCAAAGAATAAACCAAATAGCAAGGAAGCGACCACTAAATAATCCTTCCATGTTAATTTTCGTGATGTATGATCTGTCATCATATTCTTTCCCTCCAAAAAATATCTCTGAATACAAAAAAGCCCCTCAACTAAATTACTTAGTTGAGGGACGCTTCAGCGTGGTACCACCCTTTGTTCGTATTGCTATCACTAGTAATACCTTTTCACGTGCAGTCAATTACTTGACGATACGTAGGCACTATAATGGGTGCTCCCACTTCTTCTCACTTAAAATTAAGAATCAGAACTCGAAAGTGATTTTCACTTAATCTTATAATTTATCTCCTCACACCTAACGAGATTCGCTGAAAATTAAGATTATGCTACTCTTCTTTCTCTTTGTTTTCAGATTAATTAAATTTGTTAATAATCATTTTAATATAAACATCATAAATGTCAACAGTTTTTTATAAATTTGTTTTTTGCTTATTCAATATTCATTATTTAAAAATAAACCATTTTTTAAACCTTCAATGATCAGCCAGTTTCTTTTCAACTAAATTACTTAACCGTATTATCACCAGATAAAGTACTTAAAATAATAGTACCAGCATTATTTGTACTATCTCCTTCGGCAGCTGCTTCATTTTTTCCGAATAACGAATTATCTCCACTTAAAGTACTTAGTTGATATTGAGCAGCTTTTACATCTTCAACTAAGTTATCGCCCGAAGTAGTTGAAGCCTTAAATTGATCAAGGACTAAACTATTTTTCAGTGTAAAATCGCCACTTACTAGTTGGGCTTTTCCTTGTTTTACTGTAACTTCTTTGAGATTAATATCTCCAGAGGTTGTGGTTAATTTAACTTTGTCAGTTTGTACTGTTCTTAGACTTACATCTCCGCTTACAACAGAGATAACTAAAGAATCAAGATTTAAACTCTTAAAATCTGTATCACCACTTACTGAAGAAACTTTTACCGCACCTAATTGATGACCATCAGGAACTGTAACAACTAAAGCACCACTATCGCTTTGACTAACTATATTTACTTCAATAAAATCTTTTCTCCAAAACTTTCCGTGCTTACGCTCTACTCTCGGTTCTTCAATTTCAAGTGTATCATCTTTAAGCTCAACGCTCGGCTTTTCATCTTCAGATCCACAATAGTGAACTTCAAACTTATTACCAGTTTCAACTTTAAGATCAAGATCAATTAAATCAAGATTCAAATTATTAAAACTATCACTGCTTAAAACTTCATCAACAACTTTATCTTTAGTTTCGTCATTTTTATTGAAAAACATTTTATATACCTCTTTTTATTATTCATTAACTAATCTTATTTGAATTTAATTTTACTATCATATAGATGCTTTTCAATGAAATTTGACTAAGTGGTTAAAAATTATACCTAACATGCAAAAATCTTTGCTTAAACTATCTTGTATTTAAATACATTTGCTTTTATTCAAATTTAGTATCCCAGTCAGGATCATTATTTGCATCAAAACACATTGCAATCTGTTCTTTAGTATTTCGTCCAAGTGAAAGTTTAGGTAAATTATCTAAATTAAAATAATCACATGCATCCGTTTCATCATTTGGCGTAAACTTTCCACTAATTTCCTTACATAAATAAAATATTTTCGTAATATTAGTCGCAATAACAGGCTTATTATGATGATTCCGATCTTGCACTGCAATAATCTTAATCGGTTCTACTATTCTTCCCGCTTCTTCACGAGCTTCTTTAACGCAATTTTGAGCAGTAGTTTGATCATAATCATTCCAGCCACCAGGCAATGACCACTCCTGTGTCTTTTTTTCACGAACAAGCAATATTCTATTATCTTTAAAAATTGCAGCTCGTGTATCAATTTTGGGAGTTTGATAACCTTCATCACCTAAAAAAAGAGTCTTAAGTTTTTCTTCTGGAATTCCAGTCCTAGCTGACATCATTTCGCCAGCAATACGACGAATTTCTTCGTAACGTTCTCGATCAAAAACATCATGTCCATATCTTAATCCAGCTTGAGCCAAACTTTGTAAGTCCATTGCCCAATTTGCAACTTGATCATTTGTCTTCATTTCTTATTCACCTGAAAAATTTTTATACTTAAAATTAATGACTAGCAATATAGTCTTGTAATTCGCCTAGCTTATCGATTTTAAAAGTAAAAGCTTGCATGCCCAATTTCTTTGCTGCATTAGTGTTTGCCTTTAAATCATCAATAAATAAACTTTCTTCTGGTTTCAAAATATAACGAGCAATTAATTTCTCATAAATCCTTCTATCTGGCTTCATTAACTTCTCTTGAGCAGAGAAAACATAACCATCGAAATAATTCCCCATTTCAGAATTCTTGACAAAATTAGCAAATTGCATCCCTGTGTTAGACAAACCATAGATCTTATAACCATCTTGACGTAATTTTTCCATATAGTTAAAAACTGGCTCATAGAAATCAACATTTTCTGGCCAAGTTGCCATAATTTGTTTAACCTTGATTTTTAGCTTGCCGGGAACACGATCTATAAATATTTCAGTTGCCTCTTTTTCCGTAATCTTGCCAGCATCAATCTCGCTCCACTCTTTAGATTCAAAAATTATCTTTCTCAATAAATCGTGGTCTGCTGGCCTTAGCTCATAATGATTCAAAATTTCATCGGGATTATAATTCATAATGACATTTCCAAAATCAAAGATAATATTTTTAAGCATTAACTTACCTTCTATCTTTAAAATCTATAATTAAAATATGCGCTTTTTAATAAAATCTTGCAAGGAAATGCAAAATTAATTATATAGATCTATAATCTTTTATTTTTTTTACCTCTACTAAGCATAAATATCAAAGTTAATAACCCCGTAATAATATCAATGAGTTTATTAACGGTTTGCGAAGAATTCAATTCGTCAGAACTATTCCATAATTGTTGGCTTTATTTGCTTAAACTGCTCTCTTGTTTGACATAATTTTTCATATTCTTCATTTAGATCTGAACTTTCTTGATTATCTTGGTTATCGCTTGATTTTTTACTTAATCCAATAGTAAATATCTGAGGTAGAACACTTTCTTTAAAGTATTGTCTTTCACTATTTTCGTTAAAGTCATCAAATACAACCCTATATCCTTGCTCTTTCAATACTTTCAATGGAATTTCAGTACTATATAAATCATTAATTGAATCACCAACGCGCCCAGAAAGTTTTCCGGAAGAAGTAATAGAGTGGCCATGATCATCTATATCGATAAAATTAATAATTGCTGTTTGAACAATTTTGCTATTATCTGTCAAATCAGTTTGTTGATCTACATTTTCATGATCTATTGCAGCTTGAGAATCTGATTCATGATCGTGATTTAGATTGATATATAAAGTATCGTCATTATTGTTTATCTTTTCATAGACTACAGTTAAATCTTGTCCTGGATTTGCTGGAGTTACTGTAGCTAAAGTTGCTTGATAGCCGCTTACTTTCGGCACATTTTGATCATTTTTAACTTTACTTGCATCATTAGAGTCCGATTCAAATTGAGGCGTTGGTGCACCTTGAATAGCAGCTCCCGCTTCATCAACTGGAATCAAATGACCATTAGGGTGGTATTGAACTGTAATGGTTTGATCATCTAAAGTTACAGATTTTTGATTAATGAAATCTAAATCTGCATGATATCCCTGAACTATGGGAATTTTAACTTCTTGATATCTTTCCTCATCCGCACGCCAACTTTTATCATAAACACCATTAGGAATTACTTTTTTGACTATATTATTAACTGTAATTGTTCGAAACCAGTTAATTGTTTGAATGACTGTCTTTGGCGGATTCGGGCATCCCTCAAAATTAACAATCAGCTTACTCTTTCTGTGATATAAAGATGGATCAACCCAGTCTACAGGATTATTTATGTTTACAGCTTCAACAGCAGATATAAAAGTGATAATAAAAATTGGACAGTAATCATTTGAACTTCCAAAAAATTGCACATCTCCGTTATGATTAAAGCCATTAGCCACTAGCTTATAACCTTGTTCTTCAAAGTGCTTGATTTTAAATTGAGGATCATAATTAATTGGTGTATTTGCTAAACCCGAAACAGTATCTTCGGTTAATAATTGATTATTAGTAGTTAGATCCACGTACCGGATTTTTGCTTTTTGCATTGTATTAGTTGGTTTCATATTGAGTTTAAAAGTAACTATATATTCTTTATTTAAATCATTAGGTGTTACCTTTTCTCCGCCAACTACTACTCGATCAGGAATATAGCCTGGAAGTGTTGGAGTACCAATTAATTGCATGCTCTTTTCTTTTGGCTGAAAGCCACGATCCTCAATTACTTTGCCACTTTTTTTATTAACGATATAGACACGACTAAAACTTACCCTCGTCACATTATCTTGAGGATTTCGGCTAGCAGCCCCTACATAATGAACAGTTTGCGTAATTGTTTTTAAGAGTTTTTCTTCGGTAAAACCATATCCAGGATGATTTGCATCGACCACCACATATTCATCTATATTTTCATTCTGATTAAACTTATCATCCATCTTTAACCTCTATATATAAATAAAAAGTATCTTATAGTTTAATTTTAGCACTCACAAAAGAAAAAGGGACTGACTTAAAGTCGGTCTCTTTTCTCTTTAGTGTAGTTTATCTTGCATTTTTTCTCTTCTTAACACCGGCTAAACCAATTAATCCTATTGATAAAGCCACAGAACCAATCACTTCATCATTAATTGATTGTTGAGTGTTACTACTTGTTTGTGGCAATTCTTTACTTGAATTTACTGTTCTATTTTTAGTAGTCTTAGTTGAATCTTTTGAGGATTCAAGAGTGTTAGTTTTCTCATTGACTAAAGGACTATTTCTTCTAGCCAAAGGTGAAAAACTTGTCTTATCTAAAACAGCCTTTGGTTTTGATAAATTTTCTTCCTTAATTGATTCACTTTGGTTCTTTGAAGTATCTGCTGTTGTTTGATGAATCAATTTTACAGATTCTGTTGGCTTGACATCACTTGTTTTATCAGGCTTGCTTGATTCATTCGACTTGTCAGACTTATTCGGCACTTCTGGTTTATTAGGTTTAGTTGGTTGACTTGGCTTGTCCGGCTTATTTGGTGTTTCTGGTTTATCTGGCTTGCTTGATTCATTCGACTTGTCGGGTTTATTTGGTGTTTCCGGTTTAGCCGGTTTACTTGGTTCACTCGGCTTGTCGGGTTTATTTGGTGTTTCCGGTTTAGTCGGTTTACTTGGTTCACTCGGCTTGTCGGGTTTATTTGGTGTTTCCGGTTTATCTGGCTTGTCCGGTTTCTTAGTAGTACCACTATAAATAACTTGGATCTCTTGATCTTTAGTATTTGCATCTACTGTTTTCTCTGGAATAACAGCATAGTTAACATGCTCAAACCCTAATGATGCAGGATCTTTTGAAATTACTTTTTCAAAATAATTACTACCAATTGCTTTCCATGCATAAGTACCATCCTGAGTATCAATAGCACCATCATTATTAATACTATAGCCGACAACACCGGTGACTAAATCTTTCACTGGAAAACGAACAAAACTTGCACTTTGTACATAGCTAGTTTTGCCATCAGGCGAGCCTTTAACAGGATTTCCCTTATCATCAACATAAGTAATATTTCTAGAAACGCTCTTATTTTCTTGTTTTTCTTTCTTTAAAACATGTCTAAATTTGACATAAAATACTTGTTCTTGATTACCAAATTTAAGATTTTGACCGTTAGTATCATCACTAACTAATTCATAATGTTGAGTTTCTAGAGCTTTGATATCATTTGCAGTTGAATATCCAGCATCAGCTCCACTTAATCCAGTTAAATCTTTACTTAAGATATTTTTGTTATTTTCATCTAAATCCTGGAAAACAACAAGAATAGTTTGATCTAACTGTTGTCCTGAAGAAGAATTGCCATTTGCAATATTTTGCGGTTTTAAGTTAGTTGGTTGATTTACAACAGATACATTAAGAGTATACGCTGCAGGGCCTAGCAACTCATCACTAGGATCTTCATCATTTTTCACATCAATCCAAGTAGCAAGATTATTCTTCATAAAGTTCATCAGCCCAGGATTATCAATCATAATCCCTTTATATAAAATAGGATAAGCATTATTTAAATCATTATTAAGTACTTCATATTTGTTTGAATCTTGATAAGTTTGTATCTTATCTTGTTCTGGCTTAGTAATATTAGCTGGCTTTGAGACATTAACACCAGATTTAGTAATTTCAGAAACAAAAGAAATTGGTAAAGAATATATTTGGCCTAACTTAGCTCCATTAACAGTAATGTGATATGTACGTGAGAGCATTAATTGATCCCCTGAGTATTTTGACCCATCAGCCCTCATAACTGTGCTATACGCTTTTTCGGAATTATCATTATGGGTAACAGCAATTGAAATATCATTTTCTGGTATTTTATTTATACTAAAACCAACATTTGAATTATCTTGAGCAATTTGATCTAAATTGTTAGTTGACTTTAACTGTGCAAAAGCACTTTCAATCTGTTCCTTAATATCATCGTCGCTTGCATAATTAGAATCAAAGTAAGGATTGTTACTTAAGGTATAAACAGTTACTGTAGCACTATTGCCAAAATTCTTAGAAAAATATACAATTCCATCTAATCCAAGTGCAGATTTATCGTTTACAGTAAATGAGCCATCAGGATAAACAGTCCATACTCTAGAATTTTTGCCAGTACTTCTTCCTTGAATCCAAGTATTTTCTCCAACACGTTGAATAACTGAACCATTACTTTCTTGCGGAATGTATTTAACAGGAACGCTTAGTCCAGAAGTAAACTTATAAGCACCATCCACCAATAACTAAATCATCTTGAGCACTATAACTGGTTGGACCATTCTTTTCATGAGAATAACCGACCGTACTAATAGCACGCTGAATTAAAGAATATTGCTTTAAATCAAGATTAAGAAGTACGGTACCATATTTTTGAATATGGTCATTAAAACTTAACCGGTAAAATTCGTTAGGAATATTTCCTACTGTCGCAATACTCCCTATTGTATCCGTCTTTCCTGCATTGTCTTTAATGGTTACTGGTGTATTTTTCTCTGCTAAACCATCACTATATGTTTTTTGTTGTCCAGATTGTAATGGTAATCCTAAGTCAATATTAATATAATCACCAGGATTAATGTTCTTAGTATTCTTTATTTGTAATCCTAAATTTAACTGAACGTAACCACTATCATGTGGTGTATTTCCGTTATTAGCAATCACATCATGCTGTATAACACTATAGTTTTCTTTTGCAACTGGTTTGGCTTGATTTTGAATAGCAGTTGTATCTTGTGTAGATTCTTCTTTGTTTGCTGCAACAACTTTTCTAGTGTTTTCTATTTGTAGTTCAGCACGTTGGCTGTTTTCTTTATTGGTATTAATTGTGTTTTGTTTACTGCTTGTATTACCATTTGAGGTTTCAGCCGGTACTTGATTTTGTGCATCTACATTCTTAGCAGTTACAACCACATTTTTAATATCACTTGCCGGTGTAGCTGTTAGAGCTTTGTCTGATTTCTGCTCAATAGCAGGATTTTGTTTATTTGTATCATTTTCATTAATACTGTCTGCTCGAGCTGTTTGAGAATTTAGCCCGAAAATTGACATCCCTATAAGAACAGAAGCTGCTCCGACAGTAAACTTGCGAATTGAATAACGAGGACTTATTTCTTTAAGTTCATTAAAACGATTATTATTTCTTGATAACATTATTATTTTGCCTCTTTTTATAAAATTCAAAATATCTATCTATTAATTAGATCTTTTCTTTTTTAATCCAGCTAAACCTATCAAACTTAAATCAACTGCTAACCCAGAAGCGATTATAGCTGTAGTTTTTGCTTCATCATTACCGGTTTGTGGCAAAGCTGCCTTTTTAGCCTTTATCTTATTAATATGTCCTGCTTCTTTAGCATTAACCACTTTCTTCATAGTTACTGTCTGCCCTTGAAACTTGTATGTTTGTCTGTCTTTTCTTTCAAGAATCTTACCATTAGTTTTATTAGGCTTAGAAACAGGTTGCTTGATTTCTTGGGTTACTTTGGGCTTAGAATTTGGCTCAGCAGTTACTGTTTGCTGCTTGTTAGCGGATTGTTCTTTATTATCTTTTTCAATTGGCGTTACTATTGGCTTGACAGGCTTAACAGGGTTTATCTGGCTCTTTTTAATGTAGTCAATATTGACAATTACATTTTGATCACCAAATTTTGGTGTTAATTTTTCTACCTTAGTTTTGCTTGAAGTGTAACCTGCAATTTCAGGCACATTGTATTCAGCAAAACTCTCTGCACCAACATTCTTCCAATCATTCATATACGAAACACTATTTGTAACATCATCTTTTGTAGCTGTTTGAACAAATCGAACTGTTTGAACAATAGAATCAGTAGTCCCATCTGGATTGATTACATTAATTGTCCTAGTAATTACTTTAGTCAATTTTGGACCATTAGTTACTTTGCTCATATGATGAACTAAATGAATAATAATTGGTTCGTTATTAGTAGCTTTAAATCTATAACTTCGTGGCAACGTGATGTCTTTGGCTAATGCGTAACCATTAGGTGTAACAATATTTAATTTAATAGTCTCTCCGGTCCTGCCTGAAATTACAGTAGCTGGAGCAATAAGACTTTCATGGTTGTCATCATCTACAAATTCATAATAACTAGTTTGCTCGTTAGGTACATAACTAATATTAATATCTGCTATATCACCACTATTAGTTGTTACTTCAGCTGCAGTCACTTCACCCGTTGGTGTATATCCGTTAAAACTTGGTAAGTCAATTGAAGGTAAAGTTTGCTGAGCTTCATTCCATTTACCATAGATATGCTTATTAGTTACCTTGTCTAAAATATCGTTTCTATTAAATGTAACAAGCTGCGTTGTTGACTTAGGATCAACTTTACCGTCAGGATCAATAATCGTTACTTTACGAGAAATAGTTTTGGTATCATTCGGCAAACTTTCCTTTTGATGAATCAAATGAATAATAATTGGTTTATTACCTGATTCAAATGTATAACTTGTTGGTAAAACAGAACCTTCTATTAAGCTATAATTTTCAGGAATTGAAATATTTAACTTAACGTTTTCGCCAGTTTTACCTGCAATACTGTGTTTTTGATTAATTACAGGATCTCCAGTTTGATAGTCATCATCGATAAATTGATAGTAACTTGTTTGACCATTTGCAAGGTAACTAATATTAATTGTTGAATCTTTTGTTTCCGGTGTTACTACAACTTCAGGAACAGATCCATTAATTGCATATCCTTCAATTGCCTTCACCGGTATTGCAGCAAAAGTATACTTACCATTTTCTGACCATGGTCCGTATTTAATAATTTCCGTAACCATATCTTTCTTACCAGTCCGGGTAAATGTGTGTTCCTGAACAGTTTTATCAACTTTACCATTGATATTAGTAATCAAAATGGTGCGACGAACCGTCTTAGTTAAGCTAGGATCATTAACTACCTTACTAATATGATGAGTTAAATTAATTATAAGTGGATCGTTATCACTAGCCTTAAAGGTATAACTCATTTTCTGATCTGGAACTAAATCGTAATTAGTTGGAATTGCAGCTTTTATTTCTTTAATTAAATCAATCGTCTCAGCAGTAACTCCAGAAATTGAATAATTTATACCAACTGTAGCTCCATTTTCATTATCATCAACAAACTGATAGAAACTATTTTGTCGATCAGGATTGTAAACGATATCAGCATCAGATGGATTATGACTAGCAGCAGTTACATCAATTTCATTCACTTTTCCAGATGGAGTATATCCAGCAAATACTGGTAAATCAATTGCTGGCAAAGTTTCTTGCTTCTTATTCCATTCACCATAAGTATGTCTATTAGTTACTTTATCTAAAACGTCGCTTCTATTAAATGTAACAAGCTGCGTTGTTGACTTAGGATCAACTTTACCATTTGGATCGGTAATAACTACCTTACGAGAAATAGTTCTGATATCATTCGGTAAAGTGTCTTTTTGATGAATTAAATGAATTACAAGAGGCTTATTCTCACTAACTTTAAATGTATAACTAGTTGGTAATGTAATTCCCTTTGCTAAACTATAATTTTCAGGAATTGAAATATTTAACTTAACGTTTTCGCCAGTTTTACCTGCAATACTGTGTTTTTGATTAATTACAGGATCTCCAGTTTGATAATCATCGTCGATAAATTGATAATAACTTGTTTGACCATTTGCAAGATAACTAATATTAATTGTTGAATCTTTTGTTTCCGGTGTTACTACAACTTCAGGAGCTGAACCATTAATTGCATATCCTGCGATTTCTTTAACTGGAATACCAGCAAAGGTATATTTACCATTTTCTGACCACGGACCATAGCTAATATTTCCAGTAACCATGTCTTTCTTTCCAGTCCGAGTAAATGTATGTTCTTGAATAGCTCTATCAACTTTGCCATCAATATTAGTAATCAAAATCGTACGACGAACCAACTTAGTTAAGCTAGTATCATCAGTCACTGCACTAATCTGATGAACTAAGTGAATCACAATTGGTTTATTATCCTCTGCCGTGAAAGTATAAGTAGTTGGTACACTGTTGCCTTTTACTAAATCATAATTTTCAGGAATCGTAATATTTAAATTAATGCTATCTCCAGTTTTACCTGCAATATTATGTTTTTGATTAATTACAGGATCTCCTACTTGGTAATCATCGTCTATAAATTGATAGTAACTTGTTTGACCATTTGCAAGATAACTAATATTGATTGTTGATTCTTTTGTTTCAGGTGTTACTACAACTTCAGGAGCTGAACCATTAATTGCATATCCTGCGATTTCTTTAATTGGAACACTAGCAAAGATATACTTACCATTTTCTGACCATGGACCATAACTAATATTTCCAGTAACCATGTCTTTCTTTCCAGTCCGAGTAAATGTATGTTCTTGAATAGCTCTATCAACTTTGCCATCAATATTAGTAATCAAAATCGTACGACTTACTTTTTGACTGAGCTTAGCATTAGGATCAATTTTGGCGTCTTCAGTTTTATGTCTTAGTTCAACCGTATAAACTGTTTGATCATTGGCGGTAAATTTATGATTAGTTGGTAACTTTGATCCTTCTGCTAATACATAGTTTTCAGGAATTGCTACAGTAGAAAAGTCGGCATTTCCATCAATAACGCCGTTAATAATGAATGCACTACCAACCTGTTGCTTTTGATTGTCATCATCAATAAAGCGGACAGATATCTTTTGTGGATTAGCTTGATAAGTAATATTTATCGTTGAATTTTGCGTATTTATATTAGGAATTACTTTTTCAACCTTAGTTTGACTAGCTGTATACCCAGCAAATACTGGAGCACTGTATTCAGCAAAACTATCTATGCCGTTTACTTTCCAATCATTATGATATGTAACTTTTTCAGTGACATCGTCTTTAGCTGCTGTTTGGATAAAACTTACGCTTTGAACAACTGGTGCTAATTTTGTTCCATCTGGTTTTGTAACATTAATTGTACGAGTAACTTTCTTCATTAATTTAGGATCATTGGTAATTGCACTCAAATGGTGAACCAAATGAATCACAATCGGTTGATTGTTATTAGCCTTGAAAGTATACGTGGCTGGCACATGGTTTCCTTTTGCTAAGTCATAATTTTGAGGAACTGTAATATTTAAATTAATTCTATCTCCAGTCTTTCCTGCAAAATTATGTTTCTGATTAATTACAGGATCTCCTGCCTGATAATCATCGTCGATAAATTGATAATAATTAGTCTGTCCATTAGCAAGATAGCTAATATTGACTATCGAGTCCTTAGTTTCTGGTGTTACTACAATTTCTGGAGCTGAACCACTAATTGCATATCCTGCAATTGCTTTTGCTGTAATATCACTAAAATTATACTTACCATTTTCTGACCATGGTCCATAGCTAATATTTCCGGTAACCATATCTTTCGTACCAGTGCGAGTAAAGGTATGTTCTTGAATAATCTTATTAACACTACCATCAAGTTTGGTAATCAAAATAGTACGACTTACTTTTTGACTGAGCTTAGCGTTAGGATCAATTTTTGCATCTTCAGTTTTATGTCTTAAATCAATTGTATAGACTGTTTGATCATCAGCAGTAAATTTGTGATTAGTTGGTAAATTTGATCCTTCTGCTAATACATAATTTTCTGGAACAACAACAGCAGAAAAATCAGCACTCTCACCTGTAACACCATTAATAGAAATTGCTTCACCCACTTGTTGGTCTTTATTATCTTTATCAATAAAACGTACAGTTATACTTTGAGAACCAGCCTCATAAACAATATTTTTAGTTGAATCTTTAGTATTAACATTAGGAGTAAACTTTTCTATTTTAGCTGGATTAGCAGTATAGCCATCAAGTACTGGAGCATCATATTCTGTAAAGCTATCTGCGCCATTTACTTTCCAATCATTGTTATATGTAACTTTTCCAGTGACATCGTCTTTAGTTGCTGTTTGGATAAAACTTACGCTTTGAACAACTGGTGCTAATTTTGTTCCATCTGGTTTTGTAACATTAATTGTACGAGTAACTTTCTTCATTAATTTAGGATCATTAGTTACTGCACTAATATGGTGAGTTAAATGAATTATAAGTGGCTTATTATCACTAGCTTTAAAGATATAACTCATATTTTGATCTGGAACTAAATCATAATTAGTTGGAACTGAATCCTTTATTGCTTTGGTTAAATCAATCGTTTCATCAGTGGTTCCAGAAATCGGATGACTTGTACCTACCGTAGCCTTATTTTCATTATCATCAACAAATTTATAAGAACTGTTTTGCTTATCAGCAATGTAACTAATATTAATATCAGCAGGATTATTACTATCAGCAGTTACGTTAATTGCATCCACCTTACCAGATGGCGTATATCCAGCAAATACAGGTAAAATAATTGCTGGTAAAGCTTGTTGTTTCGTATTCCATTTGCCATAAATATGTTGATTAGTTACCTTATCTAAAGTATCGCTTCTACTAAATGTAACACTTTGTGTCGTTGACTTAGGATCAACTTTACCATCAGGATCAGTAATAGTTACTTTACGACTAATTGTCTTAGTATCATCGGATAAAGTTTCCTTTTGATGAACTAAATGAATTTTTAACTGTTTATTGTCGCTAGGCTTAAAAGTATAACTAGTTGGTAATGTACTTCCTTTTGCTAATTCATAATTAGCTGGTAATTTAATATTAAGGTCAACAGTTTCGCCGGTTTGACCTGAAAATGAAACTGCATCTTTAACACTAGCTTCATTTTTATCATCATCAACGAATTGATAACTATTAGTGAGAGTATCGGGTGCGTATTCAAAAGAAATATTTAAATCAGTTGGAGAATTTAATGTTGCAGTATTCTGGGCAATTTCTTTGACATATTTAATGTCATTTTCATTAGTTGAATAATCTGCGTTTCCAATTTTAACCGCTGAAACTGTATACCCGGTTATATCAGTATTTACACTTGTTTGACCATCTTTAGCTCTCCAACTATATGTAGGTTTATTATTATTTATCACAGCAATTGGGCTGCCAGTAACAATGCTTGGATCATTATATTCTGCTGGATATATACTAAAGTAATCCTTATCCGCACCATTAGGGTCAGCTGCAACCAAAGAACCACTAAGATTTACGTTCTGGGTGTTAGATTCTTGTAATTGAGTATGATGATCATCATTTTTTACAAAGTTAATAGTCCTCTTAATTGTTGCTGTATTTTCCTTAGGAAAATACCAGATTATATGTTCATTTTCATTTTCATAAATACCATCTTGATTTGTATAAGCAATACTACTATTACTTGTATCAGACGTGCCAGGACGAACAGAGTTATTGAATCTAGGATTTACAAATAAATTAGCTGGTCTACCTAACAATGGATAGCCGTTTACAATATTATCTATAAATGGATTTGCATAGTAACCATCTACAGCAGGAGTTGAAAATTCGACTGTCGACCAATTTCCATCATTTGGAACTAATATGTAGCTTGTCCCTTCTTTATTAATTGGAACTTTCCAGCATTTTACATTACTAATTATAGGAGTCACGCCATCTGATTGAACTCCCTCTACATATCCGACATTTACTTCTTGAGAATTTGCACCATCATACGTTTTAGGCGCTTTTTCATCCCATAACCAAATATTACTCTTCTTAACAACTTTACCCTTAGAATTTACAAACTCATCCTGTTGATAATTAAAAGTTGCTTTAAGATCTGGAGCCACAGATACATAATTTCCATTACTATCTTTAACAGGATTGCCATTACTGTCTCTTTCATACAGATGAATAGTAACTGTCCGTTGCTCTGTAATCACCTTCTTAGTTAAATGTATTTCTACATTAACTGGCTCTGCAATTCCGTCAAAGCCAAAGTGTTTTTGCCCAGTAATACTCATATCTGACTTTGTATAATCATCGTTACCTAACCACTCAGCAAGATTAGTAATGGGCAATGGATTCAGACCAATACTATGAGAAGTCACAATAGTTATTCCATTACCAACGACAGTAACAGTTCCGAGATCTTTATTAGTATCCGTCTCAACATATTTTAACTGCATTGGAATTTCATCATCACGAAATACTTGATAAGTAGTATCACTAGTTTCAGTTTTAGCTATATCATAAGTTCCATTTGCTATAGCAGTTGCGCTATCACTCGGCTTAGTAGAAAGATATACTGCATCGGTAGGAATAGTTATTTTTTTATAATTTGCATAATTATTATGTAAAAATGTATCAATTGCGTCTTGAACGATCGCTTTAGCATCAGAACTGCCTTTTGAATCAAAAAAAATGCTGTGACTATAGGTTTTGACAGTAGGATTGGCATACTCTACCCAACTATTATATTGCCTAAAAGTTAAGTTATCTTTAAATGGAACCTTCGAAGTAGTATCTAATTGTAAAAGATCACCATTATTTGTAATTACAACCTGGCCGTTTGCAAAACTAGTTGCTAAATTAAAATCAGAAGGCAACTTTACATTATTAAGATTAATAACTGTCTTGCTAGCATTAGTAAAGCTAGCAAACACTTGTCTAGTCGTCCAACCTCCCGTTGCTTTACTTAAATCCCAGCCAGAAATATCGATATCTTTTAAATTAATATCGTTTCTAAAAAGACACAATATATTTTGAACATTGCTTACATTCCACTTGTTAATGCCATCTAATGACTCTAGAGCTGGACTATCATAAGTATTCTCGTCAAACATCTGTTGCATATTGGTAACATGAGAAACATCCCAGCCACTTAAATTACCTAATGACTTAACCTTATATGCTCCGCAAAACATTCCGCTCATATCAGTCAAATTGCTGGTGTCTAAATTGGTAAGATCCATCTGTTTCAAATTAGGATCATTGGTGCTAACTCCATTTTCAGTAGTTAAATTCCCACCAAAAGCAGTTTTATCTGAAACTTGAACTTTTTTATTATCAGTCTTACTGATAGCTACAGTAGTAGGCTTAATTGTATTTAAAATCTTTTTGAACTTAGCTGCATTTACTGTAATAACTGCATTCTCATTAGTTAACTTTCCGGCCTTAGTAAAATCAGCAGCGTTTGGAATAACTAGATGTTCTTGATCACTGCCATGGTAGCCAGTAATATTTAACCCATTATTAACAGTTTCTGTATCCCAACTATTAACGTCGACTTTGCCAAAAGTCGATTCATCAAGACTATTATTAGAATTAGTAGCAACCGATTTTGAACTATTTTCTACAATATTAAAAGGCTGAGTATTAGCTGCTTCTCTAGTTTTTATCTCAGAAAAAGTGCTGTTCTCAACCTTTTGAATAGTATTTTTTTGTACAGTTAGCCTATTAATGATTTTTTGATTATTTTGTCTAATTAGGTCAGCCTTATTTTGTAAATTGGCAGTATTATCCACGCTATTTTGAGGATTGTTTTTTGCAATAACTACAGCTTGAGTATTTGGTGTAATTGGCTGTGATATTTTCTTTTCACTAGTTTGTTCATTAACAGTATTGTTATTTACATTATTGTCCTTAATGGTATCAGCTTTAGCAACGCCTTGAGAAGATGCAACAAAGTATGTTCCCAATAATACACTTGCTGCTCCGACAGTTAACTTTCTAATACTCCAACGCTCTTTTCTCTTCATATCCCTAAAATTCATAACTTTTCCTCCAAAAATAAAAGCCATCTCATTTAAATTTAGCATCAATTATAAAGAAATTAGGCACATATAATATATTCACAATTTCATCATAGCACAAATAAAAAGTTATGTTATGTTATGTTTTATTTATTTAATTAGACATCCAGATCCTAATCTCACAATGTGAAAAGCGCTATCATCGCGTGCTAACAAACCATTGTTATAAACCATAATCTGTTTTCTTCCAGTAATAAAATTATAATAAACTAGGTAATTTAAAGTATAATCATTACCCTTTTGAGAAACATTCAACAATTTAATTTTGATATTAACATCATTCGGTTCCCAACTTAAAGTTACGTCACGTAATTGACGAAAATCAGAATTATTTTCACCAGAAATAAACTTATTTGCTTGCGGTTTAGTAAATACGCCTGTTAAAAAGTTTTTGATTTCTTCTTGATTGCTTATTGCAGGTTGGACTTGCGTAGAGGTAAATAATTTTGTATTAGTATCTTGCTTCTGAACTGATTTACTTTGCTTATCTTGTTGCCTAGAAGAAGTTTTACTTGTTGCACTTTTTTTAACATGATTATGACTGTTATTAGAATTACTTTCACTAGAAGTGCTATGTTGAATTGAATTAAAATTGCTTCCAACATAAAAACCAATATAGCCAAAAGTCAAAAATGCTAGACAAGCTAATAACCATAACCAGCCTTTATTCTTTTTAGCTGCTTTATTTTTTCTAGCTTGTTTTAATTCTTGGGTTTTTGCGACCTCAACTTTTGAGTTAATGTTTTTTTCAATCTTTTTATTTTCCGGTTTAGTTTTCTTTTTCTTCTTTGGCACATTATTTAACTTTATGCCCATCATACCCAAATCGCCTGGAATTTTAGCATTAATATTATTCACAAAATCATAGCCACAAAATGGACATTTAGCTTCCCCAAGATTTACTTCTTTACCACAATTTGGACACTTTTTATTCATTCTTAGATTCAGCTTTCTTTTAATTTTTGTTCTTATTATCTTTATTCAAAATTGAAATTAAATCTATTAATGATTTAAGAACATTCATTAAATTCGCAACAACTGGATTTGATAAATTATTACTGTTTTGACCGATAAGCTCATTAACACTGCTCTTCAATTGTTGCAATTGCATATTTTGCTCAGAATTTTTACTTACTCCAACCGTAAAGACTTGTGTTGTTAAATCATTCCCATCAAATTTTTGAATCTTATTATTTCCATCGAAATTATTAAAAATGACATGATAACCTGCTTTTTCAAGCCCTGCTATAGGAATCGATGTGCTATATAAATCTGTGATATTTTCATTAGGCTTGCCAATTAATGGACCTGAAGAAGTTATCTGTTTCCCTTCATGATCTAAATCAATAAAGTTCACAATTGCAATTTGATCGTTAGTACTCGAAGCAGTATAAACATCAGACTGACTTTCTTTAGAATCAGCTGCAATTTTTTTGTAGATAACTTTAATATCTTTATTTGAATTAGATAAGGTAATTATTTTGTAATTACTTTTATAGCCTGGAATTTGAGGAATTATTTGTTTAGTACATAGCTTGGTCGGATCATCGGGATCTGTTGCTAAATATAAAGCTTCTTTTGTAGGTATTAGCTTTCCATCTTCATCAATTGGAATTATCTTATTATTGCGGATGTAAGATACCTTGATTTCTGATTTGCTATTAATTATATTTGTAGTTTCTATTTGAGAAAGATTACTATGATATCCTTTAACGACGGGAACTTGAATCTTATCAGGAAAGTCTTTCTTAACGGTCTTCCATTCAGTTGGATAGGTATTGTTTTTAACTATTTTATCCAAAACTAATGAAAATAAAACTTTTCGCTGCAAATGCCTTGTTTTAATAATATTTTCTGGCGTCTGCTTACCTGCGCCACTGAATTTAATCGTAAAAGTTATATCTTTTCGGTATTCTTCAGGATCCACCTTTTGATAGGGATGCGCCGAGTCTACAATTATTTCATCACGTCTAAGCGTTACTATGAAGACTGGAACATAACTATCATTATTGCCAAAGAATTGAATTCCTTTACCATTAAAACCATTGTCAATTAGCTTGAAACCCCTAGCTATTAAGTCATTTAAATCATTATTAATATCGTAATTAATAGGAAAATTGGGTTCTCCCTCTAATTTAGTAGTTTTAACGATAGCATTATTTGCTGTTAAATTTACATATTGAATAATAGCTGCTTGTTTATTTGTTGAGGGATGCTCATTTAGCTTATATTTTACAAAATATTTCTGATTTCCATCATCGGGTACTATCTTCTTACCACCTATCGTAGTTTTATCAGGAATATAACCCGGTAAGGTTGGAACACCAATTTTTAGAAAAGTATTGGTATTTGAAACCCAGGCTGTTTTCGATACTATTTCTTTTGTCACTACATCGATTTCTAAGGTTCGACAAAACTCGACCGAATTAACATTATCAATGGGTGTCCTGCTCCCTGCTCCAGAATAGTGAACTATTTGTTTTATCGTTCTCTTTACTTGGTTAAGCGAAAAATTCTTAGTGATATGGTTAACATCAATAATCTTCTTTTGATGTGACACATTAATATTGACAATATTATCTTTTTTTCCAAAAGTTAATGCCATCTTCCTGCCAAAATTAGATGGGATTTGATAACCATGATTTTGAAGTTCATCAATAATTGATCCTAAATCAATATTGATTTGTTTGCCCTTTTTACCAAAAAAGCTTTTGTTAGTGATGATTTGATTTTTATTATCTGAATCTACAAAATTGATAATTATTTTTCTTTTCTTTGAAAATATATTAAGCAAATTAATCACATTTTCCTAAAATAACTATTACTTTTCACTCCTATTGTAACTTTTTTCATGAATATATTGAATAAACTTTATATATTATGTTATTAATTTGTTTGTATCGTTGTGAAAGAAAAAAGAAAAATAAAAAGCGACTCCTTTCACTAATTGAGCAAATTCAAGATAAGTGGGAAGAAATCGATTAACAGAATAGGAATATAAAAATGAGAAAAGATAAACATCAACACAATTTTAACGATTTTTCAGATCAAGAAAAAGAAAAGTTAAAAACAGTTCGGCAAGAATTAGCACAGGCTCAAAAAAAAGAACCTGAAAGACTCTGGGAACATTTACAAACTTTTAATGATGGCGTAATGGCGATTATTATCACAATTATTGTTTTAGAAATTCAGCCAGCAATTCATGAAGTGCATTATGAACAATTTATTGCTAATATCATCGTCTTTTTAATTACTTTCTTTGTAGTCGCCGACTTTTGGTATGACCTGCACTTAGCATTTTCATACTATATTTTTAAACCAACAAAAACGATTGCAATACTAGATTTCTTCTTCCTTGCTGATCTTTCGCTTCTTCCTGTAATGACTAAGTGGATTATGGCTGAAAGCTCAACTTTTGCAGTTGCTAACTTCGGAATTGTATTTTTAGTTGCCAAAATTTTAGAATATCTAATTCAATACTTTGGCGCAAAAAAGACAGCAAAATATTCACAGATTATGAATATTATTATCAGTAGATCATTCATTAGAAAGGTTGCTGTTACCCTATTTTTAAATGTTATTTTGATTATTCTGTCATTATTTATTCCAAAAATAGCTATGATTCTGTACTTAGTTATTCCGGTTACTTCATTTTTGTTTCCTGTTAAACACAATAAGATAGTTTGATTAAATTACAATTCTTTATGTCAAATATTTATTTATAACTAGCTTGTATATATTTTAATTTCTTAAATAAAATGCGAAAAAAGAGCAATGAGTTCTTCAAAATAGAAGATCATTGTTCTTTTTTATTTTTTTCAAAAAAATCTTATTTAATTACTCGTTAATTTATTATTTTTTACCGATTACTGCATCTTTTTAACCGATAACAAGCAAAATAAAGTTTTTTTATTTCTAATCTCTATAATAAAAATTGAAAGGAGTTAAAAATGAAATTCAAATTATTCATTGAACCAAGTAAAGCAGAAATAGTGGAAGCCTATGTACATCAAAAAAGTGATTTTTCAGCTCAACTAAAAGAATTTGTTTTATCAAATGGCAATTCAAATACAATTGTAGCTTACGATGATAAAGATTTAACTATGGTCAGTTTTTCAGATATTGTCATGATTACAATTGTTGAAAATAAGGTTCTAGCCTTCTGTAATAATGACAAGCAATATCATATTAGAAAGCGACTGTATCAACTGACTGATCTTCTTCCATCCAACTTTTGGAAAATCAATAAATCAGCGATAGCCAATCGAAACTATATTGACCACTTTGAAGAAACCAAAAACTCTGGAGTCAATATTATTATGAAAAATGGACTAACTGACTATGTTTCAAGACGTTGTTTTGCCAAAATTAGAAAGGAACTGAATTAAAATGAAAGACTTTATCAAAAACTTTGTTAAAAGTGGACTACAAGCGGCTGGCTTTGGTCCTCTAATTCTTGTAATCTTTTACTCTATTTATTCTTTTACTATTAATTTTCAGACTATTTCAGTTCAAGATGTAAATAAAAATATTATCTCAAGTCTCTTACTTGCTTTTATTGCTGGAGGCATCAGTGCAGTCTTTAAAGTTGAAAGAATTCCACTTGGACTTGCAACAACGATTGATGCTATTGTCATCTACCTTGATTATCTTCTTTTCTACATCCTTAATGATTGGATCAAGTTACAAATTATACCATTCCTTGTTTTTACAGTTCTTTACATTATTGGCTACTTAATTATTTGGCTATGTATTTACCATCAAGTAAAAAATCAAGTTCAAAAATTAAATCAAAAATTGTAACACAAAAATGCGTATTATCTTAGTCTCAAAAACGTTGATAATACGCATTTTTTGTTTAGCCTTCTGCTTTTTTAATTTGATCATGCATATCTGCTATATCTAAATCTTTATCTAAAAATTCTTGATTATCTAATGGCAAATACTGGTCGATCATAGTAAATGGTTGCAAATAAACTTTTGCTTCACTGACATCAAAGTTTAATACGTGGCCTCCAATTGACTTATCATCTGCTAAAAAATGCAGGTGAAATCCCGGTGCTGCCATTCCTTGAAACATTTTTGGTGCAAAGTAACCTATTACTGTCCCAGAGACATCATATTTTTCAAATATGGCTTGTTCATTTGCTACGGCAAGCAAAGTTTTATAAGGTCTAGTTTGCTTCTCAACCACCCGTGTTTTAACAGCTGAAAACTTACCCACAATCTTAACTGCGAAAAATACATTTTTATAAGGATAAGTTTTTAAAATATGGTCTTCTAACTCTTTTTGAGTTAAATTTCTAGCAGTAAACTTATCTTTTATCTGCTCAAAATGAACTGTCGCAAAAGGCACTTTCTCTTCAGCTTTTAAAACTCTGATTTCTCCATTACTTTGAGCCAAATAGGGTGTATGGTCTAGCACAATCATTTCACCATCAAGACCATTTGCTGTGCCAATGCCCCAATCACCATGCTTTAACAGGTCTTCAATTGTCATTGTTCCATCAAATAATCCAGGCACCAGCATCCCTAAAGTGCCATGCTGGAATACTTTACTTTCATATTTTTCCATGATATTTTCCTTTCCAGAGTTAATGAATCTGGTCATCTAACAACGTCTTGCCTAATGTTTGGTTGAAACTATAATCAACTGGCACATCAACAATTGTTGGTCCTTGTTCTTTAAAGGCTTGATCTAAAACCTTATTTAAATCAGCTGCTTTTTCAACGCGGTATCCTTTGGCACCAAAACTTTCTGCATATTTAACAAAATCAATTGGTCCAAACTTAACAGCCGCTGAATCCCCATACTTCATTTCTTCTTGGAACTTTACCATATCATAATTACCATCATTCCAGATGATATGAACAATATTTAAGCCTAAGCGAACCGCTGTTTCTAAATCTTGAGAAGAGAACATAAAACCGCCATCGCCTGACATAGAAACAATCTTAGTATTTGGTCTAACTAAAGCAGCTGAAATTGCCCAAGGAAGTGCAACTCCTAGCGTCTGCATCCCATTACTAAAAAGTAAATGTCTAGGTTCGTAGCTTCTAAAGTGTCTTGCCATCCAAATATAGAAACTACCCACGTCTACTGTCACTGTCATATCATCAGTTACCCTATCTTGCAAAGCTTGAATGATACTTAGGGGATGACTTTTAATTTGGTCTTTAGTTACAGTAGGTGGAGTATCGCGCTTTTGCAAAGTCTTACGCAGAGAATCTAAGTAGTCTTTAGATTCTTCAGGCATTGAATAGCCCTTCATATATGGTAGAAGGAAATCAAGAGTCTGTGAAATATCTCCAACTAACTCGCGTTCAGGTTGGTAGTTTTTATCAATTTCTGCACGCATGGAATCAATAACAACAATATTGGCACTGCGGTCAGAATTCCAGTTACGAGGCTCATATTCAATCGGATCATAACCAATTGCAATTACTAAGTCACTTTTCTTAAGCAATTGATCTCCTGGCTGATTTCTAAATAGTCCCACGCGACCAAAGAAGTCGTCCTCTAATTCACGTGGAATAATTCCAGCTCCTTGGAAGGTTTCAACTACTGGTAAGTGAGTTTTTTCAGCAATTAAACGTCGAATCGCATTGGTCGTTTCTGGATCAGACGCTCTCATTCCAAGTAAAAGAACTGGTAATTTAGCTGCCTTAATACGTTGAGAAAGCAGAGTCGATTCGATCGGACTTGCTGGTCCAAGCTTTGGTGCTTCTAATGGCGCAATCACGCTAGTCTTTACTTCTGCGTCAGTTACGTCTTGCGGAACTGAAACAAAACTTGCACCCTGCTTAGCAGCTTCAGCTTCTTGATAAGCATTGGCAATTACTTCAGAAATATTTTCTGGCTCTTGAACTTCAGCACTATATTTAGTAATTGGTTCAAATAAAGCTGCGTTTTTCATACTTTGGTGAGTTAAGCGCAAAAGATCTGTTCTTTGAACTTGGCCTGAAATTGCTAAAACTGGGTCTCCTTCAGCTGTAGCTGTTACTAGGCCAGTTGCTAAATTTGAAGCTCCAGGACCTGAAGTTGTTAATACTACGCCGGGCTTCCCAGTAATTCGTCCTACTCCAGCAGCCATAAAGGCTGCGTTTTGTTCATGACGAGTCAAAATAAATTTTGGTGTACGCGAATTCTTAGAATGTTCAAGCAATTCAAATACGCGATCGATTTTTGCCCCAGGAATTCCAAAAACAAATTTCACATCATGATTGATTAAGCTATCTACAATAGCATTAGCACCGTAATACTTTTCTTCTGTCACGACAAATTCCCTTCTTCCATTTATTTCATATTCTTACTTACAATTTACAAGTATACATACAAAATAAATGACTTTCAAGTAAGCGGATTTCTTCACAAAAAATAGGCCTATTGACATTCAAGTCTGGCCTATTTATTTTAATTGCATTCTCTCATTAAAATAATTTCGATAAGCTAAGTAACCTGCAATTACAGCCCCTAAACTTGTTGCGCTTAAAAGCATAAAAGTAATCATAATTTGATACTTAATTGCATAAATCGGATTAACGCCAGCAAAAATCAAGCCTGACATCATCCCCGGTAAGTTAACCAAGCCAACAGTCTTAGCCGAATCAATTGTTGGTTGCATGGCTGTTTTGATGCTTCTTCTTAAAATTGGCATCGAGGCTGTTTTAATATCGCTGCCTAAGGCTATTTTTTCTAGTATTGATTGACGCAAATCATGAAAACTTTCATTTAATGACTTATAACAGAGACCGACAGCTACCATTTCATTACCTGCAATCATTCCAGTAATAGGAATAACTTGCATTGGTATCGGTTTAATCACTCCTGAAAAAATTAAAATTGCTAAGGTTGCGTATGTGCCGACAGCTTCCGCAATAACAGAATTATAAAATTTCTTATCAGGATTAGGATCTCGCTGATTGGCATTCCACGATGCATTAAAAATAATAACTAAGGTTGATACAAAAGTTAACCAATAATTATTTACATGAAAAATAAACTTTAGAACATAGCCAATAATTATTAGCTGGACAATTGCACGAATCACGCTAATTAAAATATCTTTGGTTAAACCAAGTTTCTCTTTAGCAGAAATTGCAATTGAAACTAGGACCAGCGCGAAGGCAAAGACTAACGACCAATTGCTTACCATTACATTTTTCATTTAAGAATGCCGCCTTTTTCAATTCGAACAATATGTTGTGCTGATTCAATTTCACTTTGATCATGCGTTACCTGAATAATTGTAACGTCTTTCCGATGAACTTGCTCAATCAGATGATGAACAATTTCTTTACTAGCTTGATCTAAACCTGTAGTAACTTCATCTAAAAGTAAAACCTCCGGTAAAAACAACAAATTTCTAATTAGGGCTATTCGCTGCTTTTCACCACCTGATAAGCTATTAATATCTTTATCTAAATATTCTGCTCCTAAGTTTACATCGCGTAACAACTGATATACACGCTCTTGATCAACTTTGAGATTTCTAATTTCATATGGGAAGGATAAATTATCTGATACTTTCTCTCCAAACAAAGATGGTTGCTGAAAACAATACGAAACATTTCTACGATATATTAGCGGATCGATTTTCATAATATCTTTGCCATTAAATAAAATCTTGCCATGATTTGGATTAATTAGATTAGCAATTAATTTCAAAATTGTGCTTTTCCCTGCACCAGACGGACCAATAAGGGTTAAAAATGCTTTTTTTTCTACTTCAAAGGATATATTTTGTAGAATTTGCTTTTGATTAGCTTGATAAGCTATATTTTCTAGTTCTAAAATAGCCATCGTCTTTTTCCTATCACAAAATTAAATGTTCTTTTCCATTATTATTAACTATAATTCTTTTTAGAAGAGGAATAAATATAGTTAATATCTTAATTATCATACTAGCAATGCAAAATTTGCTCATCGCTTTGATTCATTCTCTTTAACATCTTGACTGTTTTGCTAATAGCTGAAGCTGTTGCCTCACGTCTTCCTTTTTCTAAGCCTTGTGCAAGTGCCATTTCCTTAATCTGTTCCGTATTCATCACGTGTTCACTCCATTCTTCTGTTTTACGATAATTATCCATCGTCTTTTTGATGCGTTTGATAAATTTACTATTTGTAGTCCTTTTGCCCTCCATCAACGAATAAAGATCTTCAAGGCCTTGACTCACGTCACCCTTTTTTCCTTTGCTGTTTAAGTATATTATCTCAGATTCGTCGTTCAGTTCAACAGATTTATCTTCTCTAGCAGAGTAAGTGAAAGTATATCGCTTCAAGCCTTTGCCTTTAGGATCAAACGGTAAAACAAATATTACATAGACAGCCGTTAATTCACTATATCCTTCACCTTGATGTAAAAAGCCGTCTTCCATCATCTTATACATGTAGTAGCGTGCTCGTTTATCCAAGTCTTTTTGCGGTGCGACTTGCATCTCTATATCGTATCTTCTACCCTTACTGTCTTTTATTAAAACATCTAGTACAGAAAACTTTTCTTCCTTATTGAATGCAATCCTTTCCTGTGTTCGTACAGCAAGACCTTGAATATCTAAATCTGGAAAAACTTCATGCAAAAACATCCTGCAATTCACGGGATCCTTCATTACGTTTTGAAACATCAGATCATCTGTAATACCTAATAATTTCGCTACATCTGGCTTTTTCTCTTCTTTCACGAAAAAGTCCTCCTAATAAATAATTTAAGGAAACAATCCTCACTATTTATTACGCAAATGTGACGGTTATTTTTGCATAAAATAGTAGTTTTTTTAGGAAATGTAAAAAAAGAAAAATAGTCTATCCATTTTTTAATAGTTTGCGCATCTCATTTAAGTTATAACATGTTATACTAAAGGAACAATAAGAAAGGATGATCAAACATGAAAAAACTAAAAGTCAGAAAAATTGGGAATTCTCTTGGCAGTATTTTTCCAAAAGACTGGGAAGTTCATGATGGAGAGCTACTTTCCTATACAGTTGATAAAAAAAATCATCGAGTAATTATCGACTTGAGCAAAAATGATTTAGAATATGATCGTGCATTAATAGAAGAAGGTTTTAAAGACTTTGAAACCGGAAATTTTGCTACAGAGAAAGAAATGAAAGCCATATTTGGCAAATATGGCTGGGGAAAATAAATGTATACTATCATTTATTCTGACCATTTTACTACATCCCTAACTAACGAAATTTCTTACTGGAAGAATACTCTTCTTCTTTCTGACGAGGAAATAACAAAATATATTTCTTTAATTTACCATAATATACAGTTGCTATCTGATTTTCCTTATCTTTATCAAGATGTACATCAAAAGTATCAAATGGATAAGCCAACTTACAAAATAACCATCGGCAAAAAATATGCAATTTTTTACCGAGTAAGAGAAAAGAACCACACAATAATCATTGGTTCATTTTTTAGCAATAAACAAATGCGACTAGAATTCTAACTTAATCCTATACTCAAAAAGAGGATAATTTTACACTAATGCTGTAAATCATCCTCTTTTTAAATGCAGTTTAATTTGATATAACGATCCGTTGATCTGCTACTTGCTCAATAAAGTACTTATCATGTTCAATCAACAACATAGCTGGCTTAACTTCCCGCAATAACTTAATCAACTGATCTTGATTAAACACATCTAAGTAATTAGCCGGCTCATCCCACAAATATAAGTCTGCTTTTTCAACTAATGATTTTGCTACCGCAACTCTCTTTTGCTGACCCATACTCATATCTTCAATAGGCGTCTCAAAGTTTGAACGCGGAAAGCCCATCTTCTTTAACATATTAAGCAAGTCTTCATATGATATATCTTGCTCTTGAGCAAAATCCTTTAAGCTTCCTTTATATATAGTGAAATTCTGAGGTAGATAGGAGATTGTCAATCCACTTGCCAAGCTATACTTTCCCTGATATTTAATTTCTCTTGCTTCTCCCAGCAACAGCTTCAACAATGTCGACTTACCAGCTCCATTCTTACCTTCAAGCGAAACCACGCCGTGATTCCTTACTACTAAGTTTAGATCAGCAAACAATTCCTTATCTTGAATGCTTAATCTTAACTTCTCTGTTTCAAGCAGAACTTGATGGTAATTAGGGCAATAATTCATCGTTAGACTTGGCACATCCTCAATATTAAGCATCAATCCTTCTTTTTCCTCAATTCGCTTATCCATTCTATTTCTAGCATTAATTGACTTCTTCATCATCTTCGCCGACGCATGACCCAAGGCGGCTTTATTGATTCTAGACCTTCGGTTAATAATGTGTTGCGTTTTTTGACCAAGTTTCTTTTTAGCTTCTATCTTTTGTGCCCAATGGTAGAATTGTTCCTTTTGCCGATGAAGATTACCAATTTCACCAGCTAGTTTTTGATTTTTTTCCCGGTTGAATTCATCTCTTTCTGCTTTAACTTCTTCATAGGTCGCAAAGTTGCCTTGATACAAGTGAATTTCTGTATTCTCAATTGCTAAGATATGATCTGTCACCTGATTCAAGAAGTCCCGATCATGGCTGACTACAATATAACCTTGATGATGCACACGCAAATAATCGCTAACTTCCTTACGACTTGCTTCATCTAAGTGATTAGTTGGTTCATCAATCAGAGGGAATGAATTCTGATCAGTAAACGAAAGCGCTAGCAAGATCTTCGTCTGCTCGCCCCCGCTCAAGCTATTAAAAGGCTGCCAAATCAAATTCTGATCAGCACCTAGTAAATTCAACTCACGTTCTAACTCCCACTGCTCAAATTGCACCTGATTCTGCAATTCATACAAAGTAATATCTTTAGGATCATCAATTGAAATAGGATAATAAGAGAAGTTCAACCTAGTTTGTATCTTGCCTCTCCCTAGTAACTTCCCATTTAATAGTTTCAGAAACGTTGTCTTTCCGCGTCCATTTCTACCAACTAAGCCTAGATGCCAAGAACTGTCTAAGTCCAGATTTAAATTATTAAAAATATTATCGCTACTATCTTCATATCTAAATGATAAGTTCGAAATCTTGATACTACTCATCAAATCACCTCGAAAAAAGAGCCTGCACTTATGACAAGTACAGACTCTTTCTTACTTTTAAGATATCAAAAAGAAGATAGTGCCTCGCTTTAATCTTGTCAAAAGTGCATAGTCTTTCCAATATAAATAGAATACTTATTTAACTATGCTTTTTTCACAAGATTAAAGACGCAACGGCGACCCTTCTTTCTAAGAGATGAATTTCAATTGATGAGATTAGAATATCATGAAATTTTATCTCTTTCAATAAGAGATATACTAGTTTTTATCATTTATTCCATAAAAACTTAATCAATGCCCGATCAACTTCCCTATTTTCATGTAATTTTGAATGTTGCGCATATCGACCATTAATTTTTAAAACTCGATAAGTGCTATTGCCACTACCAATTAGGTATTGAAGCGATAAAGAAGAAATATTATCTACGCGACCATCACTACGGTTACCTAGGTCACCAATGATATTTAAAACCTTAACATGTTTCTTATTATAAATACTTCTAACTTTAGTCATCTGCTTATATGTAGCATTCATCTGGTTCGGTTTACCATTACTATCCAATTTCATCCCCTTAGGTTGCTTAATTGAATCTGGAATTCCATTAAAAGTTAAACCGCCAAAATGGCCGGCAATATCAACTTGCTTTTGAATTTGGGGCATCTTCTTGTTAGTTCCATTTCGCAGCATGTAATAAATAATTGAAATATTACCTAAAGAATGACCAACCATATTGATTTTCTTAAACTTATACTTCTTTTGCAATTCCTTTATAACATTTGTCGCATATACACCATGCTTATTAAAATCAAGCTGACGATTATCTTCATAATTAACTTCGCAGATTGGATTCTTTGTATCTTTAGGCCAAGTACCAGTTAAAGTTACTTTACCTGACTTTTTCACATTTGCTCGGATTAGAGACTTAGTTACGCCTGCCTTTTCAGCAGCCCGCACCATGTGTTCTTCTGCATGATAAGAAGAACCTCCGCCATGGAAAAATAAAGTTGGCGTTGAAGTAATTTTGATTTTTTTACCAGACGAATTACTTTGACTTGAACAACCTGTCAAAACCAACATAATTCCAGTGACAATTAGAATAAGTAAATTTTTCTTCTTCATTATCTTTTCACCAAGGCTACTGTTGCCTTAGCAACAGGATCTGACACCATCAAGTCAATTGGATACTGACCATGATATTTTTTATTAAAAGCTTCGGTAACATCCTTAATTAATTCTGCGTTATTAACTGCTTGGTATTTCACTTCAAACTTTTGACCAGCAACTTCAATTTGACCGCCATTTTTGGTTCCAGCTTGATACCATTTAGTATCCTTAATCCCTTTAGCACCGCGAATGAAAACCTGATTATCGACAGTTACTTCCCAGACAGGATTGTCTTCTTCAAAAGTTGTCTTATCATCATTATAAGGACGATTGTGTAAAGTTTGAGCCTTATCAAAAGCAGCTATTTCTTCATTTGTCCACTTATTCATATTTTTCTCCTTAATCACTAACTTTAATGTAAGACTTAATTACTTTTCTATCTGCCATATCTTGGTAGGCTTCGTTAATTTGATCTAAAGAATAGGTCTTAGTAAAGACCTTGCCTGGATTAATCTTGCCATCTAAGACAGCCTTAAGCAATACTTCCTTATCATAAGTAGTCACTGAAGCTGGACCGCCGGCAACACTCATATTCTTGTAAAAAATCAAACCCGGATTTAATTCAGCTCCGTGTGGTAAACCAACACGGCCAACAATTGCACCCGGACGACCAACTTGCACAGCTTCTTCGTTAGATAACTTACTGCCGACACATTCTAAGACTGCATCCGCACCACCACGCGTAATGGAGATCAAATTTTGAACTCCTTCCTCATCTCGCTCAGCCACATTGTCAGTTGCACCAAATTCACGTGCTAACTTTTCACGATCTGGATGACGACTCGTAGAAACGATTTGCTTAGCTCCACGCAATTTTGATGCAATAATTGCGGACAAGCCAACTGCACCATCACCTAAAACAATTACTGAATCTCCGGGCTTTACATTAGCTACACGAGCCGCATGATAACCAGTTGCCATTACATCAGCTAAGGCTAAAAATGACTTAAGCATTCCTTCAGTATAATCTTCAGGCTTACCCGGAACCTTTACTAATGACCATTGTGCATGCTGGAAACGCACATATTCTGCTTGATAGCCACCAGAGAAGTTTTCACTCAAGTCATGATTCATACATACACCGTCAAAACCTGCTAAACATGCCCGGCAATGACCACAACCATGGGTAAAAGGAGCAATTACAAAGTCCCCCTTCTTTACCGTAGTGATAGCTTTTCCGATTTCTTCAACGATTCCGATAATTTCGTGACCACTATTCTCATGACCTTGTTCTTCTAATCCACGGTATGCCCACAAATCTGAGCCGCAAACACAAGTACGAAGTACCTTAATAATTACATCGTCATCTTTTTCAATCTTAGGCATTGGCTTATCAACAATTTTCATTTCGCCAGCCTTAACAAATTCTGCGTATTTCATTTTATTTTTCTCTTTCTTCCTAATATATAAATATATAATGTTTTACTTAATACTCTTACCTAAGTTATAAGCTGCTTGAGCAAATTTCGCTAATTTTTGCTTATTCCATGAATCATCTGCATAAATTTGATCAATCATTTGCCAGCGCATATAGTCGCTCAACTTCTGCATATGAAGCTTAACTGCATCCATATCTTCTTGAGTGCCATAACCAGCCATCATAAAGATCATCTTTTTATCCTTTAATTCATGATTATAGTCATAAAAACGATCAATGACTGTTTTCAGCTGAGCATTAATTTCAAAATAATAAAGTGAAGATACCAAGACAACTACATCTGCATCTAATAATTCTGGAATAACTTTCTTTTCTACCTCATCATTATCAGGAATGCCAACTTCCATACCAGGCGCATGCTCTAATTGTAAAAAATGCGGCTGACTATCTCCTTGAAGACCTGCATCATAACGATAAATGTGATTGCCAGCTTCTCTGACGCCTTTTTCAAAATTATCAGCTAATTTTTGTGAAGAGCCCTCATAATGAGGACTACCAGTTAAAATTACTACTCGTGCCATAAGTCATTCTTCTTCCTTTCAAACTTTTCATAAATGATTATACGAAGAAGATCTATACTTGAAAATTCAGAGTTTTTAATGCTAGGATAAATGTAATTTATAGTGAGGTAAGTTATGATTGAAAATTATTTATTAGAAGAATTAGTGACTTTTGCCAAATACGGCACAGTTGCTAAGACTGCCGAAGTATTAGGTCTAACCCAGCCAGCGGTCACTCATTCCATGAAAAAGCTCGAAGAAGATTTAGGCGTTACTTTATTCATTAGAAAACCAAATAAGCTCTACTTAAGCGAGACTGGTAAATATACAGCCCGAGAAGCTAAAAAGTTAATTGATGATAATCTTGATTTTACTAAGCGAGTCAAGCAATTTGAAAAAGATCAAACCACTTTAATTGTTGGCGTGAATGCACCAGGGCCGGGAATCGTTTTACGATCTTTACATGACCAGAATATCCAGATCGTTAGTGATTTAGTTGAATCTAATTTTGAAAATTTATTAGCTGACCATCAAGTAACTTGCCTTTTGCTTAACTTTCCAATTGAAGACCGCGACATTACTTCAACTTACTTAGGCACAGAATCAATGTCTGTTAACTTACCTGCCGAATGCAATCTTAATCAACATAAGGAACTATCCTTCAAGATGCTTAAGGGCAAAACAATCTTAAGCCCTTCACCAATTGGCTTCTGGACTAAGATTTATCAAGACGAGATTCCAGATAGCAAAATCATTTTTCAAAATGAATCCAGTGAATACAGCGAGATTTTACAATACTCTATTTTACCTTTCTTTACGACAAATTTAACGAGTTTAGACTCACAATGGGGACTTAATTTACCTAATAATCGTAGCGTTCGTCCATTAAAAGACGAAGTAGCCCATCAGAAGTTTTATGCTTGTTACTTAAAACAAAATAAAGATCGAGTCCAGCCTTTAATTGAAAAATTGCAAGATCAATGGGGTAAATATGATTAAAAAAAGACGATTGCACAATTAATGATGTGCAATCGCCTTTTTGATATATTGGTATTTTATAAATGTATATCACAGCTAATTCTTCAAACACTTATTAACCCACTTAATAAAGTTGGTTTCGTTATTTCCAGTTCTTTCAGCTTCAGTATGCCCTTGACCCCAAACCGTAGCAAAGTTAACACTTTTAACCTGACTATCTTGTTTCAAAGCTAAAGCTAAATTAGTTTCAACAGTTAATGCAGTATCACCTTGATTAATACCAGTTCTAATCCTCCAGTATTTAGCTACTTTAGTCGTATTATAGCCCTTGTAGTAATCAGACAAATAATACATTGGATTATACATATTTAATCTTGTAGTCATCGTGTTTCCTTGAGCATCTTTTTGCTTTAAATCTGATGCAAAGGCTCTAGCATAACTAGATTTGTAATTCTTTAATTTAGCATATTTACTTGTATTTTCACTAAGTAAATTACTCATCGTAGAATCAAAGTGGCCATTTTTTCTCGTAGTTGTTGCAAACAAATTATTTTCGGTTTGTTGACGAGTAAGTCCATCAAAAGCTCCAACATCCTTTGAGGCTTCTTTACAATGAGTCACAAAAGCTTTCAAACTAGTGATTTTGGCAGTATTAGTTTTAGCGTTATATTTTACCCAAGTGCCGTTCTTATTCAAAGACTTAATGTAACTTTGAACGGTCTTATATGTTTTACCACTACTTTGTGAACCACCTGGTGCGCCAGCGCCACCATTTGGCATGCTACCACTTGGCTTCTTGCCGCTTGGTTTACTATTATTACCATTCTTCATGTTATTGCTTGGTGCACCACTCGGTTTTTGACCTGAAGGCTTAGAACCAGATTGTTGCGCAGCTCCACTTGGGCCATTCATTGAAGTAGCCGTATATGGAAACTTAGTATCCTTCAAGAAATTATTAAGCGACTGCTCTACTTCTGCCTTTAAATATTCGGCATAAGTCCCTGAAGTATAGATACCTGAGCTTGACTTCTTTAAGGTAAGTTTTTGATTCTTACTATCCTTTAAACCAAGTTTATTAATGTATTCAGCATACTTTTTAGCCATATCGTTTGATAAAGTCTTGGTAAAAGTGCCAGAGGCACGTGTTCCACTAGTTGAATACTGTCCCATATTCCATTCGTAAGCTTCATTAGCAGTATCTAAACTAGTAATTGGACACCATGACATCGCACCTTCAGTTGCATCGCTTGTAGCCTTTCCAGAAGTAGTAGCAAGCGGTGCTCCGATTGCCTTCAAGTATTTAATGTAAGCCTTACTATTTCAGGAACTACCTACAATAGCACTTTGAGCACCACCACCACTGTGGCCAAAAGTGAAAATACGATTAGTGTTTCCAGCTATTCTATTTTCATTTAAACGCAAAGTTCTAATAGCTGCCTTCAAATCAGTAACATCCCATGGTGAAGATCCGTTAGAACTATCAGTTTGGTTTAAACCACGGCAACCAGCAAGAACATAGATAAATCCTGCCTTAGTAAACTTGGCTGAACCAGATTCATAACCAGTTGGTGCTTGCTGTGCCGAATAGCCTGGTGTATTAATTGGCATTACAATTGGTGCAGTTGATGCAGTATAACCATTTACTTTCTTATTAGTATTAATTGAGATCTTATAGGTATTAGTACCAGATTTTTTGGCATTTACATAAGCTACTGGAATATAAATTCCCATTGATTCATAAGAACTCTTAGTCTTAGTACCGTATTTAACGTTTACTTGATAGTAAACCTTATTTTTAGCGTTATAGTGCCATTTACTTGAATTAATTAGGAGCTTTTTAGCGTTACTAATGTCACTGTTAGATACTTGATACTTAGTTGCTTTAGCAACAACTTTACTAGTATTAGCTGAAGAAGAATTATTATTGGTGGCGCTTGTTTGACAAGCAGTAAGTAAGGTTAAAGAGGTAAGCACCATTCCTCCTAGCAAAATTACTCTTCTTTTTCCTTTCATAATCAAGATCCTTTCTATAAATAAAACTAATATTTATGGAATACTAATTGGCTCTATTTTGATAAAAAACACTATGCTTAGCAATTCTTTTTTTGGATAGTTCAATTCCAAAAGAGAATATTATTTAACTAAGTAATTCCAAAAATCGCTGGCTATCTTAGTAGCTTGGTTAGGTTGTCGCACACAAACTAATCTGGTAGAAAAAGCTGGCTTAATCGGTACATAAGTTACATCTTTCGCTTTTTCAGGAGCATGCATGAGAATACTAATTCCTTCATTATTCTTAACTAGATTTAAGATCGATTTTATGTTGTGGCTGGCAAAAGAAAATTGAGGTTCAAACCCGCTTTCTCGGCAAAGGTCAAATACTGTGTGATATAACTTCTCTTCACCTGAATAAAAGACAAAGTTTTCATTCTTTAAATCAGCTAGTTTTAAAGATTTTTTTGTAGCTAAAGGATGTTCATAATTTAGACAAGCACAGAAAGATTCATGATCAACTGTAAATTCCTCAATTTATAGCCATACGTAGTTCTTACAAAAGCAAAATCCAATTTACCCTGCTGGAATAAATTTGTTAAATAGTTTATTTCACCTTCTTTAATAATTATTCTCAAATTTGGGTTCTGTCTTTTAAAGTTACTTATTTGATCAAAAAAAGAATAATTCCAAAAAGTCGGTAAAACACCAATAATAATCTTATCGTCCCGATCCTGAAGACAGTTTCTCAAATCAGACAAAGCTTGATCGTTCAATTTGATTATTTTTTGAGCAGCTGGAAAAAGAATTTTGGCGTATTCCGTCATTCTTACTTGACGCTTTGACCTGATAAATAGCTCGCAGTTCAGTTCTCTTTCAAGTGATTTAATTTGTTTTGACACACTACTTTGGTTTATAAACAAATTTGCTGCAGTTTTTGAAAAACTCAAAGTAGAAGCCAATTCTACAAAAGTTTTTAATTTATTAATTTCCATAATTATCATCCTTTTAGGCTTTAAATCCATTAAAGGAAATTATTCTAAATGAATCAAGATAAATAAGCTTGTTTTAAAAAAAGCCAAACTAATTATTTTTTTATAAACATATAAAGAAGCGATTGCATAAGATTTAAGATGCAATCGCCTTTTTACTATATTTAAAAGAATAATTTACTCATGATAATCATGAAAATCATCAAACAAGTTGAACTAATTGCTGCAGCGCCAAAAACTGTACCACCGCGCTTAAAGATCACATTGAAGTTAACTGAAATTCCAAGCGCAGCCATTGCCATTCCTAAGAATACGTATGCTGCTTGAACCAAACTATCCAAAACTACTGGTGGAAATGGTAAGAAGGTTCCTAAAACACTAGTTAAGATGAAACCACCTAAGAACCATGGAATTGGCAATTTTTTAGGTGCTTGCGTGTGATCCGCTGCACTCTCTTTAACTAGTCTTCGCTGATACCAGTAACCAACAATCAGGGCAACAGGCGCTAAAAGTAAAACACGAGAAAGTTTCATAATCAAGGCGCTATCTAAACTAGCTTCGCCAAATGCATTTCCAGCTGCAACAGCGTGAGCAATTTCATGTAGAGATCCACCAGCTACAATTCCAAACTGTGAATCAGTCAATCCCAGCATTGGCTTAATCACAATTTCAAATAACGTAAAGACGGTTCCCATTACGCAAACTACCGCAACCGCAAGAACTTCGTTTTCTCTCTTACGCTCTTCATCGCGGCTCTCAATTTGAGGAGAAACACCCATTACAGCAGCTGCCCCGCAAATACCAGTACCGCAAGCAGATAGAACCGCTAATTCGTCTTCTGCCCCAAATTTTTTACTCAACCAATAAGTTAAGACAATCGTACCGCTGACGCCTAACATTGCCACTAAAATAGTCTTAATCCCAGCATCAGCTAACTTGGTTAGATTAAGTCTAAAGCCTAGTAAAATAATTCCAAGTCTCAAGAACTTATTAGAAATAAATCCAATTCCGGGTGCTGCCTCTTCTCTAACCCCTACTGGTAAAACCTGTAAAGATATTCCTAGTAGCAGTGCAATTACTAATGCACCGATTAAATTAAGATATGGCAATTTAGCAATAAAAATTCCAGCGACAGAACAGATTAAGGTCATTACTGCTGCTAGACCGAATGATCTACTTTTAACAATACTTATCAATAAAAAATACCTCCAGTTTAATTGCCTACTCCAACCCAGGAAAATTTACGGAATCTGCAATTTTGTAGTGTTATAAATTGATTCTCTCTAGAAAGCGAAATTTTATAGATACTATATTATCGGATTTTAAGCTAAAAGTAAATTAATATGCTCATTAAATCACAATTATTTTAACTGATATAAAAAAGGATAAAAGCCTAAATCGTACTTTTATCCTTCAATTTTGTGAGATCATTCATAAAGTCTTTAAGATCAATCACTGTTTCAAAAGTGATAAAAAATAGTAATGCCTTAATCCATGAGCGACTAAGCAAGAAAAAGAAGATGACTATTATTACCATGAAGCCAATAGCCATAAACAAAGCTAAAAATGTCATCCCTGCACCAAACGAATTCATAATTTCCTTAAGACTGCTTGGCTCATTTTTAACTAATAATGACAAGGCGCGATATTGCTTGCTACTTCTGATTTTAAAAGAAAGTATAGTAAAGATCATTGCGATGATAATCATTAAAGAACCCAGCAATTGAAATGACATACCCATCGCTGGCTGTCTAAAAATAAGTATTCCACCAACAATTAAAAATAAATCAGCAATCAAGTTATAACGCAGACGCTTATGTTCTAATTTGGCAAAAATTAAATCGTTTGAATCCATAATTCATATCCTTTAATAGTTTCGTTATTATCAGTATACTGGCTAAATTAAAAATGACCAAGAGCAATTTTAACTCTTGGCCACTTTACTTTCTATTATCGCCCTTTGTGGACTGTGTCATTTTCAACTGGAATAGCCTGACTTTTCATATCTATCACAACATATAAAAGACTAATTAAACCAGCTATTACTAATAATTGGGACATACTAGGACTCCTCTCTTGGAATCTTCCCCCACTAATTATCTTACAGGTGCGCAATGACTTTTCAAAACAAAAAGACTTGCGTCGCTGGTGTTAAGGAAATCCAGATCCAGTAAAAAGTTATCGTTATTACAGCTAAATAGGACATAATAGTTAAAAAATTTTCAAAACAGCCACCAACTTTATAATGAAACGGTGACTTTTTCTTTTTCTTATAAAATGGAGCTAACCACTCTACTCCCTGTTTACTAAAGCTATCTTGAATTAAATGCAAAAAATAGCCAATTACTAGACCAAACCAAAGTGCACTCCAGTAATTCTGCGAAGTTAAATTATTAATCCGAATAGGGATAAATTTATTCATTAAATAATATAAACCACCAGAAAAAATTGCCCAACCAAGAAAAGAATGTGTAATCCCGCGATGTCTAAGAAAAAGGCTGAAGTTAATTACTGATTTCTTACTTGCTGAACTATTGTATTCGTCAATGTCAGGTAAAGAAGCGCCGATTGCAGTTGCAGCTAGAATAATAATGTTGTTAACTGGATCAATTAACAAGCGATTCGTTAACAATAAACTTAATTCGACGATTGCAATACTGCAAATCCGATGCGACTTAGTCAGCACTTCTTTTCACCCTCTCTATAGAACATACATTCTATTGTACCAAACTTCGCACCAGAATGGGAACTTGTATATCGCAAGGCAGGAAAAAACGTCCAGCTTTTTACACTGGACGTTTTAAAATACACCAATCAAGGCAATGTTTTACATAATTATTTTACTTTAATTAATACTTTCTTTCATTATCTTACTAAATTCTGCTACTCTTGCATCATCTGGCTTAGCAAGTAAGACATACTTCTCACGCAATTGCTTACCATCCCTGAGCAAAAATAATTTCTGCACCTGATCGTCATCTACATGACTTGCAGTCATTTCATTCATTATTAAGTAACCTGACCCAGATTCAACCATCAAAATTGCTTCACCTAAAGTTTCAACTGCAATCAGATCGTTCTTTATTCTCAAAATGTCTTTTAGATAATGATACTCGCTCTTCTCATCTGCTACTGAAGCAACCATAATACACGGCACATTTTTCAACTCATCTAATTCAACAGTTTGCTGATACTTATTAAAATTACCTGCCTGAACTAAGGCAAGTAAGGCAATCTCACTTACTGAATAGCTTGCAAGCGCTTGATAAATGTCATTTCTAGAATTGACTAAGACTGCATCTACTTCACCATTTTGAATCTTAGCTTCAATCTCATCATAGCCAACTGGTTCTAAATCAATTTTTTCATTTTCATGTAAAGTCTGCCACTTAGATGACGCCTGTTCTAATTCATGTCTACCCAAATTCTTTAGATATCCGATTCTCATTTTTTCACCTATATACAAAATAAGACTTTGATTTCTCAACCAAAGTCTTAAATCTTTAATTACTTAGCCTTATCGTGGAAAGCCATTGTAAAACCATTCTCCCAAACTTCGTTTGGAGCAATGTGATTCATTCCACGCTTGTGCTCTAATTGACCATCACTATCTAAGGTGTCTGCAATACCCCACCATGGTTCAATACAAATGTAATTACCAGATTTAGGATATTGTGACCATAAACCAACAAATGGCGCATTTTCCATTTTAACGTTGATATGATAATCACTTTTATCAGTTCTAATAGAAATCTTATTAGGTTGCTTTAATTCAAAGACCCAAGCATCATCCTTAAATAATTCATCACTAATTTCAAACAGTGAATCTGTTGCAAGCAATGAACGATTATCCCAGTCAAGGTAAGGTGCCTTCAATGGAATCTTCACATGATCCATGGATGGGGCAAATTTGAAGTAATAATCATTCTTAGTCAAACCATTATCAGTTGGTAAATTAAAGCCAGGGTGGCCACCGATACCAAAGATCATTTCCTTAGTATCTGTATTAGTTACCGTAAAGTGTTCTGACAACAAGTTATTGACTAAGCTGTAAGTTACTCTTAACTCAAAATCAAATGGATACATTTTTTTAGTATTTTCATTAGAAGTCAGAAGAAAAACAATGTGCTTATCGTCTTGTTCTTCAACAGTAAACTTCGAATCTCTTGCAAAACCATGTTGTCCCATATGATAAGTCTTACCATCATAAGTATATTGATCGTCCTTTAAGCGACCAACTACAGGGAACAAAACTGGCGCATGACGACCCCAAATTTTAGGATCAGCTTGCCAAATATATTCTCGACCACTGTTTACATCTTTAACGCTTTGGATTTCAGCACCCTGATCAGAAAGCGTTACTGTTAAAAAATTATTTTTTAATTGATAATCCATAATTTAACTTCTCTTTATCTACTAAAATTACAAAATAAATTTTGTTAAGTCCTTATTGATAATTATATCACTCAATTTTTGGTCAACATACTTCTGAGTAATAGTAATTTCGCCCATATTCATATCTGGACCCTCGTAAAGAACATCTTCAAGCAATTTTTCTAAGATAGTTGCTAAACGACGAGCACCAATGTTATCAGTACCTTGATTTACTTCAAAGGCAATTTGAGCAATACGGTCAATTGCCTCTTGAGTGAAGACTAGCTTAATACCGTCAGCTTTAAGAAGTGCAATATATTGCTTCAAAAGTGAGTTTTGAGGATCCTTCAAGATCTTAACAAAATCTTCTTGAGTTAAGGCGTTTAACTCAACCCGAATTGGAAAACGACCTTGCAATTCTGGAATTAAATCGCTTGGCTTACTTTCAGCAAAAGCTCCAGCTGCAATAAAGAGAATGTGGTCAGTTGAAACAGGGCTATACTTAGTTGAAACAGTTGATCCTTCAACAATTGGCAAGATATCTCTTTGGACACCTTCACGAGAAACTTCACCAGAAGTCTTTTTGTTGCCAGCGGTAATCTTATCAATTTCATCGATAAAGATAATTCCATTTTGCTGAGTCCGTTCAATTGCGCGTTGGTAGAGAGAATCGTAATTAATTAACTTCTTAGATTCTTCTTGGATTAAAACTTCACGTGCATCCGATACCTTCAAAGTACGCTTAACAGTCTTCTTAGGCATTAAATCTCCCATCAAGCTCGACATATCAATTCCCATTTGGCCCATCATGTCGCCCATTGGGTTAACCTTAGGTGCTTGTTCAACTTCAATTGTTACTTCACGATTTTCAAGTAAGCCCTTATTAAGTTGATCAGCTACGCTAAGACGTTCATTTCGAATATCATCAGTTACTTCTTCATTATCTTGAGCTTGGTTCATGTTGAAGTTGCCAGAAAGCATCTGCATCATTTGCTGCATTGAATTTTCACGGTTTTCACGCTTAATGCCTGGAACGATTAACTTAACTAAGCGGTTATTTGCCTTCTTAGTTGCTTGTACTTTAACACGGTCGAATTGTTCTTTTTCTTCCATGCGAACGGCTTCTTCAACTAAGTCACGCACCATTGATTCAACATCGCGTCCAACGTAACCTACTTCAGTAAACTTAGTCGCTTCAACTTTTACAAAAGGTGCGTCAACAATTTTAGCTAAACGACGTGCAATTTCAGTTTTACCAACACCAGTAGGACCAGCCATTAACATATTCTTTGGGGTAATATCTTGTTGCATCTGCTTAGGTAGCTGCAAACGACGGTAGCGATTATATAAAGCTACAGCAACAGATTTTTTAGCTTCGTTTTGGCCAATAATATATTTATCAAGTAATTCTACAATTTGTTTTGGAGTTTTTTCTTCAGTCAAAATATTTCACCTAGATTTCATCAGTAGTAATGTGGTCATCAGTAAAGACATCAATTCCAGAAGCAATCTTAACTGCTTCTTTGGCAATTTCACTCGCACTCATGCCACTACTATGGCGAGTCATCGCAATTGCTGCTGCTTGTGCAAAATTACCACCCGAACCAATTGCTACCACATCTTCGTCTGGTTCAAGAACTTCACCATTACCAGAAATCAATAATAAATCTTTGTCATTAAAGGCAATTACCATCGCTTGCAATTTAGCTAAAGTTGGATCTTTTCTCCAGCTTTGTGCCATTTCTACAGCTGCTCTACGTAAATCGCCTGAGTATGTTTCAAGCTTTCCCTCAAGCATATCTTGCAAACTAACTGCATCTGCAACTCCGCCGGCAAAGCCAATTACTACTTGATCGTGGTAAATTCTTCTGATCTTTTTAGCAGTTGCCTTAGCGATTACCTTTTCACCTAAAGTAACTTGACCATCACCTGCGATGGCTGTTTGATTGTTGTATCTAACAGAACAAATTGTTGTCATATATTATGCCTCGTCTTTCTTATCTTTTCTTGGGAAAAATTTTTGATAATCTGCTTGTAAATGCTTCATCGTAACATGAGTATAAATCTGCGTCGTAGATAAAGATTCATGTCCCAACAATTCCTGGACACTTCTCAGGTCCGCTCCATTATTGAGCATTTCAGTTGCAAAAGAGTGTCTAAGCATGTGGGGATGAACCTTGCCGCCAACTCCAGCTTTAATGAACACTTGCTGCATAATGTATTCAATCCCGCGTCCAGTTAGCTTCTGTCCGCGATTATTCAAAAATACATAGCCTAAATCTTCATTTTGACCAAGAAGAGCTGGTCGAACATCATCACGATATTCTTTTAAAGCATCAAGTGCATCTTTTCCGAAAGGAACATAGCGATCTTTATTACCCTTCCCATGAACTAAGATAATTTTTAAATCAAAATCAATCTGATCTAGCTTCAAAGATGCCATCTCACTTAGCCGCATCCCAGTCGCATAAAAAAGCTCAAACATGGCGCGATTTCTCACTACCAATCTGTCATGCCCCACAAGACTATCAAAGACTTGGCGCATCTCTTTTTCGTAGAAAAACTGTGGTAGTTTCTTTTCGCCCAATCTTAAGCTAATTGTCTGCATGGGATCATTTTCTAACACTTCTCGCTTAACGAGAAAGCGATAAAAAGATCTCAAACTCGACATCTTACGCGCTTGAGTTGTTCTAGACCTACTCAGATCAGCTAAATTTTGTAAGAAAATTTCAACATCGCGACTTTTAACTTTATCCCAGCCGCTAAAGCCACCATTTTCTTTAAAAAATTGCTTCGCTTCACCTAGATCGTTTAAGTAAGAGCTTACAGTATTTTTACTATAATTACGTTCATAGTTCAAGTAATCTTGGAATTGTTTGATTAACTTATCATTTTCTTTAGACATTATTAATCAAGCTTCTTTTCTTCCTTAAAGGCTTCAAGATCTTTCAATGCTCGCTTAGAAATTTCCAGGTGTCTTTCCTGCTTATTTCTAACCTTATAATCTAGTTTTGGTAATAATGCATAAGATGCATTCATTGGCTGGAAGTGCTTAGCACTAGTAGTTGTGATGTAATGAGCCATCGATCCTAAAGCTGTTGACTTAGGAAATACTAATGTTTCTTCGCCTATGGCTTCTCTCGCTGCATTGATCCCAGCAATTAAACCAGAACCTGCACTTTCTACATAACCTTCTACCCCCGTCATTTGTCCCGCAAAAAATAGACCGGCTTGTTTTCTAGCCTCATAATTTGCATTTAAAACTTCAGGACTAGCAATGTAAGTGTTGCGGTGCATTTTACCATAACGGACGAATTTTGCATTTTCAAGACCTGGAATCATTGAAAAGACTCTCTTTTGTTCGCCATATTTTAAATGAGTTTGGAAACCAACAATGTTGTACATCGTGCTTGCCGCATTATCTTGACGTAGTTGCACAACTGCATATGGAGTCTTTCCTGTCTTAGGATCTTCTAAACCAACAGGCTTAAGTGGCCCAAAGAGCATTGTTTTTTCTCCTCTTTTTGCCATAACTTCAATTGGCATGCAGCCTTCAAAGACATTTTTATCTTCAAAGCCATGCAAAGTAGCAGTTTCTGCACTAACTAAGTTTTTATAGAAATTATAGAATTCTTCCTTAGTCATTGGACAGTTCAAGTAAGCTGCTTCACCTTTGTCATAGCGAGATTTCTTATAAACAATGTCACGATCAATTGAGCTTGCAGCTACAATTGGCGCAGCCGCATCAAAGAAATGAAGTGAATCAGTACCACAAAATTCCTTAATCTGTTCTGCCAATGTATCTGAAGTGAGTGGTCCAGTCGCAATAATGGTTATCCCATCTTTTGGGATCTTAGTAATCTCTTCTTCATGAACGCGCACATTCGGCAAGTCCTTTAGAATTTTTGTAACCACTGAACTAAACTTATCCCGATCAACTGCTAAAGCTCCGCCCGCAGGCACAGCTGTTTCATCAGCAGCCTTCATAATTAAAGAATCAAGCTGACGCATTTCCTCTTTTAACAAACCAACGGCGTTTGAAAGTTGGTTTGATCTCATTGAATTAGTACATACTAATTCGGCAAAATTTGCAGTTTCATGAGCAGGTGTATTTTTCTTTGGTCGCATTTCATATAAATCTACTTCAATGCCACGCTTAGCCAATTGCCATGCAGCTTCACTTCCTGCAAGGCCTCCGCCAATTACGGTTACATTTTTTACCATGCAATCTTTCCTTTCTGCTCGACTCTTTCAAGTCTATATAAAAATGATATCATTAAACCGCTTTCGTTTTAATGATATCATTGATTTTTATAATAATTTAATTTTCTTCTGGTTCTTCACGATAATCGCCGTTTGGACAAAGAATAACTAGCCCCTTCTTGTTCTTCTTTTGAACTAAGAAATGCCCATCATTTGGACAATTACGACCAATTGGTTGATCCCAAGATACAAAATCACAATCTGGATAACGAGAGCAACCATAGAACTTGCGATTACGTTTAGACTTCTTTTCAATAACTTCTCCCTTACCGCACTTAGGACAAGTTACACCAACCCTTTTAACAATTGGCTTAGTATTACGGCAATCCGGGAAGCGTGAGCAAGCATAAAACTTACCATAACGTCCCATCTTAATTACCATCGGTGCACCACAAATATCACAATTAAAGCCAGCTGGTTCATCCTTAATTTGAACTTTTTCAATTTGTTGATCAGCCTTGTCTAATTCTTTAGAAAATGGTTTGTAGTATTCATCTACGACTTTGATCCAGTTCTTTTTGCCTACTTCAACGCCATCAAGATCATCTTCTAGTTGAGCAGTAAAGTCAACGTTAACTATATCTGGGAAAAATTCTTCGATTAATTTATCAACGATTTCACCTAGTTCAGTAGGCACAATTGATCTTCCCTCAAGTTTTACGTAATAACGTTTTTGAATTGTATCAATTGTTGGTGCATAAGTTGATGGACGACCAACGCCATTTTCTTCAAGAGCTCTAACTAAACTCGCTTCAGTGTATCTTGCAGGTGGCTGAGTAAAGTGCTGACGGTCATCAGTCTTCTTAAGCTTAACCTTATCGCCTTCGTTTAACTCAGGCAATTCATTATTCTTTTCCTTTTGGTTATCGTAAACCTTAGTAAAGCCAGCAAACTTAAGTTTTGATCCAGTTGTTCTAAAGGTAACATCATTTTGTTCAATATCTGCTCTTACAGTGTCGTAAACAGCTGGTGTCATTTGACTAGCAATAAATCTTGACCAAATTAAAGTGTAGAGGCGATATTCTTCAGTTGTTAGATATTCTTTAACTGAAGCTGGTGTCCTAAAAGCTGAAGTTGGACGAATTGCTTCATGGGCGTCCTGAGCATCAGCATCGTTTTTAAAGTGTTGCGGCTTGATTGCTGCATAATTTGCACCATATTCTTCATGGATAAATTTTGAAGCTTCATGCTTAGCAACATTAGCAATACGCTTAGAATCAGTACGCATATAAGTGATTAAACCAACTGATCCCTTACCAAGGTTGACCCCTTCATAAAGAGATTGAGCAATTCTCATTGTTCGACGAGTACGATATCCTAAACGCTTGTTGGCTTCTTGCTGCATAGTTGAAGTAGTAAAAGGAGCAGCAGGCTGACGTCTTCTTTCTTTCTTAACTACTTTGGTAACTTCAAAGTTCTTACGTTTATCAATCTGTTTTAAGATATCCTGAACTGCTTCATTATTTGGTAAGTCTTGCTTCTTACCCTTAATGCCATAAAAGGCACCCTTGAATTTTTCCTTACCCTTTTCAAAATCAGCATCAATTGTCCAGTATTCTTCTGGCTTAAAATTCTTAATCTCGTTTTCACGGTCAATTACTAACTTCAAGGCAATTGATTGAACACGTCCAGCAGACAAGCCCTTCTTAACTTTTTGCCACAAGATAGGGCTGATTGAATAACCAACCAAGCGGTCAAGAACACGCCGTGCTTGTTGAGCATCGACAATATCCATATCAATGGTTCTAGGATTCTTAAAGGCATTTTTAACCGCATCTTTAGTAATTTCGTTAAAAGCAACGCGGTTGTGCTCTTTAGGATCTAAGTTTAAAGCATGAGCTACGTGCCAAGCAATAGCTTCTCCTTCACGATCGGGGTCAGAAGCAAGATAAACATACTTTGCTTTTTTAGCTTCGCTCTTTAATTCTTTAATCGTATCGCCTTTTCCGCGAATGGAAATATACTTTGGTTCATAGTCGTGTTCAACGTCAACTCCCATTTGGGACTTAGGCAAATCGCGAATATGACCTTTTGAGGCGATAACATGATAATTTCTACCTAAATATTTTTCAATTGTCTTAGCCTTATGTGGAGACTCGACAATAACTAAATTCTTTTTATATTTTCGTTTAGTAGGCATAAAATGCCCCTTCCTTGCACAATTTCTACCAAATTCTAAAATACCAAAAATTTCACTCTTGTCAACTAAAGCAAGTTTCTAAAATCAGCATTAACTAGTGGATATGCACCAGCAGCAATTAGCTCGTTAGGCCCCTCCGATAAGGGACTTGAGACTGGTCCAGGAACCGCAAAAATATTGCGATTTTCTTCTAAAGCAATATTTGCAGTAATTAAAGAACCAGATCTTTTTCTAGCTTCAGTGACAATTATATTTTTACTTAAACCCGCAAGAATGCGATTACGTTCAGGAAAGCGATAAGGACGCGGGGGTGTATCTGGTAAATATTCACTAATTAATAAACCTTTAGCCACAATTTCTTCTTGCAATTCCTTATTTTCTTGCGGATAAAAATGATTCAATCCATTTCCAACTACGGCAATTGTTTTACCATTATTTTTCAAGGTTTCCTGATGAGCAATCCCATCAACTCCGCGAGCCAAACCACTAGCAATTACAAAATCTTGTTCTATTAGCTGCGGAATTAACTGTTTTAAAACAAACCGGCTGTAATTTGTGGGTTGTCTTGCGCCAACTATAGTCGTAATTTCTTTTTTAAGCAAGGATAAATCTCCTCTAGTAAAAAGAATCGTCGGTGCATTGTACATCTCGCGGAGTCCTTCTGGATAGATTGAATCAAAGATAGTGACAACATCACACTGCAATTTAATTCTTTCAATCCAAGAATTAAATTTATCATTTCTCATCGCAGCTAAAACAAGATTTTGGATATTTGATTTTAATGATAAACTCTCTATTTTGTCAACTGTTACTTCTTCGCCAGCCGTAAAATTTTCAGCGATTTTACCCAAAGTTGTAGTACCGACACCATGTTGCAATTTTAATCTTAAGCAAAATTCTTTTAAATTCATAAAATAAAACCTCCACTATCAAGTACGCAAAAGTGAAGGTTTATTTTTTTTATTTATTTTTCGTATTCGCTAACTGGTGCAAAAGATCGACGATGAATTGGCGTTGGACCATACTTTTTCAAGGCTTCCATGTGCTCACGTGTCCCATATCCTGCATTGTGCTTAAAATCATACTCTGGATAAACTTCGCCATAGGCATCCATTAAATTGTCACGGAAAACTTTAGCCACAATACTAGCAGCAGCAATTGAATTAGACTTAGCATCCCCGTGAATCAATTTGATTTGTGGAATATTCAACGGTACATTCATCGCATCGACTAACAAGGCAGCTGGCTTTACTTTTAAGCCTTGAACAGCATGCGCCATTGCCAGACGGTCAGCTTCATAGATGTTAATCCGATCAATTACATCATTATTAGCTAAGCCAACGCTAACGCTGACTGCTTTGGCCAGAATTTGAGGAAAAAGCGCCTTTCTCTTTTTAGGAGATAGTTTCTTTGAATCGTTAACGTCAATCAAATCAAAATTATGGGGCAAAATAACAGCAGCTGTAACTACAGGTCCAGCTAGTGGTCCTCTTCCTACTTCGTCAACTCCAGCAACAAGTTGATTTTTTTGCCAAAATTCTTTCTCATAAGAAAAACGATTTTGAAACTGAGCAAGAGCTTGCACACGTTTAAGCTGTCTTTTTTCGTAACTAACTAAGAGCTTTTGCACGCCTTTTCTTTCGTCAGCACGTAATTCTTCTAATTGTTCGCTGCTTACTTCTCCTTGAAGCAAGTTTTTTATTTCAGTAATGGTCATCTAAGATCAAACGTAATCCTTCCCAATTTTCCTTTACGTAAACGTTGAAGCATAAAGAGTGAAAACTTGTCATAATCATCCCGCATGCCATATTTATTAGTCATAGCTAGTAATAAATCCGGATTAGACATATTTTCAAGCTCCTCACTAGTTGCTTGGGCAAATTTGGCAAGATCCTTTTGATAGTTTTGCTTCAAAAATTCAATTACAAATAAGGCGACGTCATCAGGATGAAAAACATCGGCCTTAATTGCACCACAAGCTGCTAACTTATAGCCTACCTCTTGATCAGAAAATTTAGGCCATAAAATTCCTGGTGTATCTAGAATTTGAACATTCGTCTTGGTCTTTAACCAACTTTGACCACGAGTTACACCAGGCTTGTCTCCTACAATTGCCGCATTTCTTCCAACCATTCGGTTAATAATCGTCGATTTGCCGCAATTTGGAATTCCAGCAATCGCTACGCGGATCATCGGATTAGAAGCACCCTTTGCAATCAACTTCTCTGTCTTTTTCTTACCAGCTAATTTAATAATCTTAAACAAACTCGTCATATTAGTATTATGCTGAGCATCCATTGAGATGACAAAATTGCCCTCATCTTGGAAATAACGAGTCCATTTTTTAGTCTGAATTGGGTCAGCTAAATCTGACTTATTCAAGATAATAATATGAGGTTTCTTCTTGGTTAATTGTCCAATCATTGGATTACGAGAAGAAACTGGAAGACGCGCATCTAAAACTTCAATTAAGACGTCAATCAAGTCTAAATTGTCTTCAAGTTGATTTTTAGCCTTGTTCATATGTCCTGGATACCATTGAATAGTTGCCATTTTTAGTCCTCCATATCCCTTAGATTTAAGCTCAATGCTTTCTTTAAAGCAGGATTATCATCTTGTAATTTTTGAGCAACTGCTAGATAAAGCTGAGCTTGTACTTGCCCATTTACTATACCATCTGTTGTCAAGTTATGTTCTTTTTGAAATTTAATTACAGCATTCTTGGTTTCATCATCAAAAACGCCAGTAACATGCTTTGGTAAATAGCCTAAGGCAGTTAAGTATTGCTGCAAGGTAGCCACATCAACACCAGTCATGGACTTCTTCAAAACGCTCATACTTTGGAATTGCGGCAATTTTGCTAAAGGTGATTCAGAAACTGAATAAGTTGGCTTAAGCCCCTTTTGATTAATCCAAGTTCCATTTGGCGTCAACCATTTAGCAACTGTATATTTATACTCTGAATCCTCAGTTTGTCCCACTTGCTGAACAGTTCCTTTACCATAGCTCGTTTGACCAACTGAAACCCCGCAATAATTTTGCACTAAAGCAGCTGTAAAAATTTCACTTGCACTAGCCGTATTTCCATTAATTAAAATAATTGGCTTGAGTGAAGTATGAAAGCCTCCTGAAAGCTTCTTATCAGAGCGAATTACTTCTTTTTCCTTGCGGTCCTTGTATTGCATAATAATCTTCTTGTTTGACAAGAAATAAGATGCAGATTTCAAAGCAGCATTCATTTCACCGCCTGGATTATCCTGCAAATCAATAATTAACTTAGGATATTTTTTAGTATTGATTGACTTTAAGGCACTCTTCAAATCCTTAGCAGTATTCACGTCAAACTGCGTAATTGTAATAATGGTCGCATTACCTTCTGTACGTTTAGTTAAGCTAGACTGCGAAATTTTAGCGCGCTTTAAAGTAACATTAAAGGTTGAATTAGCACGCTTGAGTTTCAGCGTTACTTTGGTGCCAACTTTTCCTCTAACTAAGGAAGCGACTTTAGTGAACTGAGCCGCGCTGACTTTTTTATTATCAACAGCCACAATTTCATCGCCAGGCTTAATAGTACTCTTTGAAGCCGGAGAATTAGCAACAATAGAGTCCACAACAACTTTATTGTTGCGTACTGCCATCTGAATACCAACTCCGCCAAAAGTTGAGCCTTCTAAGATGTTATTAACTTGCTCTTGGTTAGCTCCACTTAATCCTTCAGAGAAAGGATCATTAAGACTATCAAGCATCCCGTTAATTGCCCCTTGGCGCAATGTTTGCGATGAAACTTTTTTATAATATGAACCTTGTAATTGCTCATACACTTTTTCAACTTGATAAAAAGGCGACTTTAATTCCTTAACTTCCATAATTCCAAAGGTCAAACCTGCACCAATCGCCGCACCAGCTATACCAGTTAACAAAAATTGGGCATATTTGGGAAGATGTTTCTTTTTATTTTTTGTAGTCTTCTTTTGATGAGAATTATTGGGTTCTACTTCTGCCATATTAGCCTCAGTTCATATTGTCTAAATATAATTGATATGCCTTGTCAAAAACACTCATGCTTGGCAAATAGCCAGCGTTTAACTCTAAGTAGTCTGATAACTTTTCATAGTCTTCTTCTTGTTTTGGAAAAGAACTATCGTGTTGAGCATTATTAGCAAATTGAGCAATATCGTCTACCGATCCTGGATTTCTTTGCGTCATTAAAAAGCGATAGAAGCTTTCACGATAAGCCATTAATACTCCTCCATTGTATAGAATACTGCATATGCTCCGCTACCTGCGTGAGTGGAAATAATCGGACTAGTTACTCGAGTTAAAACCTTGATATCAGGATTGATTTCTTTAATCTTTTCAGTCCAAACTTTCATATCTTCAGGAGTATCAACATAAGAAATTGCTACTTCTTTAATTTCCTGCTTGTGTTCTTCGATATCTTTTAAAACGCGTTTATCGCAATTTTTAGAAAATTTCTTACCGCGTCCTTTTTTAGCGACTTCAAGATGACCACCTGGCATGTGCAATTCAATTCGGATATTCAATAAGGTAGCAATCTTACCCGCAAGCGGTCCAAGACGACCTCCTTTAATTAAATTATTGAGGTTTACAACCATCATATAGAGTTTTTGATGTTCTTTAAGTCGCTCAACGTGAGCGACAATTTCTTCAAGACTCTTACCTTCTTTGGCATCTTTAGCTGCAGCTAGTACTTGGTATGCTTCTGCTCGATCAGTTAAGTCAGAATCAATTAAAGTTACTTCTTTGCTCTTACCAATCAAATCCGCAGCTTGTCTAGCAGCCTCAATTGTTCCACTTAAAGAGCGAGCAAGAAAAATACCTACAACTTGACTGCCATCATCAGTCAAATCTTTAAATACTTTTTCAAAAACCCCAATTGATGGTTGACTGGTTTTAGGCAATTCTTTTGATGCATCCATCTTTTTCACAAATTCTTCGCGGCTAATGTCAACGCCATCTGTGTATGTCTGACCATCAATGGTAATGGTTAACGGAACCACGGTAATACCATATTTATCAATTTCTTCAGGAGTTAATTGAACTGAGGAATCAGTTACTACTTTAATCTTAGCCATGCTAGCTCCTATCCCCTATTCTTCTTTAATTATTATTCTATGTTAGAATTTATTAAGTACAACCTCAAGTATATCAAAAATACAAAAATGAGTTAAAATTTATTAAATAGATTATAAAAGTATATAAGGCGGAATCAATGAATGTCTTTTAAACAATTGTGGCAAGAGCCCAAAAATCGCTCAAAAACATACAACATTTTAAATAATATTTTTAGTGCTATTACTCATGGTATTGGCTTTTGCCTAGCAGTAGCTGGATTAGTAATTTTAATTGTAAAAGCTGCCCATACAGGAAGTGCGGTAAGAGTAACTGCCTTTACTCTCTATGGTTCAAGCTTGATTATTCTCTATCTCTTTTCAACACTCTACCACAGTTTGATTTTTACTAGAGCTAGAAGGGTTTTCCAGATATTTGATCACTCCTCAATTTTTATTTTAATTACTGGAACTTATACACCCTATACTCTCGTTGCAATTGGCGGAGCTAAAGGCTGGGTAATGTTTAGCATTATCTTAGCTCTAGCAATCTTTGGCATCTTGTTTTATATTTTCAATCAAGGAAAACACGTTGTCTTAGATACGATTTTATATGTATTAATGGGATGGATTGTTATTATTGCTTCTAGCACCCTTTATCCAGTTCTTGGACCAACTGGTTTTTGGCTTCTAGTTTGGGGCGGAATTGCTTATACTGTTGGTGCTATTTTATTTTCAATGCGCGGAGTTCCTTATATACATGTGATTTGGCACATGTTTGTTTTACTCGGATCAATTTTGATGTATTTTTCAATTTTATTTTACGTTTAAAAAGGCAAGTAGTGATTTTTCACTGCTCGCCTTTTTGCTAGCTATTTTTAATTATTTAAAGAAAGAAATTCAGTAATTGCTGCTTCGTTGTTGCTAATTACTCCTTCAAGGACTGCCTTTTTAATTTCTTCTAGTAGTAGACCCACTCTTGGTCCAGCTGGAATACCATTTTTTAATAAAAAGTGGCCATCAATCACTAGATCATGGCTATTTTTAATTGGCAAAGCTTCATAACCATCAACCAAAGCACTGCCGTTAATTGGCTGACCTAAAATATGCGCCAAATCAATGGTCGAAGCGATAGTTTCTAAGCCAGCTTGATATAAATCATAGTTATTTGGAGCCCGTGAACTAATTAAGTCAAAGAAAGCAACAATATCAGCTACTTGACGCTCCATTGCATTAGAATTCTTCCACATCCGCATAAAAGAAGGAATCTTCTCATTTGGTAATTTTAGTAAAATAATCATCAAAGCCCATAGATTAGCTTCAGTAGTAGGACTAAAATTGAGTTGAGGATAAAGAGCCAAATTCTCTTTTTTACCTTTAAAACCTGGAACTTCTTCAGATAAACCAGTGTCTAAGAAAATCTGAAAGGCCTTTTGGCTACCGGGAGCAATCCCCATTTTAACAAATTCGTCGCGAATTCGCTCAACAGAAATCTTACTGAGCAATTCATGATTATCGCTAATTGCTTGCTCAGTTTCTGGCTCAAGCGTAAATTGTAATTGACTCATAAAACGAACTGCCCGCATCATTCTTAAGGCATCCTCGTGGAAACGGTTCTCAGCTTTACCAACTGCACGTATTAGATGCTTGTCTAAATCGCCTAAGCCATCGAAATGATCAATGACATTGCCATCAACATCCATGGCTAAAGCATTAATTGTGAAGTCCCTTCTCTTCAGGTCTTCTGACAAGTTCTGCACAAAAGTTACGTGATCGGGCCTGCGGAAGTCTTGGTATCCTGATTCCGTTCTAAAAGTTGTAATCTCGTAACTTTCACCTTCATAAAGAACTGTCACTGTCCCATGTTTGATTCCCGTATCAATTGTCTTTTTAAAAATTTGCTTAATTTCCATTGGATAAGCACTTGTTGCAATATCAACATCATGAATATGACGATTTAAGAGCAAGTCTCTAACACTGCCTCCAACAAAATAAGCCTCATAACCCGCTTCATTAATTTGTTTTAAAACTGGAAGCGCGGCGGTAAAAACTTCCGGTAAATTGGTAATCTTCATATATTCCCCATTCCCCTTAATTATTCCTTAGTGTTGTAAGAAAGAAGGAAGTAACATGACTAAGATTTTCAATAAACAACTCTTTAAACAATTATTTTTCATAACTCTTGGTTGTAGTATTTATGCTTTTAGCTTAGATGCCATCAGTATCCCTAACAAACTAGCTGATGGTGGAATAAGTGGTATTGCGCTTTTACTTAGATATTGGTTCCATATCAATCCTGGTCTATCAACGTTACTTCTAAATATCCCCTTAATTATAATCGGATATCGTTTTATGGGCAAACGGCTACTTGCCTTGACCATTTGGGGCACGCTTTGTCTATCCTTCTTTTTATCATTTTGGTTACACATTCCTATTATAAACCAATTAGATTTAGAACATGATCTTTTTATTGCAGGTGTCTTGGCAGGACTTTTTTCTGGCTTTGGCATCGGAATTGTCTTTAAATATGGCGGCACCACTGGCGGAACCGATATTATTGCTAGGATATTAGATTTAAAATTAGGTATACCTGTTGGTAAGTCGCTTCTTGGTCTTGATGCTTTTGTTTTGACAATCTCCCTAACTTACTTAAACATTAAGCACATGATTTACACGTTGCTTGCAAGTTTTGTATTAGCGCGAATTACTGATTCAATCCAAGCTGGCGCTTACGCAGCACGTGGACTTTTTATTATTTCTGATAAGTATGAACAAATTGCTAAGATGATTGATGTGCAGCTAGATCGCGGCTATACATTTTTAAATGCCGAAGGTGGCTATGATCACTCCGCTAAGAAAATGATTTATTGTGTGGTTTCTCCTAGAGAAATTAGCCAGGTCAAAGAATTAATTTTGCGTGAAGATCCCAATGCCTTTGTTTCCGTAGTTGATGTACATGAAGCATTAGGCCAAGGCTTTACTTATGAAAGAAAAAAGAGACATATTTTCTTTAGAAGATAGTAAGAAATAACCTAGCCATTGTGGTTAGGTTTCTTTTTTTGTACTTAACTCCAAAAATAAGTAAAAAAATATAGATAATTTGGAGTTAACTCCAAAAACTTATCAAAAAGTATCAAAGTTTGGAGTTAACTCCAAACTTTTGCTAAAATATATTTATAAATATACACACTTTATATATGCCAATCGTTTACTATGGGGAAAAAATGCAAAAATATGTTAATCGTCCTGAATATTTGGACTTCTTAAAAAGATGGCAAAATAGACAAATTATTAAAGTAGTATCTGGTGTAAGTCGTGCTGGAAAATCTACTCTCTTCTACCTATTTCGTAATTATTTAAAGGAACATGAAGGCGTCAAAGAAGAACAATTCATTAGTATCAATTTTGAAAATATGAAATATGATAATCTTCGTAATGCTCAAAATTTATATGATTATCTTGAGAATAAAATCGTACCTGATCAAATGAATTATATTTTTCTTGACGAAATCCAACACGTTAAAGAATTTGAAAGAGTTGTTGATTCACTCTTCTTAAAAGATAATGTCGATATCTATTTAACTGGTTCTAATGCATATTTCTTAAGCAGTGAAATTGCTACACTACTTACTGGTAGATATGTAGAACTTAAAATCTTGCCATTATCGTTTTCTGAATTTGTTGCTTGGCATAAACAGAACGATAAGTTTACTAATAATGATGATATGTTCAATAAATATCTTGAAAGCTCTTTCCCTTATACTTTATTTATCGATACTCCAAAAGAAAGAAATGAATATCTTCAAGGCGTGTATTCTACAATCGTCTTGACTGATATTGTTTCTCGGTTAAATATTAAAGACACACCGGTTTTAGAGCGAGTTATTCAAAGCCTCTACTCCTCAATAGGCAGCCAGGTTTCTATTAATAAGATAACTAATACTCTCAAAAGTGCAGGCTATTCCTCTAGCAATAAAACTGTCGATCGATACCTAGGCGGTATTTTAGACAGTCTATTAATGTATAAAGCAAAAAGGTATGATATCCATGGTCATCAACTCCTAAATAGTCAGAGTAAATATTATGGTGTTGATATGGGAATTAGGAATATTCTCCTGCCTGACCATCAAGAAGATTTTGGACATATTATTGAAAATATTGTTTATTTAGAGTTACTTAGACGCAATAAAGCAGTTTATGTTGGAGAAAGCAATAAATACGAAGTGGATTTTATCGGGATTAACGATATGAATGAGCTTTCCTATTATCAAGTTGCTTTAACCACTATGGATGAAAAAGTTTTAAAACGCGAATTGAGATCGCTAGAGCAAATTCGTGATTCTTACCCTAAATATCTGTTAACTTTAGACACTATCAACCGCACAGCAAATTACAACGGTATCCAAAAACTTAATTTAATTGATTGGCTATTAAACTAATTAAAATGGCAATAGATTTCTACTAATCTGTTGCCATTTTTTAACTCTCGCGAACTTTCGCGCGTAAAGTGAGAGTTCGCGAAAGTTCGCGTTTTTTGCGAGAGTTAAACTAAGAATTCTATGATATCAATGAGTTTCAATACTTTAAAGAGCAAAAGTTGTTGCTTCATTCAAATTAGCTATAATTCAAGCTCGTAATTTTACATCATACTACTTAGGATTTACTCAAATATTTGTCCTATTAGTATACAAAATCTTTTATATATGTAATTTGCGCGAAATCATCAAAATTATATGGATAACAATTATCGCCATAAAATACAAATTCTTTGTATTTCTTATTCTTTATACATTTAAATTTTAATATCCAACTTGAACCATCTTCTACTATGGCTTCAGAAGAATGATAAACTTCAGACCAGTATCCAATCTCCAAATTGATTAAACTTTTAATTAACTTTTGCTTTGAAATAGCTTTTATGACCTTATAGTCTTTATCAAGACGACCTTCTATTACCAAATACCTATTATCCATTAATATTAGTGATACATCATTTCCCATATATGCACCCATATTAACAAAATCTACTCTTGTCAAATAAGGTATCCAGTATTGGAACTTCTCATTTTTTATTTGTTGACTAATTTTATATGGCTCTTTAAATAATCTAAAATACTTCTCTTCTGCTTTTGATAATATAATTAATTCATTTTCTAACAGATACTTATATTCATTATTTACTTTTTTAATACTTTTCTGCTCAAAAGATGTCGTTCGATAGAGCATAAAAACTCTTTCATTATGGATAAATCTTTGTTGAAATTTTTTAAAATAATCTTGCCAAATCTTTTTATCCTTCAATGATGGTTCTCTCGGCATTTCTAAGTAACTTTCATATTTCATACAAGTTATATATCTCTATTCTTCAAAGAAATCATCATCAATATTATACAATTCATAATTTTGACGAATTTGTACCCCAACTTTGTACTGAATCATCAAATTTGTCAGCATTTCACCATCAACTAAGGCAATGTTTAACTGTTTTGCTGCATCTCTCGCATCATTAGTAAAAGAAGAAGTAGTGATAAACACACCACGATCTGCTTGTTTACGTCTAAGTGCACCAAAAAAGCTATTAATTTCAGGACTACCTACAATATTTTTTTCTGAATATCTTTTAACTTGCACGTATACTGTACGCAAACCTAATGGATCTTGATTAATGATTCCGTCAATACCACCGTCATTAGATTTCTGAGTTACGACGGATTGTCCGTTAGTCCCTTTATATCCCATCTCATTTAAAAGCTGAACCATCATATGTTCAAATTGATAAGGATCCGTACTACGTAATTTAACAATTAATTGTTCAGATAAATCACTACTTTGCTTATCAAACCAGTCTTTTATTTGTTTTTCAGTTAATTCAAAAGTTTGATCTTCAGTGATATCATTATCAATTTCTTTTTTATTTTTTAACTTATTTTGATGTTCAATGTACGCTGGCTGAGAATGAACGAAATCACGTGTAATATTCAATCCGTATTTAGCTAATGCTTCTTTTCCTGTTTCACTTATCCTATAGATACTTCTTCTAGGTGAATTAAGTAAACCCGATAATTTTAACTCACTTAAGGCCCATCCGACACGATTATATGCGATTAAATCGTGATATTTAGATGCATATCTTAAATTAGCAAGTTCTTCAGGTAAATCAACTTCATCAAGTACTGCTTGATCCAATTCTTTCCCTATCCATTCTCTTTTAGTACTTGCCACCTGCAATACAGGACCAAGAAAAGCATCCCATGTCGGCATTCCATTATCACTATGCTTTAAAGTTCTATAATCAATCATTTCTTTTTCCCTGACATTTTTGTTATATATTATTTTTAGTGCAGTTAAATATCCATCTTTAAATGCGCCATAATTTTTAATTTAAATTATACCAAAAAACGGTCGAAAAGCTTTTCGACCGTTTTTACAACCGCATTGTGATTGTAAATTATTTTATTCCTTCACATTTTCAAAGCCTTGCGGACGGCCTCGCTGATTGCCCGACTTGTAGCAAATGCACCAGAAACCGCATCAACATCTGGAGTGTTTTCTTTAACAATACGCTCTGGAATAACCTTAATTATATTCCTTGCCTTTGTTATCGCTTACAAGAAATATTATAAGTGTTGACTACGGCTTTGTATAATAATTAGCAGCGTTAAGTTATGGTTGTGTTATTTAGTTTAGAATAAAAATAAGCTACCTGCCGTGGCTTTGGTAGGTAGCTTGAGTTGTCGCTATTTCTGTTTTAATTTTTGAATTTCTCCTTTTAGATCTTTATTTTGTTTTTCAATTTCATCTAACTTTTGCATGATCTTTTCAAGTTGCGTATCTTTATCATCAGATTTATTATCTTCTCTCACAAAATATGTTGTAATCGAACTTGTTAACATCCCAATTACACCAATTCCTACTAGCATTAAAACTAATGCTACTATCTTTCCCACAAAAGTATGCGGGGAAATATCACCATAGCCAACAGTCGTTGCAGTAGCAATTGCCCACCAAAATGACTGGGCTAAAGAAACGTGCTCCGTCATAGAGTAAGTAATAGCGCCAATAATTAAAAGGCTAAGACTAGTATAGAGAAGATAAATCAAACCATTAGTATAAAGAATTTTTCTTAATCTACCGGTTAAGCCAACTAAGCGTAAAACTCTAAGTAAACGTGTAAGTCTTGCTACTCTCCCTAGTCGAGCTAGTCTAAAAAGTGTAAAAAATCCATTTACTGGGATGATTGATAATAAATCAAAAATATTATGTTTGAAGAAACTCCACTTATCTTCTGCGATAGTCAGTCGATAAAAATAGTCTATCGCAAAAATTACTAAGATACCATTGTCTACCCACATCCATATTCCAGTATTTAAATTAATAACTGAAGCATAGTCTAGGATAACAAGAATAATGGATATTACGGCTAAAATAGCCATAGTGAAATTATATAGTTTTTCTTTTTTGGACATTTGCTTTAATTATTATTTTGTTCCATATTATGTTGAGTTTGTAATTCACCAGAAGTTTTCATATTATCTGGTACTGCTTCAAGTGCCTGCTTAGAACTCATATTGTTATGTTGCATTAAATAAAGTGACGGTGACACCCCATATTTGTTTACAAAATCTGATAAAGAATTAGCTGGCGGCAGTTGAGACTGTGGCTGCGTATTCTGAGATTGATTAGTTTGAGTTGTATTATTTTGTTTGGGTTTTGTGACAGATTGTTGTGAATTAGCCCTGTTTTGTTGAGGCTGACTTTGCACATTACTCTTAGCAGATTGTTGTACATTTTGAGATTGAACGCTCTGCTTTTTAACTGGTTTATTACTACTTTTTTCAACTTTTTGCTTGCTTTTACTACTCTTTACACTTCTTTTCTTTATGAGTGACGCATTATTCGTACTTTTTACATGTTTCACTGTAGAACTATGATTTGAACATCCAGTCATGGTAAATAAGTATAATAAACTTAAACATCCAGTTATTATTTTAAATTTTGTATTCTTCATATCTATTTTCTTAATCCTTATCCTCAAAAAAATCATCTAGTTCGTAAGTCGTAATAACTTTCTTAGTTACGTATAACTCATATTTAGCAACTAAATCTAATAAATGATCACCATCAATTAAAGTAATTACTCGTGTGCCAGCACGGGATGCTTTTATAGCATCTCTTGTAAAAGTTGAAGTAGTAATGAAAATGCCATATTCAGCTCTAAACTTATCCATTGCTCCACGAAATTTATCAATTTCTGGTGATGATACTGAATTACTAGGATCCCATCTTTTAGCTTGTATCGCAACACGTGCCGTCCTAAAATCATCAGTTCTAATATAGCCATAACCATCAAGTCCGCCATCACCTGTAAGTTTAGTACCAATATTTTCATCAATATCTACATTCATTTTTGTTACTAAACCACGACAAAATAGTTCAAACTTTGCAGGACTTAAACTGAGCAGCGCATCAAGAAGTTTACTCTTCCAATCTTCCTCATCAGTTATTGCTTCATCTTCCTTAATGTCTTTTTGAGAATTTTTTACTTTTTTATTCTTATTAATTTTTTCTTGCCATTGAGGAAGTGAAATTTCGTAAACTGAAGTACTTAATTCTTCACTGGTTCCATTGTATTGGCGTCCCTTTTCAGTCAAAGTTACTATGCCCTGTTTGGGTCTTTCGAGCATTCCCGCCATAATTAAATTAGAAATAGCAAAGTTAAAGGCGAAATTAAACGGTAAGTATTTTCTTCCCTTTCTTGATGTTTTATACATAGTTAGTATATTTTCTGGGATATTTTCGTTGCTTTCAACTACTGCTCTTTTTAGATCTTTAGTAGTTGACTGACCACCAACTTGTTTCAACTCATCAATTATTGGTTTCATTAAATAGGCTTGTTGATCTTGCCTATTCATGTTTGTGAAATTAGTCATTATTGTTTTCCATCTTCTAGTATTAAATTTCAAAACTAGTATATCAAAATTATTACCATAGATTTACTCTCTTCTTGTTTGGGAGCATGCATTTTTTCGAGCCAAGAAAGTTTATTTCGGATACTTTTAAACTTTTGTATAAATAAAAATCCTATTAAATCAAAGTCCATAGTTCATGTAATACTAAGATTTAATAGAATTTTTCTACTCCTGTTTTTCCGATCAAATATCATGTTATATTAAAGCAATTCTTAATTTAAAATATGTCTATCTAATTACAGACTATCTGAGGAAGCCCATAAGACAAAAGGGCTATAAAATATCAAATTATTTCAGAACTAAATATTTTATTTATTTGATTAAATTCTTTCTGTTCACTTAAATCTATCATTCCTAATTCTTGTAGAATGAATACTTGTACTAAATATTGAAGTAGTTGTACTGAATGCCATAAATCTGTTGTATTTTCAATAATTTCTCCTTTTTTATTTCCATGAACAATAAAAACTCGTGTATTCTTTATTAACTCTGCCCACTTTTTTATATTCATACCTATATCTTTTTCAACCTTATTTATGAATTCATCAGAAAAAGTACATAACATCTTTTTTATTTTATTAAGTAGACACTCGTCTTTTTTTAATTTTTTCCCTCTTCTATAAAATATAACTTTTTCTTTTCTATAAAATGCTTCGATTCCTTGTGTTAAATTTATTAGCATATTTTGCATACTCATTGTATAGCTAACTGTTAATAAATAGTCTTGTATTAATATCTTTAATTCTGAACTAGCATTAAACCAATTTGACACTATTTTATTGAAATTAATATCTGTATTAAATTGAAACGTATAAAATGCACTTAATTCAGGCATTTCTTTGGGCGATCTCGTTTCTAAAAAATATACATCTTCAGAAACCTGAGTAGCTTTATCCCCTTTTATCCCACGTTTTGATAATTGTGTTGTATTAACTGGCCAAGCAAGGATTACTGACAATATCTTTCTAAATTCAGTGGCGAAGTGTATTGCATCAGAAGTTGAAATGTTATTTTCGCCTTTTATTAATAAATACGCTTTATTAGTATAGATAACATTTCGGTTTTCATTTTTACTTCTTTCAGAAATATCTTCCACTAAAAACACATTAAATACTCGTCCTTCAAAAGTAAACTTAGACAAAAATATGTTATCAGAACTAACTATTGATAAAGACATATCATCTTTAACCACAAATTTCTGTGCTGGAGCAATCCATCTATCTAACATATCGTAATCTAAAATCAAATTATTTAATGTGACTTTTTCATCTGGAAGATAATCTGTTATGGAAAACTGTATTAAATTCCATGATTGTTTTGTTATAGCAAAGGGAAGATCAAGCGTATCACTTTTGGCAATTTTAGGAATAAACACATAACGTATATTACTATCAGCGACACATCCAAAAATATTATCAATTCGTCTTAATTTCGTTCCAAAATCAATCGGTCCATGTTTTAATGGCCATCCTTGGAAAAGATCTAACATCATGGATCCATTTTTATAATTTAAAGTCCCATACTTAAACTTATCTTTATCGGCTAACAAATTAGTATAAAATTTTAGAGGCATCCAACCAGCATCAATTGAAAAATCATCTAGCATATTTTTCTTTAAAAGTAAGTTATATTTCATAAATAACCTCGGAAACTATTTTTTCTTCTCCTTATTACTTTTTAGCTTATATATTACTTTTAAAATTACTGTACCATAATCAACTAGAAAGCCTTTTTGATTATCAGTGAATTGTTTTCTTTCCATGAGCGCTTCTTCTGTCGCATGTCGAAAGCATTGTATCTGCCTTCTAAATTTTTTAATACTTTCATTTGTAATATATCCAAAGGCTATTTCATCATAATCCAAAGCTAAAAACTTTTTATTTTCTTTTAGTAAATTTTCTATAAGATTTGCTATCTCTCTAATCTTTTCGTCAATATTTTTTTGTTGAAAAGAAATATCATTCGTAGATATTTTATTAAATAAAGCTTTTAACGAATTTCCCGGTTCAATAAATTCCATGGCACGCTTAAATTTTAAATCAGCTACTATTTTCCTACGTGTGGAATATCGGATAATACCGCCATTATCTAACTTATGAGCATTTGCCCAATTTCTTATTTCTATATTTGTAAATTTTATTGGAGAATCAGGAGGACTATTCAAAACATTAGGAAATTGCTCTATGTAATAACCTTGCATCTTTAGATAATAACTCACAATGTAAAACCAGCATTTTTCTTCATCATTCTCAAATTTTCTTTCTGGTTGACAAAATTCTCTAAATTTGTTAATTGCTTCATCTGTATTACGTATAGCAAATGAAACTTTTCTTCTTTTAACTTTGGGAACAGGCAAACCGCAAGAATACCAAATATCAATAGTCTCTACCAATTGATAAAATTTATAATACACATCATCCTCAGTAATATTATCTAAATAGTATTGGCGTAAATCTAACATCATTCTTTAATTATTATCTATATTCCTCATTAAAAATATATTTTTCTAGGTTTCAGTTCATATATTTAATATTTATTCAACTAATCTCTTATAAATATCTTCCCATTTAACAGGCAAATAATGTCGGACATTTTCATCATTACTTTCAGAATTATCTTCAGTAAAAAGATCCATTTGTTCATACTGTTTCTGCACAGAACCTAATGGGCCACCACCTTCAACAATAGAATCAAATGTATACTCTGTTCTTTGAACCTTATTTTTTCCTATTGGTTTCCATTCACTAAAAATTATTGGCTTTCCTGTTGCAGTTTTTCTTGTCAAGGCATCCCCTTGAGACATATTGGCTGAAATAATAGTCTGAGCGCTTTTCAAGATCTTAGTACTTTGATCCTCTGTTTCAAATGTATTGAAATACATATCACGAAAAACATTATTCATATTCATCACTAGCATTTCAATGTTATCTTCCATTAGCTCAATTCCATAAAGAGTAGAAAGAACCAATAAAAAATTATTTTGCATTTCTTTAGTAGTCTGACTTTGTGCTTTAGCATAATTCAGTTTTCGTTTTAGAATTTCAACTAGAAATGCTCCCTCACCTGCTGACGGTTCTAAGAAAGTTGCAGTTAATGAATTTACTTTTTCTTTAATTTCTGACTGATCGAGCATATAATCTACAGTTTTTTTAGGAGTAAAAACTTCACCCATGTTCTTTACTCGATCAGAAGATTTAATTATTCTTTCTGACATAATAGATTTTAATTTTTACTCTCCATCTTGATCAAAGGCTGATATACCAACTCACCATTTTTATTTAAAAATACTACATATTGTACTTCATTATATTTTAACTCGTTAAAAATTTTCCTTATATAGAAATCAAATTCATAAAATTTTTCCCATGTACTAGAATCTTTAATACAAGCATTTTGATCTATATTTTTAAAATATTCTATTCTATTACTTTTTAATCGTAATACTAATAACGCTCTATAGGGTAAAATACCTACTAATTTAAAATTTCCAGCTTTATTTTTATTTATACTTACAGAAAAATTCATTTTTACATTTTTATCAACAACATAAATATCATTCTGTATTTTTTTATAGTTTCCAATAGTATAAATATTAAACCTTAAAGAAAAAGTTAATTGAATAAAAAATATAGTTATACCTGCAATTATTGCGTTTATAAGCAAAAACCAAAGGGATTGAATTTTAATGTTGAGACTTAATGCATATAATGTATTAATTATTAAGCTTGAGCAACATGCCATAATTTTATATATAAATTTTCTTCTAACTTTATCTACATAGGCATTTCCAAATTTATATATTATTTTGGCTTGCACTAATTTAATAGCTACCACTACCCATATAAGATACAAGAATGTGATTATAATCCAATTTTTACTATAGTGATTTAAAAAGAAATTATATATAAAATTTGCTGGCAAAAATAATAAATACATTATATATAAATGAACTATAATTTGTGCAATTGGCCTGGAATTATATGATAAAAAATCTTTATCTTCATCATAATAATTATTTTTTAATTCATCATACGTCTTTTCAATAAAGTATCTAATACAAGAAACTATAATAAATATAACTATACATATTCCAAATAAGAATAATGAAAATTCATCTATCCACTTATTATTTATAACATTTAATCCCGAAGGTATGAGTATTATACCAACTAAATCATATATAACATTTACTATATATTTATATTTGTAAAAATGTTTAACATCATACTTAAAAAAGAAATTCTTTCCGGGAATTACATACACAGTACAAAGAATAAAAACAGCAATAAAGGCACATAACTCAATTCTTTCTCCATCTAATATATCATTATTCATCGTTTTTTAGACCAACTCACTTCTTTAACTCATAGCCTGTACTTTAGATTCAATAAATTTAATTTCATTATCAGACAAGCCATATTTCTCGTATAGTTGTTGATCTATTTCTGATATTCTTTTTGTCCAATCAATATCAGAACTTGAAGTAAAGTCTTGCAGTGGAACTAAACGCCATTTTTCTGGAGTATTATCTTGTGTAATTTTCAAAATTCCTAGCATTGCTCTGGCAAATTTAGTTTTCACATATTTCATACAATTCTCAGCATCATTTTTATTCTTAAAATTCCCGATTCCTATAAACGTATAGGTATATCCGAGCATCGGCGAGCCGAGCATCGGCGAGCTCACTTGTTCTCCTAAAGTACCTGAACCATTTGACTTAGGAATAATTACCTTATATCCCCTAATATTATTTTTAAAATTAAAATCAATAACTTCTTGCTCAATATATTTTATAATACGTTTATTTTTTACAACGCCACAAATAGCAATATCATTAGACCTTTGATGAGAATGAAAAGCATCTAATTTAAATATGTTACTCTGTAAGCGTCTTTCTTTCCCGTTACTACTTATTTTATTTTTATCATTTGGATATAGTTTATACAAATTCATCAAATTAAACTTATTAGCAGGATATATTATATTTGTCAGATTACCAACTTTAGTAATATCCGGCAAAATTTTGGTATATATACTTTTTAATTCTGGAAAAGGAATAAATAATTTAATAGGCTCAAACTTTTTATTTCTATCATAAAGCGAAATCGCCACTCCACCCTTAATATCAGTATGTGGGAAAATTTTTGTTGCATTCTTTTCAAATAGTACAACTTTAAAGTGTGGATCATTTAATATTTCTTTATTAAAATTAGCTGGCGTATCTCCTGCATCAGATAAAAATCTAGCTGGTGTTATAAGCGTAGTTATATCAGCTAAGTTAAAACCTAATTTCATAAACAAATGATAAATAGAACGTTGACTGCTACGGGTACCACCTACCTCTTGTTGATAAGGCGGATTACCAATTACAACATCAAATTTCATATTTCCAAACATCCCTTCAATCTTCTTAGCTTCTTTATTAACATCGGCTTTTGAGTCTTCCACTATGTTCTCCACATATTCTGAATTAATATTCCAGTCATCATGATATCCAGCCATAGTTCTTCTAGCAATTTCCTTTGCCATTGGCGTCTTGGCAACTAAGAAAATATTTTCTCTTAAAATTCTTTGCCAAATCATCAATTCGTCTTCAAACCCAAATTTCCCTGCAGTTTGATCATTTAACTTATTGAATTCTTTCCAATAAATTGAAGTAGCAACATACAAAGGATATAAACCTGTTTTCGAATTAATTTCTAAGATGTGTGAATTTTCATTAAAAATCTTATCAGTGTATTCTGTATCAATCCATCTTCTAACGACATTACCATCTTCGTATGAATATTGATAATCTTTATCGAAAAATGATAGTCCACCAATAGTTTTGCCTAAATGCATGTTAACAACACGCCAAGGAGTAAGAACCGTTTCTTTATCAGGGTTTTTAAAGGTATTGAAAATTTCAGCAATTTTTTCAACTCGCTCAAGAGGATCTGCTTTATCTAATTCCTTAACTTGTCGTCTAATAATTTTACCTGCTTCAATAAATACGTCAGCATCGTAATATTTAACAAATTTATTAAATAAAGCTTTAGTGATTCCCTTAGGCATAAATTCTTCCCAAGATACGTCATCAATTTTATCTACAAATTTTTTAATTGAAACATCTTCATCAAACTTAATATCCATTCCATAAATCATCATAGGAATTCTGATAGAAATTCCACGAAGAATAGAAATCATTGTTTTACGTTGTTTCTTTAATTTATTTACTTTATCAATGGCATCTTGCTCTTCTTGAGATCTTTCTCTCGGTTTTTTCTTTCTAGCCTTTTCAGCCATGTCATATTCTTCTTCATCCAAACCTTGATGGTTAACATCAATTTTAGTTGGAGCTTTTTCTTTCTTTGTTGTACCAATAATTCCCTTAAGATCGTTAAAATCTTTCAAGTCGGCATCTTTAATTAATAAAAGCTCATCACTATAAATGGAATCATCATCAAACCCAGTACGAACTGCTTTTTCTGCATAAGCTCGTTTTAATTGAGATAATAATCTATCTACTTTATATGGCTTCATTTGTTGATCACTCTCACCGAGAATTGGTAAAAAGTTCATCAATTTTGCCATCTTAGCTCTTTGTTCTTTAGTTTGTATTTTACCAACACCTGTTGCTAAACTGGTTGATTCTGCCATTACTGTTAAGGCACGATCAGGCGCAAAATCAAAAATATAACAATTTTCTTTCTTACCAAACTCGGGAGATGAATATGGTGTTTGCGCTCTAAATGCAGCCTGCAAATACTGCATAGCGCTATTAGTATTAGATAAGAATAGTACACCGGTCCATTCTGAAACAGTTGCTCCTGTTGTCAGTTTTCTTACAGTAAGGGTAACCGTCTTCTTTCCGGCTTTATCCGCTTTTGCTATCTCTTTTCTTTCAGCATCAACATCATTATCAGTACCCAGTTCAGTATCCGATCGGTCATTTCTAACCACATTAATGATGTTATATTCTGTTCCAAAAACTGGATGCTTCTTCAACAAGTCTTCTAAAGCATTAGCTTCCTTAATTCCAGGTAAAACCCATAAGGTATGACGTAATCTATTTCTAAATTCTCTAGTTGAAAATGGATAATTAGCTGTTCCAGGGTTCGTAATATTATCTAAAAATCTCTTAACATCACTTTCATACACAAATTTGCCATCTTTATCTGTTCTAAAGAATTCTTTGAAGTTGAATGTATACTTTCCTAACCCTTCTCTGGTAAAGCGGGGATCATTGAAACGTTTATTCATTTCAAAGGTAAACATTGATACCTTAGGAAGCGCAGAATATGGATTATCTTCATGTGGATGTTCCTTATTCCAATTTTCTTTAGCTTCTTGCTCCATAGTATAATCCCAAGTAAAGACGTGTTCATCGTCATAGTCAGACAAGATGTTAAATGGAGTACCTGATAAATCTAATTCCTTAGTATGTTTCTTAACTACTAAATTTAAAATGTTCTGTGTTAACTCAGTCTGTGTACCTTCATGCGCCTCATCAACAATTACTAAATCCCAATCTACAGCAAATAAATCTCTGTTTTTATCAGAGACTTTACCACCTACTATTTCAGAGCCACCTAAGTCTTGGATACTAGCAAAATATACATATGGCTTATTAAGATCTTCAAGTTCTTTAATATTTTGATGTCCTTTATTTTTAGAACCATAGACATACCCAGCATCTGGCATTCCGATCTTGATAAAGTCGTCAAACCAACCACCATCTACAACTGGTCGGTGTGTCATAATTAAAACTTTTTTATATTTTTGCTCTCTAACAAGCTTAAGTGCAGTCAAAGTCTTTCCAAAACGCATCTTTGCATTCCATAGCATCTTTTGTCCTGATTTAAAGCCTAATTTAGTCTTATTAACAGCTTCTTGTTGCTCTGGACGTAAAACAATCTTTTCTTCTACATCACTAATCTTATCAAGGCTATCTTTTCCCTCTTTAACTGCCTTAATAGCTTTTTTAGCTGTTTCTAGGTCAGTTTCAAACCATTCATCACCAGACAAGTCGCGACTATGATTAATTCCAGATCTTTCTAAGACACGATGAACATCATGATCAGAAAACCATAGACCGTCTGATTTACGGTAAGCCAATTCAGCCCATTCTAAATTTACAGGAACGCCAGATGTATTCATGTACTGCTTAATTCTCTTTTTGGCCCAATCACGTAAATAAGGACTATTATCAGAATTATCTTCAGCTAAATCACCAACACCAGTTTTTCCTACCTTTTGATTTCCTTCATAAACAGAAAACTTTCCCGATGAATTGTCTGCAGTTTGAATGTAAATCAAATTCTTCTCAGCATTTGAGATGGGATGAATAGTCGTTTGATACAAAACATCTTTTTTTGGTTCTTGAAATTCAGTGATATCGACTTTTTCATCATAATAATTTCCAACAAACCAAACACACAAAGAATAGAGTCTCTTTAACGCCGTTAGTGCTTCTTTTTGACTACTAGTTGTCAAAGTATGAGCTGCAGTATTACCTACATTTTTCACGTCATAAAAAAACTGCAAAGCATATTTATCGATATATTGACCTAACTTTAAGCGTTTTAATACATTGTCAAAAGTTTCACGATCATCAACTACCAAATAATTTTCATCAGCAACTTCTCGTGCCAAATTTTCAGCTATAGTTCGAGCAGAAACTAAGACGTTGGAATAAAGCCCCATTGCATAACTCATCTCCGCCTCAGCAGCTTTTTGGTAGTATTGCTTAGTTAAAACATCTTTATTTAAAAACTCAAAATTAGACATCCTACAATCCTCATTCTTCATATTCTCTGCTTATATTTTACCCTGAACAGCCATTTAACAACAAGTTCATTAAGAATATATGTTCACCAGTTTCACATAATAAAAAATATGAATCAAGAAAATACAATCTCAAAAATATTTTACCTTGTTCGCTTTCTTTCAGAACTTATGTTCGATATAATACTTCTATCAAATTTACTTGGAGAAAAATGATGATCTTAAACAAAATCTTCCAACCACGCCGTCATATCAAAGAATTTCATATTTTTATTGATGAAAGCATTTCTTTTCAATCACAATCTGCTAATACAACTGAAAAGTTCTATACAGGCTTTTTAGTCATCCCCACTTTTCAACTAAAAGAGTTATATAACCGATATTTTCAAAAAATTTATCATTCTCGTTATAAAAAAGAAAAAAAGAGTGTAAATGTTTCAGACACGATGAATCGATTAGCGTTAGATATTGTTAAGCCTTTTCTAACCAATGCTTATATTTACCAACGCCCTACTTACCATAAGAACGATACCACTCTTGATAATACGATTATGCAACAAGTATTAATGCTTCAATCTTACATTTACCCAATTAAAAGAATTATTGCAGATCTGCGTCAGCAAAATCCTGTTGTTAACTTAAAATTAAATATTTACCTTGATCAAACTAATCTAAATTCTCAGCTTGAAAGCGAATATTTTAGCTGCAAGCTACTTTCTCAAATTATCAAAAATTTGGGCGAAGAAAACAACGTGATTTTCACTTATCAAACATGCGATAGTAAACAAGAATTAGGCATTCAAATGGCAGATATGCTCGTCGGTGCTTATCGCAAACAAGAAAAATATGCTGCAAATGATGACAATACTACTCTCATTCCTTTTAACGTTACATCAATGATTGACACACTAAATTTTCAAAATCAAGGTACTTTCTTGAAATTATATGGTTTAGTAAGTCTTACTATGAAAGGTCCTACTAAAAAAGATTTAACGACTTTCAAGAAATTTCTAAAAAATGAGCTAGATTCTGATTCTTACCAATATCCAAAAAGAAATAACTTTAATACTATAAGAGCCAAATTAACTAAAGCAAAAAATAAAACTTATCAAGAAGAATTCAATCGCAAACTTGTCGGAATCTTAGTTTCACTAAATAAATCCTTGACTAAAATTTATGGAAATAAATTACCCAAGGCTTATATCAAAAACTTAAGTCAAAAATATAATCGTAATAACTGCAATCGCACAATCGCTAATATGCAGAGAAATATAAATAAATTACAAAAAATACAATTAAGTATCTTTAAAATTTTTAAACTTAAGCTAAGTCTGAGAAGATTTAACAAACAATTGGATAAATTACTATAAAAAAATACCCCTCAAATTATCTTTGAGAGGTATTCTTTACGATCAAAAGCAATTACTTTCTAAATAGTCGCTCTATTATTCTTCACTATTCAATTCATCTAACATATCCTGCATATCAATATCGTCAGGTTGAACTTGCAAATACTTCTTGATCAATTCCTTAGTTGTTGGGATCTCACGCAACTCATAGAACAAGTTAATCATCTGTCTTAAGAAGCTTGCATTCTTTTGAAAGGCCGGATATGCCAGTAAGAATTCACTCTTAGCCTTATCATAATCTTCAAGTCTTTGATATGAGATAGCCATATTCCAGTGAGCTTGTGGTTCAAGTTCTTCATCATCAAGGTCCTTAAATAAGGCGATATTAGCTTCATCTTGGTGCTGGTGGAGATACAAGTTAGACAACTGCAAACGTAAGTCACTATTGTCTGGAGCGATTTCTAGCCCCTTCTTAAGCAAGCGTTCTGCTTCGTCTAGCTGATTTAAGTTAGCAGCTGCTTTAGCACCTAAGCTATATAAGACCTCATCTAGCTCATTATAAGAAAGTCCTGTCTGAGCCGTTCTCAATACTTCTTCATTGTTATCCTCTGCTGCATAGGCCTGTGCAAGTAATGGATAGGCATTTACATAGTCAGGTTGAGTTTCTATCACTTGATCTAAGTACTTAATTGCAACTTTATTATCGCCAGCAGATAACATAATTAAGCCTGCTTCATATAATGCGTCAATACTCAAAATATCATTTTCATGACTCTTAATCTCGTTGGCCGCTTCTTCGTACTCACCTAATTTTGCAAGACAGGCAGCGATTCTTTGACTTAGGACTACTTCGCCAAAGGTATTGTTTTCTTTCGCAAGCTCTCGGTATAGTCCTAATGCTTCACCATAATCGCCACTTAAGTAGTCAAGTTCAGCTAAGCCAAAGTTAATTGCATCTTCTTCAGGAGCTAATTTATGCGCTTCTAGAAGCTTTTGACGCGCTGTTTCAATTAGACCATTACTTTGGTAATAATCAGCTAAATCAAGCAAGCTCTCGATATAAGCATCACTTTCTGGCTTTACATCATATAGAAGCTGCAAACCATCATCTTCATCGCCATCATTTAATAAAATTTCAGCTAAGTATACCTTAAACAAATCTTCTCTTGGAAACTGAGCAATCAAATAGCGGTAAACTTCCTTAGAAAGATCAGTAAAACCAAGATCAGTTAAGTTTTCAGCTAAAGAAGCTAAAACTTCCGGATCATCATTTTCAAGTGCTTTTTTAAGAAGAATATGATTATCAGAAAAGTCATGGTTTTGAATTGCATCTAGTAGTTGTTCAGAATAAGTCATTTTTTCACTCTTTTCATTTGTGCTAACACAATAATTGTACACAAAAAACGTGCCAAGCTATACAACTTAGCACGTTTTTATTTTGCTAGTAACTGAACAATTACTTAACAGCATCCTTAAGAGCCTTACCTGGCTTGAATGCAGGAACCTTAGAAGCTGGGATTTCGATTTCAGCCCCAGTTTGTGGGTTACGACCCTTACGAGCTGCACGGTGACGTACTTCAAAAGTACCGAAACCGATCAATTGAACTTTTTCACCTTTAGCAAGATCTTCTTGAATAGAGCTAAAGATTGCATCAACTGCAGCAGCAACTTCTTTCTTGGTTAAGTCAGTTTTAGCAGCAACTTCAGAAACTAATTCTGCCTTGTTTGCCATTCCACTTCACCTCCCGAAATGAACTAATAGTATTTTAAAACAAAACCTTTAAAAAATAAGAAAAATGATTTATTCATTTATTCCCTGCAATAAAATTAGCACACTAAGACGCTTAGTTGCAAGCTTTTTCGAAGATATATCCCTATTTTTTTTGAAATTTTAGGCTTATTTACGTTTTCTAGCCAAAATTTTAATTGGTGTTCCTACAAAATCAAAGTTTTGGCGCAATTGATTAATTAAAAATCTCTGATATGAGAAGTGCAATAATTCTGGATCATTTACAAAAACGACAAATGTCGGCGGAGTTACTGCAACTTGCGTCATGTAGTAGATTCTTAATCTCTTTCCGTTAACAAGTGGCGTTGGCGTAATTCTGGTTGCCTCAAGTAGCAAGTCATTCAAGACACTAGACTTAATGCGACGAGTTTGATTATCGTGAACTTCTTTAACTAGGTTCAAAATATCAGGAACTCTTTGACCAGTCTTTGCCGAAGCAAAAACAATTGGAGCGTAGTCCAAGTATTGGAACTCCTGTCTAATTGTATTTTCAAAGTCCTTCATGCTTGTGCTATCTTTTTTAGGAAGATCCCACTTATTTACGACAATAATTACTCCTCGGCCTGCATCGTGAGCATAGCCAGCAACATGTTTATCTTGTTCACGAATGCCTGTGCTAGCGTCTAAAACTAAAAGTGTAATATCACTTTCTTCAATAGCACTAACCGCTCTTAGAACTGAATACTTTTCAGTCTTTTCATAAACCTTGCCACGGCGTCTAATACCGGCAGTATCGACAATAGTATACTTTTGCCCATCATTAGTAAAAGTCGTGTCTATGGCGTCTCTCGTTGTCCCTTCGATGTTAGAAACAATTACACGTTGTTCACCTAAAATAGCATTTACTAGTGAGGATTTTCCTACATTAGGACGACCAATTACACTAAAGCGAATCGAATCATCTTCATGTTGATTGGCCTTATCGCCGAATTCACCAACAATTGCATCAAGTAAATCACCCATCCCAGTTCCGTGACTACCAGAAACAGGAATTGGGTCGCCCAAACCTAAACTATAGAAATCATAAATATCAGTTCTTTGTTCAGGATTATCAGCCTTGTTAACTGCTAAAATAATTGGCTTCTTAGTTCGATAAAGCATCTTAGCAATTGTTTCATCCATATTAGTCATGTGCTGGGTCACATCTCCCAACATGACAATTACATCAGCTTCATCAATCGCAATTTCAGCTTGAGCCTTAATTTGCTCTTCGATTTCACCGGAGTCTAAAGTAATACCACCAGTATCAATTAGGATAAATTCATGGCCCATCCATTCAGCACGAGCATAAATTCTATCTCTGGTGACGCCAGCTTTATCCTCGACAATAGCTACGCGAGAATTAATAATTCTATTAAAAATAGTTGATTTACCAACATTTGGTCGTCCAACTAATGCAACGATGGGTAATGACATATTATTTCTACCCCTTTCTATTTATCTAAGAAATAAAAAAAGCTGACCGGAGTCAGCTTTTTTAGACGAATGACGATTAATCCTTATCTTTAAGTTGATCACCAATAATGTCACCTAAAGCAAAACCGTTGTCATTGTCATTCATGTACTTATCAGCTACAGAATCTTGACGACGACGTGGACGTGAGTTTTCACTCTTAGCAGCATTAGGATCAGCTTGCTTGATTGACAATGAGATTCTTCTGTCACTTGGGTCAACGCTCAAAACTTTAACTTTAACAGTTTGACCAACCTTTAAAACATCACTTGGCTTATCAACGTGCTTGTTAGCAATTTCTGAAACGTGTACTAAACCTTGGATTCCATCAGCTACTTCGATGAATGCACCGAATGAAGTTAAAGTCTTAACTTCACCTTCAATGATGTCGCCTTCATGTAAACCTTCAGTAGCTTCTTCAAATGGGGATGGTAAAGTTTGCTTAATTGACAGGGAGATTCTGTGTCTATCGTCATCAATACCGATAACTTTAACCTTAACATCTTGACCAGCCTTCAATACATCACTTGGCTTGTCAACATGCTTGTAAGAAATTTCTGAAATGTGAACTAAACCGTCCACACCACCAACGTCAACAAAGGCACCAAAACCAGTTAAACGTGATACTTTACCCTCAACAGTATCACCTACAACTAATTGTGAAGCAACGTTTTCGAATGCTTCTTCACGTTCCTTTTCGATTAAGTCTTTTCTTGAAAGAATTAATCTGTTCTTGTTAGGATCAATTTCAGTGATCTTCAAGTTCATCTTCTTGCCAATGTAAGGCTTCAAGTCAGAAACGTAACGGTTAGAAATAAGTGATGCTGGTAAGAAACCACGTGTACCAACGTCAACTAATAAACCACCGCGAACAGCACCAGTTACAGTACCTTCAACAGTCTTGCCTTCTTCAAAGACCTTTTCTAATTCCTTGTAAGCTTCTCTTTCCTTCAAACGAGTAACTGAGAAGAAGAATTCGCCGTTTTCTTTATCGCCACCAGCTCTTCTAAGAACTAAAGCTTCAAACTTATCACCAGGTTTTACCAATTGGTTTAAATCTGCGTTACGGTCATTAGTGAATTCACGTTTAGTGATTACACCTTCAACACCTGCATTTTCAACACCAACAGCGATTTGTCCATCTTCAACACTTAAAACTTCAACGTTAACAATGTTGCCGACTTCAACTCCCTGCATTTCTTTTAGAGCATCTAAGAATTGATTACTATTATCTGTCATAATTACCTCCCAATATCATACTTTATTTTAAAGTACTTGATGTCTTTTTTCCACACTTTTGTTTAATTTTTTTGCTTTTTTTGTATTATCTCGCTTATTTTAGCTACAACCTCATCAATAGTAAGGTTTGTTGTATCTAATTCAATTGCATCCGCTGCTTTTTTTAATGGAGAAATTTCACGATGAGAATCTTTATAGTCGCGAACTTCAATATCATGTTCAATATCTTTCAAGTCTTGGTGAATTCCTTTTTCTTGAAAATCTAAAAAGCGTCTCTTAGCTCTTGATGCCACACTAGCGATTAAGAAGATTTTTACCTCCGCATCTGGTAAAACTGTCGTCCCAATATCACGGCCATCCATAATAACATTATGTTTACCAGCCATTTCACGCTGTAATTCAACCATCTTTTCACGAATTGACTTCAAGGCTGACACTTGAGAAACATTCTCAGTAATTTCTGGAGTTCTAATGGCAATTGACACATCCTTGCCATTTACATAAACCTTCTGTTCTCCATCTTCTTGCTTAAATTCAATTGTGCTCTTGTCAACCTGGTTTAAGATCGCCTTTTCATCCCCATAGTCAACGTGATTGTCGTGTGCAATTAATGTACATGCTCGATACATTGCACCAGTATCGATGTAAATATAGCCTAAATTATGCGCGATAATTTTAGCAACTGTACTCTTCCCCGCTGATGCAGGACCATCAATAGCTACTTGCATTAAAAAATTGAGTCCTTTCTTTTTCATTCAAAGTAAATTCTACCATAAAACAAAAACCAGAAGTCACTCGACTTCCGGCTAAACATAATTCTTTTAGAAAATGTTTTAGAAATTACGTCTTACAAACTTCTCTAGAACAGGTAATAAAGTTTTCGCTAAAATCAAAACAACAATACTGTTAATCAAACCCTTAATTAAGTTGAAAGGAATAATAGCAGAAACAACGTAAGTTAAAAGTGATGAATTTAACTTAAATCCCATTAAAGAAATATACATTGGAGTTAGAACAAAATAATTTGCTAGTGACATTACTACCGTTAAAGCTAGTGTACCGACAATTAAACCAAAAATTTGATATTTTACTTTATCCTCATGTTTTTTACTGATGAAATAAAATGGCAAGATATAAGCTAAACTTGCTAAAAACGCAGCTAGTTGTCCGATCATTGAAATTGGATTAAAACCAGAAATAAAAAGACTCAATAATGACTTAAAGAGTGCAATCATTGTTCCGCCCAATGGTCCAAAAACTAAGGTGCTCAAGGCAACAAGTGAATCCGAAAAGTCCATCTTCAAATAATCAAAGCCTGGAATAATTGGGACTTCAATTTTCATAATTAAAAATGCCAATGCACCAATCATTGCCCAGGCAAGCCAATAAGCAAGTCTGACATGACTTAAACTAGTTTTTCTTTGCATGATGATTCCTCCATAACATACAAAAGGTCTGTTGCCTCAGCAACAGACCTTATTAATCTAAATCATGTTTAGTTTTTTAGTCTGTCTTCTTCCATCTAGACTTTAACTATCGGTACCTAAGGTTCAACTACATCGTAGCTCGCGGACTCTAACCGCCGGTCGGGAATTTCACCCTGCCCTGAAGACAACATCCTTTTATTTACTTTTTACAAGTAAATGATAATACTTCTTAACTAAATTGTAAATAATAATGTTTTTTAATTACTTAAGTTTAATTGATTGACCAATACTAATACTATCAGCTGATTCTAAACCATTAAGCTGCTCTAAATGATGCACTGAAGTGTTATTTTCACGAGCAATTTTTGATAAAGAATCGCCTTCTTGAACAGTGTAAGAACTTGGTGCTTGATTTTGTGATGAGCTGCTTCCACTGTTACTCTGCCAGGTATTTTGATTATTTTGGTATGAATTTTGGTTTGCTTGTTGAGTTTGACCTTGAGTAGTAGTTTGACTAGCACTAGAAGTATAAGATTGGGTACTGCTTTGGCTAGTTTGACTACTTTGAGACTGACTAGTTACAGCTGGAGTTACGTCATGAGATTGGCTTGACGATTTCTTCTCTTCTTTCTTCACACTACTCTTAGACTTACTCTTCTTCGAAGAACTACGCTTAGGCTTTTTACTCTTAGATTTATGAGACTTAGAAGAACTCTTTGAAACTTTAACACTCTTTTCAGCCAAGTTATTAGAATTAGAGTGCAACTTTGAAGAAACAATCGGAATCAAGGCAATCAAAATTATTGCAACTATAATTAACCCAGCCCATAACTGACTATGGTTTGTACCCTTAGAGTTCTTATCTGGACGACTAGGAGTTGGTTCGGGTGCAGGCTCTGAACGGTGGCGATGATGCATCGCACTTCTAGACGTTGTCGGACGTTCAAAATGCTTGTAAGGGCCCTTAGGTTCTTGATTGTCCTGAGATTTATTTTCCTTCATTCCAAAATCCTCCACAATTATAGATTATTAGTTTTATTTTATCATAGCTTGACAAGTAGCGTTAGTCAGATAAGTGATTTAACCGAGAGACTTCTTCATGCGTTAATTCGCGATATTCACCTGAAGTCAGTGATTTTAAAGTCAAGAAAGCATACTTTTCACGAGATAATTTTTCAACAAAATGATGAACTGCTTCAAACATCCTCTTAACTTGGTGATAATGCCCCTCATGAATTGTTAATTGAACAATTTGAGTATTTTTCTTTTCATCAGTCTTCAAAATCTTCAATTTTGCTGGCGCACTCTTACGTCCATCAATTCGAACCCCACGCGTAAGAGAGTGAATATCTTCTGGAGAAAGAAGTCCTTTAATTTTGGCTACATAAACCTTTGGTACTTCATTACGAGGATGCATCAACTTATTAGCTAATTCACCATCATTAGTCATTAATAACAAGCCTGAAGTATCATAATCAAGACGACCAACTGGATATAAGCGATATGGTACATCTTCAAAAAAGTCAACAACAGTCTTTCTGCCCTTATCATCTTTTACTGAAGAAATTACGCCACGAGGTTTGTAAAACAAATATGTGTGGAGTGTTTCTTTCTCAATTGGAACTCCATTTACTTCAATTTTGTCGCTCGGTTCAACTTTCGTTCCCAGCTCAGTAATTCTTTTACCATTAACAGTTACTTGTCCAGCTGTAATCATTTTCTCAGCCTTACGTCTTGACGCAACGCCAGCTTGTGCAATTACTTTTTGCAATCTTTCAGCCATTTTACTCTCCTTCATCAAAATTTATTTCTTTGCTATTTCTCTCATCCTGATCAAATAAGTTCACAGGATTGTCATCTGATTCAAACTCTTCTATTACTGGTAAATCAGCCAAACTTTCATAGTTAAAATACTGTAAGAAATAGTCTGTAGTCACATATAAGTTAGGATGTCCAGGTACGTCTTTTTTACCATTTACTTTAATCAGTCCACGCCAAATTAAAGTCTGCAATGCTCCTGATGAGTTAACACCTCGTAAATCATCAATTTCAACCCGTGTTATCGGTTGACGATAGGCAATAATTGAAAGTATTTCAAGAGCTGACTGACTTAAGTTCTTCGATAAGTCTTTTTGGAAAAATTTAGAAATAACATCCCCGCATTCCGCACTGGTAGTTAGTTTATAAGTATGATTAATGCAGATCAGTTGTAAGCCAGAGTTCTCATCATTTTTAAGTCGATCTTTTAGATGATTTGCTAACTCTCGTAATGCCGATGGTGAAATTTCTAATAATTGTAATAAATTATCTGTTTCCAAACCATCATCCCCTGCTGCATAAAGGAGAGCTTCTAATTGTGCTTCTTTACTTGCCATTAGTCTCAACTTTCTCTAATTCTAGGTCACCAAAGTCTCTATTTTGCTTTACTAAAATTTTATGATCACGACATAATTCTAAAACTGCTAAAAACAAACCAATTACCTGATCAAGATCCTGAAAATTCTTAATACAGTCAAAAAAGCTAACCTTTTTTCTATGGTGAAGTTTATCCTTTAAAAATGTCGTCATTTCTTCAATTGAAGTTTCATGAACTTCTATTTGTCCCACTTGTGGTTTTCTTAATTTAAAACGCTCCAAAACGACTTTAAAAGTATTAGCCAGCTCATCACTTGTAATTTCTCCTAAGGGAAGAGGCTCAACTTCTTTTTTAGGCGAAACAGATGGATCTTTAGCCACAGTAATTGGCATTTCTTCATCTCGTTTCTTAAAGTATTCCGCAATTCTTTGAAAAACTGAATATTGGACCAGCTGCTCAACTAGTTCAGCACGAGGGTCTTCCTGATATTGATCTTCTTCAACAAAGTCATTTTTGGGAAGTAAATATTGCGATTTAATTCTAAGAAGAGTTGATGCCATCACAAAATACTCGCCAGCAATTTGCAAGTCTAAAATCTGCCAGCGAGCCAAATTAGCTAAGTATTGTCCAGTAATCTTCGCAATTGGAATATCGTAAATATCTATCTTTTGTGATCTAATTAAGTGCAAAAGTAGATCTAGTGGTCCCGTAAAATTTGGAAGATCTAAAGTTAATTCATCGACATTATTCATCGGTCTTATCTTCCTTTAAATAGCTTAATAAAAAGGCCCAGTCAGGTAAAGCGGTAATCATTTTATCAGGATAAAGATGCTTTAGATCTTTCATTACCAAGCGTTTGGTTTCTGAATCACGCATTGTTGGATCAAGAGATAGATAGCGAATAATTATAAAGTCTTTTTCTTCTTGAATGCCAATAATACCTCTTGCGTTACCCTTTTCTTTATAAATAAGAACTTCAAATTGATTAGAATCACTAGTATATAACTTCATCTCTTCTTGTAAGTTCTTAATATTTTTAAAATCTGGAAGATAAGACAAATATCCCATTACAGTTTTTTCATAGTCTTTTTTATATTTGCTGATCATAATATTTAAGCACGTGGATGTGCTTGATTATAAACCTCCAAAATATGCTTCTGCGTCAGATTAGTATAGATCTGCGTAGTTGTAATATCACTATGACCCAAAATTTCTTGAACTACACGCAAATCTGCCCCGTTTTCAAGCAAATGAGTAGCGAAAGTATGTCTCAAAGTATGGGGAGTAACATTTTTAGTTATTCCAACCAGCTGACAATACTTTTTTATCTTCTGCCAAACAGCCTGTCTCGTTAGTTGATGACCATGATTGTTTAGAAAAATTACATCAGTAAATTGACCGCTTTTTAGTACTTGAGCATCCCTAACATCCTTTTGATACTTTTCAAGCCACGATAAAGCAACTTCAGTAATTGGTACAAGTCGTTCTTTTGAACCTTTACCAAGAACTCTAATAATTTTTAAATCGGAATGAATGTCACCAGTTCGTAAATTTATTAATTCACTCACCCGCATTCCAGTTGCGTAAAGTAACTCTAGCATCGCACGATCTCTAATTCCTAACGGCGTATTCGTATCAGGAGCCGCAAGTAATTTATCTACTTCTTCTTCGCTTAAAGCGGTTGGCAATCTTCGTTCACTTTTTGGGGAATCGATTTTTACTAATGGATCACGTTCAATTATATCCTGTCTTAAGAGCCATTGATAGAATTTTCTCAAACTAGAGATCATTCGACTAATTGAAGTTGTTGCCTTGCCCTTGTCTTTTTGCGTAGCAAGAAAAGCGTCAACAACTAAATAGTCAACTTCCCAGCTTGTTTCATTTTGATCTTGTAAATAATCTAAATATTCTTCTAAATCAGTTCGATAAGAAATAATGGTATTAGGACTTAAGCCCCGTTCCACTTGACTGAAACGTAAATAATCTTCTAAATTATCCTTCATCGTTTGTGTCTGATTCATCTTTTTCTACCAAGCTAATTGTTCCTGCATCTTTATCTTCAGTAATTAATCTATTTTTTAATAAATGACCTAAAGCGCGTTTAAAGGCTGACTTAGAGATACCAAAGTGATTCTTAATTTCTTGAGCATCGCTTTTATCATAAAAAGGTAAGGTCTTAGTTGCTTCACGGCGTAAACTTACTAAAATCATTTGAGCATCATCATCAATCTCCTCAAAGCCTCGAGGAAGAACGCTCAAATTCAATCTACCATATTGACTAACCCCGATTACGCGTGCCTTAATTTTTTGCCCTAGACGCAAGGGACGGAACATTTCAGACTTATGGACAAAGGCTAAGTAATATTGATCAGTAATTACAAAAGATCCAACTTCATAGTTACGGTACACAGTACCAGACATATTTTTGTTTTCCAAATGCGCAGGAAAATTGGCAGCTAACTGTTCAAAAACATCTTCTTCTGCCATCTTAGCCCAAATACGTTCCTTATCATCGGTCTCAAGGCGTACCAACAAGCGATCATCTTTCTTTGGCCATTGATCTTTTTCAAGTGGAAGATCGTCTAAAGAAACAACAACGTCTTTATCATTTAATCCAATATCTAAAAATACACCCAAATCACGGCGCACTTCAGTTACTGTAGCCCAACCATACTGATCTTTTTGAGCAAAAGGATAAAATTGCGTCATTTCCTTCTTTTTATCTTTATTTTCATAGATAAAGCCCTGTACTTCGTCACCTAAATGGATTGGCTCATCTTGTGTAACTTCTATTTTCTTTAATTCAAAAGTTACGCCATCAACCTGTACATAAAAAGCAGTTTGATTTTCATCAGTAACTTTTCCTTTTCTTATTTCACCTAACATATCAGCGCCTCAATCCTTCTAATTTGTCTGTCACCTATATAGTATAAGGAAAAAAAGACAAAAATAAAATAGCCAGCTTTCGCTGACTATTTTAATAAGCTAATTAATTTAGATTAAAGGTTAGTTGCTTCACCTTGGTAAACAGCACCACGACGAGCATCAACAGTAATCTTAGAACCATCCTTGATCTTTTCAACTGCGTCAGTAGCACCAACAACAACTGGGATACCAAGTGAAAGACCAACAACAGCTGCGTGGCTAGTTAAACCTGAAGCTTCAACTACCATACCTGAAGCCTTCTTGATTGCTGGTAAGTAATCCTTATCAGTAGTCTTAGCAACTAAGATGTCACCATCTTGAACTTTGCTGTTTGCTTCTTCAGCAGAAGTTGCAACTACAGCTTTACCAATAACTGATTGTTCACCAACACCTAAACCTTTAACAAGTTGGGTACCGATCAATTGTAACTTCATCAAGTTAGTAGTACCAGTTTCACCCAAAGGAACACCAGCAACGATAATTACCAAGTCGCCGTCTTTTGCAAGACCAGTTTCTTTAGCAAGTTCTGCTGCCTTGTCAAACATTTCTTCAGTAGTCTTAGGCTTTTCAACCAACATTGGCTTTACACCCCAAACAACACCTAATGAGTGTTCGATCTTTTCGTCAAAAGTCATAGCAATGATATCAGCGTTTGGACGGTACTTAGAAATCATACGTGCAGTGTAACCAGATTCAGTTGCTGCAATAATAGTCTTAACGCCCAATTCTTCAGCAGTTCTAACAACTGATTCACCAATAGCTTCAGTAACGTTTGAACCCTTGTATTCTTCAAATCTTTGAAGAGCTAACTTGTTACGCTTAGCAAGTTGCTTTTCAGTACGCATGTCAATTTCAGCCATAGCCTTAACAGCTTTAACTGGGTAAAGACCATTAGCGGATTCACCTGAAAGCATAGTTGCGTCAGTACCATCAAGAACAGCGTTAGCAACGTCAGTAACTTCGGCACGAGTTGGACGTGGGTTTTCTTGCATTGAGTCAAGCATTTGAGTAGCAGTAATAACTGGCTTGCCTAATGCGTTACATCTTCTGATTAATTCCTTTTGTACGAATGGAACATTGATAAATGGAATTTCAACACCCATGTCACCACGAGCAACCATTAAACCATCAGAAACCTTTAAGATTTCATCGATGTTATCAATACCTTCTTGTGATTCAATCTTAGGGAAGATCTTTACGTATTCACAGTGTGCTTCTTCAAGCAATTGACGAATGTCAAGAACATCTTGTGCTTTACGAACAAATGAAGCAAAGATGAAGTTGATACCTTCCTTTAAACCGAACTTAATATCGTTAGTATCTTTTTCAGTGATACCTGGGAGGCGAATTTCAACACCAGGAGCGTTAACACCCTTCTTAGAACCAATTAAACCAGTGTTTTGAGCTTCACAAACTAATTCTCTCTTAGTGTCATCTTTTTCCTTAATCAAAAGGTCAACTAAACCATCATCGATTAATACGTGACCACCAACGTGAGTATCATCGTAAAGTCCATCGTAGGTAACGTGGATCATGTCCTTGTTACCCTTCTTAGTGTCATCCATAGAAATACGGATAGTGTCACCAGTGTTAATAGTGAACTTGCCGCCTTCTTGTTCAGTAGTTCTAATTTCGGCACCCTTAGTATCAAGAGCAATGCCAAGAAGTTTACCAGTCTTCTTTTCAATCTCACGAACCATGTTCATACGTGCACGGTGTTCTTCGTGGTCACCGTGTGAGAAGTTGAAGCGGAATACGTTTGCACCTGCTTCAGCTAATTTAGTAATAGTCTCAACATCGTTTGAGGCTGGCCCTAAAGTACTAACAATTTTAGTTTTCTTCATCTTGAAAAAATCTCCTATAATACAAAATCAAAAACTACTTGGCTAAGTCTTTGTTTAATGAGTATAACGCATAATTACCGTGGTGTTTTGCATCAAACAAATCAAGAATATCATGGTGAGAAAGCTTGTTGTTTTCAATTCCAACAGCTAAGCCGCCTTTACCTTCAAGTAACAACTTAACAGCATAAGCACCCATCTCGCTTGCTAATACACGATCACGAGTAGTTGGGCTTCCACCACGTTGCATGTGACCTAAGATATTAGCACGAGCATCAAAGTCGCCATACTTAAGAAGTTCATCCTTAAATTTATTAGCGTCCATAACACCTTCTGCTAAAACAACAATTCCATGCTTCTTGCCATTAGCAAATCCTTGCTTCAAGTTTTCAGCAATTTCCTTAATGTCATAAGGTTCTTCTGGGATAACAATTGCATCTGCGCCAGTAGCAACACCAACGTGCACTGCAATATCTCCACAATCACGACCCATAACATTTACAACAAATACACGTTGGTGACTTGTTGCAGTATCACGAATTTTATCAATAGCTTCCATTGCAGTATTACATGCAGTGTCAAAGCCAATTGTGAAATCAGTGTAAGGAATATCATTGTCGATTGAACCAGGAAGACCAATAGCATTATAGCCATGTCTTGTAAGCTTCAATGCACCATGGTAAGAACCATCACCACCGATGACAACTAAAGCATCGATTCCGTGCTTCTTTAATTGTTCGATTCCCTTAAGTTGAACTTCTTCTTCCTTAAATTCTGGGAAACGAGCTGAATAAAGAAAGGTACCGCCGCGGTTAATCTTGTCCGCAACTGTTTCAGAAGTCATTTGGAAAATATCGCCAGCAACTAAACCAGCATATCCATAACGAATTCCGCAAACTTCGATACCGTTTGCCAAAGCTGTCCGTGTAACAGCTCTAATGGCAGCGTTCATACCAGGGGCATCTCCACCACTAGTTAAAATACCAATCCGTTTCATGAATTCACCTCTACGATTTTCTGTGTTTTACTCACATCGGTTTTATCGTACCATTTTTTTAACTCATTGTCTTCAAAAATAATCCTATTTTTTTCGTTAATAAAGTCTGCTAAATAAATGTTTTCGCTTTCAATCCTATCAGAATCTATTTTGCTAGAATTTAAAAGTTTTAAATTAATCTTTAAAATTAACTTTGCGAGCATTTGAAAGTAAAAACTGCGTCTTTGTCGGACTAAAGCGATCACTTTGCGTCTTCACCTGCAATAAATATATTTCGCCAATCTTTAAGTTTTCTCCTACTTTCTCCCATACCTGAGGAAAGATCGTAAAATCTTTATCGCCACTACTATCGCTAAAGACCGCGAAAGCCATATTATCACCTTTTTTAGTGGTGATTTGCTTTATCTTCATTAATTTGCCAACTGCAATCCCCTGTTCATTGTTTTCAAAAGCCTGCAATCTTTTTGCGTTATACTTTCTAGCATATTTTTGAACAGCAATGATTGGGTTAATTCCAGTACTAAAGCCCATTGCTTCTACTTCCATCGCTGATTTTTCAGCAGCAGTTGGCATTTTTTCTTCTTCGATTTTGGGCTCCAAAGTTTCAAATAAAGATAAATTTGAACCTGCCATCTTTACACTTTCAACTAGGTCTTTATTTATTTTTAAAAGTTCATTTCGATTTGGAGCTAGTCGATCAAAAGCACCTGCTTTAATTAAGTTTGCAATAGCATCAGCACTCAACAAATTATTATCAATCTTCCACAAGAAATCAGTCATTGACTTAATCGGACGCTTAATTTCTAATATTTGTTTCAGCAAATCACTTCTTAATCCGCGAACTGCCTTCAAGCCAACTAAAATTTTGCCGTTTTCAAGCGAAAAATCCGCCTTACTGTTCTCAATATCTGGTGGCAAAGTCTTAATTCCAGCTTCTTGTGCTTGCATCAAGTATTGAGCGATCTTATTACGATTACCAATATTACTGTTCAAAAGAGAAAGATAAAAAGCGCCAGGATAATGAACCTTAAAATAGGCAAGCCAAAAGGCGATTTTACTATATGCAACTGCATGCGAACGGTTAAATCCATAATTAGCAAACTGAGCAATATAATCATAAACCTGCTCTGCTATCTCTTTTCGTCTGCCAAGTTTTACAGCGCCTTGAATAAACTTCTCTCGTTCTTTTTGGATCACATCAGCGTTTTTCTTAGACATAGCTCGCCTTAAAAGATCGGCTTCACCTAAAGAAAAACCAGCTAAAACTTGAGCCGTCTGCATAACTTGCTCTTGATAAACTAAAACGCCATAAGTTGGTCCTAAGATTTTTTTTAAGCTAGGATCAGGATATTGAACTTTTTCCTTGCCATGTTTTCTATTAATGAAATGACCAATATTATTCATTGGACCTGGGCGATATAAAGCATTTACAGCAACAATGTCTTCAAAACTGTCAGGATGAAGCTGCTCTAAAACGCGCTTAATTCCATCGGATTCAAATTGGAAGACGGCATCTGTGTCACCACGCTGAAATAAAGCAAGCGTTTCTTGATCATTTAACGGAATCTGATTAGGATCAATTTCAACTCCTTCTGACTTTAATGCTGCAATAATATTGCCTAAAATAGTTAAGTTTCTTAAGCCTAAAAAGTCAATTTTCAATAATCCTAAGGACTCAACATTTAATTTGGTTTGCTGCGTTACAGGTATTCCTAAAGGTCCCGCCTGTAAGCCCACAATCTCTGCTAATGAATCATCAGTGATTACTAAACCAGCTGCATGAATTGAATAATGACGCGGCAAATTTTCTAAATGCTCAGCAGTCGCAAATAGAATTTTACTAAAAGCATTTGTATTAACTAAAAGCTGTAACTCTTTTGATTTTTGATATGCTTCTGCTAAAGTGATTTTTCCTTTTGCATGCGGGATTGCATCTAACCAGCGATAGGTTTCAACTTTATTTAGTCCAAAAACACGACAAACATCTTTTAGAACTTGCTTAGCAGCCAAAGTACCAAAGGTTAAAATTTGGGCGGCGTGATTCATTCCATATTTTTCAAACATATATTTTATTACTTCATCACGTCGATTATCTGGAATATCTAAGTCAATATCTGGCATTTGTTGACGAGCGGGATTTAAGAAACGTTCAAATAACAAATTATATTCAAGTGGATCGACTTCAGTAATTCTTAAAGCATATGAAACAAGTGAGCCAGCAGCTGAGCCTCGTCCAGGTCCAGTTGTAATGTGAACACTATGGGCAAAGTTCATCACATCCCACACAATAAGAAAATAATCATCAAATCCCATCTCATTGATTACTTTTAGTTCATAATCTAATCTTGCTTGGTATTTTTCCGGAATCCTTCCTTTAAATCTTTTAGCAAGTCCATTTTGTGCTAATGAATGCAAATATTCTTTTGATGTTGGAAACTTATTTTGTTTGAACTTTGGCAATTGAGGATCTTGAAACGTAATCTGAGCACTGCAAATTTGACCTATTTTTTCAGCGTTTTCTAAAGCATCTTCAATCCCAAATTTTCGATAATTAACCTGCAATTCTTCGCTATTTTTTAAGTAATGCGAACCAGCTTGCTTAGCTAATTGCTCCACATTTTCTAAATGGGTGTTACTCTTAATAGCTTGCAGAGTTCTTCTTAAAAATTGTTCGTTACGATTAAGATATTGTCCGTCTTCAACCGCAGTTAACAATAACTCAAATTGCGTTGCTAATGAACGAAGATAATTTATATATTCTTGCTGTCCTTGATCAGCATAAACGCCTAAATAAATTGATGAAGATGTAGGAACAGAATCTTTCAGTGTACGGATATAATTAGCTCCCATTTTAGGATTGTTAGCTTGCAGCATCTTTAGTTCGCTATGTATGTTACTAGGCGTAATTATAACTAAGTGACCGAGATATTTTTTTAATTCTTCAAGCTCTAAAACATTTTCTTTTTCACCATTTTCGGTTAAAAGATTGACCGCACTTGATAAACGCAAAATATTTTTATATCCTTGATCGTCTTTAGCAATGACAATTAAATCATACTTATTTGCCTGGTCAACCAAGCCGTTGATTCTTAACTGCATCCCTAATAAAGGCTTAATTCCAGTTTCTTTTGCAGCTTTATAAAAATTAACTAAGCCATAGGTAATATTTACATCCGTCAAGGCGAGTGCAGAATAACCTTTTTTCTTTGCGTTTTCAGCTAAATCTTTAACTTTAGTTGGACTCTCCAGTAATGTAAAACTACTAAGGTTTTGCAGACTCACTGCTCCCATATGCTCACCCTTTCTAATAATTTAAGTATAGCAAATTCTCTCTTCTTGGCTTGCGTAAAACTCTTATTTTTGCTAAGATACCTAGCGAAAGAAGGAGAAATTATGCGCTATATTATTACTATGGTTTGGTCATGCATTTTTTGCGAAGTTATCGGTTTTATTGCTGCATCTTTAACTCAGATGCAATTTAATCCTATGCAATCTTTGATTATTGGCGCAGTCTTTGGCTTGCTATTCGCAATTATTATTCCCGCCATTACTGCCAAGAGTTACAAAGACAAGAGTAAGTACAACAAACTTTAATTGAACTAAATTTGAATATTTTAAAAAGCTGTTTCGTAATGAAACAGCTTTTTTAGTACCTTAATTAATAAAATTTGTAGTTTTTAGCAGTATCTACTTTAATATCACCATGAGTTAAGTATTCGCTAAACATTTGAACGTAGTCCTGATCAAAGATCTTTTCAATCTTATCCATGCTGTAAGCTGGATAAAATCCTCCGCCTAAAGCACGATAATTATTGACAGCTAACTTGTATACCTTATCATCTTCAAGATCTTTCCCATTTAAGGTTACTTTAGTCAATCGATGACCAACTGGTCTTGAAAGATCAGCTTCATATTTTACTGGGTAGAAAAGATCAAAATGATAAAGCATTGGCTTAGGTGTAATCCAACGATCAATAAATTTGATTTTACCGTCTTTATCTTTTTCTAAGAATCCAGCTGAATATTCAATAATTTCTTTTAATTCTTTTCCAGTCAACTTAACAATGCAGAGTTGATTTGCATATGGATAGTTTAATAATACTTCGCGCATTGTTACATTCTTTGAAAAGCCATGGGCAGATTCAGACATAATTGCTGTTGCTGAAACATCTGCTCCAGTAAACCAAAGTTGCATTTGTTGAATAAGATTGATAAAAGGTGCTCCCTCAATTCTGCCTTTGATAGCATCATCAATTGGTGCAGGTTCAGATAAATGCGCAATAGGTTGATCTAGCCATTTTTGTGTTTCTTCATCAAGACTCTTAACGATCTTTTCAATTGCTGGATCTGGTGCATAATCTTTACTATCAATTAATTTGGTAGTCATATCATTGATTTTAACTTTACCATTCGTGTCTTTATCAAAATCAATGATCACTTTACCTACTGCTTCTCCGCGGTAGCCTGGCTGAACAATGGCCGTGTTACGAGTAACTAAGTTCAAGCGGCGATGTTGGTGTCCAGTTAAAAAGACATCAATTTCCGGAATTTCAGTTAAAATCTTATAGCCCTCATTTTCGCCTGTATGAGGCTCAGTTGCTTTACCAGTCAATGGATCACTTTCAAAACCACCATGATATAGAGCACAAAGAATATCTACTTGTGGACGCAATTTTTTAGCTAATTTAGCAAGTGCTTCATAACCAGAAACAAACTTTAAGCCTTTAATATGATCCTCTGACTCCCAGTGAGAGATATACTGAGTAGTAATTCCCATAATACCTATCTTTAGACCAGCTTTTTCAACAATTGTATATTCTTTTCCAAAGAAAGGTACATTAGTATCTGCATCCAAAACATTATCATTGATAAATGGAGCACGATTGTTATCAACATAGTACGATAAATAATCCAAACCATAATTAAAGTCATGGTTACCTAATGCACGTGCATCATATCCCACTTCATTATAAGCTTCAGTAAATTTACGCAATCCCTCGTCTTCAGGCAACTTTTGAGTATAGCTAGCTAAGGGTGAACCTTGCAGACAATCTCCGCTATCAGTAACTAGGACATTGTCTGCACCATATTTCTCTTTTTCACTTTTAACCACGCTACTTACGCGACTAAGAGAAATTGGAGCATCATAGTTGTCTTTATTTTGATAATCAGTTGGCATCAAAAAGCCATGCGTATCACTTGAGTGTAATATAACTAATTTCATTAATACCTATTCCTTTAATCAAAAATTACATAAAAAAAGACACCCCACGGTGTCTTTAATTAATCGTTATTTTGTTGCTTTTTTTCGTTAGCAACTTGACGGCCTTTGTAAAAGCCCTTTGGTGAAACGCGGTGGCTTAAACGGTATTCACCAGTAGTAGCATCGTAATGCATTGCTGGTGTGGTTAATTTAATATGACCACGACGTGAACGTTTCTTTTGCTTAGAAGTTTTTCTTGCAGGAACTGCCATTAGTTAGATCTCCTTTTTTATAGAATTGAGACTTGCGAACCTTTAAATAAACAAATTCACTAAATACTCACGTATTTCAATAATACAATCTAAGAGCTGATAAATCAAGTCCAATCTTATTTTGTAGCTTCAGAATTGTTAACTTTCTTTAATTCAGCAATCTGTTTATCTTTAGATTCAATTTCACTCTGGTATTTATTATCTAATTCTTTCTTCTGTTTTGCTAGTGCTTTTTTTACATCAGGAGAAACTTTTTCTCCTTTTCCAATTAGAAGTGAAACTAAAGCACCTAGTAAAAGCATAATAACTAAAACAATTATCAACGGCATTTTAGGTTGGAAAAAGCCAAAATTAATTGCCACTGGTTCAGTATTTAAACAGGCGAAAATTACAAGCACTAAAACAATTATTAGCCCAATTACTAAATTTCTTTGCTTATTCATTATTATCTCCTACTTTCTACTAGCAAACTTTAAACTTGCCCAATCACCAATGCGTGGGAAAATCTGATAAAGTTTTGCTAAAGTAGCTAGACTTAATGGTAAATTCAATTCGCGACGATTAGAACCAAAGAAATGAACTACTTGCCAAGCTACATCATCAGGATCGAGCATAAAACGTTGTACATTATTTGCATAAGATCCACTTTCATCTGCAATATTAAAGAAATTAGTGTAAACTGGTCCAGGATTTACTGTCATAACCTTAACACCAAATGGCTTTAATTCTAAACGTAAAACATTTGAAAATTGAATAATAGCTGCCTTAGTTGCACTATATGCTGCAGTTTTAGTAGTAGGTACAATTCCAGCAATCGAACCGAAGTTGATAATTTGACCAGCTTTTTGGTCAATCATTACTCGAGCAACAAGACGAGTAAAGTACATTAGGCCTAAGACATTAGTTTGGAACATTTCAGTTACTACTTGAGGTGAAGTCTCTAAAAATTCTTTAAAGACGCCAAAACCAGCTGCATTAACTAGATAATCAATATGGTCAACATGACTAATAATTTCATTAAAGGCACGATCAATTTGATCAGCTTTACTAATATCAGTTGGAAATACAAATACGTCATTTCCTGAAAGTTGACGAGCTTCATTAGCAATTTCTTCTAATTTATCTTGATGACGGGCCATTAAAATGACAGTGGCGCCGCGACTTGCACTCTCTAACACAATCGAGCGTCCAATACCACTTGAAGCTCCAGTAACTACTACGACTTTATCCCTCAATGAATTACTCATATTATTATCCCCTCAATGTAATTTCAAAACTGTCTAAATCATTGGCTAAACGAGTATGTTTAAAAATTTTTCTCGCTTCATGCTCTAGTTGCTTACCTGCTTTTCCTGTATAGCGCGCAGAAATATGAGTCAAATAAAGTTTTCCTACATGATGATCTCTCGCTATACGAGCAGCATCTAAGCAGGTTGAATGGAAATAACGATGAGCCATTTTTTCTTCATCACCATTAAAAGTAGATTCATGAACTAGAACATCTGCATGATCAGCTAATTCGCCAATATTTTCCGTTGGACGCGTATCATAGATAATCGTAACAACTCGGCCTGGACGCTCTTTACCAAGGAAATCTCGTCCATCTAACTTTTGACCATCACTCAACGTAATCGTCTTTCCAGCTTTCAGTTGACCAAGAAGCGGACCGTTTGGCACATTATATTCTGCCACCTTATCCATTAGCAACTCACCAGGACGTGGCTTTTCAACCACACGAAAACCAAAACTTGGTACACGGTGATCTAGTCGAGCAGTGTAGACGGCAAAAAGATTGTTTTCAAAAATTAAACCGTCTTCTTTTAAAACAACGTATTTAATTGGATATGATACCCGAGTTTTTGAAACTCTCAAAGAAGTTTGCACAAATTGTTCAATTCCGGCAGGGCCATAAATTGTTAATGGATCACCATCGCCTTGAAAAGAACGAGATGAAAGAAAACCTGGCAAACCAAAAATATGATCACCATGAGTATGCGAAATAAAAATTCGCGTTACCTTTCTAGGTCTAATATTAGTCTTTAAAATTTGATGTTGTGTAGCTTCGCCTACATCAAATAACCATACTTCATTTAATTCATCTAATAATTTAAGTGCGGTACAAGAAACATTCCTGCTCTTTGACGGCTGCCCAGCACTTGTTCCTAAAAATTGTATTTCCATGAAAACCCTATTTCTAATATTTTCCTTTCGTAACCAATGTTTTAGTTACATAGGCACTATAAAACTTTGATCCTTCTGTAGTTGGGTGCGTATGATCATCATAGAACCAATCTTGATGACTCCCGGCAAACTCATGCCATTTGATAATGGTTAAGTTAGGGTATTTTTTCGCTGCTGCATCCAATTCACCATTAACTTGATCTTGCCAATCACGTGTTGGAACATGCGTATTAATCCAAAAAACTTGTCGCTTTGGTCCAATAATTTGCATTAAACGATCAAGTTCTTTAGGCGCAAAAGCACCATTTGTTCCTAAACCGATCAAGACATTATTATTTAAAGCACCTTTTTTCTTATACTCTTCAAAAAGTGGAATTGTGTCACCAAGTTGTCTAGAAACAGCTGCATCAACAATTAAATGTGGCATTAGTTTTTGCAAGTTTTGACTAGAGCCTGCCATTACAGAATCCCCAATTGCAGTTACTTGAATTTTTTGTGCTAATTGCAAGTCAACTTGAGAAATACCATATTTTTCAAAATCTTTATTCACGGGTTTAGTTGTTGCCGCTTTTTTAGCTTGCGCTAAGATTTCTGCTTTTGAAGTCGTTGACTTTTTCTTTTTAGACTGTGCTTCTTTAATTAACTTTTTATTCTTTTTCAGTTGCTTGTTTCGGTTTGATTTAATTTGAGTTGCTAGTTCTGAATGATTAGGATTTTCGGCTTTTACAGTTGGTGCCTTAAGAATTCCAAAACTACCTAAAATAAAGACAACTATTCCAGTCGCAAATAAAGCTTTTGATTGATAATGGTTAGCTTGTAAATTTAGGGCTTTTGATAAAAACTGACGCAATTTTTCCCAATCAATTCGTCCAAATGGTTTTTCAATAAAACGATAACTTAATTCTGCAATTACTAAAATTAATATAATTTCGATTAAATGGTACAAAATTACATGGTCTGCAATATCTTTAACCTTATCTTCAAAAAAGATCATCACTGGAAACTGATATAAATAAATTCCATATGACCGTGAACCAATCCAGCTAAATACAGGATTAGTCAGCCACTTATTCCAGCTGCTACCAGGATGAGCAATTACCCCTACAAAAATCATTGTTACTAAAGAGAATAAAAACATCCCGCCACGGTAAGCAAAAGCTTTTTGTGGATTAAAAATCGGACTAGTAGACATCAATAAAATACCGACTAAGGCTATTGCTCCAATTACGTTTAAGAGTCGTCTATCGCCTTTTTCAAGGTTGGCATTTAACTTCCATGTTGGCCAAAAGACGGCTAACATTGCACCCAGGCCTAATGAAAAGAATCTCGTATCTGTTCCATAGTAAATTCTACTTGTATCAACACCTGGCTTAAATAAAAACGCCATCTCTAAAGCTGAAAATACAGTTAAGGCTGTAATAATCCAAAAAATTATTTTTTTCTTTTTAGCTAATTTAACTAATAGAAAAACTACTAGTGGCCAAATAATATAAAACTGCCCTTCAATCGACATTGTCCATAAATGAACGAAGGGAGATTCATTGGAAGCAAAACGCTCAAAATAACTTTGGCCATTCTTGATTTGCCAAAAATTATAAACATTTAATAGGTTGGCAACTACTATTTGATTTAATTTAGCTAAAAGATTTTGCTGAAAAAGTAAGATATAGGCACTACATCCCCATAAAAGAGCAATCATTTGGGGATATAATTTCTTAATTCTTCTTACATAAAAAGACTTAAAGTCATACTTTCCCCGCTCTTCATAGGCATGAAACATGTGGTCCGTAACTAAATATCCAGATAGTACTAAAAATATCGGCACACCCAAATATCCACCCATAAATCGATTTGGATTAAGGTGATATAAAATTACTCCAATAACAGCTAAAGCACGAAGTCCGGCATAGCCTGTAATAAAGCGGTTCTTTCTTTTCAAAAGTCTTACTCCCAACTTTTTTAAATTTTATTAATCTACAAATTCAAAAGTGAAGTCAGCTATTGATACATCGTCACCATTTACTGCTCCCTTTTCTCTTAAAGCATCATCTACACCCATCCGCTTTAATTTACGAGCAAGAAGCATAATTCCATCAGTATGATCTAGATTAGTTCTTTGAACAAGACGCTCTAACTTATTGCCAGTAACGACAAAGCTATGCTCACCAGTTCGTTCAACCTTAAATCCATCATCTTCAGGTTTTTTATAAACATATTCTTTTTCGGCAACTTTAATTTCTGCTGGTTTTTCAGCTTCTTCTTTTGCAACTTCTTCAACTAAATCTGCTGTCTTACCCATTAGTTCGCTAACACCCTGATGGGTAACACTAGAAATAGGATATACCGTCTTATCTCCTAATTTCTTCTTAAATTCAGCAAGTTTTTCTTCGCTACCAGGGATATCCATTTGCGTTGCAACAATAAGTTCTTTCTTACTTGTTAAGTCCTTAGTGTAGCCTGCTAATTCCTTACGAATAGTTTCATAATCTTTATAGGCATCTCTACCATTATTTGGATCCATTGAAACTAAGTGCAAAATTACTTTTGTACGTTCAACATGCCGTAAGAATTGAATTCCAAGTCCAACACCCTTAGATGCACCTTCAATTAATCCTGGTAAATCTGCCATTGAAAAGTCTCGTCCGTCTGGCAAAACGACCATTCCTAAATTTGGTGTCAAAGTAGTAAATTCATAAGCTGCAATCTTCGGCTTTGCCTTAGTTACAACAGATAGAAGTGTTGACTTTCCAACTGATGGAAATCCTACTAGTCCTACATCTGCCAATACCTTTAATTCTAAGCGTAAGGTTCGAAATTCTCCTGGCACACCATTTTCAGCAATTTCTGGAGCTGTTCTGGTTGGGGTAGCAAAGTGAATATTGCCTCTGCCTCCCTTTCCGCCATGAGCAACTACAAGCTCTTGACCATTTTTAACTAAGTCACCTAAAAGTTCGCCGGTATTAAAGTCGTAGACACTTGTTCCCATTGGAACTTTTAAGCGGACATCTTTAGCTCCACGACCATATTGGGATTTAATGCGGCCATTTTCACCATTATCTGCCTTAAACTTACGTCTAAAGCGAAAATCCATTAAAGTTCTCAAACCGGAATCAGCGACTAAAATAATACTGCCGCCTCGTCCGCCGTCTCCACCAGCCGGACCGCCAAGTGGAACATATTTTTCATGACGAAAAGCAACTGCTCCATCGCCACCTTTTCCTGCTTGTACATCTATTTTTGTTTGGTCGACAAACATTAAGTATGCCTCCTTTTATATATCAAGTTATAATTAAAAAAATTCTTAAAGTTTCTTAACTATGATACCATATCAAGCCCTATTAAATCAGGTCTTTTCTCGTTATTTTACAAACTCAATTTAACAGTTTGTGCTTGTGGAAGAGTTAAACCCGCATCTCGTAATTCTTCGATTGAAGCTTCTTTAATTTTCTTTAAAGATCCAAACTTTCGCAAAAGCTTATTTCTAGACTTAGGACCAATCCCTTTTATCTCATCTAACTTACTTGAAAGTGCATTTTTAGCATGAGTTCTTCTATGAAAAGTAATTGCAAAGCGGTGAACTTCATCCTGAATTCTTGTCATTAAGTAGAATCCTTCTGATTTCGGATTTAAAGGAATTAGCTTTAATTCTTCTCCTTGAGTAGGATCACCAAAAATCAAGTGATTGGTGCGGTGATGATCGTCCTTAACCATCCCTGCTACAGGAATATTGACATTTAATTCATTTCTCAACACATCTAAGCAAGCATCAACCTGAATTTGACCACCATCCATTAAAATCAGGTCAGGCATTTTCTTGTGTTCTTTCAAAAGACGACTATAACGCCTTCTCACCACTTCACGTGTATTTCCTACTTCGTCAGCCGCATTTTGGTGTTCTACTTCGCCTTTCAATTTATACTTCCGATATTCATGTTTATCTGGTTCACCATCAGTAAACACAACCAAGGCAGAAACAGGATCAGCTCCTTGGATATGAGAGTGGTCGAAACTTTCAATTCGATGGCCATATGGTAAACCCAAAGCATCAAAAATCTCTTTTTGTGCTCCTTTAGTTTTTCTATTACCTAATTCTAACAAGCGGAATTTTTCATCTAACTTCAACTTAGCATTGTCATGTGCCATCTCTAGTAAGGCACGTTTTTGACCTCTTTGCGGAGTTCTTACAGTTACGCCTAAAACTTCAGCTAATGCTTCATTATCAATACCAGCTGGGACCAAAACTTCTTTGGGTAAAACACGATTTCTTTGGCCATAGAACTGCGCAATAAAAGATACAAATGCATCCTGTGGTTCATTAGTATCTGTTAATGGAAATAATCTAGTTTCCCGACGTAATAATTTAGCCTGTCTTAAGAAAAATACTTGAATCGAAATCCATGATTTATCAACATAAAAGTTAAAAATATCTCTCTGGGTATGATCATTAGAAATAATTTTTTGTTTTTCAACGGTTTGTTCAATATATTTTAACTGATCTCTAAATTCAGCTGCACGCTCAAACTCCAAATCCATTGAAGCCTGAGTCATTTTTTCAGTTAAGTCTTGCTTAACTTGTGAAATATCGCCGTTTAAAAAACGTTTTATTTTTCTTATTTGCTTGTCATAAGCGCTCTTTGGGACCTCTTTAAAGCATGCACCGAGACATTGTCCCATATGATAGTAAAGACACGGGCGTCCCTGATGACCTGAACATCTTCTTAGCGGCCAAACCTTTTGGATAAACTTAAGCGTTGCTTGAGCCGCATAAACATTTGGATACGGTCCAAAATAGTAGCCATGATCTTTATGAACAATTGATGTTAAACGAGTTTGCGGATCCCTTTCGTTAGTAATTTCAATATATGGGTAACCCGTACCTTGTTTTAGTTGGACGTTATAGTATGGTTGATATTTTTTAATTAAAGTAATTTCCAGTAAAAAAGATTCTTTATCAGATGAAACTGTAATAATGTCAAAATCACGAATTTCACGAACAAGTTCAGCTCGCCGACCAACTTGCTTACTCTTAAAATAGGAACGAACGCGGTTCTTTAAATTCTTAGACTTTCCCACATAAATCACATTGCCATTTATATCTTTCATTAAATAGCAACCTGGTTTATCTGGTAAAAGCTTTAATTTATTTTCAATGTGTTCCGTTGCCATCAATTATTTTTCCTTCCTATTAAAATTCCCATAGTATTTTATCACGTTCCTTCTTAAAACCAAGTAAGATGTCTTTTTTATTTACCTTATACCATATCTTTTTATAAAATAGTTAAGTAAACAAAATGAAAGGTCGCAAATAAATGAAAAATATTTATTTTAATCATGATGGAAACATCGATGATTTGGTCTCACTTCTTTTACTATTGCAAGCACCTGATATCAAACTAATTGGAATTAGCGCAATTGACGGTGACGGATATATTGATCCAGCAGTAGAAGCTTGTCGAAAAACGGTAGATAAATTTAACTTACGTGGCGACAAGCTAGAAGTAGCTCGCTCAAATTCACGTGCAATTCATCAATTTCCAAAAGAATGGCGAATGGCAACTTATTCCTTTAATTACTTCCCTATTCTAAATGAAAGTGGAGAAATTAAAACACCAGAAGCTGCTTTGCCTGCTCATTTAGACATGATTGATAAAATAAAAAAGGCAGATGGACCAGTTACCTTAGTCATGACAGGACCAATTACTGACTTAGCAAGAGCTTTAGATGAAGATGATTCTATTCAGTCAAAGATTGATAAAGTTTACTGGATGGGTGGTTCATTAGATGGACATGGCAATGTAGTTAGTGTCGATGCAGACGGAACACAGGAATGGAATGCTTTCTGGGATCCAGAAGCTGTAAAACGCGTTTTAGATTCAGACCTTAAGATTCAAATGGTTGGTCTTGAAAGTACTGAAGAACTTCCATTAACTGATGAACTTCGGCAGCACTGGGCAAGTTTAAGAAAATATCCAGCCATTGACTTAGTTGGTTTAGGATACAGTCTAATTATCTCTGTACCTAATGCAGAGCTATACTTGTGGGACGTTTTAACAACTATGTCAGTACTCTATCCTGAGCTTGTTGAAACTCGTCAGGTAAAAGCTAATGTAATCACATCAGGCTTAGCAAGTGGACGAATGTTCATTGATCCTAATGGAAAAGAAATTACTGAAGTTACAAAAGCAGATAAAGATTCATTCTTTGAAAAAATAGACAAAATTTTAGAAAGACAATAAATATATAGATGACAACTTGGTTAACACAATTTATCGAAAGCTTTGGCTATATTGCCATTATTCTTTTAATTGCCGTTGAGAATATTTTCCCTCCAATTCCCTCTGAGGTAATTTTGACACTAGGAGGTTTCTTAGTTAGTGGAACAAAGTTAACTCTAATTGGAGTTATCCTTGCGTCTACTCTAGGTTCAGTTATTGGAGCCATTATTTTATTCTCAATTAGTAGAAATCTAACCTTACCGCGCTTAGAGAAACTACTTGAAACTAAACTATTTAAACTTCTAGGTTTCAAAAAAGACGATGCACAAAAAGCGATTAACTGGTTTGACAAACACGGAATTGGCGCAATTTTTTATGGTCGCTGTATTCCAGTTGTTAGAAGTTTAATCTCCATTCCTGCAGGTATTGCCCATGTTGGCTGGACTAAGTTTTTAATTTTAACTACTTTGGGAAGTTTAGTTTGGAACAGTGTTTTAGTTGGATTAGGACACTATATGGGAAAAAACTGGCAAGTTGTAGTCAGAATCTTCGATGACTACACGCTCGTAATTATTGCCCTTTTATTAATTTTATTTATTTACTTCGGGATTAAATGGTACAAAACTAGAATCAAGAAGTAGGATTTATATTGTAGATATAATACACAAAAAGAACGGTCATGACCGTTCTTTTTACGTTTCATTAATTTTAATTTTTAATACCAAGCAGGCTTGTCACCATCAGTACCTGCTTTATCTAATCCAACATTTGCCTTAACATCCTTGGTTGGATTTTCAATTAAATCAGCAATATAATCCGCTACACTTAAACGTGATACTTCAGTTCCCCTAAATGGAGTTGTGGCACCAACAGTCTTCTCATAATTAATTTCATTTTTATTAGTTAGCCAAGCTGGTCTAATAATGGTGTAATCTAGATTACTTGCCGTAATCTGATCAGCAGCTGCCCGATAAGTTGTCAAATATGAGCCTAAGATATTTTTATTCCATTCTCCGAATTTACCAGGCACTTCATCATAGATTCCTAAGGAAGAGACCCAGATCAAACGTTTAATACCGTTTGCATTCATTGCTTTAACTACAGTTTTTGCCTGATCTTCAATATTTGAACCAGCTAAATTTGCATAAACGAGATCTACATCTGCCAAAGCTTCTTTTAACTCATTAAAATTGCTTGCGTCTCCCTTAATTACCTTTTCTCTAGCGTCATTAATTTGCTTTAACTTATTAGGATGACGTAGATATAAAACCATATTAATATCGTTCTTCTTTAATAGCATTGGTTCAACTAATTGAGCAATTTGACCAGCAGCACCTAAAATAGCAATTTTTGTCATTTTTATTTTCCTCACATTATAAAAATCATAATTTCAATTCTAATAAAAGCATCTCAAATTCTTATTTAGCTAAAGTGCAAACTTGAATAATTTCAGTCATAATTTTCTCCTTACCTAGCTATCCTTACTTACAATTTAATAGTAATACTTATTATTAATAAGTCAACCACTTGTTATTGATTTTATTAGCTTTTCTTTAAATTTCGCATAGATTTACTTTTTCAAAGCATTACAATAGATAAAGGAGAACGTTACTAGATAGAGAGGTAAAAACATGACTAATAATAATTCTGTACCTAAGAAACTCTCCTTTATATCAATATATTTCTTAGGTATTAATGCGGTCATTGGATCAGGAACTTTTCTGCTACCTTCTGTAATTTATCGTTACATGAACCTAACAGCAATTCTTGTTCTTCTATGTACTGCTGTCACTGTCAGCATGATTGCTTTGTGCTATGCTGACTTATCAAGCCGTTTTACACAATCAGGAGCAGCATGGCTTTATTCCTATAATGCCTTTGGTCGCTTTGCTGGTTATGAACTCGGCATTTTCACTTGGTTTTTAGGTTGTACAACTCTTTCAGCTGAAGTAGTAGCTTTACTTACTGTCCTCAAGAGTTTTCTGCCGATTTTCAAAAATAATGCTGTCTATATTGGTAGTATTATTTTCTTAATTTTATTATTTTCAGTTATTAATTTCTTTGGTAGATCTTGGATAAAAATTGTTAATAATATTTCAGCAGCTGCAAAGATAATTACTTTAATTGTCTTTATTATCATCGGAGCTTTCTTCATTAAAAAATCAAACTTCACTCCCGTAATTCCGCATGCGGCTTTAACCGGTGTTACACCATTCTTCAAACATTTTGGCGATGCATTTACACCAATCTTTTATTTGTTTACTGGCTTTTCATTTATTCCGATTGCTGCAAAACAAATGAATAATCCAGAAAAGAATATCCCTCGAGTTTTGGTTGCCGTAATGACTAGTGTCACAATTCTTGATTGCTTAATGCTTTTAGTAGCAATTGGTTTAAGTGGTCAAAAATTAGGATCTTATTCTAATCCTCTAGCTAGTGCCTTAAAAACTGGCGTTGGTCAATGGGGTTTTGCTTTCATGATTATTGGAATGCTGATTTCAATTTTTGGTGTTGCTTTCAGCGCATCATTTAATACTCCATCATTAATTGCTTCTCTTGCTAATGAACATGGAATGTTACCAAAATGGATTGGAAAGAAAAATAAGCATGATGCACCTTGGGTAGGAATTATTTTCACAGCAATTCTATCTGCTGCCTTGGCTACTCAAAGCTACCTATTCCTTGTTTCATGTACTGTCTTAGCATCATTTGTTCAGTATGTTCCATCAATTTTAGCCGTTATTAAGTTTAAGCACAGTAATGAATATCCAACTCATGGTTTTTCTCTTCCTGGGAAATACACCATTCCAATTATTGCTTTAATTATTTCTTGCTATATGGTAACCAATTTTACGCCAAAGACATTACTTTTAGGCGCAGTAGTTGCTGTACTTGCTGCTGCATGTTATTTCTTTATTGATAAAGATGAAAAATTAGAAAAAGAGCATGAAAACTTCTTAGCTAAACTAAGACATATAAAATAAACATTTGGATAAATTAAAGAGCTTACGATTTTAAATCGCAAGCTCTTTTTTTAGTTTCTATAATATTTTTAAAGTCTATTTTTTATCTTTTTGCCGAAGATAGCAACTGCACCAATTGCTGCTACTAGTAACCCACCAATTACTACTAACGGGTTAACAGCCTTTCCTTCAGTTTCTGGTAATTGCGTAGCTACTGAAACAGGATTGGAAGATTTTTTACTATTTTTCTTATTATCTTTAGTATTGTTTACTACACTGACATTCTTTTCAGTTACCGTAGTAGAACCAAGATCTTTCACTACTACATCTTTATTAGTTTTTTCGCTACTATTCTTACTTGTATTTTCTTTAGCTACATCTTTCTTTACACTAGTAGTTTGCTTGGAAGCATTATCTTGCTGATCAGTAGCTGAAGTGGCAGAACCATTATTTAAGTCTTTCTTGCTTGCCTTGCTATCTTGACTTACAGCAGTATCTTTAACAGTTACATAAACTGCAAGCCTTGACCTTGATCCGTCAGGAAAAGTCACATAAACAGTGCCGTAACTAGTACCTACCTTGTTAATTTCAGGAGTTTTATCCCAGTTGGCAACTGTACCAGCTGGAACTGTACTCCAATTAGAAATGCCACTTGTTGCGTCTGGTAAAACGCCTTTGGTAGTGGTTAAAGTTTTAACTGATAAAGGATTAGTATAAGCTTGTAAGTTTTTATGTTGCTCAAGCTGAGTTTGATAAGTCTTTGCTTGCTCAGCACCTGCATTTGCACTATCAGTACTTGCTGCAAAAGCAGTACCATTTAAACTTAAAGAAGCCAGCAACGCTGCTGCTCCTAAACCAGTCATTATGTTTCTTTTCTTAATTTGTCTCATCATAATTCACGCTCCTCAGCAAGGTAAGCTATACTTTAACTTACTGTTCTATTTACTTTTATTATACAGTAGTTTTACAAAAATATTACAAATTAATAGATTTTTTACATTCTTTGTAATATTTTAAGAAATCGCTACTTTTAGCGCTTTCATTATCTTTATATCATATCTATTTTTAAAAGCCAAAGTTTATACTTGAGATCACGATGAGATATTTTTCTAACTAGCTAGATAAGTTAAAGCAACTTGCAACTGAGTTAGATCGCTCAAAGTCTGGGCCATATTCCCTAAATCAACAATTTGATAAATTTCTGAATTATCTTCATCAAATTCAAAACCAGCACCAATTACAATATCAGCTGCTTCTTCAAGTAAATCAACATTTTCTTGAGCTGGATCTAATTTGAACAATGTTCCACCATCATCTGTAATTCGGTACGCTCCGTCCCTTTCCTTCTCGATCCAGCAATACACTAAATCACCATAAGCACCAATTAGCGGTGTTGCAACTTCAATGTCTTCTCCAGCTTGAATAAATTGAATATTTTGTTTTAACCAGTCGAATGAAGCATGTTTAATTAATTTTAATTCAGATTCTTCCATTTTTATCACTCCCCTATTTTCAACAAATTATAACCTAAAATGGCAAAAAAAAAGAAGCCTGATTATAGTGACTTCTTTAATATCTATTAAGTTGAGCAAACTCAACTACTCGATTCAATAATTGAGTAAAGTTATTAACTTCACTCCTCAAATCGCGACTATTGATATAATCACGAGTTAATTCACCACGATCATCAAGCAAAACGCCAAATTCACTAGCTAAACGTGCAACATCAGCCGCAATACTTGAAAAACTTCCAATATTATCATCAATCATTCTAGCGGTGAAAACACGATCATTTAAAGCATAAGTTCCATTAGGATATACAATCAAATTAAAGTGGATCATATCATTTAACCCATCGACAACATTAGTAGAAACCCGGTACTCATTATCATCGACTGGCTCAATAGAAAATGCAGAACTGATTCCATTATCATCTCTAAAAGATTTCATCATAACGTCTTCAAGATCATACATAAGCTTGACCTCCAACCTCTTTATTTAACAAATTAATTAACTACACTTTCTATTATATCTTTTCTCTCGCCGAATTTGTTCTTTAAGCTTCTAAATTTGAAAAATATATATTATTTTCATATAAAGTTAAAATAGCCTAATTTTGCTATCTTATATCGAGAATTTTGGTTATAATAAAGGAAGTTTTAAGTGGAGGAATTTAATTTGAAAAAGTTAATTGTTGGTGCTTTAAGTTGTGGTCTTTTGTTACTTGCAGGTTGCCGTAATAACTTAGTGGAACCTAAACATAAGTCTTCCGCGGATGATTATGCAATCATTCAATCTTCTTCTCATAAGAAGTCACATAAGAAAGTGGAACAGCCTAAAAAGAAGAGCGAAGATAAAAAGAAAAAAGATAAAGATAAGTCTAAAGATGAAAATAAAAAGATGGATGATCAAATTGACACCCTTGATAAGAATGAAAATAACTCAAGCTCAGAAGCTCAAAGTTCCAGTTCAGCTCTTCCATCTTTAAATAATTCTAAGCGCGAAAACAGTACTGAAACCAATAGAAGCTTAAAATCAAACTTTGGTACTTCTTTATATACTCTTCCTCGTCAAAATTATAGTTATTACACTCCAAAAAGCAATTACTATTACAGTAATAATTGGTCAACTAATAATAACACCGATTCAAGCCATCAAAATTCAGCTGTAAGTAATTCTAAATCAGAACCAAGTACATCAACTTCAAGTTCTTCATCCAATGATGCTTCAACTTCAACTGAAGAAAAGCAATCACCAACTACTCAGAATAATGATTCTAATTCAAGCGAATCAAGTGAAGATGTTCAAAATGACTAATATGAAAGGCACTCTGTTGAGTGCCTTTTTTAGTAGGTTTGATCTATTTTTCCATCTAGTAAATGTTCGCTTAAATTTTTATCAAAGAAAACTGGCAAATCGTGATCAAAATTATAGGCTAATTTTTTATTTGTCAATTCTTCCTTTGTCATCCAGGTCAATTTTCCTTCATCAGAAGCTTTTACTGTTCCAGTAAACTCAGTAGCTACATAAAAAAATACTAAATATCGTTCATCATTTTTGTCAAAGAATTGTTTTACTCCAACTAAGTGCGGATTCTTGATTAAGAGACCCGTTTCTTCCTTTATTTCTCTAACTACAGAATCATGAAAAGACTCATGCGATTCAACGTGGCCACCGGGAAACGTTAAACCAGGCCAAACAGGATCATTTCGATCAAGAACTAAAATTTTATCTTTTTTCTTAATCATACACATATTAGTTAAAGTTACAGGCTCAGAACGTTTCATCATTTAAGGTTTCACTTTCTATAATAATTAAGTTTTATTTTACTACTATCGATTCATTTTTCTAAATACTTATTTATTAGTATAATTAATATACATAGATTAGAGTTTTAGAAGGAATTAAAAATGACTTTGCAAATTAATACCCGTGTTGATTCTATCACATGGCCACTAAACCAAAACTTAACTAACCAAGAGATAATTTCTCAATTAGAGTTGACTGTAACTGAAAATGGACAGCTTATTTCAAATGACAATTTAAGTATTAATAAAAAAGCTGTTAACCGTTCAGAAGCAGGCGTTTATCCGGTAATCATCACTGCAATTGGTTCTAATAACGAATATGCAACTAAGAAAATTCAAGCCTGGGTCACTGATAAGAATAATGTAAATAGTACTACTCGCCCTCCAGTGCAACCTACTCCTGCTCCACAATATAAGACACCATCTCAAACACCTAGTCCAAAAAAGAAAAGCAAGAAAAAAGTTGTCTATATTGTGCTTGGCGTTCTTGTATTATTAATTGCAATTATTTTTGGAATTTCAGCCTGCCAAGCACATAATGATACGGTTCAAAATGAACAAGCACAAAGCAACGCACTTAATAATACTAACAGCAAGTTGGATAATTTGTCTGAGCAAAATAAACAACTAATGCAGCAAAACAAAGAGTTGCAGAGTGCGATCAATAATTATAAACAAGATCAAAATAAAGAAGAATTGCAGAATCAATTAGATCAAATTAAGAACGAAAATCAACAATTGAAAAATAATGCAGCTAATAATCAAGCCTTGCAAAATCAAATTGATCAATTGGGCTCTACGATTGATCAGATCAAACAAAATCCTAATCAAGCTGATTCTTTGCTGAATCAAATGAAAAATAATCAAAATGAATTTATGCAAAATTTGAATGCAACTTTTCAAAAATTGGTTAGCGATTTTCAACAATTGATTGGTAAATAAGTGTACTTTAAAAAGGATGTTTCCGGTGTATAGAAACATCCTTTTTTTGGTGGCTCCCCTGGCGTAGAGAAAACTAAAAGTTCCTTGATTTATCAGTCCATTACTTTGATCAATAAAACAAAAAGGCCCAACATCAAAAAATGATGGGAGTCCTCTCTTCTACTCAATCTTATCGCTATTCTTCAACCGCTCTATTCTCTTATCTAGCGGAGGATGATCAGAAAATAGTCGATCAATCCAGTTACCTGGATGCGGTAAGTTGAAGTATAAATGCTCCAAAGCTAAATCTTGAGAATTAATTTCTGGTGTTGATTCACTTTCCTCCATTTTCTCCAGTTTAGACAAAGCTGAAATCAATCCGCTTGGTTCACGTGTTAAGTCAACTGAACCTATATCGGCCAAATATTCTCTTTGACGCGAAACTAATAAAAACAATAACTTTGCTAGTGGAATACCAATAATAGAAATAATCCCACCAACTATAATTAAAAACATAGCAAAAAATTTAATAATCAGTCCTAGCCAGCCCTTGCTTTCGCTAGTCAATACTCCCCAACCAAATAATACGATTCCAATCCCAGTTATGGTAATCAAACTGGTCAAAGCACTAGCTAAAACTGTAATGCGTGTATCATAATTTCTAATATGAGAAAGTTCATGTCCGATAACGCCTTGCACTTCTTTCTTGTTCATCATACTCAACAGCCCTTGCGTAAGAGCCAAACTTGCATGTTCAGGATCGCGTCCCGTTGCAAAAGCATTCGGATCTGGATCAGGAGTAATGTAAATTTTAGGAACCGGTAAACCTCCTGCTAGACAGAGTTCCTCAACAAGCTCATATATTTCAGGATCACTTTCTTTAGTAATCTCAACCGCATTCGTAACTTTCATTAAATGCTGCGTGGCATCAAAATATACGTGTGCAATATAGATCAGACCAATGATAAAAAATCCAATCCCAAAATATCTTGTAAAAATCATTCCAAGAAAAATACTTAATATAAGTAATAAAGCAGTATACAATCCCAAAATGATCCATGTATTCCGCTTATTTTGTTCTATTTGTTTATATAGCATTTCCCACTCCAACTATTTATGCTAAAAATCTATGAGCTTAATTCCCTAAAACCTTTAATAAAAATATTTATTTACCTTATTTAAAATATTCTAATTTGCCAAGTAAACTTTGATTACCAACTCCAAATTTTTACCATCCCAATGGAAGTTTTTTACTCGACCAAATAAAAGATTACCAGAGTCAATCAAACGACTAAAAATCAAATTATGTTCACGTGGAATATAACCTAATTTTAGTCCAGCTGGTGTAGCTACAGAAATAGCATTTTTGTCGTACTTATTATCAGCCTCACGTATTAATAGAACGGGATCATTCTCTTTTAGACGAGGAATTACCTTATCTTCAAGATGTAAATAGTCAGAACCACGTACTTCACAACCATATAGAAATGTGCTATGACTCTCTCCAGATTGTTTATAAAAGACTTTTTTCAAATCAGTAACCTGATTTTCTAACTTATCAATTCTATCCATTAAGTCTGTAATTAAAATATCGTCATTTCTATAAATACTCATTGTCCGGTCGACCTCCTTTTAAATTATATCTATTAAATAACTTCTAATCCTATGCTTACTATAAATTTTTTAAATCAATTATTCAACAGAATCATGCATTTTATCCTTGGGTGAAATATCCTTAAATTCTTCTAATTAAGATAGTTACTTTATACATACCGCGCCCTGAGGAAAAGATCCGCGATGATTCTTTGCTTGTCTAATTTCATGTAATCCATAAAATCAAATGGAAATTGAATAATAATCTAGTTTCATTAAAATTACTTTACCTTGTCAAGTACTTGTAATTTAATCGCACCAAACTCCGTCTTTAAGTAAGAAACCCAACATTAAGGCAGCAATTTGATCTGCATAGTCACCAAGTTCTGCTTCTCTGCAAACTTGAATTTTATAATCTAAACCAACTTTCTTTGATGCTTTTCTCATGTTAACAGCCATAAAACCTGATGATGCACTTAAACCACATACTAATAAAACATTCTTAGTCGTTTTTAAATTATTCATTAATATTATTTTTCTTGACACTTATAAACAGGCACTTACATTTAAAATAGACTTTTGCACTGTAGGGTGAAAAACGGTTTGGAAGATAATAAAAAGGCCCATTGCAAAAGCAATGGACCAGTAGTGTAATTACGACTAATAACTTTATTGATCTAACAACCATCTAAAACCCATGTACATATCAGGAACTGAGTACCAGCGATCTAAACCTTATTGATCTAACAACCATCTAAAACAAACCACTAGACAGGCGATCTAATGGGTTAGATCTAAACCTTATTGATCTAACAACCATCTAAAACATGAACTAATTGTTTTATTTTTCTTTCCATGATCTAAACCTTATTGATCTAACAACCATCTAAAACTACCAAGCGTTTGGTTTCTGAATCACGCATCCTTTGATGGAAATCATATAGAGCTACCATATTCTCATTTAATTCATAATTTGAATTTTCAGATACAAATGGTATAAGGTCCGACGTTATTGCCGTGGTTTCTAATCTCTGCCTAATTAGATCTTTGGACCAGTTATTTAAGTCTTCATTACTTGGTAGTCCAACGCTAAAAAGATTTAGTTTGTTTTTCATTTTCATCTCCTTTTCAAAATTATATAACAGATATTATTCAGAACTATAATAATACCAGAAAATCACCATATAAAAAAGATCCTACGCCTATAAAAACGTAGGATCTTAAAATAACTTCTAAAAGTTCAAAAACTCTGCTGGCTTCATCCCTAAAGCTGCTCCAATTGCTGTCTTAAAGGTTGAAACATCTTGAACACCATCAAATTGTTGACCAGCAATTATAAAGTAAGGAACTGACCGAATACCGCGGCTTTGCATGTCAGCCTCTTCTTGCATGACTACATCTTGGTAATCATTTGATTCTAATAACTTCTTTACTTCATTTATATCTAAATTGTTCTTTTTTGCAATTTCAAGCAGCACTTTATGATCGGCTAATTCCTTATTTTCAGTAAAGTATGCATAGAACAAATCATCAGCTAAATTTGCAGTCAACTTAGAATCATGGTAAGTGTCCTTAGCCCATTGAACCATTCGGTGAGCATCCATCGTGTTAGTGTTATAAGCAGTTGCTTCATTAATTGTTAGACCTGCTGCTTTGCCTAATGTTTTAACGTGATCATAAGCTGCGTTTGCTTTACTTAACGGCATTGCCTTTTCATAGGCTAAAAGAGCAGCATTCGTATTCTTAGTTGATTTTGGTGCATCTAAGTCGATCTGGAAAGCATTAAGGTCATACTCAATCTTGTCTTCAACACCTAATTCTTTAATTGCTCTTTGTAAGTAAGTTTCACCAATGTAGCAGTATGGACATGCGTAATCGCCCCAAATGGAAATTCTCATTTTCAACTCTTCTTTCTCTTAATTACACTCTCACTTCTACAATAGAAACTTTGAGCAAAGAAAGCAACTATTTCCGCTTGCGTTTTAATTCTTCTTTAGTCGCAACCAAGTCAATAATCTTCTTTGGTGCTAGATTTGGGTACATATGAGTCAAATATGCTAATAATTCAACGAAGTTCAATAAGTAACTAGTTAAGTTATTTTCTTTCATCATCCCGCCAGTGAAATTATTTTCTTTAACATTTGCAAATAAATAAAAATCATGGACAGTGCCTAGCTTTTGATAAGTCAACAAATCACTAAAAACATCATTAATTTGCTTACGAATTTCTTGACCATCATTTATTTCACGTTTTACCGGCAAGTCAATGGCATATGCGACATCCCCGCCGTGGACTAAACCTAAGTAGGACTTCTCTTCAAGCATCATGTCGCTGATCTCTTTAAATTTTTCATCAGTAAAATCCATGTTAACTTCTAGCGTAGTCAAATATCCTGCTAAAGCCTCTACCAAGTCATCCTCAGTCTTAAAAGCCGGGGTGATTAGATAAACATATCGGTCGGTTCTAACAAATAAGAGAAAATAAGTTAAATCTAAACGCTGTAAATTCTTGCTATACTTAATTAACGCTTTTTCAAAGCGCAGACCTTCTGGAATTTCTAAATCAAACTGACCGCCTTGATAAGGAACACGGTAAATTTGCCAAAAATCTTCTATCTTAAAGCCATTAATTTCTCGATCTTCAAAAGCAGACTTATTAAGTAATTTAGCTGGAGCTGGGCGCTTTCTCTCTAAGTCTTTTATGACCGCAACTGGATTAAGAAGCTGGCGGTTGGCATATTCCATTAACATGACTTGAATATCATGATAAGTCGACATATTTTGATCGCTAGTATCATGGAAAAAAACATCCCCCAGCTGGTCAGTATAGTTAACTACTAATACGTAATCGCCAATTGCTCCTTCACTGACTAATTCTTCTGCAAAATCAACTACATCTTCAACGCGCTTTTCTGCTTTCTTAAATTTATCCTCAGAAAGCTTCTGACTAGGACGTTTTAACTTTCTCATAGCGTCTACGTCAACGAGATCATCTTCTAAGTCGCCTTTTAAGACATCAATAAATTCATGATAATCTAAGTCAAGTTTTTGGACAAAAGTGCCAATCAACCTAAAAATTAGCCCTTCAGCTCTTGCTGGTTGATAAGAACGCCTCAAATTATCACTAATGAAGGTTTCTTCAAAATTAGGCATCTGTACAACTATTGCTAGATCAATTGTATTCGGTGTTTCATACACCATATCAAGCAATTCTTTCATTCTCTTACTTAACATTTTTATTCCCTACCTATTCCAATCATCTCACTTGTCATCTATTATACGGATATTTATTTTTAGAAACAAAAAGGTCTGCCAGACGCAGACTTTTCGGCTAGATATTTTCACCATTCATGATGTTTGAAAAACTACCGTTTAATGACTTATCTTGGCTGACATGTAAGTTAACAACATTGCCTTTACTTGATTCATCTACCAGGACAATCGGCTTTTGCTTGTGCCAGCAGAAAAGAAAAGTCCTATGTTGACCATCTTTAGTCAAGTCATGATTATAAATAGCCATTACATCATAGTCATAATGATGCTCGCCTTGAGGACTCCAGCCAATACTAATCTTTTTACCGTTTAGCTTAAAAGTATCTTTTTTGAAGGCATCCGGATAAATGCGGCTTGCAGTAGTCAGCTTATTCTTACCATCATATTTAGTGTAAGTTTGCTTCTTGTTCTTACCATATTTATCCATTTCTTTAGCAAGTTTTTGATCCTTCTTTTTGTCCCAGTGCTTCTTTTGGACAGTTTTTGAACTCTTTGTGCTACTATTACTAGTCGAATTTGAATTATTTGAACAAGCACTAGCCCCGATTAAACTGAGGGCTACTGCACTCATTAGTAATATTTTTTTCATAAGCGTTTCTCCTTTTCTTTCATTATTATCCTACCATTTAATTTTGATCTTTGGAGCTTTTTAAGCTTATAGAAAAAGTGTAATTTCACTTTTAAGAAATTACACTTTAAATAGAAGAAACTTAGTAGTAAAAGACTAATTACCCTTCTGATATATTAAGCTGTTAATTGCTACAATTAAATTTTCTTTTGCAGGCACACCTTTCATGATAACAGTTAAATTTTCATCTATAAGACTATCTTTTACAAATCATGTTGATATTTTTTCAAAAGCACAACCGAAATCCAAATTGAAATAAATGATGGTAAAACAATCACTACTAAAAGATCTGGATTTAAAATACGGACAGTTTTAATCATCTTGGTAATGGTATGAATTTTAGCAATATTATTGAAAATCGATTGGTATACCGTAACATAAATTAGCGACCACTGAATGCAATATTCAATTAAGGTTAATGTGATCTCTGAAATCTGATGAAACTTATTGAATTTTTTCAATCCTTCATAGAGAAAAAGACCTGAAAGAATGACCAGGGCTCCCAAAAGCAGGAACAGATTTCCCAGCTTCATATCGTGGATTCGATTAATAAATAAAGCAGCAATACCGAAAAAGATTAAAAAGTTAATGGTACTAAAAATTAGTAACACCAAAAATAAAATAATTGCCTTCAAGAAGTAAAAGCGATTTTTAGAAGTAAAAATATACCCTGTAATTACTACCGCTAAAATAATTAAAAAAATTGGTAAAACTTGCATTATTTGCCTGACTTTTCAATCTTATTAATCAAAGCTTCACAGCCGCGATAAATATCTTGATATGCAGCCTCAAAATCACCCGTATACCATGGATCATCTACGTCCATCATTGAACCAGTAAAAGATAAGAGTTTATATTCTTTTCTTTCTGGATCTCCTGCCGAAATGTGATTCATATCAAAAAAGTTTTCTTCATCCATACCAACAATATAATCATACTTAGCGTAGTCACTTTTAACCATTTTTCTAGCTTGACGATGATTAAAAGGAATGCCATGTTCATTCATCACTCTTTGTGAACGTACATCAATATCGTGTCCAACGCCGCCAATAATTGCATCTTCAGTTGTAGCAGCAGATGCAATTTCATATTCATCTTCCTTACCCAGATCCTTGACAATTTTCTTAGTAATAAATTCAGCCATTGGTGAACGGCAAATATTACCATGACAAACAAACAAGATTTTCTTAGTCATTTTTCTCCCTTATTTCTTTAAAGTATATATTTCAATTCTAAAGCTAATTTATTTATTTAAGCAAGAAAAAATACCGATTAGAGTCTATCAGCTCCAACCGGTATTTTTCTTTTTTCAAAGGTTGTTGAAATATTATTAGTTCAATATTTTCAACGTCTTTTATTATAACAAAGTTAGACGGATTTAATCATTAAATTATGCAATTTTTTAAAATTACATTTTATCCTCGATCCAGTCCCAGAATTTATCCACGTTTAGTTTAGAAACACTAGAAAATGGTAAAAAAGATACATTCTCTTGTTTTAAGTCTAGGCTCTTACCAATCTTCTGCTTAATTTGGCTTGCTTCCATCTTCTTAAGTTTATCCATCTTAGTTGCTACAACCAAAATTGGAATATCTAGATAGAGTGCATAATTAAACATATTAATATCATCAGCAGTTGGATCGTGACGCGCATCAACTAAAAGGACAAGCCCTTTCAAGTCAGCGCGAGTTTCAAGATAATCCTGAATCATTTCACCAAAAGCAGCTCTTTGCTTTTTGGAAACTTTCGCATAGCCATAACCTGGTACGTCAACCAAATATAGTTCATTATTTACTTTATAAAAATTAAGCGTTTGAGTTTTACCTGGTTGTTGAGAAGTACGAGCTAATTTACGACGATTAACAATAGTATTGATTAAGCTCGATTTACCAACATTTGAACGCCCAGCTAAAGCAAACTCTGGCAGATCATCCTTAGGATATTGCTTTTCGGAAACGGCACTAATTACAAATTTTGTATCTACGACTTTCATTATTTAGCCGCCTTACTTGTTTCTTGAGACTCATTCTCTTTATAAGTAATCTTAGGCTGCGCATGCTTAGTAATAACATCCTTGGTAACTTCTACCTTCTCAATATTATCTTCGCTTGGAGTGCGATACATTACATCCATCAATGAATTTTCAACGATTGAACGTAATCCACGTGCACCCATATGACGACTAATTGCCATATCAGCGATTGCCTTAAGAGCACCATCAGTAAATTCAAGATCAACATTGTCAAGAGACAGCAATTTCTTATATTGCTTTACTAAAGCATTCTTTGGCTCAGTCAAAATTCTAATTAAGTCTTCAGTACTCAATTTATCAAGTGTAGTGATAATCGGAATACGACCAATAAATTCAGGAATCAAGCCAAATTTAACTAAGTCCCCAGTTGTAAGATTCTTTTGCCAGTCGTCTGCATCTACTTGGTTAAGACCATTTTCAGCACCAAAACCGATCGTCTTCTTGCCAAGACGATTCTTAACGATATTTTCAATGCCATCAAATGCACCACCAACAATGAATAAGATATTAGTAGTATCAATCTTAATCATCTGTTGTTGTGGATGCTTACGTCCACCTTGTGGTGGAACAGAAGCAATAATTCCTTCTAAGATCTTAAGAAGAGATTGCTGTACACCTTCACCAGAAACATCACGCGTAATTGAAACATTCTCTGCTTTTTTAGAAATCTTATCAATTTCATCGATGTAAATAATTCCGCGCTGTGCACGTTCTAGATCATAGTCAGCATTTTGCAATAATTTAAGTAAGATGTTTTCTACATCTTCACCAACATAACCAGCTTCAGTTAAAGTTGTTGCATCTGCAATAGCAAATGGGACATTCAAGATTTTAGCCAAGGTTTGAGCTAGATAGGTCTTACCGGAACCAGTTGGCCCAATCAAAGCAATATTTGACTTTTGCAATTCAGTTCCAGAACTATCAATATCCATTTGACTAATACGTTTATAGTGATTATAAACAGCAACTGAAAGGACCTTCTTGGCACGATCTTGGCCAATTACGTATTCATCTAGTTGCTTTTTTATTTCCATTGGCTTAGGCAGATCTTTGGTTTCTTTGATAGAATCTTCTTTTAATTCATCATCAATAATTTTTTTGGAAAGATCAATACATTCGTTACAAATGTAGACTCCATTTCCAGCCACAATTTTTTTAACTTGTGACTGTGGTTTACCGCAAAAAGAACATTTTACTTCTTCTTGTTCAGTAATTTCGTTAGCCATGAGCCTTCCTCCTTTTCACTTACTTTATGTCAAAATAAGCTTAGCAGTTCACTTTGGCAGAGTAAAGAAAATTGTCTTATTAATTGATAGTAAAGAAAAAAGCGACTGTCATAGCCGCCTTTTCTTTAACTAGTTATCAACTATTACTTATCAGCCTTTTTTTCGTCTTCTTTGGTTGACTTCTTAGCAGTTGATTTCTTAGTAGCTTTCTTAGCAACTTGCTTTGCCTTGTCAGCAACTAAATCAATTGCTTTTCTAATAGCAATATCATGCTTAAGCATGTCATCACTCAAGCTACGACGAACAACTTTTTCATCCATGTTGTAGTCGTGTGCTAAGTCTTTAATTTCTTGCTTAATTTCATCAGCACTTGCATCAAGTTTTTCTTTAGCAACAATTGCTTCTAAAACAAGGTTAGTCTTAACACGTTCTGCAGCACCCTTAGCTAATTGTTCACGTAATTGAGCTTCAGTAGTACCAGTCAACTTGAAGTAAGTTTTTGGATCAATACCCTGACGTTGCATGTTACCTAAGTATTGGTTCAATTGGTTTTGAACGTCTTCATCAATCATTGCTTGAGGAACTTCATCAATGGTTGCATTTTCTACTGCATCCTTGATTGCAGCATCTTGGATAGCGTCTTTTGCGTCTTCTTCCTTGTGCTTCTTCAAGTCCTTCTTGATCTTATCTTTTAATTCATCAAGTGATTCTACTGAATCATCAACGTCTTTAGCAAACTCGTCATCTAACTTAGGTAATTCCTTAGATTTCACTTCATGAATCTTAGTAGCAAAGTGTGCTTCTTTACCAGCTAAGTCTTTTGCACCGTAATCTTCTGGGAAGGTTACAACAACGTCTACATCATCGCCAGCCTTGTGACCAATAAGTTGATCTTCAAAGCCAGGAATGAAAGTACCTGAACCTAATTCTAATGAGTAGTTTTGAGCACTACCGCCATCAAATGGCTTACCATCAATAGTACCAGTGTAGTCGATAGTAACAGTATCACCTTTAGCAGCTTTACCGTCCTTCAATACTAATTCAGCATTTTGTTCACGACGCTTGTTTAATTCTGCATCTACGTCTTTAACTAAAACGCGAGTACTTTGCTTAGGAACTTCGATACCCTTGTAGTCACCTAATTTAACTTCTGGCTTAACAGAAACAGTAGCCTTCATTTCCCAAGGCTTGTTCTTATCCATTGAAACAGGAGTAATTTGTGGTTGACCAACTGGATCAATACCAGCTTCTTTAACTGCAGCAGCATAAGCCTCTGGTAAAACAATGTTTAAAGCATCTTCGTAAAGAGCTTCTTCACCATAAAATTGATCAAAAACAACACGAGAAACGTGTCCCTTACGGAAACCAGGTACACGTAAGTTCTTCTTAACACGTTTGAAAGCTTGATCTAAGCCTTTTTTTACTTCTTCTTGTGAGATTTCAAAAGTTAATTCACCGGATGTTTTACCGGTCTTTTCCCATTTTACAGACATTAATTAAATACCTCCGATGTCAAATTTGGGTTTGCTATTGCACACTTAACTATATTACCCTAAACGCTGCTAAAACACAAATCCAGAGAGAGATTTATTAAATTTTTGAATAAAAAAAAGATGTATCCTAAGATACATCTTTTTTAAGAAGTCTGGAATTAGTCAAGAATTTCAGTAACTTGACCAGCACCAACAGTCTTACCACCTTCACGGATAGTAAACTTAGTACCTTTTTCAATGGCAACTGGCTTGATCAATTCAACAGTGAATTCAACGTTATCACCAGGCATAACCATTTCAGTACCTTCTGGCAATTCAATCTTACCAGTTACATCAGTAGTGTGGAAGTAGAATTGTGGACGGTAATCTGAGAAGAATGGAGTGTGACGACCACCTTCATCTTTGTTCAAGATATAAACTTGACCCTTGAAGTTCTTGTGGGTTTGGATTGAACCAGGTGCAGCTAAAACTTGACCACGTTCAACTTGGTCACGGTCAATACCACGAAGCAATACACCAACGTTATCGCCGGCTTCACCAAGATCAAGAGTCTTGTGGAACATTTCCAAACCAGTAACAGTTGATTTTTCAACCTTGTCAGTTAAACCAACGATTTCAACTTCGTCACCAACTTTAACAGTACCACGGTCGATACGACCAGAAGCAACAGTACCACGACCAGTGATAGTAAATACGTCTTCAACTGGCATTAAGAATGGCTTGTCAGTATCACGTTCTGGAGTTGGGATGTATTCGTCAACAGTTTCCATTAATTTTCTGATAACGTCTTGTTGTTCTGGGTCACCTTGAAGTGCCTTCAAAGCTGAACCACGGATAACAGGAACATCGTCACCAGGGTAATCGTATTCAGTTAACAAGTCACGTACTTCCATTTCAACCAAGTCGATCAATTCTGGATCGTCAACTAAGTCAACCTTGTTTAAGAATACAACGATGTACTTAACACCAACTTGACGAGCAAGTAAGATGTGTTCACGAGTTTGTGGCATAGGACCATCAGTTGCAGCAACAACTAAGATAGCACCATCCATTTGTGCAGCACCAGTAATCATGTTCTTGATGTAGTCAGCGTGGCCTGGAGCATCCATGTGAGCGTAGTGACGATTCTTAGTTTCGTATTCTACGTGAGCGGTATTAATAGTAATACCACGTTCCTTTTCTTCTGGAGCAGCATCGATTTGTGAGTAATCTTCAGCTTGTGCCAAACCGTCTTCTGCCAAAACAGTAGTAATAGCTGCAGTTAAAGTGGTCTTACCATGGTCAACGTGGCCGATAGTACCAATGTTAACGTGCGGCTTAGTTCTTTCGTAATGTTCTTTTTCTGCCATTAATATGACCCTCCTGTAAATTTGCAAGAAGTCCGTTGAGTAAGTAACGGATAATTCTCTGTTGATTATTATACTACTTTCAAAGGTAAAAGCCTAGCTCGTACCCCTTTGAAAATATCCTTTATTGATTATACTAGATCCAGAGAAAATGTAAACCTTTTTTGCTCAATATCGGGACTAAAAATCAGAATTTGTTGCTTTTTCATATGCCAAATATTCATATATTTTATTTAGAAGTTTCTGATTTGCTCCGCCTTCTTTTTTCTCAAGATATTTTCTGAAATCATGAGCAAATTGGTCCGGATCTTTAATATAATCTCTTAAGCGTGGATAAAGCATCCCTAAACAAACATTCATTTCGCCAATCATTAAAGGTAATTTGCTTGGATCTTGCCTAAAATAATCAGCTAAACTTACGCAAACTTCTCGATAAATTGGACTTTTTTCAAGTAAGTCAGTTTCCTTAGGAATAAACTCTTTTGCTTCTCCTAAAATATAAACTTGAATTTTTTCGTTATCTCCAAGTTTCACCAAGTCTTCGCATAATGAAAGCCGTAATGCAAAATTAGGAGATGGATCTATCAAAATACTCTTTGCTAGATTAGTAAAATTTTCTACGCTTAAACAGTATAAGAGTAAATAATCTCTTTCCTGAATATACTTAAGCTTTTTAAAATTTTTCATTATTTCTAGCTGCTTAATTTGGCTAACTGGTTCAATCTTGAGCGGTAACTTTTTATCAAGTAAGTACTCTAATTGCTTAGCTTCAATTGCATAATGCTGAAACTTCAAAATCTTAAGATAAGTGTCGTAAACCTTCTTATTAGAAAAAAGGTCAGGCTCCTCTTTAATTAAAGAATATGCCTGATCTCCCTTCTCTTGGCTTAAGTATATTTCACATAACTCACAAACAATATCTGAATCATGGCCTAATCGTAAAGCTTCAAGCAAATATTGTTTAGCTTGCGGCAAGTCATTATGTTCTTTAGCTTCCTTAGCTAAAAGCAAAAAATTATCTTTGCTTGCATGTGTCATTATGCTTTTGCCTTCTTTTGTTCTGAATCTTTTTTATGATAATTTCTTCTATTTTGACGCTTTTCTGAATTATTTTCTTGGTTGTTTCGTCTAGCCATTGCACGATGTCTATTTTGGTTAACTTCCATTACAACTGGCAAAACAACCGGACGACGACCTGTTTGCTTGTAAAGATACTTTTCAACATCATTACGAACATCTTGCTTTAATTCAGTCCAGTCAAATTTCTTATGTTCAAAGTTATTGTTAACTGCTTCTTTGATTACATCAGAAGCACCATTCATCAAAGCATGGTTAGCCTTAATGTAAACAAAACCTCTAGTTGAAACACGTGGTTCTGAAATGATTTTCTTTTTCTTTCTATCGATAGTAACAGCAGCGATAAAGACGCCATCATCAGATAAAACTTCACGGTCTCTTAAAACAATGTTACCAACGTCACCCACACCAGAACCATCAATCATGATATCTTCACCAGGAACAGCATCGGTACGATAGAAACGACCCTTTTCTAAAGCGTAAGCATCCCCATTATGTGGTAAGAAAATATCTTTCTTATTCATTCCAGCTTCAATTGCTAAATCTTTATGAATTTCAAGTAAACGATATTCGCCAATAACTGGAATTAAGAACTTAGGCTTCAATGTATCAATTAGCAATTGCAAATCACGACCGGTTGCGTGTCCACTAGTATGCTTATCTCTACCAAGTTCTTTAACCGTACCACCCGCACGGTAAATCATGTCACTTGTCTGAGCAACCATTGTTTCAACTGAATGAGAAGGAGTAGTAGCGATAAATACCAAGTCACCCTTCTTGATTTTGATCATGCGGTGGCGGTTAGTTGCCATTTTTTGAAGTGACTTAAGTGGCTCACCCATGCGACCAGTTTCTAAGATCACTAATTCTTTATCAGGAATCTTCTTTAAATCTTTACTATGAACTAACAAGCCTTTAGGAACATTTAAGTAGCCTAATTTCATGGCAGTGTAGACAATTTTGCCTGCATCTCTGCCAGTTAAGAAAACGTGTCTCCCAGTTGCTGCCGCTGCTTGAAAAATCTCTTGAACACGGACAATATTTGATGCTTTAGCTGCCGCAATGATGCGGCCGTCATAGTTTTCAAATATATTAAAAATATACTTTTCAATGCTAGTCTGACGATCATTTGGGAAGTTAGCTTCAGCATTAGTTGAATCACTAAGTAATGCTAAAACGCCCTTTTGTGCAATTTCAGACAAGCGTACAAAATCAGTCCGGAAACCGTCTTTTGCTGATGGATCAAACTTAAAGTCCCCAGTATAAACAATTTCCCCTTCTTTAGTAGAAATATCAATACCTAAAGAATCTGGAATTGAGTGCGTAGTCTTAAAGAAAGATACATTTGCATTCTTAAATTCAATTTCTGTATCTGCATCAATAACATGGAATAAGTCATTTTTACGACGTCTATTTTCACGTTGGACAGCAATCTTAGCTAATTCAATCGTTAATTTTGAACCAAAGACTGGAATATCATAATCTCTTAAGATATATGGCAAAGCACCAATTGAATCAGCATGACCGTGTGTTAAGAAAATACCGGCAATCTTATCACCATAATCACGGAAGAAATCTAAGTCAGGGATTACGACATCAATTCCAAGTAACGATGAATCAGGATATTTTAAACCTGCATCCATAATAAAAATTTCGTCTTCTACTTGAACAGCGTACATATTTTTACCATTTTCACGTGCGCCGCCCAAGATCATTATCTTAATCTTTTGTGACATTTTCTTGCTTCTTTCTATATTTACTTAAATTATTTATGGATCTTAATGATCAAAACGAAGTTAATCTAATTAATTTTACCATATACTTATATGAATTTGAAAGAAACAAAAAAGCTACTCTTTATGACAAAGAGTAGCTGAGGCTTATGAATTATTAAGATTAACGACGTAAACCTAACTTGTTAATTAATTCACGGTAACGTTGAATATCCTTGTTCTTCAAGTAACGAAGTAAGTTACGACGGTGACCAATCTTCTTAAGCAAACCAACGTATGAGTGGTGGTCTTGCTTGTTAGCCTTTAAGTGAGCGTTCAAGTTGTTGATATCACTAGTTAAAAGTGCAATTTGAACTTCTGGAGAACCAGTATCGCCATCGTGACGTGCGTATTCTTTAATTAATTCATCTTTCTTTTCTTTTGAAATAGCCATTAGAAAATACCTCTCTTTTAAATAATTGCCATTAACAACGTTAACCGTCGGCGGCGGGAAAACAGCGTTAATGGTTCCAACAAATAATAATATTACATTGAAGTTTTTAAAAAAGCAAGCCCAAATTACCTTGCACCAAAAGCTTCTATTAAGTATAATTAACGAGTAAATCTATTTTATCGAGGTGATTTTGATGCCACAAATTAAATCAGCAATTAAACGTGTTAAGACTACTGCTACTGCTAACAAGCGCAATGCTGCTGAATTAAGTAAATTGAGAACTGCTGTAAGAAAATTCAACGAAGCTGTTGAAAATGACGCAAAAGATGTCCTCGATTTAGAAGTTAAAGCTGCACGTGCTTTAGATAAGGCTGCTTCTAAAGGTCTTATTTCTAAGAACAAGGCTAACCGTGATAAGTCACGCTTATCTAAGAAGGCTGCTAACAAGTAATCACTTGCTTGACACTTTATATTAGACAAAATAAAAGCTCGGAGATATTTCTCCGGGCTTTTTTGTCGTCTAAATTTTTAGTAAGAAAAGTTTTAAAAACTCATCCCCGCGATATGTTCCATTTTTATATCCAAAATCAAGTTCAATTGCCTGCTTTAATAGGCTCGCTAACTTCTCCAAAGAAACTTTATTCTCCATAGCTAACTTTACTCGGTATGGATTTACCTTTAACTCTTTAGTAATTTGATCTTTACTCCAACGCCGATTTTGAAGAACTTTAACGCAAGTCAAAAATTCAATTTGCGACTCAAAAATAGATAATAATTGAATCGCACTTGCTCCTTCTCTTAGATGATCATCTAAACGCTGAGTAGCTTCTTGATAATTTTTATTAAAAGCGGCTGTTAATATTTCAAAAATATTTTCTGAAAGAGAGCGATCAATATTTTCATTAATTAGGGTCTCCGTAATTCTTTTATCATCCCCAACAATATTTTTTAATTTCAAGTAATTACTTAACGCTGCATCTAAAACTTGATCACTTCTTTGGATTAAAATTTGCAGCGCCATGTTTGTAATTTGGTAGCCTTCTTCCTTGCTAATTGCTTTAATTACCCCACTCACTTCATAAGGCTTAAGCGCTGTTTCAACAACATTAACATGCTCCAGCAAAAATTTACTGATCTTTTTTCGGCGATCGATTTTTTCATAATTAGCTACAAAAGCCACTATATCTTCTAAATCATCTAAATGTTCAATAATTTTAGTTAATTTTTCAATTTGCTTTTTATACTTTTGCGGGACCTTAGCCATTAAAAAGAAAGGATTCTTAACAACGACAATTTTCTTAGAACTAAACAAAGAAGACTCTGTTAAAGTAGCCATTAGTTCATCCAACCCATCTTCAAGGCAATCCACAATTACTTGATCAAGGTCTGTAAATTTCTTTTGATTAAGATAATTACGCACTAAATAATCATTAAAAAAAGAATCTGGTCCCTGGATCAAAAGATTAGCATTCTTAGGATTAGTCTGTTTAAAAAGAGAGATTAATGTCATTTTGTATTTCCTTTATAAAAAGTCGTAATTGTCTCACTGTTAAACGGTGAGTAATTCCAAGTAATTGTACCACTATCTTGCGTATTTAAGTATGGGATGCTCAGGTCTTTCAATGTTTTTAAAGTTTCCTGATGGGGATGACCAAAGCGATTATTTCGTCCTGATGAAATAAAAACAAGTTGCGGATTTAACTGTTTTAAAAAGTCTGGATCACTAGAAGTCTTACTACCATGATGCCCCAGCTTGAAATAATCTACTTGTAAATTATAGTGATTTAAAATTTCTTTCTCTCCTTCTCTACCTAAGTCTCCGGTAAAAAGCCAACGTTTATTTGCTAACTTAAAAGTTAAAGACAGAGAATCTTCATTTTTACCCAAACCAGGTTTAAAAGGATAAACTACATCAAAATTTAAATCTTTAGTTTTAACTTTATCTCCTGCAAGTAATCGAATTAATTGAACATCTTTTAAATGTCCATTTATTTTCCTTCTAAAAGATTGGTTATCTGTTAATCCTTTAGCAAAATATAACTTCTTTACTGGAATTTGATCAAGGAGTGCTTTTAAATCACCAATATGATCTGCATCCTGATGACTTAAAAAAACGCCATCCAAATGATCAATTCCTTGAGCATATAAAAATGGAATCGTAATTCGGTTTAATTGCGGCTCGCTTTTCTTTTTACCAAAATTCAATTTTCCGCCGGTATCTATTAAATAAGTCTTTCTGTTCAAAGGCGTAGTAATCAAAATGCTATCGCCTTGGCCAACATCAATAAAAGAAATTTGCTCTTTTAAAGGAAAATGAATCAAGCAAAAAATACTAACATATGCTCCAACTATGATCGATCTTAACTTTAATTTTTGAATCTTATGTTTAGGTAAAATAATTAAAAATACTGTCACAACTAATAAAAATATTGTTTGCAGACAATTGATTTGACCAAAAGTTACTAAGCCCAATTGCTTATCAGCAATAAAATTAGTTAAATCTGCAAGTCCTTTAAAAATTGGTTCACTTAACATGACAATTGCTGGCAAACACCAAAACAAAAAAATTACAATAAAGGTTAGTGGTAAGAGAATAAAATTAAAAATTGGAACAATTAAAAAGTTATAAATGACAGTTAAAAAATTAATCCGATAAAAATTATGTAATAAAATCGGTGTGATTAACAAATTAAGAGCAAAATTCTGTCTAATTTTCTTAAAGTCTTTACTTATTTCTAAACCAAAAACTAGTAAATAGCTCAAAATAGCTCCACTGCTTAAAAATAATAAAGGATTAAAAAGTAAATGCGTTAAAACCACTATCCCTAACTTGTCGCCGCTACTAACCATAATTTTCTTTCTTTTAAAGAAAACGCCCCAAAAGTAACTTAAACTTGCACGAACAAACCCAGCCTGAAAATTAGACAATAAGATTTCGATTACTAAAAAAGTAACGCAAAGTATTGTAACCTCTTCTTCTGTTCTCTTTATCACTGTCCCTAACCATGTAATACCTAAGACATATAAACTCACATGTAAACCGGAGATACTCAGAAGATGAATAATGCCTAAGTCTCGATAACTATTCAGTAAAACCTTATTATCTGTACTCGGGTTTTGTGCTAACACCATTTCACTAGCAAAAAATCTAGTATATTGGGGCATTTTTTCAAAATAATTCATCAAAAATTTACGGAGCATATGAACCCAATCAAAAACAACAATATGCTTAGGATAAATCTGATAACTATCAAGTTTAACTCGCTCCCTGATTTTTTTACTGCGATAATATTTTTGATAATCAAATTCACCAGGATTCGTTGCAGGCATAATTGTTTCTACTTTTGCCTTGTAGTTTACCAAATAAACGACATGATATTTGTTTAATTCCTTTTCAAAAGATTTATTTGCACTTCCATTGACTAAAACTTTATTCTTCCCTATTTTTCCTTCTCCATAGAAGAAATTATCACTCACCTTCACTTGATCACTATATATTAGAATCGGCTCTCCAATTTCTAATTCACTTGTTCTTTGATTAATAAAGCATAAAGTTATAATTACTCCTAAAAATATTGCAACTAAATGCCAATATTGCGGAAATTTATAAATTAGCAACAAACAAAAAATAATTAAAAACAATGTAGCAACAATACCTTGGATAAGGTTAGTGGTCTGCAAGATAAGAAAAGTTGCTGAAATACAAACTAAGCCAAGCAATAAATAAAATCCAGTGGCATAGAAACTAGAGTGCCAACTGATCTTTGAGCTTTTCAAAAGTTTTTTCACCAATTCCTGTTACCTTGGTCAAATCTTCAATTTGCTTAAAGCCACCATTTTGATCACGATAAGCAATGATTTGCTCTGCCTTCTTTTGACCAACGCCGTTTAACTTTTGTAAGTCCTGCACCGTTGCTGAATTTAAATGAACTTGCTCTGAATTTGAACTAGAAGAATCAGAAGCAACATTATTACTATTAGAAGTTCCATTTCCAGGAAGATTTTCTACTTTTTCACCAATATGCGGGACATAAATTTGATCTTGATCTTTTAATAAGGCTGCTCGATTAATTGCTCGCGTCTCTGCTTTATCAGTTAAGCCGCCACAAATTCTCAACAAATCGTTTAGTCTAGCCCCATTTTTCAATGTATAGACACCACTATGTCTAACAGCTCCAGCAATGTCTACAGTTACTGTGTTTTGCTTTGATGAGCTATTTAAGTTTGATGTAGATTGGGTAGTTTTATTCTCACTTTTAGAAAATTCCGTTGACTGGGTCTTATTATTTTCGCTCAAGACCTGGGTGTTATTGACTGCTGGCTGGTTATTTTTTTGAATAAAATATCCTCCACCTAGGATCAAAACAATAATTCCAATCACCCAAATTTTCTTTTCTATTATGAATTCTTTGATTTTTTCTAAATCCATTTTTATCACCTCATTATTTATTACGAAAAAAAGCAGCAATTTTTTTGCTGCTTTCAATTTATTTTTCTAAATAATTTAGTGCATCTTCGAAACGAGCTACGGGTACAATCTTCATTTTAGTATGTATTTTCTTGGCAGTTCGGACTGCTTCGGCATAATTTGTTTCATTCTTTTTAACCCCTTCTGGTTGATCAGTTGGTGCAAAAAAGACTCTCATTCCTTGACGGCTGGCGGCTATTACCTTTTTATCAACGCCGCCAATCATTCCTACCTTACCATCACTATCAATTGTTCCTGTACCAGCTATTTTCTTAGCACTAAGATTCTTACCAGTAAACAATTGATAACACTCAAGTGTAAACATTAAACCTGCAGACGGGCCGCCAATATCTCCTGCATCAATTTTAACTGCGGGATCAGTTACGACCTTCGTATGATCTACCAACTGAATACCAATTCCATAACGATTGGTCCCAGATAATTTAACTGTTTTTCCTGAAAAAGTCAGATGCTTCTTTCCTCGAATAACTGCTATTTGTACTTTTTTATGCTTTAATGAAGAAACGTATTTTATTAGATCCTGACTAGAAGAAAATTTTCTACCATTTACGCTAACTAGAATATCTCCAACTTTCAACTTATTCTTAAAAGTTGAATTTTTCATAACTTCCATCACATAAACGCCTAAAAATTCTTGACGATACGGGACTTTTGCTTTCTTAGCTGCGTAATAGATTGCATTGTTCTGACTAGTTTCCATGTAGTATTGCTGCATTTGATTATATTCAGCACTACTTGATGTCCCCATTAATTCAGTCTTTGAATAACGACTATCTCCTGCCCTAAAGAAACTAGTTAAATAGTCAATCATAACTGCAGGACGTTCACTCACAGTTACTAGATAAAAATTAGGATTAGGTTTTCTTGTACTTTTAACATACTTACTAATTTGAAAAGCTTCCCCCGGCGCTTCAATATAGTATTGCGTAGGCCATAGACAAAAAACAACTGCTATTAAAAATGCTGCTATTCCTAGCAGCCAAAATTTTAATTTTTTATTTTTCTTCATCATTTCGATTCCTCAGCTTTTCTTTCAAAGCAGCTGCCACTGACTTTGGAACTAGAGTTGAAACATTGCCACCAAAAAATACTGTTTCTTTAATCATACTTGAAGAAATGAAGCTATCTTCTGGACGAGTAAACAATAAAACTGTATTTAATTTTGGATCTAAAGTCTTATTAATTCCAGCAATATCACGCTCATAATTAAAATCAGTGGTATTTCTCAATCCTCGAACAATTGCCCCAGCATTAAGCTCATGAGCTACTTCAACAGTCAATTCAGCTGGACGAGCAATCACTTCAACATTTTCATCGTTTTCAAAAACTTTTCTAGCCAAATCTAAGCGCTCTTTTTCATCAAAAAGATACTTCTTACTTGTATTCGTCATAATTACTACATACAGTTTTTCAAACATTCTGGCTGCTGCTTCAACCACCTCAACGTGACCATTGGTTATTGGATCGAAACTCCCAGGGAAAATTGCCTTTGTCATTTTACTTCCTCTTGTAAACTTTTACTTTTGTTCTACCTAACTGATGATCCTTAATAATTGAAAAGCCAGAAACTTCTGGTAATTCATCATGCTCATCAGTCTCAGCTACAATCAATGCATTATCATTTAATAGATCATTTTCAAGTAATTTAGTCATAATCTTAACAATCTTTTGCTTAGCATACGGAGGATCAAGAAAAATTAAATCAAACTTTTTCCCTTCCTCGTTTAAAATTTTAATGGCACGATTATCACTACACTTTAGAACTCTAAATCTTTCTTCTTCTTTAGTAAGTTCAACATTTTTCCTAATAATTTGACATGCTTGACCACTAATATCAACTAAAACTGCACTGTCATAACCGCGAGAAACAGCTTCAATTCCTAAAGCTCCACTACCAGCATAAAGGTCTAATACTCGCCCACCATCAAAAAATTGCCCCAAGGAGTTAAACAAAGAGCCCTTTACTTTATCGCTAGTCGGACGAGTAGCATTACTTTTTAAAGTATGTAAATTACGCTTAGCATATTTTCCTGCAATAATCCTCAAACTCGTAAATCCTCGTTTTCTTCTCGTAATTTTTCTGCTTCTTCTTTTAGTTCACGCATCATCTTTTCTTCGTGTTCAGCAGAAAAATCAAGCTTATCGGTTTTTGAAGTTTCTACTGACTGGACATAATTCTTACTCTTTAATTCAGTAATTACCTTTGAAGCATATTCTGAACTTACATATAGAACTACATACTTATTTTTACGTGAAAAATAGATAATATTGCCAAATCGGCGCAACTTGTATTGATCGCTAATTTGATAAAGCCAAACAATTATTTGTGTGCGCGCCGTCATTTTGTTATTTGACTCATCTTTAAAAACCAAACTCAAAGTACACTCCTACTTTCTATCATTGTCTTCTTTTCAGCAGCTGAAATATTTAAGACTAATCCTAAAGCAGCAGTTAAGACAATCATTGAAGATCCACCATAAGAAATAAATGGCAAGGTTACCCCAGTGATCGGCAAAAGACCCAAAACTGCTCCTACATTAAAGAGCGTTTCGGTAAAAATCATAGTTACCACACCAAAACAAACCAAAGCATTGAACTGTGAATCAGCGTGAATTCCAACTTCCATAATGCGCCACATCAGGAAGAATAATAAGGAAATAATCACAATCGCACCAATTACACCTAACTCTTCAGCAGTAATAGATAAAATAAAGTCGGTATATGGCTCTGGTAAATAACCTCTTTTTTGCATACTGTTACCTAAGCCAACACCAAATAAACCGCCATTGTGAATTGCATAATAGGAATTAACTAACTGAGCACCACCAGTTTTTTCTAGTTTGAAGGGATGAACAAAGGCTAATAAGCGTTGGAACTGATAAGAATCCTTAATGAATCCTGGTGTCCAAACCAATAACACTAGCATCAGCAAGACAATCCCAACGAAAAGCCCGATAAGCCAATAAACTGCTAACTTAGTTGGAATACCAGAAACACTGTACATCACAAACACAATCATAAACAGAATGGCTGAGCCACCAAAATCTGGTTCTAAAATAACCAGTCCAATCATCATAAACGAAATAACTGTCGGTCCAAATAAATTATGCCAAATTTGACCTGGAACAAACTTTCCATCCCGTCTTGATAAAACAAAAGCTAAATATAGTACTAAAGACAACTTGGCTACTTCCACAGGTTGAATATTAATAAAACCCAAATTGATCCAGCCAACTGCACCGTTAATAGCAGCTTTTCCATGACTAATTACTTTCAAGACAATCAAAAAGAATAGCATTAAAAATGAAATGCTTAAGTAAGACATAACAAATTTTCTATTTTTGAATATTTTTAATTTCAAAGCAAAACATGGAATTCCAAAGAATAAAAATGCAGCAACAAAATATATAATTTGCCTTTTCATATATACACTAGGTGAAAAGCCATTTACTAACAAAATATCTGAACTTGCTGAATAGACCATGATAACCCCAATGGTTGACAAAATCAGGTATGGGATCAAGATGCTATAGTCTAAGTATCTTAATTTTTGTCGCACGATATACTTGCCCCTTTAGTTAAATAATCTTTCTTATTATATCACTACCTTTACGGATAAAAAAAAGTAGCTCCACAAAATGAGCTACTTTTAAAAATCAAATAAGAATTTAACTACTTATTACGTCTCTTATCTGCCTTTTTTCTTTCGTTAGTGTTTAAGATCTTCTTACGTAAACGAATGCTTTCTGGAGTTACTTCACAGTATTCATCATCATTCAAGAATTCAATAGCTTCTTCCAAAGTCATAGTCTTAGGAGTCTTAATTGAAGCTGAGTGGTCCTTACCTGCTGCACGGGTGTTAGTTAAGTTCTTACCCTTAGTTACGTTAACAGCAATATCGCGTTCACGTGATGATTGACCTACAATCATACCTTCGTAAACTTCAACACCAGCACCGATGAATAATTCACCACGTTGCTCAACTGATTGAAGTGAGTAAGTAGTTGATTGACCTTGGTTAATTGAAACCAAAGCACCATTACGACGACCTGGTTCCCAGTTCTTAACTACTGGTTTATATGAATCAAAAGTATGGTTCATAATTCCGTAACCAGCAGTTTGAGACATGAATTCGTTGTTGTAACCAATCAAACCACGTGATGGTACTAAGAATTCAAGTCTAGTTTGACCATTACCAGTAGATTCCATATTCTTCATTTCACCTTTTCTTTGTGAAAGAGAATCAATAACTGAACCTACGTAAGCATCTGGTGTATCAACTTGAACTGCTTCAAATGGTTCACACATTTGACCATCAATTTCACGGTAAATAACCTTAGGACGTGAAAGTTGTAATTCGAATCCTTCACGACGAAGTTCTTCAACTAAAATTGACAAGTGTAATTCACCACGACCAGAAACAGTCCAGGCATTTAATTGATCAGTTGGTTCTACCTTCAAAGAAACGTCAGTACGAGTTTGACGAATCAAACGGTCTTCAAGTTTCTTAGGAGTAACTTGGTCACCTTCACGACCTGCAAATGGTGAATCGTTTGCAACAAAGTCCATTTGAAGAGTTGGTGGATCAATCTTAAGAAGTGGCAATGCTTCAGGCTTATCTGCAGAAGCAATAGTTTCACCGACATAAATATCATTAATACCTGAAATAGCAATAATGTCGCCGGCTTTTGCTTCTTGAATTTCGTTACGTTTCAAACCGAAGTAACCGAATAACTTAGTAACACGGAAGTTTTGCGTTGAACCATCACGTTTCATAACAGTGATGTTGTCTCCAACCTTAACTTTTCCGCGGTAAATACGACCTACACCGATACGACCTACATAATCATCCCAATCAAGCATAGTGATTTGGAATTGTAAAGGTTCATCAGAGTTATCAACTGGAGCAGGAATGTTCTTAACAATAGTATCAAAAATAGGATCCATTGTTTCTTCTTGCTTAGCTGGGTCTGAGTCATATGAAGAAGTACCATTTAAAGCAGATGCATAAACAACTGGGAAATCAAGTTGTTCATCACTAGCACCTAATTCAATGAATAATTCAAGAACTTCATCTAGAACTTCCTTTGGACGAGCACCTGGACGATCAATCTTGTTAATAACTACGATTGGCTTAACACCAGCTTCTAAGGCCTTCTTAAGCACAAAACGAGTTTGTGGCATAGTACCTTCGTAGGCATCAACAAGTAATAAACATCCATCAACCATGTGCATGATACGTTCTACTTCACCACCAAAGTCAGCGTGTCCTGGTGTATCCAAGATGTTAATTGTAGTGTCACCATACTTAACAGCAGTGTTCTTAGATAAGATTGTAATACCACGTTCACGTTCAATAGCATTGGAGTCCATAGCACGGTCTTCTAGGTTCATGTGCTCTGGCAATGTATCTGATTGTTTTAATAATTGGTTAACCAAAGTAGTCTTACCGTGGTCAACGTGTGCGATAATGGCAATATTTCTAATATCGTCTCTTCTTTGCAAAAGAAATTCCTCCCCGAACTTCATAAAAAAACTGTGACTCCAGTCACAGCTATCTTATGCAAAATAATAATGCAGTTATTGAAGCTTTATATCTCTATAGTTTCGTTTTACAATTCTACTCTAAAAATATCATGCCGTCAACGAAAGTACAAGCTGTGAACTGTTTATTTTTAACAAAAATATTATACCAAAAACTTCGATTATTGCCGTCTTTTCTTTCAATTGTTATCATATTCATAGCAAATTTGAAATTAAGGAGATATTTATTTTGATTTTAATGCATGATATTACGCGCGATGGCAACCCTGTCTTAAGACAAGTTGCTAAGCCTTTAACCTTCCCATTAGCTGATGAATATAAAGAATTAGCTGACGAAATGATGCAATATTTAATTAACTCGCAAGATCCTAAAATTGCTGAAAAGCACCAATTAAGAGCTGGCGTTGGCCTAGCTGCTCCTCAAGTCGGCAAGAGCATTCAGATGGCTGCCCTTTTAGTTCCAAATGATAAAGGTGAGATTATTTTCAAAGAAGTTTTTGTCAATCCAAAAATTCTCTCTGAATCAGTTAGAAAAGCTTGTCTTGCTGAAGGCGAAGGCTGCCTAAGTGTTGACAAAGATATTGAAGGCTATGTTCCTCGTCCTGATAAGTTAAAGATTCATTATTATACAGTTGATGGCGAAGAAAAGACAATTCGCTTAAAGGATTATCCAGCAATTGTTGCTTCTCACGAAATTGACCACTTAAATGGCCACTTATTCTATGACCGTATCAATAAGCAAAATCCTTTTGATTTAGCAGAAGATACCATTGTTATTTCTTAAAAATTAGTTCTTAATTTTTTTGAAATTAGGCGTTAGGACAAAATGTTCTATCGCCTTTTTACGTACCATATATGAAGTAAATTGGTATACTTAAAAGTAAGTTTATGATAAAATTTTAATAGCTATGAATTTCTGCGTCTTTTTCGCAGAAGTTTTTTTGAACGTTTTAATATAAGGAGATTATAAGAAATGATCTACAAAGTTTTATACCAAAAAGACCAGATCGTTAATCCAAGAAGAGAAACTACTAAAACTCTTTTTTTAGAAGCAGATAATGTAGTTGCAGCAAGAACTATGGTTGAGGATAATACCCCCTACAACATTGAACTCATCCAAGAATTAACTGGAAACTCACTTGCTTATGAAAAGCAAAGTCCAGATTTTAAGCTGACAACTTTCAAATCTGAAGATAAATAACGACCTTGAAATTAAAGAATAATGAAGTCGGCGTTTTCGCTATAGGGGGTCTAGGCGAAATCGGCCGTAATATGTACTGCGTTGAGTACCAAGATGAGATTATCATCATGGACTGCGGTATCAAATTCCCAGAAGATGACATGATGGGAATTAATTATGTTATCTCAGACTATTCTTACCTTATTAAGAATAGGAAAAAAATCAAAGCATTAGTTGTAACTCACGGACATGAAGACCACATTGGCGGAATCCCTTACCTTTTAAAGAAGATTCCTGAAATTCCAGTTTATGCAACACCATTTGCCCTCGCTTTAATTCGCGGGAAACTTGATGAACATGGAATTTTAAATTCTAGTGAACTTCACGAAGAGCATGAAGATACGGTTTTGAAATTTGATAAGCTTTCAGTCAGTTTCTTCAGAACAACTCACTCAATTCCTGATACTTTGGGAATTGCAGTTCATACTCCAGAAGGTGCAGTAGTCTTTACGGGAGATTTTAAGTTTGACTTAACTCCTGTAATGAATCAACCTGCCCCTGACTTTCAGAAGATGGCTAAGTTAGGTCAAGAAGGCGTACTTGCCCTCCTATCTGACTCAACTAATGCAGAAGTTCCGACCTTTACAAAATCAGAAAGATTTGTTGCTCACTCCCTACACGATATCATCACTGGAATTAAAGGTAGAATTATTTTTGCTACTTTTGCTTCTAACCTTTATCGTGTATCAACTGCTATTAAGGCAGCTGTTGACACTGGAAGAAAAGTCGCAATCTTTGGTCGCTCAATGGAAAATGGTGTTCAAAACGGTATTGATCTGGGCTATTTAAATATTCCCGAAGGAACTTTAGTTGATGCCAATGAAATCAACCATACTCCACCTGAAAAAGCGATGATTTTATGTACTGGTTCTCAAGGAGAACCACTTGCAGCTCTTTCAAGAATTGCAGATGGAACTCACCGTCAAATTTCATTACAACCAGGCGATACAGTAATCTTCTCATCTAACCCTATTCCGGGCAATACAACTAGCGTAAACCACTTAATTAATAAGTTAACTGAAGCGGGCGCTAATGTTGTTCATGGTAAGATTCATAATGTCCACACTTCTGGACACGCTGGTCAAGAAGAACAAAAGATGATGATCGAGTTAACCAAGCCTGAATACTTTATTCCTGTCCACGGTGAATACAGAATGCAAGTTGTTCATACTGAAACTGCTCAGTCTACTGGAATGGCTAAAGATCACACCTTCGTTCTAAAAAATGGTGATGTACTTGCTTTAACCAAAGATTCATCAAGAATTGCTGGTCACATCAATATCCCGGATGTTTTTGTTGACACTTCTGGTAGTGACGATGTTGGTAATATCGTCGTTCGTGACCGTCAAATTTTAGCTGAAGAAGGTCTTGTGGTAGTGGTAGCAACTGTTGACTACAAACATCAACGTGTTTTAGCAGGGCCAGATATTTTAAGTCGTGGTTTCGTTTATATGCGTGAATCAACTGAATTGATTAGTCAAGCACAGAAGCATGTCTACCATATTCTTAAGACTGAAATGGCTAAAGATCCGCAACCAAAAGAAAATGAAATTAGAAAGGCAATTATTGAGAATCTTCAAGATTTCTTATATTCTAAGACTGAAAGAAGACCGATGATTTTGCCAATGCTAATTGAAAAGAAATAAAATAAGCCCCAAATGGGGCTTATTTTTATATGAATTAGGCAATTAACAATGAAAAAGGTTCATTTACTTGTAAATTTAAAATCTGGTAGCGATAAAGGCGCAAAAGCCCTCAAAGAAATTGAAGCTGCCCTGAAAAAAGAAAAATCGGCATATAATATACAAATTTCTACTTATCCTGGACAACTCGTCCCGATTGCAACTAAGACAGCTAATGAAATTAACAATAATCATGAATGTATTGTTGTAGTTGGCGGTGATGGATCTTTGAATCAGGCTTTAAATGGGGTAAAAAATTCACTTCATCCTGACACTCCCCTTGCCTATTTTCCAGCTGGTACCGGAAATGATTTTGCTCGAGCAGCCAAACTTCAAAATAACCCCTTGAAATTTATCAAAAAAATCAAAAATCATCCAACAGTAACAAATGTCGACTGTGGCAGATATCAAGATTTGCTTACAGGTGAAGAAAAATACTTTGTCAATAATTTAGGAATTGGCTTTGATGCGTTTGTGGTCAATAAAACCAATCATTCAAAGCTCAAAACTAAGTTTAACAAAATCAATATAGGGAATTTAACTTATGGAATAAATATTGCTCAAGCTCTCAAGGGACAAGATAATTTCAAAGTTAAGATTTTAACTAATGAACATACTTATTCCTACGATCACGCATACTTAGTTACGACAACTAATCATCCCTACTTTGGCGGTGGTGTTCCAATTTTGCCAATTGCTAATATTTATAATCATAAATTAGATATTGCGATTGTAAAAAAGCCTAACTTGGCCAAATTCTTGTATCTCTTTTCTAAGCTTCTCCTCAATGGATCACATATGCAAAGCAAGCAATTTCATTATTTTGAAGCTAATAAAATTGAAGTAGAAACCTATCAAGCAGAATACGGTCAACTTGATGGAGAAGAATTGAATAGAAGAAAATTCCACCTAAAATTTGAAGTTGATCATTTTAAACTTTTGAAATAAATGCAAAACAAGCCATCTCATAACGAGGTGGCTTGTTTTACTAATCTCTTGTTTTTAATTTTATATCTTCCATCCCAATCATTGGGTCAATTTTACCAGAATAAATTAAATCAGGAGTTAAGATATAGTCTTTGGGTTCATTTATTTCTTCCTTAATTTCAGTTTGAACCTGCTCTTGTTTAGTATTTGCGTTAGAATTATGCTCAACTACTTCTTTCAGTCCTAGCTCATGCCTGATCTTAGAAGCTAAATCCGTCTTACGGTCATTTCCTGGCGTACGTAAGGCCATAAGGTAAGCCTTTTTTTCTCCTACCATGACAAGATTTTTCTCAGCACGGGTAATTGCCGTATAAAGCAAGTTACGTCTCAACATCATATAATTCTGCATAGTAAGATTCAAAATAACTAACGGAAATTCAGATCCCTGCGACTTGTGAATTGTAATTGCATAAGCACGAGTAATATCATTTAAATCTTTAACGTTAAATTCTATTTCTCGACCATCAAAATCAGCAATTAAGATCTTCGCCTTATCATCTGGATTAAGTCCAATAATTTTGCCAATTTGACCATTATAAATATCCTTTTCGGGATTATTTTGTAATTGAAGAATACGATCGCCAATTCTAAAGCTTTCATTATGCGCTTCAATTACTTTAGTTTTTGAAGACATTGGATTCATTACATCTTGCAAGATATCGTTCAAGTGTGTGATTCCGCCCTGACCATTATACATAGCTCCAAGGACTTGGACATCATCCTTTTTAAAACCACGCTTAATAGCTAAGTTAACAATCTGATCAATTGCATCTCCAACTAAACTAGGTTGACAAGGGATAAAGGAATAATTCTTAGTTTTATTAAAAATTATCTGTTCAGCATCTTCTTCGTTAATTGCATGAGCTAGCTTGATAATTGATGAATCTTCTCCTTGCCGATGGATTACCTGGAGTCTAGTTGTTGGGAATGCTTCTGACTTAATTAAGTCACTAAAAATATTTCCCGCTCCAACCGAGGGCAGCTGATCTTGATCCCCAACAAAAACAATTCTTTTTGTCGAATTAATGCCTGATAACAACTGCTTAAATAGAAACATATCCACCATCGACATTTCATCAATGATTAGAATCTCGCCATTTAATTCGTTAACATCAGTTGCATCATTTTCGCCAATACCTAATCCTAATAAACGGTGAATAGTTTTAGCAGAAATATCAGTAATTTCGCTCATTCTCTTAGCTGCTCGACCAGTTGGTGCAGCTAATAAAAATGGTGGATCCTCACTATATAAGGCCCCGCTCGGGATGTCAGCAAGTTCCTTTAAGCACATTAAAATTCCATTGATAATTGTTGTCTTACCAGTACCTGGTCCACCAGTAAGGATAGAAATTGGATTAATTAAAGCATTTTTAATCGCATTCTTTTGCGTTTCGTCATACTTAATCTCAAGTTCTTCTTCAGCATGATTAATTGCCTGCTCAATGTTTTCATCACTGAAGTCTTCTTTTTTTACCCGATTTTTGACTAGACGTTTTAATTCATTTGAAATATCAAGCTCCGTTTGAAAAATTTCTTGCAAGGCTGCTTTATCACCTGAAACAACTACCTTACCTTGTCGCTGAAGCTCATTCACGCTATTTGCTAAGTCATCATAAGAACTAGCCTGAACCAATTCATACGCTTGCGTTAATAAATCATCTAGTGCCACATAAGTATCTCCCAGCGTACTTAGAGCATTCTGCAAAATACTTAAAATTGCACCTCTAACCCTTCTTGGATCATTTAATTCAATTCCAAGTGCTTGGCCAATATTATCAGCTGTTTTAAAACCAAAACCTCTAATTTCACCAACGGCTTGATAAGGATCTTCTTCAAGTTTTTTAAGAGAATCTCCATGATAGGCTTTATAAATATTTCCAGCAGTTTTTTTATTAATTCCATACTTAGCTAGTTTAATAACAATTTCTGAAAAAGAATCCATCTGATTAATTCCAGATAGTAAACTGTCTTTCTGCTTTTGTGTTAAATCAAGGTCATCAATTTCAGTTGGATTGGCCTTAATCAGGTCTAAAGCATTCGTTCCTAGACTATCAATAATTCTTTCAGCAGCTTTTTTACCAATACCAGGGAATTTATCAGAACTTAGATATTTAGCTAGACTTCCCTCTTCATGTGGTAAAACAGGTTCATATGAACTAACACGAAATTGTTTACCGAATTTTTCATGTACAACAATTTGACCGACAAATTTATAAGTCGATCCAATCTGAATATCACCAAAATTACCAGTTACCCGGATATTATCACGATCATAATCTGCTAATTTGCTAATCAAATCTACATCAATAATTTTGAAAAGATCCTGATTATTTTCAAAAACAATCCCATTAATTCGTCCAGTAAAACTAGTTTCTGCCATTTTTACCTCTAATCAATTTTGCTACAGCATTGTATTGTTTTTGCGCTTGGGCAAAATATTTTGGATTCTGTTTTTTCGAAACTTTAAAATATTTTTCTGCCTTATCAGGGTTAGTATCAAATAAAGTTAAACCTAGCAAGAAGTTAACTTTTGCATTCCTTTTATCTTTTAGAATCTTACTATAAATTTGATTTGCTGATTTTAAATCTCCCAGACTAAGCCAAATATCACCTATTAATTCTAAAGTCCTCTCATCCTGATTTTTCAAAGTTAAAGCATAAGCTAGTGCCTTTTGATATTGGCCTAACTTCATAAAAATCAAGGACTTTTGATACATCGTTTCTTCATCATCTGGAATCGAATTAAGTAAAGCTAACGATTTAGCAAAATCTCCCTGCATGTAGTAACAAACAGCAATGTTATAAGTTAAAGCCTCTGGTTGATCAACAAGTCCTCGAGCTTTTTCTAATAATTCTAAAGCTTGATCAGCCGAATTTTGTTCAATCAAATAAGTTGAAAGCTGTAAATAATTTTCAATATTTTTAGGATGATTATTTATTTTTTTAATCAATAAGTGTATAGCATCATCAACTTTGCCAGCATCATATAAGTTGGCTATTTTTTTATCCATTTTTAAATTGTATCCCTACTAGTAATCTTTCGATCTAGATAGCTTGTTTCATTCCATGCTATTTCATTAAAGGTCTTTCCTTGATTTTCAGTGTCAAGAATCGTCAGGCTAGTATTAGTCAAGCCGCCACGTTTTCTAATATCAGCAACGTCATAACCTTCAAGAGTTCTAATTAATGCACATAGAGCTGCCCCGTGGCTCACCAAAAGCACCTTATCATCTTTATTTGGATAGCGTTTAACAATATCACTAATTAAACTTTTACCACGTTTAATCATGTGTTCAAAGTCTTCACCATGAAAAGTTGATGGATCGTAGCGTTCTGGCGAATATCGAAAGGCCTTAATTTGATCAGGGTATTGACTCTCAGCGTCAACAAATTTCATTCCCTCAAGATCGCCAAGATTAAACTCTTTTAGGCGATCATCTACAATAACTGGAACAGTAATCCCCATATCATCTCTAAGCATTACAGCAGTAGTTAAAGCACGTTGTAAAGGACTAGCATAAAAGGCCCTAAACTTAGTTCCCTTTAAGTACTCAGCTAATTTTTTAATATCTTCATAGCTTTCTGGCAATAGTGGTGAATTACCACTACCTCCTTGATAGCGCCCTTCTAAATTCCACTTTGTTTTTCCATGTCTAACAAAATATAATTGCATACTTTTCCCTCCACTTTTACTATTTATTATAAGTTTTCAGGACAGAAAATAACAGTTTCTAAAAACAAAAAGAAGCCTCATTGAGACTTCTTTTGACTATACTAATTGTAATTGCTTTTCATTCTGGTAAGCACGGTCAATAGTTGCTCCGCCAAGACATTCTTCGCCATTATAAAAAACAATTGCCTGTCCTGGTGTAACGGCACGTGCAGGCTCATCAAATTCAACATGGACTGTATTATCTTTTGCATGGTAATGCATAGTAACACCAACATCTGGCTGGCGGTACCTGAACTTAGCTGTACACTTCAAGTCAATGTCATGATCGGGTAAACCAGTAAAGAAAGAAACACCACTTGCATCTAAGCTAGTAGCATATAAAAGCTTACTGTCGTATCCCTGCTCAACGATCAATTCATTCTTTTTTAAATCCTTACCAACTACAAACCAAGGATCAGTTGATTCCTTCGTTGAACCTAAGCCAAGACCAGATCTTTGACCAATAGTATAATACATTAATCCAGCATGCTCGCCCACAACTTTTCCATCAGGGGTAACCATCTTTCCTGATTGAGCTGGTAAAAACTCACTCAAGAATTTTCTAAAATTACGTTCACCAATAAAACAGATTCCAGTTGAATCCTTCTTCTTGGCAGTTGCAAGGCCTGCAGCAATTGCGATTTCACGCACCTGAGGCTTGGTTAAGTTAGCAAGTGGGAAGATTACTTTTTTCAGTTGATCTTGTGAAAGTTGACTTAAGAAGTAAGTTTGGTCCTTATTGCCATCCTTTGGCCGCATCATATGTACAATACCATTCTCATCAACTTTGGTTGCTGCATAGTGCCCCATTGCAATATAATCTGCATCTAGGTCCATTGCAAAACCTAAGAAGGATTTAAATTTTATTTCTTTATTGCACATTACATCGGGATTAGGAGTTCTGCCTTTTTTATATTCATTTAAGAAATATTCAAATACTCGCTCCCAATAATCTTTTTCAAAGTTAATAGAATAATAAGGAATGCCGATTTCATCTGCAACTTTTTTTACATCTTCGTAATCTTCAGTTGCCGTACAAACTCCGGAATCATCAGTATCATCCCAATTCTTCATGAAGACGCCGACAACATCAAAGCCTTGTTGTTTGAGTAAAAGAGCAGAAACTGAAGAATCGACTCCCCCACTCATTCCAACAACGACTCTAATTTTGCTGTTATCTACCATTTTATCTTTTTCTCCTTTTAGCAAGGTGCAATAATCTGACGATCTTCAAGATCCTTTAAAATGAAGTCAAGTAACTCAACCATTGGTACTAACTGCTTATTTTTAAAAATATTAACTTTCTGTAAGCCATTAGTATCAGTGACTACCATTGTTAAATGATCTAAATCTTCGTTAATTGTTAGTTTCAACTGACAGGTCGCATTATAAGGGGATTCATTATATAAAGGATGCTTATACATGAAATTACCTCTTTTAGTCTTAGTAAAGCCTGCATCAATTAAAGCGTAACGCTTAATTTCTGGACTAATTGTAAATTTACGATTATCGCCATTAATAATTACTGTATTTGCCATAAAATATCACTCTCAATATTATTATCTTATTTTTTGTAAGTGTCAAGTATATAATTTTCAATAACATTATACATTAAAACAAGTTCTAGCCAAAAATGGTTAGAACTTGTTAATTATTTACTTAATCGTTGACACATTTTAACTAAGCTATCTGCAAAACCTTTAACTTCATCTGCAGTAGTAAAACGTCCAAAACTAATTCGAATCGATTCTTCAATCCGAGGAGAGTTTTTACCATACATTGCCTCTAACACATGGGAGGGATTTAATGAACCTGCTGTACATGCCGATCCACCTGAAACTGCATAACCATTCAAATCTAAGTTAGTCAAAGCAGAATAAGTTCCAACGCCCTTTAACCACAAGTTTAAAACGTGATGGGAAACAGCTCCCTTAAGTGAGCCATTAATTTCATAGTCAATCTTATTTTGATCAAGTTCATCAAGAATTATTTGCTGAAACTTTCGATAATTTTCCTGAAGCTGTTTTTTGTCCATCTCTCTCAATTCTTGGGCAGCAACGCCAAAGCCGGCAATTCCTGGAACATTCTCAGTCCCGGGACGACGCTTTAGTTCTTGCTCTCCTCCTAAAAGAAGATTACTTACATTCAAGCCATTTTTTTCATAAAGAAAGCCCAAAAATTTAGGTCCATTAACCTTATGAGCAGAAGTAGATAATAAATCGATATTCATATCTTTAACATCGATTTCAATATTTCCAAATCCTTGCACGTCATCTACATGAAAATAGGCATTTGAGTCTTTAACTAGTTCACCAATTTCTTTTAGAGGCATGATTGAACCAACTTCATTATTAACTGCCATTACTGAAACTAGAATCGTATCTGGCGTTAATTCTCTCTTTAAGTCCTTTAAATTGATATGTCCAGCTTCATCTACATCAAGATAAACAATTTCATATCCTTCTTGAGCTAAACGTTTCATTGGATTCAAAACAGAGGGATGTTCAACCTTGGTAGTAATTATTTTCTTGCCAATTCTCTTTCTAGCACGTGCTGTCCCAAAAATTGCAGTATTATTACTTTCAGATCCACCACTAGTAAAAATAATTTCTTTATCTTCTGCATTAATTGTTTCTGCTAGTTGGTGACGAGCTGCTTCAACCACTTGACGTGCTTTACGTCCAAATGCATGTTGACTAGAAGCATTTCCAAAATCATTGGTCATCTCACTACTAATTTTTTCAATTACTTTTGGATCCATCGGAGTAGTAGCCGCATTATCCAAATATACATTTTTTCTAGTCATGTTATACCTCTTTATCTTTCTTACATTTTGGAAGTGGCTATTTTATTTTAACATAAAAAATAGACTAAGTTCAGATGAACTTAGTCTATCATTACCCTAATCTAAAACTGTTTCTTCAAGATAAGATGAAATTACGCTGGCTGCTTTAGCACCCACTTCTTTAACAAACTTATCAAAGTCATTATCAGCATTAGCATCGCCATTATCTGAAATAGCACGAATAGCAACTAAAGGCGTATTGAAATGTCTAGCAACTTGTGCAAAAGCTGCTCCTTCCATTTCCACCCCAAGTGCGTCAGAAAAGTTCTTTTTAATTTCATCTTTTTGTGCTTCAGATTGTACAAAAGTATCCCCCGTAACAACAAGACCTTCTTTAAAGTCTACATTTTGGCTTAAAAGATACTTCTTAAATGCTTCACGTGCTGGGCTCTTAAGATTAAATCTTGCTGGTTCACGTGGAATTTGACCTTCAACGTATTCTCCAGCGCTCACACAATGTGCATCATGGTAAGCAAAACTATCTACCAAAATTAAATCTTTTCTTTTCACATTTTCTTGCATTGAACCAGCAGAACCAGTCATAAACACTAAGTCAATATCTTCTTTAGTTAATAAGCTAGTTAAGTTCATAGCCGCATTAACTTTTCCAATTCCACTAAGACCTAAGTAAATGTCATTTCCATTAATTGAAAAGTGATCAAATTCAGTTGTACCAAAAACTTCTTTAGTTTCAGACTTAAAATGCTTTTTATAAAATTCGGCCTCTTCTTCCATTGGAACAATAATCGCAATTTTCATTTTTTACCTCTAAATCTAAAGTTTAAACAAAGCGAACAAAACTATAATTAATAAAACAACAACAATTAAAATTGCATAGTTCAAGCGCTTTTTTAAACGATTAATTCTATTTTCACGCTCTTCTTCTGAAGAAAAACTCTCTCTTGATTCAAAATTAGCAGATTCCTTAACTGTTGGTTCTGGATCAACCTCATCAACTTGTTGATCATCTTTCTTCAAGCGCTTAAAGTTATCAAAAATTTTTCTTATTTTTTTCTGCTGTTGCTTTTTACGATAATCTGCCCGTTTTTCAGTCATTACTTTGGTTTCCTGTTAAAATCATATTTTCCCAGAATGTAATTGCCATAACAGTCTTAGCATCCATAATCTTGCCTGACGCAATTAATTGTTTTATCTCAGGAAGACTGTACCATTCTTGAGTTAAAAATTCATCTTCATCAAGAGGACGTTTGTGCTCAATTTTTGACAAAGTATCACAATAGAATAAATGAATTTTTTCATCACAGAATCCAACTGAAGTATAAAATTCACTTACCTTTTCCCAATATTCTGCCTTATAGCCGCCCTCTTCATTTAACTCTCTTTTCATTGCATCAAGTGGAGATGCATCTGTTTCGTCAATTAAACCTGCAGGAATTTCTAGAGTTAACTGTTTGATAGGTTCTCGCCATTGCTTTACAAGAAGCATTTTTTTCTCATCATTAATTGCAATTGCTGCACTAGCATCGGGATGCTTAACTATTTCACGAGTTGCTGTTTTTCCATTAGGTAGACTAATAGTTTCAACGTTTAAGTCGATAAGTCTACCTTCGAATACAGGCTTGTTTGAGATTTCAGTTTCTCTTAGATTCACTTAATTTCTCCTTTTAGTCATGATCAACATAAACGTTGATACATTGTAGACCCTTTTTTCCTTGTGCTAATTGGTAACGTACTCTTTGACCTACATTTAACTTTTTATAACCTTCTTCTTTAATCGATTTATAAAAAACAAAATAAGATGAGTGCGTTAGATCATCCTCAATAAATCCGTACGCAGAATTCGAATCGAATTGTTTAACAGTACCCTTACGCATTATTTCTCTAAGCCTTCTTTTTCTGCTTCAGGAAAGTTTTCAGCTACAATAGCTGCACAACGCGCACATAATTCTGGGAAGCGTGAGTCACTACCAACATCAGTTGTAGTACGACGACATCTTGGACAAACTTCACCAGCTGCATGTTCTACCACGATTGAAGCAGTTGATAATTTTTCTGCATTTTCAGGTGCTTGATCATCACTGATTGTTAAATCGGAAACAATTAAAATCTGTCTTACATTTGCATTTAATTTATCAAGAAGTTTTCTAGTTTCTTCAGTTGGGTAAAGAGTAACGTGTGCTTCAAATGACTTACCAATTACCTTAGCGCTACGTGCTTCTTCAAGAGCCTTCAAGACATCAGAACGAACCTTCATAAAGTCATTCCAGTCTGTTAGAACTTCATCTTCATTAGCAAAATGTTCTACTTCTGGCATATTAGCAAGTTGAACGTAATCTTCTGGTTCCTTTAAATAGCCCCAAACTTCTTCCATCGTATGTGGCAAGATTGGTGTCATCAACTTAGTTAACTTAACTAAAACGTCATAAATCACAGTTTGCATTGAACGACGAGTTTCGCTGTCTTCTGGATCGATATAAAGAACATCCTTAGCAAAGTCTAAGTAAAAGGCAGATAAGTCATTTGAAATAAAGCTAAATACTTTCTTATAAACACTATTGAAATCAAACTTATTGTATGCTTCAATAGCTTCTTCAATCAAGCGATTCAACTTGATTTCCATATATTGATCAACACCAGACATGTCTGGGTAAGCAATTGAATTTTGCTTAGGATCAAAGTCAGTAGTATTAGCGAGCATAAAGCGCATAGTATTTCTAATCTTACGGTAACTTTCAGCAGACTGACGTAAGATATCTTGAGAAACAGCGACGTCAGAAGTAGTATCTGCTCCGGCTACCCATAAACGAATAATTTCTGCGCCCATTTGCTTAACCACATCATTAGGTGAGATTACATTACCTAATGACTTAGACATCTTGTGTCCCTTATCATCTAACACAAATCCTTGTGATAAAACTTGTTTATAAGGAGCTTTACCGGTTACAGCTACTGAAGTAATTAAACTTGAGTTAAACCAACCACGATATTGGTCACTACCTTCAAGGTATAAGTCTGCTGGGAATCCTAAGCCATCTCGCTCTTTCATTACACCAGCCCATGATGAACCAGAATCAAACCAAACATCTAAAATATCAGTTTCTTTTCTGAATTTACCATTTGGTGAATGCTCTGACTTAAATCCTTTAGGAAGCAATTCTTCAGCAGTATGAGTATACCAAGCATTAGAACCTTCCTTTTCAAAAATTTGAGCAACGTGTTCAATTGTTTCCGGAGTAACAATTGGTGTGTCATCTTCTGCGTAGAAGATTGGAAGTGGAACACCCCAGGCACGTTGACGAGAAATTACCCAGTCACCACGATCTTTAATCATATTGTAAAGACGAGTTTTACCCCAGGTTGGAATGAAGCTAGCTTTTTCAATTTCTGCTAAAATTTGATCTCTAAATTTATCAACCGAAGCAAACCACTGAGTAGTTGCACGATAGATAACTGGTTTCTTAGTGCGCCAGTCATGTGGGTATGAGTGAGTGAAGAAGCTAAGTTTTAAGAGCGCACCAGCTTTTTCAAGTTTATCGGCCACCACTTTGTTAGCATCATCATAGAACATACCAACTAGGTCAGGATCTGGCACTTCTTTAGTAAATCTACCTTGTGCATCCATTGGACCAAATACTGCCAAACCATAACGACGACCAACATTGTAGTCATCCTCACCAAAACCAGTAGCATTATGAACTAAGCCAGTACCATCATCATCAGTAACATAGGTATCGTTCATAACTAGACCATATTGACCTAACCCAGTCTTACCATAAAGAGGATGTCTATATGTCATTCGGTCAAAATCAGTACCCTTTAGGGTCTTAAGAACTTTATAGTCTTTCCAGCCTAAATCCTCAGCAACTGCTGAAAGGCGATCAGCACCGATCACATACTTTTTACCGTTAACTTCAACAACTACATAATCAAATTTGGGATTTACAGTAATTCCGACGTTACTTGGAATAGTCCAAGGAGTAGTAGTCCAAATTACAAGTGAAGTATCTGAATCTAAGATTCCTTTTCCATCTTCAATTGGGAAAGCAACATAGATTCTTGGTGATTTAATATCATGGTATTCAACTTCTGCTTCAGCCAAAGTTGATTCACTTGACCATGACCAATAAACAGGCTTCTTACCCTTGTAGATGTAACCTTTTTTGAACATTTCGCCGAATACTCTAATTTCTTCAGCTTCAAACTTAGGCTGTAAAGTAATATAAGGATGATCCCAATCAGCCATTACGCCTAAACGCTTAAAGTCGGTCATTTGCTTCTTAACTTGTTCTTCAGCAAATTGACGGCAAAGTTCTCTATACTTTGCGCGATCCATACTTTTACGATCAACGCCCTTTTTAGCTAGTTGCTGTTCAACTGGAAGACCATGCGTATCCCAACCAGGAACATAAGGAGCATAATAACCATTCATATTCTTGAAACGAACGATAATATCCTTAGAGATCTTATTTAATGAGTGACCCATGTGAATATTACCATTAGCAAATGGAGGGCCATCATGAAGGTCAAAGCGAGGCTTGCCTTCATTGAGCTTTAATCTTTGTTCATATAATTTATTTTCTTCCCATTCTTTTTGCCATTGAGCTTCACGCACTGGAAGATTTCCGCGCATCTTAAATTTAGTTTTGCCCAAATTCAATGTATCTTTGACTCTCATAAAAAATCCTTTCTTATATAAAAAAAGCTTCATCCCAAATAGGACGAAGCTTCTCGTGGTACCACCTAACTTGAACAGAACAACAGAATACAGTTATTCCATTCCACTTATATCTGTGTATCGCACAGACAAACGTTTAAGCCAATTGGCAGCTGATTAACTTTCGACAAGTGTTAGTCTTTCACCATCACTAACTCGCTAAATCGTCTACTTGTTGGTACTGTCGACTTAAATTAGTTATTTTTTAAATCATCCGGGAAAATAATTACAGGACCATCACGCCGCTGGGTATTTTCTTCTGTAGCATGCATGCTTTCCTTAACTGGACTATCTCCAGTCAAGACACCTGGCTTATCTTCCTTTTCTTGAACAGAGTTTACTTCATTTACCGCATTATTGTCAACCTCTGGATTAGCTGATACAACATTTTCTTGTGGTGCTACTTCGTTATCCATTGGACCATCAGGAATTGACTCATCTTCAACTGGTTGCGATCCATCTGCTGGATACAAACGTGAACGACCATAATATTTATCTAAGTAATATTGCCAATCAGAATCACTTAATTCTTTAACTTGATCCTTTAACATTCCTTGAACGGCTTCTCTAAAGTCTTCAACTTTTGCCTTAAGCAAATCATAATCATGATTCAAAGTATCATACTGGCTCTGAAGTTCGGCTCTCTTTTTATCCCCATCATCTTGAGCCTTTTTAAGAATATCATCCGCGTCTTGATTAGCTTTTTTGATAATTTCTTGAGCTTCGACATTTGTCTTCTTTTTAATTTCTTCAGCATTTTCTTGTGCAGAAATTAAGGATTCATTAATCGAATCTTTTACTTTGTCATATTTTTCAACACGTTTTTTTAACTCAACATTTTCATTTTTTAAATCAACAATTTGGTCAAGTGCATCCCCATATGCATCAACAATTCGATCTAAAAAACTATCTACCTGTTTGGAATCATATCCACGAAGTTTAGTTGCAAACTCTTTATTATGAATATCCATTGGCGTCAATGTCATATTATCACCTTTTCTTTGCTTGCCATGCCTTTATTTCAAGTCGTTTCTTACCTTTCTTCGTAGTGGTAAGATTAATAATCTCATATCTACCATAATGGCGAATACTAAGCATATCCTGTACAGAAACAATTATATTAGATTGAGCTACAAGATGCCAATTTAATTTTACTTCACCATCTTCAATCATCTTTTTAACTTGGCTTCTACTTAAATTAGTAACAGCGCTAACCACTGCATCTAAACGTAAAGAAATGGTAATCACACTCAATTCTTTGCTATCATCTTCTTGCACTAAAACTTTTGAAAGTGGAAATTCATGCAACTTTACTTTTGTACTACCAACACGAGTAACTTGTTCAAGGAAGTAATTCTTCAATTCAGTTTTAACAAAAAACTGCCACGTTCCATTCTCATCATTGATAATATCGCCAAAAGTATCTAATTTAATGCCTAGATGGGTCAAGACACCCAAGATTTGACTATGAGTAAGTTTAGCCCATTTGTGCGGATAAGCAATTTCAAAAAGTGTAATTTTAAACATTGAGGGTTCATATGCTTGAATCCAATCGCATAAAAGCAACCTCTTTTTTTCAGCATTTGAAAAACCACCAAAGCTATACAATTGTGCATAGCCACCAACAATTTCTCTAAAAATATATTGTTCCCTAGGATTTAAGAAATCAGTCAAAATCGGCTCATTTTTAAATAAGAATTGATTAAAAAGACCGACGAAATAATCTACCGTCGGTCTTTCACTTTCATCAAAATGTTGATAAAAACTACTAGCTTGTCTTTTTTCCATTTTATCTAATAAGTACGTACCTAATTATATTTGCTATCCAATAAAGAACATAATTATTTACAAAATAAATTACTAATAAAGCTACCACTGGAGCAAAGGAAATTCCGGCTATTGGAGGGATGAAACGTTCAAATATCTCCAAATAAGGCTCAACGATTTTTCCTAATACTCGACCAACTTTAGTTACAAGTAACCTTGGAATCCAAGTTAGTAAAGTATAAATTACAATCAGAAAGCTATAGATATTTAATAAATCAGAGATAATACGCAATATCCAGCCTACAATTGAAAATATCATTAATCCATTTTATCTTTCTTTTCAACTAATTCAGCAATTTTGCCATCAGTTTCAAATTTAGGTGGAGTTGCCAAAAAGATTTTATCGCCAACGCGCTGAATTTCACCGTTTAAGGCATAAACAGTACCAGTAATAAAATCAACTATTCTACGTGCTTGTTCATCATCCATACGAGCGAAATTAATAATAACAGCCTTGTTATTGAGAAGATTTTGAGCTACTTCTTTTGCATCGGAATATACACGTGGTTCGTACAATACAATCTTGCTAGTAGCACCTACGCCTGAATTGATAGAAACAACATTAGCTCTTCTCTCATTTTTTTGAGCTTGAGGAACTTCTTCCCCTTGTTGTTCTGCTTCAGAATATGGTGCTTCATTCATTTCATCATCTTCAGCAATACCAAAAAATCTGCCTAATTTGTCAAAAGCCATAATATTTTCCTCCAAATATTAATCCTGACGACGATGCTTGAAGAATGGAATATCATTGTCTGATTCATCATCTGCACTAGTTTCAATTTGAGAAATGCTAGTAGAGTCGTCTGAACTAAATGAATCGAACTCATCGTCATCTTTTTCTTCATTTTCTACAGGTTGTGGACGCTTATTTTCTTTTCTATCTTGCCTCCAAACGCTTGTGGGGTCAAGTAAAGTATCTTGAGATTCTTTCTTTTCTGCATTTACTTCTGGAGTAGCTGGAGCAGAAGTTTCGTTTGAAACTGTATTTTCAACTTTAACTTCTGAAGTTTCCATTGGTGAAGGAACTGTTTCAGTTTCTTCCTTCTTTGCAGGTTCTGGATTTACTACTTCTTGACGGCTTGGACGTGAAGGGCGACGCATTGGTTGTTTTGAAGCCTCTTCTTCTGCTTTTGAGTCAATTCCAGTAGCAATTACTGTAACTACAACTTCATCGCCCAAGTTTGCATTAATTGATGTACCAAAAATAATATTTACTCCATCACCAGCAGCTTTTGAAACAATATCAGAAGCATCTTGAGCTTCAAATAAAGTTAAATCTGGTCCCCCAGTAATGTTAAGCAATACTTGCTTAGCACCATCAATTGAAACTTCCAATAATGGAGAAGAAATAGCAAGTTTAGTAGCTTCAACAGTTCTATTTTCACCACTAGCACGGCCAATTCCCATTAAGGCTGCACCTTGATTTTCCATAACAGTCTTAACATCAGCAAAGTCAAGGTTCACATAGTCAGTTGAAGTAATCAAATCAGAGATACCTTGAACACCTTGACGAAGAACATTATCAGCTTCTTTAAAGGCATCCATCATAGGCGTCTTCTTATCAACCATTTCTAACAAACGATTATTAGCAATGATAACTAAAGTATCAACATATTGCTTTAATTGAGCAATTCCTTCTGCCGCATTTTTTGAACGCTTTGGTCCTTCAAAAGTGAATGGACGAGTAACTACTCCAACAGTTAAAGCGCCAGTTTCACGTGCGATCTTAGCAATTACTGGAGCAGCACCAGTACCAGTACCACCACCCATACCAGCGGTAATAAAGATCATATCTGCACCTTTAAGTGAGTCTTCAATTGTCTGTTGACTCTCCTCGGCAGCTTTTTGACCAACCTCTGGATGAGAACCCGCACCTAAACCACGAGTAAGTTTAGGTCCAAGCTGAATCTTGTTTTCTGCTTTATTGCTATTAAGAGCTTGTACATCAGTATTTGCAGCAATAAAAGAAACACCTTGTACTCCTTCATCAATCATTCGGTTAACGGCGTTACCACCGGCACCGCCAACACCGATTACTTTAATGACTGCATTTTTGTTGTCATCAGAATCGAAAGTAAAATCCATTTACTAAACCACCTTATTATTAATCAAAAAATTTCTTAAAGAATTCTTTGATTCCTTTTTTATTATTCTTATTATCATCATTCTCTTCAGACGTAGAGACCGTTGATGTAGCACTAGTCTTATTATAATCTTCTTTCTGCTCCATTTCACTAGGAGTTAGACGTCTTTTGAAAAATTTCATATTTTCTTGAGACGAAGATTGATTAGAAACAGGTGTAGCAACCTGATTTCCATAAATAACGCTGTTAACTAAATAGTCAATATCTGCCAAGCTATAAGCATAATTTACTACTCCATAGCCTGCTGCATACATTGGATTCCGTAGTCCCATTTGGTCAGGTTGAAAAATTCGAGCTTTAACGCCAAAATCGTCTTTTACAATATCGTCAATTCCTTGAAGTGCACTACTTCCACCCGTAATCACAACACCGCCCGGCAGGCTAAATGCATCATGAGACTTTAGTCCCTTTCCAATTCGACTAAAGGTTTGATCAAGACGAGCATTGATTATTTCACTCAAATACTCTTCATCAATCATCTTAGGAGCATTCTCGCCTACCACATTAACTGGAAATTGATTGTCACTAGAAGTTAAACTTGGATCAGCATATCCAAATTGCAATTTGATCTTTTCAGCTTCTTTTTTAGATGTATTCAGGACAACTGAGATATCATTGGTGATATCAATTCCACCTTCTAAATCAATTGTCGCGTACTTAATCTTATTTTCGTGAATTACAGTGGCTGTCGTTGAACCTCCACCTAAATCGAGAATAATTGTTCCAAATGTTCTCTCGCCTTCATCAAGAGCCACACTTGCAATTGCTAATGGTGTAGGAACAAAGAAGTTATTTTGATACCCTGCTCTTTCAATAGCTTTGCGAATATTGTGCAGGTCGGCACTAGGCGCAGTTAATAATATGCCATGAACTTCGAGAGAATGCGCGATCATTTTTCTTGGATCGTCCACATCCGTTTTTCCATCAATTAAAAATTTATTAGGTAAAAAAGCAATTGCTTCTCTACCATCTTTTAAAGCAGTATCGATCGCAGTCACTAAAACACGTTTTACATCGTTATCTGTAACTTCTCTACCATTTTCTTCAATATTAATTAATCCGACTGCATTCTCCAATTGTAATAAGCCTACTGGAATTCCAGTCACTACTCGATAAATTTTAGAATTTGTCTTTTGTGCTACTTTCTTTAAAACAGCACTGATACTTTCAGCAGTTTGATCAATATCAACTATTTTTCCATGCCGCATTCCTTTGGTAGGTCCATTTGCGGCACCAATAATTTGCATTTCATTTGATGCAGTGTCTGCGACAACTGCTTTTACGCTTGTTGTTCCTATATCCAAGCCTACAAGTAAATCAGTTTTATCCAAGGTAATGCCCCCAAAACATAACTATACAATAAATTTTAACATATGGCTTACATTCTCACTAATCTCAAGTCAGCCCTAATTTTACTTTTTCTGCTTGTGTTAGCGGCCTGCTATAAGCGCCAATTTCAAAGTCAATTACTGCCGGTTCTTTAAGCTGACTCTTGATTTTGTCATAGTACTGTATCTTGCTTTTAATTGTTGAAAGATTTCCAATAACTATATTATTATCTTTCATTACTAAAACGATCTGTGTCGGTCTGCGCGTTTCACCACTCAGCATCTTTACTTGATCGCGAATATGTTGTGGGAGACTGGCATAAACCTTAATATCTTCGCTAAGAGAAACTTTCTGATTATATCCAATGAATAAAGGTTTATTTTTATCAATTTTGTTTTTATCAATCACCTGACTACCCACTTTTCCTGTAGCCAAAATTTTTCGATAACCTATCCCTTCATGGATATAACCAATAATTGGACGTTCTTTAATAGTTAGAATTAAATGATTAGTATTCTGTACACTCACCTGTACTTTTTCTATTTCAGGAAAAGCATCCGACAATTGCTTACTGTATTCTTTTCCTTTTAGTAAACAAAATATAATCTTATTTCCAGGAGAAATATTTGCAGTTTTAACTACCTGCTTACTATTTAACTCGGGTGCACCCTTCACCTGAACACTTGCTACATTAGCTTTTGGAGATACATAATAGCCCAAGGCCAAAATACAGCATAATGAAAAAAGAATTATAAATCCCAAGCGTGTTAACAAAGCATGTCGTCGTTCAGCCTGCAATTTAGTTAGTGAGGCAGAGACCCGTTTTTTCTCATTATTATTAACTTTATTTTTATAATCAATCCATCCCGATAATTCTTTTTTAGGATCTTTCTTGGTTATTTTATCTTTCTTTTTGGTCACATACCTCACTTCCTTTCATTATTTGTTTTTAATTAAACCTTCCATTACTGAAATTACTTGATCGGATGCATCCGGTACACCTAATCTCTTTGATGCTTCACTCATCTGTTTAGCATAATTTGTATCCAGCAGAATATGATCAATCGACGATACAAAATTATTTGGATTCAAATCATCTTCTGCAATCACTAGAGCAGCGCCTGCTTTTTCCATATCCATCGCATTCTTCATTTGATGATTATGAGTTACATTAGGACTAGGAATCAAAATTACAGGAACTCCAAGTGCAGTAAATTCGGCCAAACTAGTTGCACCTGATCTTGCTACAACACAAGTCATTTGTGGTAATAAACCTGGCATATTATCAATATAAGGTACAATTTTCACGTTTGAGCTAATTTTCTTGCCAGCCAATTTCTTTTTGACATCACCATAATATAGTTGCCCAGTAGCCCAAATAACTTGATATGGCTTTGTTTCAAGTTCTGGAAGAGATTTTTCAACGATTTGATTAATTGCCAAAGCGCCACGAGAACCACCAAAGATCAGAACAGTTGGCATATTAGGATTTAAGTCCCACTTTTTAGCAATATCAACGTTTTCTTTGTTTAGTCCCAGAACTTGCTGAGAGCGTGGATTTCCTGTTTTAACAAGTTTCTTTTTTTCTGAAAACTGCTTTGCAGCATCATCAAATGTGTAACAAATTTTATCGACATAATGCGCTAAGAATTTATTAGCTAATCCAACAACAGAATTAGATTCATGAATAATTGTTGGTACATGCATTTTGGCTGCTTCATAAACAATCGCACCTGAAACGTACCCACCAGTTCCGACTACTACATCAGGTTTGAAATCCTTGATAATTTGTTTGGCTTCTTTAGTAGCTTTAATGAAGAGCTCAATTGTCTCAAAGTTCTTTAAAGGATGTTTACGATCAAATCCTTTGATTTTTAATGTTCTAAAAGGAACTCCAGCTGCGGGAACGATCTTAGACTCTAATCCACGATCAGTTCCGACAAATAAGATCTCATCGTTTGTAACTAACTTACGTTCTTTCAAACGCTCGATTAACGCCATAATTGGATAAATGTGGCCACCAGTTCCGCCACCAGAAAAAATTACTCTCATTTTACTTAGTCTTTAATTCCTTAATAAATTTTACAAAAAAGTCTCCACGTTCTTCAAAAGTATTAAATTGATCCCAAGAAGCACATGCTGGTGAGAACAAAATAACATCTCCTGCTTCACTCAGTTCATATGCACGTGGAACAGCTTCTTGTAAAGTATTAACAATAACAATATCTTTAATGCCAGCTTTACGAGCAGCATCAGCTAAAAGATATTTAGTTTCACCATAAAGCACAATTGATTTTACATGTTTTTTAAATAGTGGGACAAGAGAATCAAACATAAAGCCACGATCTAATCCACCAGCAATTAAAACTTCTGGTTCTTTAAACGAAGGAATAGCTACTGTAGCTGCTTCAATATTAGTTGATTTTGAATCATTATAAATCTTACGATCATTGTAAGTCATTACATATTGCAGACGGTGTGTAGCACCAGTAAAAGTACTTAATGCATATTGAATATCACTGTCGTCTGCACCCATCAATTTAGAAATAGCAATTGCTACTAGGCAATTTTGTTGGTTATGAATACCTGGGATCTTAATATCGCTGATCTTCATAATTTGATGATCATCTTTACTTTCAAGATATTCATCACCAATAAAATAATCTGCTGTCTTATCTGTTTCAGAAAATGTTTGGACTTTAGCTTTAGTTTTCTTTAATTCTCTGTCTAAAATATTCTTTTGATCAAAGTTAGCAATAAAATAATCGTTTTGATCTTGTGATTGAGTAATTCTTAGTTTAGCTTCAACATAATTATCAAAGGTCTTATGGTAATCAAGATGAACATTGTTGTAAATATCTACAATTGCCGCTACTTTAGGCTTAATATCTGTTACACCAAGCAATTGGAAGCTAGACATTTCTACTACAAGTAAATCTTTATTTGTAGCTTTTTCGACAACTTCTGAAATTGGCACACCAATATTACCAACTGCATAAGCGTGGCCACCATTTTTAGATAAATGATGATCCATAATTCTTTGTGTGAGCATGACAGTAGTTGTTTTACCATTTGAACCAGTAACACAAACATATGGAGCTTCACTTACATTAAGTGCGATCTCTGGTTCAGTGATAACTGGAATGTTTAGTTTTAGCGCTTTTTCAACCATTGGATTTTCATAAGGAATGCCGGGGTTTTTAACAAGATAGTCGAATTTTTCCTTATCAAAAATCTCTACTGGATGATGTCCCGAAATAACTCGAACACCTAATTTATCTAATTCGGCTGCGCGGTCATCATTAGATAAGTCCTTTTTATCATTTAAGGTAAGTTTAGCACCTAGCTTTAAAAGAAGTTTAGCTACTGAAAAGCCACTCTTTCCTAAACCTAAAATTAAAATATTTTTATTTTCATATGTTTTTATTTTTTTCATTTTAAAATTAACCCCAGATAATTAAATAAATAATACTTCCAATTAAACCAACAATCCAAAATACAATATCAACTTTCCATTCAGACCAGCCAAGCATTTCGAAATGGTGATGGATCGGTGTCATCTTGAAAATTCTTTTTCCAGTAGTTTGGAAAGAAATGACTTGCAAAATAACGCTGAGTGTTTCTAAAACAAATACAATTCCGATTAAAAGTAATGACCATGGCCGATGAAGGAAAATTGATACAGTTGCTAATCCTCCGCCAAGAGCTAAGGAACCTGCATCCCCCATGAAAATTTTAGCTGGTTTGTGGTTAAAAATAAAGAAACCAACTAAACCACCAATTACACTTAAAGTAAATGCAACAATTACCCAATTTCTTTCTTGGTAGGCAATCCAGGCATAAGTTGCGTAAGCAATAATAGATAAACCAGTTGCTAAACCATCTAAGCCGTCGGATAAATTAACTGCATTTGAAAATCCAACTAACCAGAAAAGTACAAATAAACTGAATAAGAAAGAATTTCTTACCATTCCTGCAAATGGAATATATAATTCAAAGGCAAAATGATCGCTAAATGCTAGGGCAATAATCAAAGCAGCAATGATAATTTGACCTAACAATTTCTGCCAAGCTTTTAATCCTAAATTACGTTTGAAATATAACTTAATTCCATCATCTAAGAAACCAATAATTCCATAGCCTAAAAAAGCGATAATTAAAATCCAAGTAGTCTTATTTAAATCTTTCTGCCAAATTAAAACCCATAAGGTGGAAATAACACTGGCAAGCATGAAGACAACTCCACCCATAGTTGGGGTACCAGATTTTTTCTCATGCCATTTTGGCCCTTCATCTCTAATCACTTGGCCTTCATGTTTCATTCGCATAAAGCCAATAAACAACGGTAAGAAGATAACCGTAAGAGCAAAACTGCTAATGAACGGTATCAAAGAAAACTGCATTTTGTATTACTCCTTTAACTTTTTGTTATTTCAAGTTTACTGATAACTTACTATTTTTATCAATTACTTTTCCAGATGGAATAGATTGTTTTGTAACTTTCCCTTTTCCATTAATTGTAATTGGAATATCAGTTGTTGTCATAAAGCTATTAACCTCAGCTTCTGTCCACCCGACCATGTTCGGGCAAGTAACTTGACCACCGGTAAATAAGAAAATCTTATCATCCGTACCTTGTTTTACCCCGGCACTAACTGATTGACGACTAACTGTTTTGCCAGTTCCGATAATCTCAATTGAAACTCCAGCGTTGTTAGCCTCTTCTTTCGCTTTTTCAATACTTTTACCAGTTAAAGCTGGAACAGTTACTTTTTCGTTAACCTTTGCTGTCGAATCTGAAAGAGAAATCAAACGATTCATAATCGGCTTAAAAATAGAAGAAAGAATTGTTTCTGCTGGTTTAGACATCTTTTGAGGTTGCTTCATTGTTAAATAAACACAATAGCGTGGATTATTAGCAGGCGTTACACCAACTACAGAGAAAATATAGTTATTATCACCTGTTAAATATCCTCCATGTGGTCCAGCAATTTGAGCCGTACCAGTTTTAACAGCGATACTCTTTCCTGGCATCTTATAAGCAGCCCCTGTACCATAAGATGCATTCACGACATCTTGCATTCCCTTTAAGACAGTTTTTGCTGTCTTAGCAGAATAAATTGGAGCACCAACTTTTGTACGGTGGAATTTTTCTACTACTTTTCCTGAAGGAGAAACTATTTTCTCAACAAATTGTGGCTTCACCATTTGTCCATTATTTGCTAAAGCGCTATATGCTTGCATCATTTGCATCGCATTAACGTTAACACCCTGTCCAAATGCTGTAACTGCTTGGTTTAATGGGGTAGAAAAGTTTAAAATTCCAGCTGTTTCACCAGGAAGGGTTACTCCTGTTTTTTTGCCAATTCTGTATTTATTTAAATACTCTTTCCATGTCTTAGCTCCCATCTTTTGCTCAAGCTTTACAAACCCAACATTACTTGATCTTGGAAATGCTTGGCTAAATGGAATACTTCCCCAACCACTATTATTCCAGTCATGAATTGTTGATCCTTGAACAGTAACTGCACCAGATTTATATTGCTCATTAGGGTTGTAATTTCCACTTTCAATTGCACTTGAATAAGTCAAGACCTTAAAAACTGAACCTGGTTCATAAGAATCTTGAACTAGTATATTACGCCAAGAAGTATCTAAACCTTGTTTGGTCTGAGGGTTAAAAGTAGGACGCTGAGAAGCAGCCAAAATTTTACCAGTTTTGATATCTTCTACAACTGCTGTTAGCGCCTTCGGCTTATATTTATCTTGTACTTGAGACATTAAAACTTCCAAATAACTTTGGAGTCTTGAATCAAGCGTTAAGTAAATATTATCGCCATCTTGAGTTGCACGAGTTGTCTTTTGACCATTAGGTAATTGATAATTTTCTGCATCCACAAATGCTTCACGATAACCATCTTTACCCGCTAACTGTTTGTCAAAATAAGCCTCGATTCCCATAGTACCGACTAAATTACTTGTTCCCTGACTTTTTTGAGGTTGAGCTAAGCCAATAATATGCGAAGCAAAATTACCATTTGGATAAAGCCTAGATGGCGTTTCGACAAATTTAATTCCTGGTAACTTCATCGCCTCAATCTTTTTCTTTTGAGACAATGTTAAGCCAGTACCCGCAGAACCAAATTCTACCTGAAAAGCCTTATGTTTCGGCGTCAAATATGAATATATTTTTTCTTCACTTAACGGAAGCACCTCAGCCAATTTTTGTGCGGTCTTACGTTTGTTTGTCACATACATTGGCTTATTATGATAATCAATTGAACTCTTATCTAAAATTGCATATACAGTAAAAACATGAGCATCTTCTGCAAGAGTTAAACCATTTTTATCATAAATTGTTCCTCTCGTTGCTTTTAGAACTTCATTTCGCCGGTAAATTTGATTTACTCGCTTATTTAAATTCTCACCAGCAACCTGATTCGAAATACCTATATATAAAAATCTACCTATAAATACAAGAAAAACCAAAGCCAAGACTAGCTGGAGGATTCTCCCCACCGTAAAGCGGTAGCCGTGGGCTTTGGATCTATTTCTATTTAAGTTATTAAACTTTTTCATTAACGGACATTCCTAATGTTACTCTCAACCAAGTGCAAGCCTTGATCACGGGCAATTTTATTAATTCTAGTAGTTGACGTTAATTCACCAATCTCCTGACGAAGATCAGTGTTATGACTCTTTTGAGAAATTATCGTCTGCTCAACATTTGCTAACTGGTGCTGGGCACTAGTAGCAGAAATGCTGGCTGAAACCAATAAAATCATTAATCCTAATGTAATAAGTGAACCTAGAACGACTAAACTTTTTTCAAATGCTGTCCAAGGAACGCTTTTGGGATTAAGAACAATTGCTTTCTTTGGCTGCTCAGTCTGCTGTTGACTTTGTTGATAATTTAAATTTCTTGCTGAGCTATCAGCCATCTTCTTCTCCTTAAATATTAACTAAAAAACTATAATTTCTCTGCAACCCTTAACTTGGCACTGTGTGAGCGGTTATTTTCTTCTAATTCATCACTACTTGCCATGATAGGTTTGCGACTAATTAATCGCAATGTTGGTTTACTGTCAGCCGGAACCATCGGCATTCCGCGTGGTATCTCGACTTCAGAATACTTTTTAAAGATCTTTTTGACGATTTTATCTTCGTGAGACTGAAAAGTAATCACACTAATTCGACCACCCGGTCTCAATAGCTTAATTGCTTCTTCAAGAGATTCTTGCAATACACCTAATTCATTGTTAACTGCAACTCGAATTGCTTGAAAGCTCTTCTTAGCAGGATGCCCTCCACTTCGTCTTGCATATGCTGGAATTGCATCCTTAATTACATCTACCAAATCAAATGTAGTTACAATCGGTTTTTCTCTTCTTCGATCTACTATCTTTCTAGCAATCTGACGAGAAAACTTTTCATCTCCATACTTATACAAAATGTCACTTAGTTCTTTTTGTGACCAAGTGTTTACAATTGTATAGGCATCTAACTCTTGGCTTTGATCCATCCTCATATCTAATCGAGCATCAAATCGATAAGAGAAACCTCGTTCAGGTTGATCAAACTGCGGAGACGAAACTCCAAGATCGTAATATATACCATCTATTCCATCTGAAATTCCCAGCTCTACCAGATTTTCTTTCAAATGACAGAAGTTATCGTGAACCAGTATTAATTTAGGTTCAGCTCCTGGTTTCAATTCCTCAGCAAAACTTTCTTTTGCCATCGAAATTGCATATTCATCTTGATCAAATCCAATAACTGTTCCTCTATTCAACTTACTGAGTAGATATCGGGCATGACCGCCACCACCAAAAGTTGCGTCAATATAAAGACCATCATCTTTTGGATTTAAATTGTCTATTGTTTCGTGCAAAAGCACACTTTTATGCTTGAATTTCATAATTTTTATAACTCGATGTCATCCAAGTCTTCTGCGATATCGTCATAGTTCTCATTGGCTTCTTCTGAGAAATCATTCCAGCGTTCTGCTGACCAAATTTCAATTCGATTAGAAACACCAACGATCACACATTCCTTAGTGAGTGCGGCATGCTCTTTCAGTGTCATGGTCAGATTAACACGTCCTTGCTTGTCGAACTCACTCTCCATCGCACCTGAGTAGAAAAGACGCGTAAACTTACGTGCACTTCTCTTTGTCAGTGGAAGTTTGGCTAACTTAGCCTCAATTTTTTGCCATTCTTCGATTGGATAGCCAAAAATACAGCCCTCCATTCCACGAGTAAATACCATCTTCTCGCCAATCTCGTCTCTAAATTTGGCCGGTATAATGAGCCGCCCTTTACTGTCGAGATTATGATGATACTCGCCCATGAACATGGTCTAGCCCCCTTTCCAATGAATAATTTACCACACTTCCCCACTTTCTACCACAAGTTTTACACTTTTTATTTAGATATTCTGTTATTTTATGATAATCATAATTTTATCCAAAACAAAATGCCCTTATCACAAGGATAAGAGCACTTTGATTTTTAATAGAAAAAGTGGGGAAAAACGTTATAATAACAGCAAAATTAAGAGACCCACATACCAAACAATGGAAGAAGCAGCGAGATAATGCCACAATGTACCCAAAGTTTTTGCAACAGAAATATTTTTATTCTTGACAGCGGTATAAACAGAAACAATTACTACCAAAATAAAATATAATAAAAAGCCATAAGGCAAAAATGACGGTTGCTTAGTTTCTTGCGTCAAGAGCTGACAAGCTGCAATGAAAAAAAATGGTAAAATATCATAACCACTAAATTGAGCCTTAGGAAATAACTTCATTAAAAAAGCTGCAACGACGATCCCACATAAAGGGACTAAAAAGATAAGCAAAAAATTCATGAAAGACCTCCAATAAGTTTATTTTAAACTATTTCAATTAAATATAAAATTATAATTAAAATCATGGTAAACTAGAATTATTAATTTAGGAGGCAGCTATGAGAAAACGTAAGAAAAAATCCGGATTTCAGAAATTAACTATTGTTATGGCCTGGTTCATGGCAGTGATTACCCTTCTTGGTGTAGTAGCTACTGCCTTAATCGGAACTGGTGTCTTTCAATTTTAATTATTTTACGCAAAAAAGGAGTCGCAATCATGCGACTCCTTTTTGTTTAAAAATAATATTCTTTTTTCAAAAATGGATACTCTTCAGCAAGTTTTACCCAAAACCAATAAGTACACAAAACTAAGATAAAACACCATAGCAAATTAGGTAAAATACTATTTAAAAAACTTGCAAAAGATAATTGTATTATCCCTACTAGATTTAATGTTAGATAAACATAAAAGCTCACACAGAGATAAACAACTAAACAAATTAACAAGCGAAACCAAAATACTTCAGGAAGAAAACGTGCACTCTGTTGAATAAGAAAACAAATTAAAGGAAATGCTACTGTATAGATACCAATCACGCCTAAATAGTAAAGGTCCGCAATAAGGCCTAAACCCAAACAAAGCCAGATATTGGCATCATTTTTATCATCGCATAGGGCTATTAAAGTAATCCCAACAACTGTCAGCCAGCAACTGCCAGAAAAGCCTCGATGAAAGATAAAAGTTTGTAAATTATAGGCTAATACTCCATCCAAAATTAGCGCCATAAATAAGGCAATGGCAACATACCATCGACGCAATTCTGCCATTACTCTTCAACCTTTCTTTTAATTACAGATACAACCGATGGATCATTAAGGTTACCAGCCGGCTGAATTTCAACAACATCTGATAAGCCAAAAGTATCTCGTGTTGTCTTTGTAACTGTTCCGATTAAAAGACCTTTTGGTGATAAACCACCCATTCCACTAGTATAAACTCGAGTACCTTTCTTTAATTTCTGCCCATCAACCACTTGTGTAAACGCTAATTGATTATTTCCTTCAACAGAAATCACACCATGCACCTTTTTACCATTAGCTGCATCAGCTTCCACAGCAAACTTATTTGTAGACTTATCAGTTGTAGTAATTAATTCAACTTTAGAAGTTGTACTATTTACCTCAACCACTCTTCCGATTACGCCTTTGCCAGACATTACTGGCATATTTTTCTTAACTCCAGCTCGTGACCCTTGATCAATAACTAATAAATCTGACCAAGTATCAGCAGCACGAGAAATTACGGACCCATTGATGATAGTATAGTCGGTTAAAGTTTTCTTTAATTTTAGAGCTTGTTTTAATTGCGTATTTTCTGCTTCCAAAGAGCTGTTCCGTGCCTTAGTTTGAGCGAGGTTATCAATTTGTTTTTTCAAATGATCATTTTCAGCTTGAGTATTGAATAAATCTTCGACATTAGCCACCCCATTAGAGACCAAATTAATTGGCCAATTCACTACTCTTGTAACAATTGAAACTGTATCATTACCAATTTTTTGAACTAAGAATGGCGTTTCTCTCTTATTACGTAAGCGGATGGAAATAGACAACATACTTAAAACTAAAATAACTAGTACGAAAATTGTCAATAACTTTTTGTTTTTGAGAAATTTTTTCATCTACTACTATCTTCCTAATTTAAAAGTTAATAGAAAAAGACCGGCTTTTACGCCGGTCTCCAAATTAACGTCTCTTACGCATAACTTCAATATTTTTGAGAGATTCACCGGTACCAATTGCAACACAATCAAGTGGATCTTGAGCAATAAAGACTGGAACTTTAGTAGCGTCTGAAATAACCTCTGGTAAGTTCTTTAGAAGAGCTCCACCACCTGTTAACACAATACCATGATCAATAACATCTGCAGCGATTTCAGGAGAAGTTTCTTCCAAAGTTTCTTTAATCGCTACAATAATATTTTGAACTACTTCTTGAATTGCCTTTGAAACATCTACTGCCTCAATATCAATTGATTTTGGCAATCCTGTTACAAGATCACGACCACGGATGTTCATTGATTCAATTTCTTTTGCCTTTTCAACTGAAGCAGAAGCAATCTGAATCTTAATTGTTTCAGCAGTTCGTTCACCAATTAATAAATTGTAGTTTTGGTGAATGTAAGTTGCAATTGCACTATTGAACTTATCTCCTGCCATTCTAGTAGAACGGGAGGATACAATACCACCTAATGAAATAGTTGCAACATCAGTAGTTCCACCACCAATATCAACTACCATTGAGCCGGTTGGATCCATAACAGGAAGACCAGCACCAATAGCTGCTGCAAATGGTTCTTCAATCACGTATGCTTCGCGTGCACCTGCAACTCTAGCCGCGTCAATAACTGCTCTCTTTTCAACTTCTGTTACACCTGAAGGCACACAGATCATAGCAGCAGGCTTTGAATTACCCACAGTCTTTTCCATGAAATATTTAAGCATTGCAGCAGTTGTATCGTAATCAGCGATTACTCCATCTTTCATCGGACGAATAGCAACAATTGAGCCAGGAGTTCTACCAATCATTTCTTTGGCTTCTGAACCAACAGCAATAACTTCACCCGTTTGAGTATTTTTAGCAACAACAGAAGGCTCACGCAAAACGATGCCTTTACCTTCAATATAAACGAGTGTGTTGGCAGTTCCCAAATCAATCCCAATATTTTTAGATCCTAATCCAAACACGCAAAATCTCTCCTTAAATTTATCTCTTTAATTATTTTAGCCTAAATCGTATCTTTATTTAGTCTTAGATATTATAGCATAGAAAATCTAATGTAAAAATTTGCTTTAAGAAAATTTGCTCATACTTAAGGAAGACTTAAAGAAGTTCCATCTCTCGAAAGCTTAAATAAGTATTATCAGTCACAATAAAATGATCCAGAAAATCAATTCCCATACACTTACTTGCCTCTGCTAATTTCTTAGTAAATCGCAGGTCATGCTGAGATGGTTGTTCATCCCCACTTGGATGATTATGAGCTACAAAAAAAGCCGTACTGTTATAAATTACTGCCCAGCGAAAGATATCTCGTGGATGGGCAACTGCCCTATTTACTGTCCCTTGAAAAATCAACTTTTCAGCAATAATTTTATTCTTTGAATCAAGATAAATTCCATATAGTTCTTCTTGCGGACGGCCACATAACTTATCAGCTATGTAGCATCCTACCTGCGAACTAGAATAGAAACTCTCAATTTCTTTATTATTAACGCCTTTTATACGCTCTAGCATGAGCTGCAGTACGACTGCTAATTCATCTTCGCATTTGGGACTAGCCGCATACTGCCACATTTCCTTAAAACTACTTATGCCTACTTCTTCTAGCTTTTTAAATAAACTATCAAAAGTAACAATATCTTTTTCTTTCAAAGATCTAGCTAATTTTTTTACTAGATCGACATCAGTTTGCAATAGTTCTTCTTTTTTCATAAATATCAATTACTCCTTTGATATTTATTACGAAAAAACTATTTGATTTTTTTAAGAAAACTGTAAAAATCTTTGCAAATTAATGTCGCATTCTTTTTATCTAAAATTGTTGGTTGCTTTAAATCTGGAACCATTACGCATTTTAAACCTGCAGCACTTGCAGACGCAACACCTGTGCTAGAATCTTCAAATACTAACAAATTATCTTTTGGCAGTTGCATCTTTTGAGCTGCTAGCAAATAAATATCTGGTGCAGGCTTAGCCTTTATTTTTCCTGCTTCGACATCTTTATAGCTTAGATAAAAATCAAAATAGTCCTTTATTTTTAGAACTTCTAAATTATGAGCTACTACTTCATCATAATTACTTGATGCAATTGCGAGTTTGATATTTTTTTCTTCAAACTCTACTAATGCATCTCGTACACCTGCTTGAAGCTTCAGTTTTCCTTGATCAGTCCACTCCCAAACTAGCTCATCAGTTCTTTTAATAAACTTATCGCGATCTGCTTCAGTCTTAAAATGTTGATGATAAAATTCTTCCATTTCTTTAACCGAGGAACCAACAAGCTTTAAGTAACTATCATCTGGAATGTTTAAATTTGCTTCTTTAGCGGCAACAATATTTGCATCCCAATATAGCTTTTCAGAATTAACTAGTAATCCATCCATATCAAAAATGATGCCTTCAATTGGTTCAGCAATATTTTCAACTTTCATTTTTTACCTCTTTTGCAGTAATTCAAAACTGCACCAACCAAATAAAAAGATCCCGTCACTAATAGGATATCATGTGGCTTCAATTTATTCTTCAAGTTAGTATAAGCTACTTTGAAATTTTCTTCATAATTATATTTTTGCTGAGCTTCTTTAGGAAAATCTTCTAATCTCGCAGCTCTAGGATAATCTATCCGAGTTAAGGTAACTTTTTCATCTTCGAATAAATTGGTGACTGGCCCCAAATCCTTGTCTTTCATCATTCCAAGAAGTATATATATTTGACCTTGGTTCTCTTTTCGAATCAAGTGCAAAAGATTCGTCATCGCCTGCAAATTATGTGCTCCATCGACAATAATTTTAGGTGCAGTCTGAACAATATCATATCTACCAGGAATTTGCGTCTTATTAATCGACGCTTCAATCTCTTGTTTATTTAACTGTAAATTCAAAAGTTGAACCGTCCGAACTGCCACCCCAATATCATATGCTTCTACTACAGGACGTTTCAAAAATTGATACTTATTTTCTAAATCTTGATATTCAATAGCTGTTTTAGATAATTTAATTTTAAAATCTCTTCCCAATAAAAATGATTTTGAGTTTTCTGCTTGAGCTTTATCAAGTAAAATATCTAAAACATCTTGAGGAATATTGCCTAGCACAACTGGTTTATTCTGTTTGATTATGCCACTTTTCTCCTTAGCAATATCTGCTAAAGTTGGTCCAATTATTTTTTCATGATCCAAACCAATAGTTGTAATGATACTTACTTCTGGTGTAATCACATTAGTCTTATCATGCTCGCCTCCAATTCCGACTTCAATTACTGCATAATCACATTTTTTTTGAGCAAAAAATTGGAAAGCAAGAGCTACTTCATATTCAAATGTTACTAAAGAAAAATCAGGATCAGTTTTTTTCAGTTCTTTTATAGCTGCTTCAATTTTGTTAGCTACTTCGACTAAATCCCTATTACTTATATTCTTGCCATTTAATTGAATTCTTTCATTAAATTCATAAATATAAGGTGACACAAAAAGGCCAGTCTTTTGACCGGCCTTTTGTAATAGATTACTCAAATAATAGGATGTCGACCCCTTACCATTCGTCCCGGTAACATGAATTGTCTTAACACTATCTTGAGGATTATTTAATTGTTTTAAAATCCTTTTGACGTAGCTCAAATCATTTTTAGGGTGCAGCTTAGGTAAAGAATATATTCTGTTAATTACTTGGTCAACATTAGTAAACTTCACTTCTATTTACTTTCCTTTAATTCTTTCATACGTTCACGAACACCAGCAAGTTGACTTTCGTAGTCAGCTTTCTTTTCCTTCTCTTTGTTTACAACAGCTTCAGGAGCATGAGCTACAAAGCCTTGGTTTGCCAGTTTCTTTTCAGCTCTTTGTACTTCTTCTTCAAGACGCTTTTCTTCTTTTTCCATCTTCTTAAGTTCATCGTCAACGTTAACTAATTCAGTTAATGGAACAAAAATCTGAGCACCTGGAATTACGGCAGTTTTTGCAAGCTTTGGTGCCTCAATATCTGCTGCAACTTGCAAATCTTTAGGGTGCAAGAAGTTTTCTACATACTCGAAATTGTCATCCAAAATATGTTTATTTGCTTCATCATCTAATTGAATCATAATGTCAATTTGTGAAGACATTGGAGCATTAACTTCCATACGAATATTACGTACAGCCTTGATAACTTCAATTAAAAATGCCATGTCATTATCAGCTTGCTTGTTTTCAAATTCTGCATGAGTTTCTGGATATTTAGCAGTCATAATTGACTTACCTTCATGGGGCATTGAAAGCCATAGTTTTTCAGTAACAAATGGCATAATTGGGTGCATTAAACGCAAAATTTGATCAAGAATCCAAATTAAGTTTTCTTGCTTTCTAGCCTTTAATTCTTCATCATCACCATTTAAAGCAACTTTAGAAATTTCAATGTACCAGTCACAGAAGTCATTCCAAATAAAGTTGTATAGTTCACGACCAGCTTCACCAAACTTATACTCATCAAATAAACGAGTAACTTCTGATACAGTATGATTTAATCTATCAAAAATCCAGCTATCTGCTAAATCAAACTGCGTAGTGTCTGGCATGTGAGCAGGTTTTGCATCTTCAGGCAAGTTCATAATTACAAAACGACTTGCATTCCAAATTTTGTTGATAAAGTTCCAAGCAGCAGCTAATTTCTTTGGATCATAACGAGTGTCTTGACCAGGAGCAGTACCGTTTAATAAGAACCAACGTAGAGCATCGGCACCATACTTATCAACAACATCCATCGGATCAACACCATTACCGAGTGATTTACTCATCTTGCGTCCTTGTTCATCTCGCATTAAACCGTGCAAAACAACATCTTTAAATGGACGCTTCTTAGTAAAGTGAAGACCTTGGAAGATCATTCTTGATACCCAGAAGAAAATAATGTCATATCCGGTAACTAAAGTGTTAGTTGGGAAGTAACGCTTAAAGTCTGGATTATCAGTATCTGGCCAGCCTAATGTTGAAAATGGCCAAAGTGCACTTGAGAACCAAGTATCTAGAACATCTGGATCTTGTTCCCAGTTTTCAATATCTTTAGGTGCTTCTTCGCCAACGTAAGTTTCACCAGTCTTCTTGTTGTACCAAGCTGGAATACGGTGACCCCACCATAATTGACGAGAAATTACCCAATCATGAACATCTTCCATCCAGTGGTTCAAAGTACCTTCAAATCGCTCTGGCACAAAGTTAACTTTACCATCAGTTTTTTGATTCTTAAGAACTTCTTCGGCAAGTGGCTTCATCTTAACGAACCATTGCTTTGAAAGTCTAGGCTCTACTTGAACGCCAGAACGTTCAGAGTGACCAACTGAGTGAACAATCGGTTCAACTTTAATTAAGTATCCTTCTTTCTTTAAGTCCTTAACTAGAGCCTCACGAGCTTCAAAACGATCCATACCAGCATACTTACCAGCTTCTTCGTTCATAGTTCCGTCATCATTCATTACATTAATTCTTTCAAGATTATGACGGTTACCTACTTGGAAGTCGTTAGGATCGTGCGCTGGCGTAATCTTAACTAAACCAGTACCAAATTCTGGATCTACGTGTTGGTCTTCAATAATTGGAATATGACGACCAACAAGTGGAAGAACTAATTCTTTTCCTACAATATCTTTATAACGCTCATCCCCTGGTGCAACAGCTACAGCTGTATCACCAAACATAGTTTCAGGACGAGTAGTTGCAATTTCAACAAAGCCTGATCCATCTGCAAATGGGTATTTTACATGGTAAAATGCACCCTTATCGTCTTTGTGAATAACTTCAATATCACTAAGAGCAGTTTGTAATTCTGGATCCCAGTTAATAATATATTCACCGCGATAAATTAGTCCTTCGTTATATAATTGAACGAAAACTTTTCTAACGGCTTTTGAAAGACCTTTATCTAAGGTAAATCTTTCTCTTGAATAATCAAGAGATAGTCCCATTTTAGCCCATTGACCCTTGATGATATTTGCATATTCATCTTTCCAGTCCCAAACTTGCTTAACAAAAGCTTCACGTCCCATCTGGTGACGGTCTTTACCTTGTTTACGCAACTTTGCTTCCACTTTAGCTTGAGTAGCAATACCAGCATGATCCATACCTGGAAGGTAAAGAGTATCATAGCCTTCCATTCGCTTAAAACGAATTAATGTATCTTGAATTGCGGTATCCCAAGCGTGTCCTAAGTGTAATTTTCCAGTTACATTTGGTGGTGGAATAACAATTGAATAAGGGTGAGCCTTTTTATCGCCAGATGGCTTAAAAAGATCTTCATCAAGCCATTCTTGATATCTACCTTTTTCAACCTCATTAGGATTATATTTAGGTGCTAAATCTGTCATTAAAATTCCTCCAATAAAAAAGTCCTAGACAACTTATATTGTCTAGGACGAAATTTTCCGCGGTACCACCTACGTTAAGTATACAATTGTATACCTCTCTTATAAGCGATAACGGTGCCGAAGTGTCCGGATTAACCTACTAAAGTTCAATTAATCAGCTAATCAAGCTACTCGTAAAATTCTGAAGTCTCTCAGCATACTGACTTTTCTCTGTAATGCGAATTTACTCCTCTTGATTCCTGCTTTGTTTATGATTATAGCATGAAAGAAAACAAGAGAAAAGGTGAGAATTAACCTCTATTTTCTCTGATTACTTTTACCAACTGAATTAAAACTGTCGGAATAATTGCTAAAATCACGATTAGCCAAACCTCTTGTCCGCTTAATGGCTGAACAGCAAATAATCCATGAAGTGCTGGTACAAAGAGAATCAAAGCTAAAAGTATAGTACCTAAGGCAAAAGCAGCTAAACTATACCAGTTATTTTTAAATCCGATCTTAAAAATGCTATGTTGTGAACGGCAGTTAAAACCGTGAAGCAGACGTGCAAATGTTAAAGTTGAAAAGGCCATAGTACATGCAATTGCAGGACTGTCTTTTAAGCCAATTAAGAATGCAGTAATAACACTTAACGAAATTAAGAAGCCTTGCGTACTGATTTGAGTAACAAATGGTTTATCTAACAAACTAGCTTTAGGATCGCGTGGTTTACGCTTTAAAATATCAGGATTTCCTGGCTCCATTCCGATTGCTAAAGCTGGAAGCGAATCAGTAACTAAGTTAATGAATAAAAGTTGTACTGCAACAAATGGTACTGGCAATCCAGCAATTGAAGCAAATAAAACAGTAATAATTGCCGATAAGTTACCCGATAATAAGTAACCAATCGCATTTTTGATATTTTCATAAACTGTTCTACCATTTGCAACAGCTTTGATAATTGTAGCAAAGTTATCATCAGTTAAAATCATACTTGCTGCATCTTTTGATACTTCTGTACCTGTGATACCCATTGCTACACCAACGTCAGCTTTCTTAAGGGCGGGAGCATCGTTAACGCCATCACCAGTCATTGATACAATATGATCTTTTCTTTGCCACGCGTTAACAATTCTAATTTTGTTTTCTGGAGAAACACGAGCATAAACTGCGACTTTTTCAATTTCTTGGTCTAGTTCTTCATCACTTAAAGCATCTAACTCTAAACCAGTTAAAGCAATATCTCCGTCGTTAAAAATACCAATCTTTTTAGCAATAGCTACAGCAGTTACCTTATGATCCCCAGTGATCATTACTGTTCTAATTCCTGCTTCTTTAGCACGAGCAACGGCTGCCACACTTTCTTCTCTAGGCGGATCCATTTCAGAAACTAAACCAATAAAAGTTAAATCTTTTTCAGTATCAGTAGAGAGTTCTTCATCACTTTCTTTATAAGCAAAAGCAAGTACTCTCAAACCATTCTCTGAAAAATGATTGTTTTGAGCCAAAATATCTTTTCGATCTTGCTCAGTAATTGGACGTACTTCATCCCCAAAACGAATATTTACACAGCGCTTAAGTAAAACATCAATTGCACCTTTAACAAAAATTGTTGGAATAGTATGAATTAGATGCTTAGTACTCATTAACTTACGCTCAGAGTCAAACGGTACTTCTTCTAAACGATCCAAGTGATTTCTTAATTCACTTTCCGATAAACCTAACTTTCCATTTCCAAGATCAATGCCTGGAACTTTGCGATACATTTCAAGCAAAGCTGATTCTGTTGGATCTCCAATTTTCTTGCCATCAGATAAACTAGCATCATTATTTAAAACTACATCATATAGTAAATAACGATGTAACTGATTACTCAAATTAAGCTCTTCAGGCTTAAGAACTTTACCACCAATGTAAATATCTTCAACAGTCATTTTATTTTGAGTTAAAGTTCCAGTTTTATCAGAACAGATTACTGAAACTGAACCCAATGATTCAACAGCTGCTAAATTTTTGATAATGGCATGTTCCTTAGCCATTTTTTGCGTTCCCATAGCTTGAACAATTGTAACGATTGAACTTAAAGCTTCTGGAATAGCAGCAACAGCTAGTGCTACTGCAAATAATAGCGCGTCTAGTAAAGGTTGACCACGCCACATTTGTAATCCTAAGATCAAAGCACAGAAAATCAAAATTGCGGTTGCCAAGCGTGATGAAAATTGATCAAGTGAAACTTGAAGAGGCGTTCTACGCTCCTTAGTTTCATTCATTAAGGTGGCAATCTTACCGATTTCAGTATCCATTCCAGTTGCTGTAACTAAGACATTTGCTCGTCCATATGTTACAAGCGAACTAGAATAAACCATGTTTACTCTGTCTCCTAAGGGAACTTCCTTATCAAAAGTTGTATCTAATTTATCAATATTAGTTGACTCACCAGTTAAGGAGCTTTCATTTACTTGTAATGAAAAATTATCTAAAATTCTACCATCAGCAGTAACTAGATCGCCTGCCTCAAGTAAAAGAATATCGCCAGGAACAACATCTTTTGCGGCAATTTCTTGTTTTTTACCATCCCTTAAAACTTTTGCCGCAGGTGCTGACAAAGACTTTAGGGATTCTAATGATTTTTCAGCTTTAACGTGTTGGACTGTTCCTAAAATTGCGTTCAAAATTAAAACGACAATAATAACTGCAGTACTTTCTAAATTACCAGTAAACGCAGAAATCACAGCGGCAACAATCAAGATGATGACCATTAAATCTTTAAATTGCTCTAAAAAGACTTCTAAAATACTTTTTTTCTTACCTTCGATTAAAGCATTTGGTCCTACTTGTGCTAATTTTTCTTGAGCAACTTTATTGGTTAACCCCTGCTTTTCATTAGCTCCTAATTCTTTGATAAGCTCTTCTTTGCTTTCACGATAGTATGCTTTCACTTAAACCCTCCATCTAATAGGAAAAACAGACTTTGGCATAAAAAAAGAGACCACTGTCTGAACAAAAAATGTTTAGCCAATAGTCTCACCATTTAAACTTACAGCGGAAAAATTAATTTTGTTTTGACGCCATAAATACACCTTATGCCGGTTACTCCCTATATATGTTGAATATAAGTTTACCATTTTTTACGTAAACTAGCAATTAAAACTTTATTGTTTTACCCATTGCGCTCCACCTAGATTGTAAACAGTTTTTCCATGTACTTTTTTCACCGCAAAATAATTCCATGTACTTTTTTGAGGTAATTTCTTTCCAGAATATTTTTTTAAAGAAGGATCTGTATAAATCAAGGTTTCTTTTTGAAGCTTAATTTTTCCAGTCTGTGCTTTAGGAGCAGAGTGATCCGAATTTTTTAAATTATGATCACTTAGCCAAAGATCAGGCCTAACATGATAAAAAAGCTGATTATCTTTCATTTTAACCTGATCAACTTCAACTGAACTTCCATTTTTTAAATACATCAGACCAGAAATTGATTTACTAGGAAAAGAACTAGCTTCATAATTTCTTTTAAAAATATCACTGCTATTTAAAATATTTGCTAATTCAACTGGGTAGTCAGTTAACAAACCCGACACATTCTTATCTAGCTGCAAATATTGTTTCATTTGCACTTTTTTATTAACGCCCCAAAGTAAATACTTTTTATGATGCTCACTTAAGTAGTCAGCCACTTTTTTAGAATAAAAATTATTAGCATAATATTGCGTTGAAGGTGATAAATTAAATTCACCAGCTAATTGCATTGTAGGAATTTGAGGATTAATTTTAGAGATTTGCATCAAGGCTGTTTTAGAAAATGACTCTAATAATACACGATTTTCTAAATGATATTGTCTAATTAAATTAAGTAACAGCTTAATGTCTTCTTCACTGTTATCTTTAGGTTCAATCATGAATTTTACATTTGAATTTTGATAACGTTTAAATACATCTCCAAGACTATGGAGAGATTCACCATTTTGATTTTTATATGAAAGTAATTCTTGATATGGATAATCGGCAATAATTTTATCAACGCCAAAAACTCTACTCAAATTATCATCATGACTTACTACCAGAACATTATCTGAAGTTTTTTGTAAGTCAAGTTCTAAATAATCAACTTGTGCGCAAAGCGCTCGGTCATAAGCCATCCAGCTATGTTCAGCAAACTTACCCTGTTCATTATCTCCGCGATGCGCAATATTTAAAAAGCCACAGGTGAAAGGAAAAACTAAAATAAAGAAAATTACAAAAATAATTTTTTCATATTTAAATTTCCTTACTTAATTTTATCTAGAGTAATTTCTTGATATTGTCCGCGTTTTAAGTCAGTCGGCAAAGATAATTTACCCATTGAAATTCGATCCAGTTCTAAGACCTTCATGCCAACCGCTCCAAACATTCGCTTGATTTGATGATATTTTCCTTCTTGAATTTGAATCTCAATTTGCGATAAATCATGAACTTTATCTTGAGCTAAAATTTCTAATTTTGCTGGTTTTAATTTTGTACCATCGCCTAAGGTAATACCACTAGCAAATGTTTTAATTGTTTCTTCACTTGCTACACCTGAAATTTTAGCACGATATACTTTAGTCACATGCTTATTGGGAGTAAGTAGCTCATGGGCTAAAGCTCCATCATTTGTTAAAAGCAATAAACCTGTAGTGTTTTTATCTAGTCTACCTACTGGAGCAATACCTTGATAACGATCTTTTGTTTTAAGCAATGAAATAACCGTCTGCTGACTTCTATCTTCAGTAGCTGAAATCACACCTTTAGGTTTATTTAATAAAAAATAATGATACTGTTGGTACGCAATTTCATTTCCATCAACTACTACCAAATCGTCTTCTTTAACTTGTTGTTTTGGCGTAGTTACTAGTTCTCCATTAACCGTCACAACTTTCTTTTTAATAAGACTATGAACTTCTTTACGCGAGCCAACATTCATATTAGCTAAATACTTGTCAATTCTCATTTCTATATCTTTCTCAAACCAAAAAAGCGCTAGCGGTTGCTAGCACTTTTTTTACAATAAGTCTGCATCTTCTTGAGCCTTATCATCCAAGAATTTTTGATTTGGATAAATTGGTGTAATTTCCATCCCATCAATTGCGCGTTGAATCATTCCCTCAGCATCAAGTCTGTTTTCTAACTTACGAGCCTCGTCTAACTTAGGCTTAGTCTTTGGACGAGGCGGGGCAAAAATAGTACAGCAATCTTCAAATGGCTCAATAGAAAGATCAAAAGTACCAATTTGTTCAGCTAGCTTAATGATTTCAGTTTTATCCATTGTGGCTACCGGACGAAGAACAGGTGTTGAAGTAACATCGTTAATCGCAACCATTGATTCCAACGTTTGGGAAGCAACTTGGCCAACAGATTCACCATTAAAAATAGCTAGACCGCCACGCATTGCACGAATACGGTCTGCTAATTGAAGCATAAAACGACGTTGGATAGTCATTAAATAGCCTTCTGGTAATTTCTCCTTAATTTGTTCTTGGATTTCAGTAAAAGGTACTGCAATAAAGTTAATCTTTCCAGAATAATTAGCTAAAATTCCAGTAAGTTCTTTTGCTTTAGCGAGTGCTTTTTCAGTAGTATATGGTGGACTAAAGAAGTGAACCATATCAATTTCAACTCCACGCTTCATTGCTAAATAAGAAGCCACTGGAGAATCAATTCCACCTGATAGCATCATAACTGCTCGACCTGCTGTACCAACTGGCATCCCACCTGCACCGTGGAGAAGCTGATTTGAAATATAAATTGCATCTTGACGAACTTCAATTCTCAAGACTAAATCAGGCTTCTTCATCTTTACCTTTAAGTTATCCATATTATCAAATAAGTAGTCACCAATCATAGCGTTTAATTGATTAGTGTCATATTCAAACTCATGGTCACTGCGTCTAGTATTAACTTTAAAAGTCATTCCATCCTTAAAAGTTGCTTGCATCAATTCAAGGGAAGCCTTCTTGATAGCATCAAGATTTTTCTCGACTTTTATAGTTGGCGAATAAGTTTGAATACCGAAAACAAGTTTTAATCGCTGATCGATTTTATCAAATGGAGCTCCATTCAAGACAATATGCATTCGATCATGCTTAGGATGTATTTCAATTTCTGGGAAATCTTGCAAAGCTCTTGTTACATTACCAGCTAATCTCCCAATAAAATCTTTACGATTTTTTCCTTTAGTGGATAGCTCGCCATAGCGAACCATTACTTCTGTATATTGCATATTTTCACCTTATTTCAAATGATTAATTTCAGCGAAGTGCTTATATATTTTATCAAAAACTGAAATAAATTGCTCAGCTTCTTCAATAGTATTACTTGGATCGAAACTTAATCTAATCGCACCAGTTGCTAAATCATCTTCAACCTTCATTGCATTTAAGGTTCCGCTCTCAACGCCACTTCTTGAAGAACAAGCACTAGTAGTGGAAACATAAATTTCCTTAGATTCAAGCGTATGAACTAGAGTTTCTCCACGAATCCCCTCTAAAGAAAAGCATAAAACACTTGGAATAAATTTATCATTTATCGGAGAGAAAATATGAATTCCTGGCTTTCCATCTAAATAAGAAATGATTTTTTTCTTAACTGCTAGTTCTTGTGCTGCATTCTTTTTTTCATCTGATAAATATAAACGCATTGCCTTAGCGGTAGCCGCAATTGCAGGCAAATTTTCTGTGCTAGAGCGTAAACCCTTTTCTTGACCACCACCATCAATTAGCGGCTTGATCATCTTGCCCTCTTTTTTATAAAGAATACCAACACCGCGAGGTGCATGAAACTTATGAGCTGATAAACTCATTAAATCAACTCTATTTGTAAATACTTCATCCCAAATATCTTTTCCCAAGGCTTGGACATTGTCAACGTGAAAAGTAACATTAGGATAATCTTCCAATACCTTACTAATTTCCTTAATTGGTTGGATTGTACCGATTTCATTATTTACACCCATAATTGAAACTAAAATAGTTTCCTTATCTAGGGCAGCTTTTAAATCATCTGGATCAACCTGACCATTCTTATCAACTGGTAGAACAGTCACTCGAAAACCTAAGTCTTCAAGAGCACGTACTGAGTTTGAAACAGCAGCATGCTCAACACTTGAAGTAATAATATGATTTCCAAATTCTTTCTTAGCTAAAGCTGTCCCTTTAATAGCCCAATTATCTGATTCACTTCCACTTGAAGTAAAAAAGATCTCATGTGGTTTTACATTTAATAAACTAGCAATTTGCTTTCTAGAAGCTTCCAAAAGTTGGTGTGAACGATCTCCCATTTTGTGTAGACTTGAAGGATTTCCCCAAATATCCTTTGTTACCTTGTCATACGTTTCCAAAACTGCAGGATAAACAGCAGTTGTAGCACTATTATCAAAATAGATCAATTTTCTTTCTCCTCTAAAAAACGACCATTAAGATGGTCGTTTGATAATCATATAAAATACTAACTTAAAAAGTCTATCGCTTCAATCATTTACTCTTCTTCGGCTTCTTCCTGCTCGCTATAATACTCTTTTTCAATTCTTTGATAACTCCCAGGCTCAACCTTTTCTAAGGCAGTCGCAATTACGTCTAGCGCTTCCTTATATTCATATTTATTTTGATACAAGTCATAAGCTTCTTTGCGAGCACGCTTAATCTCTGGATTTGAAATATACTTATTAGAATATTGCATAGTTAGCTCAACCAGGTCAGCGGAATTTAGAATCTCATCGGCTTCTTTCTTTAAGCGTTCTATATCTTCTTGAATTTGGATCAATTCGCTAGATATTTTTTCCATATTTATTCTAACTTGATTCAATTCATTATCTGTATGCTTAACTTCATTCAAGACTAAAGTATACATTTGAATGAAACTTTCAGGTTTTCCAGGTAATCGGCGCCGTTCAACTTTTCGATAAACCAAAGAAACTTCTTGTTTGAAATGAATAATAGAATCGTTAGCAATTTTTTCCGCGTCAAATAATCCGTCTACATCGCCTGAAAGTCTCTTTTCAGTCTTTTCAATTTCTTTTAAACTATCAAGCATTGTTAACCATTTATTTTCAATTTGTGAGTAAACACCGTCACCATCAGCAATTTTTTGACAATCAACATCAAAATCGGCATTCATCCGGCTGACCTGACTTTTTAGTTGTCTAGCTTCAGCTAGTTCACCGTGCGTTAATTCATAACTCTGATCAACATGTTCTAATTTAGCTACAAGCTGATTAGATGCATTACTCATATGAGAGAGAATCTGCACAATTTTATCTTGGTTATTGTCAACAAACGGTCGTGCTTTAAATTCTTTAGTAAGAATATCATACAAACTATCGATTCTTGTACTTACTTCTTTATTACTCTTCTCAACCTTTGCAAGATCTAGTTTATTGAGGCTCTTTTTATTTTCATCAACTAATTCTCTTAAGCTTTTAATCTCTTCTAAAACATCAACCTCTGTAATCTTATACTTGTCTTTTACCATTTGACGATAAGTATTGCTAAGCTCATTGAGTTGATCTGGAAAAACATTTTTTAGTTCTTGATCAAAGTTCTCTATTTTAGGAAGATCAGTCTTTAATGATGTAAGTTTAGTATCAATCTTAGTCAATACCTTTTTAGCTTCTTCATGATCTCCCTCACCAGACAAATTCTTGGCAGTCTGAAAATCACTCTCTAAGGTTGCTAAATCTTCTTCAATTTGATCAATTGCATTTCCATAATTAAAAGACTGCGACAAAATTTTCTTGCGTAGTTGCTGATAATCTTTTGATAATGCAGCATAGTGTTTTTGATTATCACGATTTGCTTCTAATAAATTAGTAAATATTTGTTTACTACGTTCAACATTATCTTGATTAGTTTGCAATAGTTCAGTTGCTTCTTTAATTAGTTGATGCGTTTTTATCAGATTAAACTTTGCGTTAAGTCCCGCTGCTTGTTCAAGAAGATGCTTCAATTCTCCAACATCTTTAGTATCAACTTTTTGATATACTTTTTGCCATCTTTTAAAAGTCTCTAAACTTTTACCGGCTAATTCCATCTTTTGTAGACGCTTGATGTCTTCTTCAACACTCAAATCTTTTAACTCATCAGTTAGCGCATCTAATTCCGCAATCTGGTGATTAAAATATTTATTAAGGATAACAACTGTAGCAATTACAGCAATTATAGCAATTAATATTACAATAATAAGAATAGATAACCCTGATGACATAATACCCTCCATATTTCATATTAATTATACCAGACTTCATCTCAATCCCAGCTAGAAAATCCTTACTTTTACTTGCTTTAAATTATATTTCTTACTATAATAGTCTTCGTGTAAAATATTTGCAGCAATAAGTGACAAGAACGTCAACATCTTGAGGCGTTTAGTGAACGAGTAACCCGCGCTGCACTGGGCGAAACATGCAACTTGAGATGCACGAATGTTGAACTTATTTCTCATATTTTACTCCAAAAAATTACTATTTTTTATGGAGGATTTTTTTATGTCAAGATATACTGGTCCAAGTTGGAAACGTTCAAGACGCTTAGGTATCTCACTTTCTGGTACTGGTAAGGAAATTAGCCGTCGTAACTACGCACCTGGTGATCATGGTCCTAACAACCGTGCTAAGGTTTCTGAATATGGTCAACAATTAAAGGAAAAGCAAAAGTTACGTTGGATGTTTGGTTTAAATGAACGTCAATTCCAAAACTTATTCATCCGTGCCGGCAAGATTCGTGAAGGTAAGCACGGTGTTAACTTTATGGCTTTACTTGAAAGACGTTTAGACAACATCGTTTACCGTTTAAGTTTAGCTTCAACTAGAGAACAAGCTAGACAACTTGTTAACCACGGTCACATCTTAGTAGATGGCAAGCGTGTTGACATTCCTTCATACGAAGTTAAAGTTGGTCAAGAAATCAGCTTAAGAGATAAGTCAAAGAACTTGCAACAAGTTAAGGACGCTTTAGATGCGGTTGTATCACGTCCACCATTTGTTTCATTTGACGACAGCAAGATGACTGGTACTTTAGTTCGTCTTCCAGAACGTGACGAAATGGAACCAGAAGTTGATGAAGCTCTTATCGTTGAATGGTACAACAAGAAGCTTTAATATTTACTGCTTCATTACAAAAAGTCTTTCCAATTGTGGGAAGACTTTTTTGTTTTCTCCTCTTCTACTTTGCTACACTAAGAATAAAGCTTTTAACCATAAAAAGGAAAACAAAATTATGACTGAAGATTTAAATACACGACTTGAAAATGCTGCTAAGGGGATTACTCCTCAAACTTGCCCAGATGAGCGAAGAAGATATTTAGGTTCTCTACGAGAGCGAGTTTTAGTACGAATGACTGTAGAAGAAACCAATAATCCAACCTTAGATACCCTGTTTTTAAAACATATTAATGATTTCAAGGGATATACCATTTTAATCAATGGAAAAATGCCTCAAAACAATTTTATCAACAAATTAATGGGCTTATGTTCGCAGCAAGATATAAAATTTACCTTAATAAATGATGATACAGCAAAAGATGAGCCAAACGCTACTGGCGTTTTAGTAGTTTCAAAAACTGCTATTAATCATTATCGGATTGAAATTGATCAAGTTTATGCTCCAGAAGCTCCTCATGAACAACTTTCCGAACCCAAAAAAGAAAGTTTCTGGAATAGATTATTTAGAAAAAAGGATTAAAGATGAAACCTCTTGCTTATCGTATGCGACCCAAGAACTTAGATGAAGTGGTTGGACAAGAACGTTTAGTAGGAAATAAAAAAATAATTAGAAGAATGGTTGAAGCCAAACTATTGTCTTCAATGATCCTTTACGGTCCCCCAGGTATTGGAAAAACTAGTATTGCCAGTGCAATTGCTGGTTCTACCAAATATGCTTTTAGAAAGCTTAACGCAGCAACAGATACGAAAAAGGATCTTCAAATTGTTGCTGAAGAAGGAAAAATGAGTGGCACAGTTATTCTTCTTTTGGATGAAATTCATCGACTGGATAAGACCAAGCAAGATTTTCTTCTTCCGCTTTTAGAATCAGGTAATATTATTTTAATTGGAGCAACAACAGAGAATCCATATATATCCATCTCTCCTGCTATTCGATCCAGGTGTCAGATTTTTGAATTACATCGACTTAAAAGTACTGATATCTCGAAGGCAATTGATCGTGCGCTTACCGATTCTGAAAATGGTTTAGGAAAGTACAATGTTGAACTAACAAAAGATGCTCGTAACCTTTTAATAGACAAAGGAAATGGCGACTTAAGATCAACGCTTAATGCCTTAGAATTAGCTGTTTTATCAACTGATCAAGAGAAAAAAACTAAATCTCCTAAAGATAAATTAATTATTGATAAAGCAGAAATGCAAGATTCCATTCAATTCAAGTCCCAAAGCTACGATGCAAGTGGTGATGGCCATTATGATTTAGTATCTGCATTTCAAAAATCAATTCGCGGCTCTGATACTGATGCTGCCCTTTATTATTTAGGTAATCTTTGTGAATCAGGCGACCTAGTAGCAATTTGTAGGCGTTTATTAGTAATTGCATATGAAGATATTGGCTTAGCAAATCCACCTGCATGCAGCCGCGTCGTTAATGCAGTTCAAGCTGCACAAATGGTTGGCCTTCCAGAAGCACGTATTATTTTGTCAAATGCAGTTATTGAACTTTGTTTATCTCCTAAAAGCAATAGTGCAATTGTTGCAATTGATTCTGCAATAAGTGACATTCAAAATAAGCAAAATGATCCTATACCTGTTAGTTTAAAAGATGCGCACTATAAAGGAGCACAAAACCTAAACCATGGAGTTTCATATGTCTACCCACATGATTACCAAGGAGATTGGGTTGCCCAACAATATTTACCTGATAATTTAAAAAATGTATCTTATTTTAAACCTAAGGGTAATTCAAAAATAGAAGATGCACTTAAAAGACAGTATCTTCGACTTAAAAAGATGCAACATGACGGCTTACAAAAGTAAATTCAATTTGTTGACATTAACTGTATCTTTGCTAGAATATAGTTGATCTGAGTTGATCAACCTAATTACAAAGTTGACCGATCAAACTAAAGACGTTGGAATTTATGAATAACATCTGAATCGGAATACTAGTCTAATCTAGGATCCATATTCACTGCGACATAGATTCAAATATTGAACACTGCGGGTTCAACAAGCGTCATTACGTTGCAGTCAACTCAGATTCCATTGAAATTTAAGGAAGCGGCGCAAGCCGCTTTTTTTATTAAGTGAGGGTTTACATAAGTGGTATTAAAAGTCTTAATGCTAATTTTTATATTATTAGTATTTATTACAGCTTGGTATTTAGTTAGAAGTAAGAACAAGGGACAATTTATCATTTTTACTTTTATTGGAAACAGCAAAATCAATACTTTGTTTACAGTAACAAGTTTAGTACTAGTTTTAACCGGTATTATTGGAATTATTATCTTGTTTACTTTACCCAAAATATTTAATTTCATTACCTTGATCATTGCTGCAATGGCTATTTCAATTTTTTCTTTCACCTTTATGAATTTAAATGAATAGTTTTATTACTCTATTTAAATCAAATTTTGGTAAAATATTGATGGAGAGGTGATCAACATGTTAAAACAATACCAACATATCCAAGTTGCCGTAGATGGTTCTAAAGAAGCTGACGTTGCATTTAGCAAAGCTGTTGAAGTAGCCAAAAGAAATGGTGCTACTCTTGAAATTCTTCACGTAGTAGATACACGTGCCTTTCAAGATGTTTCAAGCTTTGATTCTGCAATGGTTGAACAAGTATCTGAAGAGGCAAAAACTAAAATCGAAGAATATTATAACTGCGCAAAAGATGCCGGTGTTAAAGATGTTCATTACTCAATCGAATTTGGTTCTCCAAAGAATATCATTGCTCATGAATTTCCTGAAGAACACAATATTGACTTAATTATTCTAGGTGCCACTGGTTTAAACGCTGTTGAAAGACTTTTAATCGGTAGTATTACGGAATACGTTACTCGTACTGCAGCTTGCGATGTTCTAGTAATCCGTCAGCCAGCCGCACAAAATGAAGATATTAAGAAAAATCAAGAAAATTAACGGTACCAAAAAGACCTTATCCTAAATGGACAAGGTCTTTTTTTTAACTTAAAAATCTCCTGCAGTACTAAAAATATAGTCTTTATGGTGCCATTTCATTGATAAAATGAGTCCAATACCGATCATATTACCCAGCAAGGCAGATCCCCCTTGAGAAACAAACGGAAGCGGGATACCAGTTAAAGGTAATAGATCGATTCCCATTCCAATATTTTCAAAAACATGGAATAAGATCATCATAATAATCCCAGTAGAAATGTATGAATAAAATGCATTTCTTGTTTCAAAAGTAATTTTAACCATTTGAAAAATTAGATAGAAATAAATCAAAATCAAAGCACAGCATCCAACAAATCCTAATGATTCACCAATTACTGAGAAAACCATATCTGATGTTCTAACTGGAACATAGACACTCACTTTTCCAAAACCATGGCCCCAAATTTGACCAGACCCAATTGCCTTCATACTCTGCCATAACTGATAGGCACCTGATGAAGTATCTTGAGAAGGATTAAGCCAAGAGTTAATTCTTTGAAATTGATAAGCTCTAAAATTAAACGCACTTCCTAAAAATGCCTGTCCCCCAGGTGTAGTAACCAAAAGAATAGCTGCCGCGCCAATAATAAAAACTAATCCATAGACTGGTATAATTATTTTCCAGCTTATTCCTGAAACTAAGATTACTCCACCAACAATTGCAAAAAACACAAGCATAGTACCAAAGTCATTCTGCAACTTTAGTAAAACTGCAACTGGAATTAGCCAAGCAAAGATTTTTCCAATTAAAACGCAATCAGTTTTAAAAGTATGGGCATATTGCTCATTATGTCGTTCTACTACCCTGGCTAGCATCAAAATGAAAGCCGGTTTCATTACCTCGGATGGCTGAAAAGTTAATGGTCCAAGTTTAAACCAACTCTTTGCACCAGTATCTTGAAACACCTGCTTATTATATAAAAACAGCACAGCAATTAATAAAATGATACCTATACCATAAGCTATGGGCGCGATTTTAAAAAGCTGTTCTGCATCAAATTGCATCACAAAAATTACTAATCCAATTGAAACTAAATACCATACAGCTTGAATTAAAACAGCTTTTTTGGGACTTCCCATCTTGGGATCATTTACTGTTGCCACCCAAATACCATACAGACTGATGACTGCTAATAAAAAGACTGGAACTACAACACCCCATGCGATGCGATCATACCAATCTGCTTTATTTTCAACTTTTGTCATTGTATATCCCTACTTTGTTTATTTTTCATGCAAAGTAAAGTATGAAAGTAATTCATTAATAGCACTTTCTAATGTCTTAGAGTAAAGGCTATGGTTAGTTTTAGAAGATACTACATGATAGCGTTCCTCTTCTTGTTCAATAATTCCAATAGAACGCTTACCTGGAATAATAACTTCCCATGTAGGCATAGGAGTGCCCTTTCTTTCATTAACTTCAATATCAATACTTTCCAATTTTCTAGACATATATATATTCTCCTACTTTTTATTCGAATGAAATGCCTGCGCAATAATTTCATCTTCATATCGTTCCGGATGCGGATTACGGCGCAGGGTAAAATAATCCGGTACTGGATCTACTCCTCCCTTAACAAAAGGATTACAGCGTATTATTCGCGATATTCCCATTATTAAGCCTAAAATTGCCCCATGCTTTTTTAAAGCGTCAATCATATAAGTTGAACATGTAGGATAATACCTACATGTTGGTGGCAAAATTGGAGAAATAAACTTCTTATAAACATTTACCAACTCAATTAACAATTTATTCATTTTAACTTAAAAATTCAAAAAAATGAACCCATGTACTAGGAAAGAAAATTGCAAAAGGATTACCGCTTGCAACACCGCATCCAATAAGTGCTCCTAAAAGCATTGTCACAAACAAATACAAAATTATCTTTCCCACTTTTTTTAAATGTTTATTTACTAATGAAAAATCAAAACTTTCTCTATTCATAATTAGTGTCTCTGGTGATTTTCAATATTTTTAAGTAATACACCTGTACCATTTGCTACAGCCTCTAATGGATCGTCGGCTTTTAACACAGAGACTTGAAGATAGTAAGTAATCAATTTATCAATATTCTTAAGCAAAGCTCCACCACCAGTCAGCATAATACCACGATCAATAATATCCGCCGATAATTCTGGTGGTGTTTGTTCCAAAACTTCTTTTGTTGCTGCAACAATTGACATTAATCCATCTTCAAGAGCTTTTTGCACTTCTAACTCATTGATTGCTACCTGCTTTGGCAAGCCATCAACCATATCACGTCCTCGGACAGTCATTGTCTTAGTTGGATCAGCTTCAAAAGCAGTTCCTAACTGAATCTTAATCTGCTCAGCAGTATGTTGACCAACCAAAAGATTCTTGCTTCTCTTAATATAACTTGCAATGGCCTGATTCATCTTATCACCAGCCCAACGAAGTGAACGAGAAGTTACAATTTCTCCCATTGACAAAACAGCAATATCTGTCGTACCACCACCAATATCAATAACCATATTTCCTTGAGGTTTAAAAATATCTAGGCCAGCACCAACAGCTGCTACTTTGGGCTCAAAATCTAAATATACACGTCCACCACCAGATTTTTCAGCTGCTTGAATAATTGCTTTTTGCTCAATTGAAGTAACCCCTGTAGGAGCACAAATCAAAATATTTGGTTTAGACATAAAACCTTTTACATTTAATTTTTCAATAAAGTAGCTGAGCATCTCTTCTGTGATGTCAAAGTCAGCAATAACACCATTCTTTAATGGTCTAATGACTCTAATATTACCTGGTGTACGTCCTACCATCTTATATGCCTCAGTACCGACTGCGACAACTTTATCTTTATCAGTATCAACAGCAACAACAGAAGGTTCATTCAAAACAATCCCTTTGCCGGATACATTTATTAGAACATTTGCGGTTCCTAAATCAATTCCTATATCTCTTGCCACGCTAGTGCCTCCAGTATTTAATCATTAAAAATTGTAACATAAATACCGCTTTACTTTAAGAACAAGTACAAAGAACTGCCATTCTAAACAATTTCTTATGAAAATCCTTAAAAAAACATCTTTAAAGCAAGTGATTGATCTACTAAGGCTAAAATAAATTGCCCTACTAAAAAACCTAATGCAATAGAAATAAAAAGTAAAAAGATTTGAATTTCAAAAGTATGACCTTTCTTGAATAATTGATCAACTCTCAATCCTTTTACAGCCTTAAAAGAAAATGCAATAGTTACCAAATATGTAATAAGACTAACAACAGCATGAACTCCCACTTGTTTCATCATATAATTTTCTCCATAAAAAAAGACGAACAAGATGTTCGTCTTTTTCTTCTATTATTTGCCGTAATTTTCACGTACATGTAATCTATTAACTGCACGACGCAAAGCAATTTCAGCTTCTAACATTTCTCTTTCGTTATGTTTCTCTTTAGCTTCTTGCATGTGTTGTTCAGCACGCTTTTTAGCTGATTGAGCACGTTCAACATCGATGTTGCGCGCACGTTCTGCACTATCTGCTATGATCGTTGCTTCATTATTCGAAAATTCAATGTAACCACCATTAACAGCAATGTGGTCAACACGATCATTCATTTCATGCGTTCTCTTTACTCGAACTTCACCAATGGCTAAAGGAGTAACGATTGGAAGGTGATCATACATAATCGTACGTTCACCATCAATTGCTCTCATTGCTACCATAGTTGCATTATGAGAATAGACAATTCCATCTGGTGTTACAACGCTAACTTTTAAAATCTTTTCTGGATCTGCCATAACGCATCACCCTACTTTGCTTCTAGCATTGCTTTTGCTTCAGGATTTTTAGGAGTAACTCCCATCTTTTCAGCCTTCTTGACAACGTCTTCAATCGGACCAACGTTACGGAAAGCATCTTCTGGAAGATCATCTAACTTACCATCAATGATCATCTTGAATCCTTTAATTGTTTCTTTAATTGGAACATAAGAACCTGGAAGACCAGTAAATTGTTCAGCAACAAAGAAGTTTTGCGAAAGGAAGAATTGAATCTTTCTTGCACGTTCAACAATTAATTTTTCATCGTCTGATAATTCATCCATACCTAAAACGGAAATGATGTCTTGCAATTCTTGATAACGTTGCAAAATATGCTGAACTTGAACAGCAACTTCATAGTGCTCTTCACCAACAACTTCTGGATCTAATGCACTAGAAGTTGATTCAAGTGGATCAACAGCTGGATATATACCTTGTTCAACCAAACGACGTTCTAGGTTAGTAGTAGCGTCCAAGTGAGCAAATGTAGTTGCTGGAGCTGGGTCGGTATAGTCGTCAGCTGGAACATAAACAGCTTGAATAGAAGTAATAGATCCCTTCTTAGTTGAAGTAATACGTTCTTGCAATTGACCCATTTCAGTTGCTAAAGTTGGTTGATAACCAACGGCACTTGGCATACGACCAAGAAGAGCTGAAACTTCAGAACCAGCCTGAGTGAAACGGAAGATATTATCAATAAACAATAATACGTCCAAACCTTCAACATCGCGGAAGTATTCCGCAATAGTCAAACCAGTTAATGCAACACGCATTCTGGCACCAGGTGGCTCGTTCATCTGACCAAAGACCATGGCAGTCTTTGATAAAACTCCAGATGCCTTCATTTCAAAGTAAAGGTCATTACCTTCACGTGTTCTTTCACCAACACCAGTAAATACGGAAATACCACCGTGTTCTTGAGCGATGTTATGAATTAATTCCTGAATAATAGTTGTCTTACCAACACCGGCACCACCGAATAGACCAACTTTACCACCACGAACATATGGTTCAAGCAAATCGATAACTTTAATACCAGTTTCAAGAATTTCTTCACTCGTACTTAACTCATCGTACTTAGGTGCTTCTTTATGAATACCTTCACGTTTTACATCTTTACCTAAAGCAGGACCACCATCAATTGGATCACCTAATACGTTAAAGACACGTCCTAAAGTATCTTTACCAACAGGAACAGAAATTGGAGCACCAGTGTCTTCAACTTCCATTCCACGTCTCAAACCGTCGGTAGATTCCATTGAGATAGTTCTTAAAACACCATCACCAAGTTCTAGTGTAACTTCAAGAACAAGAGTATCACCATTGTTATTTGTGACACGTAAGGCGTTATTAATATCAGGCAAATCTTTATCTAGTGGAAATTCCACATCAACGACAGGTCCAATAACTTGGACAATTTCGCCTTTACCCAAAACATCTACCTCCTTTTCTATTTTATTCTAAGGCATTTGCTCCACCGATAATTTCAGTAATTTCGGTAGTAATCTGTGCCTGTCTTGCTCGGTTCAATTTCGTCTTCAAACCAGATACAACATCATCAGCATTTTTAGATGCACTCTGCATTGCAGTCATTGAACTGGCATGTTCTGCAGTTTTAGCATCCAAAATAGCACCAAAGATCATTGATTTAGCAAACTGTGGTAAAACTGTTTTTAGCACTGAATCAACATCTGGTTCAATAATATAATCTTTTGGCATTGTATCTTTATGATTAATATCAATGTCAGATATTGGAAGCATGCTCTCTACTCTAAAAGCAGAAGTCAATGTATTTACGTGGTGCGTATAACAAACGAAAAGCTCATCATAAACGCCATTTAAATACATTTTAACAGCAGTCTGGATAATGTCTCTTACTTCATTGTAAGTTGGAACATCACTTACTCCGCTATATTCATACACAACATTTAGATTTTGTTTCTTAAAGAATTGTGCTGCTACACTACCAACTGCCAAAATTTTAACGTCTTTATCTTGAGCATCAGCATCTTTAAAAATACTCATCATATTCTTAATAACTTGACTGTTATAAGAACCAACTAAACCTCTATCACCACTAATTACTAAGTAACCAGTAGATTTAATTTTCTTACGAGGTTGAACTAAAGACGCAAGAGTACCTAAATCAAAAAAGTTACTATAATCGATGCTGGCAGAGCCACCAAATTCGTTATATTCTTTGGTTTCTTTACCTAATTGCTTCACAATTTGTGAACTCATCAAGTGAGAAACTGTTGCTCTAACCTTATCGTTATAAATAGTATATTCTTGATCCAGCTTTTCAGTTCTATTCAGTTTAACACCAGAAACCATTCTCATAGCTTCAGTGATCTGACCTGTCTTCTGGATTGAAGCAATCTTTTTTTTCAGTTCAAGGAGAGATTCTGCCAATGAAAAAACCTCCTCTTCTATTTCTTACTGATTGAAAAACCTTCGTTGAAGTTCTTTAAAGCTTCGTTAAGCTTATCTTCCTCAGGTAAATCTCCCGTTGTCCGGATCACATCAAGCAAGTCATTATAGTTACTTGCAAAGTAATCATATAATTCAAGTTCATAACGTTGAATATCCGGTACAGGGATAGCATCCAAAAAGCCATGTGTTAAAGCATAAAGAATCAATACTTCATCTTCAACAGGAAGTGGCTTATGAAGTGGCTGCTTCAATACTTCAACAGTACGACGTCCACGGTTTAACTTAGCTTGAGTAGCTTGGTCAAGATCACTACCAAATTGAGCGAAACTTTCAAGCTCTCTATATGAAGCTAAGTCAACACGCAATGTACCTGCTACTTTCTTCATAGCCTTGATCTGTGCACTACCACCAACACGAGAAACAGATTCACCAGCGTTAATGGCAGGACGAGTACCAGCGAAGAATAAGTCGGCTTCCAAGAAAATCTGTCCATCAGTAATGGAAATAACGTTAGTTGGAATATATGCCGAAATATCTCCAGCTTGAGTTTGAATAAATGGTAAGGCAGTCATTGAACCGCCACCAAGTTTCTTATTCAGCTTAGCACTACGTTCCAGTAAACGAGAGTGTAAGTAGAATACGTCACCTGGGTAAGCTTCACGACCAGGTGGACGACGAAGAAGTAGGGAAATTTCACGGTAAGCAACGGCTTGTTTACTCAAGTCATCAAATACGATTAATACATCCTTACCATTGTACATAAACTCTTCACCCATAGCAGTACCTGCATATGGAGCGATGTAAAGCATTGGTGCTGGTTCACTAGGTCCAGCTTCTACTACAATTGTGTAGTCCATAGCACCAAATCGTTTTAAGGTTTCAACAGAGTTTTTAACTGTTGATTCCTTTTGACCAATGGCAACGTAAATACAAATGACATCTTGTCCTTTTTGATTAATGATAGTGTCTAAAGCAAGAGCAGTTTTACCTGTCTTACGGTCACCAATAATCAATTCACGCTGTCCTCGACCAATTGGAACTAAAGCATCGATAGCTTTAATACCAGTCTGTAAAGGTTGGTTAACGGATTGTCTATCCATAACACCAGGAGCTTTACTTTCGATAGGTCTAGTTTTATCAGTCTTAATCTCACCTAAACCATCTACTGGTTGTCCTAATGGGTTCACAACACGACCAATTAATTGATCGCCAACAGGAACTTCCATAATTCGACCAGTACGCTTAACTTGGTCACCTTCACGAATATCATCAAAGCGACCTAAGATGATGATACCAACATCATTAGCTTCTAGGTTTTGCGCAATACCATATGAACCGTTAGAAAATTGTAACAATTCACTTGATAATACGTTATTTAGACCGTGAGCACGGGCGATACCGTCACCGACGTAGGTAACAGTACCAACTTCGTTGACGTTGAGCTTATCATCATATTTCTCAAGTTGTTGCTTGATCAAAGCGCTAATTTCTTCCGCTTTAATGCTCAATGGTTTCACCTCTTTTATCTATTTTCAATTAATTGCTCACGAATTTGTTGCAATCTAGTTCTTATCGAACCATCAATAATGCGATCCCCGACTTTGAGGATTATACCTCCTAAGATACTGGAATCCACTTCATTTGTCAGAACCAATTTCTTAAAACCATACTTCTTAGCATAAGCTTGACTAATACGATTTAACTCGTCCTCATCAAGATTAATAGCACTCACTGCTGTGCCAGAAGCAATATTTTTATCTTCATCATAGAGCGCATCAAATGCGTTGATAATTTCAGTCAAGGCATTGAATCTTCCATATTCTAAGAGAAAGTCTAAAAAATTCTTTGTCTCAGAAGAAAACTCGCCACTAAAACTTGATAAAAAATCTTCTTTTTGATTCTTTCGAATAATTGGATCGCTTAACAAGCGTAGCATATCAGGATTCTCTTTAGCGACTTGAAGCAACACATTCATATCTTCGTGTACTTCATCAAGCTTTTTAGCATCCTGTGCATAAGCAAACAAAGCTTTACTGTATCTGGAAGCAATTTCTTCTCTACTTAAAGCCATTAGTCATTCAGCCCCTTGATAAATTGATCTACCAAGTCCTTTTGATCTGCAGCAGATAAACTCTTACTAATTACCTTTTCAGCAATTGCTACAGAAATATCTGCTACTTGATCACGAGCTTCGTTTAAAGCATCTGTTTTTGCTTGCGCAGCGTCTTTAGATGCTCTTTCTCTAATTGCGGCAGCTTCTTGATCAGCCTGACTAATGATACTACTCTTAGTCTTTTCCGCATTGCTCTTTGCAGTAGAAAGAATTTGTGTTGCCTCTTGTTTAGAGTCTTTCAAGGCCGCTTCACGTTGATTAGCAAGAAGAGCTGCCTTTTTACGGTCACTTTCTGCTTGATCAAGGTCGCTGATCACCTTTTGACGACGCTTTTCCATCATCTTTGTTACTGGGCCCCAAGCAAAATGCTTAACCAAAAGGAGCAGAGCTGCAAAGATCAGAAGATAGTAAAGCGTATCTCCTAACTCTAATTTTAAGGCTGCAAACATAAATTGCATGTCTCAACCCTTCTTTCTCGTAATTACGATCTTATCTCTAAAACGCAAATTACAGGAATAGAATCAAGAAACCAATAACGATAGCCAAAATAGGAACGGCTTCGATCAAACCAACACCGATAAACATAGTTGATCTCAAGTTGTTAGCAGATTCTGGTTGTCTTGCGATACCTTCAATAGTTTTTGAAATAACTTTTCCGTTACCCCAGGAAGCAGCTAAAGCAGCTAAACCGGCGGCAATTGCGGCAGCTAAATATTTCATAGAAAAAACCTCCGTAAAATTATTCTTCAGTAACCTTCTTACCAATGTACACCATTGATAAAGTTACGAATACATATGCCTGGATAGAGCCAATAAAGACAGAGAAGCCTTGCCAGATTAAAGTTAGTGGAACCGAAGCGATGACGGTAAACCAACCCGCACTCTTTGCAAAACGTCCACCGATTAAAGTTAGTAAAACTTCACCGGCATAAATATTACCGTAAAGACGTAGTGATAACGTCAAGAAATTGGTAAATTCCTCAATAATATTGATTGGAAGTAAAAATCCAACCGGTTTTGCATAATTTGCAAAATAACCTTTAGCACCAAACTTCTGAACACCAAAGTTATAAGACAAAAGCAATGTCATCATAGCCATAGTCATTGTAATCAATGGGTTGGCAGTTGGTGATTTGACAAGGATATGGTCATTAATTGAAAACTCAAAGAACAAACCTAACTGATTCATAAAGAAAATGAACATAAATAGGGTAAAGGCATAAAGAGATAGATGTTTTTGTGCATCTACATCAGCAACATTATCTTTAACAATTCCATTTGTAAAATCAATTAGATACTCTAACAAATTTTGCTTTTTATTAGGTTTTAAAGAAACATTGCGTCCTAAATACCAAACAAGAAAGAAAACCGCAATTGCGACTAACGTTCCCCCTAAGCAGTTAGTTACATTGAAATTCAAGCCGAATACATTAACGACTACAGATTTCTCATTCACTTCGTGACCTCCCTTCTTGTGCTGAATACCTCAAACACACTAAAAATGATAACACCCAAAAATTTCAATTTCAAAAGATTTTTGAGTAAAATTACTTAGTTCCGAACAATCTATCTCCTGCATCCCCTAGGCCTGGATAGATGTAACCGTTATCCATTAATTTTTCATCTTCTGCTGCTGCATAGATGTCAACATCTGGATTTGCTTCTTGAACGGCCTTTACACCTTCAGGAGCTGCTACTAAAACAGCTAAGCGAATGTTTTTAGCACCGCGCTTCTTTAATGCTCCAATAGCCATATTTGCGGATCCACCTGTTGCAAGCATTGGATCAACAATAATACATTCACGTTCTTCAATATCTGGTGGCATCTTGAAGAAATATTCATGTGGCTTTAAAGTCTCTTCATCACGATACATACCAATATGTCCAACTTTTGCAGATGGGATCATTTGAAGAACACCATCAACCATTCCAAGACCAGCACGCAAAATTGGTACAATAACCAATTTCTTACCTGCTAATTCTTTTTGAGTTGACTTTCCAATTGGAGTTTCAATCTCAACATTCTTCAATGGCAAATCACGTGTCATTTCATACACCATGAGTCCACCAATTTCACCAACAATTTGACGAAATTCATTCGTACCTGTATCCTTCTTACGAATGATCGTCAACTTATGTTGGATCAACGGGTGATTCAAAACGGTAAACTTACCCATAATGGCCTCCTATTTTAAAAATAATACTTCGTTCATTATTTTAACAAATTATTAGATAAATGTTTCTTAAATCGTACGAAAAAAGGCATGTTTTTGATACATGCCTTTTAATATTAATGAAAATGATGTCCAGCAGCTGCTTTGTTTAAGCGATTCATATATGCAGGACTAATTGCTCCATGATCAAAACCTTGCACATAAATACGCTTAATATTATTTTCGCTATCAAAGTATCTGAGAGCACCGAATAAGTTGTGCGCTGCCTTATCAATTGTTTTACCTAAACTATATTTATTAGAACTATCAATTTTATCAAGCACTTCATCTAAAGCAGCTACTCCAGTTTCCTTATCCCATTTAATTTTTGAAAAGTCTGCTTCTTTATCAACGATAAATACTGGAGCACTAGGAGCATAATGACGATATTTCATCCCTGGAGCCTTTGGTACACCTTTAGTTTGAGTTGTACCCTTATTCATCAAAACTTCCTCTCCAAGCACTTTTGAAATTTCTTCAGGAGTAATTTCTCCAGGGCGAAGAACAGTTGGTGTTTCTACTGATAAATCAACAATTGTTGACTCTAAACCAATTTCCGTTGGTCCATTATCAATAATTCCAGCAATTTTCCCCTTTAAGTCATGATAAACATGTTCTGCTGTTGTTGGACTTGGCTTGGTTGAAGTATTGGCAGACGGACCTACAATTGGCTTTCCTAGCTCACTAATTAGGTCATGGGTCATTTCATCATCTGGGCAACGAAAAGCAGCAGTTGGAAGTCCTCCTGTTACAGCATCCGGTAAAGTACCTTCTTTAACAAAAAGAATAATTGTTAATGGACCAGGCCAGAAATGCTTAATTAATTTCTTTGCTCGCTCTGGTACTTCATTAACATAATTTTCCATCATTTTTTCATCAGAAACAGTGACAATTAATGGATTATCACTTGGACGTCCTTTAGCCGCATATACTCCTTTAACAGCTTTTTCATTAGTTGCTAAAGCACCAAGACCGTACACAGTTTCAGTTGGAAAGGCTACCAATTCACCTTTCTTCAAGAGTTCAACTGCTTCAGGAATTTGTTTTTTGCTGAAAATCTTAGTTTCCATTATTTCTTCCACCTTCCGTGAACCATCCTTGGCTTACCTGCTAAGTCATTTCTAAACTCAATTTTAAAGTCTGGCAATTCCGTTTCAAACAAATCTTTTAATTGATCTTTTTCGCTAAAACCAAATTCCAGAAAAAATTGCCCATGAGAATACAAATGCGAACGAATTTGTTTAGCAAATTTTCGATAAAAATCCAAGCCATCTTCTCCACCATATAATGCAGTATCTGGTTCATTTTTTATTACATTTGCATCCATCAAATCTTTTTCGCTAGTTTTAATATAAGGTGGGTTAGAAACAATAGTATCAAACTTTTCTAAACCTACTAAAACATTAGCTTTACGAGTTCTAACATCCAAGTCATATTTTAAAAAGTTTTCTTCGCTTTCACGTAAAGCAGCATCAGTAATATCGCTAGCATATAGAATTAGATTTTCGATTTTTTGATCTTGAGCCTGCTTAACTAAAGCAACCATAATTGCTCCCGAACCAGTACCTAAATCAAGAATTTTTTCACCAGATTTAATATTTTCAAGAGCCCACTTAACAAGCTCTTCAGTTTCAAATCTAGGTATTAAAACACCGCGATTAACCCAAATTTTATAACCATAAAACCAAGCATATCCCAAAATATATTGCGGAGATATTCCTCTACGCAATTTTTTCATATCTTTCAATGCTTGTTTTTCTTGATCTAGATTTAATTCATCATTTATATGTAATGCAAATTCTGAAGGTGTATAGCCTAATCGTTCGCCCAGGACATAGTCAACGTCATCTGAACGAAGTTCAGGACTATCTTTTAACACAGCTTCTTTTATCTGCTTTAAACTTTTAGGCATTTTCTTCAGCCATCTTTTCTAGTTGTTGGGTCTGGTAATAAAGAACTAAGGCATTAATAATCTCATCAAGTTCACCGTTCATTACTCGGTCTAGCTTGTTCAAAGTTAAGCCAATTCGGTGATCAGTTACACGATTTTGCGGATAATTATATGTTCTAATTCTTTCTGAACGGTCTCCAGTACCCACTGCATCTTTTCTTTTAGCATCATATTTATCACGATTTTGACTTTCATAATAATCATAAACACGTGATTTTAAAATTTGCATCGCTTTTTCACGGTTTTGCTGTTGACTACGTTGATCTTGCATAGCAACTACAATTCCAGTTGGAAGGTGAGTCATACGAACAGCACTAGAAGTTTTGTTAATGTGCTGACCACCGGCACCAGATGAACGATAAACATCCACACGAATATCTTTAGGATCTAAATCAATATCTACTTGTTCATATTCCGGCATAACCGCAACTGTCGCAGTCGAAGTGTGAACACGGCCTTGAGATTCAGTCACAGGTACACGTTGAACACGGTGAGCTCCATTTTCATACTTTAATTTTGAGTAAACTTTATCGCCGGTAATCATAACAGCAACGCGCTTATAGCCTCCTACTTCAGTTGGCTCTGAGTCAATTAAAGATACTTTCCAGCCTTGAGTTTCAGCATATTTCTCATACATTCTAAGTAAGTCACCAGCAAATAAGGATGCTTCATCCCCACCAGCAGCTCCTCTAATTTCCATAATGATATCTTTATCATCATTGGGATCTTTAGGAAGCATCAAAATCTTGATTTCATCTTCTAATTCAGCAACTTCTTTTTCTAATTCAGAATTTTCTTCCTTAGCCATTTCAACCAAATCATCATCAGATTCACTTGAAATAATTTCTTTATTGTCGTCGATTTCTTTTATATCAGACTTATATTTTCGATACTTTTGTACAACTTCGCGCATATCAGCTTCTTCTTTAGAAATTTCCATATAACGCTTAGTATCATTAATAACTTCCGGATCGGCCATCATTTCTTGAAGTTCTTCATAATGGGCAACTAATCCTTCTAATTGGGCCATCACTTTATCCATTTTTATTATCCTTCCTTACTTTTATCTTTGTTTATCGGGATGAAAATAGTGAAAACGACACACGGGATAATAAGACTCATCTCCGCCAATTTGAACTTGTTCACCCTCATAAACAGGTTTTCCAGAATTAATTCGTAAATTCATTGTAGCCTTATGACCGCAATAGTGACAAATGGTCTTCATTTCTTCTATTTTATCAGCAAAAATCAATAAGTTTTCACTGCCTTCAAATAAATGATTTTGAAAATCATTCTTTAAGCCAAATGCCATAACGGGAATCTTTAATTCATCAACAATTTTTGCACATTCTAAAACATGATGTTTCTTTAAAAACTGCGCCTCGTCAATTAAAACACAAGCTACAGTCCCATTACCAGACTCAACATCATTCTTATTCATTTTTGAAACATAATCAAACAAATTCAAATCTTCACTAATCGGCTCAGCCTTACGGTGCAGGCCAATTCTAGAAGCAACTGTACCAACACCGCTCCTATCATCCACACTACTCGTCATCAAGGCAATTTTCCGACCTTGCGCCTCATAATTATGGGCAACCTTTAGTATTTCAATTGACTTACCACTACTCATTGCACCATAGCGAAAAAACAATTGCGCCACTGCAAAATTCCTCCATTATCAAGTTTATGTACTTTCACTAGTATTATCCTAATTAGTATAAAGTAAATTTAAAAATCGTGCAGGTAAAAATAAAAAGGTCGTTTTCATTTTATTGATATGCTATAGTAAAATTTAGTTTTAAAGTGAGGGATAAGAATATGAATTTAAAATCAGGCATCGCTAAGGTAGCCGGTAAATCATCTTACTGGTTTCTTCATAATGTATTAAAGGGCGGGACGAGTTTTCCTGGAAAATTTGCCATGAAAATTGATCCTGAAGTATTAAATTCATTAGCAAAAGGCTATGAAACGATCATTGTTACTGGAACTAATGGTAAAACAATGACAACTGCTTTGATTGTAGAAGCATTAAAGAAAAAATATGGCGATATTTTAACCAATCCATCCGGCTCAAACATGCAACAAGGAATCGTTACAGCATTTTTAGCTCATAAAAATAAGAAAGCCAAAAAGAAAATTGCTGTACTAGAAGTTGATGAAGCAAACGTCAAAATGGTAACTAAGTTACTTCATCCTAGCGTATTTGTTTTGACAAATATTTTTCGTGATCAAATGGACCGTTATGGTGAAATTTATACTACTTACCAAAAAATTGTTGACGGAATTAAATTAGCCCCAAATGCTACAATTATTGCTAACGGGGATGCAAGTATCTTCTCTTCAGTTGAGCTTCCAAATAAAAAAGTATTTTATGGATTTAAGCTACCAGATGATAAAGCTGAAAATGACTTTAAAGCTCCAGTAAATACTGATGGTGTGTTATGTCCAAAATGTGATCATATTTTACATTATCATGAACGAATTTACGCAAATTTAGGAGATTTCTTCTGCCCTAATTGTGGTTATCATAGACCAGAATTAACTTATAGTGTAAATCAAATTATTGATCAAACTCCAAATAGTTTAAAATTCAAAATGGGTGAAAAAGAATACAGTATTGGCATCGGAGGAACTTATAACATCTACAATGCTTTAGCAGCTTATTCTGTTGCGCGTGAATTTGATTTAAGCGAGGAAGAAGTTGCTCAAAGTTTTGCTGAAAACAAGCGAATTTTTGGTCGCCAAGAATTAATTAATTATGCCGGCAAAGAAATCGACTTAATCTTAGTCAAAAATCCTGTTGGCCTTGATGAAGTTCTTCATATGCTCAACACTGAGAAAGATAACTATTCTTTAGTTGCTCTTTTGAATGCAAACCATGCAGACGGAATTGATACCTCTTGGATTTGGGACGCAGACTATGAAGGCCTCAACAAAGATAAAATCAAAAAAGTATTAGTTGGTGGGAAACGCTGGCATGATATGGGCTTTAGATTAGAGGTTGCTGGATTTAATCCGGGTCTAATGACCACAGCTACCAATAATGATGCTTTATTAGATGAAATTTCAAAATTACCAACTAAAAAAGTATATATTCTGGCTACATACACTGCTATGCTTTCACTTCGTAAAACTATGGGTGAAAAGAAAATTATTAAAGCAGGTATGTAACATAAAAGGCCACTGTCGCTTATGACAGTGGCCTTTTATTAGCCTTTATAAATATTTTCTTTTAGAAAGGTATCAACTATCTTTTCTCTCATCGCTAGAAAGACATGATTATGTCCACTAGGATGGATTCGATTAGTTAAGACAACCATCGCAGTTTGATTAAGGCGATCAATTAAGATAAAAGTACCAGTGAAACCTGTGTGATAAATAAGTGGATGCTGATCAACTGGATCAAAGCGTAAATCCCATCCCCAAGAACGAGGATGTACGTTTTTAGGTGTTTCAATTTGAAATAAGTTAGCTAATGTATCCTGCTTTAAAGGTAGAATATCATGACGTAGTCCTAAATAAGCCTGCGTCATTTTTATTAGATCTTCTAAGTTTGAAAATAAGCCAGCTGACCCACAATCCTTACCCAGTACACGTGCTTTAGGATCATGTACAATTCCTTGCAGTAACTCACGTTGTTCAGTATAAGCGGTAGGCACACAATCAGATGCTTTTGGATGAAACGTTGTTTCCTTCAGCTTAGCTGGTAAAATAATCTCCTGCCTAATTACATCTTGGACAGGTAAACCATATATTTTTTCAAGTACCAATCCCAATAAAATAAAATTGGTATCTGCATACCGCATTTTCGTTTCAAATTCATCAGTAACTGGTAAGCCGATAATTGCTTTTAATAAATCAGGAGCTGCTAGTTCATCTCGATTAGGAATCCAACCACGAATTCCACTAGTATGCGTCAATAAATGATTAAGGCGAATACGATCATCTTTAAATTCAGGAATAAACTCTTGAAGTGGCTCAGTAAAATTAAGTTTACCCTCTTCTTTTAATTTTAAGAAAACATTAGTAGTCCCTAACACCTTAGTTAAACTTGCTAAATCATAAAGTGCAAATGGACTAAGTTGTTCAATCTCAGGCATCAAACTAGCAAAACCTACTGTTGATGTAAACACCTGTTTTTTCTTAATAAATGCGTAGTTTACCCCTGGTACAATGCGCTCACTAACCATACTTTCAATTAAATGCTGAGTCTTAAAAAATTCTATCATCCTACCACCTGGATTATAAAATAAAACCGCCAGATCAACGATCTGACGGTAACATATTGAGATATTCGGGCTCGAACCGAAACATCCAGGAACCAGAATCCTGTGCCTTACCAATTTGGCTATATCTCAGTATTATCACCCGTACGAGAATTGAACTCGTAACTCCACCTTGAGAGGGTGGCGTCTTAACCATTTGACCAACGGGCAAATTCAACATATGTAAATATAATTGAATATCGTAGATCTGTCAAGTTTCATAATAATTTTTCTTAAAAAGTAATTTTAAATGAAAAAAGCTGCATCACGTCTTACTCACCATGATGCAGCTTTTCAATTATATCACTTATTATCCTACTTTATGACATAGTTTTACTACTTTTCTCAATCTCTTTAATTCGATTAATGTCCATTTTCAGCAGATTTTGTTTTAATTCTAGCCACTGTTTACTTAAATTTTTACTTTTTTTCTTAGCTTTTGTTTCTGAATAAGTAACTAATTTCTCTAAGTTAGAAAAGTTCTGAATTAATTGATGCGCTTGATTTTGAATCAATTTAAAATCGTTTTTCACATCTTTTGTATTTTCACTGACTTGTAAAATTGCACGAACCTGCGGTTGACAAAAATCTTGCAAAACACTGGTAATTTCTTGCAATTTTGCAACATCTTTTCTATCAAAATGCAGTAAATCCTTCTGTTCATCCTTTTCTACTAGATCAATTGCAACCTCATTTCTAAAATAAAGCTCTTGAGCAAAACCATGGATATCTTTTTCTACCGCCAAGAAATTCTTGTTCATTATTAATTACACTTTCTTTTACTTATTTTCTTTACTCAGCTTAAACATAATCCAATCACATATCAAAATCAAAATTCCAAGGCCAAAAGTGAAATAAAATGCTGCCATACTTCCCTGAGCAGTCAAAGTAGTGTATTTTGCTGTATGCTTATTCTGAAAAATAGCTATAATTGCTGCTAAAATTGCTGTTCCCATTGAACCAGCTAGTTGTTGCACTGTCTGACAAACAGCAGTTGCGTCTGACTTAAGGTTATTATCTACTATTTTCAAGCTTTGGGCCATTGTATTACTGAACGACATTCGATGTCCTAACATCAAAATTCCATAAAAGCAGATAATCATCCAGGTATTTAAGTTTAGTCCCCAATTAGCCAATAAGAAGCTCCCTAGTGCCATTAAAAAAGCTCCACCATATAATGGCACTCTTGCACCTAAGCGATCATATAAACGGCCAAAATACGGATTTAAAAGTCCAGCAATAATACTTCCTGGAAGTAAAACCAGACCACCGATTAAAGAGCTTTGTTTGTTAACAATTTGAATATAATTGGGTAATACAAAACTTACACCAATATTGATAAATTGAAGCAAAAAGTACGCAAATGCCCCAAAAACGAAAGCTTTATCTTCAAAAACTTTCAAGTCAAGCAACTTTCGAGTAGATCTTTTTGAAATTGTCACAAATAAAATGAACAAAACAACCGTTAAGATTAATAGTCCCCAAAGACGCCAGTTTTGTAATCCTTTACTTAATTGATTTACACCAATAACTAAGCTTACTAAACTAAGACTTAAAAATATATAAGCTAGCCAGTTAAATGACTTCTTTTGAACCGGATGATAACTTCCAATTACAAAAATACCGGAAATAAAGACAAAGAGGGCAAAAATTGCAGCAATAATGAAAATCCAGCGCCAATTAAGATAATACGAAACACTGCCTCCAAATGCAGGACCTAAAGTCGGTGCCATTGCAATTACTAAACCGGCAATTCCCATGTAAAATCCCCAGCTTTGCCTAGGCATTACTTCCACGATTAAATTAAACATCATCGGAGTGCATAGACCTACTCCCAGAGCTGAAATTAATCTTCCTAAAAGCAAAATGTAGAAACTTGATGCAAAAGCAGAAATCATGCTTCCAGTTATAAAGGCAACTGCTGCTGAAATGAACAATTGTCTTGCTGTAAATCGTTCATTTTGATAAGAAGAGCTAATCATAATAATCGCAATCATCAACAAATAGCCAGTTGTAATCCATTGAATAGTGTCCAATGAAACTTGGAATTGCTTCATCATAGCAGGAAAAGTTACATTTAAACTAGTTTCAGTTAAAATTCCAACAAAAGACATGAATGCTGTTGCCAAAACTGCAAGTGTATTTTTAGTTTGTACTTTCATTTTTTCTCCAATAAAAAAGAGTAGAGGCAATCGCCTCTACCCTTTCTTTAACTATTAATTATAGTTATATTAATCCGCATACTATCAAAATATGCTAAGTAGATTTATTTTAAACGTTTAGTCAAATCATCATGTAAGTCTTCATAACCAGGCTTGTTCAAAAGACCAAACATGTTTCTCTTGTAACTTTCAACACCTGGTTGGTTAAATGGGTTAATACCGTTCAAGTAACCTGAAATACCTACAGCTAATTCGAACCAGTAAATTAAGTAACCTAAAGTGTGAGCTGATTGATTTTCAATATCAACAGTCATAACTGGTACTCCACCATCAGTATGAGCTAAAACTACACCTTCATATGCACGATCGTTTACGTAGTTCATAGTCTTACCTGACAAGAAGTTCAATTGATCTAAGTTTTCTTTATCGTCTGGAATAGTTACATCATGTTCTGGATTTTCAACACGAATAACAGTTTCCATTAAATTACGACGACCTTCTTGGATATATTGACCAAGTGAGTGAAGATCAGTAGTGAAGTTAGCGCTAGATGGGTAAATGCCCTTTTGATCCTTACCTTCTGACTCACCCATTAATTGCTTCCACCATTCACCAAACATTCTTAATGATGGTTCATAGTTTTCAAGTAATTCAGTAGTATAACCCTTACGATAAAGAATGTTACGAAGAGCAGCATACTGGTAAGGATTATCTTCTGATACATCTGGATCAGTGTATGCAGCACGTGCATCTGCAGCACCCTTCATCATTGCATCAATATCTCCACCAGCTACAGCAATTGGAAGTAAACCAACAGCTGATAATACTGAGAAACGACCACCAATATCATCTGGAACTACAAATTCTTCGTAGCCTTCTGCATCAGCTTCAGTCTTTAACGCACCCTTAGCACGGTCAGTAGTTGCATAAATTCTCTTAGCAGCTTCTTCTTTACCATACTTCTTGATTAACTTATCCTTCAAGACACGGAAAGCAATTGAAGGTTCAGTAGTAGTACCAGACTTAGAAATAATATTGATTGAAAAGTCCTTGTCTTCTAACCATTCAAGTAAGTCATAGAGGTATGAACCTGAAAGAGAGTTACCACAAAATACAACAGTTGGATACTTTTCTTTTTCTCTGCCATAAAAAGAACTATTTAAAAATTCAATTGAAGCTTGGGCACCAAGGTAAGAACCACCGATACCAATACCAACTAAAACTTCAGAATCATTTTGAATCTTCTTAGCTGCTTTTTTAATACGGTCAAATTCGTCTTTATCGTAATTAATTGGTAAATCAATCCAACCACGGAAGTCACTACCTGCGCCAGTACCTTCGCGTAATTCTTTATCTGCAGCAGTTACCATTGCTTGCATTTCCTTTAATTCATTTTCATGAACAAACGGAGTTAATTTACTTGCATCAAAGTGAACAACTTTACTCATTATTTAAACTTCCTTTTTTGTAACTTTTTTCACGTACAAACCTTATTTTAGCAGTTACTTCTTCATAAAACTAGAGTTTTTATTATAAGAATCGATAAATAATTCGATATATTATAAAACCAATTATCGTACCGCAAACATTAAAAAAGACATCGTCTATATCACTTACACCAGTTTCAAGAACAAATTGTAATCCTTCAATCCAAACTGAAAGACAACCACCAGAAAAAATCGTTAAAAACATGTTTTTTTTCTGAATAACTGTTGGAAATAATAAACCAAATGGAATGAACCATAAAATATTTCCAAGCGAATTATAGAAAAAATCAAGCATACTCTCTCCCTGGGTCAGCTTAAGCGTTTCTTTCATAAACACTAGATTAATATCACTTAAATTGCGATGAAAATTAAAGGTTAATTGCCATGGAAAATATGTATCTCTAAATACCGTAAGCATTAATAATAAAATGACATAAAAGCTAAAAATCCAAACGCATGCTTCTGATTTTAATGTTCTTCGATGTCTTATAAATAATAGCCAACATAAACGAATAATTGCAAAGATAATAAAATAAAAAATTGTCTTATCTAAGCTATACAAAATTAGCTTAATTAGAGCAAAATGATTAATATGTGCTGCATAATGATGATAGATATATTCATATAAGGGTTGTAAAAAAAGCATAACCTAACCGACTCCGTAATTTTGGCTTAATTATAACGTAAAGCTCTCTATGAAAGACATTTTTTTCTAAAATATTAAAAAATCGCAAACCTTTAACAAAAGTTTGTCGTTTTTTAAAATTACCAGTAAAATATTCCTTATTAAAAGGAGTAGTGAAGCGTGAATAAAATAAAACGTAATTTTTGGCAAACTAGAATTGGATTCTTAACAATCCTTACACTTTGCTTTTGGGCAAAATATATGTATGCGGCTTATTTTGATTTTAAGCTTGGTTTAAGTGATCCATACCAGCATTTTATTGTTTGGTTAACTCCACTTGGTACATGTATCATTATCTTGAGCTTAGGACTTTATTTTTCTAAACCACTAATTTCATACATTGCTATGCTGGTTTTAGATACAATAAATACAATTTTACTCTTTGCAAATGTAATTTATTATCGTCAATTCTCAGATTTTTTAACCAGTAAAACTATCCAAAATACCGGTAAAGTATCACAAGGGCTAGGTAAAAGTACTGTTGCCCTACTGCATCCCAGCGATATCCTTCTCTGGCTTGACCTTATAATCATTATTATCTTATTAATTATAAAGGTTATCAAAATTGATCCACGTAAATATGGCTTTAAGCGACCATTTGCAGTTTCATCATTTGGGGTTTTCATGCTAACTTTGAATATGTTTTTAGCTGAAACTTCACGTCCACGTCTGTTAAGAAACACTTTTGATCGCTCCTATGTAGTTAAATACTTAGGAATTGATACTTATTCAGTATACGATCTTTTAAAAAGCGCACAGTCAAACCAAGTTAAGAAAAATGCTAATGCCGAAGATATTAATCAAGTATTAGCTTTCACTAAAAAACATTACGCTAAAGCTAATCCAGAATATTTTGGAAAAGCTAAAGGTAAAAATGTCATTGTCTTACACCTCGAAAGTTTCCAGCAATTTCTAATTGGCTTAAAAGTTAACGGTCAAGAGGTCACGCCATTTCTCAACTCGCTTTATCATAGTAAAGATACAGTTAGTTTTAGCAACTTCTATCATCAAGTAGGCTTAGGCAGAACTAGTGACGCTGAGAACATGCTTGAGACTGGAACATACGGTATTTCAGACGGTTCATTATTCTCTTCCCTAGGGTCTGAAAATACATTTCAAGGTGCTCCGCAAATTCTTCGTCAAACTGGCTACACTTCAGCTGTTTTTCATGGTAATACTGGAACATTTTGGAATCGAAATGAAGTATATAAGAATCTTGGCTATAATTACTTCTTTGATGCAAACTACTTTTCACAAAAGAAAAATGACAAAATTGGATATGGACTAAAAGATAAGTTATTATTTGGTGAAAGTATCAAATATCTTGAACAAATGCAGCAACCTTTTTATGTTAAATATTTAACTGTTACTAATCACATCCCATTCCAATTAGACCCAGAAGATAAAGACAATAACTTTACTACTACTGATACTTCAAATACAACAATCAATAACTACTTCGAAACAGCCCATTATCTTGATCAATCAATCAAAGAATTTTTTGATTATCTAAAAAAGAGTGGTCTTGATAAAAATACAATGGTCATTCTCTATGGTGACCATTATGGTGTGGGTAGTTCAGACGACGAACTATCTGCTTTAGCACCTGTTCTAGGCAAAGACTTCAACAATTGGACATCCTATGATACTGCTGAACTTCAAAAGGTTCCATTCATGATACATATGGATGGAATCAAAGGTAAAGTAGATAATAAAATTAGTGGTGAAATTGATGTACTTCCAACCTTACTGCACCTTTTAGGAATTTTAAATAAGAATTATATTCAATTTGGACAAGACCTATTTTCTAAACAATATCGTCAAGTCGTTGTCTTTAGAAACGGCACGATAATTACTCCTAAGTACGTACTCATTGGCGGTAAAGGAACCAAAGGAACAGTTTACAACCAGCAAACTGGAGAAAAAATTACCAAATTTAATAAAAAGCAAAAAGAAGAAATCAATAAATTAGCTAGCTATGGACGCACTTCACTACACTATTCAGATTTATTGAATAATCATAATCTTTTACGATTCTACACTCCTGCTGGCTTTATTCCGACAAATCCAAATGAGTTTGACTATAAAGTCAATTATCAAAAAATGCTGACATTACGAAAACAACTTGGTAACAAATCTACGTCTCTATATTCTCAGCATAAAGGCACAACTACCGATCTTTACAGCACAGATGCTTCTGAAATTGATAAAGACGAAATCAACAAGGTTCCTGAGAATATTCAGTCTGCTACAAGCGACAAAGACAAAAACCATCAGGACAATGCTCCTAAAAAAGATAATCCTGAAAAATAAGTCAAAAAGTTTCTGAGAAAAACTCAAGAAATGAAAAATCCTACTAAATCTAACATTGATTTAGTAGGATTTTGTTTTAAGTTAAGATCTGAAATTTGTTAAAAATAAGATTTGCCTTTGCCACTCTTTAATCTTTAATAAATTCTTTATAACCCTTATCATACAAAGTTACAGTAAATTTTGCTCCCTTACCTGGTTCTGAATCTACATCAATCTTACCGCCATGTTGCTTAATAAGCGATAAAACAATAGAAAGCCCTAAACCTGATTCTCCAGACCCAATTTTAGCTCTAGATGGATCAGCCTTATAAAATCTTTCAAAAATATACTTCATCTGCTTTTGATTCATACCAATACCAGTATCTGCGATTTCAAACTGGGCTCCATGTTTTATTCTCCAAGCAGAGATTTTGACTTTTCCATTTTCAGTAAATTGCAAAGCATTTTGAACTAAATTGACCATTATCTGCGTAAATCTGTCTTTATCTGCATAAACCTCAACTTCAGGTGGACAATTAAGAATCAACTTATCATTTTTTTGAATAGCTTTTTGTTTCATCTGAGTTAGTAAGTTCGTTAAGACTTCAGTAGCATTGAATCGAGATTGAATTAGACTAATTTTATTATTTCTGATTTTTTCGTAATCTAAGTTTTCATTTACTAACCTAATTAGTCGTTTAGTTTCACTATGCATCAAAGCAATTGACTTAGGCTTTGCCTCTTCAGGAATAGCATCATATTCAAAACCCTCAAGTAATCCATTAATTGCAGTTAAAGGCGTCCTCATTTCATGGGCAGCGTCAGCCATAAATTGCTCTCGTCTTTTCTCTTGTGCCTTGATTTCATCATTTGACTCTTTTAACGCATTAACCATAATATTAAAATTACGTGCCAAGTCATCAATTTCATCAGTATCTTTATGTTTCAAATGCACATTAAAGTCACCTTGAGCGACTTTTTTAGTAGCATTTGATAAAAGTTTGATTTTTCTAGAAATATAATATGACAATATAAAGCTAATTAGACCACCAATTACCAGAGAACTAAGCAAGGCTGTAATTAGATTATGTTTTTCACGTACAATCATCTGTTCGACATTCTGTACACGTGAACCAATCCAAATAACTCCAACCAGTTTTCCTTTGCTACGCCAAGGAACAATTACACTGGTGTAAGCATCCTTATTAGAAAAAGACGTCACACGTCCATCTTCATGATCATTTCTAATTCGAATAGTTTTTCCATTCTTCAGTTGCTTAAACAATTTCTGCGGCAAAGCCCAGTTCATTGTAGTTTCAGGATAAACTTGCCTATTTTTATTATTAAAAATGCGAAGATTTACATCTTCGCCTTCCATTACTACCTGTAAATTCTTTAAAAATTTTGCATCTAATTCATGTCTAGGATTATCTTTAGCTAAAGCTAATTTTCCAATTGAGGTTCCATACCCCTCTAAACGTGAATAGCTTTGAGAATATGCCTGAATGGTGGCAAAGTGAATTGTGGATGAGCCGATAATTACAATACTGGTAATAATTACCAGCAGAAAACCCAACATTTCTTGGTAGAATAGTTTCAATTTCTATACCTCAGAATCGTCAAACTTATAACCCACGCCCCAAACTGTTTGCACCACTTGAGGACCAGCTTTCTCTAATTTTTGCCGTAATTTTTTGATATGAGCGTCAACAGTTCTTTCTTCACCGAAGAATTCATATCCCCAAACTAATTCTAAAAGCTTATCTCTAGAAAAAACTTGTTTTGGCTTTTGAGCCATAGTATAAAGTAAATCAAATTCCTTCGGGGTTAAACCTTCAACAATATTATCATCAAAGCGCACTTCTCTTCGATCTTTTGAAATCTTTAAATGCTTAGTAATTACATCGTACTTTAAACCATTAGAAGCATGCATATCTTTTTCTATATGACTTCTTCGATATAAAGCTTTAATGCGAGCAATCAATGCTAATGGACTGAATGGTTTAGTAACATATTCATCTGCACCAATGCCCAGTCCCAAAATTTGATCAGTTTCTGAGTCACGTGCCGTTAACATAATGATTGGAATTGAAAGAGAAATAGCCCTAATTTCTTTAGCTACTTCCATTCCATCCTTCTTAGGCAAGTTAAGATCTAACGTTACAATGTCATAAGAATCTGGATGCGCCTTAAACATCTCAACAGCTTCTACACCATCTTTTGCTATATCTACTTCCCATTGTTCTTTACTGAAGAACATCTTCATCATTTCTGCAACAGAATTGTCATCTTCAACCATTAATATCTTTAGCATTATTTATCCTTAAATCCTTTTACTCTAGTATGTTTAATTTTATCTGGTTCAATATAATCATGTGGTAATTCATGCCGGGCACGTAAAAAAGCCTGCAATTTCTTTTCAGTTAAGATTATCGGAGCCAAAATAAACAAATAAAAAGTAAGCAACCAGATTAAGAAATAGCGATCCCAGTGTAATAAATGGATTCCTAATCCTAATAAAAATTGAATTAAACCAAAAAGCATAAAATAATTTCGTGCAACTTTTTGAGCATATTTGTAACTTGCCTCATTAACTGAAGCCAAATATGACATGTATCCATAAACTTGATTCGGATTAGGTGAAGGAGCGATCAGCCAAATGACTCCGATTACAAACATTATTACCCCGCAACCAATATATATCATTTGACCAACTCCATTCACTTAAATTTATTCTTTACCAGGAGCTGAAATTACTAAACGTAAGTCACCGCTAAAACTAAAGTCCTTCATTTCATTAGGAATAATAAAATTAGTACCCAATTTAATATTATATTCTTTGCCATCAGCAATAAACTTACCGTTACCTTTAATTACAGAAACTAAAAGATAAGGATGATCGTTTAGACTCCAATCAAAACTCCCATCAACATCGATCTGCCATAAATAAAAATGCGGTGACATTGGTGGCTGAGCCAAAGTAGTAATCTTTGCATCTCCTAATGTTTCAGATGTAATTTTCAGCTTCGGATCTTTATGTGGTACTTGAATAGTATCAAGAGATTGCTTAATATGCAACTCTCTCTTTTTACCAGTTTTCTTGTCTACTCGATCCCAATCATACAATCTATAGGTTACATCACTTGATTGTTGTGTTTCAATAACCATAATCCCTTTAGTTAAAGCGTGAACCGTTCCAGAAGGTACATATAAAAAGTCTCCCTCTTTTACTGGTACATAACGTAACAGCTTGGACCACTTTCCATTTTTAATCCAATCTTCTAATTCTTCTTTACTGGTTGCATTGTGCCCATAGATAAGTTTAGCACCAGGTTCAGCATGAAGCACATACCAACTTTCAGTTTTTCCAGAATCATTTTCATGAATTCTAGCGTATTCGTCATCTGGGTGTACTTGAACAGACAAATTATCATTTGCATCTAAGAATTTAACTAATAGCGGAAATTCCTTAGTTTTTGGATTACCAAATAATTCTGGATGCTCTAAATATACTTCTCTTAATGTCTTTCCTTTTAAAGGACCAGCATTAACTGTTGAAGCGTCATCTTTGTATCCTGATATTACCCAAGCTTCTCCAACTTTTCCATCTGGAATATCATATCCTAAAACTGTATTTAACTTACGGCCACCCCAAATTTTTGGTCTAAAATATGGTGTTAAAAATAATGGTTCCATAAAAAAATCACCTCAATAAAAGTATATATCTTTTTGAGATGATTTTGAAACCACTTTCAACTATTTTTTGAATATTTTTTAATTCCAGTAATTAAACGACTAATTCCATCTTCTACCATTGAAATTGGTGATGCTAGATTAAGACGTAAAAATTTATTGCCATTACCGCGATAAATAATACCAGGTGAAACGATTAGCCCAGTTTCTTTTCTAATATAATCAGCTAGTTCTTGACTATTTTGTGAGATTTCACTCACATCTAACCACATTAAATAAGTTGCAGGACCAGAAACAATTTTTATATCTTTTAACTGTTTAGTTATTTTCTTTTCAGCATAAGCAAAATTATTGTCAATTACCGTTAATAACTCATGCAACCAATTAAACCCTTCCGTATAAGCAGCAATTGTCGCTGGAATAGCTAAAAGATTAGGTTCAGCTAGTTCATCGCTATTTAATCCACGATTAACGATATCACGTAAATTATTATCAGGAATAATCACAGTTGCGGCATGAAGGGCGGCAACATTAAAAGTTTTACTTGGAGATACTAAACTAATTACATTGCTTCTTAAGGGTTTAGCAATAGAAAAAGCAGGTGTATATTTGACGTTATTACGCACTAAATCCCCATGAATCTCATCAGACAGAAGAATTACATGATTTTCTTGACATAAAGAAGCAATTCTTTTCACTTCGCTCTTTTTCCATACAATTCCTGTAGGATTGTGCGGATTACAGAAAATCATCAAAGTAGTTAAAGGATTAGCCAGCTTCTCTTCTAGATCTTGCCAGTCAATTTCATACTTCCCATTACTATAAATTAAATCACTTGATAATACATGCCGACCGTTATTTTCAATAGAATTATAAAAAATATTGTAAACCGGCTCTTGCACTAATACATTATCACCTATATGAGAAACACGTCTAACAATTGACGAAATGGCTGGCACAACTCCAGTAGCAAAAATCATCCAGTCTGGATCAGCATCTGCACCATGCTCTAATTGATACCAATGACTTACTGCATTAAAATAATCGGCTCCTGCTTCTTCATAGCCAAAGGCTCCTAGTTCAAGTTTTTCACGCATTGCTAAAACAATTTCAGGTGCTGTTTTAAAATCCATGTCCGCAATCGACATTGGTAATTCACTATCTTTAACATTCCACTTAACTGAATCTGTATGTCGCCGATTTATCACGGTTGTAAAATCATAGTTCAATTTTATTCACCCTCTTGATTTTGATCAGAAACTGAAACTTTTTTATCGATTGCTTCCTCAGAGATAATCTTAGTATCACGAGGATCCACCTTTGCTGGATCAATAATTAATGTTTCAATCTTCTTCGCTTTAATTACTCCAGAAATAGGATTTTTAACGCTCGTAATCTTACTCTTGATAGTTGCGTTAATGTTACTACATTTTTCTAAAGCTAAAGTCGTCTGATTTAAAATACAGTTTTCTAAAGTAACATGATCCATGTAGCAAAGCCCTTGATCACTTTCAATAGTACAATCTCTGAAAATAATATTGCTACTATTCCAGCTTAAATATTCCCCATCTATTTGACAATTAATTAAAGTTACATTCTCACAATTCCAAAATGCATCTTTAGATACAAAACTACAATTTTTGCAGACAATATTTTTAGCACCATCAAAAATATAGTTTCCAATCACGCGCACATTTTCCATATAGATGTCAGAACTATCTTTTCCAAAATAGTCACCATTAATCTCAGTATTTTTAATAGTAATATCCTCACAAGTCCACATTGTTTCTTCAGCATCAGAAAAAAATACGTGATCTAAAGAAACATGTTTACATCTTCTAAATAATTTAGGAGCCTGCAAATTGGAGTTTTTAATTGAGATATTATTAGTGTACCAAATACCACTTCTAGACATTGTTTCAAATGTGCTATCAGTAACTTTAATATTATTTGAATACCATAAAGGATATTTATATTTAAAAATATTAGCCTTTATTTCTAAATTCTGCGTTTCTTTTAGCGGCGATTCTCCTTCACCGAACGTAACATTCTCTAAAATTGCGTTAGAAAGACCATATAAAGTTCTTTCTCCTTCAAAGTATTTTTCATTAATTTCTTGCATAAATTTCCTCTTTATTAAACTCTTTCAAATATTTAGTCTAAATTATGAAAAGTAAATGTCTAATATTTGCTAAGCATAATGAAATATATTTTTATGCTATAGATTGGCTTTTCACCACGATTACTTTTCAAATTTATTATAGGGAAAAGATAATTTTGAGAAAATTTACAGTTTTTCATACTAGAATAAATTATATTTATAGCAAAAAAAGATGAGTCATATTAAAACTCATCTTTTTTATAAATTTAGTTATTACGCTTGCGTTTTGAAATACCTGCTAAACCGATAACTCCTAACATTGAGCTTACAGCACCTAAAATTGTTGCAGCAATACCGTCTTTAGCTCCTGCCTTTGGAAGTTCTGACTGAGTAGTTTTCTTAACTGGAGTAGTTGGAACTTCTGGAGTACGTGGAGTATCAGGAGTATTTGGTGTTGTTGGGTTTTCAGGTTTCTCTGGAGTTGTTGGAACATTTGGAGTCACAGGTTGATGTGGTTTCAAACTATAACTATTAATTGCATCCCAATCAATAAACTTGCCCCATTCTCCATCTAAAGCAGCACTATTTGGAGAATCTTTTTCGAGACTACCAATCATATTTTTATTTTCACTATCACCATTCCAAACCCAAACACCTTGATTAGTTAATTTGGCTAAAACAGTGGTAGTATTATCTGGATTCAGTTGCAAGATAAAGCTTGGTGCCCAAGTCGAATTGTTACCTTTTCCAGCTACTTCACCACGATTAGTCATATAAGCTGTAATTAAAAGTTGATTTTCTTTTCCTTCAATAGGAACTGCATAATATGAATATGTCGCCGTACGCCAATTTGCGGGTACTGAAGCGGTTAATACAACACCAGAACCATTTAATGGCACATAACCATGCGTTAAACTATCAGAAACAAAGCCAATCATCGCTACATTGTCTCCAACAACCTTATTAGCAAGCCGAGTAATTTCTCCTTTAGTTCCTCGAGACAATCTTGTTGCTGAAAATAGATAATACTTATTTCCAACTTTAACAATATCAGGTCTTTCCATTTCATCGCTAACCATTAATGACGTTACTAAAGGTGAGTAAACATCATCTAACTTAACAGTTGGATTGTTTTGATCCCCACTTAATTTTAAAATTCCCAGTGCACCATTAGCCACAGAAGCGAGAGCTTGATCATCATTATTACCAAAATAGCTCAAGAAATTATTGACATTGAACTTATCATTTCCACCATAATTAGCCCATCTATAAACTTGATCTTCGCCTTGGTAATTATTGCTTCCAGTGTTTGCTTCAAATACTAAATAACGATCACCATTCTCTTCTTCCACTACATGAGGATCTCGTAATGTATAATTATCTCTATTTCTATTTTTACCATTTGAGAATTGATCATAAGTTTGATAATGTTTACCATCACCAATAAAAATCACATGATCATCATCAACACTAGCAATTGAAACACCATTGTTATCAACATTTAACTTCAAATTAGCTGTTGCCAACTGTTGATCATTTAGCTTACCATTTGATGTATCATTTTTTGTATAAAATAGTTGAACAGAACCATCTTTATTTACAATGGCAGATCCTGACCATTCCTGTAAATCAGGAGTTTCATTATATCCAAAGATAGAACCCGCATTTCTCCAATGCGAGAATTCATTATCATTATATTTATTATACAAAAGATAAATATGATTATCGTTCTTTTTAGGCATTCCCATCATTGCAATGACAAGTTGGTAGCCCTTATAGTTTGATACATAACCAGTTATAGGGTCTTGTACTGGCCACGAATCCCAGATTTCCAAAGTTTCAGTTTTACCAGTTTATGCATTTTTAGTTACCGCTGCATCCATATTTTTTATTTCTTTTGCATTAAAATATGGAACTGCATATTTTGGATCTCTTCTTATAAGAGCCTGTCCAATTGCATCTAAATCGTTTAATGTTAATTTTGTTCCGTCTTGTGGATCATTATCAAAATTAACTTTATTTAAATTATTAATTTGATCATTAGTTAATTTTGTGACATCAATACCAGAATTATTAACAATTTCTTTGATTTTTCCCTTTAATTCGGTTTTCTCTGAAGAAGTTGAACTTTGCCCTTGAGAATTATTATCCTTAAAATGATCGGAAATATTGTCAGAATCTTGGTTTAAATCACTAGAGGCTTTACCATTATTAATGATTGCAGAAGAAATTGGAGTACTTCCTACTTGTGTTGATGAACTATCTTCCTTACTGTCATTAACTTGGCTACTTGTTTCTTTACCAGAATTTAAACTAGAGTTTAGATTTGTCTCAGTTCCAGCTACTTTGTCGTTCGTAGCATTTTCTTTTAATCCACTATTATCATTTTTGTTAACCGAAGCAGATGCTTTTACTGTGGTAACTTGACTAGCATTAGCATTATCAACAGTATCAGTATTAGTAGCAGCATTTACAGTGGAAGCACTTAATACAATTGCTGCTGTAGACAAGGTCCCCATTAATAAAGATTTTCCGCTTAAAGACATCTTTTTATGTTTTTTATTTTCCAACATCTTTTCTCCTCCTGCATGCTAAGCGTTTAACATTTCAACTAACAGACTATCATCTTTTATTATAAAAATAAATATTATTTTGAAAAATTTGTATAGCTTTAAAGATCTACACTTTTTCATTAAATGTCAATCGTTTATCAATTTTGTATCAAAAAGACATATAAAAACCGTATTGAATAATAAGATTCTATAATTTTTCATGTTGATGAATATTTATGATATTCTATTGAAAAGATTTTCATTATATAAAGAAAGAGGTGAAGAGAAATGAATAAACTCATTCCACAAGAATATGATGAAGTTATTTTAAAAACAGGTGAATTAGTTTGTCTAATGGACCAATTAGATGCAACTCACTTTTTACCTGATTATGGCGTTGAAACCCCTGAACAAGAAAAGAAAACAATGGCTATGATGCCAATTTCAATTGACGATATAGAAAAAGTTGTTTATAGACCTAAAGGCGCTCAGTAATTGACCGAGCTTATTAGCTAAAAACTGTCATTAAAATTTCTAGTTAATAAAAAAGTTACCTTCTTAGGTAACTTAAATCAACTTATTTAAATATCTTCTATAAACTCCATTTCACAGCTAAATATATAAAAATAAAACCACCTTTTTAGCCAAAAGTTAGCCAAAAGGTGATTTTATCATGCTTGAGTGTTGATAAATCAACATTCCTTAAACTATTTATGGAGATGAGGGGAATTGAACCCCTGTCCAAACGTATTCCGTCGTTAACCTCTACGATCATAGTTATATTACTTAAATTTCGTTTTGATAAAACGCCATATAACAGGGCTAAACTATCAAAACTAACCTAAGAATCTTATTTCTAACTATTAAGGTAAGTAGTTAAACGTAGCTCGTTAAATGGTAAGACCCGCAGACAGACACGAGCAATCCGTCATTGGATCACGCAGGCTGACTAAGCAGCTACTGCGTAAGAATTTTCGTTATTTGCAGTTATAATTTAACTGTGACGTTTTAACGTAGACGTGACCTACGAATCGCAGTCAACGCGAATCTACGCCTGTCGAATCCCAAAACATCCCCGGATGTTTCAATGATATCACAGTCACTGTTAAAATGCTATAATCTTGCTCTCACGATTACTTATCTAATTTAGCTAAACGAACAACGTCACGTGCGATCATTAACTCTTCATTGGTTGGAACAATCATTGCAGTAATCTTTGAATCTGGTGTAGTGATAATTCCTTCCTTGTTGGCCTTATTAGCTTTTTCATCATATTCAAGACCAAGCCAAGTTAGGCCATCCATAATCTGCTTTCTTACACTTGCATCATGTTCTCCGATTCCTGCAGTAAAGACTAAAACATCTAAACCGCCCATTTCAGTCATATAAGCTCCAATATAGCGAACAATTCGGTTAATAAAAATATCTTTTGTAAGTTTAGCCTGCTTATCACCATTTTTAATTGCTTTTTCAATATCTCTCATATCTGGGGAGATTCCTGAAAGACCGAGTAAACCAGATTTGGTGTTTAACATCTTAATAACTTCATTAAAGCTAGTAATGTTGCCTTTTTTCATAATAAATTGAAGTAAAGAAGGATCAACGTCACCACTTCTAGTACTCATTGTAATTCCTGCAACCGGACTGAATCCCATTGAAGTATCAAAAGACTTCCCATCTTTAATAGCAGTGACAGATGCACCGCTACCTAAATGACATAAAACCATCTTTAAATCTTCAACTGGCTTCTTTAGTAAATCAGCTGTGCGACGTGATACATAACGAGCTGAAGTACCATGTGCACCATATTTTCTAGCACGGAACTTTTCATAGTACTTATATGGTACTGAGTATAAGTATTGGACAGGATCTAACGATTGGTGGAAAGAAGTATCAAAAACAGCAACCTCAGGTACATTAGGTAAAACTTTCATGAAAGCATAGATGCCGTCAGCCTCAGCTGGGTTATGCAATGGTGCATAGTCACTCATATTATAAATCTTCCAAAGATTATCATCTGTAATGACTGTACTATCAGTAAATTCTTCACCACCAGCAACGACACGATGCCCTACCCCAGCAATATCTGCTAAAGAATCGATAACATTGTATTCTTTAAGCCAACTTAGCAACTTTTGAACTGCTTCTTCTTGATTAGCAATATCACTTTGTTCATCATGTTGACTACCATCTGCTAAAGTCATTGTGAAAACAGAACCTGGTAAACCAACACGGTCAGCCATACCAGATGCAATTACTTTTTCATTATCTAGAGAAAATAATTTGTATTTAAATGATGAACTACCTGAGTTTACTGCTAAAACTTTTTTCATTTTATATACCTCTCGTATTATATAAATTAATTTTCACTCTTATGATACCAGTCATTTAGTTTCATATTAAATGCTACTAAAGATTCTGGTTTCTTTAATGAATCTAATTTAGCCACCAAAACTTCACGCTTGAGAGCATGCTCCCCATGATTTTGGAAAACTAAAATTGATTTTTGTTGAATTTGGCTTGAAAACATGTCATCAGGCAAATCGACAATCGCCTGAATATTAACTTTTTTAGCCAGCCAAGTCATGAATTCAGTAGATCCTTTACCAGTAAATAGTAATCTAGGTACTACTAAAAATGCAAAACCATCACGCTTAAGATTATTTACTATTTGTTCAATAAATAAAGTATGGGCAAACGAATGTCCCTCTTTTGCATGATTTTCGAAACGCTCAGCATTATTATCCAATGGATAATAACCTACTGGCACATCACTTACCACTATATCCGCTTTTTCAATCATCCATGGATCTAAAGCATCTTGACAATATAAATCAATCTTTAAATCTTCAAGATGGGCGCCAATATCTGCTAAATCCAATAATGCTTCTTCATTATCAATTCCAATTAATTTGTAATTGTTTTGTGAATGATTTTCCTGAATCAGCTGTCTAATAACCGAATAAAGTAAATTTCCAGTTCCAATTGCGGGATCAACCACAGTTTTTTTACCTGTCGGAACGATTCTTTGCCAAATCAAAGCAATTACTGTAGCAATTACTGAAGGTGTGGGCATCAAGTTATAGTCACTGGCATCTTGAGTAATTGCTTTTAAAGTTAATAAAGTAAATATTTGTACTTTTAAGGTACGTGGCAAATTATCATAATCTAATTGACGATACTCTTCAGTTAATTCAGCTACGGTTTCTTTATCTGGGGCACCTGATTCTACTTTGATTTTTCCATTTTCTAAATTATCAAATGTTTCCGTCAATGCCGATGAAAAAGAAACATTCAGCGCTTTTTGTAAATGCTCAATAGCTGTCTGAAATTTTGGATATAATTCTTCTACTTTTTGCATTTTTCTTCCTTCTTTAATATTCCTTCTAATATTCTATAGGTATCATCAAATACTAGCAAGCAATCATTGTTACTTAGAAAAATAATTTATCAAAGAAAGATTACTTTCCATATTTTCAGTAAAACTACGTTGATACATCATTACAAAGGTAATGCAAATATTAATAAGCAGCAAACTACTAATTAAGGCACTTCCCTTAAGCCTTTTTACTCTTATCTTTTTTCTCATCCTGTATTTTATTTTCCTTTTTCTTTGGTAAATCTGTTTTGAAAAACATCTCGCTTTGTCTACCATCTTTTTCAGTTACTAAAATAGAAAAAGAATCTTTTGAAGTAGAACATTTTATTTTTTTAACTTGAAAAAGTAGCGGCATGTGTCCTCCCTCATCTGTTCTCATTCTCAAAACATCATTTGAACTCATATCAATTACATATGTATCGTAAATTAAATCACCATTCTTTTTCTTCTTATCCGATAACTTTCTAAGAACAATTTTAGTTGGATCTGAACCCGTTGTACTTACTTCAACACGTCCACTTTCTTTTAAGAAATTATTTATCTGTACATAACTATACGAAATTTCATTAACTCCGGTTTTCTGGCGATTAACTTTTCTAAGTGTGCCTATAAGTCCAAATAATATTCGCGCACATAAAATAGTAACTGCGATTGCAAATACAGCTTCTAATAAGGTAAAACCCTTTATCTTTTTCATTATTTTCTATGATAGACATGATCATGCACTAATAATGTCTTCTTATCACTATGTCTAAAAATATATTCCGCATAAGCCTTATCTACTCGTTTTTCAATCTGTTTTTCAGTCTGTCTATTTTGTTTAATTGTTATCCCTAAAAGCAATACTCCTAAACAGGCTATCGTGAAGCCTACACATGCTTCCAACCCTTGACTTTTCTATTCTTCAACCATCCTACCCCATGTCATCTGTATTTTAATTTTCTTTTCTTTGCTTCCACTCTTAACAGTAATTGTTCTCGGCGATATGGTTCCGCGATTGCTAATATATAAATTATCAAAATTATAAACTCTAACATGTCGATTCAAATATACTTTTGACACTTGATGTGGCTCCATTATCTGAATTGAAGAATTATTGTCAAAATATGATAAAAAATACGACTTCTTTTCTACTGTTGAGAGATGCAAATACTTATTGATAGTTGATCTAATTTGACGCGTGGTACTGTCTAAGATTATCTGTTCCTTAATATTTTTAACATAAAGCGTTGGCATTAACACGAGTAAACAAATTATTGTTAAAGTAACTATCGTTTCAATCAAAGTAAAAGCTTTTATTCTCTTAAAAATCATTTCTGCGGTAATTTTTCATATCTTTCTTTTTGTTTTTGAGAAATATATTCCTTCTTTACTAGCTCTTCTAATGAAGTACCATCTCCATTATCTTCAGCTAATTGTCTTTGGGTCTCAATCGTTGTTCTTAAGGCTTCATCTGTTTTGGTAGTCGCTCTTTCTTTTTGCTTACTTAAGCCCGGAACAATTAACAAAATTAGCATCGCAATAATGGCAATTACAATTACCATTTCAACTAAGGTAAATCCTTTTACCTGTTTATTTTTCATAATAAAATGCTTTAACTTTCTCATTTTTACCTCTACATTGTTTCCATTAAATGATACATTGGCATTAAAATTTTTAAATACATTCCTAGAATACAAATTCCAATAAAAATAAAGCACAGCGGCTGCAAATTAACGATTAAACTGTTTAATTTGAGATTTAATTCATAGAAAAGTGTCTTGCTAAGCAATAATGCTCTTTTCCCAATTTGCTCTCTTGTCGTTCCAGTCTCTAAAAGCATAATTAAATTATTAGAAATAAAAGCTTCACTCTCAATAATTGCTTTAATTTCAATTCCTTTTTCTAATTGATCCTTCACTTTTGCTCCTAAAACTTGTTGCAACGAATTCTTTGGTTGCTGATCAGTAAGTTGACAAATTTTTTGCAGTGAGAAGCCATTGATCAGTAAAACAGCTAAGTCAGACACGATAAGATAGTGAACATATAAATTTAATGTTGGTCCAATTATAGGTATCCTAGTTAATTTATTCAGGGCATAATAATCTTGTTTATTGAGCAACATGATTATCTTACTAATAAGAAATGCACCTATAATAACTAACAACACAAGTCCACCTAACATTAAATTACTCGTCCAGTCATTATCTGACATTTCTGTCTTTAAAAAGGTTTGCATACAAATCAATAGCGTAACCATCATTCCAATTAAAAGTGCTGGATAAGCCAATTCTCCTCGCAATTTCTTTAACTGCTTATTTTTCAATCGAATAAGTTTACTTAATTGGTCCAAACAAGGCAATAGATTTCCGTCAATAATCGCCATATTTATTTGTGCAGATAAAGTACTAGAAAATCCCACTTCATGCAATACATCTCCAAGTTGCCTGCCTTCTTCAACCTGTTTACTTATATAGACTAATTGGCTAGAATTACCACTCCATATTTTAGGCAGTAGTTTTAAACTAGCATTAAGCGAATAACCATTAATTAGTGCTTGTTTTAAATAATCAATAAAAATTAATTGAGCAGCGCTGTTTAGTTTATCCTTCTTCATAAAGATGCTTCGTATCTTCACTAATCTTTCCTCTTTCAACTAACTGCTCTAAATTACTTTGCCAATTACTCAAATCATGGCGATTGTCATTAAACGCAATAGCTTGATCAAGTATTTTTCCATACCTAATATCCATTAAACAAGCAACTTTATTTTGATTTTTTATTGGTAGCAACCTTTGATAAGAAACAGCTGTCAGACAATTGCATAATTCATCTTTAGTGATTCCTAATCCTTCAAGACGTGAAATTGTTTGCAAGGCTGTTTTCGCATGAATAGTTGCTAAAACCAAATGTCCACTTAAAGCTGCATTAATACTGATTTTGGCAGTTTCTTGATCTCGAATTTCCCCAATAATTAAAATATCCGGCCTATGTCGTAAAGCAGCCTTTAGTAAATCTGGATAAGCAATTCCCGCAACAAGATTTACCTGTGTTTGTAAAAAATTGGGATTCCAAACCTCGACCGGATCTTCAATAGTCATTACAACCTTTTCTTTTCCCACTAGTTGTGCTAGTTCATACATGGTTGAAGTCTTTCCCGATCCTGTTGGACCACTAGTCACTATCAACCCCCGTTGATTAGTAAGTCTTTTTAGCAAATCGAATTGTTCCGAGAGAAAATAATTATTACTTTTTTCTCCATAAATTAATCGAATTACTAAAGACTCATCTCCCTCAAATTCCCCCACACTTGAAAAGCGTAAAAAAACCTTTTCATCCCCAAATTTAGTCTGATAAGCACCCACTTGTGGTCTACGACGCTCAGATATATCCATTTGCGCCTGAAACTTGAAATAATTAAGTAATTCTCTTCCTGCTTGCTGGCCTAATTCCTTTATTTTACTCAAGCCTAGGGCAGTTCGAATCTTTATTTCATAGCCTCCAATAGCTGGAAAAATAAAGATATCACTAGCATGGCTTTTAATTGCTTTTTCTAAAATAACTTCTGATACTTCGTTCATAATTAATCCCTCCTTTGCCATACACTTATTAGTACGCAAAAATGTAATAGTTTTTTTATTATTTTAAAAATTGAGTAAAAAAAAGACTGACGCAAAGGTCAGCCATAAAAAAATAGACCTAAAATGAAAATTAGGTCTATTTCTTGATAAATTATTATTCATCATCATCTGCAGCAGCAGTATAAACATTAGAAACATCATCGTTATCTTCTAATGCATCAATTAAATGAGAAAATTGCTCTTTTTTATCTGCTGGAACTGGAGTGGTGTTTTGCGGAATCATAGTTAATTCAGCGTTAGCTAACTTGTAGCCAGCTTTTTCTAAAGCATCACGTACAGCTGTAAACTGCTTAGGATCAGTGTAGATTTCAAATGCATCATCACTAGTTTCTAAATCATCCCCACCAGCGTCCATAACATCAAGTAAAACTTGGTCTTCGTCAGCATCAGTAGTGGAACGATCAATTACAATATATCCCTTACGGTCAAACATGTAAGCAACAGAACCAGTTGCACCGAGTGAACCTCCATTACGAGTAAAGGCAACACGAACATCAGAAGCAGTACGGTTCTTGTTATCAGTTAAAGCTTCAACTAAAACTGCAACACCACCGGGTGCGTAGCCTTCATAGGTAATTTCATCATAATGTTCATCTGAATTACCTTCAGCCTTCTTAATAGCACGTTCAATATTAGTCTTAGGCATGTTTGCTGCACGTGCTTTATCCATAACCATACGTAAAGTAGGATTTCCTGAAGGGTCAGGACCACCACTCTTTGCAGCCATATAAATTTCACGAGATAATTTTTGGAAAACTTTACCTCTCTTAGCGTCTTGCGCATTCTTGCGGCCTTGAATATTGTGCCATTTTGAATGTCCTGACATAAGAATCCTTCTTTCTTTTTATTTAATATAGTTAACCTTGTCAATCATAACGCACTCAAGGTTTAAATTCAATCTATGATTAATTATGAATTATTTTTTTCTTGATGGTGTCTAATCCAGTAGATAAAAATACAGAATAAAATAGCTAAAAGCGCTCCGGCTGAATCGAGAGCAACATCGTGAAGACTTGGAGTTCTATCTCCAGTCAAATATTGGTGAAATTCATCTAATCCCGCTAATCCAATAATCCCTAGCCAAATAAATAAGGGGCCACACCATTTTTTAAATAAGCGGTCTAAGCCTAAACAAGCAAATAAACCAACTAAAAAATATGATGAAAAATGGGCAAATTTTCTCATGACAAATTGAGTCATTCCCGCTTCCCCATTGTCCAAAAATGCATTGTGCCAACGTCCAGCATAATAGATATTCCACTTTCCAACTACTCTTTCAATAATTGGAAAATGTCGATGAATAAATCCTGGTGACATCTCTTGTTCGTGATAAGTCATTGAACTAGAAATAAATAAACCTAAAAGTACTAAGAGCATCAAACAAACAAAGATCATTTCTCGCTTCGTTAATACTGTTTTTTTCATTTTTCAACTTTCCTACTTTCAAGTTCTTCAGCAACCAAAATAATTATTTTTTTAGCAATTTCAATTTTAGTTGTCTCTACTATATTCTCGGTTGTTTTACCTTGCCTTAAAATCGTAACTTTATCTTTATCGCTACCAAATACTCCATGACTGACATCATTTGCAACAATCATATCAGCGTTTTTCTCTTGCAGTTTTTTAGAAGCATTTTCTAATAAATTGTTTGTTTCAGCGGCAAAGCCAACAACAACTTGGTTTGCCTTTTTTATACTTCCCATTTTTTTCAAAATATCAGGAGTTTCTTTTAAATAAATCTTTAACTCATCCCCCTGATCCTGCTTTTTGATTTTATGAGTAATATAATTTACCGGTTCATAATCTGCTACAGCAGCTGCCATAATTAAAGCATCTGCTCCTAAAAAAGCAGTCTTAACAGCTGAGAGCATTTCTTCAGTAGTTTCTACCTTAATATTTTTTAAATTAGGTGAGTTAGGTAATGAAACAGCAATGTGTCCTGAAATTAAAATCACCTCTGCCCCAGCAGCAAGAGCAGCTTTAGCTAAAGCTATTCCCATCTTACCACTCGAACGGTTACCCAAAAAACGAACTGGATCAAGTGGAGATATGGTTCCACCTGCAGTAATTACAATTTTTTTACCAGCTAATACTTTTTTAGCTTGAAGAGAATCATCTATCCAAGCCATAATGTCATCTGGCTCTGGCATTCTTCCCTTGCCGCTATATCCTTCAGCTAAGCGCCCAGTAGCAGGATCCATTACAGCAATTCCATCTTGTTTTACTAATGCTAGATTTCTTTGAAAGGCAGGATTACTCCACATATGACTGTTCATAGCTGGAACTACGTATTTAGGTGAAGCTGTTGCTAAGAAAGTCGTAGTTGCCGCATCATCAGCAATACCATTTGCAATTTTGGCAATAAAATTAGCAGTTGCTGGGACTACAACAGCCATTTCTGTCCAATCAGCCAATTCAATATGCTGGATCTGATTAGCTCTTTCTTTTTCCCAGAGATCAGTCAATACTGGATACTTAGTTAAAGCAGCTAATGTTTGGGTACCGATCAAATGGACAGCTTCTTTTGTCATAGCTACTCTTACTTCATGTCCTTTTTTTTGAAAATTTCGTACAACATTAATTGCTTTATAGGCAGCAATACTACCTGTAATATAAATTGTAGCTTTCATTTCTTCTCAACCTTAATTTCATAATTTCTTTCTACTATAACACAAGCCAACTAAGACAAATTATTAAAAAATAAATTATCAAATTAAAAAACATTACCAGATTCTGATATGATTTATATTGAATAAAGATATAGCTCCAATACCTTGAAAGGATAAATATACAAAATGAAAAAATATTATCAAAAGATTTTTTCTCTTTTTATTGTAATGGGAACATTATTTTTGGTTCTTACTGGTTGCTCCAAAAAGGATAATTCATCGTCTAACAAAATATCGATTGTTACGAGCACCAATGTTTATGCTGATATTGCCCAAAATGTTTTAGGTAAGTACGGTAAGGCAACAGCCATTATTACTAGTAGTTCCACCGATCCCCATGATTTCGAACCAACTACTGCAGATGCAAAAAAAGTTCAAGACGCCAAAATCATTGTAGCTAATGGTTTAGGATATGATTCCTGGCTAGCAAAATTAGCTAAATCAAGTAATAAGTCTGCTGTCTTAGTTGGCGAAGACTTAATGAATTTGAAAAGCGGTGATAATCCTCATATCTGGTTTGACTTAAATATGCCAACCAAATATGTCAACTATTTGGTAAAGCGTTTATCTAAAATTGATAAAAAGCATGCAAACTATTATAAAGAACATGGAACTAAATACTTAGAAAAAATAAAAAAAGTTCAAAAAATGGCTGATTCTATTGATGGTACAAAGCAAAAGCCAGTATATGTTAGTGAACCAGTATTCGATTACGCTTTGAAAGCTACCCACTTTAAGATTGGTGATAAAGCTTTTGAAGAAGCAATTGAAAATGAAACCGATCCAAGTGCCAAAATTGTTCATCAAATGAATCAAACTATTAATAATCGTGGTATCTCTTTCTTTGTTAAGAACTCCCAAGTAAATAGTTCCACTGTTAACAATTTCGTTAAAAGAGCTAAATCAAAGAAGATTCCAATCTTGCAAGTTCGTGAAACCATTCCAAACAATATAACTTATTTGAAGTGGATAACAGAAAATTACCAAAATTTAGCAAATATCAATAAAAAGTTAAAATAATTACCAAAAAAGAGGCATAAGCCTCTTTTTTATTACCCTAAAATATCTTTTAATTTGCTATTAAATTGCTTAGGAATTTCCGCCATAATTACATGACCAGTTGGTGACATAATAAAACTATCTACTTGATCATTTTTTTCTTCAAGAAGTTTTTCATATCCTTCACGATAATACGGACTCTCCTTAGCAATAAAAAAAGTAATTGGAATTGATGCGTTTTCTATAACTTTTCGCCAATCTAGCGACATATGATTTTCTAATAAGTCCACATTATCTTTTCTATTAAACGGATCTTCTTCTTTTGCTTTCATGAGTTGGGCATAAACATCATCATCTAGTCCTGCAAAAGTTTCGTGAACATGAGGTCTTTCTTGGCATTTTTCATGATAATTTTCACTTGTATAGTCCATAAAACCATACTTCCAATTCCTATCATTAAGCATCTTAGGTGATTGATCTATCACTAATGCACGTTTAACTACAGTTGGCCATTTTTTTATTAGACAGAAAATAATCGAAGCGCCCATTGAGTGTCCCATGAAAGTAGCCTGTTTAATTTTTAGAAAAGAAATTAATTCTTCTAAGTCTTGTGTTAGACGGGCAATATTATGACCTTTTTCTGTTCGTTGGCTCTTCCCCATATTCCGATGATCATAAGTAAGTACTTGATATCCTAAATTATTAAGAAATGATACTTGAGCAGACCATATTTCTTGATATGCCCCAAAACCATTAACTAAGACAATCGTCTTCCCTTTCCCAGTTAATTTATAATTAATTTTTATATTATCACTTGTTTCAAACAGCATTTTTACTCCTTATTCTGCTTAATTCTAATGAATAAACATCCAACTACAGCAATAATCGCAGTAATCAGTGCTTGACTTAATCCACTACTTAAACTTACATTGATCCCGGTATAAACGCTTTGTTGAAGCGAGCTTGTGGCAATTTCAGCTGCATACGATAAAACCCCATATGAACCTACTGCGGCAATTAAAAGTGGTAAAATTGCAATCTTTTTACCAAATAAAACCATTACCATTGCCAAAATATAAAGACCAATTAGTAGGAAATAAATCAAATGATAAATCTCGGCTGCTTGTTTTATATCAGCAGAATTCTGCCTTAATTGTTCATTTACTAATTGTAATATTAACTGATTAAAAACTTGTTCTTGCTGCGTATCATTATTTAGTTTTAAATCAGATGCAGCTAATTTACCATTGGCTAAATAATTAGTACTCAATTGATTTAGCCCTTGATATGATGTCTTTAATTCAATATTTTTGGGTAATTGTGATAAAAGTGTATCTTCGATTCCTGATTCTTGCAAAAAGGCAACTCCCATTTGCAAGTCACTATTATTCGCTTGGTCAACAACTTTATTAATTGAGCTTTTCACAAGACCAGCGGTACTATCAACTTGCAATTCAACTGGACTTGTTAAAGTCAAACTCAATGAAATAAAGATTAATCCAACTACAACTAATCTCCAAATCCATTTTATAAATTTCATTTTTTCTCCTAACGAAAATTTTAATAGTCTTTTATAATCCCCAAAATAATACATAAAGTTTTTTGGGGTGCTATATAATAAAAGTGTAACAAATATTAAAGGAGTTCAGCATGATTGATGAAAAACTAAAAGAATTTTTCAATAAATTTCCTCATATCAAGGAAAATAAACCTTTACAAAATACTCTGAGTAAAAAAATCAACAACCTAATAAAAAAAGAAATTCAGCATGGTGCAAGTCAGGTTGAAGCAGAACAAAAAGCACTTTTAAATTTAACTGATCTAGACACTTTATTATCACAATTAAAGAATTTAGAAGAAACTGACTACAGTAAATACAATGACTTTTTTGCTAAAATCTTTGATTCAAAATTAGTTAACGAATTAAATCTCAAATTAAATCAAATTGATGAGATTCACCTTAACTACCGTTTGGGCGATATTTTGGTCTTACCCACTAATTCATCAAACTTAATTGTGCATGACTTTATGTCTCGAGACATTGAAAATCTTCATTCAACGGTCGAAAAAGTTGGCAATGTCTTAAAAATTACCCAAGGTCCACGTAAGCTGGTTGGAATTTTTAAAAACAAAACTTTATTATTTTTACCTAAAAATTTTACTGGTTTTCTAACAATTAGAAGTCAAAGCGGTGATATTTATATTAATAAAATCACAAATTATTGCCTGCTTGATGTTACTGCAGCTTCTGGAGATTTATTGTTAGCTCACTCTAAGCTTAAACGCGTTCAGGCAGACCTAAAGTCAGGCGATACTGCTGTTTCTAGTACATCTGCGAATGTGTTTCATATTAATGCGCATTCTGGAATTTTAACTAGCGATCATGTTTGCGCAAAAGAAGAAATTTCTTATCATACAAGCAGTGGAAACATAGATTTAGATAATATTTCTACCAAAAACTTTTTTATTGATACAAAGAGTGGAAAAATTATTATTAATGACCTTAATAGCGAAAGAATGGATTTAGTCACTGATACAGGAAATATGAGCCTAAATAATATTAAAGGTAGCGGTGATATTAAGTCTGGAATTGGTAAAATAAATTTATCAATTGCTGATAAATCTAACTTTAGTTTTTCAATTAAAAGCAGAGTTGGAAGTATCCGTGTAAATGTACCAAGAACAGAATTATTTAAATTCAAAATTAATACTAAAAAAATCGGTCCTACCGATCTTCCACTCGACTCCATTATTTATGGCAATAATGAATACGATGAAATTGAAGGATACGTTGGCGATGAAAATTCAAGCAATTCACTAATAATCACAAGTGAAATCGGAAAAGTATCAATTAAAAACTAAAATTAAATAGCCTTAGAAAAAATGCTAGCAAACCTAAAATTTGCTAGCATTTTTTCTAAATCATTAATCCAACTTTATATCCTGCAAAAACTAAAATTAAGCCACCGCCATAAGATAATAAAGCATAAAGAAGAAATATTTTATAATTATGGTCTTGCCAATGAGAAAGCAATTCAACGTTTAATGTAGAAAAGGTCGTATAACCTCCCAGTACCCCAGTTCCAACCAAAGCATAAATAAATGGCGATAAGTTACGCGAAAAAACTAGTCCTAACAAAAATGCTCCAGTAAGATTTATTAATAAAGTGGCATAAGGAAAGTTGCTAGACCAATGTTTTTTACCATAATTAGTAATTCCGTATCTGAGAACTGCTCCCCAAATTGCTCCAAAACCAGCTGTTACAAGTGTACTTATCATGCTCTTATTGCCAACTTTCTACCTAATATTTTTCCTGTAATCATTCCTAAATAAGCAAATAAAAATCCAATAAAGATTGAACTAAAGAAATATATCAGTGCCTGATTATTCATTCCGTTTTCTAATTGCTTAAACGTATCCAAATGGAAACTAGAAAAGGTTGTAAATGCACCTACAAAACCTGTACTTAACCCTGTAACTAGCCAATCTCGTCCTTCTCTAAATTCAATAAAGAAATATGTTAGAAATGCTAATAAAAAGCAACCAATGATATTAGCTACAAAAGTTCCAGCCTGTGACCAAATTACATTTAAATAAGCACGTAATGCACCTCCAAAAAATGCAAATAAACTAACACTGATATAATTTTTCAACTTTTTATTCATTAAAAATCAACCTTCTTATTGCATATGCAATTCCATCTTCATTATTTGTTCGAGTAACATAATTAGCTCGCTTCTTTATCTCTAATACCGCGTTTCCCATAGCCACTTTATAAAAATCTGGAACGTCAAACATAGAAATATCATTTTTTTGATCACCAAAAATCATTACTTCATCTTGTTTAAGATTAAGTTTCCGTGCCAATTCTTTCAAAGCGTTTCCTTTTGAAGCCCGCTTAGAATTAATTTCAATTAATGTTTCATCAGAGGTGGAAACATTATATTTTTCAATAACTTCTTGAGGTAAACCACGATAAACCCTTTCCATTTCTGATGGAGCACCTGAAAACATAGCTTTTGTAAATTTTAAATCTTTTGCTATATCTTTTAACTCACAAACTTCAATTGGCATTCTAGTTAGCCAACTTTCACGCGATAAATAGTAGTTGACAAAGTGATTTAATGTAATAAACTTATCCCTTACTTCAACATGAAAGTTAGCTTTCAGTTGCTGAGCTATTTTTTCAAAAAACTGGAAATCTTGATGACTTAGTAATTCTTCAACTACCGCATTTCCTTGTGCATTCAAAACCAGAGCGCCATTAAAAGCAACAGCATATTGATTAGGATCTTGCAGATCTAACTGATCTAAATACTCTTTAATTCCTGGAAATGGCCTCCCCGAGCAGGGAACGATTTTGATACCTGATCGAGATGCTTTTTGTAAAGCTTCCTTTGTTCCATAACTTATTTCTTGTTTATCATTCAATAAAGTTCCATCAAGATCAACGGCAATTAATTTTATCTTCATCAATTTTCTCCTATGTAAACGTTTGCTTTCCTTTCTATTATACAAAAAAAGACGACACTACTCCCTTATTACACATAAGAAAGTAGGCGTCGTCAGATCTTAATCGGTTAAATTGGTGAACGCCATCACCTATTATAATTTAATCAAGGCAGTTTATTTTGAACCCATCTCTTCTTCAACGACTTTAGCCACTTCTTCACAATACTTATCAGCTAATTCTTGTGTTGGTGCTTCAGTCATAACACGAAGTAAACTTTGAGTCCCAGATGGACGAACAAAAATCCGTCCTTCATCGCTCAATTCTTCTTCTACCTTTTTAATTGCTTCGGTAATACGCTTATGTTCTTTCCAGTCTTTTTTATCTTTAACAGGAACATTGATTAAGCGTTGTGGATATTCCTTAAAGTCGCTTAATAATTCACTTAATGACTTACCAGTATCCTTCATTACGTATAATAAATGCAATCCAGTAAGCATTCCATCACCAGTATTATGATAGTCACTGATAATAACATGACCAGATTGTTCACCGCCTAGATTATAACCATTAGCTCTCATTTCTTCTGAAACATAACGGTCACCAACTTGAGTTCTGACATTCTTAAGGCCACGTCTTTCTAAAGCCTTAGTAAAGCCTAAGTTACTCATCACAGTTGTAACAATCGTATCTTTCTTTAAACGGCCATGATCAGCAAGATATGAACCAATTACATACATAATATGGTCGCCATCGACTTCGTTACCATTTTCATCAACAGCAATACAACGGTCAGCATCCCCATCAAATGCTAAGCCCAATTGAGCACCTTGCTTTACAACTTCTTCTTGTAACTTCTTAGTATGAGTTGCACCTACATGATCATTAATATTTAAGCCATTGGGATGAGTTGCGATTGTAGTAAAATCAACGCCCATATCAGCAAATAATCTTGAAATTAACGCACTAGCTGCGCCGTTTGCACCATCTACAACAACTTTAATTCCGCCTAATTCTTCAGGTAAAGTATTTTCAATAAATTGCAAGTACTTTGAAGCACCTTCGTGGTAATTCGTTACAGTACCTAAACCTTCAGCTGAAGGACGTGGAAGCGTATCTTCTGGTGCATCAATTAATTTTTCAATTTCTTCTTCTTTAGCATCAGATAGTTTTAAACCATCACTACCAAAGAACTTAATCCCATTATCTTCAACTGGATTATGAGAAGCTGAGATTTGAACACCAGCATCTGCACCTTGAGCACGAACTAAGTAAGAAAGGCCTGGAGTCGTAATCACACCAACTTCTAAAACTTCAATTCCTACGGAAAGTAAACCAGAAATCAATGCATATTCTAACATTTGTCCAGAAATACGAGTATCACGCGAAACTAATACTTTAGCTCTTTCACCATCTTTTTTATCTTTGGTAAGAACATATCCTCCATCACGACCTAATTTAAAAGCCATTTCTGGAGTTAAGCCAGCATTAGCAACCCCCCGTACACCATCTGTTCCAAAATATTTAAGCATAATTTTTAACAACCTTTCCTTGTTTTATTCCTTTTTAGCAGTAGTATCAGTCACCTTTATATGAACTGGTATTACTGATGGTGAAGCCTTAACTACGCCCTTTGGTAATTTAATTGTTACATCTCTTGTAACATCTTGATTAATGCCACTTAAATCAACCTTTAAAGGAAGAGATGTTATTTTCTTTAGCGTATTCTCATCACCATATATCTCAACTGTTTCTTCTTTCGCGGTTAATGAATAAACATGAGTTGATGATTCATTTTTGGACGTCACGTTTATTTTAACCTTTTTTTTCGACAAGTTAATTGGGATAGTAATGTGCGCTGTTGCTGGATCAATAGCAACATTGAGTTGATGTCCTTCTTTATCAAGTGCTACCAGCATTTCTTCACGCTCAAATGTGCTGTCTATTCCCTTTGGTAAATTTGCACGAGCTACGATACGATCAACTTGGTTAACTTCGCTCTTAGCGCCAGTAATGTTAACAACTTCTGGATCGCTCTTTGCTGTGCCAAGATTATACCCATGAGATACAGCACTCTTATTATACTCTATTTGTACAGGAAGGGTACGAGATTTTCTCTTTTGAATGTTTACGCGCACTTTACTTGGACTCACACTATAAGTTAACTGAGTACTTAAACCATTTACCTTAATTGGTACCGTATGTTCTCCAGTTTTTAAATGGCTTAAATCAATATAAACACGAAAATTTTGAGTATTAATAGTTGAAGTAACCAGCGCATTTGATCCTTCTAAAGTAAGATTTATTTTTTCGGGATAGCCAGTTACATAATACTTATCAGTATTAACAGAAACTTGCAGGGGAGCTTTAATTACTTGCGTCTTGGTTGCAGTTTTCAGAGTTTCCTCTCGACGTCCTTGAGTTACAAACCCCTGTTGATTAGACGAAACATAAATGGCCAGTAAAATTGCCAATATCAATGCAACAATGCGATAGAACCAAGGTTTATCAAAAAACTTTTTCATTTTTTATTTGACCCCCAATTCCAAATATGATTTACAATTCGTTGATACCATTTTGGCTTCTCTTCTTCTTCCTTTGGAACTAATTGAGCATTTAAGTACTTCAAATACTCTTCTCTAGTCAAATCAAGCATAAATTGGCTATTACGAGTGATTGTTACACCACCTGTTTCTTCAGATACAACAATTGTAATTGCATCAGTAACTTCTGAAATACCCACTGCTGCCCGGTGACGAGTTCCTAGCTTTTTAGGAATCATACTATTATCTGAAAGTGGCAAATAAGCAGCAGCAACCGCGATTCGATTGTTTCTAATAATTACTGCACCGTCATGCAATGGCGTGTTAGGAATAAAGATGTTGATTAATAACTCGCCAGTAATATCTGCATCAATCGGAATACCAGTTTCAATATAATCTTCCAAACCAGTATTTTGCTGAATCGTAATTAAAGCCCCAATTCTTCTTTTGGACATATATTGAATCGCCTTATCTAATTCTCCAATCATTTTCTCAGCGGCCTGTTTTTCAGTCATAGTTGTGCCACCAAAAATTGGCGATCTTCCTAAATGTTCAAGTCCACGTCTAATTTCTGGTTGAAAAATAACGATTATTCCAATTACAGACCAAGAGAGAATTTGATCAACAAAATACGTTAGGGTATGTAAGTGTAATAATCCGGCTATAATTCTAACTACGATAATTAGAGATATTCCTTTAACTAATTGAACAGCCTTGGTTCCTCTTACCAACATAATTAAGCGATAAATAATATACCAAACAATCAGAATATCAATAATGTTCATTAAATTTTGCCAAGTAAATATTTGCTCGATGTTAAATTTCACTACTCATCCCTCCTAAGCCTTAATTATACCTAAACTACCGTCTTATCGACCATACATTTTAAATTCAAGAAACAGATCATTATATTCCTGAATTTTCTTAGGGCCTAAATCTTGATAAACTTGTAAATTTTTCACTGCTTGTTTACTTGGATAAAATTGCTTATCATTTTTTATCTCTTTAGGTAGTAATTTTTGAGCTTTGATATTTGGCGTTGCATAACCAATATACTCGGCATTTTGAGCAGCATTTTTTGGATCAAGCATGAAATTAATAAAAGCATATGCCCCTGCCTTATTTTTAACAGTACGGGGAATAACAAAATTATCAAACCACAAGTTTGAACCTTCTGGTGGAACCACATAATGTAAATGTTTATTATCATTTAACATTGTCCGCGCTTCACCAGACCATGTTACACCAACAGCCTCTTCATTCTGAATCATATACATTTTTAGCTCATCAGAAATAATAGCCTTTACATTGGGGCCTAATCCATCTAATTTAGTTTTAGCTAATTTAAGATCTAATGAATTAGTAGTATTTAATGACTTCCCCATCGACGCTAATGATAGTCCCATAATATCTCTAGCAGAATCAACTAATAAGATATTATGACGATAATCTTTTGACCAAAGATCGTTCCAATGCTTTATCTGTCCAGGTTTTACAAACTTGTCATTATACACAATTCCTAATGTCCCCCAGAAATATGGGACTGAATAAGTATTCTTAGGATCAAATGAGTGATGCAAAAATTCACTTCCGATATTTTTATAATTTGGAATTTTTTTTGTATCAATTTTATCAAGTAACTTAGCCTTTCGCATTTTCGAAATCATGTAATCAGAAGGAACACAAATATCGTAAGCAGTGCCTCCCTGCTTGACCTTCGTATACATAGCTTCATTCGAATCAAAGGTTTCATAAATTACATGATAGCCAGTTTGCTTTTCGAATTTTTTTATCAGCTTAGGGTCAATATAGTCGCCCCAATTATAAATAATTAAATTCTTATTATTGGCGCTAACACCACTATTATCTAGCTTCTTAGCCCAAGCCTCTAACCCCAAGCAAACTGCTAAAATAGCTAAAATTCCAATCAATAACTTTTTCATTGTGCACGCCCCTTACCGATATGGGATTTGTGATTAGTAATTACATAATAAATTAATACCAAAACCATTACGAAGATAAACATTAAGGTACTTAAGGCATTGATCTCTAAATTAATCCCTTGCCGTGCGCGTGAATAAATTTCTACAGATAATGTTGAAAATCCATTTCCAGTTACAAAAAAAGTAACTGCAAAATCATCTAATGAATAAGTCAAAGCCATAAAAAAGCCAGCCAAAATTCCCGGTGTAATAGCTGGAATCATTACTTTGCTATAAACTTGCCAAGTCGAAGCACCCAAATCTCTAGCAGCATCGACTAAAGAGTAATCAAATTCTTTTAAACGCGGTAAAACCATTAATACAACAATCGGAATTGAAAATGCGATATGACTTAATAATACTGACCCAAAGCCCAAACCAATTCCTAAAAAAGTAAAGAAGATCAAAAAACTGGCACCAATAATTACATCTGGTGAAACCATCAAAACATTATTTAATGCTAATAAAGTTTTTTGTCCTTTTTTATTCTTAGTCTGACTAATTGCAATTGCACCAAAAGTTCCAATTACTGTCGCAATCAAACTAGATAAGAGAGCTAATAAAATTGTTTCTAGAAAAATTGCTAGTAGTCGATTATCGTTAAATAAATCCTGATAATGACTTAAAGTAAATTTTTCAAAATGATCCATATTATGACCACTTGAGAAAGAATAATATATTAAATAAAAGATGGGTAAATACATCAAAACAAGGACAAAAGCGAAATAAATCCGAGACCATTTTATTTTTTTCATAGCTTGATCTCCTTTTTACGACGATGATCAGACGAAGTAAATAGCATAACAATTACCATTAGGACTATTAATACAACCCCAATTGTCGATCCCATTGACCAATTCATTGTGGTCATAAAATATTCTTCAATTGCAGTACCAAGCGTAATTACTCTGTTTCCGCCAATTAATCTTGTCAACATGAATAAAGAGAGTGAAGGAATAAATACTGCTTGAATTCCTGACTCAACTCCAGATTTAGAAAGTGGCCATAAAACCTTCATAAATGTTTGCCACTTACTTGCACCCAAATCATAAGCTGCTTGAATTACAGCCGGATTAATATCACAAATTGCATTATAAATCGGTAAAATCATAAATGGAATTTCAATATAAGCCGCTACAAAAATAAAAGCGAAATCAGTAAATAAAATATTTGCCGGTGCTATACCAAAAAGCTTTAAAAAGTTATTTAGCAATCCATGCTTGCCGAAAATTCCGATAAATGCATAGGCTTTTAAAAGCAAATTAATCCAAGTTGGTAAAATAATCAAAAGTAGCCAAAATTGCTGATTTTTCATTTGACTTAAAATATATGCAATCGGATAGGAAATTAACAAGGTAATTAAGGTAATTAAAAATGCATACCAAAATGAATTTAGCGTCATTCTCAAAAAAGTTCCATTAACAAAAAATTGTTGGAAATTTTTCAAGGTAAAACCATCATCACCTTTAAAGGCATTAATAGTAATTAAAATAATCGGAGCAATAACAAATAAACCAAGCCAAAGTACATAAGGCACAAGAAAAAATAGCCTACTCTTTTTCATATCTTACTCTTCTCCTTCATATGCCTCTAAACGTTTATCAAATTCTGCTTCGCTTTCACCAAAACGCATCACATGAATGTCCTCAGGATCAAAATATACCCCTACTTCTTTTCCAATGCTAGTTGGATTAGTCGAGTGAATCAGCCATTCATTTTCATCACTATCAATGGCCTTAATTTCAAAATGATCTCCCAAAAAGAGCTGACTTTCAACCATAACTCTTAACTTTCCATGTTCAATATCAGTAATATCTAGATCTTCAGGCCTTAAAACGACCTCTACTTTTTCTCCTGGTTTAATTCCTGCATCAGCACATTCAAAACGGTGATTACCGAATTCCACTTCATAATCTTTAATCATTCTTCCGCTCAGAATATTTGAATCACCTATAAAGCGAGCTACGAAATCATTAACTGGTTCGTCATAAATATCAACTGGACTTCCACTTTGTTGGATTTTTCCTTCATTTAAAACAAAAATTTCATCACTCATAGCTAAAGCCTCTTCTTGATCATGAGTAACAAAAATAAAGGTAATTCCTAACTTTTTTTGGATTTCACGCAATTCAAATTGCATATCTTTTCTTAAACGCTTATCTAAGGCAGATAAGGACTCGTCTAAAAGTAGAACTTTTGGCTGATTCACAATTGCTCTTGCAATTGCAACACGTTGTTGCTGCCCACCACTTAATTCAGAAATTTCGCGATTTGCAAAACCATCTAACTGAACCATATGAAGAGCTTCTTTAACAGCTAACTTTATTTCTTGCTTATCTTTTTTCTTGATTTGCAAACCAAAAGCAACATTTTCAAAAACATTCATATGCGGAAATAAGGCATAATTTTGGAAAACCGTATTAATTTTTCTCTTGGCTGCATCCAAGTTGGTAATATCTTTTCCATCAAAAAATACTTGACCACTTGTTGGTTCACTAAATCCAGCAATTATTCTTAAAATAGTTGTCTTGCCTGATCCTGATGGCCCTAATAAAGAATAGAATTTCCCTGATTCAATCGTTAAATTAATATCTTTTAGAGCCACAAACCCATCGTCATACTCTTTACGCACATGCGTTAATTTAATAATATCGCTCAACTTTTTCACCATCTCATCAAAAAAGCTACAAGCCGTTACTTGTAGCTTTGTCGTAGTATCTAATCTTTTTCTTTTCCTATAATTCTTACTTCAGTCTGCAAATCAACATCAAAATCTTTTTTGATCGTCTTTTGAATTAAACGAATTAAATCTAAATAATCAGTAGCTGTAGCACCACCAACATTAATAATAAAGCCAGCATGCTTCATTGAATCTTCGGCACCACCAATTCTTTTTCCCTGAAGACCCGCTTTAATTATCATTGGACCCACAAAGTGGCCTGTTGGACGCTTAAAGACGCTTCCACATGAAGGATATTCAAGTGGTTGCTTTGCTCTACGTAAGCCATTAAAGTATTCCATTTTAGCCTTAATGGCCCACTTATCTCCTGGTTCAAGTCCAAAAGTAGCACTGATTACTATATCTCCAGTTTCCTGAACTAGGGAATGACGATAGCCAAATTCCATTTCATCGTGAGTATAAGTTTTAAATTCGCCTTTACGAGTTAAGACCCGAACAGATTTAATGACAAATTCTGTCTCGCCACCGTAAGCACCAGCATTCATGAAGACAGCTCCACCAACACTACCAGGGATACCAGCTGCAAACTCTAAACCACTTAAGCCGGCCTCACATGCTGCTTCAGATGTATCAATAATTCTAGCGCCAGCATCTGCAGTAACTGTTGCTTCTTCTTGGTTAGCAACAATTTCATCCATCTTAGTAAGAATTAAAACTAGACCTGAAATTCCTCCATCTCTAATAATTAAGTTAGAAGCATTTCCAATAACAGTCAAAGGGAGGTTATTAGTTTTAACTGTTTCCACTAAGATTTTTAATTCATCTAAATTTTTAGGAAAAGCAAGATATTGCGCAGGTCCACCGGTCTTAGTAAACGTAAAGCGGCTCAATGGAATATTTTCTTGAATATCAATTCCCTGTTTTTTTAAGTCCATTAGTTGCATTTTCAATCTCTCTTTTCCTTAAATAATCGTCCCTTTAATCATACCGCAATAAATAGCTAGTTTTCTACCTTAAGTGTTATACTAAAAAGAAAAATAATATTTTATTTAGAGGATAAAAATGAACTTTACTGCAATGGATTTTGAAACGGCAAACAGTCATCCTGAAAGTGCATGTTCTCTTGCCTTGGTTATGGTTAGAAACAATGAAATTGTCGACCGTTTTTATACAGTTATTAATCCGCAAATGCCTTTTGATGGTCGAAATATCAGAGTTCATGGTATTACTGCCGAAGACGTTAAAAATGCACCAACAATGGCTGAAGTTTGGCCTAAAATAAAAAAATTGTATCAACCCGGAATGTTAGTAGCTGCTCATAATGCACGGTTTGACTGCCGGGTAATGGAAAAGTCGCTCGCCCGCTATAATATTCCAGCTCCTCACTACTTTGCAATTGATACTTTAGCAACTAGCAAGGCGTTCGAACCTGATCTTCCTAATCACAAATTAGACACAGTGTCAGAAGCTTTAAATATTAACTTATGGCATCACCATAACGCTTTAAGTGATAGTGAAGCTTGTGCGGGAATTTTAATTGAAGAAAATAAACGTGTTGGAGATGATCCAATCAAAAAAATGGTTAAGCCAATCTAAGCTTAACCATTTTTATTATTCAAAAGATCTTTTTATATCTGATAACCAAGCTTGGTTTCTCTTACCAACAGCTTTAAATTCAACTATTCGTTTGGTTGAATCCCATGAATCATCAATCCGCTTAATCGTTACTTCAAGATAATCGTTTGGCAAATCATCAATAATAAATTGTGGCCACTCAATTACCACTAATCCGTCTTCGGCTAGATATCCAGGCATATCAATACTTGATAAGTCACCATCTTCTAGTCGATACATATCCATATGAAACAGTGGCATTTTACCTTCACGATATTCTCTAACAATTGTAAATGTTGGGCTTTTAACAGGACGTCTAATACCTAATGACCGAGCAATTCCTTTAGTCAGAGTGGTTTTTCCAGCACCTAAATCACCAGATAAGAGGAGCAGGTCATGTCCCTGGCTACTTTTTCCAATTGCCTGACCTAATTTTTGCATTTGTTCATCAGAATTTATTTCTAATGATTCCATTTTACTTCTCCATGTTTGCTTGAGCAGCAGTTAAAATAGCTAATAAGTATACATCCTCTGTTTTACATCCACGTGATAAGTCGTTAATTGGAGCAGCTAATCCTTGCAATACAGGCCCAATTGCACTAAAGCCACCTAAACGCTCAGCAACCTTATACGAAATATTACCTGACTGAAGTTCAGGGAAAATAAAAACATTAGCATGTCCAGCAACTGCAGAACCTGGAGCTTTTGCTTCTCCTACGCGCGGAACAATAGCGGCATCAAATTGTAATTCGCCATCACAAACTAAATCTGGATATTTTTGATGTACTAAATTAGTCGCATCTTGGACTTTAGTTACCATTGCTCCTTTTGCTGAGCCCTTAGTCGAAAAACTAAGCATTGCAATTTTAGGATCAAGCCCAATCATTTCAGCTGTTTTACTGGATTGATAAGCAATTTCGGCTAATGTCTCACTATCAGGATCAATATTAATTGCGCAATCCGCAAATATATATTTTTCGTCTCCACGTTCCATAATCATCGCACCTGAAACACGGCTCATTCCCTTTTTAGTTTTAATAATCTGCAGAGCTGGACGAACAGTATTAGCTGTTGAATGAGTAGCACCAGAAACCATTCCATTAGCTTTTCCTTCATATACTAACATGGTACCAAAATAAGAAACATCTTGTAAAATTTCTTTTGCTTCTGCTAAAGTATTCTTTCCTTTTCTTAATTCCACAAAATCTTGGCACATTTTTTCAAAATCTGGGTAGACAGCCGGATTAATAATCTCAATTGAACCTAAATCAACATTTAATTTTTCAGCAGATTTTATCACTTCATCAGGTTTTCCTAACAAAAGTGGTTCAACAATTCCCTCTTCTGCAAGACGAACAGCAGCCTTAATTATTCGCTCATCATTTCCTTCAGGAAAAACAATCACTTTTTTTGATTCTTCTGCTTTTTTCTTAAGTGAGTCAAATACTTTCATAACAAATTAAGCCTTTCTTTTTATCTCTAGCTAATATTTTACAATTTCAAAGCTTTTTCTCAAAACAAAAACTATGCCATATCTGATTGGCTTACTTCCTGTGGCAATTGCCAATCAATTGGACTCTCACCAAATTTAGTCAAGGCATCATTACATCTCGAAAACGGACGGGAACCAAAGAAACCACGGTCTGCTGAAAAAGGACTAGGATGCGCAGACTTGATAATGACATTCTTTTCTTCATCAATTAACGGAATTTTATTTTGAGCAAATCTTCCCCACAAAATAAATACAACTTTCCCGCGATCGCTAAGAGCTTTAATAGCTGCATCAGTGACTATTTCCCAACCTTTTCCCTGATGTCCATTGGCATTTCCATAAGGCACTGTTAATACTGCATTAAGCAATAAAACTCCCTGATCTGCCCACTTTTTCAAATAACCATGATTTACTGGAATGGCACCAACATCATCATACAATTCTTTATAGATATTTTTTAACGATGGCGGCAAAGCAACACCAGGATTAACACTGAAACTCATTCCCGTAGCTTGTCCTGGGTTATGATAAGGATCTTGGCCTAAGATCACAACCTTAGTATCTGCAAAAGAAGTCAATTTAAAAGCAGTAAAAATATGATACATATCTGGAAAAATCTGCTTTGTTTGATATTCACTTTTTAGAAAATCATGTAATTTTTGATATTGTTCACTATCAAAAGCGGGTGCTAAAATTTCATCCCAATCATTTCCAATTAATTTTTTCATATTTATTCTATCCTCTTGTATCTCTAAGAAATCCAAGTTCATGATATCATATAGATAAAAGATCGGAGGACTTAAAATGATTAAACTTATTGCAAGCGATATGGATGGCACACTATTAAATAAACAAATGCAAATTTCATCTGAAAATATTTCTGCTATTAAAGAAGCACAAGCTAAAGGAATCGAATTTTTAGTAGCAACTGGGCGGGCACCTTCTGAGTCGCAAGGAATATTGGCAAAAGCTGGACTTCACACTGGTTTCATTAACTTAAATGGTGCAATGGTTTTTAATACGGCGGGCAAATTAATTGTAAATGAGCCAATACCTAAAGAAGAGAGCTTCAAGATTAATAAATTACTTAAAGATTCTGGCTTCTATTTTGAGATAGTGGGAGCAGATCATGTTTATTCTGATTCTCGTTTGCGAAGGATTGCTAACTTTTCTGATCTTTTAGTTGACCTTAATAAAAAACTAACTTTCAAAAAAGCAGTTTCTTTTGCTGCTGGCTCCGACGAAATCATGAAAATCAAATACGTCCCTGATTTTAAAGACCTACTTAAAAAGCCATCATTTGAAGTAATGAAATTTGTCGCTTTTCATCCAGATGGTCCAAAAGTCTTTAATCATATTCGCGAAGAAATTAAAAAAATTGGTGATTTAATTGTTACTGCAAGTTCTTCAACTAACATTGAAATAAATAATATTAAGGCTCAAAAAGGAATTGCTTTAATGGATTACGCAAAACTGCAGGGCTATCACCCTAATGAAGTGATGGCTATTGGTGATAATCTTAATGACGAATCAATGATTCGAATGGCCGGTATTGGTGTTGCAATGGAAAATGCCGCACCTGAAATCAAAAAAATTGCTAATTTTATTACTAAAACCAATAATGAGAATGGTGTTGCATATGCAATTCGCCATTTCTGTAAATAAACATAATTTTCCCTAAAGGCAGATGAAATTATGCGTTATACTGTCCAACTTACCCAAGGTCAAACTTGTGGTCAAATCCCGGTCAAAAACCACCAGGGAGAGATTGTCTATATTTTAAAAGGAAACCTTAATGAGTTTAATCAACCGATCATTCTCACTGATATTAATCATGTTGAGATTGGGCGGCTCTATTTAGACTCTAATCTTCTTCTAACTAGCTATAGCGTTGATGTAATCAACCACTCCCTAGTCAAAGTAAAAAAAATAAATAGTCGGTTTGCAAATTTATTCTATATTACTAGATTAAACTATTGGATTAAAGGAAGCTTAAAACAAGGCAGATATAGTTTTTATTCAGGCATTAAAAAAGTGGCTAGCGTTTGTTCGCTAGTCACTGATGCTGGACTTACTTGGAGCTGTGATATTTCACGTCCCGAAGATGTCCCTTTTATTATTTTAATTAGTCTGCTCTTCACACAATGGCATACTAAACCTTTATTCCTACCAACTTTTAATTTTCAAAATAGAGTTAACGCTCTCTCTTAGTCGTAGTTTAAGTAGTAGTGTGAGAAATTAAAGACTTGAAATTTATGAGAACAAATTTGTTTTTGAAAATCAATCAATTCAATAATAATCGCTAATTCTTCCAGTAAGAAACTATAGTTTTTATTACATCCATGGCTAATCCAAAAACAAATTCGATCATATAACAAGTTGGTCAATTGTTTAAGTATAAGTTCTGAAAAACTTCCTCTTTTATAAACATAAGATCGAATATACCGAAAGAAATGCTCTTTCATCTTTTCACACATACAATCTTGTTCACTTAAATGATAAGCATTATAAAAATACTGTTTATTTTTCTGAATATATTCACATAAAACATTAAGACGTTGATTTAGACTTTCTTTTTTGTTTTTGCGTAATTCTTTTCTTAATTCAAACAAAATACAGGCTTCGATACAGTTATTTATCTTTCCATATCGTAAGTAAAAAGTTTTTCGACTAATTTTTGCTTTACTACAAAGTTTCGAAATATTTACTTTCTTTACATTTTGTTCAGATAACATACTATGTAAAGTTATTTGAACTCTTTCCAATTCTGCCAACATCTCATTTTTATTTCCTTTCTAAAAAAAGGATCACGCTACCTTTCTATGACTGACAGTTTTATCACTTTATCAGGTTTTATCAATCTAGACAATAGTAATAATGTAAATAGTGTTATTTTTAAATATTTCTTTAAATTTAATAATCAAAAAAGAGAATTAATCTATTTAACCTACGATTAATTCTCTTTTGATTTAATTAACTTTTTTAACCATATGATTATACATACGGTCTCCTATCGTCATTGTCGAAGTTGTTTTAAAGCCCATGTAATCATACAGACGAGCTGCTCTAGGATTATCTTGATCAACGTTCAAACTGATCTTTTTATATCCCTTCTGCTTAGCAACTTCAGGAGCAAACTTAATTAATTGCTGTCCAATACCTTCTCCCCAATGTTTGGGAGAAACTGCAATAGCATCCAGATACCATTCATGTGGCAATGCTTCTTTATCTGAAAAAATGATTGCATCAAGAAGCAGTCCAACCTTAGGATATGAACTTTTTAATGAAATATCAATTAGTCCTTGATCATCATAACCATACATTACCATTATCCCAACTGGACGATCCATTTCATCTGCTTCTACCCACATTCGATTATGAGAATACCGATAATGAGGTGAATAGAAGCCATGCTTCATCAAATCATAGAATTGACTTTCTGGAAGTGCTTTAATGGTATCCATATCCATTTCATCAAAAATTTGTTTTAAAATTGGAAAAACTAACGGGAAATCAGTTAATTTTGCCTTTCTAATCATTTTACCTACCTACTTAATTAAATTCCATACTTGCGGTGAATTTCTCGATCTTGATCACGTTTTTTAATTGTTTGTCGCTTATCGTATTGCTTCTTCCCCCGACCAACGCCTATTAATACTTTGGCAAAACCATGCTTCAAATAAACTTTCAAAGGAATAATTGTCATTCCTTGTTGAGCTTGAATTCCAGCTAGACGAGCAATTTCTCTTTTATGAAGCAATAAGCGCCGTGATCTCAAAGGATCATGATTGTAGCGATTACCTTCTTTATATTCACTAATATGAACATTTTCTAAAAAAGCAGATCCATTAATTATTTGAACATATCCATCACGTAAATTAATTCTGCGAGCACGAACTGATTTAATCTCGGTACCAGTTAAAGCGATTCCTGCTTCAAGAGTATCTTTAATAAAATAGTCATGATTTGCCTTTTTATTCTGAGCAATCAAGTTATCTGCTTTTTGTTTCATCGTTTTCTTCCTAATTACTTTTTATTAGTTTTAACAGTTGTATTCTGACGATGGCGAATCTTAAAATTATGACCATTATTTACATGGAAAGATTTATTATTCTTACCATTATTATTTCTATGTTCCTTATTAAAGCTACGCTTACCGCGACTATAACCTCTTTGCGGACGTTTTTTGGCATTTGGATCATAAATTTCAAAGTCTAATTGATGTTGCTCAACATCTGCATTGATTAACTTAACCTTAATTGGCAGTCCAATCTTAAATTGCTTGTGAGAATTGCGACCTGTTAAAGTCAATGACTTTTCATCAAAGTTGTAATAATCATCGTTTAAGTTAGAAATATGAATCAAACCTTCAACAGTATTTGGCAATTGAATAAACATCCCAAAACTTGTTACTGATGAAACAATAGCATCAAAAGTTTGACCAACTTTATCAGCCATGAATTCCGTCATCTTCAAATCATTTACACCACGTTCAGTATCAATTGACTTTCTTTCTTGTGTTGAAGTTTGTTCAGCAACATCAGGAAGTTGTGACTTGAAATGTTTTTGGACATCCTTATCCATCTTTTTATCAGCATATTCATGAATCATTCGGTGAACCATTAAGTCAGAATAACGACGAATTGGAGAAGTAAAGTGAGTGTAGTATTTAGCTGCCAAACCGAAGTGACCAAGTGGTTCTGGAGAATAATGCGCTTGTTTCAAACTACGAAGCATCATCATTTGCACAACTGCTTCTTCAGGTGTACCTTCAGTCTTAGCTACCACCTTCTGTAAATCTTTTGGTTTTACATCATTTGGATCAGCTTTTACATTTAAGCCAAATGCACTTACAAATTCAAAGAATGATTGCATCTTTTCTTGATCTGGAGTTTCGTGAACACGGTAAAGAAAAGGAACATGCTTCTTGTAATAATCTTCAGCAACTGTTTCATTCGCCATTAACATAAATGATTCAATCATTTTTTCAGCAGTACCACGTTCATGAAGAACAATATCAGTTGGCTTACCTTTATCATCAACAATAATCTTAGCTTCTGGTTCTTCGAAATCAATTGCACCGCGTTGATGCCGTTGCTTATATAAAATACTGTGTAAGTCAGCCATATCATGAAGCATTGGAGCAACGTCTTCATATTTTTGTTCTAGTTTTTCATGATTATTTGGATCAAGAACTTTATTAACGTTGTTATATGTTAAACGACCATGTGATTTCATAACTGATGGATATATTCTATAACCAACACGTTTACCTTCTGGTGTAATCTCCATATCACATGAAAGAACCAAACGTTCAACGCCTTCATTAAGCGAACAAATACCATTTGATAATCTGAATGGAAGCATTGGAATAACACGATCAACTAAGTAAGTACTATTGCCACGAGCAAAAGCTTCCTTATCTAAAGGACTTCCTTCTTTTACATAATGGGACACATCAGCAATATGTACACCTAGGTGATAATTACCATTAGGAAGCTTCCAAACTACTACAGCATCATCAAAGTCTTTCGAATCGTCCCCATCAATTGTTACAGCAGGTTGATCAGTAATATCAACACGTTTTGCTTTTTCTTTCTCTGTTACATGATCTGGAATATTATTTGCCTGATCCATAGCATCTTCAGGCCAATCAGTTCGAATATCATTGTCAACTACAATTGACATGATATCAACACCAGGATCATTCTTATTACCAATAGTTAAAAGAGCTACACCTTGCATTTCATCAGGTTGATCTTCGTTAGGATATTTGGTAATAGAAATTTTTACCATATCACCCATTTGTGGCTTAACACCGTTATCGGTGATATTAATCTTATATTTCTTTAACTTACGATTTTCACTAACAACATAACCGTAAAAGCCACTTGATTTTACTACTTCATCAGCATACGGATGAAATTCACCAACTAAAGTTTCAACTCCACGTTCAGTAATTTCCTCAATTTTACCCTCGGGTCCTCTGCCATTCCATGGATTTGCACCTGCGATGATCTTTACTTTAACATGGTCTCCATCAATTGCAAACTTGGTATTGTGCTTATCAATGAAAGCATCTTCCATACTTTCATCATCAAATTTAACAAAACCAAATCCTTTATCATTTGCTTTAAATGTACCTTCAGCAACAGTATTCAATTGATTCAACTGATATTTTCCTTGACCATCAGTTACAATTTTTTTACTGTGCTCTAAAAAAGTTAAAGCTTTAACTAAATCTGGAAAATTTAGTCTTTGATTACGGCTGAGATCATTTTCAAGTTGATCTACATCGTATTGCTCTTGAGGATTATGTCTGAATGTCTCATAAACATCAGCTAAAACTCGTTCATTTTGTGTCATTATCTAATTTGCCTCAATTTCTTTATAAGATAAGTTAAGCTAAAAGAAATTAAAAAGCCCTCCTATGACCGGAAGGCTTTTTTTACTTGGATGAAAGTATTGCCAAGATCAAAGCAAGAGCGAAAAAGAGAACCAACAATACAGCGGTAATTCTTTCCATTAATGCTTCAAATCCACGCTTTTTTGTCTGGCCACTAAATACTGCACCGCCGGACAATGCGTTTAAGGCATCTTGTTGCTTTTGCGGCTGCATCAATGTAGCAATAATAATTAAAAAGCTCACAATGATGAGTAGCGTCATGACGATATTATACAAAGCGCTGCCTCCATTACCTAAATTTCTTACTGTACTGATTTTACCATATTTAACTAACGAATGCTAAAAGAAAAAGGGAGCCACCTTAAGCAACACCCATTTTTCTTTCACTTTAAATATTAATTAAAATTGTTTGTGTAAATTATAGAAACTGTGAATTTCCTTGTATTGAGCAGTTGAACCCAAAGCTTCTTCAATTCTCATTAATTGGTTGTATTTAGCAATTCTGTCAGTTCTTGACATTGAACCAGTCTTAATTTGACCAGCATTAGTTGCAACAACTAAATCAGCAATTGTAGTATCTTCAGTTTCACCAGAACGGTGAGAAACAACAGCAGTGTAACCTGCTTCCTTAGCCATTTCAATAGCTTCAAAAGTTTCAGTTAAAGTACCAATTTGGTTAAGTTTAATTAAGATTGAGTTGGCAACACCCATCTTAATACCTTTTTCAAGGTAACTAGTGTTAGTAACAAATAAATCATCACCAACAATTTGTACCGTATCGCCTAAACGTTCAGTAAAGGTCTTCCAACCTTCCCAATCGTTTTCGTCCAAAGGATCTTCAACGGAAATAACTGGGTACTTATCAACTAAATCTTCAATTAATGAAGTCCATTCTTCAGCAGTGTATTCACGACCATCAGCAACAGTTACATACTTCTTAGTATCCTTGTTGTAGAATTCAGAAGCAGCACAGTCAAAGGCAATAGCAATGTCTTGACCTGGTTTGTAGCCAGCACGTTGAATAGCTTCTACTAAAATTTCAAATGGTTCTTCGTTGTTCTTCAAGTTAGGTGCAAAACCACCTTCATCACCTACGGCAGTTGATTCACCACGTTCTTGCAATAAGCCCTTCAAAGTATGGAAAGTTTCTGCACCCATACGAACAGCTTCATGAAGTGATTTAGCACCAACTGGCATAATCATGAATTCTTGAATATCAACGTTGTTATCTGCATGCTTACCACCATTGATAACATTCATCATTGGAGTTGGTAAAACATGAGCATTTGGACCACCTAAGTATTCGTATAAAGGCAAGCCTAATTCATCAGCTGCAGCGCGAGCACTTGCTAATGAAACAGATAATATTGCATTAGCACCTAAACGACCTTTATTTGGAGTACCATCTAAATCGATCATAGTTTGATCGATTAAACGTTGATCAGTAACATCTAAACCGATAACAGCTTTAGCAATTTCGCCGTTAACATTTTCAACAGCAGTTAAAACGCCTTGACCACCAAAGCGAGACTTGTCACCATCACGTAATTCTACGGCTTCATGTTCACCAGTAGAAGCACCAGATGGAACAATAGCACGACCAAAGCCGCCTAATTCAGTATAAACTTCTGCTTCAACAGTTGGATTACCACGAGAGTCAAGAACTTCACGTGCGTGAATATCAGTAATAACAGACATGGAGATTCTCCTTTTTCTAATTCCGTTTAAATAAATTGTTAATTAATCTTGGTAGTTTACTAATGCTAAGAATGATTCTGGATCAAGTGACGCACCGCCAACTAAACCACCATCAATATCAGGTTTAGACATTAATTCTTTAACGTTAGCTGGTTTTACTGAACCACCGTATTGAATACGAACGTTTTCAGCAGTTTCTTCGTTGTACAAGTCTTTTACAGTTTCACGAATAGTCTTGCACATTTCTTCAGCTTGATCAGCAGAAGCAGTCTTACCAGTACCAATAGCCCAAATTGGTTCATAAGCAATAACAAGCTTAGAAACTTGTTCTGCAGTCAAACCATCTAAAGCAGCTTTGATTTGAGCAACTACCCATTCTTCTTGCTTATTAGCTTCACGAGTTTCAAGAGATTCACCACAGCAAATAATTGGAGTTACGCCATTAGCAAATAAAGCTTTAGCTTTTTTGTTAATGTCTTCATCAGTTTCGTGGAAGTAGCCACGACGTTCTGAGTGACCAATAATACAGTAGTCAATACCCATTTCGTTTAAAACTTTTGGTGAAGTTTCACCAGTAAATGCACCTTCAACTTCAAAGTATACATTTTCTGCACCAGTATGTAAGTTTGAGCCTTCAGCAGTTTTCTTTAAAACATAAAGATCAACTGCAGGTGCAGCAATAACTGATTCAACTTTACTTGGATCTGGTAACTTACCCTTAACTGCATTTACAAATTCAACAGTTTGTTCTGGGTTCATATGTAATTTCCAGTTACCAGCAATAATTGGTGTACGCATTTAAAAATTCCTCCTAATTTTACTTGTCAGAAACACAAGCGATTCCTGGTAATTCTTTACCTTCAAGGTAGTTAAGTGAAGCACCACCACCAGTAGAAATGTGGCTGATCTTAGGAGCAATTCCCAATTGTTTAGCAGCAGCAGTTGAGTCACCACCACCGATAATAGTTACAGCATCCTTCAAGTCAGCTAATGCACGACCAACTTCCAAAGTACCTTCTGCGTAGTTTGGCATTTCGAATGCACCCATAGGTCCATTCCATACAACAGTCTTAGCATCCTTTAAGATGTCTCTAAATTTTTCAACAGTCTTAGGACCAATATCAAGACCCATTTCATTGTCAGGAATATCATCACCAACAACTTCGTGAGGAGCATCGTTTGAGAATTCAGTTGCTGCAACATTATCTACAGGCAATACAATCTTATCGCCAGCTTTTGCTAATAATTCTTTTGCGAGTTCAACTTTATCAGCTTCAAATAATGATTTACCAATCTTGTGGCCTTGTGCAGCTAAGAATGTGTAAGCCATACCACCACCAATTAAAATGTGATCTGACTTAGGAATTAAGTTTTCAATAACACCAATCTTATCTGATACTTTTGCACCACCAAGGATAGTTACAAATGGATGAACTGGGTTTTCAACAGCATCACCTAAGAACTTGATTTCCTTTTCAAGTAAGAAACCAGCTGCTGCAGGTTTACCAGCCTTCTTCATAGCAGTTGCAATACCAACATTTGAAGCGTGACTTCTGTGAGCAGTACCAAATGCGTCGTTTACAAATACATCGCCAAGACTTGCCCAGTATTCGCCAAGTTTTGGATCGTTCTTAGATTCACGTTTACCAAAGTCATTGTCAATATCTTGGAATCTAGTGTTTTCAAGAACAATAACGTCGCCATCTTTCATTTTATCGATGGTTTCTTCAACTTCTTTACCTTCATTTTCTGGTACAAAAGTTACAGGCTTCTTTAATAACTCACTTAAGCGTTCTGCTACTGGACGTAATGATAATTCCTTCTTGTCAGCATCTGACTTTACACGGCCCAAGTGGCTCAGCAAGATTGCTTTACCACCATGTTCAATAATGTACTTAATAGTTGGCAAAGCAGCAACGATACGGTTGTCATCACCAATAACACCATTTTTAATTGGAACATTGAAGTCAACACGAACTAAAACTTTTTTACCTTTAAGATCAAGGTCTGAAACGATTAATTTAGCCATTTAAATTAATTTACCTCCGATAGATTATTTGAAAAAAGGCGGAGGAAGTAATTCCCTCCGCCTTCTCTCGTCTGCTTACTAAAATCAATAATTAATTAATGATTAAAGAGTAGCAAATTTCAATAAAGTACGAACCATTTGGCAAGTGAATGAGTATTCGTTGTCGTACCAAGCAACAGTCTTAACTAATTGCTTGTCACCTGCAGTAGTTACCATGGTTTGAGTTGGGTCAAAGATTGAACCAGCAGTCATACCTAAAACGTCGCTAGAAACGATGTTGTGGTCGTTGTATGCAAATGAAGGACTTTCGTACTTCTTAACTGCTTCGTTAACTTCGTCAGCAGTTACATCCTTGCTTAAGATTGAAACTAATTCAGTTACAGAACCATCTGGAACTGGAACACGTTGTGCGTGACCGTTCAACTTACCGTTCAATTCTGGAACAACAAGACCAATAGCCTTAGCAGCACCAGTTGAGTGAGGAATAATGTTGATAGCTGCAGCACGAGCAGAACGTAAGTTACCACCACGTACAGGACCATCCAAAAGCATTTGAGTTGAAGTGTAAGCGTGGATAGTAGTCATAGTACCAACTTCAATGCCGAATTCCTTTTGTAAAGCATTAACCATTGGTGCTAATGAGTTAGTAGTACATGAACCAGCTGAAACAATCTTGTCGTCAGCAGTCAAAGTATCATCGTTTACGCCGTAAACAATGGTCTTCAAGTCTGAACCAGCAGGTGCAGAAATTAATACACGCTTTGCACCAGCCTTAAGGTGAGCTTCTGACTTAGCTTTGCTAGTGTAGAAACCAGTACATTCAAGAACGAAGTCAACGCCATCATTCTTAACCCAAGGAATGTTTTGTGCTTGTGGTTCAGCGTAAACACGGTACTTCTTACCGTCAACTACGATTGAGTCATCAGTTGCTGAAACTTCGTGGTTGAAAGTACCATGAGTTGAGTCGTACTTAAGTAAGTGAGCTAAAAGTGCTGGAGTAGTCAAGTCGTTGATTGCAACAACTTCAATATCTGAAGACTTTTCGCCTAAATCCATAATACGACGGAATGCTAAACGACCAATACGGCCGAAACCGTTAATACCAATTTTAACTGTCATATCCTATATTCCTCCTTAGGAAATATGTAAGTAACAATTTATTTTAAACGGGAATTACTTCCCCTTTAAAACCAAGTTTGAGGCTCCTTCATCCGTGATCAACCACGTCTGTTTGGGAGCATGATGCATGTAAGCCGCAATTGCTGCAGCCTTGCTGGCACCAGCAGCAATTGCGAATACATGAGGTATTTTATCTAAATCTTCTAGTTGAAGACCAATACGTGGGATACGTTTAACAAGTCTACCTTGTTGGTCGAAGAAATACCCGAAACATTCGGCCACAGCTCCATCATTTCGAAGCTTAGAATTAGTCATAACATCTAAGCCACGTCTCTTTGACATGACATCTGCTCTACCAATTCCATGTATCACCATATCACTATTATAAATGTTTGAAATCGCATTCGCAATATCTGTGTCTTGAAGTAATAAAGTCAAGGCTTCAGATGATACATTTTCTGGTAGATATAGGCCTTTATGCCTACCTCCCGTTTCAGATGCCATCATCTGAGCTACAGTATTGCTTTGAATTTCAACACTTTCTCCAACTGCTCCCCTTCCAGGAACAAACAACAAATCGCGATAGCGACTTAATTTAGGAGAAAGATGACGAGCTACTCCAGCAACGGTAGTACCACCCAATACGGTAATGATACTTTTTCCTAGCGGTAAAAGAAGATCCAGAGCAGAATTAAGTTGTTCACCCATCAAATCAACTACACGCTCTTGCCGATCCATATCACCAGGAACAATAATTGCTCGATCAATACCCAACTTCTGTGCCAATTCAATTTCAGTTTGGCTTGCATTGAATAAACGATCAATTAATGGAGCAGCTTCTTTTAAAGTTCTCTTTCCTTTATCAGTTAATTCCATCCCATAGCTCTGAATATTGATCAGACCTAATTGTCGCAAATAATCAGTTTCAGTTCGCACATTGCGCTCGCTTAATCCTAATTTTTTAGCAACAACTCGTCGCCCAACTGGAGCTAACAGCGAAATCTGTTCAAGAACAAGAAAACGGTGCCGAATTATTTTTAAAACATCAGGAACTAAGCTTTGCAACAAGGTTAAATCCGAGTCCATTGCTCGCTCCCTCTATTGGGTCAAAATTGATACCACCATATGACGGTCAGCGACCCAAAAAGCTTAAAAATATTAGAGAGACGCGAATTGATTAACCTCAGATTCACATTTCTCTCTCGACATTTTTTAGTATAGCAATATCTTTTTTTAAATTCAAGATATATCCTTCAGAATAATTAATTTGTACTTTCTTCTTTTTTTGATATACTTATTTTAGTTTGTCGTGCCCTTAGTGTAATGGATCGCACGTAAGATTCCGGTTCTTAAAATCTGAGTTCGACTCTCAGGGGGCGCATAGTACGAGACAGTCAGATCAATCTGACTGTCTTTTTTTGTATTTTGTCACTTTATTCAGAAATAATCTATCATCTGTAAGCATTTTCGTTATAATTAAAATTGGTATTAATTATGTACATAGACAGAAAGGTTATTTTATGATCGAAGAAGAAAAAAAGTCTAATGCCAAAAAAATGCTCTGGCCAACGCTAGCGATGATGGCATTTTCAACTGTCTGGGGCTTCGGTAACGTTGTTAACGGTTATGTTTACTTTGACGGTACCAAAGTTATATTCAGCTGGATATTAATGTTCCTGTTATATTTTGTTCCCTATGCATTAATGGTTGGAGAACTAGGTGCAACTTTTAAAAATGCTAATGGTGGTGTTTCCTCATGGGTTAATGCTACTATGGGTGCAAAGTGGGCCTATTATGCTGGGTGGACATATTGGGCATGCCACGTAGTATATATTTCAAGTAAAGGTACTGGTGGCTTAAGAGCCATGGCTTGGGGAATCTTCGGCAACACTAAATGGTATGATGGTCTTCCAACTGCTTGGACTCAATTTGCCACTTTAGTGGTCTTCCTCTTTTTCTGCTGGGTTACTACTAAAGGTATCCCAGTACTTAAAAGTTTAGCCACTATCGCTGGATCATCAATGTTCATCATGTCAATTTTATTTATTATTATGATGTTTGCAGCACCAGCAATTAACCCCCATGCTGGTTATTACTCAATCAATTTTAATTGGAAGAGTTTAATGCCCACATTCAACCTTAAATATTTAACATCTCTTTCAATTTTAGTTTTTGCTGTCGGTGGATGTGAAAAGATATCTCCTTATGTAAACAAAGTTAAAAATCCAACCAAAAACTTTCCTAAAGCAATGATGGCTTTAGCAATTATGGTCATGGTTTCTGCAATTTTAGGAACTTTTGCTATGGCTTTAATGTTTGATCCTAAAGTTGTTAACAACAATCTAAACGAATACATTTCAAATGGTGCTTACATGGCCTTTCAACGTTTAGGCGAGTATTACCATGTTGGTGGTTTATTTATGTATATTTATTCATGGTGTAACGTTATTGGCCAATTCTCTACTTTAGTTATTAGTATTGATGCTCCTTTAAGAATGCTACTAGGTAGTAAAGAAGCTAAAAACTTCATTCCTAAGAAGCTTCTTAAGATAAATAAACATGGTGCCTACATTAACGGTATCTGGATGGTTGTAATTCTTTCAGGTGGTTTAATTGCAGCACAAGCTTTATTACCTGATGCACAGGCAGTTATGGCTCAATTAGTTAAATTAAATTCAACTACAATGCCAATGCGTTACTTATGGGTATTCGCAGCATATATTGCACTTAGAAAGCAACAAAAGAAGTTTGATACTTCTTACCAAATGACAAAGAATCAAGGATTAGCTTATACAGCTGGGATATGGTGTTTTATTGTTACAGCAGCATGTTGTATTTTAGGAATCTACTCACCAGATCCATTTACCCTATTTCTTAACATCATTACTCCAATTATCTTGATTGTTTTAGGCTTAATTTTGCCAGCAATCAAAAAAAGAGAAGATGGAACTAACCCATTAATGAAGTAACTTTAAATGAACGATATGCTTGCTATATCGTTCATTTTTTCTACATAAAATTAAGTTTGATTAGTTGACATGATTAAAAGTAAATGATTTAATTTGCACTGTACTTATTAGAGTGCTAATTTTGTTTAGGAGGTAAAATTAATGCTCGTACCTACAGTTATTGAACAAACTGCACGTGGTGAACGTGCTTACGACATTTACTCAAGATTATTAAAAGATAGAATTATTATGCTTAGCGGTGAAATTAACGACCAAATGGCCAACTCAATCATCGCTCAACTTTTATTCTTAGATGCACAAGACAATACTAAAGATATTTCTCTATACATTAACTCTCCAGGCGGTGTTATTACTTCTGGTCTCGCAATTATGGATACAATGAACTTTATTAAGTCAGATGTATCTACAATTGCAATTGGTATGGCTGCTTCAATGGCTTCAATTCTTTTGACTAGCGGAACTAAGGGTAAACGTTTTGCATTACCAAATTCAACAGTTCTTATTCACCAGCCTTTAGGCGGTGCACAAGGTCAACAAACCGACATTCAAATTGCAGCTAATGAAATCTTGAAGAGTCGTAAGAAGCTTAACCAAATATTACATGAAACTACTGGTCAACCTCTTGATAAGATCCTTAAAGATACTGAACGCGATAATTACTTATCTGCAGAAGAAGCTAAAGACTATGGTCTAATTGATGAAATTTTGGTTAACCAAAAGAAAGACTAGTTTAATTTAACAAAAAATAGAGCTCACGATAGATGTGAGCTCTATTTTTTTGACTAATTTTCTTCTTTTAACTGTTGCGCCATTTCACGAATTTTTTGAAAACGGTGGTTAACTCCTGACTTTGAAATTGGGCCATCTGGAACCTGAGCTGCAACTTCTTTGAGTGAAAGTTCAGGATGCATTAATCTAAAGTGTGCTAGGATTGCCAATTTTTCTGGCAAATTTTCTAACCCCACTTTTTCTTCAATTAATTGAATATCCTCAACCTGCTTAGCTGCTGCATTCGCGGTTTTCTTCAAATTTGCTGTATCGCAATTTACTAACCGATTCACCGAATTACGCATATCCCGCATAATTCTTAAGTCTTCAAATGCTAACATTGCATTGACGGCACCTACAATATGTAGAAAATCACCAATTTTTTCAGCTTCTTTTAAATATACAATATATCCATTACGTCTTTTTGTAGCTTTTGCATTTAAATAAAAGAAACTATTCATTAATTCCAGTAAATCATTATTATGATTTTCATAAAGAGAATAGATCTCTAAATGATATCGACTCGTTTCAGGATTATTCACACTTCCAGCTGCTAAAAAAGCTCCTCTTAAGTATGACATTGCCCTTTGTTCCGATGTCATAATCTTCTCAGGAATTCCGGTAATCAAGCCATTATCACTGTCAAATATCTCAAGATCACTTAAAATTTCATGAACTTGTTTTTGAAGCCTAACTAAATATTGATAATTTTTCTTTAACTTCATTTTCTTAGAAACAATTAGCAGCGGCTCGATTCCATAGGCTGTTTTAATTAAAGAAAATATTCTTCTAGCAATGGCTGGATTTTCAGTTGTGATATCTAGACTAAATTGATGGTCATGAAGACTAAGTACTCCGTTCATTCGCAAAAAAGCTGCTAATTCTGCCTTAGCATGTTCTGGATGAACTGGCAGACTAGTAAGTTCTTTTTTTACATCACTTGCGTATGAAACCATTAACTAATCCTGTTCCTTTTTTCTTCGGCAATATGCTTCAAAAGCCAAATTTAAAATTTCATCGGCTACTTTTTTACCATCATGAAAAACTAATCCACTATGCTGATCAATAAAGTCAGCCGTAATTACGCGGCAATCTTGAGCCCGTAACCCAGCAAAATCATTTCTTACCGGTTCAAGATAAGCATCATAATCTGCCGGATTAAACTTACTCATATCAATTTTAGCTCCGTTAACTAAGGCAGTATTAATATAATGACCACCTAAATGATCATTAATAACTTGAACATGTTCCGCTGCTGTGAAATGATCTGTTTCACCTTGCTGCGTCATGATATTACAGATATAAATAACTTCAGCCTTAGTTTGTCTCACAGCATCACCTAAATTAGAAATCATCAAATTAGGTAAAATTGAGGTAAACAAACTACCTGGTCCTAAAACCACTGCGTCTGCTTGCATAATTGCAGCTAAAACAGGTAAAACTGCCTTTGGCTCATCGTCAGAATCAGTATCAGTTACCCATACCCGTTTAATGCGCTTATCCTTTGAAGTAATTTCTGTTTCACCAGCTTCAGTTGTCCCATCAATAAATTCTGCATTTAAAGTTAAGGGTTCGTTTGAAGCAGGGAAAATTCGCCCATCAATTCGCATCATTCTTGATAACGATTGAACAGCATCAAAAATATTCCCTTGCATTTCATCTAAAGCGGCAATAATTAAATTTCCAATTGCATGACCTGCAAAAAATGAGTCAGATGAATTAAAACGGTATTGAAAAATATCTTTTTCTTCCTGTGGTAAGTCGGATAAAGAAACTAGCACATTTCTAATATCGCCTGGAGGCACCACATTAATATAATCTCTAATTGCACCTGATGATCCACCATCGTCTGCCACAGTTACAATAGCTGTTATATCGGCATTTTGTTCCTTTAAAGCATTCAAAATAACAGGTAACCCTGTCCCACCACCAATAACAACAATTTTAGGGCGACGTCCGCGAATGACACGTACAATTTTATTTTCTCCGTACGCCATCTCCCAACAATCTCCTTTATTGTCCAATATAACGACTAATTTCTCGATGAGAAATATCAACAGGATATTTCTTAGCCAAATCAACTGCTAATTGGCGAGCGATTGAAACGCTCCGGTGTTGACCACCAGTACATCCAATTGCAATAGTTAATTTTTCTTTCCCTTCCGCAATATATCCGGGAATAGCCGTCTCTAACATGTCTAAAAACTTAGCATAAAACTTTTTAGTTTCTTTCTTGCTCATTACATAATCAAAAACTCGACGATCTAAGCCAGTAAATGGTTTAAGTTGAGGAATATAGAATGGATTCGGTAAAAATCTCACATCCATTACAATATCAGCATCAATTGGAATACCATACTTAAAGCCGAAACTCATTACTTCAATTGAAAAAGTCCGAGTTTGATTATCTCCAAACTTATCTACTAATTTAGCTTTTAATTCCTTAGTAGTTAAACGGGAGGTATCAATAATTATATTTGATATATTTTTAGTTCTTGATAAAATAGCTCTTTCTTCTTGAATTCCATCCAATAAGCGTCCTGTATGAGCTAATGGTGGCAAACGTCTTGTTTCCTTATACCGAGATACTAATACATCATCTGAAGCATCTAAAAACAAGACAGTCGACTGAACATTTTGACTATCTTCTAAAGATTTAATTTCGTCAACCAAATCTTTGTAGAAGCTTTTTACTCTCAAGTCAACAACTACTGCTGCCTTACTAAAATCTGATGAATTGTTAATTAATTCCCAGAAACTTCCCAATAATTCTGGTGGTAAATTATCTACCACAAAATATCCCATATCTTCTAAAGCTTTGATTGCCACAGTTTTACCTGCGCCACTCATACCAGTAACAATCAATAATTGTTTCTTTTGTTCAGCCATAGCTATCCCTCCTTAATCGCTATTATAACATACCGGGTGTTTCATTTTTTGAATAAAATAAAAAGTCGTTGTCACAAGTAGTTATCACAATCAACTACTTTAAAAACGACTTTTTATTTTATCTGTGCATCCATGAAACAAAAATTTCATTGATTCCAAATACCATTAACCAAAATGCTACCAAATAAACCAAAGTAATAGCAGCAAGCACTGGATTAAATAGCAAAGCAAAAGCAATAATCAAACTAACAATATTCAAAATTAAGCAGAGAACAAAATAGCCAGTTGAATATTCGCGCAAGTGCCATGAAAAGATAATACCGATAATTGAGTCGGCTAAAAACCAAATAGCAAATAAAATAGCTAAGGTTAATCCACCAATTTCACGTGAACATAAGAATAAAACTCCGATTACAATATCGACAATTGCTGAAATTAACGTAACCCAGCTTAAATCAAAAATATTATGGAATTTTACATATGCGGAAATCCAAATAATTCCTTGTAAAATTGACAAAATACCAAATACAAATACAAATGCGCTTAAACCACGACCAGGGTAACGTAATAGTAAGAATGATGCAACAACAAACAAAATTCCTGCTATGAATGAACCCCAATCAAAGCCTTGGTGTCTAGAATTATAAATATCGTTCATTTTTATATCCTCCTAGATAATATTCTACACTTAATTTACTAAAACACCATTAACTTTATTCCTGCTCATCTTTGCTATTCATTAACTTTTTAGTTAACTTAATATCTCGCTTGAGAACTGGTTTTAAGTATTGTCCCGTATAACTTTCTTTAACTTCAGCAACTTCTTCTGGAGTACCAGTAGCCACAACTTGACCACCGCCATCTCCACCTTCAGGGCCTAAATCAATCAACCAATCAGCGTTTTTAATAACATCTAAGTTATGTTCAATAATTAAAACAGTATTTCCCTCATCGACTAAGCGCTGCAATACTTCTAATAACCGCTTAATGTCATCAGTATGTAAACCCGTTGTTGGTTCATCTAAAATGTAGAAATTATTACCCGTGGAAAGCTTCTGTAATTCAGAAGCTAATTTCATTCTCTGTGCTTCCCCACCAGATAAAGTTGTGGCTGACTGCCCAAGTTTTACATAACCCAAACCAACATCAACGATTGTTTGTAGCTTACGATGAATTTTAGGAATATTTTCAAAAAATTTGCAAGCTTCATTAATTGTCATATTCAAAACTTGCGAGATATTTTTTTCACGGTAAGTTACCTCAAGAGTTTCTGAATTGTATCTTGTCCCATGACAAACTTCACAAGGTACATAAACATCAGGTAAGAAATTCATTTCGATTTTAATAATTCCATCACCATGACAAGCTTCGCATCTACCGCCCTTAACATTAAAAGAAAATCTCGCTTTAGTATATCCACGCATTTTTGCTTCATTAGTTTGTGCGAATAAAGCTCGAATATCATCAAATACACTAGTATAAGTTGCAGGATTACTACGTGGTGTCCGCCCAATAGGGCTTTGATCAATATCGATAATTTTTTCGATGTTTTTATATCCCTTAATTGACTTATACTTTCCTGGTTTAGCTGAATTATTATTTAATTTTTGTGCTAAAGCACGCTTCAGAATCAAGTTTACAAGAGTTGATTTCCCAGAACCTGAAACGCCGGTTACTACAACAAATTTCCCTAGAGGGAAATCCACTGAAATATCCTTCAAGTTATTTTCAGCAGCACCAGTAACAGTAATTTTTTTACCATTACCCTTTCTTCTCTCTAACGGTACAGGAACGATCTTTTTACCTGATAAATATTGTCCCGTTAAAGATTTAGGATTCTTCATCACTTCTTCTGGTGTACCAGCGGCCATTACTTTTCCGCCATATACACCTGCTCCTGGTCCCATATCAACTAAGTAATCGGCCTGTTTCATCGTTTCATCGTCATGTTCGACTACAATTAAAGAATTACCAAGATCCCGCATCTTTTTCAGCGAAGAAATAAGTCGATCATTATCTCGCTGATGAAGACCAATTGATGGCTCATCCAAAATATACATAACGCCAGATAAATTAGAGCCAATTTGGGTTGCTAGTCTAATTCTTTGTGCTTCTCCACCAGATAAAGTTCCAGCAGAACGAGATAAAGTCAGATAGTCTAAACCAACATTCTTTAAGAAAGTTAATCTATCACGTACCTCTTTCAAAATTGGTTTAGCAATCATCTTTTCTTGTTCACTTAATTTTACTGAATTAAAAAAGTTCAATGACTTAGAAATTGACAGATCAGAAGCTTCAGCAATATCTTTGCCATTTACTTTTACTGCTAATGCCTTTTCATTTAATCGCTTACCGTGACAAGTTGAACAAGTAAGTTCAGTCATATACTTACCCATTGCATCACGCATAAATTTTGACATTGGATGATGATAACGACGATTGATATTATTTAAAATTCCTTCAAATTCTTGAACAGTATCATTTACACCAAAGTCACCTTCAAGATGAAATTTGATTTTTTTCCCTTTAGATCCATTTAAAATTAGATCTTTTTGCTTTTTAGTTAATTTTTTATATGGCTTGTCCACAGGTATTTTTAAAGCCATACATGCTTGCTCAAGCATGGCAGTATAGTATTTTGAATTAGACCATGGCACTAAAGCTCCCTCTGCTAAAGTTTTATCCTTATCAGGAATAACTAAATCTTCATCAACTGATAATTTCATCCCCAATCCATCACAATCAGGACAAGCTCCAAAAGGCGCGTTAAATGAAAATAAACGAGGCTCCATTTCGCCGACCGTAAAGCCACATATTGGACAGGCATAGTATTCAGAAAAGTTAATACGTTCACCCTTAATCACATCAACATCCATGTAGCCATCTGCCAAACGAAGAGCAGCTTCAACAGAATCAAATAAACGACTTCGAATATTTTCTTTAACAATTAAGCGGTCAACAACAATATCAATACTGTGCCGTTTATTTTTGTCTAGATCAAAATCATCAGTGATTTCATGCATTTCACCGTCTACAATTACCCGTACATAACCCGCACGCTGGATTCGTTTAAATACTTCCTTATGTTCTCCTCTTTTAGCGCGAATAATTGGAGCTAAAATCTGAATTCTGCTTCTTTCAGGTAAATCCATTACGCGATCTACCATCTGATCCACGCTTTGTCTCTCAATCAAAGTTCCATCATTTGGACAAATTGGATGACCAACGCGTGCCCACAATAAACGCAAATAGTCATTAATTTCTGTTACAGTTCCAACTGTTGAACGCGGATTATGAGACGTCGTCTTTTGATCAATGGAAATTGCGGGATTTAAGCCATCAATTGAATCAACATCAGCCTTATCCATTTGGCCTAAAAATTGTCTAGCATAACTTGATAGTGACTCAACATATCTTCTTCTACCTTCAGCATATAAAGTATCGAAAGCTAATGAACTTTTTCCTGAGCCTGATAAGCCGGTAATAACTACTAATTTATCTTTTGGAATCGATAAACTTATATCTTTTAAATTATGTTCACGCGCTCCATGAATTACAATTTTATCATTTGCCATTTAGCTTTCCTCCTCTACTTTTTCTTTTCATGTACTTGCTTTTGTAAATCCATAATTGCATCACGTAAGTTAGCTGCTTCTTCAAAATCTAGTTTCTTTGCAGCTTCTTGCATTTGAGCAGTCAAAGTTTTGATCATGGTTTGCTTTTGTTTCTTAGTCAATTCATCAAAGTTTAGATCAGCAAAACTTTCTTTATTTTCCTTCTCATCACTATCTTTAGTAATTGAAATAACATCCCTGATAGGTTTAACAATAGTTTTAGGTGTAATGCCGTGTTCTTTGTTAAACTTCATCTGCAAACTACGTCTTCTTTCTGTAGCATCAATTGCTTCGCGCATCGAATCCGTAATTGAGTCTGCATACATAATTACCTTACCATTTGAGTTTCTAGCAGCACGTCCTATCGTTTGAACTAAAGGTCTAGTTGAACGTAAAAAACCTTCCTTATCTGCATCTAGAATTGCAACTAAAGACACTTCCGGTACATCGATTCCTTCTCGCAAAAGATTAATTCCGATTAAAACGTCAAATTTACCAAGCCTTAAGTCTCTAATAATCTCTAAACGTTCTAATGTCTTGATATCTGAGTGTAAATAGCGAACTTTGATCCCCAGGTCTTTCAAATAATCAGTTAAGTCTTCTGCCATCTTTTTAGTTAAAGTCGTAACAAAAACGCGTTCATCACGATCAATTCGTTTATTAATCTCACCAACTAAATCGTCAATTTGTCCCTTAATTGGTCCAACTTCAATTTCTGGATCAAGCAGTCCAGTAGGACGAATAATTTGTTCAACTTTATGATCAGTCTGATTTAACTCATAGTCTCCAGGAGTTGCTGAAACATACATAATTTGGTTTACATGCTTTTCAAACTCTTCTAATTTTAGTGGTCGGTTATCCAGAGCTGAAGGTAATCTAAAACCATAATCAATCAAAGTTTGCTTACGAGCTCTGTCTCCGTTATACATCGCCTTTAATTCTGGCATTGTAGCATGCGATTCATCAATTAAAATTAGAAAATCATCAGGAAAGAAATCAAGTAAAGTATGCGGAGGCTGACCAGCTTTACGTCCTTCCATGTGCCTAGAATAATTTTCAATTCCGTTAGTGTAGCCAACTTCACTCATCATTTCCATATCATAGGTAGTTCTTTGCTTAATTCGTTGAGCTTCTAAAAGCTTACCTTCTCCCTCGAATTTTTTAACTTGAATATTCATTTCATCTTTAATTGAAGCCAAAGCTCTTTGCATAATTTGTTCATTAGTAACAAAGTGTGTTGCCGGGAAAATAGAAACTTGTTCGCGTTCACCAATTACCTCACCAGTCAAAGAATCTACTTCAACAATCCGATCAATTTCATCACCAAAAAATTCAACTCTAAATGCATGATCAGAATAACCAGCAGGAAAGATCTCTACCACGTCACCGCGGACTCTAAAACGACCACGTTGAAAATCAATATCATTACGATCATATTGAATATTCACCAAGTCCCGTAATAATACATCACGGCTAATTTCTTGGCCTTCAGAGATAGATACTACACTTGCTGCATACTCTCTTGGATCACCTAAACCATAAATACATGAAACTGAAGCAACGACAATTACATCATTTCTTGACATTAAATCACTGGTAGTTTTATGACGCAACTGGTCAATTTCATCATTAATTGATGAATCCTTTTCAATATATGTGTCCGACTGTGGCACATAAGCTTCAGGCTGATAATAATCATAGTAAGATACAAAATAATCAACGGCATTTTTAGGGAAAAACTCTTTGAATTCACCATAAAGCTGACCAACAAGAGTTTTATTATGCGAGATTACTAAAGTAGGTTTATTTAATTTAGCAATTACATTCGCCATAGTAAAAGTCTTACCTGTCCCAGTAGCACCCTCTAAAATTTGGGCCTTTTCACCGTTTTCAAAACCATCAGTCAACTTTTTAATTGCTTGCTCTTGATCACCTGCTGGTTGAAATTTAGAAACAAGTTCAAATTTTTTGTTTTTTTGTCGTCTAATCATTTTCGATCCTCCGCAAAAAAAGTTGGACTAAAATAGCCCAACTTCTATTAACGTATTCATTTTACTACAGCGAACGTATTTTCGCACTATTTTTGCATTACTTTAATAAATTTGCTAATGCATCTTGATATGCTTCAGCTGCCTTTTCCGCAGTTTCAATATCCTTCTTGTTTACACCAACATAAGCCTTAATTACAGGCTCTGTTCCAGATGGACGAAGAGCAACCCAAGTTTCATCATCTAAGAAGTACTTCAAAACATTAGATTTAGGGAAGCCAGTTAATGGAGTCTTTTTGTTTCCTTCAATGGTTTCTTGAGTTTCAAAGTCTTGGATTTTTACAACTTTGGCACCATTAATTTCAGTTAAGTGCTCTTTACGTAATTTACTCATTAATTCAGCCATTTTCTTTTGACCACCAATACCTGGCATTTCAATAGCCTTGGTAATTTCGTAAGCCACACCATACTTTTGCCAAATTTCTTGCAAACCATCAAAAACAGTCATGCCTTTAGATGCATAGTAACTTGCTACTTCTGCAAACATCAATGCACCTTGCATAGCATCCTTATCTCTAGCAAATGGTTTAAATAAGTAGCCGTAACTTTCTTCAAAGCCCATTAAGAATTTACCGTCATTTTCTTTGTTCATGCGGTCAACTTCTTCACCAATGTACTTAAAGCCAGTTAACACATGCTTGGTCTTAATACCAAAATCATCAGCAATCTTAAATGGAAGTGCACTAGAAACTACTGAGGTTACTAATTCATAATCAGATGATAAAGTTCCGTTTTCTTTCATGTGAACTAATAAGTAGTATGCCATTAAAGTAGCAATTTGATTACCAGTTAGAACTTGGAAGTCACCATCTGATTTTCTAACAGCAGCACCCATTCTATCGGCATCTGGGTCGGTTGCAATAATAACATTTGCATCTACTTCATTAGCTAACTTAAAGCCTGGTTCAAACACATCACGGTATTCGGGATTTGGCTTAATAGTTGTAGGAAATTCAGGATCAATAATTGATTGACTTGGAACTGGAATGACATTGTCAAAACCGCCTTGTCTGAATGCGCGATCGTAGAGCATTTTACCAGTACCATGCAATGGAGTATAAATAATCTTTAGCTTATCAGCGTTAGCTTTAACCATTTCAGGATCAACAGTAACATCCTTCAAATGAGCTAAGTAAGCTTCATCCACATCTTCACCAATTAATTGTAATGTACCCTTAGCACGCAATTCTTCTACTGGAGCAGCTTTAACGCCAAAAATATCATCAACTTTTTGAGCGTAAGCAAACAAGCGATCTGCATTTTCTGGAGCCATTTGAGCACCATCTTCACCATATACCTTGTAGCCATTATATTGCTTAGCATTATGGGAAGCAGTGATATTAATTCCAGCAAAAGTATTTAAATGACGAACAGCAAATGACAATTCAGGAGTTGGTCTTAAATCATCAAATAAATAAACATGAATTCCATGTGCACCTAAAATACGAGCAGCATGCTCAGCAAATTCTCTTGAGTGATAACGTGAATCAAAAGAAATTGCGACACCACGTTTTTTAGCTTCTTCACCATTTTCATCAATTAATCTTGCAAGTCCTTCGGTTACTCTTCCCACAGTAAACAAGTTAATTCTGTTAGTACCTGGTTCAAGCCGTCCTCTCATTCCAGCAGTACCAAAATTAATATCTTGTCCGAAAGCATCTTCAATCCACTTTTCATCTTTACCTAATTTGTTTAATTGATCTTTTAAATAATCAGGTAAATTATTTGCATTAGTCCATTGACTATAAATTTCTTTTGCGTTCATAATTTCCTCTTTACGTAAATTTTATGGTTTCATCTGCTATTTTAACGCAAGTTATAATGAAATTGCTATCATAATTAACAATTTAATTATTCTGCTCGCAAAAGATTTAACGTCTTCTTTTCTATTCGATATTTGAAATAACTCTTAATTAACTAAAGTTCCAGTTAATCTTTCGCTCAAACTTTTCATAAGGAAGTAAAGTGATTTCACCTAAGTTTATCCCTTCTGCTGGTGGGCATTGTGCTTCTAAAGTAATTCCGTCATATTGACCAATATTGTTTGCAATACCAGTATGATTAAAGTGGTTAGCTGTATAGGTAACAATTGCAGGAGCATTAGTTGTCATAACCATTTTATGTTTATCAGATGTTAAAACTGCTGCTGGTTGCATCCCATTTAAAATAAAGGGATGATCTAAGCCATTGCGTAACTTAATTTGACTATTATCACTGTTTAATGTTTCAGCTATTCTCTTACCTTTTCGAAAATCAAAAACTGTATTTTCTACGCTTTGCATTCCTTGATTTGGTAGTCCATCTTTACCAACTGGTAAATAGTAATCGGCTGCAAGTTGTAATTGTAAATCAGTTGCTCGTTCACCTAAATTAAAATAAGTATGGTTTGCTGGATTAAAAATAGTTAATTGATCACTAACCGCTTCAAGCTTATATGACACATTATTTTCATTATCTAGCTTGTAAGTTACATGTAATTTCATATTGCCAGGATAGCCATTATCACCATCTGAATCAAAAAGGAAAAGATCAGCTTGAGATTCTTGATTGGAATTTTTTAATTTAAAATTCCAAACTTTCATGTCAGTACCAATACCACCATGAATATGATTTTCTCCATCATTTTTAGGTAGTTGAAAAATATGATTTCCATGTTTCCATTGTCCTAAGTGAACACGACCACAAATTCGACCAACTGTTCCACCTAGAAAATTTCTCTCTTTTGAATAGTCTTCCGGACTGTTTAATGACAAGATCATATTTTCACTATTGAGTAGAACTTTTTCTAAAGTTGCTCCGTAATTAAGAAGCTTAACTTGCATCCCATGATCATTTTCAAGGCTAATCTCGCATAGATCTTGCCCATCTTTTACACCATATTTTACAAAACTTGTTTTCATTTTATTTATCTACCTCGCTTACTAAAGCCTTGGTAAATTTTTGCCAACCAGCTTCTCCATCTTTATTATTTTTAAAGACACCAGCACATTCAAGAACTTGATCAAACACTTCGACTAGAGCCTGTTGCAAAATACTATCTACATTCTCTCTAGTAATCTGATGCTCTGTTTTGATTTTCTTGGCCCAATCAAGATGGCTATCAGCTATTTCATTATCTTCATTAAGTAAATATTTTTTAACTTCTTCTAGTTCTTTCTTAAGTCTTCCTGGGAGAATGGCTCTTCCCATAACTTCGATTAAGCCAATATTTTCTTTTTTAATGTGCCAAAGCTCAGCATGTGGATGAAAAATTCCTAATGGATATTTAGCACTAGTATTGTTATCACGAAGAACTAAATCTAAAACGAAATCTTCTCCTTCACGATGCATAATTGGAGTAACCGTATGGTGTCTAGTTTCACCATCAAAGGCTTTAATTTGACGATCTTGGTCACTATAGTGATCCCAAAAATCAATAATTTTACTGCCCAAATCAATTAAATCTAAGGAATTTTTACTAATTAAGCGTAAATCACTCATAGGCCAATCAACTACTCCAGCTTTAACTTCTGGGTATTGATCAAAATTAATCACTTTTTTTATTTTCGCCTTCATCATTGGAAAGACGTGACGACCACCTTGATAATGCTCATGAGCAAGCATCGAGCCACCAACAATTGGCAAATCAGCATTTGAACCAACAAAATATTCTGGTAGTTGTTTCTCAATATCTACTAAATTAATTAAAGTCTGCTGATTAATGATCATCGGAATATGCTTTTGATCTAAGAAAATACAATGTTCATTAAAATATGCATATGGTGAATATTGAAAGCCCCACGGACGGCCACCAATCATTATACGAATTATTCGCAAATTACTACGTACATTCTTTCCATATCCGCCAACATAGCCTTCATTTTCAAGACAAAGTGCACATTGAGGATATTTATTACCGGTACTATGAGCTGCCGCAGCAATCGCCTTAGGATCTTTTTCAGGTTTTGAAAGATTAATCGTAATTTCTAATTCATGATTCTTAGAGCTCTTTCCTGAAAAGACAATATTTTTGGCAATAGCTTCTTTTTTTACATAATTATTATCAACGCAAAGCTTATAAAACCAATCAGTTGCTGCATTAGCAGATTTTTGCATTTTTTGCCAGAAAATTTCATTTACTTTTGAAGGCGTCGGCGTTTTTAAATCATATAACTTATCATTTAAAACTTCGCGTGAAGTATTGTCATCAGGAATAATTTTGCGATCAACGGCTATTTGAACAAGTTGTTTTACTGGAGATTGTTTTCCATCATATTCTTGATCTTCATCACCTACTAAAGCTTTGATCTTATTAATTACATATACACGATCTAATTCTTTATATGCTCCACTCACAATGACTTCATCTGCAAATTTCTCAATAATTTTCATTTCTGTAGCTCCTTAAGCTTAAATTCTTTTTGTTCCATCTACAATTTCCGCATCATAGAAACTTGCATCGTACCCAACTGCATCACGATAAATTTTTCCAACATTTTGCTTAAATTTTTCAGCTTCATCCTTTTTTACAATTGCAATTGCGCTACCGCCAAAACCGCCACCAATCATTCTAGCGCCTAATACACCATCTTGTTTCCAAGCTGCTTCAGCTAAAATATCAAGTTCTTTACCAGTTACTTCATAGTCGTAATGAAGAGAAATATGAGATGCATTGATTAAACGCCCTAGCTTTTCTAGATCATTATCTTCCATTGCTTTGGTTGCTCTGATAGTTCTACCATTTTCACTAACAGCATGGCGAGCACGTTTTAACTCTGTTTCGTCATTAATTAAGTATGAATATTCATCAAAAGTATTATCGTCAAGTTCACCTAAAGCTTTAATATCTAGTTTAGTTTGTAATTTTGCTAAAGCGTTGTGACATTCGCTAACACGATCGTTATAAGCAGAGTCTGCTAGGGTATGCTCTTTGTTAGTCGACATAATAATAATTTCGTAATCACCCAACTTAAGTGGTTTATATTCGTATTTCATTGTGTTGCAATCAAGAAAAATAGCACTATCTTTCTTTCCCATAATGCATGCAAATTGGTCCATAATTCCTGAGTTTAATCCCACGAATTCATTCTCAGTTTTTTGACCCAGTCTTGCTAAGCTAGGACGATCCACATCTAAATCAAATTCATCCTTCAAAATCATTCCCATTAACATTTCAATCGCAGCACTCGAAGATAAACCAGATCCTGATGGTAAATCAGCTTTGACATATAGATTAAAACCATGATTAATCTTTTCTCCATCTTCTCTTTGACGAAGATAAGTGATCATTCCCTTAAAGTAATTAGCCCAAAAGCGATCATCTTTTTCTACTGAATCATCATTTAAATCAAATTCGACAATATCGCCATCAACATTACCTGAATAAAGACGAACTTTATTATCAGTCCTTGGACCATAGACACCATAAACACCTAAACTAATTGCTGCTGGAAAAACATGACCACCATTGTAATCTGTATGCTCTCCAATTACGTTAATTCGACCAGGTGAGAAAAAGACATCCTTTCCTGCTTCACCAAATATTTCTTGATAATCTTTAAGTAATTCATCTTTATTCATAATTTTTACCTCGTAAATCAATTATTTATTTGTAATCGTTTTCATAGACGATTATAAAACTATTTATTAATTTAGTAAATATATTTACTGGTTTTCATAATAAAAAGTGTATTGAACTAGTTCAATACACTTAGTTAAAGCTCTTTCTTATAATTAAATTAGTATTCATCGTAACGTGAACCTTGGGCAAATCTGAGTTGGTTATTCTCATCAATAAAACAGAAATGGCTAACTTGCTCAAAGCAGTTTGATCGATATTATATGAAGTAAGAGGCGGTGAAATGTATTTAGCTACTTCACTATTATTAATACTAATAATAGCAGTATCTTTTGGGACCCTAATTCCTACCTCATTGAAGTATTGTAAAACCCCAACACTTAAGGTATCTGAAGCAATAATAAAGGCATCCGGTAAATTTCTACCTAATTTTTTAACTACTTCTTTTGCTAATTGATAACCATTTTTTACACTAACAATTCCTTTAGCAAAAACTTCAGTCTTTTTTATTCCTTGTGTTTTGCAGAACTCTGTAAATGTAATTTCACGAATATCACGTTGAGGTTGATGGTCTAAAGTAAAACTTTCAGCCCCAATATAACCTAAATTTGTATATCCTTGAGCAATTAATTTCTTAACTGCATCTTGTACAGTCAATTCAAGATTAGGTTGAACCGAATCAAATAATTGCGGTGCTGGATTGATATCAATAAATACACCACTTGGCAAAACATTATGCAGTCTCTTCAGTTCCTTATAGTTAAGTTCAGCCGTACCTACTCCAAGAAAGCCCTGAAAAAGTGAAGCTTGCTTTATCAATTCATCTACTTCTGTAAATAATGTTAGCTTAATCTCTTTCTCTATCGCTACCTTTCTAATGGCATCACGCAAGAAAGAAAAATACTCATCCTGCAGTTGCTCATTTCCATTTACACGATAGAGTACAGCAATTTCTGGTTTTAGGTTATTAACTTTATTGCTGTTCTTTTTAAAATATCCTAGTTCATTTGCAACCCTTAAAATTTTACTTTTTGTTTCAGAAGTAACTGAAAGACGTGGATCATTACTTAATAAACGCGATACAGTCGCTGGGGAAAAACCGGATTTAGCAGCGATTTCTTTAATTGTTGTCATATTTCCACCACTTTTCTCTATTCACAATTACTTTATCACAGTCTTAATAATTGTGCTATTACTAAATTATTTACTAATTAAATAAAGTATTTATTGATTTTTGTGCTATAATGTAATCGATTTCAAATAAATAATTAAGTAAAGGAGCACACCATGCGAGTATTAGTTATTGGTGGGGCCGGTTATATTGGTTCTCACGCTGTTAGAAAATTAATTGAAGAAGGTAACGATGTCGTTGTCCTTGATTCTCTCTATACTGGCCACAGAAAGGCTGTTGATAAGAAAGCCAAGTTTTACCAAGGCGATATTGAAGACACTAATTTAGTAAGCAAAATCTTACGTGATGAAAACATTGATGCTGTAATGCACTTTGCCGCTTACTCATTAGTTCCTGAATCAGTTAAGAAACCACTTAAGTACTACGACAATAACGTTTCAGGTATGATTTCTCTTCTGCAAGCAATGGATGACGCTAAAGTTAAATACTTAGTATTCTCATCTTCTGCTGCAACTTACGGTATTCCAAAGACTTTACCAATTACTGAAGATACACCGCTTGATCCAATCAACCCATATGGCGAAACCAAGATGATGATGGAAAAGATTATGCACTGGGCTGACAAAGCTGACGGCATTAAGTCAATCGCTCTTCGCTACTTTAATGTGGCTGGTGCTTCAAGCGACGGTTCAATTGGTGAAGACCATGGTCCTGAAACTCACTTAATTCCAAACATCTTAAAGAGTGCTATTTCTGGCGATGGCAACTTTACTATCTTTGGTGACGACTATGACACTAAAGACGGTACTAATGTCCGCGACTACGTTCAAGTTGAAGACTTAATTGACGCTCACATCTTGGCACTTAAGCACGTGATGGAAACTAACAAGTCTGACGTCTTCAACCTAGGTACTGCTCAAGGCTACTCAAACTTAGAAATCCTTGAAGCTGCTAAAAAAGTTACTGGCATTGACATTCCTTACACTATTGGACCAAGAAGAGGAGGAGATCCTGATTCTTTAGTTGCTGACTCAAGCAAGGCTCGTAAAGTCTTAGGCTGGAAGCCAAAGCATGAAAATGTTGATGATGTAATTGCAACTGCTTGGAACTGGCACAAGAGCCATCCAAAGGGCTACGAAGATAAGTAAAAGGTAATATTTTATAACATATATTTTAATTTTACATACACAAAAAGCTGTCTATCAACAAACTAATGATAGACAGCTTTTATTTGATAATTTACTTTTCATTCAAGCCTTGGTAGTAATTATATACTTCTTGACCAGCAATACTTCCCTCACCAACTGCAGTTGCAATTTGGCGAAGTTCCTTAGCACGTACATCACCTAAAGCAAAAATACCCTTAACTTTAGTACGCATATTGTTATCTGTCAAAATCCAGCCTTGTTCATCTGTAATACCAAGATCTTTAAAAACAGCAGTTTGTGGTTGAATACCAACATAAATAAACACACCAGCTACTTTAACTTCTTTTTCTTCACCAGTTTCTTTATCTTTGTATTTAACTGCAGTTACTTTATTGCCATCGCCAACAATTTCTTCAGTTTGAGCATTCCAGATAAACTTCATTTTCTTGTTTTCAAAAGCCTTCTGTTGCAATTCGGCCTTGGCACGAAGTTGATCACGACGATGAATAACAGTTACAGACTTAGCAGATTGAGCCAAATATAGCCCTTCTTGAATAGCTGAGTCACCGCCACCAATTACTGCAACATCTTCGTCTCTAAAGAAAGCAGCATCACAAACGGCACAATAAGATACACCTTTTCCAGCATATTCTTCTTCTCCTGCAACGCCAAGATGCTTATGAACAGCTCCGGTTGCAATAACTACTGCACCTGCTTCATATTCACCTGAATCAGTCTTAATAATCTTTTTATTACCATCCTGCTCAATACTTTGTACATCGCCATAAGCAAATTCAGCCCCAGCGTTCATAGCAGTTTGATACATCTTTTCACCCAATTCAGGTCCTTGAATATCAACAAAGCCAGGATAATTATCAATACCAGCCGTATTATTCATCTGACCGCCATAAATCCCGCGATCAAGAATAACAACTTTTAAGTTAGCCCGAGCAGCATATAATGCAGCAGTTAATCCACCAGGACCTGCTCCAATCACAATTACATCATAATTTTTTCTCTCAGACATATTTTCGCCTCTATTCTTACTTTTTGTAAGTATATATTACTATTAGAAAATAAAAATTGCAATCCTTTTGCTTAAAGTTGAATTTCTGGCTTTGGAGTTCTTCCCATCATTTGTTTAATTTCATCTTCAACATTGGCATTTTCATATAAAACACGGTAAATTGCTTCACTAATTGGCATATCAATATTCTTTTCTTGAGCCAATTCGTGAACAGCTTTAACAGTAGTAGCTCCTTCGACAACTTGTCCCATATTTTCTAAGACATAATCTAAGCTCTTGCCTTCACCAATTTGCTTACCTGCACGCCAGTTACGAGAGTTAACTGAGGTACAAGTAACGATCAAATCACCGATACCAGACAAGCCTGAGAATGTCATTGGTTTTGCACCAAAATAATTTACTCCTAAACGTGTAATTTCTGCTAAACCACGAGTCATTAAAGCTGCCTTAGCATCATCGCCATATCCTTGCCCAACCAAGATACCAGCCGCAATTGCAATAACATTCTTAACTGCTCCGCCTACTTCAACACCTACTAAATCGTCATTAGTGTAAAAACGAACATAGTTATTTGAAAATACTTCTTGGATTCTCTTTGCATTTTCTTCGCTAGTTGATGCACAAGCAATTGCAGTCAAATCTTTTTGAGCAACATTTTCAGCATGACTAGGACCTGAAATAGCTACAATTTTTTCACTATTATTAGGATAAATTTCTTCAGTTAAAATATCTGAAATTAATTTTTTGCTTCCTGGTTCAATTCCTTTAGTTGCAGTCACTAATAAAGGAGTTGCCCCACTTTTATCTAATACTTTACGTACATTTTTAGCAACAATTCGAACTGCTTTAGTTGGTAAAACAAATAAAACAATCTCTGCACCTTCTAATGCTTTTTCTAGATCTCCAGTAGCTGGTACATTAGGATTAAGTTTCCAATTTTTCATATAATGAGTGTTCGTATGGTGCTCGTTGATTTCCTGATTAACACTATCGATATTTCCATATAACACTACATCATTTCCATTATCAGCTAACATTGAACCAAGAACTGAACCCCATGATCCATTACCTAAAACTGCAATTTTTGCCATTTTCTTACTCAAACTTTCTATAAAAAATATTTCTTTCAATCTCTATTATACGGGTATTTTAATCCGCTACCAGCTAAATACCACTTCGGCTTTATAACCTTTCGACGATAAATCCAAAGAATAATCGCCCCAAAGAACAAAATCAAGCTTAATGCCTGTGAAACTCGAATCGTATTAGCGATATATAAACTATCCGTTCTCATTCCTTCAACAAAGAATCGGACAGCAGAATACCAAATTACATAACTTAAAAAGATTTCCCCCCGCTTAAACAAATGTTTTTTATGCCTTAAACTCAAAATTAAAATTAAACCAATCAAATTTAAAGCCGATTCATATAAATAAGTTGGTTGATAATATGAACCATTAATATACATTTGTTGAATAATGAAGTGCGGTAAATGTAAACTTTCTAAAAATGATAAGGTCGTTTTAGCGCCATGTGCTTCCTGATTCATAAAATTGCCCCACCGTGCAATTACTTGAGCAGCCATCACACCAGGAGCAATAATATCAAGCATCAAAAACGGAGGAAGCATTCTTTGATGACAAAAAACTAATAACACTATTAAGCCAGCTATCAAACCGCCATAAATAGCAATTCCACCATTCCAAATAGCAATTATTTGATCAGGATGTTGCGAAAAATATCCCCATTCAAAAACTACATAATAGATTCGAGCACCAATAAAACCAATTGGAACTGCCCAAAGAAGGAAATCAATGAAGTCATCAGGCATAATTTGTCTTTTTTTTCCTTCATTAATTGCCATTAAAGTGGCAACCAAAACACCAGTAGCCATTAAAATGCCATACCACTTAACCTGAATTGGTCCCAAATCAAAAGCTACCGGATTTAAAGCTAAACTCATTTCTTGCTTTCACCTTCGTCTTTTTTAGAATTATCTGAGATTAATTCAGTAAGATTTTGTTCAAATTTTTGGCTTGCGTCATATCCCATCTTCTTAGCTCTAAAGTTCATCGCAGCAACTTCAATAATAATTGCTAAGTTTCGTCCAACTTTAACAGGAACCGTTACTTGAGGAACGTCTACTTCAAAAATCTCACGTGTCTTTTCATTGAATCCCAAACGATCATAGTTAGCTTTAGGATCCCAATTTTGCAAGCAAATTATTAATTGTATTTCAGTACTATCCTTAACCGCGCCAGCACCAAAAAGATTCATCACATCAATAATTCCAATTCCTCGAATTTCCATTAAGTGCTTCAAAATTTTGGGAGCTTCCCCAACTACAGTCTTATCATCTTTTTGGTAAACATCAACTCGATCATCCGCAATTAAACGGTGTCCTCTTTTAACTAAGTCTAAGGCAGTTTCTGACTTACCAACACCAGAATTTCCAATAATCAAGACACCCATTCCGTAGATTTCTACTAAAACACCGTGAATACTCTTTCTTGGCGCTAATTTTTCATCTAAAAACTGAGTAATCACACTTGATAAATGCGTTGTAGCCATATTGCTAGAAAAAACAGGGATATTCTCTTTCTCAGCAGCCTCAAGCATTTCGGAAGGAATTGGTAAACCACGAGACACAATAAAACAAGGAGTCTCAGAAGTAGCCATCTTATTAAAAACCCGCTCGCGTAAATCATGGTCTAAACGTGCACTATAAGAAATTTCGGTTCTTCCTAAAAGTTGAATTCGATTTTTAGGATAAAAGTCAAAATATCCTGTTAATTCTAACCCTGGTCGCGAAATATCTGAAGTATCAATTAACTTTTGACTTAAATATTCTTTTCCTTCAATAATCTTAAGTGAAGGTACATCTTTTACTAATTCGCTAACTTTAACTGCTTCAACCATTTTTGTTGTCCTCTTTATCTTCTACATCTTTGACTGAAACATCTCGTGCTTTCTTTCGCTTTTGATTATTGCTAGTTGGCTGCGCTGGATTATGAATACCAGAATCAGTTGAATCTTTCTTATTACCTGAAAACTTAGCTATCAACCAAATTATCAAGGCAACAATTAATGCGGCCGGTAAAAGTCCAATAAAGAACTTAAACACGGAAAATAAGATACTTAAAATAACTAATGCAGCTAATACTAATATTAAAATAGTTACAAATCCCATAAGCTTTTTTCCTTAACATTTAGTTTGGATTTTTTTGACTTAAAAGCCACTGTAAATAAGCGTAAATAAAATTATCTAATTTTCCATCCATTACGCCATTCACGTCACTTGTTTCAAAATTAGTTCGATGATCTTTCACCATATTATAGGGATGGAAGACATATGAACGAATTTGAGAGCCAAAACCGATTTCTTTTTGATTGCCTTTGAGTTCTTCTGTTTGCTTCTTTTTCTTTTCCTCTTCCAGCTGGAACAATTTAGCACGCAGCATATTCATTGCAGTTTCTCGATTTTGCAATTGAGAACGTTGAGCTTGTGATGAAGTAACAATTCCAGTAGGCAAGTGGGTAATTCTAACAGCACTTGAAGTCTTGTTAATATGCTGACCACCTGCACCGCTTGAACGATAAACATCAATTCTTAAATCATCTGGATTAATATCAACCTCAATGCTCTGATCAATCTCGGGTATAACCTCAACCGAAGCAAAAGAGGTATGGCGTCTTTTAGCGGAATCAAAAGGAGAAATTCTGACTAGCCGGTGGACGCCATTTTCTGACTTAAGTAAACCAAAAGCATTCTTACCTTGAATTCTGACACTTACACTTTTAACTCCCGCTTCCTCACCAGGCTCATAATCTTCAATTTCAAATTTTAAATCATGATTAGCTGCATAGCGTTGATACATTCTTAAAAGCATATCAGCCCAATCCATGGCCTCTGTGCCACCTGCACCAGGGTGGATTTCCATCAGAGCATTATGTTGGTCATATTTATCTGATAACAATAATGATAATTCATAATCATGAAAACTTTGTGATAATGAAAACATCTCTTTAGCTAATTCTTCACTTAACTCAGGATCTGGATCAGTTTTAAGCAATTCTAAGGCTGTTTGAGCATCTTCAAACTTTTCTTCAAGTTGTTTGAAATTTTCGCTCTTTTCTTTCATCCGATTAGTTTCATTAATTAAACTTTGTGCTTGTTCTTGATCATCCCAAAAACCGGGTTCCGCCATTTTCTGCTCATTGATTGCAATCCCCTCGTTTAATGAATCAAAGTCAAAGAGACCTCCTAAAATGTTCTAACTTAGGATTTAATTCATTTAGTTTTGCTTGAATTTCACTAATCTCCATTTTTATATTCCTCACATCATCTAAATCACTTTTACTTTAATAATAGCAAAAAAGAGAGACATTATCTGCCTCCCTTTGTTTTATCGACTAATGTTTTGTCGTATTTGAGCCTTCATGAATAGACGGGTGGCATCAAATTCGATATCACTGATCATTTCTTCAAACATTCTATAGCCTGCTTCTTGATATTCAACTAATGGATTAAGTTGTCCATATCCTCTCAAACTAATAGATTGACGTAGTTGATCCATCGCATCAATATGATCAGTCCAGCGTTCATCTACGACACGCAAGATAACAACTTTTTCAAATTCTAGCATTTGCTCAGGATCAGCCAGTTGTTTTTCCTTTTCGGCGTAATTATCTTCGGCAATCTTGTAAAGACGCTTTTTAAGTTCTTCAGCACTTAAGTGCTTAATATTAAGTTTCTTAGTAGTTTCTTCATCAGTAATAGCAGATGAAATAAAGTCCCTTAATTGATCGTTGCGCCAGTCCTTTTTATCGCCTTGCGTATACATATCAACTTGATGATCGATAGTTCGTTTAATCATTGGCATCAGCACAGGTTTTAATGATTTTTCTTCAGAAATAACCTGCATTCTTTCCCCATAGATAATTTCACGTTGAGTACGCATAACATCATCATACTGCAAGGTCTGCTTACGAGTATCGTAGTTGTTACCTTCAACACGTTTTTGAGCTGATTCAACCTGCTTAGTGATCATCCGTGATTCAATTACTTTATCATCATCATTATCAGAGATTCGATCAAGGAATAATTTTACTCGGTCCCCACCAAAACGCTTCATCAAATCGTCTTCTAGAGAAAGATAAAATCTTGTTACACCAGGATCTCCTTGACGACCAGATCTACCACGTAGCTGATTATCAATACGACGAGATTCATGACGTTCAGTACCAATAACTGCCAAGCCACCTAACTCTTTTACACCAGGCCCTAACTTGATATCTGTACCACGACCGGCCATGTTAGTAGCAATAGTTACTGCTCCTCTTTGACCAGCATTCATAATAATTTCTGCTTCTTTAGCATGGTTCTTGGCATTCAAAACAGCATGCGGAATACCAGCTTGATCAAGCATCTTACTTAAACGCTCAGAACTTTCAATTGCCACAGTACCAACCAAGACAGGCTGTCCTTTAGCATGACGTTCCTTAATTTCTTTTACTACAGCTTCAAATTTAGAATCTAAAGTTGGATATAGGATGTCAGGCAAATCTTTACGAGCAATTGGTCGGTTAGTTGGAATAGTAATTACTTCCATGTTGTAAATTTCACGGAATTCTTCTTCCTCTGTTTTAGCCGTACCAGTCATACCAGCAAGTTTTTTGTACATTCTAAAGAAGTTCTGGTAAGTAATGGTTGCTTGCGTTTTTGATTCTTCTTGAATCTTAACTCCTTCTTTAGCTTCGATTGCTTGGTGAAGTCCATCAGAATAGCGACGTCCTTCCATTACACGTCCAGTGAAGGAGTCAACAATCATAACTTCGCCATTTTGAACTACATAGTCAATGTCTTTTAACATAATGTAGTTAGCTCTTAAAGCTTGGTCAATGTGGTGAACTAAAACCTGATTATCAATATCATATAAGTTCTTTAAGCCGAAATGTTCACAAGCTTTTTTAATTCCTTGGTTGGTCAAATTAATAGTTTTAGTTGGCCAATCAATCTTGTAATCACCGTGATCTTCATCGTCATCCGCATCATCATCACTTTTATCTTCAGTTAAAGTCTTAACAAAGCGGTCTGCACGAATATATTCACTATTAGCCTGCTCTGCTTGTCCAGAAATAATTAAAGGTGTTCTAGCTTCATCGATTAAAATTGAGTCAACCTCATCGATAATTGCATAGTTAAGTGGACGTTGCACCATTTGATCCTTGTAGACAACCATGTTATCTCTTAAATAATCAAATCCTAACTCAGAGTTAGTGGAGTAGGTAACGTCGCAGTTATAAGCGTCTCGCTTTTCATCTGCAGACATAGAATTAAGGTTCAAACCCACAGTCAAGCCAAGCCACTTATATAGTTGACCCATTTCACTTTCGTCACGGCTTGATAAGTACTCGTTAACTGTTACAACATGAACGCCTTTTCCTGTTAAAGCATTTAAATAAACAGGTAGAGTAGCTGTTAAGGTCTTACCTTCACCAGTCATCATTTCTGCGATATTCCCGTAATGAAGTGCAATACCACCAATGATCTGAACGCGGAAAGGATATAATCCTAAAACTCTCTTAGCTCCTTCACGTGCTGTCGCAAAAGCTTCTGGCAAAAGATCGTCTAACGTCTCGCCCTTTTCTAAACGTTTGCGAAATTCGGGCGTTTTTGCTTGTAATTGTTCATCAGACAATTTTTCATATTCGTCTGCTAAAGATTCTACCTTAGTTGCTAATTTTTCAAATTTTTTTAATTCTCTTCTGTCATTGTCATAAATTTTTTTAAGAATATTAGCCATTTAATCGGTCCTTAAGTTTAAATTTTGTGCACAAATCTAAAATAATACTATGTAATTTTAACATTAATTTGGAAAAATGAGAAACCTACTATTGCAAGAAAAAGCCTCTTAAGCTAATTCATTACTTAAGAGACTATCAATTAATAAAATTGTTTTAATTATTCGTTAGTTTCAATTAAACCGTAACGACCATCATTTCTGCGATATACAATACTTGTACCGTTAGTATCTGCATCTTCAAAAACAAAGAAGTCATGACCCAATAAATCCATTTGCAAAACTGCTTCTTCTGCGTTCATTGGTTTCAAATCTAAGTGCTTGTTACGAACAATATCAAATTCCTTAGGTGTCTTCTTTTCTTCTTCTAAGTCTTCATAGAAGAAGTCTTTCAATCCCTTTTCACGGCTCTTTCTATTAATACGAGTCTTGTATTTTCTAATTTGACGCTCTAATTTTTCAGAAACGAAATCAATGCTCTTGTACATATCATCGGTTGTATCTTCAGCACGTAAAACTAAGTATGGAAGCGGAATTGTCACTTCAACTTTAGCAGTGTGATCTGGATAAACTTTTAAATTGATATGAGCAATTACATCGGAATTAATTTCGAAGTACTTTTCGAGCTTATCCAATCTCTTTTGAACATAATCTCTTAAGGCATCAGTAACTTCGATATTTTCTCCACGAACATTGTATTTTAACATTGTAGATTCTCCTTCCAACGTCTTATGACGTTTTTCTTTACACATCTAGTATAGCAAATTGTAAGCGGTTTTACTAATCATTTATCTACTAATTGTAAAACTATTTATTTTACAATTAGGATAAGCTTCTAATACCGCATCCCGAGCATGATATAAGGTCCGTCCCGTTGTATAAATATCGTCCAACAACAAAATTTTTCCTCGGACATTCTTGTTTCTAATTGCTGAAAATGTCTGCTTAGTTAGCAACCGCTCTTGTCTATTTTTTTCACCTTGGGCTTTTTCAGTATCCGCCTTAACCAATAAATCTGTTAAAGGGACTAGTTTTTGATAAATAGAAGCAATTGTTTCAAATCCTCTTTTTCGTAAATGGCTGGGAGAACTAGGAATCGGGACATAATAATCTGCTTTTGGCAAAGAATTAACTAATTCAGCTAGTACATAGCTCAAAACGTAGTCGCCATAGCGTTTATACTGCACCATCAAGTCATGAAAAGCTTCATTATATTGATATATGGCTTTATTGTCTAATATATTGCCTGCGTATTTTTGCTGCCATTTAATACAATCAGAGCACAATCCTTTTTTATTTATTTCTTTGTTGCAGCCTGAACATACGATGCCTTTCTTTTTGACAAACTTTTGTAAACAATCAGAACAGGCATATTTTTCTTTAGATTTAACAAATGAAAAAATTATTTCGTAATTAATTTGTCTCCTAAAATTAGACTTACACAGTAGACATTTACTCATCTATTCATCATCCTAATCTGTCTCATTGCTTCTCGGATACTTTTAGTATATTTGTGATAACAAAACAAAACTAATCCATCTCGATCATCAGCACTTCTCCCAACTCTTCCTGCAATCTGAACTAAGCTTGGCGTATTATAAATTGGATCATCGGCAGCAAGCACAATTACTTGAACATGCTTAAAAGTTACCCCTCGTTCTAAAATTGTTGTCGTCAGTAAAATATCTATCTCTCGCTTGCGAAAGCTAGCGACTTTTGCCTGTCGATCCTTATCACCTGCATACACACTAATAATCTTACTTGCTTTAAAAATCGAGCTTATATATTCTTCATAAGCCGGTAATTCTTTAATTCGAGGAACAAATATTAAAAGTGGCTTTTTCATATCAAGAATTTGCTTAATTTGTTTAATCAAAACCGGATGAACTTTTCCCTTATTTGAAATAAAAGACTTAAAAAAATATTTTTCTTTGGGGACTGGTAACAAACCTTGATGAAATCGCCTCTTAAGTAAAGAATAATTTATTGTTTTATTTTTCGCTTGCCTTAATAACTTTGAATCTGGCGTTGCTGTTAGAAAAAAAGTGCAGCCTGCTTCCTTTACCGCGTTTTCTGCCGCAAAATGCAACATCTTATTTTCATAAAAAGGAAAAGAATCTACCTCATCAATTACAATTAAGTCAAACGCATGATAAAACTTTAAAAGTTGGTGCGTTGTACAAATAACAAATTGTTCATCACTTATCTCATGATGTTCACGTCCATGGTATTTGCCAATTTCTACTTTTTCAAAAGCCGCTTGAAAACGTGGAAACAATTCATCAACTACGTCAATTCTTGGAGTAGCAATTGCTATTCGAAAACCGCCTTTTAAAACTTCTTCTACTACCTTAAATAGCATTTCAGTCTTACCAGCCCCAGTTACTGCATGAATCAGATGATTACGCCTATCTTTAAAAGAATTCACTAATTCCTTGGAGATCAATTCTTGCTGTTCAGTTAGCGTGCCACTCCAGCTTAAAAGCATAAGTACTTTAGGATAATTGACATTCTCAACGTTTCGTTCTAACTCATCCCCTTCTGTTATTCTTCCTAGCCCAATACACTCTCGGCAATACCGTCGCCCATCTGGTAATTTCGATACTGCTTTGGTGTTACATCGCTGACAAATTCCATTTATCATTGCAGGAACTTTTGTAGTTTCGCCGTTTATGTTATGGTTATTCTGATCAGATATCCATTGGCGTCCTTTTAATTCGGTCATCAATATCACCCTATGTTAATTACGCATTTGGAGGCGATTTTTTGTCATCAAAACCATTAAATTATTTAACAATTGGTAAAACTGGGCAGCATGAGCTAATTATTAAGAAAAGTAAATTTATTTGTTCTTTAGCCCGGACTGAAACAGTAGAAGAAGCTCAAGAATTTATTGAACAAGTTTCTAAAAAATATCATGATGCTACACACAATACTTATGCTTATACTCTTGGATTAAATGATAACCAAGTTAAAGCAAGTGACAACGGTGAACCTTCAGGAACAGCTGGAATTCCAGAACTAAAGGCTCTACAACTAATGAAGTTAAAGAATGTAACAGCCGTTGTCACCCGATATTTTGGCGGCATTAAGCTAGGAGCTGGTGGCTTAATTCGTGCTTATTCGAATTCAGTAACCGAAGCTGCGCAAAATATTGGCGTTGTTAAGTGCGTTATGCAGCAACTAATTCAATTTTCAATTCCATATAACCGAATAGATGAAATCAATCATTACTTAGAAGAAAATCGAATTTCAATCGCTAGCCAAGAATATACTACAAATGTCACTATTCAGATTTATTTAGACTTAGATCAAATTCAAAAAGTTGAAGACAGCTTAATTAATCTATTATCTGGAAAAGTAGAATTTAATAAACTAGATCAAAGATTCAACGAAATTCCTGTTACTGATTTTAATTTCCATGAACAATAAAAAAAGATTTACGTTAATATCAACGTAAATCTTTTTTATCTGTATTCTTTTTATTTAATCGTCTAACCTTTACTTCAGGATCTGCACGTTCCATTTTATTAATAGTTCGTTGCAAGAAATGCAGAAGTGGCTTATATTTTTCACCTAATAATCCAATAGTCTCAACAAAAAGTTCAACTGCAAACAACAAGCCCAAAATTAATAACCAAATCCCCCATCTAGGTGAAACTAATGAAAGAAGTGACACAAAAGAAAAAATAAGTGAAATTCCATAAATGGCTAAAACCGTTTGACGATGTGTCAGTCCCATTCGCATTAACTGATGGTGTAAATGGTGCTTATCAGCCTGAGAAATATTCTTTTTATTCAATTTCCTGCGGATCATTGCATATACTGTATCAGTAATTGGAACACCTAAAATAAGGATTGGTACTAATAACGATACAAAAGTTACATTCTTTAGTCCCTTTAAAGAAAATACCGAAATCATAAAGCCAATATACAGTGCACCTGTATCTCCTAAAAAGATCTTAGCAGGATGGAAATTATATGGTAAAAATCCTAATAAACAAGCTGCGAGCATAATACACATAATTGGAACATAGTGCTGCCAACTCTTTAGGAAGAAAAAGCCGACAATTCCCATCGTTACAAGAGAGATCAAAGTAACTCCTGTAGCTAGGCCATCGAGCCCATCAATTAAATTAACGGCATTAGTTAAAGCTAAAATCCAAAAAATAGTAAGAGGAAAACTCCACCAACCTAGTTGAAGATGACCTAATAATGGCAAACTTAATTCTCTAACTTTAATTCCAGCTAAAAAGTAAACAACTAGGGATGCTATAAAGATTCCAAACATTTTTTGTCTGGGTTTTAGTTCTAAAATATCGTCAATCAATCCAGTCAAAATAATGACACTAGATGCTAGTAATACTGAAAAAAGCTCATGTGTGGGGAAATCTTTCCTTAACAAAACAAACTCTCCAATATTAAAAGCTACAAAGATAGCTAGGCCGCCAATAGTTGGCATTGGCTTTTTATTAATTCGGCGAGCATTTGGATTATCAACTGCACCTAATACGAAAGCTAATTTTCTAATAAAAGGAGTTATAGCAGCAGTAATAATTACTAATAAGAATATTTTTACAATTGTCTGAAACATAACAATCTACTTTCTTAAACTTCTTTTTCTCATTATACCTAGACCCCAATCCAAACACAATAAAGCAATAAACAAAAAAGACGAATCTTAAGATTCGTCTTTATTTTGCTATTGCAACAGCACGTTTTTCTCGAATAACTGTAACTTTAATGTTACCAGGATATTCCATATCTTGTTCAATTTGGTTTCTAATATCATGAGCAAGAATAGTAGTTCGAGCATCTGAAATTTTATCAGGTTCGACCATCACTCTTATCTCACGACCTGCTTGAATTGCATATGCTTGTTTTACGCCAATATGTCCTTTAGCTATTGTTTCCAGTTGCTCTAAACGACGAATATAATTTTCTAGAGATTCGCTTCTAGCACCCGGACGAGCTGAAGAAATTGTATCAGCGGCCACAACTAGTTCTGCAATAAATGATAATTTAGGAACATCATCGTGGTGAGCAGCAATCGCATTCACAACCAAATCTGGTTCATGATATTTCCGTGCAAGTTCAACACCAATTTCTACATGGGAACCTTCAATTTCATGATCAATTGACTTCCCAATATCGTGTAATAATCCTGCGCGTACCGCTATTTTTTCGTCTAAACCAAGTTCAGCAGCCATCACACCAGTTAATTTGCCTACTTCAATAGAATGAGACAAAACATTTTGTCCATAAGACGTACGATACTTTAAGCGTCCCAAAATTTTTACTAATTCTGGATGCATCTTATGAATTCCAAGTTCCATTAAAGCACTCTCTCCAGCTTCGTAAATGTCATCATTCACTTCTTTACGAGCTCGATCAACCATTTCTTCAATCCGTGCTGGGTGAATTCGACCATCCTTAATCAAACGCTCTAATGCTCTTTTTGCAATTTCACGTCTAATTGGATCAAAACCACTTAGGACTACTATATCCGGTGTATCATCAATAATCACATCTACACCAGTTAAAGCCTCAAATGAGCGAATATTTCTACCTTCACGGCCAATGATACGACCTTTCATATCATCATTTGGTAAATTAACTACTGAAACAGTCTTTTCCGAAACTGTATCAGCTGCACTACTTTGAATTGCATCGACAATTACTTTACGAGCAAAATGATCCGCTTTTGCTTTAGCAAGTTGATTACTTTCTTCAATCATTTCTGCTCTCTCTTTAACCAGTTGGTCGGAAAGCTTGTCTAAAACGATCTTTTTAGCATCTTCTTGACTTAACTCTGCAACTTCATAGAGCTTTTGCTCTCGCTCGGTCACTAATTGATCAGCTCTTCTTTCTTTTTCTAAAACTTGAGCCTGCAATTTTTTAATTTGGTTTTCTTTTTGTGTGAGTTGTGAATCCTTTTGATCCAGCAAACTATCTTTATGATCAATAGCATCTTCACGTTGCAGTAAGCGATTTTCTTGTCTAGAAACTTCTTGTCGCCGCTCATTCAATTCATTATCTACTCTTTCACGATAATGATGAATTTCTTCTTGTGCTTCCAAGATCTTTTCTTTTTTGGCATCAGCTGCAGCTTTTCTCATCGCTTCTTTTTGAGAAGCAAGATCAGCCTCTACCGCTTTAGCCTTACTTTCTGCATCTGCCAAGATGTGTTTTGCATCATGGGCTGCATTCTGAGCTTGAGTCTCCCATTTATTCTTACGAAGACTATAACCCGCACAACCTCCAACTAAGACAGAAACAATAGCGACAGCAACAGGAACTAAAATTGTATTTATCATATCTTTTACTATCGCCTTTTTTATAGAATTATTTCACACATTATTAATAATAAAAGTATCCGGAAGTGATGTCAATCATACAAAAAACCTTGACTTTTAAAAGCCAAGGTTTAACTGTATTTGTTTACTAGTTTTTTTTACTTTTCTCATTGGAAGCATCATCTTTTACCGCTGCTGCTTCCTTCTCCTGCTTTATTTTTTCGGGGTTTTCACGCTCTTCAATAGCTTTAGAATCAATTCCATATGCTTTACGCACTTTTTCTTTTACTTCATCATACACATCTGGATGTTCTTCAAGGTACTGCTTAGCATTCTCACGTCCCTGACCAATTCGATCATCACCGTATGAATACCATGAACCAGCCTTCTTAATGATATCCTTGTCAGCAGCCATATCAATTAATTCACCAGTTTGAGAAATTCCTTTACCGTACATGATATCAACTTCTGCCACTTTAAATGGTGGAGCAACCTTGTTCTTAACAACCTTTAGCTTAACACGGTTACCAATTACATCAGATCCTTGCTTGATCTGTTCTGCGCGACGAACTTCTAATCGAATAGTAGAGTAGAACTTTAAAGCGCGACCACCAGGAGTAGTTTCTGGATTTCCAAACATCACACCAACTTTTTCACGAATTTGGTTAATGAAAACGGCGATTGTCTTCGTCTTAGAAATATTTCCAGAAAGTTTCCGCAAGGCCTGACTCATTAATCTCGCCTGTAAACCAACGTGAGAGTCTCCCATATCACCATCAATTTCAGCTCGTGGTACTAATGCAGCAACTGAATCCACAACCAAAATATCAATTGCACCACTGGCAATCAAAGTATCTGCAATTTGTAATCCTTCTTCACCAGTATTTGGTTGAGATAAAATTAATGAATCAATATCTACACCTAATGCCTCAGCATAAGCCGGATCCATAGCATTTTCAGCATCAATGTATGCAGCCGTTCCGCCACGCTTTTGAACTTCTGCAACAGCATGAAGTGCTACTGTAGTTTTACCAGAACTTTCTGGTCCATATACTTCAATAATTCGTCCACGTGGATAACCACCAACTCCAAGAGCAGCATCTAAAGCTAGTGAACCGGAAGGAATAGTGGAAATTTGAGTATCTACTTTTTCACCCATACGCATAACTGCGCCTTTTCCAAAGTCTTTTTCAATCTTCTTTAAGGCAATGTCTAAGGCCTTCTTTTTATCATCTTTAGCCAAATCTCTTCCTCCTTATTCATTTATAATAATTATACTTGGTTTGACTACCTAAAAGCAAGAAAAATACGAACTAGCGTTCATATATATATTTCTCTAATTTTTATTACGCAAACTAACTTTATTTTTTTCAAAAAAAAGAGAAGCATTTCTGCTTCTTTTCATTTTAAATTTCACCTTTAAATACATCGCCACTTTGCTTAAAGTAATCATAACCTGAGTAAATTGTAAAGATTAAGCAAATATACAATAAAATGGTACCGATGCAGTAAACGTCACCAAGCAATAAGAAAATGATGGACAACATTTGCGTAGTTGTTTTAATCTTACCTGGCATTTTGGCAGCTAAAACTTGACCTTTATTCTCAGCTAAAATCAAGCGTAAGCCAGTAACAGCCAATTCACGACAAACAATAATAGCCACTACCCACGCAGGTGCTAGATTTAAAGAAATTAAAAATACAAAAGCAGTCATTGTTAGCATCTTGTCTGCTAATGGGTCAGCAAATTTTCCAAAATTGGTTACCAAATTTCTTGAACGAGCGATATGACCATCTAAAAAGTCAGTTATTGATGCCACTGCAAAAATCACTGCAGCTAATACATGAGACCAGTAAATATGTGCACCTAAAACAATTGCACCACCAGCCGGCCAGTTAAAAATTAAAACTAGCATAAAAACTGGAATCATAAAAATTCTAAACATAGTTAATTTATTTGGTAAATTCATTAACGGTTACTTTGACCTCCATTATTTTGATTGGTATTCGTTTGCCCTTGAGTATTTTGAGTATTTTGAGTGTTTTGAGTACCTTGTTGATTTTGCTGTGTCTGCGTATTCACATTATTCGTAGTAGTAGAACTTTGAGTAGTTGCGCTACTTTGTTGAGTACTAGTAGTTTGACTATTTTGTCCACTAAAAGTAAATCTGACAGTCATTGGTGAAGCAGGATTCGTTGAGTTATGGGCATTCACCTTCTTACCAGCTAAAGTCAAAGTAGTCGAAACGCTATTACCCATTTGCACAGAAACACTATTTACATTCTGCGGTAATTGAACTGAATGCTTACCGTTTGCCTTTAATGTTCCTTGCCAAACTGAAGAACCATTAACTAAAATTTGTGCCCAAACTTCATTCTTAGTGGTGCCTAAAGTTAAAGTACGGTCATCTTTCATCCCGCTAACACGATAACTATTATTACCTAAACTAGCAATTTTAACTTCTGAAGTCTTAGACTTTGGAGTTGATTTCTTCTTTGATGAAGTTTTAGATTTTGAAGATTTAATACGAGAAGAAGAAACAGTTACGTTCTCAGCTTGATTTGCTGATTGCTGATTAGTTCCAGTAAAGAAACGAGTATAAACAATATAAACTACCAAAATTACTAAAACAACACCAACTACGGTTGCAATCTGAGGTAGGTAACTACGCCACATTCCTTTACGACTATTTGTAGTTTCTTTAATTTTCTCACTTTTATTGTCGATGGAGTTTTCAACGTATTCCTCAGGCTTTGCTTCAGGAACCTCTGATTTATAGTCCGCTAATAGTTCTTTACCATTAAGACCAACCACATCGGCGAATTGTCTAATAAAGGCTCTAACATAAAAATCTCCTGGCAATTGATCAAAATCATTATTTTCAATTGCTGTAAGATATCTACGCTGAATCTTTGTTATTTTTTCAACATCTTCAATTGACATGCCCTTTGCCTTACGAGCACTGCGTAATTTATCTCCAATATCTGCCATAATATCCTCTCAACTTTTTGCAATAATTCAAATATGAGTATACCAAACTAATCAACCATTAAACAAGCCAGCCACCATCAACATAAATAGTTTGACCAGTCAAATAGTCTGAACGTTTATCAAGTAAGTTTTCTACCCAAAAAACTATATCACTAGGTTCAGCTAATCTCCCTGCGGGAATTTCATTTTTTACTTCATTTAAAGTTTCTGCATCAAAAATTGCATTCATTGGTGTATCAACTGCCCCAGGAGCAATCACGTTTACCGTCAAATGAGCTGATGCGACTTCACGTGCATATCCTTGTGCAAAGCTAGATAAACCACCCTTACTGGCACTATATACGCTTTCTAACGCACTTGCTTGGCCGCCATATACCGAGCCAATGAAGATAATACGTCCATGTTTTCTTTTTAAAAGCTGTGATTCTAAAAGAGAAGTGATCTTTATTGGCACTAATAAATTAATTTGCATAATTTTTTCTATTTGAGTCAATTCTTGACTACCAAGGAATTGATAGTTAGTTATCCCTTGAGTGAAAATAGCCGCATTTAATGGTAAAAGGCTAGCGACTGTAGTTTTAATTACTTCATCTTCAGCCAAGAAATCTAACTTTAAAGGAAAGAATTCTTGACTTGGATATTTATCAATAAACTCTGCCACCATTTTTTCAGCTTCTTGACTGCTATGATTAAAGTGAATGTATAAAGACCAGCCTTTTGCAGCAAGCTGGGCTGCAATGGCCTTACCAATTCCTCCTGTTGCACCAAAAACTATTGCACGTTTCATTTAATCAGCTTCCTCTTTGCCTTTTAAAATTGTAGTAAATATATCACTTTTAGCTAAAATATTATCAATTGCTGTATAAAATTCATTAAAACTTAAGGATTGAATTACGTGAGCTGCAGTATTAAAGTCTTCATTTTCTAAACCATATTCAGCTTCTTCGATTGCAACTGTACTTAAATCATCAAATTCTCTAATCGTCTGTGCCAAGGCCTCTTTCTTTTGGAATACGAATGCCTCTTTTGATATTGGAACTTCTAGTAGCTGATTTTTGGTATTTTCTAAAAATAAATCTGGCTTATTAGAAGCGCCAATAATCGTAGCAAAATTTCCTTCAGTAGTATAAGAAACTTGAAGCTCCATCGGAGAATTTAAAATTCTCTGCTTTTGCATTTCTTCAAACCAGGGACTGGTTACTCCCAACTTAGCTTGGAGCATCATTTCAAGAATTGTTTGTGCAGTACTATTTTTTAGACCAACTTTTTCAAAGTTAGGCAGCCTGATCCCTATACCAACGCGTGAAGTAGCTAGATCAGAATCAATAATGGTATTATGCTGTTTTTTTGGACTTACAAGAGTTAATTTTTTAGGAGCAACTTTTTTAGAAATTAAATATTTACGCTCAAGTTTCCCTACTTCACGCAGGACTTCTTTTGTTTGATTTTCGCTAAATCCACCACATGCGACAAATTCCATTCGACCACTAACATAATTATTATCATAAATTTCCTGTAAAATTTCTGGCGTCATCTTTTTTAAACTAGCTTTGGTTCCAGTTAAATCCTCCGCCAAATTTGTCTTAGGAAACATCATCTGCATCAGTTCATAATTTACTTGCCAATTCGGATCGTCTTGATACATCGCTAACTCTTGAGCAATGATCTTTGCCTCTTTTGTAACATTGCTTTTAGTAAAATACGTTGTTCCTACTAATTCAAAAATCAGTGGCAACACTTGCCGCCAATGTTCAGTAAAACTAGCATAAAACATTGTTTCGTTATACGTAGTAAATGCATTAGTAGAAGCACCAACTGCTTCAAATTGCTGCGATATATCACCATTCTTTTTGGCAAATAATTTATGTTCCAAAAAATGAGCTCCGCCACACAACTTCTGAGGATCACTTCCACCAAAATCCACAATAATTCCCATAAATTTTTGTGCAAATAATGGCCTTCTAATTACCTTTGCTCGAAATCCAGACTTATAATCTCTGGTAGTTACATCTAATTTTTTCATTTTAAACAATAGCTTTCATTAAAGTACAATTTTTGACTAAAGTCGATTAACTTATCTATTTTAAATTGCTCAACATCATTAATTCGTTGTACAAAAGTATAGTCGCGACCTCTTAAAGCATTTGCCAGCATTTGAATTAAAATTAAATCCTGTCGATCAGCACTTATTTGATAATTACGCTTCAAAGCAGCTTTAGCTTTATTAAAAACATCTTTGTCCACTTTTCCTTCTTGGACCGCCTTCACACCGTTTTTAATTGCCTTAGAAGCAACTGCAATCTTTTCTTTAGAAATTCCTGTGCTAATTAAAAAAAGTGAATTATTAACATAATTAGTTGCATCAATGGCATACGCTGCTCCTAATTTTTTTCTGACCTCAGTAAACAGCTTAGATGACTCATCCCCAGCAAGATATTCTCCTAAGAACAGACCTCCAAATTGTTTAAAATACACTGGCAAGGACTGATCATAACCATAACCAATTAAAAGCTGCGCTTGTTCACTCTTAAATTGTACTTCTTTTTCTACTGGATCTTCCGTAGTCGCTAAAGATAATGTTGGCACAACAAAATCATCAAAATAACCGGCCCAATCAATTCGATTTTGAACTAAATCAGTTAAACTATCAGGATCTTGTGCTTGTCCCAAACAAAAGGCAGGCGCATTTTTTAGTGTATTAAAAAATGACTTAATTTCTTCTAAGCTAGCATCTTTTAATGTCTTCTCATCGCCAAAAACACTATCTTGATAATTAGGTGTATTTCGATACCAAGTATTAAAAAAGCCGTTCAAAGCAAAGTTTGCAGGTAGTTCATAGTATTGTTTTCTTTCCTGTTCAAGCTGTCTTTTGGCTAGCTCTAATAACTGACCATCAAAAAGCGGCTCCTTTACCACCTTGAAAAAGGCATCTATTACTACTTGATAATTATAGTCTGGATCAAGAATTTCACGAGGCTCAACAAAATTTATAGTGTAAAAAACTACAATTTGATTTCCAAATACTTCAGGAAAAACTTGTAAACTCGCATTATATAGATTAGAAAAAGTCCTTGCCTGAATATTTATACCCGGAAAACTTTTACTAGCATTGCTCTGCATACAAGCTAAAATATTTGCCAAAGCCAATGTCTTCTTATATAAAGGCAAACGCAAAAAACAGCCTAAAGTGGCTGTTTTAAATTTTAAATTATGGTCAATTCTAATATTCGTCATAATTACTGATCATCATCCTTTTCTGGTGGAATAAGTACTTGTCTCGGTTTAGATCCTTCCGAAGGTCCTACAATTCCCTTTGCTTCCATTGCATCCACAATTCTTGCTGCTCGATTATAACCAATTCTAAATCGACGCTGAAGCATCGATACGCTTGCTGACTGCTGTTTTCTGACTAAGGCTACCGCTTGATCATAGAACTCATCTTCAGGCTCATCTTCGCCATCAGTTTGATTTTCAGAATCATTCTTTGAAGGAATCATGTCTTCGTTATATACCGCTTCTTGCTGCTCTTTTACCCACGATACTATTTTTTCTACTTCATTTACAGAAATAAATGCTCCTTGAACACGCTCAGGCTTAGCTGCTCCAATTGGTAAGAAAAGCATATCTCCACGTCCTAAAAGCTTTTCAGCTCCAACTTGATCTAAAATAGTCCGTGAATCTACTCCACTAGAAACAGCAAATGAAATTCGAGACGGAACATTTGCCTTAATTAAACCTGTAATAACGTCGACACTTGGTCTTTGCGTTGCCAAAATCATGTGAATACCAGCCGCACGTGCCATTTGTGCTAAACGAACAATTGCGTCTTCTACATCATGACCAGCAACCATCATCAAATCGCTTAATTCATCTACAATTACTACAATATAAGGCAATTTTTCCATTACTGTATTAGTCTTATCGGCATTATTTTCAGCTACCTTTTGATTATATTCAGTAATATTGCGAACTCCCCCAGCTGCAAAAAGCTGATAACGTCTTTCCATTTCTTTAACAGTTTTACGTAAGGCATTTGTAGCTAGCTTTGCATCTGTAACAACTGGAATTAATAAATGAGGAATCCCATTATATACAGAAAGTTCAACCATCTTCGGATCAATTAAAACTAGCTTGACATCCTCTGGGTAAGACTTCATTAAAATACTAGTAATAATTGTATTAATTGCTACTGATTTACCAGACCCAGTAGAACCAGCAATTAATAAGTGCGGCATCTTGCGTAAATCTGCCGAGATTACTTTCCCTTCAACGTCTTTACCTAAAGGTACATCAAGTGAAATATCTTTTGCTTTTGAGTCTTGATGAAGCATTACGTCTTTAAAAGAAACAGCCGAGGTAGTTCGATTAGGCACTTCAATCCCAATTAATGGCTTTCCTGGGATTGGGGCTTCAATACGAATATCTTTAGCAGCCAAAGCTAAAGCTAGATCATCTGCTAAGTTTACAATCTTGCTTACCTTAACTCCCACTGCAGGCTGTACTTCATAACGAGTAACAGTTGGTCCTAAGACTGCTTTTTTGACAATAACATGTACACCAAAACTCTTAAAAGTAGATTCTAAAACTTCAGTATTTTTCTGAATTAAAGATTTATCTTGACTCTGATCAACGCTTTTTATCGGTGCTAACAAATTAATTGGAGGCTTCTGATAATTAGCATTTTTTGTTTGAGCGTGTTGCTTAGTCTCTAAATCACCATGATCAACATCCTGAAGTTCCTGCTTCATCTTTTGATCTTCTTCGGCATAAGAATGTGAAATTGGCAAATCATCAGTTAAATTATCTCCAACTTCTGTCTCTGACGCAGCTGTATTTTCTTGAGAAACCTCAATTGGAGGATAAAAATGAGGTGTTTCTTCAAGATCTTGAGTTTTATTTGAAATAGGTGCATCTTCCGTGAAATCAGCTGTACTTGGGAAAGTATCATCATGATTATCTAACGGATCCGTCAATTTTTCACGATTATTTAATTTTTCTTGCTTACTCTGCTCATGCTTTTCGACTAAATCATTATATTTATTCTTTAAAGCATCTCCAGCATCTTTATTTTTCTCAATTACTAATTGCGAGCCTTTTTGAAAACCAGATAGTAAAGTAGCAAACTTGACATTACAGATCATCAAGACCCCAACCAGCATCATTAGTAAAGATATTACTTCTGAACCTACGGTACCTAAAATTGGAAAAATAAGTTGATAAAACATACTTCCAATAAAGCCGCCACCAACTTTGGTCGTGATTTGAGCACGAGAAAATTCTTCACCAATTGATGTTAAAAAGGCGTTGACAAATCCTTGATGGATCATCATTTGATTGAAAACACGAGAACTTTCCCAAAGGAGTAAACCTAAATAAAAAATCCCTAATCCGCTTCCTCTTTTTAGACCAAAACGAGGTGGCTGATTATAAATTACCATGACCAAACCAACTAAGCCTAAAACAATACTAGCTAAATAGTGACTATCGCCAACAAAAAAGCGAATTAAGTTAATTAGTTGTTGACTAAACAAGCCGAAATGAACGCAACTTAAAACTGCTATTAAAACAAGTACGATTCCAGTGATGACCCATTCCATACTTTGCTTTTTCTTCTTAGTAGTTGTCTTTCTCTTTCTTTTTGTCCTGCGTTTTCGCTTTTTAGCCATCAAGACACCTTCTCAATCTTTTTACTTATCATCTTTGTCCTTTTGGTTATCTCTGTTTAATTCGTTAAAGTTTGATTTAAAACTAAGGTTAACTGGATGATCTAAAGTTAATTGGGTAATTTCATAAGTTAAAGTTTCAATTTGTTCAACTAATGGTCTAGAGAGTAACTGGTAATCTGATGGTTCCAAATCAGTCCCATCGCCAAAATAATCAACAAATTGAACAACTCTCGTAATTACACCACTAACGGTAAAATCACCAGGTGCGGGAGAAACCTCGAATGGAACGGCAATTTCAAAATACTTACCAGTTTTCCCCTCATCTTGGCTACCATCATCTAAATCTTGGTAAACCTGTCTTAATGAAACATTAACTTCATTTTTTACCTTTTGTTCATCATTTAAATCATAATGAAAAGAACGAACAACAATTGGAGTCATATTTTTAAAATCCATTTTAATTCTCTCCTAAATTTCTTTCATAACGTTCAGGACGGTTGTAATTATCTTTTAACTTATCATTTTCATAATGATGGCTCGTTTCCATATTTGGAAAGCCTTGCTGTCTCAAAGCTTCTAAAAGGACCATTGCTACTGAATTTGATAAATTATAACAACGAATATTATCGGACATAGGGATTCTAAGATTACGATCATAATATTCTCGCATGAAAGTTTCTGGTAAACCAGTCGTTTCTTTTCCGAAAACAAAATAATAATCTTTATTAGGATCAGTATAGTCTACTTGAGCATAATTTTTTGAAGAAAATTTTGAAATTAAGTACATTTCATCATTTGGACCAAGAGTCTTTAAAAAGGCATCTAAGTCATCATGCATTCTAATATCAACTTTATCCCAATAATCTAATCCTGCACGTTTCATTTTTTTATTATCAATTTGAAAGCCGAGCGGTTCAATAAGATCTAAGACTGTATTCGTACCCGCACAAGTTCGAGCAATATTTCCCGTATTTGCAGGCATTAATGGCTCATAAAGTACAACGTGGTTTGTCATAAAAAAGCTCCTCTTGTAAAAAAACGTAGCACCTGTAATGAGGCAAGTACCACGTTTAATTTTCTACCTAATTCTACTCTTTAGACTTTAGATTCGCATCATCTGATTCCGATATCTCATCATAAAGAGTTGAAATCTTACGATAATAATTAAATAGTCTAGTCACAATAATCTTAATTACAGCATAGACTGGGATCGCAAAAATTACGCCCCATAAGCCGGCAACAGCGCTTGCGCCAATTAATAGCAAAATAGTAGTAACTGGATTCATGTTCATCTTATTCCCCATTACCAATGGCGAAATAACACGTCCCTCAAGCGTTTGTTCAATTGCAAAAACGATTAAAACCTTCACCAGCATCATGGGTGAGCTAATTAATCCCAAAATAATTGCTGGAATAAAGGCAATAAAGGTACCGAAATAAGGAATCATGTTTAGCACACCAGCTAGAACAGCTAATGTTATACCATAATTTAGGCCAATTACCGAATAGCCAATCGCAAACATCACTCCAACCCAGAAAGCAACTGTAATTTGTCCTCTAATATATGATGCTACAGCTCCATTAATATCACTAAGTAAACTTGAAAAACTAGGTTGTAATTTTTGCGGAGCGAATTTAGTCACATAAGGATTTAGACGATGACCATCTTTTAACATAAAGAATAAAACAAAAGGTGCTGTTAATAACGTCATAAAAATCATTGTAATAACATTAACAGCTGACGACAAATTACTCAAAGCTAAGTTAAAACTATCTTGACCAGTTTTAAACATCTTTGTCTGAGCATCAGAAATGGCCTGATTGATTCCACTACGAACTCCATTTAAACGAGGATCGTGGATCATCTTTTCAAAGCCTTTTTGTGCATCTTGCCAATAAGCTGGCCAGTTCTTAATTAAAGAATCAGTTTGATGTTGAATAATTGGGATCAAAGTATTAATGATCCAAATTAATCCTCCCAAAACAATTACAAATAGCAAAATAATTGTAATTATACGTGGTACTTTTAGCTTCTTTTCCATCCAGTCAACGACTGGATCCATTAAGTAATATTGGATTGATGCAACCAAAACTGGTGGCAAAATTGCATTAAAAAATGTCCAAAAGGGATTTAACACAAAAGAAATTTGGTTAAACACCCAAATAATTAAGAAGAATAATAAAATATTAAGTAATACTATGCTAAAACGATTATTTAAAAACCATTTAACAAAAAAATTATTCTTCTGATGATGTTTTTCTACTTCCATAGCTTCCCCTCTTATCTATGTTCGTAGGTGATCCAGTCTCCCACTTTAAATTCAGGCATTTCTTCTTTTGGATCTTTATCTAAATAAATTGCATTAGTCATCGGCTTTTTCGGAACTTCATTAGTAAATACTAAAGTTGCATGTCCAATAGCCTGCATGTTCATTTGAACCATTGGACCAACGTACAAAGCTAAATAAGTAGTGCCATCAATTGTAATTGAGTCGTCTTTTTTAAAAACAAACTTTTCAACTGGCGTTGCCTCATCAAATTTTTGTAAAACAGCAACATCTCGCAACTTATCAGTTGCTTTATTATCAAATAAAATTACGATATTATCATTTGGATCTAACGCTTCTGATCCAATAGCAGTAATTGTAGAATTCCACTTCATTTTTATCAACCTCTTTACTAAATTTTACCATATCACTTTGCCTAGCTGATAACACTTAATAACAATTGCCTATTCTAGCCAAAAGGTAGAGAATAAATATGTTACGGAAAGCTTTTATCAGGAGGTAAAACTATGAAAGTTTGGTTTGGTGGCTATACTAGCCATGACTCAAAAGGAATTTATACTGCTAATGTAGAAAAAAATGAGGATGATATTAAACTAGTTGATGTTAAAAATATTGTTGAAATTGATCGTCCAACTTATTTTCAACTAGTTGGTGACTTATTATTTACCATTATTCAAAATGGTGACCAAAGTGGAATCGCTACTTACCGCATCAAAGATGGAAAAGCAAAACAGTTAGATACCTATTTCCATGAAGGAGCAGCACCTTGTTATATCAGTGTCGACTCACAAAAGCACTTAGTCTTTACTGCAAACTATCACTTAGCCACTATTAACCTTTTTTCTTACGATGAAAATGGAAAATTAACTTTTATTACTAACGATACACATGAAGGACATGGACCAAGAGCAGAACAAGATCAAGCCCACCCACATTTCTTTGATGAAACTCCAGCTGGTAATCTAGTTTCATGTGATCTAGGAATTGATGCGGTTGATTTTTATAAATTAGATGGAGATAAATTAAAACATTTAGCTCGCTATCAGATGGAAAACGGCTTTGGTACTCGCCACCTCGTCTTCTCACCTGATGGAAAAACTATGTATATTGTTGGTGAGTTATCAAGTCAAGTTAACGTTGCTCGTTTAAATGAAAATACTTGGAAATTTGAAGATGTTGCAACTTATAAGACTATCCCTGACGACTTCAGTGATCACAACGGCGCGGCAGCTATTAGAATTTCTAAAGATGGTAAGTTTATTTATATTTCTAATCGCGGTCATGATTCAATCACTGTCTTCAAAGTTCTAGACGATGGAAAACTAGAATTAGTACAAAGAATTTCCGTCTTTGGATCATTCCCACGCGACTTTAACTGGGACAAAGACGAAAAATATCTTGTAGTGGCTAACCAAAATACTAATAATGCCACCTTATACCGTCGTAATTCCGAAACAGGTAATCTAACACCTATCCAAAAAGATATTCCTGTGCCAGAAGCTACACGCGTTTTATTTGAAGAAGATTAGTCTTATAAATAGTTATCATAAATTATTAAAATTCTATTTTGCCATGATTTTCATGGCTTTTATTTTATCCTACTTAGAAAGCAAATTTTACATGCAAAATAATGCTACTGATAAACTTTCACCATTAAAAAAATTAACCACTGAGCAACAAGATTTAGTTAATCAAATTATTAATTTTACCGATCAACATCTTCAAAATAACTATCCCGCCATTTTTACTATTTATGGCGACGCTGGAACTGGAAAAAGCGTAGTTCTTTCTGCACTTTTTGATCAAATGCAAAAATTACGTCACGATAAGAATAGCAATTTTTATCAAACTAATAATTATTTTCTAGTAAATCATCCTGAAATTCTTAAGGTTTATAAACAAATTGCAGGTTCTCTTCCAGAATTACTAAAGAAAAATTTTCAAAGACCAACTAGCTTTATCAATCAACTAGATAAAAAACAAAAAAAGGCAGACATTGTCATTATTGATGAGGCACATTTACTTCTATCAAAGCCAGACCACTACAATAATTTTTATCATGATAATCAATTAGTTGAAGTTATTAAACGAAGTAAGGTAGTCATTCTAGTTTTTGATCCCTATCAAGTGCTTAAAATGAAGACACTTTGGACCAAGGACCGACTAGAAAAAATTACTCATTCTTATCCATATAAAAAATACTACTTAAAGCATCAATTTCGAATGAATGCTTCCTCAGATCTGATCGATTGGTTTAATTCTTTTACTGAAAATATGATTATCAAACCAATTCCAGATAATGCAACAAAGAATTATGACTTTCGTATTTTCGATGATGCAGAAAAAATGCGGAAAGAAATTGTCAAACGTAACAAAGAAGTTGGATTAAGCAGAATTCTTTCTACGTCTGGTTATCCTTCAACATTAGATGGTGGAAAACACTATATTCAAGAAGGAAAGTTTAAAATGCCATGGGATCAATATAATTACACCTCAACGCCTTGGGCAGAAATACCTGAAACAATTAATGAAGTTGGGTCAATATATACTTGCCAAGGTTTTGATCTAAACTACACAGGTATTATTATTGGACCGCCAATTAGTCAGGTCCCTGGTCAAAATAAAATTTAAGTTAATTTAGATAAAATTACCGATATTGAAATGTTTAAAAAAAGAAAGGATTTGACCGATCCAACTGAAATTAAAAAGCTAGAAGAAAGAATGGTACTTAATTCTTTAAACGTACTTTTTAAACGAGGAATTATGGGAACTTATCTTTATGCACATGATCCTTTACTTAGAAAAACTCTAGTTTCGCTATTTAAAAATAAGCAAAATAAGTAAAAATAAGTAATAAATTATTACTTTCGACACAAAAAAGGTTACGGCTTCAAAGCGCCGTAACCTTTTTTCTTAATTCTCATTCAAATAAATTGTTACAATTTTAAATCAAGTTTGCTTCTTCAAGCAATTCCTCAATCCATGTTCCCTTAATCTTCTTCATCCCTGCTTTAACGGCAAGTTTTTCAGGAAGAGGCATTTCTTGATCTGCTAGCTTCTTCTTGTCAGCCATATAGTACATTGCACGGAGCAATTCACGAATATCATAGACAGAATCCCAAACTTCTGGAACTCCGCGGTCTACATTAAGTAAGGTGTAAACTGACTCCATCGCAGTTCTAACTGAATATTCAGTAGTAAAGACAGTATCTCTAGTAGGACTTTCAGCAAAGTTACCAATAAAGACTAAATTCTTTGAACCTTCTGGTACAACTGCTGGACGGTCACCATCATGACGAGGCATGAAGTAACTAGTGATATAAGGCATATATACTGGAACAGTATTCATATTTTCTTCTGAAGAAAGTTCTTTAATTTCACTTTCTGGAACACCTAAGTGATACAGCATTTCTTCAGCAATTTCTTGTCCGGTACAGTCAACTACTTTTTTCTTAATATAATTTCCTTCAGTATCTGAATATAAAGCATAGATCCAAACTACGATTTCGTTTGGCTTTTGCGTTGGGAAGTGCGGTTGACGGTGGATAGTAAAGCTTAAGCCCCAGTTAGAATCAGTAACTGTGATAATACCACCAGTATTTACTTTGCCATCATACAAACTACGTTTAGTTAATCTTTCAAAGTAAGGTGCAACCTTTTTATTCTTCAAGGTTGTAGTTGCAGAAACAAACCATGATCTTTCTGGAAGATTTTCACTAAAGACATCAGGATGACCAAATGCTGGGTCTTGCTTAGCTAAGTTCTCCCATAATCTCCATGAACCACCTTTAGCATGAGTAATTGGTGCTGGCGTAGTTTGATTACCATAAGTTGAACTTTCAGTAATCGAACCGTTAGTCACAAAGACAAGATCATTTTCAGTTAAGTCGATATCTTCTTGCTTACCGTCTTTCTTCATAACAATCTTTTTAGCAACTTTTTCGTTACCTTCATGATCGACTAGCACGTTTTCAACTTGAACGCCGTACTCAAACTTAACGCCATGATCTTTTAAGTACTTAAGTAGTGGCTTTACCATCGAATCATATTGGTCATATTTGTTGAACTTCAAAGCAGTAAAGTCTGGCAAACCATCAATATGGTGAATAAACCGCATGCAGTAGCGTCTCATTTCTGCAAGAGAGTGCCACTTTTCAAAAGCAAACATTGTTGACCAATAAGTCCAGAAATTAGATTCAAAGAATTCTGGAGAGAACCATTCTTCAATAGTCTTTCCTTGAATTTCAGATTCCGGTGTCAAAACTAGTTTAACTATTTCACTAGCATGTGAACCTAGTTGATACAAACCATCAGTTGGCAATTCATTACCACGTTTATGAATTAAACGGCAATTTGATGAGTTCGGATCTTCTTTATCAAGCCAATAATACTCATCTAAATAGGATGCTCCTGGTATTCTCAATGAAGGAACAGAACGGTACATATCCCACATACATTCGAAGTGGTCTTCCATTTCACGACCACCACGAACTACAAAACCAGCATTAGGACGCTTTGTTCCGTCTAAAGAGCCCCCAGCAACATCTAATTCTTCTAAAATATGAATCTTGTCACCAGCCATTTTAGCATCTCTAACTAAGAAAAATGCTGTTGAAAGACCAGCTAATCCACTACCAATAATATAAGCAGATTTTTTATCTACATCTGCTGGCTTTTTTGTGTCTGCAAAAGATTCATAATTTCCCTTTGAATAATACATACAAGTGATCCTCTTTTCTATATTAGGATAGTATTAACACTTCTTATATTCAATTCTATGTAAAGCGGTTACAATAGTCAATGTATTTGACTATTATATTTATAATTTATTACTTATTAGCCTTTGCCACAAACATTTCATATCCACTGGTTCTGAAATAGTAACCTCCTGCTTACGTTCCGAAAAAGGATCATCAAACTTAAGATAAAAGCAATTCAAAGCTTGTCGTTTAAAATTATCTTTAATCCCATACAAGGGATCACCAAACAAGGGATGGTCAAGATACTGCATGTGAACTCTAATTTGATGAGTTCGACCAGTTAATAACTGTAATTCAACTAAGCTTGCACCATTAACTTGGTCTAAAACACGGTATTTTGTAATTGAACGTTGACCACTAGCTACTATTCCGCGTTTAACGCTGGCATCTAGTTTACCAATTGGCGCATCGATAATCCCTATTTCTTGTTCTTTACTAAAATTGCCATGCACAATTGCATGATATTTTTTAATAAAACAATCCTTCCCCATTTCGCTAAATCGAGCATGAGCAACTGCATTTTTTCCAACTAAAACTAACCCTGATGTATCACGATCAAGTCTTGTAATAACATGTGGCTTAAGATCTTTCTGCCCATTTTTCTGAAAATAATATAGCAATCTGTTAACTACTGCATCATTATCTTCATAGCGAGATGGGATTGACAAAACGCCAGCTTCTTTATTAATGACTAAATAATCATGCTGTTCAAGAACAATATTCAGCTGATTAGTAGATGGTTTTAGCCATTGATTTTTCTTCTCTTCACCTAAGATAAAGATTACTTCATCCCCTGAATGTAAAAGATAGCTAGTATAGCGGCGATGGTGATTTACCAAAATCATACCACCATTATGCTGGCTATTAGTTAAAGCTCTTTTAGAAAAACCATTTCTTAACAAAAAACGCCCCAATTTTTGAGGTGTTTTATTTTCAAATTTTAATTTAAAATATTGCATAATTATTTATTTTTAGGTTGCCCAATAAAGGCATCCTCTACCCGATTCCAAAAATGAGTATGTTGATACTTATCAAACCGAATAACATGTTGAGAAATACGGTATTCAATTTTCTTAATATGCTTGTGATTAAATTCATATCCATCATAGGTTACTACGTAGTGATCATCACTTTCTGGTTTAATAGTTATCCATTCATCTGGAGCAATAACTATTGGCGATGACAAAGTTCTGAAAACACGGTTATTAATCGAAGCTATTTCAGTCATCTGCAGGGCTTTTAAACGGGGGTGAATAACTGCGCCGCCTAAAGATTTGCTATAAGCGGTAGAACCTGTAGGCGTTGAAACACATAATCCGTCTCCTTTAAAGCTCTCAAAGAATTGATCTCTAATATAAACATCAGCCTTTAAAGTCTTTGAAACTCGTTTAATTGTTGCTTCATTCAAAGCGAGCAACTTTTTCTTTTCACCTGAACCAGTAGTAATAATTAACTCTAGCAGTGGATAAGAAGCGGAAGAGGGTTGCTTCTTAGTTAAATTATCAACCATCTTGCCAATTTCAAAGTTACGCCAATCAGTATAAAAGCCTAAGTGTCCTGTATGTACACCAATAAACCTTATTTGATCAACTAAATTTTGATATTTGTGAAAACCCGAAATTAAAGTTCCATCTCCCCCAATTGTGATTACCACATCAGGATTCTCAGGATCAATTTCAATCTTTCTAGAATCAAGTAATTTTTCTAATGCCTTAACTACTGCCAAGGTTTCAACTTTTTCATTATAAACGAGTGCGACTTTCATTATTGTTCTTTTCCTTTAGATTTAGTAAAAATTCTCTGTGCTTCCTGCACTTCATCTTTAATTGATGACATTTCTTCATCTAACTTATAAGCAGCTTCAGCTGTTGATTTAAGTCGCTTAGAAATATCTTCTGGGTACTTCCCTTGATATTTATAATTTAAAGTATGCTCTACTGTTGCCCAAAAATTCATTGCCAAGGTCCGAATTTGAATTTCGGCAATAATCTTTTTTGGTCCGTCAGGTAAAAAAACAGAATATTCAATTACCATATGGTAAGAACGGTATCCAGATGGTTTTGCGTTTTGAATATAGTCCCTTTCTTCAATTACCTGCATATCTTGACGCTGGTGAATTAGGTCAACTACTCGATAAATATCATCCACAAATTGACACATAATTCGAATGCCAGCTATATCTTGCATATCGTTCTCAATGACATCAGGAGCAATAACTCGCCGCGTCATTTTTTCTTTAATTGAATCGACGGTTTTTACGCGTCCGACCACGAATTCAATCGGCGAATGCTCACCCTTGTTTAAAAAACTTTGTCTAAGTGATCGAAATTTAACTTTTAATTCAGATACAGCCTGTTGATAAGGCCATAAAAATAAATCCCAATCTTTCATGTATAAATCCTTTCCGTTTCAAACAAAATTATTCTACCATAGAGAGGGATAACATTAACTAGTGAAAGGATAAAATTATGAGTAAAAATTTAGAAATTGAATCAAAAACACTCCTAGATAAAGATACCTACGAAAAAATGCGTGATGCATTTACCGCTAAATCAGATTTTATTCAAAAGAACTACTACTTTGATACACCTGATTTTGACTTAAAAAATAGTGATGCCAGTTTAAGAATTAGAATTCTAGTTGATCACGCTGAACAAACTATTAAGGTTAAGGAAACCAAACCTAAAGAAAATAAATATAGTGAAAGAGTAGAAATTAATGATCTTTTGTCAGTAGCCCAAGCCGAGCAAATGGCTCAAAGTGCATATGAAGGTACTTTTTTCTTATTTGGCGGTGATGTTGGTAATTATTTACAAAAACATTATTCTAAAGAATCCATTCACTCTTTAAAATTAATTTCTTGGAGTCAAACACGAAGAATATTAGCCGTTGGACCAGAAAATTGTGAATTAACTCTTGATTTAACAGAATTTCCAGATGGCTATTATGACTTTGAATTAGAAATTGAAAATGATGATCCAGCAACTATAAAAAAAGTACTTGCTGAATTAGAAAAACAGTTTGATTTCAAAGCTAACAAGGAAAATACTAACCAAAGCAAAGTAAAACGTGCTTGGGAACACAAAAAATAAAACAAATTTTTTTCCATTTCGTTCATTTTCTGATACAGTATTCGTGAACTTGGACGGAGGAAATAGCAAAATGTTTGAAATATTTTTCTTTGTTAATCCGATTGGAATTAACTGTTATCAAAATGAACAGGAAATAATTGCTGCAGTCAGTGGTTATAAACAAAATATTTCTTACCACTTTATTCCCATGACTACCATGAACACAATTCGTAACGATATCAGAGCGAGACATCTTTCATCAAGTAATGTCGAAATTTTTAACACTTTTAGTCAAAGTGCTTACAATGCAACCAAAGATTATCACACCCTAAAATTAATAGTAGGTAATAAAAAGGCTAGACAATATATCATTAAATTGCAACATGCTATTAATGATATGGGCAAAATTTATTCATCAGAGCTTATTAATGAAATTTTGAGCTCACTAGATGTTTCGATTAAGAGCTTCAAAAAGAATCGAGAATCGAATTACATCAAGCTTTCAATGGATAAAGACTTAAAACTTGCCGATGACTTGAATGTTGTAACTACTCCAACTACGATTATTTTTAATTATGATAATGACCGTGGAGACTCAGGAATGATGATTGAAGGTTGTGCAAATCGAGAAGAAATTGAGTCAGCAATTACTGGGGATAGACAAACTAGTAGTGATAATAGTTTACGCTTATTATAATTTATTGAGCTAACTGGCTTTTAAGTCAGCTAGCTTTTTTTGTAGAAAAATTATTATTGGACTTTTTTCCTTCGGCTCTCGTAATTTTAAGAAGAGTTCATCTGGAATATCTGCCACAGAATAATGTAACTGATATAATAACGAAGCAATTTTCAGTCCCAGTCTACTTTTTTGATTAATTTGCTTTTGTAGATATATTTTTTTATCTTGAATATAGCTTATTTTATTTTTTCTAGTAGATGGAATGAAAGTAAACAAGCTTGCCACGCCTCTTTCATCTAGTGAAAAAGTTTTAATCTCATAACTTAGTTCAGAACTAAGTGCTGCCATTAAAATATTATATTTTAATGTAATCACACAACTAAATGGATTAATTTCTAAATAATACCATTGCCATTGTGTACTGTATCTTAAAAAGATTTTTTGAGAACGATTAATTTTATTTTTCAAATAATGCCTTTTCCCGACAATCCAAATATCTTTAATCTGCAATTTTTTATATAAGGCATGGCGATGTGCAAATTCTGCCCCACTCAAGGGTGCGCATTGCACTTCAAAAGATAATCTATTTTCTACTAATATATCTGCTCTCAATTGTTGATCTAAAAGTGGAACTTCAATATCTGCTCGAAGTCCATTTGCTTTTAACGCAGTGCACAATAACTGTTTTGCCTGTAAATGCTCTTCCTTTTCCCCTGTTCCCTTTACCTGATAAAAATGTTTAAAAAATGGCTTTTTTTCTTCCGATAAAATCAGAATCATTCGATGCCGACAAGATGGACAAAGATAAGATTCTTGATTCAACTTTTTTAATCCCTTACTAACTTGTTCTGCTTCATTAATTGCTAAGACTAATTTTTGATTTAAAATAGCAGCATACATTTTATCGCCCATTATTATATACGCAAAAAGGAGATGATTTTTTTCATCTCCTTTATTTTTTAATCAAAATATTGTCTTAGATTTCCTAACGCGTCTTGCCTAATCAAACACTTTGCATTTTTCTTTATTTTTTGGAATTGCTTTTCTGTCATTCCATTTCCATATTCATTAGCAATTACCCACGTATCTTCAGGCTTTAATTCAACATAATTGTCATCTAAGTAGGCTAAATCTAAATAATATTCATGATGGTAAGTATATAAACTAGATGCTAAGCCATCAACTTTTAATGCATCCGCTAAGGCGGCAACTAAATCAATACTATCAATCTTAAAGACTCGGCGATTATCACTAATTAATTTATCTTGATTATTAATTTTTGTTTTACGATCATCATTATCCGATCCGGCGCCTAATCCCTTTAACAGATCACGTAATTGATCGTTAGGGTTATCACCGACATCTTCATCACTATCAGGTACTTTAGAAATTAGTAACTCTAATCCAGAACTACTTGGCATAACTTGAAAAGTAACTGGATCGCCTTTAGCAAAAGTATGATCTGTATCGACTTCACTTAAAATTTGATAGAAGAAATGTTGAATTTGACTTTTATTTCCTAATAAATCGAGCATTGTTATTCCGCGCTCTTTAAGTTCATCTGCATCCATTGTTACACGAATGGTGTTCTCACTTATTCTGTGTACTTCCACTTGTTATCACCTCGAAGTCTCTTGTCTTTAATACATTGTAACCTATTTTCTTGCTCATACAAAAACGCTAGCTCAAAAAGGCTAACGTTTTTACAATTTTTAATTAAAGATCAGCTGTCATTGCTTGGATTTCTTCAAGCTCTAAACGACGAACCTTTCGAGGAAGAAATCTTCTAATTTCATCTTCGTTATATCCTACTTGCAAACGTCTGTCATCCATAATGATTGGACGTCTTAATAAACTTGGATTTTTTTCAACAAGATCAATTAATTGATCAATTGATAAGTCATCTAAATTGATTTTTAAATTTTGGAAAGTACGAGAACGAGTAGAAATTATTTCTTCCGTTCCATTTTCAGTCATACGTAAAATTTGCATGATTTCTTCTTTGTTCAATGGATTAGCAAAAATGTTTCTTTCCTTAAAAGGAATATCGTGTTCTTTTAACCATGCTTTTGCCTTACGACATGACGTACAACTTGGTGATGTATATAAATTTAACACTTAACTCCACACTCCTTTGCGTGTAGAAAAATAACTACTGTTTCACTTACAATTATTATTGTATCACAAATACTTGTTTTTTGTAAGTTGTAATTAGATTTCTTCTTATTAGCTTACAAATATTACTTTATCAGTAAATAATGAAGTTTGTGTGAAGTTTTGAAAGAAAAAAGAGTACTTCCGTACTCTTTTTCTATTAATCATTAATGTTAAGCTTCTTCATAGTTTCTTCAACTAACTTCTTGTTTTCATCGGCAGTTTCTGAAACAAAACAAGCTTTATTAGCTAATTCTTTAATATCTTCAGTATTGATCTTCTTCATCAAACTTCTGATACGTAAGATTGAAGTTGCACTCATTGAATATTCATCAAGTCCCATTGATAAAAGAATTGGGAACATGATATCATCACCAGCAGCTTCACCACACATACCACACCAAATACCGTTTTCATGAGCACCATCAATAGTGTGCTTAATCAAACGTAAAACAGATGGGTTGTATGGTTGGTAAAGATAAGAAACATTATCGTTACCACGATCGGCAGCCATAGTATATTGGATTAAATCGTTAGTTCCAATTGAGAAGAAATCAACTTCTTTAGCAAATTGGTCAGCTAACACTGCAGCAGCTGGAACTTCGATCATCATACCAACTTGTAGGTCGTCACCGACCTTAACGCCTTCTTTAACAAGTTTATCTTTTTCTTCAGCTAAGATTTGCTTAGCTTCACGTAATTCTGCCAAAGTACCAATCATTGGGAACATAATTCCTAATGGACCATATGCAGAAGCACGAAGTAAAGCTCTTAATTGAGTTCTAAAGATATCCTTGTATTGCATTGAAAGACGAATAGCACGAACACCTAGGAATGGGTTCATTTCTTCTGGAAGATCCCAATAATCTAAGTGCTTGTCACCACCGATATCACAAGTTCTAATGATAGTTTGCTTACCATCCATATCTTCGATAACTTCCTTATAAGCATCGAATTGAGCTTCTTCAGATGGGAAGTCTTTTGAATTCATGTATAAGAATTCAGTTCTGTACAAACCAATTGCTTCAGCACCGTTTTCTTTTACACCCTTCATATCATTAGGAGTACCAATGTTAGCGGCAATAATAAACTTCTTATTATCTGCAGTTACAGATGGTTCATTCTTTAACTTCTTCCATTCTTCCTTTTGCTTAGCAAAGGCTTCACCTTTCTTGGTGTACTCTTCAACTTGAGCATCAGTTGGGTTAACAATAGCATCACCATCTAAACCGTCAGCAATAAGCATATCACCATCTTTAACGTCTTTAGTAATGCTTTCAGTACCTACAACAGCTGGAATTTCTAATGAACGAGCCATGATTGCTGAGTGGGCAGTTCTACCACCAATATCAGTTACAAATCCCTTAACATACTTTTTGTTAAGTTGAGCTGTATCACTTGGTGTTAAATCATAAGCCACAACAACAACTTCATGGTCAATAGCTGCAGGATCTGGTAATTTCTTACCAAGAAGGTGTGCCATAATACGTTTTGAAACATCACGTACGTCAGCTGCACGTTCTTGCATATATGCATTATCGGTCATGCCTTCAAAGATGGTAATAAACTTTTGAGCAGTTTCATCTAATGCAGCTTCAGCATTAACTTTTTGATCTTTGATTTCTGTTTCAATGGCACCAGTAAATTCTGGGTCACTTAAGAAGAGAAGGTGAGCATCAAAAACTTGTGCTTCTTCTGCTCCTAAACTTTCCTTAGCCTTATCACGAACTTTTTCCAGTTCTTTAGTTGATTCTTCAACAACTTTTTTAAAACGAGCTACTTCAGCATCAACATCGCTAACTGAGGTTTTAGAAAACGAAAGGTCAGGTTCTACCAAAAGGTAGGCTGGTGCAACTGCAATACCATCACTGGCAGCAATTCCCTTTAAAGTTTTCGACATTATTCAGCTAAACCTTCCTTTTTCATAGTGTCAGCAATAGCTTCGATTGCTTCTTTAGCATCGTCACCATCAGCAGTAATAGTTACATCTGCACCTTGGCCAACACCTAAAGACATAACACCCATAATTGACTTCAAGTTTACTGATTTACCGTTGTATTCCAAGTTAATATCTGAATTAAACTTAGATGCTGCTTGTACCAACAAAGTAGCTGGACGAGCATGAATACCAGTTTCAGCAACAATATGAAATTCGCGTTTTTCCATTTTAAATTATCTCCTTTAAAATCAAAAATAATCGGGAGTTTTATACCCACTCGTTTATTAGGTTATCATGTTTTTTAAATGAAGACAACACAAATGTAAATGTTTACATTATAAGTTGCTTAATTTTCATTATCAGATAAGGTATAGATTATATCCCCACCACGTTGAGCAATTCCAGTTATACTTTGCCTTTTACCATAGCTTCTAAGTGCCAATTGAAATTGAAAGGCATCTTTAGGACTAACTCTATATTCTTTTAGTTCGCCACTCACGATTTGATCTAGTATTTTTTTATAATCCATATCTTATAAATTTCACTCCTTAAATTTTGTTAGTCTAGTAAAAAATTAATTCTTCACCTATTGTAGCAATTATTCAGCAAAAATCTAATCTAACTACTTGCAATTAGTAAGTATCCGTACTATGATATTACCAAGTTAGCACTTGACTATCAAGAGTGCTAAAATAACAATATAGCCTGTATATTATAAGAAAGGCGGAAATATTAATGCTATGCGATAACTGTCATGAACGTCCTGCCTCAATTCATCTTTATACAAATGTTAATGGGCAAGATCGTGAAATATCATTATGCCAACAATGTTATCAAGAATTAAAAAATCAACAAGGACAAATTAATAATATGAATAATAACAATGCTTTTTTTGGCGATTTTGATGATTTATTAAACGCCTTAAACAATAGTAATAACGAACAAAATAACTCTCAAGAACGGGATCCACGAATGCAAATGGGTGGTGGACGTCGCGGTGGTAATAACGGTGGTCAAAAATCATTATTAGACCAATATGGAACTGACTTAACTGATCTAGCAAAGAAAGGAAAAATTGATCCAGTTATTGGACGTGATAAAGAAATTGCTAGAGTTATTGAGATCTTAAACAGACGTACCAAAAACAATCCAGTTCTTATTGGAGAAGCCGGCGTTGGTAAAACAGCCGTTGTTGAAGGACTAGCACAACAAATTGTCGACGGATCCGTTCCTGCTAAGCTACAAGATAAGCGTATTATTTCACTAAATATGGTTTCGATGGTTCAAGGTACTGGCATTCGTGGTCAATTTGAACAAAGAATGCAGCAACTAATTAAAGAACTTGAACAAAATGACAATATCATTTTATTTATTGATGAAATTCATGAATTAGTCGGTGCGGGTAACGCTGAAGGTGGTATGGACGCTGGCAATATTATCAAACCAGCCTTAGCTCGTGGAGATTTCCAACTAATTGGTGCAACTACCATCAAAGAATATCGAAACATTGAGAAAGATTCTGCTTTAGCACGTAGGTTTCAACCAGTTGAAGTTAAAGAACCAACTACTGAAGAAACAGTTAAAATTTTACAAGGTATTCGTAAACGCTACGAAGATTATCACCATGTTCATTATACTGATGAAGCAATTCAAGCTGCCGTTGCCCTTTCATCTCGTTACATTCAAGATCGTTTCTTACCTGATAAAGCCATTGACCTTCTAGACGAAGCTGGTTCAAGAATGAACCTTACCATTCCTTATGTCGATAGCGAAAAAATCAAAGAAAGATTAGATGCGGCTGAAAACTTAAAGCAAGAAGCCTTGAAGAATGAAGACTATGAAAAAGCAGCATACTATCGCGATCAAATTGAAAAATATGAAAAATTAAAAGATCAAAAAGTAGATCCAGATCACACACCTCAGATTACCGAAAAGATCATGAATAAGATTGTTGAAGAAAAAACTAATATTCCTGTTGGCGACCTACAAAAACAGGAAGAAGCTCAATTAAAGAACTTATCAACCGATCTTAAAGATAATGTAATTGGTCAAAATAAAGCTGTTGAAACTGTTGCTCGCGCAATTCGTCGTAACCGTGTTGGTTTTAACAAGTCCGGTCGTCCAATTGGCTCATTCCTTTTTGTAGGACCAACTGGCGTTGGTAAAACAGAGTTAGCTAAGCAATTAGCTAAACAAATCTTTGGTACTGAAGATGCGATGATTCGTTTTGACATGAGTGAATATATGGAACAATATTCAGTATCTAAGTTAATTGGCTCTGCTCCAGGTTACGTAGGATATGAAGAAGCAGGTCAATTGACTGAGAGAGTACGTCACAATCCTTACAGCTTAATTCTATTTGACGAAATTGAAAAGGCTCATCCGGATGTACTTCACCTCTTCTTACAAATTCTTGACGATGGTCGCTTAACTGATTCACAAGGTCGTACTGTTTCATTTAAAGACACAATTATTATTATGACTTCTAATGCTGGTCAAGGAATTAAAGAAGCAAACGTTGGTTTTGCTGCTGAAAACAGTCATCAAGAACAATTTAAGAATACCCTTGGTCAATACTTCAAACCTGAATTTTTAAATAGACTAGATGATATTGTTGAATTTAATTCACTTGATAAGAAGGACTTAATTAAGATTGTCGACTTAATGCTTGCTAATACTAACAATATGGTCAAAGATCAAGGTCTTCATATTGAAGTCACTCCAGAAGCAAAGGAACTACTTGTAGAAAAAGGTTATGATCCATCTATGGGCGCTCGTCCACTTCGTCGTACAATTCAAGAAGAAATCGAAGACAAAGTTGCAGATTACAAGTTAGACAATCCAGCTGCTAAAGACTTAAAAGCTGATGTAGTAGATAACACGATTGTAATCAGCGAAAATTAAGTGTTCAAATACTAAAGAAGAGCCACATAAATGTGACTCTTTTTTTATTTATTTTTATAAATCTTCTAAAAAGGTTATACTTAAGTTGGGATTTTAAAGACACATTTATATTATCGAGGTTATAAATATGATGCATTTAATTGATGTTACAAATAGCTACCGTGATTTAGTTCAAAGACAGCTAGCAGCTACCAATAGTCAATTCGTAAAGGTTTACTCTTTAGGTAATACCACAATAGTATATAGCGAAACTACTGATAAAATCGAAATCGTAATGGAAAATCATAAACGTCCTATTAGACAAGACGAAGTAGAGTTTGTCATTAAGCGTTTAATTCATGAAGATCGCATTTACGATATAACATTTGATAAGAGTAGAAAGATTATTTCTATTACTTGCGATCGATAAAATCGCATTTAAAAAGCCATGGAAAATTCCATGGCTTTTTATTTGGGCTTTATTATAATCTTGAAGTTAATTCAACATCTGGATATTTATCTTTAAACCATCTTTCTGCAAAAGCATTTTCAAACAGAAATAGTGGCTCACCATTTCTATCTTTTACTAACAAGTTACGCGAAGATGACATCTTAGGATCTAACTGATCTGGATTAATCCAGCGTGCTACACGATTACCTAAAGTATGAAGCTCTACTTCTGAATTATATTCGTTCTTCATTCTAAAAGAAAAGACTTCAAACTGTAATTGACCAACTGCACCTAGGATATAATCATCAGTTGCATAACCACGATAAAGCTGAATTGCACCTTCTTGAACCAGTTGGTTCATCCCTTTATGGAAAGACTTTTGCTTCATAACATTCTTAGCAGTCACACGCATAAAGATTTCTGGTGTAAATTGCGGCAAAGCTGGATAAACAATCTTTTTCTTACCAGCGTAAATTGAATCACCAATTTGAAAGTTACCTGTGTCATATAAACCAACTATATCGCCAGCAACCGCATCAGAAACTTGAACTCGTTCGCTAGACATAAATTCAGTTGCATTATTTAATCTAACTGGCTTTCCAGTTCTAGCTAAAGTTACGTCAATCCCCTTTTTAAATTCCCCGCTTCCGATTCTTACAAAGGCAATTCGATCACGATGGTTAGGATTCATATTAGCCTGAATCTTAAAAACAAACCCAGAAAATTCAGGATCGTCTGCAGCTAATTTTTCATCATCATTAACAACATGTTCTTGAGGAGCTGGGGCTAAATTAACAAAACTATCTAAAAAAGTCTCAACACCAAAATTAGTTAAAGCAGATCCAAAGAAGACTGGAGTCTGGTCTCCTTTTAAGATTTTTTCTTTATCAAAAGTATTTCCTGCTTCTTTTAACAAATCAATGTCATCTAAAGTTGATTGATATAAACTATCTTGTGCTAAAGGTTCATCTTCTGATAATTTTTCATTTTTATCTAATGGTAAATAGCGATCATCATCATCTTTTCGATAAAGTTCAACACGATTATTTGCAATATCGTATAATCCTTTTAATTGCTTTCCCATACCAATTGGCCAGTTCATGGCTACGCCTTCAATACCGAGCAAATCTTCTAATTCAGCAATTAAATCTAGCGGTTCGCGTCCATCACGATCAAGCTTGTTCATAAAAGTAAAGATAGGAATGCCACGCTTTTTTACAACCTTAAATAACTTTTTGGTTTGAGGCTCAATACCCTTAGCTGAATCAATAACCATTACCGCAGCATCAACTGCCATTAAAGTCCGGTAAGTATCTTCAGAGAAATCTTGGTGTCCAGGAGTATCAAGAATATTGATTCTCTTTCCCTGATATTCAAACTGCATTACTGAACTAGTTACTGAAATACCACGCTTCTTTTCAATTGCCATCCAGTCACTAGTTGCATAATGTCCACTTTTACGTGCTTTAACCGTACCTGCACTTCTAATTACTCCACCAAAAAGAAGCATTTGCTCAGTAATTGTTGTCTTACCCGCATCAGGGTGAGAAATAATCGCAAATGTGCGTCTTTTTTTCACTTCATCAGTTAACTTTGTCATTAATCTTTAGCTTCTTCCTTTTCTTGTTTTTCTGGAATTGTAAGTAACAGCGTTAATAAACGCGAACCCTTCATGCGTCTAGTTGTTAAAACCATCCCATTATCAAGTTTGACGCTTAGCTTTTCTCCTTTAGCTGGAATCATCCCTAATTTAGTGATTACGTAACCAGCAACAGTATCCACGTCTTCCATTGCTAAATCGGTTCTGAATTCTTCATTAAAATCAGCTAAAGGCATCTTCCCGTAAATTACATATTCTCTTGGAGAGATTTTTGAAAATAGGACTTCAGCCTTATCAACCTCATCATCAATGTCACCAACAATTTCTTCAATTAAATCTTCAATTGTTGCTAGTCCTACGACACCACCATATTCATCAGTTAAAATTGCAAGCTGCCTTTGAGTTTGCTGCATCTCAACTAACAATTCACCCAATTCAATTGTTTCAGGTGCAAATAAAGGCTTAAACATTACCTGATCGTAATCTAACTTATCAAAACCGATCTTATGGGCTTTTCGTAAAACCGTTCTAATATGAATGACGCCAACAATCTTATCCTTGTCACCATCATAGACCGGTACTCTTGAATAAGGTTCTTTTAAGATTTGATCTAAGTTTTCTTGAAAATTATCATTGATATCAACCATAAAAGCATCTGTTCTAGGAACCATTACTTCTCGAGCCATTTTTTCTTCAAACTCAAGAATACCTTCCATCATTGAAAATTCACGATCACTAATCTCTTTTTGTTCATGTAATTTATTTAAAATTTTATTTAGCTTGCGTTGTCCATCAATATCTTCATCGCCGCGAAATTTAGCTCTTAATTTGCTAAATATATCACCCGCACCGGGATCACTACTCATCTTAAATTCTCTCTTTCTATTACTGCCTTAATCCCTACTTTAATCATAATTATCGGTAATTATATCATACGGTAATCTATGATAAAATAAAGAACAAGAAATGGGGTCTTATAGATGAAAAAACAAAATATCTACTTGGTATTTACATTCTTATTATTAATTCCGTATCTTTGCAGTTTAACCTTAATCGGCATCTGCTACAATGCTTTAGTTAGACACTCTAGCGATCTTTTTCGAAGTTTTATTGGTGCCTTAGTTGGAACAATTATCATGTTCGCTATCAAGGCAACCATTCAGCGACCACTTGATTTGGTCTCCGTTAAAGTACCAGATAACTTCTTTAAGCAAATTCTACGTTTCTACAGTATTCGTAGACGTAAACTTTTCTTAATTGGCAACTGTTTAGTTGACTTTGTGCTTTGCTGGCTTGCGATGGATCTTGTGAGAAGTTGTTTCTCATTATCCTTTATTATTGGTAACTCGGCTGGCATTGTTTTATTAATCATGCTAATTTCGACATGTATTGGTGCTTATATCGAATATGACAACCTATCTATTGACCCCAAGCAGAAATAATTATTATTTAGCATTACCGTCAGAACTGGCATCCAGATATAAAATCTGTGCCAGTTCTTTTGTTTCTAAGTTCAACTTTGCTAAAACATACGGTTTTTCACTATCTCCCAGATTCTCATACATTGTAATACCATCTTTAGATAATTTATCTAAAAAAGTCGGAATCACAAAATTTAAAGGTTGACTAAAGAAAGCCAAATTACTATTAGGCGTATCAATTTCCGCAATTTCTGAAGCGGGCAATTCAAATTTATTTAATCCAGCACCAGGCATCTGCTTATCATCAGCTAAAACACCATACCAAAACATAAAGTTCTCTGGTCCAAACACCACCAAACTTGCACGTTCATTTTCATAGCCATTGTCTTTAATAAACTTTTGAAAGCCTGGATCATTTTCCATTTCTTGAATAGCTGCTGTATAAGTTTTATTTTCATCAATTTGGTTTGGCATAAAAACCTTACCAATAAAATTATGTGCCGAGTATTTTTCTTTCTTCATTTTCTCTCCCCTTAAAAAAACTACGATCTAAATCAGGACGTAATTGGTTATATCTTTCATACCAAATTTGTGCGAATTTTTTAGCAAACGGGCCCTTCTTTTGATCAATCCAATCTAATAATTCAAAACTAGTACTACGCAAAATACTATCAATCTCTTCACTGTAATGCCAGCGTTTTTTGTTCATTGCATACTCGTCCGCATCAAGCAATCTAATCTCCCCATCAGGAAACACCTTAATATCTAAATCATAGTCAATATATTTCAGTGCTTCTCGATCTAATATAAAGGGACTAGCTAAATTAGCATAATATGCAACTCCATCAGGTCTGAGCATTGCAATCACATTAAACCAAAGTTTACGATGAAAATAAACAATTGCTGGTTCACGGCTAATCCACTTTCTACCGTCTTCTTCTGTAATCAAAGTTCGATCATTAACGCCAATAATAATATTTTGCTCTGTTTTAACTACCATAGTGTCACGCCAATTTCGATGCAACGTGCCATTATGCTTATAACTTTGGATTGCGATATAATCGCCTTCACGAGGCATTTCCATAATGTGCGCCTCCTCACTAAACATTATACCAGCAAATTAATATTCATCTATTTCTTCTAAATCTACTACTTCGCCATTTAAGAAACTATCAATTTCACTACTTGAAAAGCCATGTTGAAACAGATATCTTTTAACTTTCTGCTTTCTTTTAAAATCTTCATCTCTGCGATAGCGACGCCATGCCTTACTTCCTTGTTTTTTTAAAGCTTCGATTTGGTCATCCTCATCGTTTTCTAAATCTAATTTCTCAATTACTAATTCACCTAGCTCTTGATCAAATCCGTGAGCTCGCAATTTGGTCAACGCCTTTTGCTTAATATCCTTATATGAAAGTTTACCTACTTGATGAATAAGTGAGTGCACTAAGCGAAGACCTGCATCAATCCACTCTTCATCTTCAATTTCATAAAGTGCCTCTTGAATAACGTCAGCTGCAAGACCTTTTTGCTTTAATTTTCTATCAACAGCTCTTGGTCCATCTTTTCCAACTCGAAGATTATTCTTGATAAACAAACGAGCAAAATTGTTATCATTTAAATAATTCAACTTAATCAAATTCTGAACGGCGGCTTGACTAGCATCCTGACTAATTTCATGTTTATTTAAATACTCTAAAATTTCATATACACTACGTGGCTGATAACTTAAATAAGACATCGCTAGTTGAATAGCATGACTATCTGATTCAGCTTTTTTAATTTCTTTAATGTCTTCAGTACTTAATTCTGTTCCCTTTAAAAGTCTTTTTTCCGCTAGGGTCCTTTCACTTACGCTAAAAGCATACTCATTATCAATAAAAATATTATAGCGTCCTTTACGTTTTTGCGTGCTTATCTTAGTTATAATTGGCATTATCGCACCTTCTTCATTTTTTGGTTTCTTCTATATTATAATAAATTAAATACTTGTATCACTTGAACATAACGCTTATGCTTATTGTGACACTTTTTTCATGAATCAATCGAAATGAGGGCCTTATTTTGACAAAATTTATTAAAAACAAGCAAGAAAAAGATATTATCATCACTATTAAACGGCTAGGTATTAATGGTGAAGGGATCGGATATTATAAAAAGAAAATTATTTTTATTCCCGGTGCTCTTCCAGGTGAAGTTGTTGTTGCAAAAATCATTGATAGACACCCACATTATTTAGAGGGCGAATTAGTTCGAATTAAAGAAAAGTCTCCAGATAGAGTGGCTTTCCCGAAGGGCGTAGATCCGGCCGTTGGCGGCTTAGAATTAGCTCATCTTTCTTATCCAAAACAACTTGAGTTTAAGCAACACCTAATTCTAGAATCTCTTAGAAAATATCATCCAAGAGACTACATTAAGTATAAAGTCAAAAAGACTATTTCAGCTCCAAATGCCTGGCACTATCGCAATAAAGCTCAATACCAAATTGAATTCAATAAAGGAAAGAGTAAACTTGGCCTGTACGCTCCTAACTCACGTCGTTTAATTGATCTTCCTGAAATGCCAACTCAAACAAAAGAAACACAAAAAACAGAGCGTGAAATTAAAAAGTTAATCGATAAACTTCATATTCGAATTGCTGACTTTAGACGTCATAATGATGGTATTAAAACTATTGTAGTTCGTCAAAGCCATGCTAGTGGAGAAATCCAAGTAACTTTAATTACAATTGGTAAAAAAATTAGAGACCTTAAATTACTAGCCAGCCAAATTATGAAACTTCCTAATGTAGTTTCTGTTTTTCAAAATGAAACACAATGGCAAAATCCTCAAGTTTGGGGCAACAAGACAATTAAATTGTTTGGAAAATCACATATTATCGAAGAAATACTAGGTAAAAAATTTAAACTCTCACCTCGTGCATTTTTCCAGTTAAATCCAGAACAAACTAGTACGCTTTATTCAGAGGCACTTAAATACCTAGACTTAACTCCAGATCAAACTTTAATTGACGCTTATGCTGGGGTTGGTACTCTAGGGATTCTAGCAAGTGACCAAGTTAGACAAGTCATTGGAATTGAATCTATTCCTGAAGCTGTAATTGATGCCCAAGAGAACTGCCACTTGAATCATGTGAGAAATGCAGAATATATTCAAGGAAATGTTGAAAAGTTACTTCCTGAATTAAAAAATCAAGGTGTCCCAATTGATGCTTTGATCGTCGATCCTCCACGTACAGGATTAAGCAAAAAGTTAATTAGGACTCTACTTGAAGTAAAACCAGAAACCTTTGTTTATGTTTCTTGTAACCCAGCTACACTTGCAAAAGATTTAGTTCTTTTAAGCGAAGCTTACGACGTTCGCGTTATTCAACCAGTTGATATGATACCTCAAACTCCACGCTGGGAAGGTGTTACAAAATTAGTTTTAAGAAAAAATAAGTAAGTAAAATAATATTATTTTTTGCAGTCCTAGGGACTGCTTTTTTTTGCTCATAAAAAAAGGTTGTAGACTGCCTGGTCTACAACCTTTTTTCAAGTGGATGAGGTAAATACTATCTAGCGCCATAACATCAGTATCTGGGTTCAATATTATGACTTGATCAACATCACTTGTTTGCATCTGTATTGAATAACGACTATTTGATCTTACTAAGAGAATCTTGTCTTTAAAACACTACAATCTGGAGATAAAAACTTTTTACAATATTATTCTACCTCTCCACATGTCTTATTATAACAACTATGTAAGCGGATACAAGCTATTTAACTTTATATTGACGAATATCATCACAAATTCCCGCAAAATAATATCTCCCTTTTTCTTCATCACTAGTAAGTTCAACATTATTTTGGGGATCTACTAAACTCGCTGAAAAGATTTTCTCATATTCAGGAACACTTAATTTCTTTCTTTTATCTAATAAAGCTTCATCAGCATCCTTATCAAGCTCATTCTCATATCCTTCAACTACATTTGCTGAATAAAATTCGGCCATGGCACCTGAGCCATAAGAAAATACCCCAATTAAATCGTCAGCTTTTAAACCACCATTTTCAAGTAAACTAAGTAAACTCAAATACAAAGATCCAGTATAAATATTGCCAACATTAGCATTTAATTCTTTAGACGCAGTAAAACTATCCACTAAGCGGGCATTTGTTTCTTCATCTACTCCCTCAATGGCTGAACGATTAGCCTTCAACCCCATTTTAGTAAAAGGTAAGTGATAAATAATAGCAGCAAAATCTTTTGTTTCAAGTCCCTTTTGCTTCTTATAATCAGAAAAAGTATGTTTAAAAAAATTTAAATAAACTTGAGTTGAATATTTTCCGTCTACTTTGGCAGTTTTAGAATAATTTGGTCGCCAGAAATCATTAATATCTTCACTATAAGCACTATGGCCTTCATTAATTTCTAGAATTCTTGGATTGCTAGAGATTAATAAACTAACGCTTCCTGCTCCCTGAGTCACTTCGCCAGCAGTATTGATTCCATAGCGAGCAATATCACTACCAATAACAATTGCTGTTTGATCAGGATGAAGTCGTACAAAATCTTGAGCAATCATTACCCCTGCTGTTAATCCAAAACATGCTTCTTTAACTTCAAACGCTCTAACAGTTGGATCAAGTTTTAAAGCTGATTTCACAAATAAAGAACCTGATTTAGATTGATCAACACTACTTTCAGTACCAAAAATCAAAAGCCCTACTTTAGATTTGTCAATTTTGTTTATATACCGTAATGTAGCATTAATTCCCATTGAAACCGCATCTTGAGTTGGATCAGCCACGCTCATCCTTTTCTGCCCAATTCCAATTAAAAATTTATTTGGATCTTGGTTTCGTGCATGAGCCAAATCTACCATATCAACATACTTATTTGGAGTGAAATATCCAATTTGATCAATTCCAACCTTCATTTAATTCTTTTCCTTTCTTATTTCATCTAAAAATCTCACAGCGGCTTCTTGAGTATATTGTTTACTTTCTTGCAGCTTTTCTAAAACCTTTGCCTTCTCATCTTCATTAGCCTTTAAAGTAGCAACCAAGTTTCTTGCTTGCAATTTCATATGACCAGCCTGAATTCCCTTAGTAGAAATTGCTAATAGTGCTGAAAAATTATTGGCTAAACCAGTTGCCGCAATAATCTCGGCTAATTGTTTAGCAGACACCTTACCTAATAAGTTAAAACTCTGCTGAATATCTTGACGAGCCTTGATAGAACCACCAACTACACCAATTGCTAAGGGGATCGTTACTGTTCCAATTAATCTATCATTTGCGATGCTCCACTTACTAAGTGAAGTATAGCTACCGTCTTTATTCGCCCATACGGCAGTTGCTGCTTCTACTCCGCGATAATCGTTACCTGTTGCTACTAAGACGCTATCAACGCCGTTCATTATTCCTTTATTATTAGTTACGGCTCGATAAATATCCGTTTGACCAATTTCACTAAGTAAAACTATTTTTTTAGCTACCTTAGGTCCACCAATGCTATTAATATCCAAACTTACTTTGACTGTAGTTAATTGAGTCGGATAGTTAGATAAAATTGCATACATGGTTTGTTCAACATTTATCTGCTTTTCTAACTTGTTTCCTAAGAATTCTAAAATAGCATTTGTTTTATTTGCTCCCATTGCTTCTGCAGGATCAACTAATACTTTAAGAAAAGCCAAATTATCTTTTCTAGAAGCTTTAATTTTCCGAACACCGCCACCATGCTTAACTAAACTAGCAAATTTACGATTAGCTAATTCAATTAACTCAGGAAATTCTTTCGTAAATTTAACTAAATCAAAATCATGTGCCACTTCTAAAACGATTTGCCCGTAGATTCCATTTCTAATGCTAACTGCTTCTACTCCACCATTTTGATTAAAAATTTTACTTGCATGATTAGCTGCTGCAACAACTGATGGTTCTTCTACCGCCATTGGCACACAATAACTTTTTTCATTGACAATTAACCTCGGTAAAATTCCCAAAGGAAGTCGAACCTGACCAACTACATTCTCACTGAGGGTATTCAATCTTGTTAAAGTATCAGAATCTATTTTACTTAATTCAATTCCTTCTTCTTCAAGAAAGTTTCTTCTCTCTTCTGGCAACCACTGATAAAACTTCTTTTTAGATAATTCTTCTGATTTCATATGCAATTCCTTGACCGCCACCAATACATAACGAAACAATCGCTCTTCGACCATTGATCTTGCGTAAACTATTCACTGCACTTATTACTAACCGCGTACCTGTCGCACCCAATGGATGTCCTAAACTAATTGCTCCACCAGCAATATTTAGCTTTTCTTTTGGAATATTCAAATCACGAGCTACTGCATATGCTTGTGCCGCAAATGCTTCATTAATTTCGACTAAATCATAATCATCAATTGTACTATTAGTTTCTTTTAGTAATTTTTTAATTGCAAAATATGGTGCATATCCCATATAAGCAGGATCACAGCCAATTTCCGCATAAGCACCTAAATAAGCTAGTGGCGTTAAGTCTAATTCATCTAACTTTTGTTGATTGGCAAGAAGCACCATACTTGCTCCGTCAGTCAATGGAGATGAATTTCCTGCTGTAACACGACCATTTACTTTAAATACAGGTTTAAGCTGTCCCAAGGCATCTAAACTAGTGTCTGGCCGAATCGTCTCATCATGATCTAGTACTTCCCCGTTTAACTTGATAGGGGCATACTCTTCTTCAAACCAATTATTCTCTTGAGCAGCATAAGCCTTGGCATGAGAATCACGTGCGAATTCATCCATATCTTGACGAGTAACTCGGTATTTATCAGCAACATTTTCAGCAGTAATTCCCATTGGCTTTTCAGAATAGGCGTCACCAATGCCATCTATCATTAAACTATCTTGATATACTGGATTTTTATCATGCTTTTTACTCTTATTGAGTAAAAGAGGAGCATTTGTCATGCTTTCAGCTCCGCCAACAACAGCAATTTCAGAATCACCAAGTAACATTTGCCCTTGTGCAAATCGTAAAGCTTTTAAACTAGAACCACAAACATCGTCAATGCTTGTAGCAACAATAGACTCAGGTAATCCTGATTTTAAAGCAATTTGACGTGCAACATTTTGCCCTAAACCAGCACTTAAAACATTGCCAATTAGAATGTTATCGATTTTATCTTGCGATACTATATTCTTTTTTAATAAGCCTTTCAGTGCTAAGACACCTAAATCAACAGCATTTTCATCCTTATAAAATCCACGATATTTGCCAAAAGGAATTCGATTCATTCCTACAATATAAACATCTTGTAACACGCTTCCACCTCTTAGTAAAAATTATTACAATAACTATGATAGCTCACAAATCTAAACAGAAACAAAAAGCGCTATATTTTTTAATTAATTCTAAAAAAAGATTGCTAATCAATCTTAGCAATCTTTTACAAATATCTATTTAGAAAAGCTTTGACCTTTTTCTGATACTGAGCAGGCTCAGTTGCAAATGACTTTGCATGTTTAGCACCTGGAACAATCCAAAGCTCTTTTTTACCTTTAGAAGCTTGGTAATTATCATATACCATTTTAGTTGGAACAAAAGTATCCTTTTCTCCATGAATAAAAAACATTGGTCGCTTATTCTTTGCGACTTGTCTTATACTGCTACCATCCCCTAAGAAATATCCAGCTCTAAGTCTAGTAATTCCGCTTAACACTTCAACTAATGGAAAACGTGGAAAAGTTGGTAAATGGTACAAGTCCTCTGCTTCATGTTCAACTTCATCCTTAACATTAGTATAACCGCAATCTTCAATATAGGCTTTTACTTGTCTCGGCATTGTTAATCCGCTTGCCATCATGGTTGTTGCTCCTCCCATACTGACACCGAAAATAGCAATTTTACTATCAGAACCATTCTTTTGAATAACTTCTTTAGCCCATTTTTTAACATCTACTTTTTCACGCCAGCCATATCCAATATAGTTTCCTTGACTTTGTCCATGTCCACGAGCATCAGGTAAAAGCGTATTATAGCCAAGTTTATGAAACATAGCTGCATAAGCTCCCATTGTATCTTTATTATTCATAAAACCATGTAGAATAATCACTGTCTTTTTAGAATTTGCAGCTGGAATATAATTTGCGTCTAACTTTAAATTATCATCCGCTGACTTTATAACCCATTTTTGTTTATGAACATCTTGATACCATTTTTTCTCCCTGTAAAGCGGATCACTCTTTACTAGCTTAGTATCATTACTGATAAACGACTTATGACCAGGAACGACAGCAATCTGATAAAAATATAGCCCTGCAGCTATAAAAATGCCGCAAACTGCTAAAATAGAGATAATAATAATTTTTATTTTCTTACTCTTTATCTTCATTGGAAGACCTCTGTTTCAAAAATATAATCTATATTATATCTATTAAATATAGAAATCAAGAGCTGGTGAAATATTATGTATCTAGATGATCTTTTAACTTTAATTTCTGATCTTCATCCAAACTTTCAATTTTTTTACCAAACCAGTAAAACTGGTCCTTTATACCCTATCAGTAAAATTCAAGTCGAAGGAGATCAATGTTCGTTATTTATAGGGAAAAAGGCAAAGACAGTTACCCAAATCATGCAACTGCTTGGTAAATTAAAGTCTACTCATATTCCAGTATATGTTTATTTAAATAATTCAAATAAAAAAGCAAAAATTTTTGGTGTGCAAATTAACTTAGAAAAGGGACAAGCTTATACACTATAAAACTATATAAAAAAAGAATGAGGCTCAGCTTGACCTCATTCTTTTAGTTTTTATCTAGGTATCTATTTAAGACCTGCAATACCCCATTATCATTATTGCTAGGAGCAAGATATCTTGCATGCTCTTTCGCGATCTCCATGCCATTCTCCATCGCATAACTATATTTGGCAAAATCAAGCATCTGAATATCATTACCACTATCGCCAAAAGCAATCAAATCTTCACTAGTAAAATTAAAACGAGCAAGTAGATTCTTTAATCCAGTAGCCTTATTAATCCCATACTTAACTGCATCTATAGCTATCGGATTAGAAGCGAACGTAGTGACAAGATTTCCGTATTGCTTATTAAAATCTTGCTCAATATCTTTTGCAATTTTACTATCATAGTGAAAAGTTAATTCAATAAAAACGTCATCAGGTAAATTCTGCCAGTCACTAATTTCAGTACTTTCCTTAGCAAAATATTGCAGAAATTCTTTATCTTTTGCAGGCGCTTCAGTTCCAATATAGGCCTTTTTTCTGCCATAGGCCATTGTTGCCATACTGCCATATTTATTATGAACAAAATTAATTAAATTGATAGCTTGTTGTTTACTTAATCCTTCGACAGCAACTTCTTTCCCTTCGACAATTAATCTAGAACCATTAGCAGTTACAAAATCCATTCGATCAATAAACTCTGGAAAATCATTTTTTAACCGAGCAAATGGTCTTCCACTAGCTACAATAAATCTAATATCATGTTTTTCAAGCTTAGTTAAAACTTGATCAAATAATTGATGATCATAACTTCTCTGGTCATTCAAAAAAGTCCCATCCATATCAACAGCAACAGCTTTAAAAGGAATCTTCATCTTTTTCTCCTTACTAACGACGGCTCAAAGCACCATTCAATTTCTTACGATATACAAAATAAACAATTAAAATTATTGGCACAATAACTAATAAGACAGGATAAAAGTAAGCTGGAGCTAAATTTTGAGCAGTCACGCCACCAATCATTGGGCCAGCAGCCATTCCAATATCAAGTCCTAGATAGAATGTTGAACTAGCTAACCCCTGTTCTTCAATTGGAGCTAACATCAGAGCAGTTGACTGATTAACAGAATAAATAACCCCATAACCAATTGAAAGCATAATAGCTGCGAAACCCATCAACCAATTATTAACCATAAAAGCTGCAACAATTAAAAATAAAATTGTTGCTATTAGGCTTAGCCAAAACCAAAATCCAAAGCGAATTAAATCGAAATATTTTTTTAAACCAATTCTAATCAAGAGTAAAGCAATTGCATAGATAACAAAGAAATACCCTACCGCAATTGAAAAATGTTGTCTTTCAACATACACGACAATATCAGCTTGCGTAATAAAATATGGGATTGCAAAGAAAGTAGTTAGCAAAGCAATAGGAATAGCATCTTTTTGAATAATTTTAATTTTTCTTTTCTTGCTACTATTAATCTTAGGCTTAGCGTGATCTCCAACAAATTGGATAGAAATAATCATTAAGATTGCAGCGACTACGGCAAGCCAAAGGGCGGACTTATAACCAATAACTTTATATAGATTGATTGCTAAAGCAGGCGCAAGAGCCATTGCTAACGCATTCATCAGACCATAAAAGCCCATTGCCTCTCCAACATGACTACGCGGTACTAAAAATGCTAACCAAGTTGTCATACAAACAGTTGCTAAAACAAAGCCAGTACCGTTAATTAATCTAAAAATTAGCAACCAATTACCTGACGGAGAGAGGCAATACCCGGCAACTCCGATCAAAATCAATACTCCGCCAATAAATGATAAGCTATACTTTGAAAAACGGTCAGTTAAATTACCAGCTACTGGGCGTAAAAACATTGACACTACACTCATAATTCCAGTTATGATGCCAGCAAATACTGCACTTGCACCTAAACTGATTGCATAACCATTAATTAGCGGCGTTACAAACATTACTGAAAACATAAAAAAGAAAGACGCTGCCATAACTAAAATAACGTCTTTAGTATAAATCGATTGCTTTTTTTCCAATCACTTAACCCCTCTCTAACATACCCCTTAACTTTATCACATTTTTCAAACAATCAAAAAAGCCAGTTGAAATTACTCAACTGGCTTGATTATCTTTTTCAGTTAATTAATAACCCATGTAGCGATCTCTTTCCCAATCAGAAACTGATTGATTATATTTAGCCCATTCAAGATTCTTAGAATCAATAAAACTTTGAGTTAAATGTTCACCTAAGGCTTTTTGAATTAATGGATCAGCCTTAAATGCCTTAACAGCATTATGCAAAGTAGATGGAAGTGGTTTAATACCACGTTTAGCTCTTTCTTCTTCAGACATTTCAAAAACATTAGAAGTAATAGGTGCCATTGGTTTCTTTGCTTCTTTAATACCATTTAGACCAGCACTTAAGCATGCTGCAAGCAAAAGATATGGGTTAGCTGTTGGGTCAGCTGAACGCATTTCAAGACGAGTATTAATCTCTTCAGCATCAGGAATTCTAACAAGTGGTGAACGGTTCTTTGACGCCCATGAAATATAAACAGGTGCTTCAAAACCTGGAATAAGACGCTTATATGAGTTAACAGTTGGATTACCAATTGCTGTAATTGCACGAGCATGTTCCAAAATACCGTTTAAGAAGTAAAGAGCAGTATCTGATAAGTGGAATTCACCATCTTTATCGTAGAAGACATTCTTGCCATCCTTAAACAAGGACATGTTAGTGTGCATCCCGTTTCCTGCTTGACCTTCTACTGGCTTAGCCATAAATGTGGCATATAAACCATGCTTTCTTGCTACTTCACGTACGACCATCTTAAAAGTTTGAACACGGTCAGCAGTTGTTAAAGCATCATCAAATCTAAAGTCAATTTCTTGTTGACCGTCTCCTACTTCATGGTGAGCTGCTTCAACTTCAAAGCCAATACTTTCTAATGTTTCAACAATATCACGACGGCATCTTGCACCTTCGTCATCAGAGGTCATATCAAAGTATGAAGCATGATCAGGAACTTCAGTAGTCCAGTTGCCATCTTCACCTAACTTAAATAAATGAAATTCTGCTTCAAAACCAATATCAAAATCAGTAAAGCCCATATCATTCATTTCTTTAAGGATACGCTTCAAGTTATTTCTTGGGTCACCTTCAAATGGTTCACCATCGGTCTTATGAACAGAACATACTAAACGACCAATCTTTCCGCCCTTTTCATCTCCCCAAGGTAAAACTGCCCAAGTTGAAAAGTCGGGATATAAAACCATGTCACTTTCTTCTAGACGAACAAAGCCATCAATTGAAGAGCCATCAAAACGGATATCGTTAGTTAAAACTTTATCTAATTGACTAGTTGGAACCTCAACAGCCTTAGAAGTTCCATTAATATCAGTAAAAGCTAATCTTAAGAAACGAACATCGTTATCCTTAACACTCTTTTTAATATCTTCTGCAGTAATAGTTTTACTCATTGTACACACCTATTCTAAAGGATTATACCTGTTCCAAGTGATTGGTATAGTCCTTAAAAATCTATTAACTACTTGTGCTAATGCACACTGAAAACAATAACAAACTAGATTGGTCTCGTCAATCAGTATTAATATTTTTTTAGATATATTTTAAACTGTTTGTTATGAATATACCAGTAATATCCTATCATAACCATAACTTTTTTATTTATTTATTTAAAAAACTTTTTATTTCATTTAGAGCTTTTTCTGGCGTCTCCCTATCATGTAAAGGATCTAACCAGACAACAGGCAATTGATGTTTAAAATACGTTAGCTGACGTTTGGCATATTTTCGCGATGCTTGTTTTAGTTTATTTACGCATTCATCAAGCGTTTTTTCACCTGAAAAATATGGGAAAAATTCTTTATAGCCAATCGCTTGAATTGCTTGATGCTCACGAGCACGGTTGTCATAAACAAATCTTGCTTCTTTAAGTAACCCAGCGGCCATCATTTTATCTACACGTTTATTTATTCGCTGATAGACTTCTTCTCGATCACTATTTAACCCAATAATCAAGGCATCATATCTAGGAGAAATTTTTTCTTGCTGCTGACTAAATAACTTACCTGTTCGACTAATCACTGTTAATGCTCTAAGAGTTCGACGACTATTTTGTGGAGCTATTTTTTTAGCAGCATCAGGATCCTTTTCATTAAGAAGCTGCCATAATTTTTCTGCACCATTTTCTTTTAAATATTTTTCCCACTTAGGATCTACACTTGTTTGATAATCACCAGGTTCACCTAATTGCAGCTTATTTACTAAGGCATTAATATAAAAACCCGTTCCGCCAACAACTAGTGGAATAGACCCCTTAGCTACAATTTGATTAACAGCTTTTGTACCTTCAGCAACGAAATCTTTAACAGAATATTCTTCAAAAATGGAACGCTGGTTAACCAAATAATGTTTTACTTGTCTTAGTTCTTCAGCTGTTGGCTTAGCAGTACCAATACTTACCTCTTGATAAATTTGCATTGAATCTCCAGAAATGATTTCTGCATTAATTTTAGGGGCAAGTTTCAATGCTAGGTCGGTTTTTCCAATTCCAGTGGGTCCAATCAGGACAATAATTTTTTGCATAAATAATTCCTCTTATTTCTTGATATCCATTCTAACAAAAAACTACTATTTCTTCAGACTTAATATAGCAAAAGGCTTTATCGAAATAAGAATTATTGCTAAAATTTGAATTGATAAAATAATTTTTAGGGAGGCATTAACCATGGCAAAGAAATTTGGTGCTGGTGTCGTAACTGGCGTTTTAGCAACTGTTGGCGCACTTGCTGCAGGACTTGCTACTTATAAAAAAAAGGTAGTAGAACCTGAACAAAAAGAAGCTGATAGAATCGAACAAAATAGAATTAAAGCCAATAGAAAGAGTTACTCAGCTCATCAAGGTTAAATAAAAAAGAGAGATTAATCCCTGTAATAAGGATTGATCTCTCTTTTAGTATTTAGAAGACTTAGTTTGGCCATCCCATTTTTCAAAGCCGTCTTTCAGCCAATATACTTTTTTATAGCCTTTTTTCTGCAAAAAGCGTGCTGCTCTTACAGTTAATGCACTTGAATCAGAATAAAGATATACGGGTAAATCTGGACGGATTTCTTGATATTGATACTTAAACATTGTGTAAGGAATGTTACGTGCTCCTAGAATATGTTCTTTCTTAAATGGGCCCTTTTCACGTACATCAATAATTTGTGCTTTTCTCTTACCCTTTTCAAACTCTTCATTAGTTAGCGCACCACCGACACGCTTCGATTGAATCCATGTCCAAAGCCAGCTTAAAGCAAAAGCCAAAATAATGATGATTAAGACAAAATTGATGATCCCAAAAATATTCATTAATTACTTACTCCTAATATAAGAATTTCTATAGTACTATAATAATCCATTACTATCTTTTGTGCTAGTTTCCTTTTCTTCTTCAATTTCATGCTCGTGACTCAAAATTAACTTAGCATTCATGTATTCTTTTTTAGAAACTACACCGGCATGATATAAATTATCTAATTCTATTCCCATTAATTCAATATCCCATTTACGTTTACCAACATAAACAATAATATTAAACTTTTTAAGTAGCTTTTGAACATCGTGTAAATTTTTCATTATTAATTATTAATCACTATTCCTTGATGTAAGCAAAATACAACATAAATAATTGTAATAACGGCTGCAATAACTCTTAATTTATGATGGTATTGTCTTAAGTGCGCACTACCAAAAATTATTCCCAATAGAAAACCAGATATTAAACCACCTAAATGACCTAAAATATCAATATGACTTGCAAATAAATCAAGTGCCAAATTGATAATAGCTAGGGCTAAAGCCTGCTTTCCTAAATAATTAATTGCAGGAATTGCACGGTTAGCTAAATAAAGTGCGATGACTACTCCAAAAAGTCCAAACAACGCTGTTGAAGCGCCAGCACTAACTACAGAATCACTGCCATACGCATAGCTTAGTAAATTTCCACCAATTCCTGACAGCAAATAGACGCTTAAAAATCGCCAATGCCCTAACAAAGGCTCCATAAATTGCCCAATATAATAAATCATCACAGCGTTAGAAGCAATATGTAGCCATCCAATGTGTAAAAATTGAGCAGTAAACAGCCTCCACCATTGATGTTCAACGGTAACTAGCTGATTATTCATTGCACCTAAGCGAAGCAAAGTATTAATATTAGTCGATCCACCCATTATTGTTTCAAGAATAAACACAATAAAGAGCACTATTAAAATAGCATTTGTAATAAATGTGCTAGAAAATCGACTAAATTTCAATTTTTGCATCTCGTCTCCTCTTTCTTATTTAACTAAAATTAACTTCTCAATCGGAATATCATGTTCTTCAACCTGCCATGAAGTTCGCTTAAAAAGTTGGACTGAATTGACTAAGCTAAGCGTTCTAGTTGGATACTTTTCTAAAAAGCGATCATAATAGCCCCCACCAAAACCAAGACGACTATTTTTATCTAAACCGTAAGCTAGACCGGGAACAATCATTAAATCTAAGTTATTATTCACGATAGCTTTTGAATCACGATTTTCTAAAACACCAAACTTAGTTTTAACTAATATCGTATTTTTATCATAAAGTGTAAATTCCATCTTCCTCTTTGGCAAGCATCGCGGAATATATACTCTTTTACCCATCTTCCATAAAGAAGCAATAATAGGCACTGTACTGACTTCTAGAGGCATTGAAACAGAAATACCTATCGATTCTGCGCTAGCTAAAAGTGAATTTCTAAGTAGCTTTTCTTTTAAGATCTTATCTTCAGATAATTTTTGCGTACTATTCGCAAATTCAGTTAATCTCTTTATTTGTAATCTTCGTAATTCGTTTTTACTAATTAAATGCATTAAATAATATCTCTGGATACAAAAAAACAACAGGAATTGCCTGTTGCTTTGATTACTTAGTTTCGCGGTGAAGTGTTACCTTTCTTTCAACTGGGCAATACTTCTTTAAAGCTAAACGTTCCGGATGCTTACGCTTATTCTTTTCAGATAAGTAACTTCTATCGCCACATTCGGTGCATTCAAGGATAATATGTTCTGCCATCTTTTCCACCACCTACTTATTTAGTTAACTGTTAAACTATACCATGTTTTGCGTACTTTTACCAGTACTTTTCTATTTATTAAGCTTGAAGTAGTCTTCAACCATTGCTTTGGCAACTTCAAGGGTATATTTACCTTCCTTATCAGGATCAAGTCCTGGGAAAACAACCGCAACAGCAAGTTTAGGATCCTTTGATGGTGCATAACCAACAAAAGTAGCGTTAATAACTTCTGGAGCGTTAGAATTACCCGGATTATCTTCATCATAATAGAAAGTCTGAGCAGTACCAGTTTTTCCAGAAATTGAAGGCTTAACATTTTTCAGTGAGTGAGCTGTTCCCCATGAATTAGTACCATGGACAACACGATAAAATCCTTGGTGAATAACATCAAGTTGATCTTGCGTCCAAGGAATACGCATTTGAACCTGTGGCTTATTGTTATAGAGAATAGAAACTTTATTTCCTTGAGCGTTAGTTTCACCAACAGATTGAACTAAATATGGACGCATACGATATCCACCATTAGCAATAGTTGAAACATATTGAACTAACTGAATCGGGGTATAAGCATCATAGTTTCCATAAGCTAAGTCAAGTACAGAACCACTAAGTAGTTGCCCCGCCGAATTATATGAGCGACCTTGAATACCAGATACTTCACCTGGAAGATCAACCCCAGTCTTTTGTCCTAAACCAAACATTGCGAAGTTACGTCTTAACTTTGTAAATGCATCTGAAGGCATAGAAATAAAGCTATGTGGCGTATATTTTGCATTAACCCACCTTAGAGCGAGCTGCATCATATAGATGTTACTTGAGACTTCAAGTGCCGTTGGTGCATCTAAGCTACTAAAAGTACCAACTGGATAAACAGATTTCTTAATCGGTGAACCTGGTAAGTAAATTGGTGTATCAGGCATTACACTGTTAGTTGGTGAAATAATACCATTCATTAATCCACCTGCAACAGTAGCACCCTTGATTGCAGATCCCATAACAAATGATTTATTAATTACACCTAATGCATCATCTGTATTCTTTCCAGTTTTAGCATTATGATCAATACCTGCAATTGCTAAAAGCGCACCGGTTTTAGGATTCATTGCCACAGCATATGCACCATTAGAGTATTGAGTAGCGCCCGCAGCTTGAGCAGAAGCATATACTTTTTTCAAAGTCTTTTCAACTTCTTGCTGGTACTTAGCATTCATTGTCAAAATCAGGCTTGCACCACTTTGACCCTTATATACAGTCTTAGTTTGTTCAACCCCATCTTTAGCCTTAGTTACTACTTGCGACTTAGATTTAGTACCCTTCAAAAGCGGTTCATATTTTTCTTCAAGGTAACTCGTACCAACTCGATCATTACGTGAATAGCCTTGAGTCAAATAGTATTGTAGGTTATCACTCGGTAAACCTGCTTTTTCTGAAGAAACTGAACCGATAATACTCTTAATCGATTTACCGTTTGGGTAGCTTCTAGACCAGTCTGTTCCAATACCTACGCCAGGCAATTCAGATAAGTGTTCCCCAACCAATGCCATTTCACGATCAGTTAAACCTTTATTCTTAATATAGATAGTCGAAAGTGTATATGCACCGGAAATCTTATTAAAAATTAAAGCAGCTGTTTTTTGACGCTTAGTAAAATGAATATTTTGTTTTTCTACACGTTTTAAGACATTATTATATATTTGACTTGAACTTAGCGCATCACCATTACTGTCATAGCGTTCAGATTTAGGTAATTTTGCTGTTTCCTTTTCTGAAATTTTGTTATTAGCTAAGTAATAATCATATAACTGCCTTTTTGTAGGTTTTTCATCATCAAGTGTTATATATTGACTTAAATGATTAGAAACTTTATATATTTGACTAGACGTAATGCTAGAATTTTTGGTATAAGTAATTGCGTTATTGGCTTTATTACCTACCAAAATCTTGCTACTGCTGTCATACATCACACCACGTGGTACGTTATTAGATACAATTTTTTGGTCTGTTTGTTGCACTTCCGCTTGAAAACGACCACCATAGAAGAGTTGCAAGTAAGCTAATTGACCAATTAATAATAAAAATAAAACTAAAATGACGCCCAAAATAATTTTCATTCTTAGGGGCGTCGAAGTGGAATTTCTATTCGAACCTTTACTTTGTTTTAAATAATTCAAAATTCTAACCTCACTAAACTAGAATTGATTTTAGCAAAAAACGGATCTAAATTCTATTTTTCTATCAATGAAAATCGCAATAATTATATATTCTTAAGAAGTAGGGACTCTATCAATGTTTATCAACCAAGTTAAAACATATTTCAAAAACAATTATCTATATTGGCTTTCCTTTTTACTACCTGCCTGCATTTTTGCAAGCTACTTTATCTATCGCAATCATGAAATTCTAACTGTTGATTTAGGGCAGCAATATATTGATTTTCTAGCTTTTTATAAAAACAACTTATTTTCTAATCCGCTAAATCTTATTTTTACATTCAGTAGTGGCTTAGGTAATTCCTTTATTGGAACCTGGGCTTATTACTTAACTAGTCCCTTCAACTTTTTATTATTTATTTTTTCCAAGTCGCAATTACCCGAAGCAATTCTTTTAATTATTAGTTTAAAAATTGGAAGCATCGGACTTAGCAGTTTTTATTATTTTCAAAAATTCTTCAATGGCGATAACAGAATTTTTGCTCTTGCAGCTAGTCTAGCCTTCTCATTAAGCGGATTTGTTGTTAGTTATAACTTAAACTTAATGTGGCTTGACAGTTTAATTTTGCTACCTCTGTTGCTTGACTCTATTGATAAATTAGGAAACAAAAGGCAACACTACTTCTATCTTACCATGATCACTTTTTTATTATGGTTTACTAATTTTTATACTGGTTTCATGGTGCTTTTCTTCGGCTTACTTTACTTTATTAATACGCTATTCAATTCTTCTTTTTCTAAGAGACAAATTATCTTTCAATATTTTACTAAAAGTTTTCTTGGCACCAGTTTAGCTGCAATCATATTACTACCATCTTTCTTTGAAATATTAAATGGAAAAATTCATTCAGATACTACTTTATCAATGGGATTTCAATTTGCTCCATATCAAACATTTTATAAATTGACTGTAGGTGCTTTTAACTTTACTGAAATGGAAAAAGGGCTGCCTAATATCTTTTTAACTAGTATCTTTACTCTTCTTTGCATCCTCTATTTCATCAACCACCATTTTTCTATTAAAGAAAAGGTAGCCTCCGCGTTATTACTAGTATTTTTATTCTTTTCCTTTAGTTTCAATCCTCTTATTTTACTTTGGCACTTAGGTCAATACCCAGTTTGGTATCCAGCTCGCTTTAGCTTTATCTTTTCTTTTTACGCAATTTATCTCGGAGTTCAGGTTCTTGCTCACACACATAAATTTAGTATTAGCAGTAAAATAGTGTCTTTTCTTCTAGTAATTAGTTTAAGCTCATTTCTTTTTCTAAATCTTCATCAAAAAGAGTTTTTAAATCAAACAAATATTACTTTAACTATTCTCTTTTTATTATGTAGTTTGTTAATTCTTTTGTTTTTCAACTATAAATGGATCCCAGTAATTTTCTTTGGCATTGTTGGTCTTGAAGTAAGTATCAATTTGTTAGCTAGCCTTGATAATATTTCTTATCAAAAAAACTTTGACTATACCAATTTCACTAAAAACATCTCTGAAAGTACATCATATTTACACAAATATGATTCTGGCCTATATCGAACAGAAAAAACTTTTACGCGTTCAGATGACGATCCTTTAAGCAATAACTATTATGGTATTAGTAATTTCAACTCCATTTCTGACCGTTCAACTATTAATTTGATTGAGTATTTAGGTCTTGAAAATAATGATAATTCTTTTACTAATAATTTTGCTACTCCCTTATCTGATAGTATTTTAGGCGTTAAATACAATATCGTTCCGATTAAGAATCGGCGAAAACTTCCTTCAAAACAACAAATAGTTTTTACAAGTGCATTTTATCGACCCGATTTAATTACGAATAAGATTGTCAAAAGTTTTAAACAAGTACAAATTAGAAAAAATTCTTCAGCTTTACCTCTTATTTTTATCTCTCCATCACATAAGAAAACAAACTTTTATGCCAGTATGCCATCTGCTAATCAAAATACTCTTTTTAATAGCATTGTTGGTAAAAAAATTAATCTCTTTAATAGCTTGTACCTAACAAATCCTAATAAACTAGAAAATATCAAATCCACTAAAAATATTAATGAATATCAAAAAATTAACAAAAGCAGAATTGCAACAATTTCTTTCAAAATTTCTGCCTTTCAAAAAGGACCTTATTATTTAGAACTTCCTTCAAATTTAGATGCAAATTCTGTTTCCATTACTGTCAATGGACATCATCTTAATAATCAAGATTTGGGAATTTCAAACAAATTATTAAATATTGGCTATTATTCTCCAAATGCTCCAATCAAAATTACTTTTAATTTAGATAATGAAAAAAATAATCTGAGTGGAATTCGAGTACTACAATTTAAAGAGCATGAATTTATCCAAATCATTCGTAAATTTAACAAAAAACAGCCTATTACTCGGCAAACTAGTCCTATTTCTTTAAAGCTCACTTACATTGCTAGAAGAAATAAACTGCTTAATTCTACTATTCCTTATTCAAAAAACTGGCTAATTTTAGATAACGGCAAATTTCTAAGAACAGAAAAATTTGCTCATAATTTTTTGAGTGCCAAATTAAGCAAAGGAAACCATCATTTAATTTTGATTTATATTCCCTTTGCCTTTCTAATCGGTCTTATAATTTCACTCATTTCACTTATAATTATATTTATTTTCAAACCAAAAAATGCTTAACTTGCAAGAGAGCAAGTTAAGCATTTTTATAAACGAGTCAGAGTTAGTTCAACGTTTTAACATCATTGATAGTTACATCAAATGTTCCACCAGGAGTGTTAATAGTTACCTTTTCACCCTTTTTCTTGCCAAGTAAAGCTTGAGCAATTGGTGAATCATTAGAAATTTTTCCGTTAAGCGGATCAGATTCATCAGATCCAACGATAGTATAGGTTTCTGGATCATCAGTACCTACTTCAGTGTAGGTAACAGTCTTACCGATAGAAACTTCGTTAGGATCAACGCTATCTGCATCAACAACTTGTGCATACTTAAGCATTTGTTCAATTTGAACAATACGTTGTTCTACAGCACTTTGCTCATCTTTTGCAGCATCGTATTCAGAGTTTTCTGATAAGTCACCGAATGATCTAGCAACCTTAATTCTCTCAATAACTTCTGGACGTTTTACTAATTTTAAGTTTTTTAATTCCTTCTGAAGTTTTTCCTTACCTTCAGCGGTCATTGGATAAACTTTTTCTGCCATACTAAAAATTCTCCTTACCTATACCTATTATTCTTTGCACCAACCAGCTTATGTTTTCTACTAAAAAAAGTCAACCATTTTTACTGGCCTAAACTACTATTCCGTTTCAAGTGTTCGTCATAGTTTTTATTGTAGTAAACCTTACCAGTCTTAAGATTTGCAACAAAGTAGAGATAGTTAGACTTGATTGGGTTTAATACAGCACTAATTGAATCTAAACTCGGATTATTAAATGGTCCCGGACCATATCCCTTGTGAACATACAAGTTATATGGAGATTTTACCTTAATATCCTTTAGGGTCAAAGAATGTTTATGCTTATTCAGCGCATACATGACTGAAATATCAGATTGAAGTGGCATATTTGCTTTAATTCGGTTAAAGAATACCCCAGCAATCATGCGGCGATCCTTAGACTTAACACCTTCACGCTCTACTAAAGAAGCTAAAGTTAAAACTTCCTGCACAGTCAAATGTTTTTTCTTGATAGAACTATAGTAAGGTTGTAAAACTTGATCAGTCTTATCAACCATTTGGTTAACTAGTTCTTTCAAAGAAGCACCTTGATAGACATCATACTTAGCCGGAAAGAGATATCCTTCTAAGTGATAGCGAACACCTTTACTGTTCATTGAACTAGTTAAGAGCTTAGGATATTGCTTTTCTAGACTCTTCATAAAGCTTTGATCTTTCATTAGCTTCAAGAAGTCTTGACGGCTATATTTCGTATTCTTACCAACTGTCGTAGCAATACTATCAATCGTTTGTCCTTCTTTTATCAAAACGTGACCGACAACTGGACGACCGCCTCCACCTTGCAATTGACTAACGATTTCCTTGTTATGCATTGAAGGTGAAAGATAGAAATTACCTGCCTGAAAATTGGTTGCACTATGACTCTTTAACCAAAAGTTAAAGATGATCGCATTTCTAATAATCTTTTTCTCCTGTAAAATCTGAGCAATCTGACTATTAGTTGCACCTGCAGGAATATGAACACTAACGACATCTTCATCATGACGGTTAGCAGGCTGAAGGGCATAGCCAACATAACAGCCTCCAATTAAGATAAACAAGACTAAAATAGCACCTAATCCACTAAGAATCCAACGGGTAACTTTTTTAGATGCCTGTTCTTCTAACTCATGATTTTTCTTTTTGTCCTGATTTAGCAAACGCTTTTCCTCCGAAAATCACAAAAATCTAAGACAATTATAGCAAAGCTCCCTAGAAAAGAATTAACGAACTTTAATCTTTAGACTTTCTTTCAGATCTGCTTCAATTTTTTCCATTGCTTTAGTAACTACTTCATCAGTTAATGTATCTTTTTCATTCAAGAAAGTTAATGAATAAGAAATTGACTTATGACCTGCTTCAATTTGACTACCAGCATAAACGTCAATGACTTGAATATCATGAAGATACTTGCCACCATTTAATTTAATTTGGGCTTCAATTTGGGCATTAGTTACTGCATTAGGTACTAATAATGATAAATCACGTTCAATTGCTGGGAACTTAGGAGCAGCTTTGGCCTTCATTCCCTTATGAAGCATTGAAACAATCGTATCTAAATCAATTTCGTAGCCATAAATTTCACTTCCACGCAATGCCTTATCAAGGGTAGTAACTGTATGAGCAATCATCCCAATTAAACCAACATATTGATCATTAAGGTAAATACCAGCTGTTCTAGTTGGATGCATACCAACTATGATTTCTGGACGATACTCAATATCTGTATCCTTAATTCCAATTGCTCTAAATAAATTAGTTAATTGGCCTTTTACAAAGTAGAAATCAATCTTTTGATCTAAATGTTGCCAATTTGCTGACACAGTATGTCCTGAATAAAGAGCAGCTAAATGTTCATGTTCATTAAAAGTATTATTTTCATGATCATAAACTCTACCTTGTTCAAATAAGGCTAATTCCTTTTGCTTACGTGCCATATTATAGCTTGCAGCATCAACTAAACCAGTTAATAAGTTTTCTCTCATCGTTGAACGGCTTGAATTCAATGGCCATTGAACTTCTACAACTGGCTTAGGATCTTTGGTAAATGAAATTGCTTTTTCCGGAGAAGTCAATGAATAAGAAATTGCTTCCATCATGCCTTGTCCTTGAACAATATCTTTGATTCTGCGCATAGCAGTTTCTTTTTCTGAATATCCACCATGAGTTTCAGCTAAAAGAGGTTGAGTAGACTTTAAGTTATCATAGCCATAAATTCTACCTACTTCTTCAACTAAATCTGCTGGAATAGAAATATCCCATCTTCTATTTGGAACTGTAACAATTAATTCATCTTTTGATCCATCAACAGTAAAGCCTAAGCGATCAAAAATCTTTTCCATTTCTGATCTACTTAATTCTGTTCCTAATACCTTGTTAATGTACGAAACAGTAGTTTTAACTACTGAAGGATTTCTTTGCACATCAGCTGCCTTAATTTCACCTTCGTTAACAGTACCATTTGCATCATTACGTAATAACAGAGCAGCAATATCTAAAGCTTTTTGCGTGTTATCCCAATTAACCCCTTTTTCAAAACGACTTGAGGCTTCGGTACGATTAGCATGACGTAAAGCAGATTTTCTAACACTAGTTCCATCAAAAATAGCAGATTCTAAAATTACATCAGTCGTATCATCTTCTACTTCTGAATTTTTACCACCCATCACACCAGCCATCATTACTGGCTTTTGACCATCGGTAATAATAATATCGTTTGGATCTAAGTCAACTTCTTTATCGTTTAGTAAAGTAAGCTTTTCACCTTTCTTAGCTTTTCTAACCTCTAATTTACCATCTTTAAAAGTACGAGCATCATAGGCATGTAGTGGTTGTCCAGTCAATAGCATTACATAGTTAGTTACGTCAACCACATTATTAATTGGCCGCAATCCTGCATTCCAAAGACGTCTTTGCATCCATAATGGACTTTCGCCAATTTTAACATTTGAAACTTTTCTTAAGTAAAACTTAGGCGCTAATTTTTCATCAACTTTAACATCTAATTCATTAATCCATTCAGGACCATCTGCTTTAAGAACTACTGGCTCAATCTTAGGCTTTTTATCGACAATTGCACCAACTTCATATGCTGCACCTTCCATTGATAAAGTATCAGCACGGTTTGGGGTAATATCAAAGTCTAAAATGTAGTCATCCATACCAAGTGCTTCATAAACTTCTTCACCTGGTTTTACATCGGAATCTTTAGGGAAAACAAAGATTCCATCAATATATTTTTGAGGAACAGTCTTATCTGCAAAACCAATTTCTTGAAGACCACAAATCATTCCATTTGATTTAATTCCGCGAATTTTACCACGCTTAATCTTTTCATTGCCTGCGATTCTTGCACCGTGTAAAGCAACAATCACATCTTCACCCGCTGCAACATTTGGAGCTCCACAAACAATTCGAATTGGTTCATCTTCACCTACATCAACTTGACACTTATGTAAGTGAGTTCCCTCAATATCTTCACATTCTAAAATGTGACCAACTACTAACTTCTTTAAGCCTTCTGCTGGATGGTCTACTGATGCAATTTCGACACCAGTTCTAGTAATTTTTTCTCCTAAATCTTTAGGATCTTCGTCTAAATCAAGAAAATCTTTTAACCAGTTATATGAAACAAGCATTAATCTTCCTCCTTACGGAATTGTGCTAAGAAACGAACATCGTTGGTGTAGAAATCACGAATATCAGAAATACCGTATTTCAAAATTGCAAAACGGTCCAAGCCTAAACCGAAGGCAAAACCACCATAAACTGTTGAATCAACGCCAGCATTTTCTAAAACGTTAGGGTGAACCATTCCAGCACCAAGTACTTCAATCCAACCAGTATACTTACAAATTGGACATCCCTTACCGTTACAGTTGAAACAAGAAACATCCATTTCAACAGATGGTTCAGTAAATGGAAAGTAGGATGGACGAAGACGAGTTTTACGATCTTGACCAAAGACATGCTTGGCAATCATTTCTAAAGTACCTTTAAGGTCCGACATAGTAACATTTTTATCAACTACTAAACCTTCCATTTGTTGGAATTGGTGAGAGTGAGTCGCATCATCATCATCACGACGGTACACCTTACCAGGTCCCACCATCTTTAATGGTCCTTTAGAAAAATCATGCTTTTCTAAGACTCTTGCTTGATCTCCTGAAGTTTGAGTTCTAAGCAAGTCTTCACTATCAATATAGAAAGTAGCTTGCATATCACGTGCTGGGTGATCCTTAGGTAAGTTCATCATCTCGAAACAGTAGTGATCTGTTTCAATTTCTGGACCTTGTACTACCTTATATCCCATACCAATGAAGTAGCTTTCCAAATCATCCAAGATAATATTGATTGGGTGCTTTGAACCTAAATGTCCTTCACGTCCTGGTAAAGTCACGTCAATCTTTTCTTCTTCTAATTTTTGAGCAATTACTGCTTGTAAGAAATGATCTTTTGCTTCATCTAATTGCTTTTGAAGAATATCACGAACTTGATTTACTTCTTGACCTACTTTTGGTCTATTTTCAGGTGCGATATCTTTCATTGAGTGTAGAATTTGAGTTAATTCACCCTTACGCCCCATTAATTCAACTCTAATCTTATCAAGCATCTTTTGATTTTTAGCTTGCTTGATTTGATCTAATCCTTCTTCTTTTAACTTATTTATTCTATCGAATAAGTCCATCTCATTTTCCTTTCCAACAAAAAAAGCTCCGTCCCAAAAGGGACGAAGCTTCGCGGTACCACCCTAGTTTGAACTAGCACAAAAAGTGCGTGTTCACACTCTCTTCATATAACGGTGAAATACCGGAATTGATTAGATTCTGCTCCTAAGATGAAATTCATGCTTCTATCTTAAGTTTTTTCCACCAATCAAACTCTCTCTAAAAAGATATCTACATTACTAATCTTAATCATTGCATTTAAGTATAATAGTATCTTAAATCTTTTTACTTAACTTTGCAATTATCTTTAGGCCCATTTATCTGCCCAATTATGAACTTGTTCAAAAACAGGCTGTAAGTCTGCTCCTTTTTGAGTCAGAGTATAGCTAATAATACCGCTCTTTTCATCAACTGTACGATTAACAATACCGTCCTTTTCTAGTTCTTTCAATCGCTCAACTAAAACTCGATCAGAACACTTACTAATACAACGTGCTAAATCTTTAAAACGCATTGCATTAGTATCGCACAAAGAGCTAATAATTAAACCATTCCATTTTTTACCAATAATTGCAAAAGCATCAATAAAATGCGAACACAGTGAGTAATCTTCTGGATCTGGACAGTCACCCATTTTAGTTTTGCTTTCAATTTCTTGGGACATTTATAATTCCTCCTAAAAAATCAAAATATTTTTAGATCAATCTATACTAAAGATTATAGTAATATTACTTACTTAAAACAAGCTGTAAGCTTATGAAAAATGATAAATCATGATTCCAGCTGCTACTGCTGCATTTAATGACTCTGCCTTACCTTTTATTGGAATATAAATCTTTTTATCTGCTGTTTCAATTACATCTTTACTTGCCCCATGAGCTTCATTGCCAATTACTAAGGCTAATTGAGGAACAGAAATGCAATTATTCAATGATTTGGCTGTTTTATCTAGAATACTTACATAAACTGGAATTCCATTTTCCTTAAAGCTACTAATTGCTGCTAAGATTGGATTCTGAACAATTTGAATGTGAAATTGACTGCCCTGCATACTACGCTGAACTTTGGGATTATACAAGTCTACACTTTCTTCAGATAGAACAACTCCATCAAATCCAGCTGCATCAGCTGTACGAATAATAGTGCCTACATTTCCTGGATCAGTTAAGTTGTCCAAAACAACCCATTTTCCATATTCAAAACTAAATGATTTAGGCTGATTAATCGGTAAAACCATAAAAATATCTTGACTATTCTTAGTACTGCTCAAATGCTCTGCAATTGCATCAGTAATTTGAATTACCTTGTCATCCTTCAACTTATAATGAGCAGTAAGTTTTACTAAAGCTGCTGAAGTTCCTAAAATATATAGATAATTTTCGTGATTCTTGAGTGCTTCTTCAACTAAATGAAAACCTTCGATTAAATAAGTTTGAGTCTTTTTACGATATTTCTTCTGTTCTAGCTTTCTAAGACTCTTAATTGTCGGATTGTTTACTGAATTAATTTCTATCATAATTTCTACTTCCTTCTAATCTAATATTTTAAATTACCTCGCTCAAAATTAACATGTTAAAATTTAAGTTAGAAGATAAAGAAAAGAGCGATATTTATGAAAACTGTCACAATGAAAGTTACCGGTCTTGTCCAAGGTGTTGGCTTTAGATGGACCACGCAAATGATTGCACAAGAATTAGGAATTACCGGCACTGTTAAAAATAACCCTGATGGATCAGTTTCTATTGTAGCTCAAGGGGAGGAGCTTCCTTTAGAACATTTTATTAAAAAAATTAAAGCTTCACCATCAGTAGCTGGACATGTGGATCATGTTGATTTAAATACAATCTCCAATGCAGAAAAATTTACTCGCTTTAGTGTGGTTTATTGATACTTTAACAAATAACTAGTAAACTTTATTCCAGTAACAATAAAGTAGGAAAGGTTATAGTTAATGAAATCAAAAACTAAATATTTTAGTCTATTTGCCATGCTAACTATCTTGGCATTAGTCTTAACTGGTTGTGCTAACAATAGTCAAAGTATCTATCAGGCACCTACTAGTGGACCATATGCTTGGGTTTTTAGTCTTTTTGGTAAGCCAATTCAAAATATCATGTTAGCTGTTGAGCATCAAATTGGTGGCTCAAATGGTGCTGGCTGGGCAATTATTATCATTACTTTTGTTGTTCAGTTAATTGTTATGCCGCTTCGTCTTGCATCTCAGCGCAAAATGACTACACAGCAAGAAAAGACTCAAAAACTTCAACCACAAATGAAGTTGATTCAAGAAGCATTGAAAAAACCTGGCTTAACTCAACCGCAACAAATGCAAATTAGCCAACTTCAAATGCGAGTTTATAAAGATAACAATATGTCCATGATGGGTGGAATGGGATGTTTACCATTACTTATCCAACTGCCGATTATGATTGGGATCTATCAAGCAGTAGCTTATTCTAAAGAATTAGCTGCTTCAAGTTTCTTTGGTATTTCTTTGGGGCAGCGCTCAATTGTTCTAACCATCATTGCTACCTTGCTTTATGTAATTCAAGGTTATCTATCAATGGTTGGAATTCCTGAAGAACAGAAGAAAGCCATGCAGATGACTTTGATTTTGAGTCCAGCAATGACTTTCTTCATCAGTATTTCAGCTCCTGGTGCCTTAGCTCTTTACTTCTTAGTTGGTGGTTTAATTGCTATCTTGCAACAAGTAATTACTACATTCATCATCATGCCAAAAGTAAAAAAGGATGTTGCAGCTGAATTAAATGAGCGTCCACTTAAGGTAGTAGTCACTCAAGAAACAATCGATAGTATTCTTAATACTACTACTTCATCAAATACTAATAACGAAACAGAAAAAGATCTTCATCAAGATTTACGTGCACGAAATGCTGGTAAGCAAAAACGTCCTCATAACTCTGATAAAGATTAATAAGCAAATAAGAAAGGAATCCAATTTTTGTAGGTCACTACAAAATGGATTCCTTTTTATTATCATTTATTTTCTTGTTTAGACTTTAACAAAGGAAATTCAATCATAAATTTACTGCCTGAACCAAGTGTCGAACTAACACTAATTTTTCCATGGTAGCTTTCAACTAATTTTTGAGCAATAGCTAAACCTAGACCATTACCACCTTTTTCACGAGTTCGAGCTTTATCTACACGATAGAAACGATTGAAGATCTTATCTTGCTCATCAGGCGCAATACCTTCACCAAAATCTTGGACGGAAATTTTAACTTTATCTTTTTCGGTAGCTGCATCAACTAATATTTCTTTACGATCCGTAGAATACTTAATTGCGTTGTCAATTAAAATAATCAAAATTTGCTCTAAGTGATTACGATAGATCTTGATAATTGTATCGGGTGCTAAATCACTGTCATCATATGTAATTGTAAAATCCTGATGAATCATTCTCATATCATTAACTGTTCGATTAAGAACTCCGTTAACATCAGCCGTTTTATCAGGATACTGTAAATCAACTTGTTCAGCCCTAGTTAAGTCAAGCATCTCCTGAATTAAATGTTTCATTCGTTTGCTTTCTTGAAGAGAGGCTTGAATTGATTCTTCTAAGACCTGCGGATCATCTTTTCCCCATCGTTCTAGTAAGTTCAAGTGTCCTTCAATTACAGCCACCGGTGTACGTAACTCATGAGATACATCCCCAACGAATTGCTTCTGTTGTTGCATATACGCCTGCATTCGATCTAGCATTTCATTAAATGAAGTAGCTAATTCACCTAACTCATCATTTCGATGGAGATCTGGAACTCTTCGTTTATTAGTTGGATCTTCATTAATATCATGAGAAATCTGTGACATCTTTTTGATCGGTTGGACAACACTATTAACAATCAAATATGATAAACCGACAAAAACAATAATTGCAATAATCGACAGACCAATCATCCAATTACGAATTGATTTCAAAACATGATTTTGTTGATCCATCGAATTATCAACAATTAAGTATCCAGTTAATCGATGTGTTTTATCAGAAAAAATCTTCTGATAAATTTTCATATGGATTTTTCCTTTTGTGTTTTCTACCTTTAAAACATGATTCTCTGTCTTGCTAAAATGAGGCATTCCATTATCAGGAACATTTCCATTACTAAAGACCACATCTCCGCTTGGATTATAAATAGTAATACTTGTATCTCGATTCGACAAAGTCGCTAAAACATCATCATTAAAGACATTTCCCCCATCATTTGAAGTAATAGGGGTTTGCCCTTCCAAAATTCGATTAGTATTAGGCGAAAGCTGAGGAACAACATTTGAAATCTGGAGACTGGTCGGAATTTCGACCAATCTTCTCTGAAAGGTGGTGGCAACACTTTCAGTCAAATTTCTTTCTTGCGAAACAATTTGCTGCTTTACTAAAGAATAAATTGCAATTGAAAATATAACAAAAGAGACCGTAATTGTCGCTGCAACTAAGCTTACCCACTTAAAGGTTAGCGAGGACTTGAGGGTCTCTTTGGTCGATTTATTTTGCTTCTTCACGTGCTTCATCATTTTCATCCGTTCTTACCATATAACCGGTACCACGAACAGTCTTGATGTATGAAGGACGGCCCGGTACATCGATCTTATTACGTAAATAACGTACATAAACTTCGACAACATTAGTTTCAATTTTAGATTCAGGTCCCCAAATCTTATTTAAGAGTTGCTCTCTAGTAACAACGTTATTTTTGTTTTCAATTAATGTCATTAACAAGTTGTACTCACGCTTAGTCAGATCGACTGTACTATCTCCACGATGAACGATTCGGTTAGCTGTTTCAATGGTTAAATCATTAAAATGAACAACTTTTTGAACACCCATCGTGTCGCCCATAGCTCTCTTTTCAATTTGTACTCTTCTTAAGACTGCACGTAAACGAGCCAATAATTCTTCGATTGCAAAAGGCTTAACAATATAGTCATCAGCACCGTGATCTAAGCCAGAAACTCGATCAATCACTGAATCTCTTGCAGTCATCATAATAATTGGAGTAGTTTTTTCTTGGCGAACGCGACGAGCAATTTCTAATCCATTAAGATCTGGCAACATTAAATCAAGTAAGATTGCATCAAAATCTTCGTTTAATGCTAAATCTAATCCTTTTCGACCATTTCCTTCAACTTGAGTTTCATATTTCTCATGTCTTAATTCTAGTTCTACAAAACGGGCAAGATTTTTTTCATCTTCAATAATCAGAATTTTACTCATTATTTTCTCCACACTATAATTAATCTGGTTAAAAATTTTATTAATAAATTAATATTAAATTTAAAAATACATTAATGCAAGGGTTTATTCCTTGTTTTTTCATCTTTGAATAAATCTTTAAGCTTAGCAAAGGCTGGATTTTCCTTATTTGATTGTTCTTCTTGATAAGCCGCTTGAGAAATAACCTTCCATCCCTCTCCTTCAGGGAAATCACCTTCACTTTTTTCTTGAGGCGTTAGAATAACTGATGGTAAGCTTAATAATAAATTGTCTTCTACAGCTTTTTGAAGATCAATTTTATCATCCTTAACAGTTACGATAGTATCTTCTTCATCAAGCTGCTCTTGAGTTGGCTCAACTTCACTATAATTTTCAGTAAAATTAAACTCTTGATGCAGTTTTACCGGCTTCAAGCTTCGAGTAGATGGGGCAATTACATCTGCTTCTACAGTGAAATTCCCAGTTACAAAGGGGTCATCATAAAAGAAATCGCCACTAACATGCACATTTTTGGCATCTTCAAGTAATTCTTTACTTCTATCAAAAAAATCTTTACTTAACTCGACATCTTCATCAACGTGAGTCAAGGGATTACGGCTATTTTTAATTTGTGAATATGAAAAATTTAACATTATTTTACCTCGATTGGTCTTCGACCAAAGTTTTGATCTTCACCCATAATTTGTTCAAAAAGTCGATCTACTCTTACTTGCAGACCTAAAGTTCCACTCGCTGCATTTTTCTTATCGACTTTAGAAATAATTGGGAGTTCAACATCTTTCCGAATTTTCTTAAGATAATTTCTTCCACGACTATTATAGCCAAGCAATAGCGTTGAAACATCTTGATATGAAGTCTGTATTTCCTTTTCGGTTACGTTTAAAAGAGTGTAGAGACAAAGCCTTCTTAGGCGCGCATAAGTATAGCGTTTAGACTTAATCTGGCGTAAAAATGAAGTAAAATCTTCCGCAGTATGAATTTCTTCTTTCATTTTGTACTCTAAACCCTCGCTCATTTGATAGATTGAGCGTAATTCTTCTAAACTGGCGCTTTCAATCCGATACTTTAAAAAATTAAATAAAAGATTCCAATTGGGGTAGACTTTTTGTTTTTCTAGTGCTGCTAGTTCTCCTTTAGGAAGATACTTTTTCAATTCAGTTAAATCATTTGGGTGATGTAAACAATAGTTTCTAATTGCAGTAGCAGAAGAAATAATCTTGTCTTGCAAAAGTGGATCATCGTGCCCACTCCCTAATCTTGTCACGGGATGCAGATGAAGCGGAGTTTCTAGTTGTTCACTAGCTACAGCATAAGCAACAGCTAACATCATGTTAGGCTGGTTTACTTCATGACCTACTTCTCTAGCAACCATTTCATTATATTGCGTAGCATAAGTTTGAGTATAATCTCTAAAATCCATTCGATTTTTAGGAATTTGATTTATTTTTTGTCCTAAATAAGAGAAATTTAAATTAGCATCTTCCACTCCAAAAAATAATTCTGATACTCCTAAATTGCTTAACATCCTGATGCTACCGTTAGCAAAAATATCAGCTGGTTGAACTGCAAAAGAAAAAGGTAGTTCAAATACCAAATCAGCACCTGAATTTAAAGCTGCTTTGGCTCTTTGCCACTTGTCCATAATCGCCATTTGTCCACGTTGAACATAATTGCCTGACATTATAACAATTATTGGATCATTTTCGGCAACTAAACGTGCTTGATTTAATAAAAATTCATGTCCACTATGAAAAGGATTATATTCAGCTACAATGCCAATTACACTCATACGTCTTCCTTTAATCTAAGTTTAATTCTAACTTCTTACCATTGCTCCAGAGCTTTTCCAAGCCATAAAAGTCTCTAGCATCCGCAGTGAAGACATTTACAACTACATCTCCCATATCTACTAAAAGCCAGTTAGAATCACGTGTTCCTTCAATACGGTAATCTTCTTTTCCTTGTTCATGAATTTTATCAATAATGCTATTAACAATTGCATGAAGTTGACGATTTGAGCCTGCAGTAGTTACAACATAGTAATCTGCTAAAATACTAATTCCTTGCATATCATATGCTTCAGTATCTTCACCATGTCTCTCATCAATTGCTTCTACGGTTAAATCTAATAATTTCTTGCTATCCAATTTTATTTTTTCCTTTCAAAATTCTAATCTTTCACAGCCCATTTATTATATGCGGCAAAAGTCTTAGGATATATCTTTTTTCTATTAGTTATCAAAAAGTCAAGCGTATGAGCTAGTTCAAAACCTACTCCATCATCTAAATTAGCATATGACACCTTTCTTGCCTCTTCTACACCTGGAAAATCACGTCCTGGTTCTATAAAATCAGCAACAAAGACAATTTTATCCAAAGTAGACATTTCAACATCAGCTGTTGTATGACGTCTAATTGCAGTTAAAATTTCAGGATCAGTTATCTTTAACTCTTTCTCAATAAAATATGCCCCAACAATGCCATGCCAAATAGCACGATTATAGTTAAGTAAGTCCTGATCAAAGTGTTGTTCCTTAATTACCTTAATAAATCGTTCTGGAGGTACTTGCTTTGCATAATCATGAATAAATCCAGCTAAAGCTGCTTTATCCGGATCATAATCATTAAGTTCAGCTAACTTACGGCTCGTTTCACTTACACCAATACAATGCTTAAATCTTTTTTCATCCATGTTGCTTTTTTCTTGAGCAACAATTTCAGCAGAAGTTAACGGGGAATATGTTTTTGCAAAATTAATTTCAGTCACGATATAAGCTTCTTGATTCAATATATAAACGAACACTTTCAGGCACTAAATACCGAATAGAATTACCAGTAGCTACATTTTTACGAATTAGAGAAGACGAAATATCTAAATTTGGAGCATCTACCCAAATCATTGGAAATCTTGGATTTTGTGGATAGTTTGGTCTTCTAACTCCTACTAATGTCGACAAAAGGGCAATCGTTTCAGGTTCACGCCAATTTTCAAAATCATTTACTTCATCACTCCCCATAATCAAATAATATTGATTACGTGGTGCTCTTTTTTTCAAATAACGCAAGGTATCAACTGTATATGAAGTACCACCCCGCATTATCTCAAAAAGTTTAACATGAAAATATGGATTATCATGCGTAGCTAATTCAAGCATCGCACAGCGGTCTTTAGCACTGACATTACCTGCTAATTGTTTATGAGGTGGAGTATTATTGGGGATAAACCATATTTCGTCTAAGTGAAGTTGCTTTCTAACTTGCTCTGCCATTACTAAATGAGCAAGATGGACTGGATTAAAAGTTCCTCCCATAATTCCAATTTGCTGAGCAGAACTTGTAGCTGGTTCAAATTTTACTTGTGGCTTTTCTTTTACAACGCACTGCATTATATCAACGCTCTTCTAATTCCTAAACCAATGCCTTCCGGCGTATAAGCCTTCACTACAACATTAGCTGGTGTTGTAATAAATCCTACGCCTCCAAACAAAATATCGCTTTTTTCTTTTGGTGAAAATGTTTGTCCTTTTAATGGTCCTAAATTATCTTCCTTACTTGGTGGAAGTAATAAGTCATCTTTATGCTTTTCATAAAATGTATCAGCATTCTCAGTCTTGGTTCTATGAACATAAAGGTCTCGTGCCACATAAATTGTAAAACCAGCTGATGGGCCATCAACATAATCAAAGCGCCCGAGGCCAGCTAAGAAAATTGTTTGTCCCGGTAATAACTGGTAAGTTGCAGGCTTTAATGGTTTCTTTGGTTCAACAACTTCTAATTCTTTGCCACTCAAGTGACTAGCCAATTGATTAGCGTTCAGGATTCCTGGGGTATCAATTAAATAATGACCATTAGAAAGAGGTATTTTAATTTCATCTAAAGTTGTTCCAGGAAACTTAGACGTAGTAATGACATCTTTTAAATCACTATTCATATTGATAATTGCATTAATTAAAGTCGATTTACCAACATTAGTAGTTCCAACAAAATAAATATCTTTCTTTTCACCCTTTTTTGCTAAAAAAGCCATCAAATCAGCTAAATTTTTCTTTTTAGCAGCTGAAACTAAAAAGATTTTTTCTGGCTTTAAACCATTTCGGTTGGCTTCTTGACGCATCCAGTCTTTGATTTTTGACTCTTTAGAGTTTTTCGGAAATAAATCCACCTTATTACCAACTAAAATATATTCATTACCGCCAATAAAACGTTTAATCGAAGAAATTAATGAATTGCTAAAATCAAATAAATCAACTACGTTAACAACCAAGGCTTTTTTTTGACTAATTGAATTGAGCAATGCCAAGAAATCATCGTTATTTTCTTCAACTGGCATAATTTCGTTATAATGTCTTAATCTAAAGCAGCGCTGGCAATATACCTCATTGTCATCACTTGTTAAAGCTTTTTTTAAGGCAGAAGTTGGTAAATAGCCTGACTTTTTAGGATCTTGATCCTGCAATATACTTCCACAACCAATACAACGCAATTCTTCACTCATTCTAATTTCTCCTTAAAAACTACTGGCTTTCTTAAATTCAAAAAGAAGAAGATAAATTTTTCAAAAAAACGATTAATTCTAGTATTCCACTTATCGGTTTCAACTAATGGCTTTACCAAAACTGTAGCTACACCAGCTAAATTACCAGCCTGCATATCAGTAATCAATTGATCGCCAACCATTAAGACTTGATCTTTTTGTAAATTTAGTTCTTTTAATTCCTGATTAATTCCGATAGGAAGAGGCTTTCTAGCCTTTGCAATAAAAGAAATATGATATGGATTCAAAACTTTTCCAATCCGTTCAGCATTATTATTCGAAATAACAACTAAACGAATTCCAGCTTTTGCTAAACGGTGATTAAGTTGATCCATTTCAACTGCTGTATCAGCTTTGTTCCATGCAAGCAAAGTATTGTCTAAATCGCTAAAAACAGCCTTAATCCCCATCTTTTTTAACTGTTTTGGATCTAAATGATAGATAGTATCTATTGTATAACGAGGTCTAAATAACATTAAAAAATCTCCACTTTTTTCTCATATCTATAGTATCAGAAATCTTTAATCTTTAGAAACATTTGCTGATTAAAAAATTAAAATTTTACTTTTCTTTAGCACAAAAGATGGTAAAATAAGAACAATTTAAACTTTTCCACCGTATTACACAAAGGAGCTAAAAATGAAGAATTTTATTGATCTCCATCTTCACCTAGATGGTTTTTTGCTATACACTACCGTTAAAAAGTTAATGGAAGTACACAATTTTTCCAGTTTAACTGACTCGCAATTGAAAGAAAAGTTATCTGTTTCTGAAAGATGTGCTGATTTACAAGAATATTTAACTAAATTCGACTTTCCATTGTTATTTCTGCAAACAAAAAAAGATCTAGAAACAGCAACTTTTGATCTTTTACAGAAACTCCGCTCTCAAGGTTTAGTTTATACAGAGATCCGTTTTGCTCCACAGCTCCACACCCAAAAAGATCTTACTCAAGAAGATGCAATTAAGGCCTGTATTTTAGGATTAAAGAAATTCTACAACTGGCAAAATAACCATGAAGATAATTTTTATCCTCTGCACGCCAACTTAATTCTCTGCCTTATGCGCTTGCCTGATCGAGAACAAGAAAACTACTTAACTGTTAAACTAGCTGCTAAATATGCTAAAGAACACGTTGTTGGTATTGATCTAGCAGGGCCAGAAGGACCAATTCCAAATAAAAAATTTAAGCCTTTCTTTGATGATGCTAAGGAAATGCACATTCCTTTTACAATTCATGCAGGAGAAGCAGCGGGCCCAGAATCAATGCAAGAAGCATTAGACTTAGGCACTAAAAGAATTGGTCACGGAATTCGCTGCTTAGAAAGTGAACAACTAGTTCAAGAATTAATTAACCAACATATTACCCTAGAATGTTGCGCCACTTCTAATCTTAATACTAAAGTATTTAAAAAAATCGACTCATATCCGATCAAAACTCTGCTTTCAAGAAAAATAAAAGCAACTCTAAATTGTGATAACATGACCGTTTCAAATACCATTTTACCTAAAGAGTTTAAATTACTTGAAACTAAAACTAATCTTACAAATTTAGATGAGCATCAATTATTATTAAACTCCATTAATGCCGCCTTTGCTTCTAACCAAGAAAAAAGTCGCTTATTACATATCTTCAATCAAATTTGAGAAAAAAATGCTCCGCTTATGCGGAGCATTTTTAATATTTTTAGTTCAAAGCTTTCTTAGCAGCATCTGCTAAATCAGCAAAAGCTTTTTCGTCGTTGTAAGCAATATCAGCTAACATCTTACGGTTCATGTCAATACCAGCTACCTTTAAGCCGTGCATTAACTTAGAGTATGAAAGACCATTTTGTCTTGCAGCAGCGTTGATACGAGCAATCCATAATTTTCTGAATTCACTCTTACGCTTCTTACGGTCACGGAAAGCATATTTACGAGAAACAAATACTTGAGTACTTGCAGCTTTAAATTGTAAGTGTTTTGAGCCACGGTAACCCTTGGCTAACTTCATGATCTTCTTACGACGAGCGCGTGTTACGGTTCCACCTTTAGTTCTTGGCATCTAAAATTCCTCCTCAAAAAGTCTTCTAATAATTAACGCATTTGGGAAAGCATCTGTTTGATGCGCTTTAAGTCACTTGCTGAAACCATAGCAGCTTTTCTCAAATGACGACGTTGTTTCTTAGTCTTACCGTGGAAACGGTGTCCAGTGTAAGCATGGTGACGCTTTAAACCACCATTAGCAGTTCTCTTGAAACGCTTTGCTGAAGCGCGGTGTGTTTTTTGCTTTGGCATATCTATTCCTCCAATTAACTACTTTTTCTTTTTATCTTTCTCACTTAATGGAGCAAGCATTAAGAACATTGAACGGCCTTCCATCTTAGGCTTAGTAACTACATTAGATAAGTCACTAGCTTCATCAGCCATCTTCTCTAAGACCTGTTTACCTAACTCCTTGTGAGTAATTGCCCGGCCTCTAAAGCGAATAGAAACTCTAACTTTAGCGCCCTTGGTCAAGAATTTACGAACATGCTTTAACTTAGTGTCAAAGTCATTGCCTTCGATTGTTGGACTTAAACGAATTTCTTTGACAGCCATAACCTTTTGATTCTTACGGTTTTCTTTGGCTTTCTTTTGTTGTTCAAAACGGAATTTACCGTAGTCCATAATTCTAGCAACAGGTGGCTTAGCATTAGGAGAAAGCAAAACCAAATCAAGGTCAGCGTCAGCTGCTTTACGTAAAGCTTCATTCTTAGAAACGACACCAATTTGTTGGCCATCAACTCCAATTAAACGAACTTCACGAGCACGAATATCTTCGTTTAAGATCATATTTCTTGGTATGAGTATTCACCTCCACGTTAATTTCGAGGACAAGAAAAAAGCGGGCAAAGTTAACGCCCGCTTTTAATCAACAGATATTATCGATCAGCCCAGAGGTAATATTAACTTAGGCGAGAAGCGGGAGCTTCTTCTTGTTCTCAACTTCTAAATTATACCATCTAATTAATCTACGTCAAGAACTAATTGAATGCAACTATTAATTATTTTACTTATTTCAATTTTGAATTAATTTTATCAATATCTCTTGTAAGCTTCAAGAAATATCCACGGTAAGCAATACCATACATATGCATGGTAAAAACATACAATAAAGACAAGAAGATCATCAAAATACAATCTTCTTGCCTTTCCCAATTTATTTTATTAATTATTTTTCTCTTGAGTATGACTTAATATCTGCATCAATTTCAGCAATAAAGTCATCTAAACTCTTAGAAATTTGTTCTTCAGTACCATAACGACGAACATTAACACCATTGGCATTCATTTCATCGTCACCCAAAACTAAAGTATAAGGAACTTTTTGAGTTTGTGATTCACGAATCTTGTAACCAAGTTTTTCGTTTCTGTGGTCTACTTCTGCTCTAAATCCGCGCTTAGCTAATTCTTCACGAACCTTATCAGCATATGCGCCGTGAGCTTCCTCGTTAACTGGGATAATTTCAGCTTGAACTGGAGCAAGCCAAGTTGGGAAGGCACCCTTGTAAATTTCAGTTAAGTAAGCAATGAATCTTTCCATAGTACCAACAATACCACGGTGGATCATAACTGGACGGTGTTCTTCACCATCTTGACCTACATAAGTTAAGCCAAATCTTTCTGGAAGCATAAAGTCAAGTTGGATAGTTGACATAGTTTCATCGTTACCTAAAGCAGTCTTAGTTTGAATATCAAGCTTAGGACCATAGAATGCTGCTTCACCTTCTGCTTCAACATAATCAAGGCCAAGATCATCCATAGCTGCCTTAAGCATTGATTGAGATTTCTCCCACATTTCATCATTTGCGTAATACTTATCAGTGTTCTTTGGATCACGGTATGAAAGTCTGAAGTAGTAATCAGTAATATCGAAGTCTTTGTAAACATCCATGATCAACTTCAAAACTTTAGCAAATTCTTCTCTGATTTGGTCAAGTGCAACAAAAGTGTGACCATCATTCAAAGTCATTTCACGTACACGTTGTAAACCTGATAGAGCACCTGACTTTTCGTATCTGTGCATCATACCTAATTCAGCGATACGGATTGGCAATTCACGGTATGAACGAATGTGGTGCTTATAGATTTGAATATGTGAAGGACAGTTCATTGGGCGAAGTTCAAGCATTTCACCATCACCCATGTCCATTGGTGGAAACATGTCATCACGATAGTGTGCCCAGTGACCAGAAGTCTTGTATGCATCTACGTTCATCAAAACTGGAGTATAAACATGTTCATAGCCATCAGCAACTTCTTTATCAACAATGTATCTCTCGACAACGCGACGAATAGTAGCACCCTTTGGCATCCAGTAAGGAAGACCTGCACCAACTTTAGGATCAACAAAGAATAAGTCTAAGTCTCTACCAATAGTTCTGTGATCTCTTTCCTTAATTTCAGCGCGACGCTTTAAATCTTCATCTAAAGCTGTCTTCTTAAAGAATGCAGTACCAAAAATTCTTTGAAGCATTGGGTTAGAAGATTTACCTAACCAGTATGCACCAGCAACTGATAAAAGCTTAAAGTTCTTAATCTTACCAGTATTTGGTAATAAAGCTTCAAAACCAAAGTCAACAAAGTCACCTAATTTGTAAACTGCAACTTCGTCTTTTTCGTCCTTTAAAAGATCTAATTTGAATTGGTCATCTTTAAAGATATCTTCCAATTCACTCTTTTTCATTGAAGTATATTCGATCTTTTCGCCATTCTTGATTGCCTTTTGCATTTCTTTTTCAAGTTCTGGCAATTCAGTAATTTTAATTTGATCTTCTTTATCAGTATCTACAAAGAAGCCACCCTCATCTGCTTCGTGCATTCCCAAACGTAATTCTGGATACTTACGCTTAGCAATAGCTTCAAGCAAAAATGCAGCAGTAGCACGTAAAATGTCTAAACCTTCTTCATCCTTATCAGTGATGATAGCTGCTTCTACATCTTCATCAACAACGTAATCTAAAGGCTTCATTTCGCCGTTAATTTTTGCACCAACAGCAGCTTTTCCTAGAGAAGTAGCAATTGAAGATGCTAGTTCTTTAACAGAAACTGCCTTGTCAAAATCTTTCTTTGAGCCGTCTGGCAAAGTTACAGAAAAACTCATAAAATTTTACCTCCAAATAAAAAATCCCAGCACTAAAAATAGCGCTGGGACGTTAAAATACGTGGTTCCACCCGAAATTCGAATTAATTACCAAGAATTAATTCCTCTAAAGGTCGTTAATGGTACCTAACCAAATTATAAAAATTTCAGGAATGAAATTGGGGTTTTCTTCTAATCAGGAGCTTCCAGAACTAGGCTCCTGTCTCTGAGTTGAAGAAAATCATGTCTTTCATTGACTTTCATTATACTAGCTCATCAAATAGATGCAAGCAAAATTTGAAATTAATTTCTACGATTTTTACCGCCAACAAAAACCTCTTTACTCAAGAAACGAACCCGCTCCATTAAACGTCTTGCCTTAACCTCATCAACATTATTTCTTGTTTCAGCAAAATGTTCAGCCAAATCATCCATTGTCATATTTGAACTAAAAAATGTTGGTAAAACATTATCCATGCGTTTTTGCAAAATAACGCCTAACACGTCATCACGTGACCATTCACTTAGAGTCTCTGCTCCAATATCATCAAAAACTAAAACAGGAGCTGATGCAATACGATCAATCTCGTCACTTAAGCTATTATCTTGAAAATGGCTCCCCAAACTGGCAATAAAAGAAGGTACATGTAAAAAGACTACTCGACTTCCTTGACGCGCAATAGCGTTAGCTAACCCAGCTAAGATATACGTTTTTCCTACACCAAAATCACCAGTTAGATACAAACCTTTGATATGTTTGTTCTTCTTAAAACTGGCTAAAAACATAGCTACTTCATTTAATGCAGCATCCCGTTCAGGAGTTGAATCAACATTTTCTAGTTCAACATGACGTAGTTTTCCTGGTAGATCAATCAATTCAATCCTGCGTTCTGCCCGCATTTTAGCTTCTGAGTTTAACTTTGCCTCAGTTGGAACATAGGTAATATCAATTACCTTTCCATTAAGAAAAAGCTTTGGCGTATATCCTTCCATCACAGGGTTTGGCGCCTCAATTTGCTCAACATAGTTAAAAATCGTAGGAAGAGAAGCCTGGACAATTTCTTTATTTAATTTGTCTTTATTTTGTGCGAGAAAGGCTTGAACACTGGGATGCTTTATTGCTGTTTTAGCAATCTTTTTCCCATCTTCGCTCAATTTTCTTTTCTTGATAATACGTGTGATTACTTCAGAAATATCTTCCACCAGTACAACACTTCCTATTCATTTTTACCAAATTCACGAAAGATTCGATTTCTTTCCTCAGCTGACATGGTTGTTTTCTTATTTTTATGCTTTTTTTCATACTTCGACCAATCAGTTGTCTTACGAATATTCTTTTTGGGAGCACGATAATATTGATGACTACGTTTATTCTTTCGCTCCTTAAGATATGCGATAGCTTCAGTTGGCGTGGTAATTCCTTGCTGAAGCCAATCATTAGCAATTCGATCAGCTAAATTATTAGTCAACACAGCATCATATTCAAAACAAGTATGAACAATCAAATTAATTAAAGGTGGTGTTAACCCCATTTGATCTTGCAAACGAAAGATAACTTTCTTTTCATTTGCAGTTACATAGCCACCTTTTTTCTCTTTTAATTCGTATAAATAATCAGTTGGCACCTTACTATCTACTGCACGAATTAGATCTGCATCTGCTTTTGATAATTTTTTAATTGCATGATCAGCATCTTTAGGAGTTTGACGTAACTGCTTTTTAACCATTTCTTTATTGCGATTAAGTCCAAAGTTTTCATTAACTGCATTTTGAATTGCATACATATTGAGTTTATCTGTCCCAGCTGACATCGTAATCAGCGCAGTTTCGACAAATTCTTGCTCAGTTAAATGGTAAAAATCAATAATATGTTTAATTTCTACCTGATGCTTTAAAACTTCTTCTTTCTTAATATGATAGCTCTCAAACAAATCAACCAAAAAGCTCCAGTCAACTTTTACTGGCTCATTACCTAACTTAATTTCACCTTTGGCATCTTTAGGAACTTCACCAGCCGCTTCTTTAACTTCAACTGGTGCATCAATTGCATTTTCAGCACTCAAGTGAAAAACATCAAAAAAACCGCTAGTAACTTCTTTAGCATCTTTTAAACCGACAAAAGTTCGCGGAGTAAATTTTTTTACCAAACGATCAAAAGCTACATTTCCTACTCGTTCAAGCAACAAACTTGAAAGTAAAAAGGTGTGAAAGAACTCGCCTGCTGAAGGAACTTTTTCTACTTCAAAAATCAAAACCTCGCCTAAAACAGGATTTGAACCTAAAAATGTCTTAATTAAGCCTGTTGCCTCTAAATGATGCAAAGTTTTAAATAAGTCCTCTAATTTTAAGTTTGTTTGATCTTGAAGTTGATATAAAGTTTTATAATCTTTGGCAAAAGGTACTTCATCAAATTCTTTTGTCAATGTTATATATAATCCTACTCCACGAATACCCACAAGAGGCTCAAAAAGAGTAGTTAAAACTTTTATATTTTCTTCACTAACAGCTACTTGATTAGCCACATAAAAAGGCTGCTTAGGGTCAGCACTTTCAAACACAGGCTACCTACTCCTTATCATGTTTAGCCATCATATCTTCCATGGCTTCCATAAATCCTGAAACATCTTTAAATTGGCGATAAATACTTGCAAATCGAATGTAAGCTACATCATCTAAATTAGCCAATTCCTTCATCACCAAATTACCAATGTCTTTAGATGAAATTTCATTAAGACCTTGCTTTCTAATTTCATTTTCTACATGATCTACTAAAGTATCTAGTTGTTCGCTTGAAATTGGTCTCTTTTGCGCAGCCATCATTACGCCATGCAAAATTTTATCGCGGTTAAAGGCCTCACGAGTCCCATCATTTTTGATTACCAATAGAGGCGAGCGCTCTACTCTTTCAAAAGTAGTAAAGCGAAAACCACAATTTTCACATTCTCTGCGTCGTCTAATTGCTCTATTTTCATCGCTTGGACGAGAATCAATTACTCTTGAAGCATTCTTGTGGCAATTTGGGCATTCCATCTTCTCTACCTGCCTATCTTTTGTAATAAATCAGATAATCTTTTCTCTAAGTCATCTATTGTACCAGTATTAGCTACCACATAGGTAGCTCTTTTTTCTTTTTCACTTAGTGGCATTTGATTATTTATTCTAACCAAAGCTTCTTCTTTAGTTAAATTATTTCGTTTCATCAGACGTTTAACCTGCAGTTTTGGTGAAATAGAAATAACCAAAACGCCATCGCATAAGCTTTCAAAACCAGATTCAAATAGTAAAGGCACATCAACCACAACTAATTTTTCTTGATTTAAACGGTATCGCTCCATTTGTTGTTTAATTTTCTGATGAACAAGTGGATGAGTTATCTCATTTAATTTTTTCAGCTTAGTTTTATCATTAAAAACTATTCCACCTAATTTATGACGATTAATTGTTTGATCATCATTAAGAATATTGCTGCCAAAATAATTAACTATTGCCTGATAACCCTTTTGGCCTACTTCCATTATCTGATGAGCAATTAAATCGGAGTCGATAATCGGAATATTTTGCTTTTCAAAAAATTCATCAGCTGTACTTTTACCACTGGCTATTCCGCCAGTTAATCCTAAAAAATATGTCATTTATATAGTACCTGACAATGCGGACAGAAAGTAGTTCCGCGTCCATTTACTTTGATCTTCTCTAAAATAGTGCCGCACTTACTACACTCTTCACCAGCATGTCCATAAACCTGCAGCATCTTTTGATAACCACCAATTTTACCATTAGCATCTAAATAAGTATGAACAGTAGTTCCGCGTTCCTTAGTTGCTATAGCGATAGTACGGTTGATATTTTGATATAAATTCTTCACCTTATCAGCAGGAATAGCTTGAGCGCTACTTAGGGGATGAATTTTACTCTTCCAGAGTACTTCATCTACATAAATATTTCCTAAACCACACACAATTGTCTGATCCAATAAAGTGTTCTTTATATTCTTTTTCTTCCGGCTCAAAGCATTAATGAAATAGGTTAAGTTAAATTCAGCAGTATTAGGTTCAGGTCCAAGATGCCGAATTCCAGTCGTCTTTCTTTCAGTTCCTGTTTCAACTAAATGCATCCTACCGAATTTGCGCACATCATCATAACGTAAGGCAGTCCCATCAGTAAAAATAAATTCTACATGTTCATGCTTTCCCTTAGGTGTATCAGGACTAACTAAATGATATTTTCCTTCCATGCGCAAATGCGAAACCATTGTTAAGTCGTCATTGAACCTAAAGAGTAAATACTTGCCATAACGATCAATTTTCAAAATCGTTTTATTTGTCAATTTTTTAATAAATTCAGCTGGATCGTTAACTATAATTTTAGGATACCAAATATTTATTTTAGCAATTGTTTTTCCCTTTACTAAGGGGGTTAAAGTCCGTCTAACTGTCTCAACTTCTGGCATCTCTGGCATTAAATCACCTACTTTTTACTTAGCGTCATACCAATTATGACCCCAGTTAGAGTCAGCTATCAGTGGAACATCTAGTGTTACAGCTGACTGCATAACTTCTGGCACAATTTTCTTAATTGTATCTAATTCAGCCTTCGGTACATCAAAAATAAGCTCATCGTGTACTTGTAGAACCATTTTAGTCTTTAAATGCAATTCATCAAGTTTCTTTTGCATATTAATCATGGCAATTTTAATAATATCAGCAGCTGAACCTTGAATAGGAGAATTAATTGCAGTTCTTTCAGCAAAGCTTCTAACGTTGAAATTTTTTGAATGAATATCTGGTAAATAGCGTCTTCTATGCATAATAGTTTCTGCATAGCCTTTTTCGCGAGCTTCCTTAATTGCCTTATCCATATAATCCTTAATTTGCGGATATTGTTCAAAATAATTATCAATAAATGTCTTGGCTTGTTTACGACTGATGCCTAAGTTCTTAGACAAGCCATAATCAGAAATACCATAAACTATTCCAAAGTTGACCGCCTTAGCATGCCGACGCATTAACGGCGTTACTTCATCAGGTGAATCCAAATGGAAAATCTTCATTGCAGTGTGGGCATGAATATCGTAACCAGATTTAAATGCCTCCTGCATATGTTCATCCCCGGAAACATGTGCCAAAACTCTTAATTCAACCTGTGAGTAGTCGCAAGAAAAGATATAGCCGTCTTTAGTTGAAGGTACAAAAGCCTTCCTAATCTGTTTTCCTTCATCAGTTCTAGTTGGAATATTTTGTAAATTAGGATCAACCGATGAAAGACGACCTGTTGCAGTTAAAGTCTGTAAATAACGGGTATGAATTCTTCCATCTGGTTGAATACACTCGAGCAGTCCCTTAACGTAAGTATTTTGAATTTTAGCAATTTGACGATAATCTAAAATTTCCGAAACAATTGGACTCTTCATTTTCAATTGCTCTAATACTTCAACAGAAGTTGAATAGCCAGTTTTGGTCTTTTTAATTGGTGGTAAGTTTAATTTTTCAAAAAGAATATGACCTAGCTGTTTTGGCGAATTTAAATTAAATTCTTCACCAGCTTGTTGATAAATCTTATGTTCTAGTTCTTGTAATTTAAGTGCAAAGTCATTGCCTAATTGATTTAAAACTGATGCTTCAACCTTAATTCCAGTAATTTCCATTTTAGCTAAGACAAAAGCAACTGGAATTTCAATTGTTTCATATAAATCATCTTGCTCATGATCTTTTAATTTCTCTAGAAGTGGCTGCTTTAACTTCTCAATTACAACGACTTTAGCTGCTAAATGTTCAAAGAACTCATCATCCTCAGGTACAGCTTTCTTTTTACCTTTACCATAAACTTCCAAGTCAGTTTTTACTGAATAATCGCCATATAAATGCGCTACTTCACCAAGATCGTTAGAATTATTCTCATTATTAACTAAATAAGAAGCTAGAAGCATATCATAGTCTAATCCTTCTGCATCAATATCTAGCCGATGTAAACCTACATAGGTTCTTTTAATATCGAAAACATTTTTCTTAATCTTCTTATCTTCTAGCATTTGACGAAGTGGAGTTTCTTGCAGTAAAACCACATCTTTAGAAACATAGATTTTATCGCCAACTTTTAATGAAAATCCTTCAAGTGGAGCTAAATGGTAGTTATCACCCAACATTGCTAGATAAAATATTACTTCTTTTTCATTAGTTTTACCAAGTTCAGCGATATTTTCTTTTGTCAGCTCTTGATACTCGTACTTCTCGCTTTCTTGCTTACCAGCACTCACTCCACTTACGCCTAACTCAGCTAAAAACTTCTTAAATCCTAATCTTTCATATAAATTACGTAAGTCTTCAATATTAGGTTCTTCCAGCTTAGTATCAGCAAGGGTCACTTCTACTGGAGAATCACGATCAATTGTGGCCAGTTTTTTAGCTAAAAAAGCCTTATCTTTATCATTAATTAAGTTCTCTTTTAACTTGGATTTTTTCATTTCATCCACATGTTCATAAAGTTTTTCAACAGAACCATACTTCTGAATTAAACGTGAAGCTGTCTTCGGACCAACTTTCGTTACACCTGGATAATTATCAGAATTATCTCCCATCAGAGCTTTCATATCAATAAATTCAGTTGGAGTTACGCCATTAACTTCTTTCATATGTTTTGGCGTATATGCCTCAGTATCACCAACTCCATTCTTAGTTATTAAAACCGTGGTTTTATCAGAAGCAAGCTGTGTTAAATCACGATCCCCAGTTACAATATCAACAGTATAACCAGCTTCTTCTCCCATTTTAGAAAGTGTGCCAATAATATCGTCTGCTTCATAATTCTTTAGTTCATAGCTCTTAATACCTAAGTCTTTAAGCATTTCACGAATTACAGGCAATTGCTCTGATAATTCACTTGGAGTTTTTTGTCGACCACCTTTATAGTCTTGATACATTTTAGTTCTAAAAGTAACTTTTCCTGCATCAAAAGCAACTAATACATTGCTTGGATCAGTCTGCTTCATAATCGCATCAAGCATATTTTTAAAAGTAAAAATTGCATTTGTATGCAAACCATCTGGGCTAGTAAAGCGATCCAGCTGACGGTATAAAGCATAAAAGGCACGAAAGGCCACAGAGTTACCGTCAATTAAAAGTAATTTCTTTTGTGCCATCTTTTTCTCCTTAAATAAAAAACTGTCAAATAGTCTCTTACCTATTTTAACAGTTTTTCTTACATGATTTAATTATCTACATTTGTTTTGAACTTTAAATCCTAAAATGGATTGTTTTCGTCAACAATTTTATGGTAATTATCAGGATCAGTATTACCTTCTGTACTTAAAACAATAATGCGTGAATTTTGGTCAAGACCTAATTCGGCGCGATCCTTGGCTAAAGCTGGATTAGATAAAATTTCATAAACATAGGCAAAACCAGCAGCACCAGATTCACCAGAAACGACTTTAGGATCTCCTTCAAGAGGATGACTTAAACGTGCCATTCCTTCTGCATCAACGTCTTCACTCAATGTTCCATAAAACTTTGCACTATCACGAATTATTGGCCATGCAGTGATACTTGGAGTCTGACAGTTTAAGCCAGCCATCATTGTCTTAGTTAGTCCCTCTAAGTGGTGACGCTTACCATCAGCTTTTTGAGCTGAGAGATAGTAACAAGCTACTGTCTCAGGTTCAACAATTGTAATGACTGGTAATTCTTCAGGTTTCATTCTTTCTTCTAAACCTAAAATAATCCCAGCTGCAAGAGAACCCACACCAGCTTGTAAAAAGATATGAGTTGGTTTTTCTTTCATTTGATGTAAAAATTCATCAACAATTAAGCCATAGCTCTTAATAATCCAACCTGGGATCTTCTCATAGCCTTCCCATGCAGTATCTTGAATCATAATTCCATTAGGATCTTTTTCGCAGAGTTCTTTAACTTCTTTGACGGTATTGTCATAATTTTTATCAGTAATCTCAACTTCTGTATTTTGAATCTTGCGGATATGATCAGCACGAATTTCTTTTGAGCCTTTAGGCATCTTGATTACTGCATGAGTTCCAAGCTTACTTGCTGCCCAAGCAATTCCACGTCCGTGATTACCATCAGTAGCAGTATAGAAAGTGATTTTTTCTGCCACCTTTCTAACCTCAGGCTTCATTAATTCATCATATGTAAGCTTATCTACATCAAGACCAGCTCTTTCAGCAATGCAGCAAGCCATAGCATAAAGACCACCTGCACCTTTAAAAGAATTAATGCCAAAGCGTCTACTTTCATCTTTAACAGCAATTTCTGCAACATTTAAGTGCTTGGCCAAATTAGTCAAATCTTTAAGTTCAGTTGGCTTGTAATAAGGAACTGAATTAAAGAAAGTCTCTACTTCATGGTCATCTTTTAACTCTGGAGCTTTAAATGAGAAAGGTGACTTTAATAACTGAATATTTTTCATAATTACACCTCATAAACGTTAACTAATAACTTTAAGTCCAGTTTATCATTCTTTATTTACGCTTAATCATTTTTATTGCGTGCTTGAGTATATTTCATAAAAATAGCAATAATGACTAACACAAGGACTAATAAAAAAATATAAGCTAAATGGGTACCATGAGCAGTAGGAATTGCGCCTTTTGATCCAGCATTTCTTTGAGCAAATGCCACAAAAGCAGCAGTTGTTGACGTACCAACCGCACCAGCAAATTCTTGCAAAGTATTCAAAATTGCATTTCCTTGGGTTACTTCACTTTTTTCAAGATGATCTAGCGCATCTGTCATAACGCATCCCATCATCATTCCCATTCCACCCATATAAAAGATATAAATGAATAGAATAAGAAAATTACTTAAATTACTTGTGAAAATAGTAAAGATAAGCAATTCTAACAACATAAAGCTAGAACCAATTAAAATCGGTCTTCTTGCACCATATCGATCAAGTAAACTCCCACCAAACGGAGCTAAAAATGCACCAGCAAATCCTGCTGGTAAAACAACTAATCCAGCAATCAAAGCGGAACTGCCATTAACTAATTGAATATAGTTTGGTAATAAAAAGGCATTTCCTAATGAAATAATCTGAATTAAGAAAAATCCAACAGCGTGAGCAGCAAAAAACTTATTTTTAAACAAATTTAAATCTAAAACTGGATCGTTAATTCTATTTGACCGATAAACTAACAATCCCAAAGAAATTAAAGCAATTAAAATAGTTCCTAAACAATTGAAGGCAAAATAATTTCCAGTGCTTAAATTGCTAAAGCCTAAAATCATTCCAATAAAAAAGACTGCGATTAATAGAATACTTAAAAGGTCAAATTTAACCTCTCTCAGTTGTGATTTTTGTCTAATTCCTCCAATTCCAAGTACCAATGAAATCAAGATAAAGGGAATCATAATATAAAAGATCCAGCGCCAACCTAAGTGAGTCACAACAAGACCACCAAAAGTTGGCCCTAAAGCTGGTGCAATCCCAGTAATCATATTTCCAACGCCCATCATTACGCCAACTCGACTTTTTGGAACTTGCTCCATAATGATATTAAACATTAAAGGAAGAGCAATACCAGTTCCTAGTCCTTCAACAATTCGACCAATTAATAAAAATTCAAAATTAGGTGCACAGGCACCAATAATTAAACCACTTAAATATAATAAATTAGCTGCAATAAACAGCTTTTTTGTTTTAAAGTGCGCCTTTAAATTTGCTGATAAAGGTACAATGATCGAAATAGTTAACAAATAAATTGATGTCAGCCACTGAACTGTATTAGTAGCTAAATTAAATTCTTTCATTAAAGTTGGAAAGGCAATATTCATTGAAGTCTCAATAATTACCCCACTAAAGGAGAGGATGCCTGTCGCAAAAATTGCTGCAAGTACGTGCTTAGGAATTTTTTCCTTAGTCATTTGCTTTTCCCTCCTTTATGCTCCTTAGAAACGCTGTAATGGTATTTACATCTTTCATTGATAAATTGTCTAAAACTTCTTCATTATCTTGTTTCATATACTGTCTAATTTTAGGTACTATTTTTAAGGCAGATTCAGTTAATTGTGCCTGCTTTTTTCTTTTGTCTTTAGGATCATCAACTCTAACAATTAATCCACGTTTCTCCATCCGTTGCAGCATGATTGTAGTTGTTGATCGTTTAATATTAAATTCATGTTCAATTTCATTTTGCGAAGCAAGATTGTTTTGATGATTAGATAAGAAATCAATTACTGACATTTGCACGCCTGTTACGCCTAAACTATTAGCAAAGTTTTCACGTTCACGATCAATTTGAGTAGTTGCTTGTTTAATTAACTTTTTCAGTGTCTCCATATTTATCTCCTTAATTTAGTTAGCCGTCTAACAAATATATTATAAAATAAAATTGTTAGATATCAAACATATTTTAAAAGATAAAAAAAGAATCACATTGTCCGCTATCAATGTGATTCCTTTAAGTAAGTATCTAAGTAAAAATTTTATACGGGGGAAAAGGTTTTTATTTAGATTCTACATTTTTCGTGAAAAAAGTTACTTTTTGTTGATAATCATCTATCAACAAGTTTAAATTCTGTCGACCCTTCCATTGTCCATAGCCAAAGATCGACATACCTAAAGCTCCTAAAACAAAGAGAACTATACCAGTAATAAACAACCAAAGAGTTTTTGCATGGTAGTAATAGATTAAAACAACTCCGATTGTACTAATCATAAAAAACAAATTAAACCAAGACTTCAAATTCTTTAACATCTTTTTTTGATAATTAACTTCGTTGACATAGCCTTTTTTTAATTCTTCAATTGTCATTACTAATCTCCTCCGAGCCTTTAATTAGTATGATAAACCTGGGTTGAAGAAACCAACTAATACACCTAAGAAGGCAACTCCAATTAAAATGATCATCGTCCAAATAGCTGAAACATGCTTTTTAGCCATTAACCACCAACATAAGAAGGTAACAATAACAGTAAGCAAACCAGGATAAATATTATCAAGTTGCTTTTGCAAATCCATAAATACACGACCGCTTGAGTCACGTAGTTTCAATGAAGTTGTTACACTTACCCAGCTTGCAAGAACACCACCAACTACCATTCCACCGACAATGGAAATAGCTTTACGAATTGCCTTACCTTGAGTACCAACTAAGATATCAACAGCTTTATCACCTAATTTATATCCACGGAAGTATAAGAAACGTTGACCAAAGTAAGCAATTAAACTCCAAGCAATAATGTAGAAAATTGCACCAACTGGTGAACCATTTCTAGACATACCAAGGGCAATACCCAAAAGGATAGGAATTAAAGTACCATCAATTAATGAATCACCGATACCTGCAATTGGTCCCATCAAACCAGCACGCATATCATTGATAGTTTCGCCGTCAATCCCCTTACCATTTGCACGAGCTTCTTCCAAACTAGCTGTCGTACCAATAATAATTGAACCTAACATTGGGTTAGTGTTAAAGAATGCGGTATATGCATGAATATTTTCTTGTTGCTTTTTCTTATCAGGATATAGTTCCTTAATAATTGGCAACATTGAAGCTAAATAACCAAATGTCTGCATTTGTTCTTGAGAGAAACAAGTTAATGCTCCCCAGAACCATAAGTTAAAGGATTTATTTAAAGTCTTTTGACTAATCTTTTTCTCATCCATCATTAAATATCCTCGTCTTCCTCATCGTCATCATCTACTGGTGTATTCGTATTAGCAGCTACTAGAGTAGTCTTACCCTTGCTCATTTCAATTTCGTACATAATTACGGCGAAGAGTAAAGATACTACAGTAATTGATACCAAGTTTAACTTTAATGAAGCAGCTAATGTAAAACCAACTAAGAATGGAATAAAGTCTACTGACTTATTAACAATCTGACGAAGTAAAATAGCAATACCAACACATGGAAGCATAGCACCTACAGTGAACAAGGTTTTCATTGGAATACCATCCATTGGAAGTGCGTTACGTAAAGCAGTAACACCTTGTGCTCCAAAGTGAGTCATTAAAACTGTTGGCAAGAATGAAAAGATTAAGTGAGAAACCCATGGCCAACCAAAGTTAACTGCGTATAATCTATCTAATTTATTGTTTTCAATATCTTTCCAACCAAATGATTGCCAAACCAAGTTAAGGAATGCAACTGAGTAGAACAAAACTGAACCGATAGTACCAACTAAAGTACCTAATGATTTAGCCATGTTAGCTGCTTGGCTACTGAAAGGACTTAAAGCTCTAGAACTAATCGCAACCATTGCTAAAGGAATACCAATATAAGAAATAGCACGTACATCGGCTGAAACAGTACCACCTGGAGTTACCAAGGCAATGTAAACAAGCTGTGTAGCCACACCACAGGCAATACCTAATGGAACATTCCCCATTACGAGTCCACAAATTAATCCTCCGACTAATGGACGACCAATCATATAATTACCAATGGCTTGTCCAGCCATACAAGAGTTTGAACATAAACATGCTAGCAAGCCAAATATACAAGCTTGTAACCAACTTATAGTCATTTTTCTACCTCTTTTGCCTTTATCTATACTTAATAAATTATTTTTAATAACCAAACTTGCCTTTAAACTTATCCCAGTAGCCAATTTGCTTATCAGGAAGAAGTGCAAAGTGGATCTTATATCCCTTATCGGCAATTGCTTCAAAAGCATCCCCTTCTTCTTGAGTAAATGATTGGTTATCACCTAATTTAATAGCACCGGGACGATCGTTACCTGGTCCAACAATCACTTCATTTACATCACTCGGCTTAAATCCCCAATCAACTAAAATAGTTTTCATATCAAGTGGGTTTTTAGTAATTAAAAAGTAACGAGTGTTTGAAGCTAAAACTTTGTCTTGTACTTTCTTAAAGTGCTCCATTGTCCAAACAAAGCACTTCTTACCTTGACCTTCAGCTGCTGATTTATAAGCTTCTTTCAAGATTGGATTATCGTGGGCTTTATCATTTACAGCAATAATTCCATCACATGGAACTTCCTTTGCCCAACGAGTAGTAATTAATCCATGAATCATACGGTCATCAATTCTAACAAGTGATACAGTCATTTTTATTTCCTCCTAAATATCGTCATCATCATCTGAACTATTATCTGATGTGATTTCATATTGCTTTAATGCTTGTCTAGCTTCATCTAAAGCATTTTTAGCAATATCTTCTTTACTCATTGCGTCTAAAGAAACAGTTGCAGTTAAAGCCATAGTGAAGTTCATTCCACCCAAAACAACACTTTTATCCATTAATCCTCTTTCAGAAAAAACACTTAAAAATGTTGTTAACGGACTTCCACCAATAATGTCAGCTAAAACTATAAATTCATCTTCTAAATTAAAGTTTTGTTTATCGAAAAAGTCATTAACCTTTTTCTTAAAATCATCAGCTGACTCTCCGTTGTATAGACACAAAGTATGGACTCTGTTAATTGCGTCTCCAGCAAACATATCTAATGAAGTTTTAAGACCTTCAGCGAATTTACCATGAGAAACTAAAATTAGATTTTTCACTTTTGCACCCCTTCTCTTGATTACAGGTATAATTTATCATTATGAAAGCGTGTGCATAAGTGCCAAATGTAATCGTTTTCCAGCTAGGTAATATGACATTTGTCACATTTTTTCAGCTTAACTTATTTTTAAAATTTTTATAAAATAAGCATGATACAACCCATGTAATAAAATATGTCTTAAAGGGATCAAAATGAAGAAATTATATGGAATAAGTAAAGTAATCTTTCCACTACTAATCATCGGATTGATTATCTACCTCTTTTACGCGCAGCCATTTGGTCATAGACCAATTAAATTTGGTAGCACGTATATGACAATGAATAACGATTTTTATCAAACTTTAAATGAACCGATTGCAAATGAAATAGATGATCATAACGACATCCTTTACAGTCGAAATCCAGAACTGAGCGTTAACAATCAAGTTAATGAAATAAATAATTTCATCAAAAACGAAGTTAAAGTTATTTTTATTAATCCCGTTGATGGGACATCCCCTAAGCTAATTAGAGCATTAAAAAAAGCCCACCAAGCGGGCATTAAAATTATTGTTGTTGATAGTCAGCTTGAAAATTCAAGTAATTATGTGGACTGTACTATTCGCTCAAACAACTATCAAGCTGGCGTCCTTTGTGCTAAAGAACTAATGTCAAAGCAAAAAAGCGCTAATATTCTAATCTTGCAGCAGCCAACTGCTATTTCTGTTGTTGATCGAATCAAGGGATTTGAAAATACAATTAAAAATAATAAAAATTTCCATATTGTAGATAAAATCAATACCACTGGACAATCTGAAAATAGTTATCCAAAAGTTCAAAAATATCTTAAGCAGGGTAAAAATTTCGATACTATTATGTCCTTGAATGATAAAACTGCCGTTGGTGCTTTAGCAGCAATTAACGCCAATAATAAAAGTTCTAAAATAACTATTTACAGTATTGATGGGTCGGAAAATATTAAAAAAATGCTTAGTACTCAAAATGCTAATGTCAAAGCAACTGTAGCTCAATCGCCACTCCAAATAGGTAAAGTTGCTATCAAGGTTGCTTATAAACTCATAAACCATCAAAAAGTAAAAAAAGAAATCATTTTACCTGTTAAACTTATTACGTCTAAGAATATTAAGAATTTTAACATCACGGGGTGGCAATAATGAAATTCAAATATTTAGTATCTATGCGCCACTTCATGGTAACTTTAAATTTTATTATTATCTCTTTTATCGGTGCACAATTTTTATTAATCACGCAATATATCCTAAATCACCAATTAAGTTCAGAACTCTTAACTACGCTAGCTCGCGTTCCAGCTTCGCCCATGATTTTATTTAGCGAATGTATTATTTCTTATGGTCTACTAGTACTAGTTATGTATGTTCTCTACCATTACCATTTTTCTACTCAAAATACGCTTTTATTACTGATCCTTGAGTTTATACTTGCTTTTGCAATCTTTTTTGCTGTCAGAATGAATTATAATGGGATCTTTTTATTAGTATTTATTGATTTATTACTTACTTATCGAAATCTACCAACTATTCAGAATTATTGCTTTTGGGGTATTTCTGGGATTATTTTTCTTCTTTTATTTTCATTTTCAAATTACTCTCTTTTAGGTGTCTTTTTCAAAATGCCTAGTTTAAATACATATCTTAACTTTCTTCCTACACAATCTCGTTCGCTCCTTGTTTTCTTTAACAACTTCCTTGTTTCCTTAAATCTAATTACCTTTATTTGCATTTGCTTGGGATACGTAATCTATATCTTAAATCGTGCGCATACGGTTCAATCAAAATTACACAGTATGCAAAAGGCTAATGATGAACTTAAAAGTTATGCAGCAATATCTGAGAAAATTGCCCAGGAACATGAAAGAAAAAGAATTGCTCGTGATATTCATGATACGGTCGGCCATACTCTAACTGGAGTAGCTGCTGGAATTGATGCTGCGATGGTTTTAATTGATATTGACCCTAAAACAGCTAAAACTCAATTACAAAAAATTTCAGTTGCAATTAAGCAAGGTATCAAAGAAGTTCGGCAAGTTTTAAATCAGCTACGCCCAGATGCGTTAAAAAGTTATACATTAGCATCCGCATTAAATAAGATGCTAAAAGAATATAGTGATATCTCCCATATCAAAATTAACTTTAACTATGTTTGGGGTGACGCAGATTTTCAAAAGACAACTGAAAATATTATTTTTCGTGTAATTGAAGAAACAGTTACCAACTCTTTACGTCATGGTCATGCAACTGAGATTTGGATTGACTGTACTAGTAATGATTCTTTTTATGTTTTATCTATTCACAATAACGGAAAAAGTGCAGCCAAAATTAAACCTGGATATGGAATAACTCAAATGAAAGAAAGACTGGCAATTATAAATGGTACAGTTGAGTTTGATGGTGAAAAAGGTTTTACTACAATTGTAAAGTTTCCTAAGGTAGGTGTTTAAAATGATTAAAATATTAATTGCGGATGACCAACAGCTAATCAGAGATTCAATCAAAATTATTCTTGAAAGTAACAAGGACTTTTCTGTAACTGATACAGTCGGTAATGGTAAGGAAGTGCTAGCTAGTATTGAGAAAAATAAACCTGATATCATCTTAATGGATGTTAGAATGCCCATTATGGATGGGACAGTTTGCACTAAATACGTTAAAGAAAAATATCCCGATATTAAGGTAATAATTTTAACTACATTTGACGATGACGATTTTATTTTCAGCGCTTTAAAATATGGAGCATCTGGATATTTGCTAAAAGGTGGCTCACCTGCGGACTTGTTTACATCAATTCGCACAGTTGCTCAAGGTGGTGCAATGATCAATCCCGATATTACAGAAAAAGTTTTTAGATTATTTTCAAAAATGGCCCAATCAAATTATGCTATTTCAGTTAATGACAAGGAAACAAAAGACTTTTCAAAAAGTGAATGGTGTGTAATTCAACAAGTTGGATTAGGATTATCAAATAAAGAAATTGCAGCCAAACTATTCCTTTCTGAAGGAACGGTTAGAAATTATATCTCCAAAATTTTAGAGAAGTTAGATTTGCGTGACAGAACTCAATTAGCAATTTGGGCAGTTCAAACAGGTGTTACTAGTGAAAACATTGATCCGAAATAAAAAAATACTATGTTGTATGCTCTTCTTATTTATCGCAGTTTCAGGCTTATTTATTTTCTTTAAACTTAAATACAGCAAACCCACTTTAACTATTGGAGTTTATACAGATAGTAGTTGGGAAGTGCCTAATGGGGATGCAGACCGTGTTACTAAAATAGCAATTAAAAAATTTAAGGAAAAGTATCCCAATGTTCAAATTAAATATGAAGCTGGAATTCGTAAAAATGATTATAATAATTGGTTAACTGAAAAAATTGTCAAGGGAACTACACCTGACGTAATGATGTTACCCGAAGATATTTTCAATTTATTAGCAAGTAATGGAACGCTCAAATCATTGAATAGTTCATTAAAAGATGAAAACATCTCCTCTTCCACTTTTTATCACAACGTTTTTAAAGCGGGCGAATATCATGGTACTCAATACGCTTTACCTTATGAAACTAATCCTACTCTAATGATTGCTAACAATGATTTATTAGATAAAAACGGCTTTTCTAATTTAAACAGCCACTTGTCCCCGACCAAATTTAAGAGTATTTGTCACACTGTTAGCCTTAACAAAAATAACACTGGAATTACATCAGATTATTCCTGGCAGGATGCTCAATTTGCTTATGGCAATTCAGTTTTTGAAAATTCATCTGTTAATCTTACTTCAAACAAAGCACGAGCAGGTTTCTCATTAATTGAGGATCTAACCAATGAGAATGGTTATCAATCAGTTAGTTCAAATCAATTTGATCAAGGTACAGTTGCCTTTATGCCACTATCACTAGCTAAATATCGCACCTATACCTCTTATCCTTATCACGTGACGCACACTTCATCTTTTAAATGGAAAGTATTTCAAATGCCTTCTATCACTAACGTCAATGCTACTCCAGCATCAACTGTTTGCTTAGGGATATCTGCCAAAACTGCTCACCCTACTCTTTCTTGGGAATTTATCAAATTAATGTGTACTGATAAAGAAATACAACAAGAAGTAATAAAAAATAGAATGGGTTCTTCAGTTTTGCCCAAGGTTATCAATAGTTCTTTTATCAAAAAAATTTTTCAAAAAGAACAGAAAAATACCCTTACTCCTAAAATGCTTAATGCAATTTTAGAAAACATCGTTATTACACCCAAATTTAGAAATTATGACCGTCAATTAGACGAGCTAAACTATCTAATTCAAAATGCGTTGAAAAATAATCAATTGAATCTTCAGCTCTTTAATATCCAACATCAAATTAATAAAAACGAATATTAGAAATAAAAGATAACTTCACTTGTGGTTATCTCTTATTTTTTCTAATTTGACAAAACGCTTTCATAGTCCTACGATATGTCTGTAATATGTAATTACATATTTGAAAGAAGGATAAAAATGAAATACACTATTGATAACTTCGCTCGCTTAATTGACCATACTAATTTACATGCTGATGCTTCTAACATGGATATGAAAAAACTTTGTAATGAAGCAAAAAAATATCATTTTAAAATGGTAGCCATTAATCAAGTACAAGCTAAATTTTGCTCAGAACAATTAAAAGGTACTGATATTGATACTGGTGCAGCTATTGCCTTTCCATTAGGTCAACAGACTATCGCATCTAAAATTTTCGACACGGAAGATGCAATAAAAAATGGCGCCAACGAAATTGATTATGTAATTAATATTACTGAACTAAAAAATAAGAATTACGCCTATATCAAAGATGAAATGAAGCAAATGGTTGATCTTTGCCATAAGTATCATGTTCCCTGCAAAGTAATCTTTGAAAACTGCTACCTAACTAAAGATGAAATAAAGAGGTTAGCAGAAATTGCTAAAGAAGTTAAACCTGACTTTATTAAAACTTCTACAGGTTTTGGACCTTCAGGTGCAAAAGTTGAAGATGTGAAACTAATGAAGTCAATTGTTAGCGAAGATGTAAAAGTTAAAGCAGCGGGTGGAATTAGAAATAGCGATGATTTCCTCGCTATGATCCGCGCAGGTGCTGATCGAATTGGATGTAGCGCCGGCGTTAAAATTATCGAAGCTCTAAAACAACGGATGCAAGACGACAATGTAACTACAATTGAGATTAATAGATAAATGACTGAAGCAAAATATAAGAAAATTGAAACTATCCTAAAGCAAAGAATTATTGACCAAACTTACCCTCTTAATAGTTTATTACCTAAGGAACTGGAGTTAGCACAAGAATTTAAGACAAGTCGTCCAACAATTAATCATGCTATCCATAATCTTGTTCAAGAAGGCTTACTAGAACAGCGCAAGAGATTAGGTACTATTGTTAGGAGAAATAAAATTCAACAGGAATTTACTCACCTTATACAAAGTTACAATCAAGAAATGAGTACCAAAGGACTAAAAACAAAAACAAAAGTACTCTATTTTCAAAAAGTCGTTCCTAATTCAGAGGTACAAACAGAATTTAACATATCTACATCTGATTCTGTATTTAAATTAATTAGATTACGATATGCTGATAATCATCCAATTGTTAAAGTAACTACTTATATCCCTGCTTCACTTATTCCTGATTTAGAAAAAATCAATTTTTCAACTGCATCTTTATATCTTGAACTTAAGAAAAGAAATTTAGCTGTTACCCATGTTGTAAGAAAACTAGAAGTTAGAAAAGCCTCTTCTGAAATTGCTCAAAAGTTAGCTATTAAAGAAAATGATCCTGTATTTTGTTTTCGTACTCGTGGATACACAAACAAGGATCAAAAAATAGAGTATTCAATTGCTACTTACCGCGGTGATATGAATTCTTTTATCATCGATCTTAAACGCTAAATAACAAAAGGGATTGATTATTCTTGTAATAACAAGATATCAATCCCTTTTTTCGACTTTAAAATTTTTAATTAAAGTAATTTTTCATATGCATCTTCATATTTAGGAATATCACCAGCACCCATAAATACGACAACTGCATTTTTATGCTTAGTTAAATCAGCAATATTATCTAAATCAATTACTTCTGAGCCAGGAATATTTTTAACCAAGTCTTCACTTGAAATATCACCACTAGCCTCACGAGCAGAAGCATAAATTGGAGTAATATATGCCTTATCTACATCACGTAAAATTTCTTCAAAATCTTTTTGATATTTCTTAGTTCTTGAGAATGTATGTGGCTGGAAGACTACAACCAATTCTTTATCTGGGAATTTTTGACGTGCGGCCTGAATAGTTGCACGCATTTCTGTTGGGTGGTGGGCATAGTCATCAATCACTGAAACCTCGCCGAAATCTTTTTCAGCGAATCTTCTCTTAGCACCCTTGAAAGTAAGCAACCCTTCCTTAATATCTTCCATTGGAACTTTTTCTGTGTAAGCAACTGCAATTACAGCAGTAGTATTTAAAATACTGTGGTCACCGAATAAGTGAATTTCGAAACGGCCTAAGTCCTTACCATGAGCTAAAACATTGAATTTAGAACCAGTAGTAGTCTTTTCAATGTTTACTGCTTGGAAGTCATCAGTATCTTTAAAGCCATAAGTATACTTAGGAATATCAGTCTTTAAGCTTTGAAGACGCTTGTCATCTCCCCAAACAAAGAGAGCTTTCTTAGTTTGATCAGCAGCACTTTGAAAAGCACTAGTATAGTCGTCTTGATCTTTAAAGTAATCTGGGTGATCAAAATCTATGTTAGTCATAATTTGGTAATCTGGGTGATATGCCAAGAAATGGCGGCGGTACTCATCTGCCTCGTAAACAAAGAAACGGGAATCAGCAACACCCTTGCCTCGTCCATCTCCAATTAAGTATGAAGTAGGTGCTACTTCACCTAATACATGAGCTAAAAGACTAGTAGTTGAAGTCTTTCCGTGAGTACCAGATACACCAATTGAAGTGTGCATTTGCACTATTTCTTCAACAGTATCAGGGTAGCTTTGCCATTCAACATTCTTATCTAAACAAGCTGCTACTTCTGGATTATCTTGTTTAAAAGCATTTCCCTTAACAATTACTTGTTCATCATTACTCTTAATATTTGCTGGGTCAAAATCTTTTACTTCAATACCGGCTTTTTCAAGTGGAACTTGAGTGAAAGTATACTTCTCAATATCTGAACCAGCAACGTTATAACCTAAGTCATGTAAAACTAAAGCTAATGAAGCCATGCCAGTTCCTTTAATGCCAATGAACCAAATTTGTTTATTTTTATCTAACATATTATTAATATCTCCATTGTTTATGCCAAAATATTCGCTTTAATTCTACCATTTTTAACACAAAAAAAGAACATAACACGACGTTATGTTCTAATTCAGAAAGTAGTAAGCTCATCCATGTTTCCTACTTTCTTTAATTTTGTTAATTTCAACCAAATTAATTATATCGAACCCTAAAAATATTAAGCAACTTTGATCATCAATTCGCGCCAAAACGTTTCTTACATCCTCACTATAACACTTTTTCTAATTAAATAACACAATAAAGATATTGAGCATACATGATTTTTGATTTATATATTCGTAGTTTTACTACTGTGCAAGACTATTAGCAAATAAAAGCTGACATATAACTTATCAAAAGAAGTTTAAAATTACACTAGTCTAAATTTTACCTAATATTTTAGTACCATGAGCTTGAGTTACACCAACTTTTTCTATAACAGAATTTACATTTTTATCTGTTATGCCACCACCAGGTAAGATCTCGATTTTTCCCTCAGCCTGTTTATTCAATTTTTTTAAATTTTCAAGACAATCAGTAATTGAACGATCTAATGACCCACCATGAGTAAGAACACGTGCAACCTTGTTTTTAGATAACCATTCTAAGGCTTCTTTCTGCTTTGAAGCTGTTAATTCATCAAAAGCCATATGCATTACAACTTCTAAATTTCCAGCATGGGCAGTTGTAATAAGCTTTTTCATTGCAATTTTATCTAGCTGTTTATTATTAGTTAAACACCCAAAAGCTATACCGTCTGCTTTGAGTAAACTACACATTTGAATATCACTATTCATGATTTCTAACTCATCAGTAGTGTAAATAAAGTTTCCGCTACGTGGTCTAATCATTACAATTACTGGCACATTATACTTATGAGCATACTCCACTGTCTTTTTAATTACACCAAATGATGGTGTGGTCCCTCCATTAGCTAAATCATTATTTAATTCTATTCGTTCAGCTCCTCGCTCAATCATCAATGGCACATTAGTAAAATTCTCAACACATACTTCTTTAAGCATTTGTTATACCTCACTAAAGTCAATATCTAGGTCTTTCTCAGCAGCAGCTTTTTCTTCTTTAAGATATTGTTTATCTAGCATTTTCACAAATGGATAATAAATTAAAATATTTAAAATAATCTCTACAATTTGTAACGCAGATCCTGTCCAGCTTCCTGTTGCCAACCATCCGGAAATAATTGGTGGAGTAGTCCAAGGTAATTGAACACCATTCGTCCAAGCTACCCATCCCAATTTCATTACAATTCCTGAAATCAATGTATTTAAAACTGGACATAAAATAAACGGAATAACTATAACAGGGTTTAAGACTACTGGTAAACCAAAAATAACAGGTTCATTAATACCAAAAACTCCAGGCAAAATTGCCAACTTACCTAACTCAAGCAACCTTTTTGATTTACAAATTGCAAATACAACAATTAATAAAGCAAGTGTACTCCCACCGCCGCCATAGGTTGTAAATAAATCAATAAAAGGTTGAGTATAGATATGTGGTAATGGAGCATGATTTTGAAATGCCTTCAAATTATCTTGCGTTGAGACAAAGAATATAGGTTGCCATACTGAATTGGTAATTGAAGGTCCATTAATACCAAAGAACCAAAAGAAACTTGCTAAGAAATTGTATAGCAAAACTGATGGTAAAGAAATACCAACATGCTTCAATGGTGTCTGTAAAATCGTGTAAATAAAGCTATACGCTGTATGAAAACTAGTTAAAGAGAATAGAATTCTTATTAGAAAGAAGAAAACAACGACTAATGCACTTGGAATCAAAGCATCAAATGATTTAGTAACTGCAGGTGGAACACCATCTGGCATCTTAATAGTCCAATTACGTTTTATTGCAAATCTGTAAATTTCGACAGATATTAAGGCAATGATAATTCCTAAAAAAATACCATTAGGCCCTAAAAACTGAGTTTCAACTGCAGAAACAGTTTTCTTTCCTAAAACAACAGAAGTAGGTGTCAAAATTAGAAATGATATAAATGAAACCATCCCTGCTTGAATGGGATCCAGTCCTCTATTCTTACCATATGCATATGCAATTGCAATTGCTGATAAGATTCCCGTAAAGCTAAATACGGAATTAGATACAGCACTAAACCAATCAGGAAATTGCGGCCCACATAATTTAATCCAAAATTCAGACCAGCCTGGAATCGGAAAATTACCAATAAGTAAAAATATAGAAGTAACTATGATCAAAGGAGTAATAATTAAGAAGCCATCACGCAATGACATTAAAACGACATTATTTCCTAGCTTCGAGGCAACTGGCATCAGCACCTTTTCAAATTTCTTTTGCATTTTAAAGCCTCCAACTGAAAAACTAATAGCAGCAACTTCCCTTAAATTTTGAAATATCTTCTTTATTTGTTAGAATTTGACAACCCTTAGCCAAATTATCTAAGGATTCAGCAAGACCAGTACCACCTTTTTTAGGCATCTTAACAATTGGAAATCTGTCTTTATATTTTTCAATAAGTTCTTGATTCTTTTCCTTTGCGATAGCTCCAATTACTGGAATACTAGTGTTCTCTGTAATTGCAATTCCAATTTCTACCGCCATTTCAGCAAAATCATGATAATCAAATGTTGGCCCCACGATAACTACATCAGCCTTCATTTTTTCAGCCATTTTTGAAAATTTTCTCTGTACAATTTCTTCGTTTTGTTGATAATATTTCGGTCCACAGTAGAATGTACCAATAATTTCTCCGTTCACAGCCTCTAAAGCTTTCTCAACATTATCAGCACTTCCCATTGCAATCTTTTTACCGCCTAGTGGTGTATCGCTTCTTTCATCTCCGCCTAACCCAGCTTGAATCTGATCAAGAATAATAATAGTTTTCATAATATATCACCTTCCTACTCTATAGGTGCATGAATCCTTTTTTCGTAAGCATCAAGCCATTCCTGACTAACAGGTTCAATTTTAGTCTTCATATTATCTATTGGGTTGGCCATCAAAATTACAGGTTTTTGTTTATCAGTTGCAACACAAAATGTAAATTCAACGTTAGTAGCTACTCCCCATTCTCCTTTATTATTCATTGCAACTAATGAAAATTCTCCAGCTTTACCATAGCGCTTCTTTAGGTCTTCTATAAATGGATAAACTGCATGATCACAAGCATCTTGTGGTAATTCACCATCCCGCATTCTCCTAACAATTTCATATGATAAACAGCCTTTCATAATATCTTCTCCAAGACCTGTTGCCGCAGCGCCACCAACTTTACTGTCAACATAAAAACCTGAGCCAGATAATGGAGAATCACCCACACGGCCATCTTTTTTCATAAATAAACCTGACGTTGAAGTTGCAGCTGCCATTGAATTATTTTTATCTAAAGTAATGGCACCTACAGTATCATGCCCATCATATGGATTCAAATTCTGCTGTTCGATTTCTTTACACCTCTTTTGCCAGCGCTTTTTAGCACGTTTTGTTAACATATTTGTCATTTCAAATCCATGCAAACTAGCAAACTTAGTTGCTCCTTTACCGACTCTGAAGCTATTACAATGTTCATGACTCAAAGCCCGAGCGACAGATACAGCATGCATTACATTTTCAATTGCACCAACAGCTCCTTGAGCTAGCGTATCCCCATTCATGAAAGCGGCATCCATTTGTACAATACCTTCTTCGTTTGGAAGACCTCCATAACCAACTGACTTATAATACGGATATGCTTCAACTGTATTAATTAATTTTTCGACTGCATCTCCAGCAGTACCATTTTCTTCTAAAATTGTACTAGCCTTTTCGACTCCTTCATTTGCCATTCGCCAAGTTGCAATTGTTCCCCATGACATAGCAAATACTTCCTCTCTATTCTAAAGAACCTAATCTTTCTAAGCTTCTCATATATATTTTGATACTTAGTAATAGATCATCTAAATCCATCCATTCATTTTCTTTATGTGCTATTCCCTTTTGTCCTGGAAAAGATGGTCCAAAGGCAATGATATTTGGCATTACTCGAGCATAAGTGGCACCTGTTGTTGTAACTGGTGTGCCATCAAGTCCAGTAACTTTTTCATATACTTCAGATAGAATTTGGATAAATTTAGAATTTTTATCGTGCATTACGCTTGGAATACTACGTATAACCTTAATATTACTGTCTACTGGAATATTATTTTTGATCCCTGCTGTAATTTGCTTCTCTTGATATGACACTGGATAACGAATAGCTATTTCTATTCGCATGCCATTATTTTCAATATTTAAACCAGTAGGAGTCATAATTAATTTTCCAGAATCATTATCGTGAAATTCAATTCCTAGGCCTTCTCCATAATGCTTTTGATGGAGGGCTTTAACAATCCATTTAAAATAATTATTCAATTGACCAGAAACTAAGTTTTCATCAACTATTTTTTTAGCTAAATATGTTATTGCATTCTTTCCCATTTCCGGAGCATTACTTGGAACTCTTATACCATGACTCTCAACCTGTTTGTTTTTAATTTCTATACTTAATTCATCAGGAACATGATCTTTGGACATATCCCCTTGCAAATTTTTGATTTGGCTTAAACTTCCATCTAAAATCGGCGTAAAAATACAATAGTTGACAATTCCACGTTCTCCATATACTACTGGATATTTACAATCAGCTGTCCAGCCAAAAATTGGTGGTTTTTCCTTTTCTAGATATAAAGGCACATCTTTAGAACCATTTTCCTCATCTGATCCAAAAACTAACCGAATCGTTCTTTTTGGTCTATATCCTAAATCTTTAAGAATTTTCATAGCCCATAATGTCGCTAATGCAGGCCCTTTATTATCTAATATTCCTCTACCATACAATCGGCCATTCTCATCGGATAAATCCCACGGATTAAACTTCCATTTGTCACCCACTGGCACTACATCTAAGTGATCAATGATACCGATATAATTTTCATCGTCATCTCCCCACTGCGCATATGCCATAGCATTATTAACAATTTTTGCTTTAAATCCACATTTTTCAATAATTGGAACAATAGCTTCTAATGCTTTTTTAGGTCCTTTACCAAATGGCGCATCTTTTTCTGAACTACCTTTAACGCTTGGAATCTGCATAATTGTTCGTAAGTTTTCTAAAAATGCCTTTTCATTTGTACTTATAGCTTCGTTGATTTTTTCTTCTGCTATCATTGTCTTAACCCTTAAAACTAAACTATCTCAACCTAGTCAGCGTTGACTTAAATGAATATTTATCAGCTCGATAGAATGATGTATCAAAGAAAATTGGAATTGCATCCGGCGTATAAGTTATCGTCTTAACTTTAAATATTGGTTGCTGTCCTTTAATGTTCAAATATTTAGAAATTTCATCAGTAACCATAAGTGCTTCAATTTCTTGATGTGCATAACCAATTTCGATGTTTTCATTTAAAATCTTAAACAAAGATTGTTCAAAATCAGTTAATGTCTTATTTTTTATATATTCATCACAAATAAGAATTTTTTCGAGAGTCATCGGATCATTATCCCAATAACGTATTCTTTTTAACTCAAAAACTTGTTTATCTAATCTATCGTCCAACGCTAATATTTCACTAATTCTTTTGCTCGGATTTCTAATAGGAACAAATTTTAATACTTTAGTGTGCGCAGTTTTTCCATGTTCTCTAGCAACTTCAGTAAAACTCTGTAATCCTCCCCTACCAGACTCAATTTTTGAATTTCTTTCAGCACCTAGCATTACATATGTGCCTTTACCCGGATCTTTTACTAAAATTTTGGCATTTATTAAACGACTAATTGCTTTTCTAATAGTCAGACGTGAAACATGAAATTCTTGCGCTAATTGATATTCAGAAGGGAGTCGCTGACGGCTGGTATATGTTTCATTTCGAATTCTTTCTCTGATTATTTTTACTATCTCTTCAACTTTTGTCATCATTTTCACCAGCTCTTACTTATTTAAGGCTCTTTTCATAGTATATACTATGCTGTATATTTCCAAATGTAAACGCTTTAATAAAAAATCTCACTAAAACTATTGATTAATTCTTAGTGAGATTAAAAAGAGAGCCCATTAACATTAATGAGCTCCCTTTATATAAAACATATTAAAATCTATTACAAACTAATTTGACCACTAGCTAATAATTCATCGCATTTAGTTGGTTCAAATTCGTCACCAGCATTAAAGTCATCAGGAACAACCATAATACCACGCTTTTGAGGAGCATGAGCTAATCCTAATTCACGTGCTGAACAAATCATACCGTATGAATCAACCCCGCGAAGTTCACCAGGCCAAATTTGTTGACCATTTGGCATCAAAGTCCCAGAAAGTGCAACAACTACCTTTTGACCTTGAGCAATATTTGGTGCACCACAAACAATTTGGTGTTCTTCACCATTTCCAACATCAACAGTAGTTACATGCAAGTGATCAGAATCTGGATGTGGTTCACAAGTCTTAACATAGCCATAAACAAGAGTTGGTTTACCAATTTCTAATTTAGTATCAAAACCAGCTTCAGCTAATTTTTTATTTAAAGCATCAACTAAATCTTGTGTTGGTTTAATTTCACCATTTGGTAACTTATCATAATCTAAAAAGCTACTTACGTTAAAGAAATTAAATCCAATAACTTCACCATCTTCATTTTCAACTCGTGTAACTTGATCCTTTTCTGTAAACTTACTACGACCCTTATCTTGGTCAAGAATTACAATCAAAGTATCAGGATAACTTGTTTTATTGGTAGAAACAATCATTTCTAGTAAATTTCCTTTCCTAGACTATTTGAGAGAGTTAAGGAAGTTTTCTACTTCTTCTTTAGTCTTTCTGTCCTTATTTACTAGTCTACCAATTTCTTTGCCATCTTGGTAGACAACAAAGCTAGGAATTCCAAAGATATTTAATTCTTTTGCTACATCGACTGACCCATCACGATCAACCTTATAGAATTTTGCATCAGAATTGTCTTTTTCAATTTGTGGTAAAAATGGATCTAAAAAGCGGCAATCTGGGCACCATGCAGCTGAAAATAATAGTACTACCTTGCCATTCTTTGTAATTTCTTTTAATTTTTCAGAAGTTAATTCTTTGATTTCTTCCATCCGTTTCACTCTTTTCTTACTTTTTATAAGTTATATTTATTCTACAACCTTTTATTTTAAAAATCTAGTCCAAGATCTTTCAGTTAATTTTAAAAACGGACTACAATAAAAGGCAAAAAAGAAGGTAGTACATAATGCAAGAGATTAGAAAAGATACTGATAATTGGATGAAAAAAGTGTCTAAGAAAATTATTTTTCCTAGACACTTTTTATTATTTATAAAGAGCAATTATTTTTTCTAATTCTTTGTTAGAAATTAGCTTTAAGCTTTTCACAAATTCTGTAGCTTGTTCTAAGGAACTGCCATTATTCATTTGGTTCTCGAAAATAACTTTAGCAGAATCTATTTTTCCTTGTTCTAGCCCTTGTCTTAATCCCTGTTTAATACCCTCCTGTTTTCCTTCTGCCCTACCTTGTTTTATACCATGCTGCATTCCTTGTTCATATCCTGCTTTTCCAGCAGCTTGTTCACGTTCTAGCATTCTTGTTTCGTAAAGCATGATCTTTTCCCTCATTTCCGGATCTTCGTTAATTTCTTTAATTTTTCTTTGCGCGTAATCGAAATGTTTATTTAAATTCACAGGCTCATTGTTCATCAGCTTCGCCAAGGCTTTTAAATCTTCGCTCTGACCCTCAGCTGAAACTTGTGAATTAATGATAATCTTTGTCACGCCATCCTGAAATTGTTTTGATTCGTTCTGAGCAGAATAATCGAGTAGGCCATCCACATGTTTATTACGCATTCTAAGGACATTTTTTGGAGAAAATAAAAAATGCTTCTAACAAAAGAAGCATTTTCAGTTTATTCAAAATGTGCATGCAGACAATAAATCGGATTTCCTTTTGCTGCAAATTTATGTTCATACTCAGTCTCAACATTTCTTTCGAAAATTTCATTTTCTGCATGATGTAAATCTAAACTGACATAGTCAAATTTCATCCCATAATTGTTAAGACTTACCAAACTGTACTCAAATAATCCTTGATTATCTGTCTTAAATTCTAAATGTCCTTCTGGCTTTAATATCTGTCGATACTTGTCTAAAAAGCTCTTATAAGTCAATCTCCGCTTCTCATGACGCGTCTTTGGCCATGGATCGGAAAAGTTCAAGTAAACAACATCTACACTATTTTCGGGAAAATACATTGCTATATTAGCTGCATCAGCACACATTAATTGTAAATTATCGATCTTTTCTTCTAGTTTAGTTCTTAAAATCATCCCTGCAGCTGTTGTTTGAAGCTCCACGCCAATAAAGTTCATTTCAGGATGTTTCTTAGCTAAAGTAGTAATAAATCGTCCCTTACCTGAGCCAATTTCAATTGCCAAAGGTTTAGAAAAGTCATCAAATCTCTCTTCCCAGTTAATTTTCTTTTCTGGATCTGGCTCATTCAAAATAGATTCTGGATGTTCAACTACCAATTTTTGAGCCCAAGGCTTATTTCTTAATCTCATTTTTTCACAACCTAATATCTAACTTTTTTAAATAACTGTTCAATTTTACTTGGTAAATAGAAATATAGCAACAAGAATGTCAAAGCTAGCAAACCAATAATGCCACCAACTGCTTCTAATTTTTGCGGAGAAAAAATAATTATTGCTAAACTGATTAATCCCCATTCAAGTAGCATTCCTTTTTGCAAAACTTTTCTTAGTGCTTCTCCTCTTGAGGTTAGCGGAATTGGCATTACATGATACATCATATTATGTTCATAAACTGTTCCTAGAGGAATCAGCTGATAAAGCGTTAAGAAAATAATCAAGGCTCCGCTTCCGATTGCCCAGCGCGCATCTTGCAAACAAGCAATTAATAAAATTGAAAAGAGCACCATTCTAATCAATAAATTGCTATATTCTGGATCCCTTAATAACACTCTTTGATAAATAAAAGTATTCGGTGTCTGATCTTCAGTTTTAATTAAGAAGTCTAAATACTTCCTTCTAGCGATTCGAACTTTCTTATCTGGTACATCAGTAAACATACTGTAGAAATTATTTAGCAAGTCAACTCGTCTTTCTTCATAGTCTAAAGCCTTGTACCAGTCAAACATTTTACCACGTGGTAAATAATCCACTCCAATCCAACCTGCAATTGCTAAATTCGAATAAATAATTGGATTTGGATAATATCCTAAAAAAGATAAATAGAGTATTAAAAAGTTAATCCCTAAAAAAAGCCAAGTATTGTAGTAATCATGCTTATTAAAATAAAAACTTCTGACAATCAACTTAAATTGTAAGTCTTTACTTGCAATCAATCCTATTACTATAAATACAAGGTCGCCAACTGAAAAATTAGCTCTCATTGTCGCAAATGGCAATAAAATGCCTGATATTAAAATGATCAAAACCGTTGGCAGAATCATATTATGCATATACAGTGGCTTGAAATAATTCTTCATTTCACTATCTTGATTAAAAAGGAAATGCTCATCAGCCCTATCAAATAAAGTCGCAAAATGACCAATTCCTAAAGTTGTAGTCCAAATCAAGGCTAAAAGCGGCTTATAAAACCAAAGATTATTCGGCCACTTTTTAATATTCTGCGCATACCAAAACATTAAAGCTCCAAATAGGAAAATTAGAGCTAAAATAAAAAAGTCATTAAAAACCAAAGTTAGATAGTGCATCTGCTTTTTAAAGTTTTTATTGAGTCTATTTTTAATTAAATCAGTCATGCTTCTTCACCGTTTTCTGATTTAAAATTTGATATAAACGATCAAATGAATCACTAGGATTTAAGCCATAAAACTGCCTAATTTCAGTTAAACTACCTTCAGTTTCAATTGTGCCATTATTGAGTACCGCAAATATTTGCACAGCTTCTTGAGCTTCAGCTAGAACGTGAGTAGTCATTAAAACCATTTTCTGATCAGCAACAGCTTTTTTAACTAGATCAATAAAATTAGCTACAGCTAACGGATCAAGACCCGTAAAAGGCTCGTCAATTACTAACAAGTCCGCATTTGCTAAAAAGCTAGTCACAATCATTACTTTTTGCTTCATTCCTTTAGAAAAGTTAATTGGCAACCAATCAAGTTTATTTTCCAGACGAAACATCTTACATAATTCTTTTGCTCGTACCCATGCTTGATCATGATCTAAACCATAAGTAAGCATCACTAACTCAAGGTGCTCTTTCAAAGTTAATTCTGGATATAAAATTGGCGTTTCTGGAATATAAGCAACCATCTTTTTAAATTCAGCAGGATTTTCAGTTAAGCTGATACCATTTAAAGTAATCTTGCCTTTTTGCATTCTTAGTAATCCCAGCAGGTGCTTAATCGTCGTTGATTTACCGGCACCATTTAGTCCAATTAAACCAACAGCTTGACCAGGTTCAATCGTTAAATTTACATTTTTAATGACATTAATTCCAGAGTAGCCCCCGGTTAAATTCTCAATTTTAAGTGTCATTACTTTTTCCTCTCTACTGCAATAAGATACATATTTATGATAGCATGAACATAAGTTAAACTAAATTTTCTTTTCATTAAGAAAGGGGTCTTATTCATGACAGAATTAGAAAAGGATTGTTTATTTTGTAAAATTATTAGAGGAGAAATTCCTTCTTACACAGTTTTTGAAAATGATGACGTCAAAGCTTTTCTTGATATTTCTCAAGTAACTAAAGGGCATACTCTAATTATTCCTAAAAAGCACTTGGTTAACTTCTTTGACTACAGTCAAGAAGACGCTGCTCGCTTTTTACAATATATTCCAGTTGTTGCACAAGCAATTAAAAAGTCTGATCCGACTATTAAAGGATTAAATGTTGAAGTAAATAATGGTGAAATTGCAGGACAAGTTGTTATGCACTCTCACATTCACTTAATTCCACGTAGAAGTGAAAATGATCCAATCTCTACTCCTCATGTAAACAATGCAGATCAATATTCAGAAGCAGACTACCAAGCAGTTGCAAACGCTATCAAAAACAATCTATAATATCAGTAATTTTTCCTTTAATGCGGTACAATAAAGATGGTTATTAAGTTAAAAATTATTGAATAGATAAAGAGGTATACATTATGTCTGGATTTTTATTAGGAATTCTTACTGGTACAGTTGCAGGTGGCTTATTATCATACGCCAAGAATCCATTAAGTGGCAATTCAATTAGAAGCGATGTTAAAGATTCTGCAGATAACTTCAATGATTCAGTTCACCGCGTTAAAACAATTTACGATGAATTAGAAGAAAAGAGAATGGAACAACCAGAAGAAGAAAAGTCTGAAGACACTGACGCAACTGAAAGCCCAGTTGAAGAGGAAGAAGTTGAAGTTTCAGATCGTCCTTCACTTAAAGATAAGGCTCATGATTTAGTTGATGCCTTCTCTGCAGCATCATTCAAGGCTGTCGATCATGATCGCGTTTTTGCCGCAGTTAAGAACAAATTAAATGAAGCAAACGAAGATCTTGAAGACGTAAACGACGATATTAAAGATGCTACTCAAGATGAAGAAAAAGTAGACAGCAATTCTGGCGCAAGCGAAGAAGAACATAAGGAAGAAAATTAATGAAATTTTTTGGAATTGGCTTAGGATTAGGTAGTTTAGCAGGATTAGGAATTTCTCTTCTTCCTAATCCACAAACTGGTCATAAAGTTAAAGATGATGTCCGTCTCTTTTTAAATGATACTAAAAATGACACTACTTCATTAGCCACCAGCACAAAACAAGCTAAAAGTGCTGCTGACCAGTTGATAAATGACTTACCACAAGCTGAAAAATCAGTTAAAGACATTCAAAACAGCTTAACTAATTTTCAAAGTTCAATTAAACCAGAAGTAGATCAAATGAAAGAAAACGTTTCTACACTAACCAAGGAAGCAGAATCTACAATTAATGGAATCAAAAATGAACTTTAATTTTAAGATTTGTTAGTCTTTTTTATAAATATCAAGAAAACTCTTATTGTCCATTGGGATAATAAGAGTTTTTATGTTATATTTGAACTTGTAATTAAGCAAAGGATGTGCAAATTAATTTATGAAAAAAACATGGAAGAAAGCAGCTACTGTTTTAGCTTTTGCAGGAATTGCCTTAAGTGCTACTGCTTGTTCTGGCGGTAAAGCTGTCGTTACTTATAAGGGCGGTAAAATTACCGAGTCACAATACTACAACAAGATGAAAGAATCTCAAGCAGGTCAATCTACCCTTGCTAGCATGATTGTTTCTGATGCCCTAGAAAGTCAATACGGCAAAGACGTTACTCAAAAACAAGTTGATAAAGAATACAACAAGTACAAGAAACAATATGGTAGTCAATTTGACTCAGTTCTTGAACAAAATGGAATGACTGCTTCAACTTTTAAGGATAACTTGAAGACTAATCTTTTGACTGAAGCTGCTTTAAAGCACATCAAGAAGATTACTCCAGCTCAAGAAAAGAAAGCTTGGAAGAATTATCAACCACAAGTTACTGTGCAACACATTCTTGTTTCAAAGAAGAGTACTGCCGAAGATATCATTAAACAATTAAAAGATGGTGGCGACTTTAAGAAGTTAGCTAAGAAGTATTCTACTGATACTGCGACTAAGAATTATGCCGGTAAGTTACCTGCATTCGATTCAACTGATTCCACTTTAGATTCTAGCTTCAAGACTGCTGCATTTAAGCTTAAGACTGGTGAAATCACTACTACTCCAGTTAAAACTCAATACGGCTATCACGTAATTAAGATGATTAAGCACCCTGCTAAAGGTACTCTCAAAGAACACAAGAAGCAAATTGATAACCAAATTTATCAATCAATGTCTGAAGACCAAAGCGTTATGAGAAGTGTAATTGCTACTGTTCTTAAACGTGCTGATGTTTCTATCAAAGACAAAGACTTAAAGAACGTTCTTTCCCAATACGTTTCATCAGATAGCCTTTCAAAATAAAACTTTTATCCACTAAAAAATACCGAGATCAATTTTTACGATCTCGGTATTTTTTTATTCTAGTTTTGGTGCTTGATCTAAAGCCTCATCATTTTTAGGACGGTAAAATCTACGATTATCTTGTGACTTAATTGTTTCAGTGAATTCTCCTGGTTTAGTTTGCTGCAAAGCATTAGTAATTGCATAAACTGTGGCATCTAAATCATCGATCTTATGCAAAACTTCAGCTTCTAAAACTACCGGTCTGTGAGCGGCTCCATATTCTGGCAATCCATGATGTGATAAAACTAAATGTCTCAAAAGCATTAAGTCCTCACTATGTTCATCAATTTTTAGTTCATGTGCTGCTAGCATAATTTGTTCATCAATTAAAACTAAGTGACCAATCAAATTTCCTTCAGTAGTGTATTTAGTAGCAACAGGACCAGATAATTCAATCACCTTTCCCATATCATGCAAAATACACCCAGCATAAAGGAGCGAACGATTAATTTGTGGATAAGTATTAGCAATTCCTTCGGCATCCCTTAACATTGAAACAGTATGAAATGCTAACCCATTTCTAACAGCATGATGGTTAGACTTACCTGCTGGATATGAAAAGAATTGCTTGTTCCACTTTTTAAGCAAGTAACGCACAATTCGATTCCAAGTTGGATTCAAAATTTCAAAAACACGTTTATTAATTTCTTCTTCAAGATCTTTTTGCTTAATTGGAGCAGAATGAACAAATTGATTTAAGTCATACCCTTCATTTGGTCCTACTACTCTTAGGTCATAAATTCTTATCTGCGGACGATCTTGATACTCTTCTCTTTTTCCGCTCAATTCAACAATAGTGCCTGGGCTAAAAGTATCAGCATCTTGCTGACTAGCATTCCAAAGGTTTCCCCTAATTGTGCCGCTTGAATCGCTAAATTGTAAAACTAAATATTGTTTACCATTTTTACTAGTGCGAAGACTTGAATCTTTTAATAGCAAAACCAAATCCATATCTTCGCCATCATTATAATCAAGTAACCTTTTTATCATGATTATTCCTTTTCTATCATTATTGGCTTCATCTCAAGACTAGTTACTAAATCTTGACGTGCTGTAAAAATCAAAACTTGCGTCTTCTTAGCCAATTCTTTTAATAATTCAACAATATAATTCGTTCTTTGGGCATCAAAGTTTACAAAGGCATCATCAATTAAAATTGGTAACGCAATCTTATCAGCAACTTGTTCAACGAAAGCTAATTTCAAAGCGAAATACAATTGCTCACTAGTTCCCCTCGAGAGATATTCAACTTCAAATTTTTTACCATCTGCCCGCTTAACTTTAAGCTTTTTATCTAACTCAATGTCTATATATCTACCATCAGTTAGTAACTTAAAGTACTTTTTAGCATCTTCAAGCATCTTAGGAAAACGCTCATTTGAAGCTAAGTCTAACCCTCGTGCAATCCAGTTACTAGTCAACAGATTTGCTAGATATTCTTTAACATTTTCATTTAACGATGATTCAAGATCAGCTAGCTTTTGCTTTTCTGCAAAATACTTATCTGAGTTTGCTAAAACATTCATTTGATTCTCAAACTTAGCATTTTCAGCATGTAAATTGTTAATTTGATCTTGCTTATGAGTAATTTGTTCTTCTAATTGAGCTTTATTTTCTGTCAATGCATCTGGATCTTGAGCGATCTTTTCTAACTGAGCTAGATCAGCTTGGAGATCATTTTGCAATGCTGCGATTTTCATCTTCAACTGTTCTTGCTCTTCTGCTTTTTTCTTCAAATCTGTAAATTCAGCAAAGTTAGCAACTTTATTTGCTGCAAACAGCTTAGAAAGCTCAATCTTGTTTTTAGCCAGTTGATTCTTTTTATCTTGTAATTGAATTGTTAAATCACTTAAGTGCTGCTTAGCTAAATTACTTTGATCAAGTACTTTTTGCAGTGAATTTAATTGACTCACAATCTCAGAAAAAGTTTGTATTTTTTTCTGAGTAAGAGGATATAACTTTTGAACAAAAGCTTGAACCTTTTCATTTAAAGATTTTTGCTCTTGATCTAATTGGATTAACAATTGCTTCTTAGACTCAATTTGAACTACTTCATTCCATAAGCTATTTAAATCAACTGTATTTGGATTAAGACCATACTTTTCAATAAATGTTTGTTCTCTTTGACCAGCTTGAGCATTCTTTTGTCTTATCCAAACAAATAGGCCAAGGCCACCTAAAGCAATCATCACTCCTAAAAAGCGAACAAATAAGTTACTGATTGCAATTGCGCTAAAAATTCCCGCAACTAACAAGATTAATGACACAATCGCTGGTAAATTATTAGCTTCCTCTTTTTGGCTATTTAAAGCTTGATAATCAGACTTTATTTGACCTCTTGCTTCACTAGACAACTTACTTAATTTAACAGCTTCTGGTTGAAATTGGTCATAAGACTGTAAATCTTTCTTAGCTGCTTCAATTTGTCTTTGCAAGTCTTTGCTTTCACTCTCCCAATGAAGAACTTCTGCCTTATGATCAACCAAAGCTTGAATTTTCTCTTTATTAGATAGTTCACTACTTGTCTCAATTTCTTGTAGTTGCCTATTCAAATTATCAACATCATTAGTTAAGTCCGCAATTTTACTCCGAATAGCCTGAGCTTTTTCGTAACTTTCTTTAGAAAAAGAGAGCGGTTTTAATTTGCGTTTTAGTTCTTGATACTGTTTAAAATTGGTTAATTTTTGCATCAAAAGACTAATTTTTTGTTCTTGCTCATTTAGCTTAACTAACTCAGTCTGAACTTTTTTTAAATTTTCTTTTTCTACAATTAGTTTCTTTTCAAGTTCACGATAATCTTTAAATTCATTATCTGTTTGAGCCAAAACTTCTTTTTGCTCTTGAATCTGATTAATTAACTGGTTAACTACAGGTTTACGACCGCTCTTTTTAAAAAGCTTTTGCGCATTATTTGAAAATTCATCCCTTAAATCGAGCAATTTATGACTTTGCGAAGCTCCTAAAAAATAAATCTGTTCCATTAACTCTGCTTGAGATAGACCAGTTACTTCACGCATCATATCTTGGTTGAAAATAAAGCTATCAGTGTAAAAACTACCATCAATATTTTGAATTCGATCAAAAAATACGCTTTCTGGTACGACTTCATCATTTAAGTTGACAGTCAAAATACCCTTTTTAGGATCGCCTTTAGCATATAAGCGACTTAAAACAAAAACATCATTTTCATCTTCAAAGGTCAAACTACCACCCATCGGACTTACATGATCTAGGGGTTGATAATTCTCAAAAAAGGGGGATTTATTAGTTCTCAAGTGAAAGCCAAATAAAACCTGCTTAACAAAAGCAACTGTCGTACTTTTACCCGCTTCATTTGCACCTAAAAAGATTGTTAAATCTTTGTTCAAATTAAAAGTTACATCATTTAATTTTCCAAAGTGAATAATTTTAATTTGGGTTAGTTTCATCATCCATATCCTTTAACTTTTGTCCCAATTTAACTTGTGCTAATTCTTTTACTTCGTCAATAAATTCTGGCTGTTTCAACAGATCAGCAACATAATCGCTCTTTTTGCTTAAATCATTAGCTAAAGAATAAATCTTATCTAGTTCAAAAGTTTCATTCTCTGCTTGATCAAAAGCTTCTTTATCAGCCGTCTTAAGTTGAAGTTTTTCATTATTGGTCAAATAAACTTTCACAAGTCGCGAATTAAATTTTAAAGAATTAGCAAGCTGAAGCCAATAATCACTATCATTAATTAATTCTAGCTCTTGTTCACTTAAGTATTGGGCACCTTGAATTGTCAGACCAAATAAAGTTTGCTGCGTATTATTTTTAGTTAAAACTTCAATTATTTGCTTTGTTAAGTCTGTTTGAGAAATTGCTTGATCTAAATTCAAAGTCATCATTTGCCAGATAATTGGGGCTGTTTCAACAAAATCAAGGTTTATTTCTTTGGTGGATTCATCTACTGTACCGATATAAACACCCTTAGCTCCCTGCTCATTAATGTGTCTACCTTGTAAATTACCACTATAAACGATTAGCGGCTTCTCACTCAAAGTCTGACGCAAATGAATATGCCCCAAGGCAAAGTAATTATAATTTAGGTCTTTAATTTCTGCAGTTGTAAATGGAGCGTAGACATTTTGATAAGTTGCTGTTGTCTTAGCCCCAGCATGCATCAAACCAATAGTAAAATTGTCGCCCCTTTTTGGAAATTCGCTAATTTTGTCAACTTCAATATGGTTATGTTGATAAGAAAAGCCAGTGACTGTATAAGGAAACTCAGACTTAGTCTTAAAGTCTGCGGTTTCTACCTGTTCATCAGGACCTAAAAGCTTAAAATACGACGTTTGTGGCAAAATCATTTCGTATGGATTTAAATAATCGTGATTTCCCAAAATCATCACAACTTGTATTTCTTGATCAGTAAGTCTTTTAACTTCACGATTAAAGAACAACTGACTTTGCGGACTTGGATGAACTGAATCAAAAGTATCACCCGCAATTAAAACTAAATCTACCTTTTGATCTAGTGCTGTATCTATTGCTTTAGTAAACGACTTTTGGGTTGATTGCTTAATATTATTAAACTCATTAGATGGCAAAAAAGATAGTCCTTGAAAAGGACTATCTAAATGCGCATCGGCTAAATGCATAAATTTCATATTAACTATTTTGCCTTTAAATCATCGTATAAATCACCAATTGGCTTAGTCATAGCTTGTTGAACATCATTAATCATTTGGAAGAGAGCTTGTTCCTTAGTAATCATGTCCTTTAATTCGTCGTTATTACGAACTTCTTCATTAATCTTTTGGTATTCTTTCTTAACATCGTCAGAAAGTGGTTGACCTGAATTTTGAGCAGCCAAGATTTGTTGTTGAAGCTTATCCATTCTTTGGTATAAGTCTAAACTTTCTGGCTTGTTCTTCAAATTTTCAAGAGATTTCTTTAAATCCTTAAATTGTTCAGTTTCTTGTAAGTCCTTTGCCATTTGGTTGGCATTATCATAAATATTAACCATTTTTATAATTAAATCTCCTTTATTTTTACTGACCTAAAAGTCCTTTAAGATTATTATACCATTCGTTAAACTTAGACCCAGTATCATTGATTCCTTTTTGTACTTGTTTTCCAATATTACCAAGCCAGTCCGAATTTGCACCTGTATCTTGAGAAATTTGTTGAGCGCTCTTTTCTTTAAATTGCGTTTGCGAAGTATATGGAAGCAGGCGTTCTAACTCAGACTTATAAAGGTGCGTAATTCCTGTTTCAGAAATTCCTTCCATATAGTGATTTTGATCCGTCTTATCAAAACCAACCCAAGTTGACAAAACAACATCTGGAGTATAACCAACAATCCATTGATCCTTAGTACCAAAACCATAACTATCTGGCACTTCTGTAGATCCAGTTTTACCAGCTACTCTAAAGTTTGCTGGCTGTGCTGATCTACCAGTACCAGAAGTGAAAACACCTAAGAGCATAGAAGTCATCTCTTTAGCTGTATTAGTAGAAATAATTCGATGACTGCCAGGATTCTTATTTTGAGCAATTACATTTCCGCTAGCATCAGTAATTTTAGTAATGCAGTAAGACTGATTTGGTAAGTTTCCTTCATTAGCAAAAGCACTGTAAGCTCTCGCCATCTGCATTGGAGAAACTCCTGTCGACAAACCACCTAAAGCTAAGGCCAAGTTTTGGTCGCTCTTATTAACATGAATGCCGAAGTTTTCAACAGATTGAACACCCTTGCTGACACCAATTTTGTCTAATAGCCAAACAGCTGGAACATTTTTACTTTGTGCTAAAGCCTCATACATTGGGATCTTATTTGAGTATTGATTATCAACGTTCTTTGGCTCATAACCATTTTTGCCAAATTTTTGTAATTTATTAGAAAGCTCCGAATCGTAGTGATAGCCACTTTGAAGAGCTGGTGAATAAACAGCCAGTGGCTTCATCGTTGAACCAGGCTGACGCTTCATCTGCGTGGCACGATTATAGCCTCGAAAGACATGTTGACCTCTTCCGCCAACTATTGCCCGAACGGCTCCCGTCTTTGGATCCATCGCAACGCTTGCTCCCTGAACTTTAGTTCCATCGCTTGCATTTGATGGGAAATTCCAGCTTTCTTCAAAGCTATCTTGCAAGGCAGTTTGATAACCTGTATCAAGAGTAGTGTAAATCTTTAAGCCCTTGTTCATTACATCTTCTTCTTTTAAGCCATAACGATCAATTGCTTCATCCACAACTGCGTCAAAGAAGTAAGGATAGCGATAACCATCTTCTTGAGAAAATGTATCTTCTAAAGTTAATGTCGTCTTTTTGGCATTATCAGCTTGAGTTTCTGAGATCTTCCCTGTATCAGCCATCAAGCCCAGGACCACATTGCGCCGTGAAATTGCATTATCCATATGGTCAATCGGATTATAATAGCTTGGACTTCTCAGCATCCCGGCAATGGTAGCTGCTTCACCTACAGTTACATCACTTGCATTTTTACCAAAATACCGCCTTGCAGCATCTTGAACTCCCCAAACACCATTACCAAAATAAGCGTTGTTTAAGTACATCGTTAGAATATCTTTTTTAGAGTAAACACGATTAATTTCAATTGCAAAAAAGAGCTCTTCTAACTTTCTAGAAAAAGTCTGCTTTTGTGTTAATAAAGCATTCTTAGCTAATTGCTGCGTTAGTGTTGAACCACCACCAACAATACCATGGTGAATTACACTGCTTATGGCTGCTCTAGCCATTCCCTTAACACTGAAGCCAGGGTTTTTATAAAAAGTTCGGTCTTCTGTCGCAATAACGGCATCCTGAATATAAGGTGAAATCTGACTTAATTCTACAAAAGAACCTTTTTGCGAATAAAGTGACCCCGCCTTTTGATTTTTATTGTCATAAATAGTAGTTGTAGTAGAAAGAGCTGCCTTCATGTTAGAGATGTTTGAAGTTTTTACCTTAACGGTATAATAAGTACAAACGAACAAACAACACGACAGCAATATTAAAATTAACCAACGCCAAATTTGAAAGCGGTGGTTGAAGTTTTTAATCGCTAAATGTACGCGATGCCAAAACTCATGATTTTGGGAATGCATAAAATTAAAACTCCCTTTTCGTCAATAAACCTAATATGACGATTTTAGCATATCTTTATTTGAAAAATAGTATTTTAAAAGTTAAAAATTAGATAAGGTGGAAAAGATGACCTCATACCATTATTTTCTTACATATCCTGCAAATTTAGGACCAATAAGCGTTGACGAATTAATGCGCAAATTATTAATTCCAAGAAAATGGCGTCATTTTTTACGTACTGAAAATCAGATTTTAATTAATGGACATTACTTACCACTTAATTTCTTAGTAAAAGCTGGTGATAAGATTGATATTTATCTAGATCATGTCGAAAGTGAACAACAAACTTACACCGCTAGTGGAAGTTTACCTGAAGTTGTATATGAAGATTCAGACATTCTAATAATTGATAAACCCGCCGGGCAAAAAACACACCCGAATTTAAATGAAAAAGACACTGCATTAAATGATTGTGCTACTTATCTAGGCTACAGTCCCTTTATTGTTCACCGCCTTGATATGCTTACAAATGGCTTATTATTAGTGGCTAAAAATCCTGCTGTTGTTCCCATCTTAAACCGGCAATTAACTAATAAAACCTTGCACCGAGAATACTTAGCATGGGTTTCTAAATCAAATCAGTTAAAACAAAGTGGAACAATTTCTTTGCCCATTGGACATGATCCTAATGATCAAAGAAAAAGAATGGTACGACCCGATGGTCAAAAGGCTATTACTCATTATGAAATAGTTAAAGAATGTGAAAATAAGGCACTGGTAAAACTTACTCTAGAAACGGGACGCACACACCAAATTAGAGTTCATTTAGCAGCACTTAACGCCCCTATTATTGGTGATCCTCTGTACAATCCTAATTATCAAAAAGGAGAGGGTTTACAACTAACTGCTTATCAACTTACTTTTATGAGGCCTTTTAAGTTTGAAAGTAAAACTGTTAAATTGAAACAAAAATAAAAGAGATACGCAAAATGCATATCTCTTTTTTCATGTGCCTCAAACAGGAGTCGAACCTGCACTCACTTGCGTGAACAGCGACCTGAACGCTGCGCGTCTGCCAATTCCGCCATTGAGGCAACCTGTAGAACATATCTATCATACCAAAAAGTTGGCAAAATTGAAAAGTCAAATAATTTAAAAATAATTCAAGTTGCATTTGCGAACTATTGTTCGTATAATATTAATCAGCAAGAACAAATGTTCAGCTGGAAGGTAATTATTATGTATGACTATCGCTACGAACCGCATCGCTTAATTTTTATGATTGACAATAAAAGTTTTTTTGCCTCTTGTGAGGCGCTTCGTTTAGGTCTTAATCCGATGGAAGCTTGTTTAGCCGTTGTATCTAGGCAGCCAGACAGTTGCTGGGGATCTGGCTTAATTATGGCGGCTTCTCCTTTAGCTAAGAAAAAATATGGTTTGCATAATGTCATGCGTGTTCGCCAGTTGCCACCTAAATGGAAAGCTCCCGATTTAAAGCTAGTTGAACCACATATGAATCTTTATATTAAGCGCAGTATCCAAGTCCTAGATATTTTTAGAAAATATGCAGCTAACGAAGATATCCACATGTATTCTATCGATGAAGGGATAATCGACATGACTGATTCCTGGAGGCTCTTTGGCAATGATCCCTATTATGTCGCCCGTAGAATTCAAAAAGATATCCATGATACTTTAGGCCTTTACACTACTTGCGGGATCGGTGAAAATCCTCTTTTGGCCAAACTAGCAATGGATAATTCTGCTAAACACAAAAAATCAATGCTTGCTTTTTGGCATTATCTTGATGTCCCCGATACTATCTGGAAAATAGAAAAATTAGAAGACGTTTGGGGAATTAATACTCGCACTGCTAATCGTTTAAGAAAAATCGGAATTAACAATATGTATGATTTAGCTCACTCCAAACCCTATCTTCTAAAAAAAGAATTTGGGATTATTGGCGAGCAGTTATTGGCAGAAAGTTGGGGTGTCGATCGTAGCATCATCAGACAAAAATACCATCCCAAAAGTAAAAGCTATGGTAACTCTCAAGTTTTAACGCGGGATTATTTCAATCAACGTGAAATAGAACTGGTTATTAGAGAAATTGGTGAGCAAGTTGCCGCTCGTATCCGCGCCCATAATTTACGAGCTGGCAAAGTTAGTCTATATATTGGTTTTTCTCTTTTTCAATTGGCGGAAACTACTAAGCGCGGTGGTTTTGGCGTTCAACGTAAAATTACCCCAACCAATTTAAACCATGACCTAGTAAAAGAACTGATCGCCCTATTTCGTGAAAACTGGCATAGAGAAAGTGTTCGAACTATTAGTGTTAGCTATACTGACTTATCACCTGATGGTACTCAACAATTAAATATGCTTGAAGACTTTGATCTGCAAATTAAAAGATATAAATTAGACCATATTGTTGACAAAATACGAAAAGAACATGGTTTCACTTCGCTGGTCAAAGCTTCTAGCCTCCTTAAAGGCGCGACTGCTATTGAACGCAGTAATTTAGTTGGCGGTCATAATGGTGGTAACGCCTATGAATAATGCAAATTTTGATAAAGAGATCCAAAATTTCTTCAAAAACTATCACGACCGCGGGATGCAAAAATGGGGTGGTTTTTTCTTAAGCGATCATACTGTTCAAATAAATAAAGATAATCAGAAAGCTAATACTGCTTATAAAAAAGAAACAGAAATGGATCTGCAAGAAATAAGTAAGATTTTATTGCAAGCTTTTAGCAACCATTATAAAATTCGACTGCAACTAAAAAATCGTAACTATAATAACGAATTTAGAAAAGATATTACTGGTTTTGTTAATGGTTATCATAATAGTCAGATAATTATTTCAGGTTACGCAGTTGAAATTGAGGATATCAATCATGTTGACATATTAAGACCAAATAAAAATGAGATATGAACTTGAGTACGTTCATATCTCATTTTCTATAGAGCCTTGTTCATTAACTTTTTAGCTTGCTTAAGAATTGGTAATTCTCGATTAGTAATTAATTGTCCTAATTTAGCCTTAGTTTGCTTTTCATACGCATCTACAGCTTTTTTATAGGTTAATTTCAGAGTTGATAAATGAAAATCATTAATTTCTGCTTGCGTTAGATGTTTTTTACCAAAAGAATTTATTTTACATAGAAAATAATTATTAATATTGTGTCGATGAATTAAATTATAGTAGTCACTTACCACGCCGATTTTACAAAGAATGTCAACATTTGCGCCTAGTTCTTCTTTTAGTTCTCTTTTAAGTGCTGTAGTTAAATCTTCACCTGCTTCAACTCCGCCACCAGATGTTTCAATGAAGGTACCTTTACCGAAATCATCGTCTCTTTGTACTTTTACAAAATAAAAATCCTGTTCATCATCAACCACAATCGCACGAACTATTTGCCGATCATGATCGATATAGTTTTTCGGCCATTGCGTGTCTTGCAATTCGAGATTTATTTCTGGCATGTTTTTTTCCTAATAATTTATTTTTCAATTTTAATCTTAATTGGCCAAGACAACTTAAATTTCTTGATACTCTTTTTCAAAATTGCTATCGCTTCTGAAAAATTATAAATAGTTGCAGAAGCTTTAAAATTCTTATTTTTATTTTGATATTCAAACTTTTTCATACTTTTTCCTTTTCAAACTCATTCTTATAATCCAAATCCTTCACCCATATAATGATGAAGCAAATAATCAGAAGCCTTCTTCAATGTTAAATAATTAATATTATTAGAAAACAGCATAAGCATTTCTTTAGTTTTATAATTTGCAACAAAACAAGAATTATAACCAGGGATACTACCTTCTGCACGAATAACATCCCCTTTGAAGTAAACTCCACCATAATAAGCTACTGCTTGACGTCTAGCTTGATGAGCATACTCGTTAATCATTTTAGGATCTTTCAATACTTTGTTATACACAAACTTCCAATAATCATTAGGTGATATAAACAAGTTCCCAGCTCCAAAATCAGATGATGTAGTCACAACTACTTTATGCCAGCCAACATTGCTACTCATTGGTTGAGGGACCTCATTTTGCTTAACTTCAGAGTAATCCTTAATTTGGCTCAATTTTAATGGCTTAGCAAAATTCTTCTGAATATATGAATTATAACTTACGCCACTTTCTTTACTAATGATTGCAGCTAATAATTCGTAGTCTACATCTTGATAATCCCAAGTGTGCAAATGATCATTCTGCATGTATTTGAGCATATAAGCAATCTGCTCTTCTTGATTTTTAAGCGGCTCAGACGGACGAGCATTATTAATTAATCCACTTGTATGATTCATTAGTTCACGAATTGTTATATCGCTGCTACCTGAAACTTGTGGATAATACTTGGATAATGGCGTATTCCAATTTAGCTGACCTTTTTGTTGCAAATTATAAATTGCAGTTCCTGTCATAATCTTTTGAAGAGAAGCAGTTGGAAATAGCTGATTCGCATTCACTATGTCATTTTTGCTAGACGTTTCATTATTTTGAATGACAATTGGCTTGCCATCTTTTCCGCTAACAAGCATCACTCCATTGATATGATTTGATTTCATATAATCTTTGAGCTGCTTTTGTGAATTCTTTAATCCAGGATCTATCCTACTTCCTGAAGGTACAATAAATAAACATAATGTAAATATACAGAGAGCAAAAACAACATACAGAGCGACTTTCTTTCGATGCATAATTTATTCCTTTCACTTGCTGCTCAAGTCATAACCAAATCCTATCTACTAATAGCTTATTCTTATTTTTCTTCTCTGTCATACTGAAATTTTCCCATAATTAAAAAATGACTAACCCAACTTCATTTGAAGACAAGTTAGCCATTTTTTATTAACTAGATTTATTTCAGGACATCGTCAGTGTTTTAAATACTTAATTAAATGGTGTCCTACATTGGAAGAATGATATTTTTACCAACAAAAATTTCAATTATCTTCTAGCCGCATTAAACTCTTAACGTTTTAATTATCGATACCAAATATAAGATCTGCCTTCAATACGTCGAAAATTATCTTCTCTTAAATATATAAATCTATCTTTTACAATTTCATATATTTTATTATGATCTTCATCTTTTAGAAAATTTCCACTTCGAATGAATTTTACATTTGGATAGCAATCATTATCGTAATAATATTTTTTGTCATCACTCCAAAGAGTAGTACCATCATCTACTTTATGAAATATATCCCGCAATATTCCTTTCTCCTAGTACAAAAATCATTATTCATTTGAAGCCATAAGTTCAGCTTGTTCAACAACTGTATTAACTGCTGCTGGAGCAATATCAGGTGGATAACCATACTTTCTAAGAAGATGTTTCACAGCTACACGCATTTTTGCCTGAATATTGCGTCTCTTTTCCCAGTCAACACCTGCTTCTTCTTTGACTAGTTTAACTAATTCTTGAGCAATCAAATGTAATTTTTCTTCACCAAGTACTTCAACGGCTTTTTTATGATCAGCTAGTGCATCATAAAAGGCGATTTCTTCCGGACTAAGACCTAAATCTTTTCCCTTTTCCTGCTCAGCATTTATCTTTTTAGCCATTTCAATAAGCTTACGAATAACTATTTCACTGGTAATACCCCGCTTATTATATTCGTCAATGGCTTTTTTCAGCATATCTTCAAATTTTCCAGATGTCACTTTATTAGTTTTCATCATTGCTTTAATTTTACCTTTAAGCAATTTTTCTAATAGAGTAATTGCCACATCTTTCTCTGGCATATTATTAATTTTTTGTAAAAACTCATCTGAAATTAAGTCAATATTTTGTCTCTTAATCCCTAGCTCGTTATATATATTAACATTCGGCTCAGAAATAATAGATTGATCTAATAATTGCTGCATTTCATATTTTACATCTACATGCTTTCCTGGCCGAGGTGACGTAACAGGTTCTTTTAGCTTTTGAATAAATACCTTTACTGTCTTAAAAAATGCAATTTCTTCCCCATAAGCCTGCGCCTCAGGCAAAGTTGAAGTTAAAGCATAAGCTTTCTGAAGCTCTGTTACAACATCTAAAAACTTTCTCTGCGTATCTTCATCTTCATGTAAAATTTCATTAGCTATTCGTCTAGTAACTTTTAATCGAGTGGCTCCATCTTCCGAATCAAAATTAGAATAGTCAATTCCGTACAAAAAGTCATTAGTAATAATGTCGTACTTTTCTCTTAAAAGAGCTAAAGCCCGATTCATATTAATCCCAACTTGACCTTGATCATCTGTAGAATAGATGTTTAATGCAGATTTTAAATTTTCAGCAATACCAATATAATCGACAATTAAAGCACTATCTTTATCTTTGAATACTCGATTAACACGCGCTATTGCTTGGATTAGATTATGTCCCTTCATCGGTTTATCAATATACATTGTGTTCATAGAAGGTACATCAAATCCTGTTAACCACATATCAACTACAATAACGATTTGTAATTCGTCACTATCATCCTTCATACGTTTTTGAAGGATTCTACGATCTGCTTTACTAGTTTGAAACTTCACCATCTCTGGACCATCAGCAGCCGACGATGTCATAACAACTTTGATTTTTCCTTTATTAAGATCATCGCTTTCCCATTCAGGACGAAGTTTAATAATTTTATCATACAAACGTACAGCATTACGACGAGACATTTCAACAATCATCGCTTTACCAAATGCTTCCTTTTGTCTGGATTCAAAATGATAAATAAAATGTTTAGCAATACTTTGCAAGCGTGGCTTAGCACCAGCTAATGCTTCTAACCGTGAAAATTCTCGGTTACGCCGAGCATTTTCCTCAAGATTAGGATCATCATCTAAATTAGCATTTTGAAGAAGCTTTTGATATTTTGCCTGTGCATCCCCTTTTAATTTTAAAGGAAAAACATGACTCTCGTAATAAATCTTAACAGTAGCATGATCATTTACCGCTTGTGTGATGTCATAGACATCAATGTAATTACCGAAAACAGCAACTGTTGACTTATCAGCAGTTGAAATTGGCGTACCCGTAAATCCAATAAATGCGGCATTTGGCAGAGCATCACGCAAATATTTTGCAAATCCATAACGTAAGCCGTTATTTGTAAATTTGGCTTTTAATCCATATTGAGTACGGTGTGCTTCATCGGCAATAACAATAACGTCACTCCGATTTGTCAATACGGGCATATCTGTCTCACCTTTTTCAAAATCAGGAGAAAACTTTTGAATAGTTGAAAATACGATGCCACCAGACTGCTTATCCATAAATTTACGTAATTCATCTCGTGATTCAGCATGTTCAGGATTTTGACGTAAAAATTCATGTGCCGCAGCAAAAGTATCAAATAATTGATCATCCAAATCATTACGGTCATTGATTACTAACATTGTAGGATTATTGAGCTTTCGAGCTACTATACTAGCAAAGAAAACCATTGATAAGCTTTTCCCAGAACCCGTCGTATGCCATACAACACCGATACGTTTATCATTAGGATCTGCAATCGTTCTTTTTGCAGCTCTGACAGCTTTATTTACCATATAGTATTGGTGATATGCAGCCAAAATCTTAACAGTATTATCTCCATCAGTCTCAAAAATAATGAAGTTCTCAATAATATTGAGTAAATCCTTTGGCTTCAGCATATATTTAATCATTGTTTCTATTTGAAGATCATCATCTTCTGAAACATTTTTAGGTGCTCTCCAACGCATAAAACGATCAAATCCCGCAGTTAAAGAACCAGCTCGTGAATTAATACCATCTGAAGTAATCAAAATTTCATTATATTTTAGGTATTCTGGTATCTCAGTCTTATAGGTTTGTAATTGTCTATAGCCACTCTCAATACCTACATTAGGATTACCGGCATCCTTGAATTCAAATGTAACAACTGGCAAGCCATTAATAAAAACTGTTGCGTCAGGCCGTCGTTCATGAGTGCCTCTGAAAGTAAACTGATTAGTAGCAATAAATTCGTTGTTCTCAACATGATCAAAATCAATTGGATATAATACTACAGTTCTGCTTTCACCGTTTTCATTTATTTTAACTCTGATTCCTTCAATTAATAATTTATGGAAATAATGATTATTGATCATCATATCAGGATTATCAGCTAATCTAATCAATTGACGAAATGCTTCTCTATAAATTTCATCTGAATATCCTGGATTGAGTTCTCGAAGTGCCTTTTTAACATTATCAGTTAAAAGAGGTACTGAATGGTCATTATTTCTCATTGCATCAATTTCAGAATTAGGTGTTGTGGGACTTGGACTTTTATAAACGTTATATCCAACTTGTTTTAAAGTGTCTAAAGCTAAATTTTCAACATCAGATTCTAGTAAATAACCTTTTGACATGATATATCTCACGCTCCTTTCGTTTTTAGTAGATAAATGATAATTTACTTGAGTTATTAAAAAGTGAGTTTAACCATTCAGTTATTGATAATAATAAAAAAATACCAATTAATAAAATTTTCAGTGTTCAATCAGGATTTGCATTTAAGAGTAATGACTGGTCAATAACTGGAAAAAATGTAGTAAAAATAAAAGATATTGAGAATAATACTGTATCATTAAACAATTTATCCAAAGTAAATAATGTTATCCAATTAAAAAAAGCAAAAAAATATTATGTAACAGGTGGAGAAATAGTAATAGCACTGACAGGAGCAACGCTTGGTAAAATTGGTATACTACCATATAACTTTGAAGGATATATTAATCAACGAGTCGGTTTAATATATCCTAAAATGTCATATACAAGTGTGTTGGGTGTCCTTCTTCAGAAAGAGATACGTAATAAGTTGATTAGTTTAGGACACGGATCAGCTCAACCTAATCTTAGTCCGAAGGCAGTTAATGAAATGATTGTGAATATTGATATAGAGGCTTGTAGAAAATATGACGTTGCGTTTTCTTCGTTATTTAAGAAAGTCATATATAATTTAAATGAGAACCAAGTATTAACAAAATTAAAAATGCAACTGTTGGATATGTATTTTTAAGTAACTAAATTATCATTTATTTGATTATTCAGTTCAATTTTTTTAACAATAGGATTTAATAATGAAATAATATATTTTTGTTTTTGTATTTCAGGTATATCTACTTCAAAATTAGCCATAGTTTTTCCAGAAACTTCCTTAAAAGTAGATCCAGATGCTACTTGTTCTAGTTTGCTTTTACTATTTAGCATTAAGTAATAAAGGTAGTCCGGTAATACTTTTGACACGTCTGGAATAATGCTTTTAAAGCCTTGATTAGTAGCTAGAGATTCTTCAGCCATTGCTACATAACCTATTGGAGCTCTTGAACTAACAAGAATACTGTTCGGTGGCATTATTTTTGCGCTAGAATTATCTAAGCCAATTTTTGAAATATCACGTGCACCATGACAAATATATTTCTTATGATAGTTACTCAGATCTTTTGGAGTAATCCAGCCTATTCCCTTAGTAGCATAGAAATCACTTCGTTTTGTAGACGGGGTTCCTCCCGATATTATTTCACCAATTTCTTTTAACTTGTACTTCAAATTCTATCACCCTATATACTTTCTATGTGCTATCTTCACATTTTGCTGTTTAACCATTGCGTAATGTAACGTTGTATCTATTCTTTTATGTCCCAATAGCTGTTGTAATTGTTCTATCGGCATCCCTTTATCTATCGCAGTTGTAGCTAAGGTTCTTCTAAACTTATGTGGATATACTTTCGCTATGCCTACTTTTCGTCCTAAACTCTTAAGCCGAGATTCTACTCCACCAATCGTTAACCTTGTATATTTCTTATACAAAGATACAAACAAGGCCGGTTCATTATCATTTCTACTATTTAGATACTTTTGCAAATGTAATTTAGCTCTAGCATCAAAATAAGCGATTCTTTCCTTACTTCCCTTACCAAAAACTATACACTCACGCTCCTGAAAATTAATATCATCACGATTCAATAAAACTAATTCTCCAACACGTATTCCAGTCGATGCTAAAAAATCAACCATCGCTAAATCACGAAGTTGCGCACAATTATCGCGAAGTTTTTCCAGTTCCTCATCAGAATAAGTTTCTTTCACAGTTGTTGATACTTTTACCTTGTGAATCCTACGAACTGGACTTTTTAGAATATAATCCTCATCTTCAAGCCAATTAAAGAAGCTAGACATAATTCGTCTAATATTATCAATCGTAACTTTGCTTGATTCGTGAATTATTTGGTAATTAGTCAAATAATCTCTTAGTTCATCCGTCACTATTTCCCTAGCATTTTTGCCAATTGAAGTTAGAGCTTTGATTAATGTAGCTTTGTAGTACTTTATGGATTTTTCAGAGCATCCTTCAGTCCGTTTAGCTGCAAAATACTTTTCTAATAACAATTCATTATCTTCCAAACTATCTTCAACATCATCAGCCGATACAAAGATACCTAACACACTTTTTAGCTTTACCAGTTGCTGATTATTCAAGTACGATATCATTTCTCTAACTACTTTATCTGCTTCTACCTTCTGCATAGTCAATATCTCCGTTTTTAAAGAAATATTACACCATACAAAGATAACTTTGTGGATAAATGATAATTTAGTAGCTTAGAAGAATTTATTTAGTAAGATATCTTTTATCTGATTGAGTTTATCTATTTCCTCTTCAAATTGCTGAATTTTCTCAAAAATCGGTAGAAAAACTGAATTGTATTTCATTACTTCAATGCTAGTCGGAATACTAATTTTGTGTTGTTTTAATTTACCTCCAGAGATTTCTTTGAATGTAGATCCGTTAGCTTCATTTATTATTTTTGGTGTTTCAGATTTAAGTAATTCATATATAAACCAGAAAGGATAATTTTTGTCGGGGATCACCGATTTAAATCCTTGATTTGTTGTAATTTCATTATTAGCTATAGATATGTAACCAATTGGGGCTCTAGAACTAAATAAAACTGTTTTCTGAGGTAATAGTTTGGTACTACTATGATCCAATCCGTTTTGAGTAATACTGTTCTCTCCGTGAGAAGTAAATACGTTAGGATGATTTGATAGATCCTTAGGGGATATCCAAGGAATGTTACCATTCCAATATTTAGGAACTTTCTTAGACGGAGTACCTCCACCAATAACTGTTCCCACATCATTAATAGTTAATGCATGAAGAGAAGATGTCTTTATGATGTTTTTGAAAATAGTTTTAGCTAACTCAAGTAAATTATCATTTATTTTACTGTTACTATTGATTTGATCATCAAAACATTTAAAGATGTAGCTTATTCCTTGTTGCTCTTTCAAGCTAGGAATGTCGAAAACTATGCTACTAAATTCCTTTATGGTAATTGCTTTTTGCGTTGATCCTATCTCTATTTCTTTTATTGCATTTTGTCCACACTTAGATTTCAGCAAATAATACATGTAATATGGATCAACTAATTTTGAATTATAATTATATATTCTTATCAAATTACCATCTTTAAAATAAAATGGCACATCATCTTTATTAACAAGGTATATCTTTCCGATTGTTCCTACTGCAGAAATTAAAATATCATTCACTTTGGGGACACTGTATTCTTTCAACAAGGAATTATATCTATCTTCACTAATAAATAATGAGTTCTCTACTTTTCGTCCCTCAGATTTAGCTATTATTTCTTTACCTCTGTAGAAAGGAATACCACTTGCTTGATATTCCTTTGCATATATTCTTTTACTAGAACCTACTTCAGCTAAATCACTCAATTTATATTTCATACCCAAGTTCCTTCAACACATCTTTAATCTGAGCCTGTAATTTATTACTCTCTTCGAATTGTTCTTTCAATTCACCAGTCAATCGCTTCATCTTAACTTCATATGGTTCAACATCATCCTCTTGCTTAGCAAGTCCAACATAACGTCCTGGCGTTAATATATAGTCGTTTTTTGCAATTTCATCTAACTTAGCAATCTTACAAAAACCAGCAATATCTTTATATTCTTGCCCATTAGTACCACGATAAGCATGATAAGTATCTGCAATCTTCTTTATATCTTCTGTATTAAAGCCACGGTGAGTTCGATCAATCATTTCACCGAGATTACGAGCATCAATAAATAATGTCTCACTTTTACGTGATCGTTCATCCGCTGATTCTTTGTTCATATCAATAAACCATAATGAAACAGGAATCGGAGTAGAATAAAACATTTGACCAGGTAACGCCACAATTGCATCAATTTTATCGTCTTCAAGCAGTGCTTTACGAATTGCATACTCTTCTTTCGTAGATGTAGACAGTGCACCATTGGCAAGAACAAAACCTGCTTTACCATCTGGAGCTAGTTTACTGATGATATGCTCAATCCAAGCATAATTGGCATTTCCTTCTGGTGGCACTCCATATTTCCAACGAGCATCTTCCTTTAATTTATCTCCACCCCAGCGTTTAACATTAAAAGGTGGATTTGCCAAGATAAAGTCAAATCGCTCACCTTTATGAAGATCATTTAAGAATGTATCTCCTTGATGTGGCCCTAAGTTATTGTCAATTCCTCTAATAGCCAAATTCATTTTTGCAAGTTTCCATGTAGTTGGATTAGATTCCTCACCATAAACTGATAAGTCTCCAATCTTACCTTGATGCTCTTGTACAAACTTATCTGATTGCACAAACATCCCACCAGAACCACAACATGGGTCATAAATTCTACCCTTATATGGTTCAATCATCTCAACAAGAGTTCTAACAATCGAACGAGGTGTATAGAATTCTCCACCTTTTTTACCTTCGCTTGAAGCAAACTGGTTTAAGAAATATTCATAAACACGACCTAAAACATCTGATTGCTTAGATTTCTGATCTACCAATTTAATATCAGAAATCAAATCAACTACTTCACCTAAACGTGTTTTATCTAAATCAGGAGATGCATAATTCTTACTTAAAACACCGCGCAACGCATCGTTATGCTTTTCAATCGTATCCATTGCATTGTCAATAATTTCACCAATTTGCGGTGTTTTAGCAGATTGTTTAATTAGCTCCCAACGCGCTTCTTTTGGTACCCAGAAGATATTTTCAGAAAGATACATATCAGGATCTTCAGCATCTTCGGGATAATCAGACTTCAATAATTCAGCGTGCCTAGCTTCGAATGAATCCGAAACATATTTTAGAAAAATCAAACCTAATACAACATTACGGTACTCAGAAGCGTCCATACTTCCACGCAATACATCCGCTGTTTTCCAAAGCTTGTCTTCAATACTTAATTCCTTGGATTTTGTTGCCATCCTCACAGCTCCTCTACATTTTTTATTAATAATCCAAACTTTAAAATTTTATATTCCAATTAGAACATTAATATATTTTGATGCTGTAATTGGTAATGCATTTTTTATATTATTTACTGAAACTAAATATATCTTTAGTTTTCGTAATTTAATAATACAGCACTTATTACCAAAATTGGGATATTTCTGTAATCGTAAATATTGGTCAAATAAAAAAGATACCGGATTTTATTGCCAGTATCTTAAACTCAATATATGTTTATCCTACTTCTTCTCAAGCACCGTCACTGCTTCAACATGCCACGAGATCAGTTGATCAATTACACATTCTTGACTAACCGCTTTACTAAGCGATTTATACTATTCGCGCTGAATTAGCACAGTTATTAACTCGGGCTATAAATTCTGAATTATAGTGGAAATTTAAGATGAATTATAGTCCAATTATTTCATTAGTTTTGGGAAAAATATTAGTTTAATAATTACTGCCTTTGACAACGATTAAATAAATCTTTAATTACTATTTTGTCTCATTTATCTTGTCTCTTTTTTTAAGATGAGGTATACTTTCTAAAGTAAAAGAGGGGAATCTTATGAATACTTGGAATAAATTAATCACAATTTCTAATGACTATCAAAAATCACTAGTATCAGAAGTTAAGAGGCAAAACGGGATCTATTATACTCACCCCGACCTGGCATACTTTATTATGAAAAATATGTTTTCAACTACAAAACTTCTCAATGAAAAACATATATGGTCCCTTTCATTTCTAGAGCCTTGTGGCGGTCTGGGTTCATTTGTTTTTGCCTACTTACGAGTAATAAAGGAACAATTTAACTTAACAAAAAATCAAGCACTTAATTTGATTCATAATATTTATTACTGTGAATCGGATAAAGTGGCTGCAAAGAAATACAGGTCATTACTCAAATTATTTGCAAAAGAGTATTTTGATATTAACATTTGTTCAAAGGATACCAATATAGGAGGGGCATTAATTTATGACCTTTATTCTCAACACCCAGCAGAATATAAACCAATAAGCAACTATTTTTCAAAAAATCAATTTGACATAATTGTTACAAATCCTCCTTACAAAAATTTAAGAGCAGAAAAACGGCAATTTGCTGATATCCATAATTTTTTAAATGTTAAAGAAAATTATGCACAGATAAAAAATGATGCTAGCTCTAGATTTCCTATGTCCCCGAAAGGAGGTGCTAATCTCTATAAATATTTTTCAGAGGAGATCATGTCACAATACAGCCATCCTGGTAGCAGAATTGCATTATTAATACCATCGACTATTCTCACTGATAAAACTTGTTCACTTTTAAGAAAGTACGTCATTAGCAAGGATTTAACAACCGTTGGTTACATACCAGAATTGTCATACGCTGTTGATGCAAAGCAGTCACTGTCATATTTAACCATGATCAATCAAAAATCTATTTCTAATCATGGCATACATGTGATAATCCATAAAGATCATACTTACAGCCACTCTTATGTTCATAAACAACAACTTATTAATAATTCACATGATAATTCCATAATCATCACAGATGAGCATAACTATGAAATTTTAAATTTGCTTGAACAATCACCTAAGTTAAAAGACTTAGATTTTATTTTAAACCAGCGTGGTGAATTGGATATTTCGCTAAACAAAAATTTTATTACCGAAAATCCTACTTCGTTGAAACTTATTAAGGGAAGAAATATTCATAAATATAAAATGGACGGGGAAAATGTTTTATATGTTAAACCAAGTTTTTTAAAACATTCAAAAAAAGCAAGATATACGCAAAATTTTCGAATTGCTTGTCAGCAAATTGTTAATATTGATAAAAAAGATAGACTTATTTTTTCTCTTATCCCCCCTAAACACATTCTAGGCAATTCTTGCAATTTTTTGAGTATTTCTGAGAATCGATTTGGGATAGACCTTTTTTTCCTACTTGGTGTTTTAAATTCCAACATAGTCAATTGGTATTTTAAGCTTTTTAGTAGTAATAACCATGTTAACAATTACCAAATTGATTTGCTTCCTTTACCTATTGTTTCTTTAAAACAAGTTACAGAATTATCTTCACTTGTAAAAGAAATGGTGTCTAATCCTTCAATTGAATTAAATAAAAAAATAAATCAAAAAGTAGTTAATTACTTTCAAAATTCCAAAAATACTATAAAAGACATATCACAAGGACAAAAGCAAAAAATGAATAAACCTGAAAAAGCAAAAAATGTTCAACTATCATTACTCACACCTTTTGAGGATGGTATTAGTGAAATTGCACAAAATAAAAAAATGGAGGTCAGATCAGCCATAGATAATCATTTATTATTAAACAATACCACCTATAAACTTAGTGACCTTGATATGCAAATGGTTAAAAGTATACCAGAGGGTGGAAATTGGCAAAACATTCCAGATAAGATAGTACAAAAATCTAAAAGATTGCAAGGTATAGTAAAATCTGGAGGGCGAACTACTTTATATGGTCGATTAAAATATAATAATCCAAGTTACACCATAACAACATATTTTAATAGACCGGGAAACGGTTGCTATATACATCCAGTTAAGGATCGAGTGATCACGACTAGGGAAGCTGCTCGATTACAAAGTTTCCCCGATAGCTACTATTTTTTTGGTAATCAAAGGGACAAACTAAATCAAATTGGAAATGCTGTACCCCCTATTATTGGATTTCAATTAGGAAAACAACTTAAAGAACAGCTTCACGTGTCAAATGCTGTCGAACTTTTTGCCGGAGCAGGCGGAATGTTTTATGGAATGAAAGAAGCTGGTATTAAGCACATTATTGCTAATGACATAGACAAAAGCGCTTGTATTACTCTAAAAATAAACAACCCTGAAACGGATGTACTTTGTGGCGATATTAATGACGAGTTAATACAACATGAAATTATATCTAAAGCTATCAAAGAAAAGGCTGATATTATTGCCGGAGGTCCTCCTTGTCAAGGATTTTCATTAGCCGGCTTTCGAAGAGATGATGACCCAAGAAACAAACTCTTTAAACAGTTTTACAAAATAGTAAAGGGTGTAACTCCTAAAGCTTTCATCTTTGAAAATGTACCGGGATTGTTGAGCTATAAATCGGGAAAAACATATAATGAAATTAAGCAGGTTTTTAAGGACTTAAACTATAATGTCATGGGGGAGCAACTTATGTTTAATGAGTACGCCGTCCCGCAAAAAAGGAAAAGAGTAATAATTATAGGTATTAGAAATGATTTAAATGTAGATCCTGAATCTTTATATCCTACGAAAACAACTCAAAATCATTTTATATCTGTATCCGATGCAATTTCTAATATTGAAGATATTGAACATAACCGTCTAGTAAAAGTTCCCCAAAGTGAAGGCCTATATCAACAATTTATTCAAAATGAAATAAGTATTCAACAGTACATGAATACAATTACTAATCAAAATTATTAGTAATAAAATAGATGCTAGCGAAAAATTATGTAATACATAATTTTTTCACTAACATCTATTTTTAATTTCTTAACAATCTGTGTTGAATGCTTTTATTAAGTAAAACAAACTGATTAAATACGATCGGATCAGAAACATTAGTATTTATTTTTTTACACAAAGAAGATAATTCTTGCTTTTCCTGTTTATTTAAAATCGATTTGATATGCCTATTGTTTTTATTATGGTAATCTTCTACTGATTGGAAAGAAACTCTTATATACCTTTCATACTCTTTAGTTAATTGCTTACTTACTTTTTTAGGAGTCTTATCATAAGAACCATTAATTGAATTAAAGTGATAATTATACCTAAAATATGATTCCTTTGGCTTGAGCAAGACCCTAGTTAAAAAGTCGTTTCCTTTCCCATCATCTGTATTACTACTAATTATCCATAAGCATTCCATATATGCATTCATATTTTGTTTTAATATTGTCCTATACTTTTTAAGATCATCATCATTACAAACGGATGCTTCCATTTTTGCCCAAATATCCGAAGCAAACCAAGAGATAGGTTTTATTCTATACTTCTTTTCTTTCTCCTTTATAAGGTTAAAATCATCTATTTTAAGTCTATCACGCTTCGACGAATTTGCTGATCCAGACATTCGCTGCAAAAAATGAGGATCATGAATAAAGCCTAGAGAAATAGGCCCTATGTGGTCTGCAGAAACACCATCAAAATATTTACTCCCCATAAATTTATTAGCAGCGACTATATTCCCATCACTCCAATATTCATAAGCTCGCCTATCTTTAGTATATGATTTAAGGTTGGAATCACTTCTACCTTTGTCTTCTCTTTTTCGACAGCATCTATTATAAGAATGGTACCCATCAAAACGATCTGGCCAGTCAGACATTGCTCCTGGTCCAAACATTTTTAGATTTGAATTTCTACATTTTTTCTCAATAGTATTAATAATTTCATCAATTGATTTATTTACCATCTCATTTAATGATAATTTAGCGTGTTTAATCAACATATTCTTTATATTTTCATCATTAATCCCAGATTTTCTTAAGTATTTAATAACGTCAAATACAGAATCATATCTATTAAAATCATAATCATACCTTTTTTCTAAATATTTAACAAAATCCTTATTAGGATAAATATAACGTAACGACATTTTCTTCCCACATATCTGGCAAACTTTCTCTTTGGTAGGATGGATAGCGAAGGCTACTTTTGCATTTTTGCTAGGACCAGTAATCCCTAATTCCTTAGCCTTTTTATCTATCCACTCTTGTCGTTCCTTGCCTATCTTAGAATTTGCGGTTGCCACCCATCCGACGGTACCATCCTTTTCCCTTCTGCAAGGCATTCCATCATAATTACTGCAATGTATTATCATTTGCATATATTTCTCAAACTCTGGTGCATACTTCTTAGTAACCATGTCTATCTATCTCCTTTATAAAAACATTACTAACTAACACATTTTGTAAAATTCATTTTAATACGGCAGTTTGCTATTTCTAACATCAGCACTTAACTTGTATCTTTTAATAACTGCCCTAACTTCTTTCAGGCTTACATTGCATACTGGTGATAAAGTAACCGATTGTATATACTTAGGAACAAACTCACAGTTGATATAAGGAACTCCATTTATTTTTAATTCTGGAGAAACTGTACCGTCATTTTTTCGTAATGATACAAATCTAAACTCCTCTTCATGAAATAGTCTAGGGTTTTTGAAAACCATATTAAATAACGCAATGTTCTTTGAGCAAAGAATAAGAATTTCTGTCATATCATCAGGATCTTTTCTTAGTCCTCTATATGCATCTAGCCATTCTTGAACTAATGGCTCTATATAACTTTTTTGTTTTTGTGCATCATACAATACGTTTAACGGAAAAGTATAAGCATCACCTAAAGCAAATTGGTCTAAGCTATTTTTGCCGTGGGAGTTATGTGAAGACAGCATATCCATTACATCTTTTTCGCCTAATTCAAGAGCAATCCCTTCATTTCCACCATACACGTGAAAAAGTGTTTCGGAATCATTATTCTTTGAAAATGACCAGATATAGGCATCATGAAAGGGCTGATTTTCGATCATTTGTTTAAACTTTTTTATTTCTTCAGTAGTAGCACCATATTTTTTCAAATACGCAATGGCTAGTTTGCTTGCCCATTGAAATTCATCAGGATCGTTCATGAAATTGGCTTGTTTTATCCTAAAATAGCCCGACTCTAATATACTATTTAGGGAATTAATAGTAGTGTAATGAAATAACGATGTGTTTTCCTCTGCGTTTTCCCCAAATGTATGTATATTTATTACTATGTCTGCATGCTTATGAAAATTTGAATACGGATCATGATAATTAACAATAGCTCGTTTACCATAATCGTTTAAATTAGCTATCATTAACCTAGTAGTCTTTGGAACATCCTCAGTAAGTAAGTTATTTAAATAGGAATTTATATATTTCTGATCACACATGTAATATCACCCTAATCTTTTACTATTTCCATAATCTCGTTAATATCACAATTTAAAGCTATACAAATTTTCAGTAACACTTCAGTTGTCACATTCCCATTCCTACCCAACTTAGCAATTGAAGCGGCACTAACTCCACTAGCTTGTTGTAGATCTTTCTTTTTCATGCCACGATCAATTAATAGCTTCCATAATTTGTTGTAACTAAAGCTGATCTCATTCATTATCCAAATTATTCCTCTCTTTATTTACTTATTAATTGAATATTTCTGGCACATTAACTTTTATCTCTTTTGTTTCATTAATAACATCCGGATCGTTAGCATCGTCTATTCTATTTGATATTAATGGTCCAAAGGGGCCGTTAACAATAAGTTCATCTGCTTTGTCCTCTATATATTGCGACGACTCCCGAGAATATCCATTTTGTTGTAACCATATTCGAAGATCGCTACTAGTTCCATATTCAAGGTATTGGTACCAATTATTATCTAAAGGAATACTATTAGCGGACAGCTCCTTTGAAACTTTGAGGAAATACTTACCTAGGACAAAATTAAGCTTGTTTAGTTGATTCATAGTTATATTGATCGCAATGGTATCCCAATTAATGTTTCCTACTAACTTTCGACTTTGATCTAATCGATCAAGAAACTGACAATCAAGGCGCTCACGAATTTCAATTACATAATCACAAATCTGTTTAAGACTATATCCACTAATCCACATTAAAGTTAACTTGGCATAATCTTCTAAGGTCTGATGTTGTATATTTTCATCTGAATCAGCATGCACAAATTTTCTTTCATAAAGATTCCAGTTAAAAATATGAGCAAGTTTTAGAAAGAATTGATAAGTTTCTTCAACGTTTAGCTTATTTTCATCATTAAAGATTTGAGGGAATCCTTTAATTTGCTCATCATAAATTGCGCGCATTAGTAAATTAGATTGATCAGCAGAAAAATTAACGTCATCTTGTAATTCATCTGGATATCTAGAATGCAAGGCAGTAAAAATTTCTGTTTCATCATCGTCAGAAATCTTCTTCTTGAATTGTTTTCTAGTGAATCCTTCTTGATTATGATTTAGCTCTTTAATATAAATTAGAGATATTTTTCTGAGCAAATCATAGTTTCTCTTATCTGTTACAGCAGAAAGTTTAAGATCACCCGCACTCAATGATTTTTTGATTGCTGCAACTTGTTTAGGCTTTAACGCTTTTTCTACAGATAGATGTTCCTTGCTTAATTTTTTGCTTAAATACTTCAAATAAGAACTTAAGTTGCTATGCGATTTCTCTTTTTCGCCGGTAATAAGAAAGACATTACCGATCATAGAGTGCCCAATTCTACCAACTCGACCAATTAAATTTAAAAACTCTAACTGGCTTAGTTTTTTCTTACCGTTGCCAAGTGAAGTAACAAAGATATTGTCAGCTGGTAAATTTACCCCTTCTAATAGAGTGCTTGTACAAAAGACAGTCCTTAAGATTCCCTTTCTATATGCCTCTTCAATCTTGGTTCGGACATCAATTGGTAATTCCCCAATATGAAAAGCTATTCCTTTTTTCACCAAATCGACTAATACATATTTAGGATTAATTTTTCTGCTAATGTAAGCAGCTAATTCATCTAGTTCCTTACTTTCAATAGTTGGAAGAGGCTGCCTTGAAAAAACGATCGCATCAGACATTACATCTCTTTTGGATCCATAATAAATAAGACTTTGTGTTTTACCCTTCATAACATCGGTAATCATCTTAACAATGTGCGGTATGGCATTTTCTGTAAATTCACATAAATGCTGTTTTTTCTTTGTCTGATCGTTATAAACTGAAAGCTCTTTATTATATCGATCAATTATAAATTTAGTTTGTGTAACGGGTGATTCATCAACTCTAATATTATTCTTAATACTGCCATCTATTAATTGGAGGAAGACATCTGGATTTGGAATTAGAGGAGAAGCAAAAGTTATTCTGGGCTTTTGCTTCCATTTTTGTACCTTATCAATAATCTCATAGTAGTAGATACTTCGATCATCCATCTCGGTTGCTTTTTGCGACTCATCAATAAAAAGGTAATCAAGTCTAAGGTAGTTGTTGTCTAAAAGCAGATTTGATAACCTTTCCGGGGTCATTGCAAAAATATAATTTCTGTTTTCATAATCGAGGGCATATTCTTCTGCTCTTGAAATAATGCGGTAAGAATGTTCACTAAGATTGTCAACAAGGTCTGTCAACAAAGAACTTCGCACTTCTGTAATCAGCGCCTTACTTGGCACGGTTATGGCAAAATTAAGCTCTTCGCCCGTTTTAACTTTATATTCAATGAATTTTTTCATTAAATATGTTTTGCCCATTGATGTCGGTGCAGAAAAACTATTGATACTATTTTCTAGTGAGTTAAAGATTTTATCTTGGTCACCAATAAAAGTTTGGTTTTCTTGTCCCGGAATTTTTCTTTGAATTTTGTTGTAATTATCAATCACTTCATCCCATAAGAAATCAACAGTATTTATTTTTATGTACCCATGATTTTCTCTAGGTAAGTAGTTTTTCAAGCTACTTAGAACGGTATTTCTTACAATATCAATATTAGGATCTTCTGGATACATTTTTTGTAGCATAGTGATTATTTTAAGAGCTAAATTTTTACATTCTGAAGCCCCATTATTACTTTGAGCTTTGGATAATAGATCTGCGAATTTTAACAGATCTGTTTTTTCTTTTTTATCTAACGCCCATTTTGCTTGAAAAAGAAAGTATGCATATTGCGTAAATAATTGTTTAACTAACTTCCTCAAATAATGATTTTGTTGCAAATTATCATAAAGATATTCCGCAAGTGATTTGTTTTTTTTAACCATAGTCCTTACCCAATTAGTTCTCTCATAATCGTATTTCCATCGGTGCTTGCGCTAATGAGTGGAAGCATATATACATAAAAAGAGGAACGTTGCCATTCATTTAGCCTGATTTCATCGTCTAACTGAGCAATTACCTGATAGAGGTCATTCTCAACGATCTTACGACACTTTAACTTTGCTTCATCAGTAGAGCAATTTTTCAAATTATCATCGGGTGCAAATTTATAGCCAATAAATAGCCCATAAGCTGCCACTTCATCTATCTTGTTTTCTGTAGGTACTAGAATCTTTAAGATAGCTTTACTCTCTTCCTCACTGTAATACTCACGTAATATGGAGCTATCGATCAAATCGATAGGCATAACCAAAGATTGGGATCGATTATTCCTAAATTCTTTTAATTCTGATACAACATTCTTGATTGCATCTTGCAAATTATCATTAAGCTGTGACGCCCCTAGAATCAACTGACTTTTTCCTTTGTTGTCCTTTAAATAGATTCCCTCACTATTAATTGTACGTGAATTTGCTGAAATTTCTGCTCGAGTATAAATTTTCTTAGCGTCATCAATGTGTTCAAGAAAAATATAAGTCAACATTTCTCCTAAGAGATTTTGTGGTACACCACTATTCATATAATCTCTTAATATTCTTGTTGCTTTTATGCCTGCCACATCATTCTTTTCAATACCTCTGGCAGCGGCATAACTAGTAATATTTTTTAAAATAAGGTCTTCCAGGTTTTTATACGAAAATGGAAAGAAATCCGGCTTTAAGATAAACGCATGGATAGCATTACTATTCTTAATTAGTGGCAACTCTTTAGTAGCTACTTCGGTAAACACTGATGAAAATGAATCATCAGAAACAGTTTTTTTTAAATATCCATTTGGTCCACTTTTAGTGGGCCTTTTTTGTTGCCCAGTTATTGCTTCTTCTACCAATCTATTTAGTAAGTTAGTACAGAAGTAAGAAACTGCATTAATCTCTACCTCTTGCCCATCTTTATTGATAGTTTGAAGTTTCAAGGCCATGGCGTCTTTATCCACATCATCAAAATCATCAACATATCTTCTGAATGAATCTGCATCTATCTCAGCGTCTTTAATTGTCTGTGCAGCATTTGGATTTAGTCCTTTGTAATAAAGCTTTTTCAAATTTTGTGAGCTATAAGTATTTTCATTCCAATTCTTAGTGTACTTATCTAAAACAACGTTTACAGATCTTTCAATAGGTCTACGATCTTCTTTACTCATAGCTGTCCGTAATGAATCAATTAAAATCCTAAATTCATTGTTCATCTTAATTCCTCCAAAGTAGCTACGAGTAACTCTGAGTAGCTAGAATAGCTGATTAGCAATCCCAAAATTGGTACTATCAATTTGTCAGTTAAATGAATGTAACCTAACAAACTAATTATATCAATTTTTGTTAGCAGATTGTTTATAAAATTAAGCGATCGCGTATTTTATTATCTGATTAGCATGTGTTGCTCGATCAACAACTTTTACTAGCATGCACCTAACTGAATAACATTCTGTAATAAGCCACTAGTAAGGCAAGTTGCAGTACCCAAGCGACTCTATCGTTTAGGTCTGTTTCTTATTGCCTTGTTAGTGGCTTTTAGTGTGCCTTCGATTCCTTCGCTTGGGAGATCCAAGAGGAGGGCTTTTTTTATGAAGAAATACTACGACGACCGTCACCAGCTCAACATGGAGATCTCAGATGCTAAAGATGGCAGTATGCACATTAAGCTACATCAACCGACCGGAATCAAGGAAATCACTGTCACGGAAGCTAGTGGCAAAGAAATCATTGAACTTAATCGCATTGAGTATAACGATAACCACCGTGAAACTCGGCGTCATGTATCACTAGAAGCCTATGACCCATACGGCGCTTTAGTACAAGATAATGCTGATCCGTTGCAAGAGGTAATTAATAAGGAAGAAATGGACCAACTCCACCAGAGTATCAGTCAACTTAAGCCAGCACAGCAGAAGTTACTTATGAAGAAATTCTGGGATGACATGAAACAAATTGACATTGCCAATGAGGAAGGCGTCAGCAAGATGGCAATTACTAAGCGTTTGCAAACCATCAAGCGACGCCTCAAAAAAATTCTTCAAAAATAATCGTTTACTTTTCCGTTTTCCATGGCCTGTAAGTGTAAGGCAGTTATTCCTTACCAAACTTAACAAGAAAGGAACGGTCAAAATGGCTAACAAAATTTCTATTTCAGTAGCCAAGCATCCCCAACAAGATGGTGTTGTCAGTATGCGTCAAATCACAATCCGTGAACGGCTGCTGCGTTTACTACTCGGTCAACCACACCATCTGATGGTGATTACACCTGGCAAAGATGTTCAGCAACTGCAAATTAACGAAGTAAAGGAGGATTCCTATGAGCGTAATGAATGACCTTGATTTGAAACTTAAGGAAGCTGAGAACCAGCTTGATCAAACCCAGGAAACCATTCGGTCCATTCGCCAATTGTTATCAAGCAACGAAAATGAAGCTTCAAGTGATGATGAGCAACCAAAGCGTGACTCAATTGAAGACAAAGTAACGGTTCGCAAGATGCTGGCAAAGAAGAGTGCCGAAGGTTATACCGACCAAGTTAAAGAATTGCTTCATAAATTTGGTGCGGAGAAACTCTCTGATGTGAATCCCAAGGATTACGAGGATTTTTACTACAGTGCGGAGGGATTAGGACAATGAGTTCACCAACCCACCACGCATTATTATCGGCTTCCAGTGCTCATCGTTGGCTGAGTGCTCCACCACTACCACGACTAGAGCAGTACTTTCCGCACACCACTTCAAACGCTGCCGCTGAAGGAACAGCTGCCCACGCACTAGGAGAATATAAGATCCATCGATTGCTCGGTGATAGGTTCAAGCGTCCTACTTCTGATTACCAATCAGATGAGATGGAAGACCTAACCGATGATTACGCTAGCTATGTCCTGGGACAATACCACCAAGCTAAGGAGTATGCTTCTGACGCCACCATCAATGTTGAACAGAAACTAGACTTCTCCAAGTACGTTCCTGAAGGCTTCGGTACCGGCGACTGCGTGATCGTTTCTGATCACCTACTCCACATTATCGACTTCAAGTATGGCAAGGGTGTCCGGGTGGAAGCCAAGAACAACCCTCAGATGAAGCTCTATGCCGTTGGAGCATTAGAGATGTTTGGCAGTCTGTACAACATCGATGAAGTTGAAACTACAATCTTTCAACCTCGCATGGCCAATATCAGTACCTGGACCATTAATGCCCAAAAATTGATGCACTGGGCCAATACCGAACTGAAAGAAAAAGCCGAACTTGCCTTTGCTGGTCAAGGTACCGTCCATTATGGTCCCTGGTGCCAATTCTCTTCTTGCAATGCTGTACTGCGAGCTCGTTTTGACTATCATCACAAGCTCACCCGCTTCCAGCTACACTCACCCAACCTGCTCACTGACGCGGAAGTTACCGAAGTACTGGAGCATATCGATGATTTGAATCGCTGGGCTCACGAAGTTAAAGACTATGCTGCTGACCTTGCCATTAACCATGGTAAGAAGTGGCCCGGCTACAAGATTGTCGAAGGACGATCCATCCGCCATTACAAGGATGAAGCAGCAGTAGCAAAGATTGCTGAAGATCATGGCTACCATGATATTTACCAAAAGAAACTGCTGCCAATTACAAAACTAGAAAAACAGGTCGGTAAGAAGAAATTCACCGAACTGTTTAGTCAAGAAATTGTTAAACCTGCGGGTAAGCCAACTCTGGTGCCAAATTCCGATCAACGTCAGAGTATTAGCAAATCTAACCCACAAGATGAATTTAAGGAGGAAAAATAATATGTCACAACAAACTAAGGTCGTTACCGGTATCAACACTCGTCTCTCTTATGCCAACATCTGGGAACCTAAGTCTATCAATGGTGGTAAGGAAAAGTATTCAGTTAGTCTAATCATCCCCAAGTCCGATCAAAAGACAGTCACTGCCATCGAAAAAGCTATCGATGCTGCCATCCAGGAAGGAATTGGAAAGTTTGGTGGTAAGAAGCCTAATAAGGCCACTCTCAAGCTACCTCTTCGAGATGGGGATGTGGAACGTGATGATGTTGCCTACCAAGATAGTTACTTTATCAATGCTAATTCGATCACGGCACCACAGATTGTGGACAAGCATGTCCAACCAATCCTTAATCGTGATGAAGTTTACAGTGGCTGCTACGCTCGGGTTTCAATTAACTTCTATGCCTTTAACACCAACGGTAACCGTGGAATCGCCTGTGGCCTAGGTAACATCCAAAAGATACGTGATGGTGAACCACTGGGTGGACATGCTAGTGCCAGTGATGACTTCACAGCAATTGATGATAGCAATGACGATGATTTCTTAGCTTAAACCAAAAGATGGGCAGTCGAAAAGGACTACCCATTTTTTGTAGAAAGGATTTTTAATGAAGCAACTTTCAATAGATATCGAAACTTATTCCAGCACTAACCTGAACCAGACTGGAGTCTATCGTTATGCAGATAGTAAAGACTTTGAACTCCTGCTTTTTGGCTACGCTATCGACTTCGGTCCAGTAAAGGTTATAGACCTCACTCAGGGTGAATCAATTCCTCCTCAGGTTATTAAGGCGTTAGATGATCCTACTATTATTAAAAGTGCCTTTAACGCTCAATTTGAACGGGTCTGTCTGTCACGCTTTGTTGGTCACCGTTTAAACCCGGCTGGTTGGCATTGTTCCCGCGTTTGGTCCGCTACTCTCGGACTACCTTTGTCACTGCGAGATGTCGGAAGCGTACTAGGGTTACCACGGCAAAAGATTACTGCTGGTAAGGAACTTGTTCGCTACTTTTGCACACCTTGCAAACCTACGAAGGCCAATCAAAATCGTACTCGTAACTTTCCATATCATGCCCCTGATAAGTGGCAGCAATTCAAGCAATACAATCAGCGTGACGTCGAGGTTGAAATGGAAATCACCCAAAAGCTCGAACGCTTCCCCGTCCCACAGAATGAATGGGAAAACTACTGGATGGATCAAGACATTAATGATCGCGGTATCCGGATTGACCAACAACTGGTTAACAATGCGATCAAATGTCAAAACGTCTTCCATGACCAGTACTTACAAACTGCTAAAGAATTAACAGGCCTAGCAAATCCTAACTCTCCATTACAGCTAAAAGACTGGCTCCAGCAGCAAGGTATTAAAACTAATTCACTATCCAAAGCATCAGTGGCACAGCTATTACAAACCACTACCGGCACGGTCCATCAAG